>ENA-UOIV01000017-UOIV01000017.1-human-gut-metagenome-genome-assembly--contig:-C59-NODE-17-length-215239-cov-203.505372_pt1 | contig 215239 bp, 206 predicted proteins | sample MGYA00242333_ERZ723880 | MGnify/ENA metagenome assembly ERZ723880 | reverse complement strand
GAGCAAAGTTACTACAAAAAAGTGAAATGCGGAAAGATATAGTGATAGAATTGAGTTACAAGGGTTTTGGTTGAAGTGGCGATAATCCGTGAAGCCATTACAATCCCTGCCGAAGCCAAATCCTGACGCCGCTACGTTACTTGTTCGTAACCATGCCCGAAAATGCGACAAACGGGTACGAATAGCGAAACAAGGCTCTAAGGAATAGTGAGTTATCCATAACTCATGCGAAAAATCAGGTTACGGAAAAAGATTGCGCCGTTCCTCCCCGTTTTGCGTACCAACACCGGACTCTTCACCAACTAATTTTGAAACCCAAAAATTAAGGACAATGAAGAGTACATTTTCAGTAATCTACTACCTCAAGCGTCAGGTAGTGAAAAAGGACGGGACAGTTCCCGTCATGGGACGCATCACGGTGGACGGCAGCCAGACACAGTTCAGCTGCAAACTGACTGTCGATCCGAAACTGTGGGACACCAAAGGTGGACGTGTCACGGGCAGAAGCACGGCGGCACTCGAAACGAACCGTATGCTTGACAAGATGCGGGTACGCATCAACAGGCATTATCAGGAAATCATGGAGCGTGACAACTTCGTCACGGCGGAGAAGGTGAAGAACGCCTTTCTCGGACTGGAACACCGCTACCACACGCTGATGCAGGTGTTCCGCCAGCACAACGAGGACTACGAGAAGCAGGTGGAGGCAGGCATGAAAGCCAAAGGCACGCTGCTGAAGTACCGCACCGTTTACAAGCACATGCAAGAGTTCCTCGACATCCGCTACCATGTGAAGGACATCGCCCTAAAAGAGCTTACCCCGGCTTTCATCTCCGACTTCGAGATGTTCCTGCGCACGGACAAGCACTGCTGCACCAATACCGTGTGGCTGTACGTCTGCCCGTTACGGACGATGGTATTCATCGCCATCAACAACGAGTGGCTGACGCGCGACCCGTTCCGCGAGTATGAAATCAAGAAGGAGGAAACAACACGCAGTTTCCTGACCAAAGATGAGATCCGCCTGCTGATGGAGGGGAAACTGAAAAACGCCAAACAGGAATTGTACCGCGACCTCTACCTGTTCTGCGCCTTCACGGGGCTGTCGTTCGCGGATATGCGCAACCTTACGGAAGAGAATATCCGCACCTACTTCGACGAACACGAGTGGATAAACATCAACCGCCAGAAAACGGGCGTGGTGTCCAACATCCGCCTGCTCGACATCGCCAACCGCATAATCGGCAAATACCGGGGACTGTGCGGGGACGGCAGGATATTTCCCGTTCCGCATTATAACACGTGCCTTGCCGGTATCCGTGCCGTCGCCAAGCGTTGCGGCATCACCAAGCATATCACGTGGCATCAGAGCCGCCACACGGCAGCCACGACGATATTCCTCTCCAACGGTGTTCCCATCGAAACGGTCAGCTCCATGCTCGGACACAAGAGCATAAAGACGACGCAGATTTACGCAAAGATAACCAAAGAGAAGCTCAATCAGGACATGGAGAACCTTGCCGCAAGATTGAACGGCGTCGAGGAATTTGCAGGTTGCACCATCTAAAAAGAAAAGCCATGAAACGTGACACAATCATCATCGAGGACAAGGCAGTCAGCGTAACCGGTAACGACGTGTGGATGACCGCCACCGAAATAGCCGGATTGTTCCATACGACCGTCCCGGCAGTGAACGCCGCCATCAGAGCCGTCCGCAAGTCGGACGTGCTGAACGACTACGAGGTGTGCCGCTACATGCAGCTTGAAAACGGGCTGCACGCGGACGTGTACGCCCTTGAAATCATCATCCCGGTCGCTTTCAGGGTGAATACCTACAACACCCACCTGTTCCGCACATGGCTGGTGGGAAAGGCACTCTCACAAGAGAAACGGCAGACATACGTGATGTTCATACAGAACGGAAAAGCCGGGTATTGCTGATTGCACATACCCCATAAGACAAGTAAACGGGTAGCACCACAAAAGGTGTCACCCGTTTACTTTTTCATGAAACCGCCTCACTCCAGCGGCTTGCGGTAGTTCGCTTCCAGTACCCCGCGCAGCCCCGTTTCCGGGTAAAGCACCTTCCCTCCCAAAAGTATGAAGGGCAACACGCGGTTGTTGCGGTATTCCTGCAAGGTGCGCCGGCTCACACGGAGCAGTTCCGACACCTCGCCGTCCGTCAGGTAACGTTCCCCGTCCAGCGGAGGACGGTAGCTTTCCAGAAATGCGGACAGCCATTTCGAGCCTTTGCGCATATCCTGCACCACAGAGGCTATCGGCTCGTCTTCCATCGTAAAAACATCGTTGTTCTCGTTCATCATAACTTCGGATTCAGTGGGTGAATAAATCAAATCATCTGCCGTGCGGATAGAGCGTGCCGACAAGCGGTATCAGCCGCTTCACCTCCTCTGGCTTGTAATAGAACCTGCGGTTTATCTGCGAGTAGCCGATAAGCCGCCTGTCACGCAGCGTCTGCAACGTGCGCGGGCTTATTCTCAACTGCCCGCAGACCTCCTCGCCCGTGAGCCATCTTTCCATGCGCCCCGTGTCGCTTTTGCGCCTCAGGGCGGCGACCTTCTCCGAGAGTGCGCCGAATGCCGCCACCATCATCTCGAAAGTCTTTTTCTCGATAGATACTATTTCCATATTCATGTCATTTAGAGTTTGCCGCAAAGGTAACGAAACGGCATACAAGACGTATCGTTTTCCGCTGAAAGGCTGCCTGTTGCGCCGTTTGACCGGGTTACGGAGCCATCTTCCGCAAAAATCTTACGTGAGTCACGTAGTGAGTTGTTAAAGCCCCTTTTGTTTATTGCCGAATTTTGTCGCAGAAACAAAAAGAAAGGACTGAACATGAAAGTGATAACAATGGAAAGTTCCGCCTACAAGGAGATGATGGCGCAGATTGCGAACATCGCAGGGTACATCCGCGAGGCAAGGGACGAGAAGAAACGGAAGCGGGAAACCGAAGACAAGCTGCTTGACACGGCACAGGCGGCGAAGATGCTCAACGTGAGCAAGCGCACCATGCAGCGTATGCGCACCGACCACCGTATCGAGTATGTGGTGGTACGCGGAAGCTGCCGCTACCGCCTTTCCGAGATACTGCGGCTATTGGAGGACAACACAGTAAGGAACGAGGAAGGGACAATAGACACCCTGTTCCACAACCACACGCTGCGCACGGGCGGCAAACCAAAAGGAAGGAGGACATAGGTCATGGAACTGCTCACACGAAACAACTTCGAGGGCTGGATGCAGAAGCTGATGGAACGGCTCGACCGTCAGGACGAACTGCTGCTGGCGATGAAGGCTGAGGGGAAACAGCCCACTATCACGGAAAGCATCCGCCTTTTCGACAATCAGGATTTGTGCATGTTGCTCCAGATAAGCAAACGCACCCTCCAACGCTACCGCAGCGTAGGCGCATTGCCCTACAAGACGCTGGGCAAGAAGACCTATTACAGCGAGGAGGACGTGCTGACATTCCTTTCCAACCATATCAAGGACTTCAAAAAGGAAGATATAGCCTTCTACAAGGCTCGTATCCATAATTTCTTTCATAAATAACCCATTAAAACATTTTTCAGATGGCAAAGAAAAAAGACGAAAAGGACGTGCTGGTAGTCCGTGACGAGAAGACAGGCGAGATCAGCGTGGTAGCCGGGCTGAACGCGGACGGCACACCCAAGCGCACCCCCGCAAAAGCGGAGAACGCGCAGAGTTTCCTGCAATTCGACCGACATGGCGACGTGCTGGACAACTTCTTCAAGAACTTCTTCCGGCAGTGCAAGGAACCCAGCCGCTTCGGTTTCTACCGCATTGCGGCAGACCAAGCTGAAAATCTCTTAGAGGTGATGAAGCAACTGCTGAAAGACCCCGAAGCGAACAAGGAGCTGCTCGCCCCTCACAAGGTGGACACCTCCGACTATGAGAAGAAGGTGCAGGAAGAGATGGCAGCACAACAGACAGAGAAACAAGAACCTCAAAAACAGGAGAACATGGAACAACGGAAAGAACAGCAACAGGACAAATCCGAACAGATGCAGGGCAAACGTGGCTACCAGCCCATCGACGAGAGTAAAATCAACTGGCAGGAGCTGGAGGACAGATGGGGCGTAAAGCGGGACAACCTTGAAAAGTCCGGCGACCTTACGAAGATGCTCAACTATGGCAAGTCCGACTTGGTAAAGGTCAAACCGACCTTCGGCGGCGAATCATTCGAGCTGGACGCCCGCCTCTCCTTCAAGAAGGACGGTGAGGGAAACATCAGCCTCGTGCCGCACTTCATCCGCAAGGAGCAGAAGCTGGATGAGTACAAGGAACACAAATTCTCCGACAATGACCGGAAGAACCTCCGCGAAACGGGCAATCTCGGTAGGGTCGTGGACATTGTGGACAGGGAAACGGGCGAGATCATCCCCTCCTACATCAGCATCGACCGCAAGACGAATGAAATCACGGACATTCCGGCAAGCAGGGTGCGCATCCCGGAGCGCATCGGCAAGACGGAAATCACCACGCAGGAGCGGGACATGCTCCGCGCCGGACTGCCCGTACGCGACAAGCTCATCGAGCGCAACGACGGCAGAAAGTTCGTCACCACCCTGCAAGTGAACGTGGAGCAGCGCGGCGTGGAGTTCGTGCCGGGAACCGGCAAGTCGCCCCGTACCGCACAGACACAGGAAACCAAAGGCGACACATCGAAAAGTCAGGCGCAGGGCGGGGAAAATGCCGCACAGACCAAGAAGGAGCAACGCCGCAACACGTGGACGAACGAGGACGGCAGCATCCGCCCCATCAGCAAATGGAGCGGCGTGAGCTTCACCGACCAGCAGAAAGCCGACTATGTGGCGGGTAAAGCCGTGAAGCTGGAGAACGTGACCGACAAGCAGGGCTTCCATGCCACGATGTATATCAAGTTCAACCCGGAGAAGGGACGCCCGTACCGCTACGACACGAACCCTGACAATGCACAGCAGGTTGCTCCGTCCAACGAGAGCCGCACGCAGGTGGCGGTGAACAACGATGGCAAGACCAACGAGGCTACAAAGAATCTGAGAGAGCCGTTGCAGAAAGGTCAGACCAACCCGAAGGACGCCCGCCAGCAACAGCAGCAGGAGAAGCCGCAGAAGAAAACGGGCAAGGGCATGAAAATGTAATCCCGTGTCCGCCACTGAATCCAAAATAAAATCCAAAGTATCAACAAAAAAGAAGAAGACATGAAGACAATCATTGCAGAAAAGCCCTCCGTGGCACGTGAAATCGCCCGCATCGTGGGCGCGACAAAGAGAGAGGAAGGATATTTCGAGGGAGGCGGTTATGCCGTGACATGGGCATTCGGACACCTCGTTCAGCTTGCCATGCCCGACGGCTACGGCGTGCGCGGATTTGTCCGTGACAACCTCCCGATTATTCCCGACACATTCACGCTCGTCCCCCGTCAGGTCAGGACGGAGAAAGGTTACAAGCCCGACAGCGGCGTGGTGTCGCAGATAAAAGTCATCAAAAGACTGTTCGACACAAGCGAACATATCATCGTGGCGACCGATGCCGGACGCGAGGGAGAGCTTATCTTCCGCTACCTCTACCACTATACGGGTTGCACCACTCCTTTCGTGCGCCTGTGGATCAGCTCTCTCACCGACAAAGCTATCCGCGAGGGACTGCGGAAACTCGAAGACGGCAGCAAATACGACAACCTCTACCTCGCCGCCAAAGCGCGGAGCGAATCCGACTGGCTCGTGGGCATCAACGGCACACAGGCGTTATCCATCGCCGCCGGACACGGCACGTATTCCGTGGGGCGGGTGCAGACACCAACGTTGGCTATGGTATGTGAACGCTACTGGGAGAACCGCCGCTTTACGTCCGAAGCATTCTGGCAGCTCCATATCGCAACGGACGGTTGCGACGGCGAAGTCGTGAAATTCTCATCCTCCGAGAAATGGAAAGAGAAAGAACCGGCGATGGAACTATATAATAAGGTAAAGGCGGCAGGTTGCGCCACTGTCACGAAAGCCGAGCGCAAGGAGAAGACGGAGGAAACTCCCTTGCTCTACGACCTGACCACGCTCCAGAAAGAAGCCAACGCCAAGCACGGCTTCACGGCGGAACAGACGCTTGAAATCGCGCAGAAACTCTACGAAAAGAAGTTGATAACCTATCCGAGAACGGGAAGCCGCTACATCCCCGAAGACGTGTTTGCCGAAATTCCCAAACTGCTCGCTTTCATCGGCACACAGCCCGAATGGAAAGACAAGGTGCGGGCAAAAGCCGCCCCGACACGCCGCAGCGTGGACGACGGCAAGGTGACAGACCACCATGCCCTGCTCGTCACGGGTGAGAAACCGCTCTTCCTCTCCAAAGAGGACAATACCATCTATCAGATGATTGCCGGGCGCATGGTCGAGGCATTCTCTGAGAAATGCGTCAAGGATGTGACCACTGTCACGGCGGAATGTGCCGGAGTGGAGTTTACCGTAAAAGGCAGCGTCGTGAAGCAAACCGGATGGCGTGCCGTCTATGGCGAGGAAAAAGAGGAAATTACCATCCCCGGCTGGCAGGAAGGCGACACGCTGACACCGAAAGGCTCGTCCATTACCGAAGGAAAGACCAAACCCAAGCCGCTGCATACCGAAGCCACCCTGCTCTCGGCAATGGAAACGGCGGGCAAGGAAATTGAGGACGACGCACTGCGGCAGGCGATGAAGGACTGTGGCATCGGTACTCCCGCCACACGCGCCTCCATCATCGAAACGCTTTTCAAGCGCGGTTACATGGAACGCTGCAAGAAGTCGCTTGTTCCCACCGAAAAAGGACTTGCCCTCAATTCCGTCGTCAAGACGATGCGCATCGCCGATGTTGCCATGACGGGCGAATGGGAAAAGGAGCTGGCGCGTATCGAGCGCGGGGAACTGTCCGACGACACCTTCCGCAAGGAGATAGAGGCGTACACACGTGAGATAACCTCCGAACTGATCTCGTGCGACAAGCTCTTCGGCAGCCGTGACTCCGGCTGCGCGTGTCCCAAGTGTGGCACGGGCAGGATGCGGTTCTACGGCAAGGTGGTACGCTGCGACAACACGGAGTGCGGACTGCCCGTGTTCCGGCTGAAAGCGGGACGCACCCTGTCCGACGATGAAATCAAAGACCTGCTCACCGAAGGGCATACCAAGCTGCTCAAAGGGTTCAAGAGCAAACAGGGCAAGAGTTTCGATGCTGTTGTCGCCTTTGACGGGGAATATAACACGACTTTTGTGTTCCCGGAGGCTAAAAAGGACAAGAAATTTTCAGGACGGAAGAAATAGTATTAACTTTGCCACTTGTTCAGAGTAATGAATTGTTCTTCGATACCGGATTACACTCATACTTTGGATTTAGTGGTGGCACTCGGAGGGATACCGAGTGCCTTTTTCTTCCTTTTTCCAACCGATTATCCCGTTAATTATCAATCCGCTAAATCCAAAGTAATGAACAACAAGAAGAAAAACGAGGGTCAGACCGACTTTTCCTATTACGGTCTGTACCTGCTGGACTATCTCCGCACGAACAAGTTTGAACAGGCTGACGACACCGCTTTCATACGGGAACGGGCCGACCGTGCCGCCGAAACGTATGAGAGGGCACGGCTTGAAGGCTATCCCGCCGATGGTGCGCAGGAACTGGCGATGGACACGCTGCTGCGCGGGCTGCATTATTCCCGTTACGCCATCCTCCGCGAAGTCGTGGAAAACGAGTTTGCCGATGAAGTGCCGGAAGAGAAGCGTGAAGCCTTTGTCCTGAAACTGCTGCCGCTTGTCGGCAACGTGTTCTCCGTCTATGACCTCTCGGATGACAATTTCGCCCTGTCTTCCGATTACGACCTGCTCTACACGGAGCTGACGGGAGCAACCGTCCTTTACTTAGACGAATATGGCGTTTAACCGCAAACAGAAACTGCGGGACAACATCGAGGCGATACGGACGGCATTCATCCTTGACAGGGAAAATAGGACAGCGACAACCGAAGAGCGTGCCATACTTCAAAGGTACTGCGGTTTCGGCGGTCTGAAATGTATCCTCAACCCTGCAAAGGAACTGACGGATGCCGTCCGGTGGGCGAAATCCGACCTCGAACTGTTCGCCCCGACGGTGGAGCTGCACAGGCTTATCCGTGAGAACAGCAAGGACGAAACAGAGTACAAGCGGTTTGTGGATTCGCTGAAAGCGTCCGTGCTGACCGCTTTCTACACCCCCAAAGAGATAACCGACACCATCGCGGACGTGCTGGCAGATTACAGCGTCCGCCCCGCCCGTATGCTCGAACCGTCGGCAGGTGTCGGCGTGTTCGTGGATTCCATGCTGCGGCACAGCCCCAATGCGGATGTGATGGCTTTCGAGAAGGATCTGCTCACGGGTACAATCTTGAGGCATCTCTATCCCGACCAGAAAATGCGCACCTGCGGTTTTGAGAAAATCGAAAGACCGTTCAACAATTATTTCGACTTGGCGGTGTCCAACATTCCGTTCGGTGACATTGCCGTGTTCGACGCGGAGTTTCAGCGGAGCGACTCTTTCGGCAGACGCTCCGCCCAGAAAACCATCCACAACTATTTCTTTCTCAAAGGACTGGATGCCGTGCGTGACGGCGGTATCGTGGCGTTCATCACCTCGCAAGGGGTATTGAATAGCACCAAGACCTCCGTGCGTAACGAGCTGTTCAGTCAGGCCAATCTGGTATCCGCGATACGCCTGCCCAACAACCTGTTCACGGACAACGCGGGCACGGAGGTGGGCAGTGACCTGATTGTCCTGCAAAAGAACCTCAGCAAGAAGGAAATGTCGCAGGACGAGCGGCTGATGACCGTGATACAGACGGACACGAAAACCGCCCTGACCGACAACGCCTATTTCATCCACCACCCGGAACGCATCGTGCATACGATGGCGAAACTTGACACAGACCCCTACGGGAAGCCCGCTATGGTTTATCTGCACGAGGGCAAGGCAGCAGGCATCGCCGGGGATTTGCGCCGTATGCTCGACGAGGATTTCCATTACAGGCTTGCCATGCGCTTGTATTCGGGTTCAATCCGGCAGGCAGGAACGGAAGAAAAAGTTGCCGTTCAAAATAAAGTAGAGCGTCCTGCCATAAAATTGGAAACAGTATCCTCGGCGCAGACGGTGGAAACTCCGACAGAAAAGCCGCAACCCGCAGATGAAAAGCCGGAGATAGAACCGCGCCCGCAATATTCCGCAGGCGTGCAGCTCACCCTGCTTGACCTCTGGGGGATGACGGAAGAGGTCAGCCAACCGAAAACCTCCAAAAAGAAAAAGACGGTGAAAAAGGCAGTTACGGCAAAGTCCACTCCGCCCAAACCGAAAGTCACGGTTACACCGACAGCTCCAACTGCAAAACCCGCAATGGAGAATAAGGAGGTGAAAGCGGAGAACACCGCCAAGCCTGCCGACCCGGACGACATCTATGCCACACTGGACTGGGATACCAATCCTCCCATCAACGGTTTCTATGAAATGATGATGGGTTTGACGCCGGAGCGTAGGAAAGAACTTCGGGAACTGGCAAGGCAGCATAACGAGAAACAAGTGGCGGAAAAGACGGAAGTGAAAGCCGTGCCGGAAACTTCCCGTGAGCAGCCACGACAGGAGGAAACACAGCCGGAGGCAGTCGCCGCACCTGCCGTTACAGATACCCCATCGGAAGCGGTGGGGACTTTCCTTTTCCCCGACATCGAAGCGGAAAAGCCGAAGGAGGAAGTCGTGGACCTTTCTCCGCGTGCCTACCACCGCACGCCGGAGATGCACCTGCGCGAAGGGTCGCTGGTGGCTGACCGGGGGCGTCATAACATCGGCTACCTGAAAGACATCACGCCATACGGGGCGACATTCCAGCCGCTCGACCTGAAAGGATACCAGAAGGAAAAGGCGTTGTTGTATGTGTCGCTGCGTGACGCCTACGAGCGTCTGTACCGTTATGAATCGCTCCGGCGCGAGGCAAATGTTCCGTGGCGAGAGCATCTGAATACCTGTTACGATGAGTTTGTCATGCGCTACGGCAACCTCAACGCCAAGCAGAACGTGAAGTTAGTGATGATGGATGCGGGCGGGCGCGACATCCTTTCGCTGGAACGGATGGAAAACGGAAAGTTCGTCAAGGCGGACATCTTCGAGCATCCTGTTTCCTTCGCGGTGGAGAGCCATGCCAACGTAGGCTCTCCCGAAGAAGCCCTGTCTGCGTCGCTCAACAAATATGGTACGGTCAATCTCGACTATATGCGGGAGATAACCGACAGCACGGCGGAGGATTTGCTCACTGCCCTGCAAGGGCGCATCTACTACAATCCGCTCGTGACCGGTTACGAAATCAAAGACCGTTTCATCGCCGGAAATGTCATAGAGAAAGCGGAACGCATAGAGGCATGGATGGGTGACAATCCCGAAAATGAGCGTATGCCGGAGGTGAAGCAGGCGTTGGAGGCTCTGAAAGATGCCGAGCCGCAGCGCATCGCCTTCGAGGATCTGGACTTCAATTTCGGGGAACGCTGGATTCCGACGGGTGTCTATGCCGCCTACATGAGCCGGCTGTTCGACACGGAGGTGAAAATCGCCTATTCCGCAAGCATGGACGAGTTTTCGGTGGTGTGCGGCTACCGCACCATGAAAATCACGGACGAGTTTCTGGTGAAGGGGTATTACCGGAACTATGACGGTATGCACCTCCTAAAACACGCCCTGCACAACACCTGCCCTGACATGATGAAGTCCATCGGCAAGGACGAGCATGGCAACGACATCAAGATGCGCGACAGCGAGGGAATACAACTCGCCAACGCCAAGATTGACGAGATACGAAACGGCTTCTCCGAATGGCTCGAAGAGCAGTCGCCGCAGTTCAAGGAGCGGCTTGTGACGATGTATAACCGCAAGTTCAACTGTTTCGTGCGCCCGCGCTACGACGGCTCCCATCAGACCTTTCCCGACCTCAACCTGAAAGGGCTGGCAAGCCGGGGTATCAAGAGCGTCTATCCCTCACAGATGGATTGCGTCTGGATGTTGAAACAGAACGGCGGCGGAATTTGCGACCACGAGGTGGGAACCGGTAAGACGCTGATAATGTGCATCGCCGCGCATGAGATGAAGCGTCTGAATTTGGCACACAAGCCGATGATTATCGGGCTGAAAGCCAACGTTGCGGAGATTGCAGCCACCTATCAGGCGGCATATCCCAACGCACGTATTCTGTACGCTTCGGAGAAGGACTTTTCGACCGCCAACCGTGTGCGCTTCTTCAATAATATAAAGAACAACGACTACGATTGCGTCATCATGTCGCACGACCAGTTCGGCAAGATACCGCAGTCGCCGGAGTTGCAGCAGCGCATCCTGCAAGCAGAGCTTGACACGGTGGAGGAAAACCTCGAAGTGCTACGGCAGCAGGGAAAGAACGTGTCGCGGGCGATGCTGAAAGGATTGGAGAAGCGCAAGCACAACCTTGAAGCGAAGCTGGAGAAGGTGGAACACGCCATAAAGTCACGCACGGACGACGTGGTGGATTTCAAGCAGATGGGCATCGACCACATCTTCATAGATGAGAGCCACCAGTTCAAGAATCTGACTTTCAACACGCGCCACGACCGTGTGGCGGGATTGGGAAACAGCGAGGGAAGCCAGAAGGCACTTAACATGCTCTTTGCCATACGCACCATACAGGAGCGCACAGGAAAAGACTTGGGTGCGACCTTCCTCTCCGGCACGACTATCAGCAACTCACTGACTGAATTGTACCTGCTGTTCAAGTACCTGCGCCCGAAGGAGCTGGAACGGCAGGACATAAGGTGTTTCGACGCTTGGGCGGCGATATTTGCCAAGAAGACGACGGATTTTGAATTTAACGTGACGAACAATGTGGTCCAGAAGGAGCGTTTCCGCTACTTCATCAAAGTGCCGGAGCTTGCCGCCTTCTATAATGAAATCACGGACTACCGCACGGCGGAGGATGTGGGCGTTGACCGTCCTGCCAAGAACGAGATACTGCACCATATACCGCCCACGCCGGAACAGGAGGACTTCATACAGAAACTGATGCAGTTCGCCAAGACGGGCGATGCCACCTTGTTGGGCAGGCTGCCGCTTTCGGAAACGGAAGAAAAGGCGAAGATGCTCATCGCCACGGACTATGCCCGGAAAATGGCACTCGACATGCGCATGATAGACCCGAATTACGAAGATCATCCCGACAACAAAGCGAGTCACTGTGCCAAGATGATCGCGGAGTATTATCAAAAATACGACGCCCAGAAAGGCACGCAGTTCGTTTTCTCTGATTTGGGGACATACCAGCCGGGCGACGGGTGGAACGTCTATTCGGAAATCAAGCGCAAGCTGACGGAGGACTACGGCATACCGCCCGGCGAGGTGCGCTTCATTCAGGAGTGCAAGACCGACAAGGCGCGGAAGGCGGTGATAGACGCCATGAACGCCGGGACGGTGCGTGTGCTGTTCGGCTCTACCTCTATGCTCGGAACGGGTGTGAACGCCCAGAAACGGTGTGTGGCTATCCATCATCTCGATACGCCGTGGCGACCGTCCGACTTGCAACAGCGTGACGGACGCGGAGTTAGGGCAGGTAATGAGATTGCCAAACATTTCGCCGGGAACAACGTGGATGTAATCATCTACGCGGTGGAGAAGTCACTGGACAGCTACAAGTTCAACCTCCTGCACTGCAAGCAGACTTTCATCAGCCAGCTCAAAAGCGGTGCGATGGGTGCGCGTACCATCGACGAGGGGGCTATGGACGAGAAGTCGGGCATGAACTTCTCGGAGTACATGGCGTTGCTCTCCGGCAACACCGACCTGCTGGACAAGGCGAAACTTGAAAAGCGCATCGCCTCGCTCGAAGGGGAACGCAAGTCGTTCAACAAGGGCAAGCGTGATTCGGAGTTCAAGCTGGAGTCAAAGACCGGCGAGTTGCGCAACAACACGGCTTTCATAGATGCCATGACGGAGGACTGGAACCGCTTCCTGTCGGTGGTGCAGACCGACAAGGAGGGCAACCGCCTTAATATAATAAAGGTGGACGGAGTGGATTCCGCCGATGAGAAGGTCATCGGAAAGCGTTTGCAGGAGATAGCCAAGAATGCCACGACCGGAGGGTTGTACACGCAGGTCGGTGAACTTTACGGTTTTCCGATAAAGGTGGTGAGCGAAAGGATACTCAAAGAGGGATTGGAGTTCACCGACAACCGCTTCGTGGTCGAGGGGAACTACAAGTACACCTACAACAACGGGCATCTGGCGATGGCTGACCCGTTGGCCGCCGCCCGCAACTTCCTCAACGCGATGGAGAGGATACCCTCCATCATCGACCAGTACAAGGCGAAGAACGAGGTGCTGGAGATGGAGATACCGCAGTTACAGGAGATAGCGGGTAAGGTGTGGAAGAAGGAGGACGAGCTGAAGCAGTTGAAGTCCGAACTTGCCGCCCTTGACCGAAAAATTCAGCTGGAGCTTGCGCCACCCACGCCCGAAGTCGCAGAAAAGGAGAATGAAGGGCAACAGCTCAAGCCGGAAGCGGAAGATGTGAGGAACAGGCAGGCGCAATATCCCGAAAATGCACCGCCGCAGATACGCAGTCCGGCGGATAGTATCGTTGCCAACCATGTCATAATCGGGCGTCCGGGACTGTATGCCAAGGAGGAAACCCGGTCCAAAGGATTGAAAATATAACCTAAGGAATTTTATCTGAAGTATTAATAAGGGCTATCCCAAAAGGTCTAAAAGTAAATTTTATCCTTTCTGCAAGTATCTATAGGATGGCAACTGCATTTTTTTCTTTTTGGGCAGCCCTTATTAAAATTTATTCTTATTTTAGGTTATATACATTCATGTCCATTTATGTAAAAAATTCCTGCTGACCTTGTTTATGTCTTGTCAGTCACCATTTGCAAAACCATATTTGACCCTCAAAGAGGCTGAATTTGATAAGTAACTTGCTACATACTCATAATAAGGAGCTAAATAGAACACGAATGGGAAATACACAAATGCTAAACTAAAGAAGATATTGGCCAAAATAAACGCTATACCGAGAGAGAAACTTGATTTTTCAACTTCCTAAAACGGTGTTGTTCAAACATTTCTACTTATTTGTACTTGCCAGTTGAACCTACGCTTCCCTAATAAAATGTCTATGGTAAAAAGTTAAAAAATCCTCCCACTTTTGTTAGATATATTTTTTTGTGTAATTTTGTAATCGTTATGCGGCAGTAATAATATACATATTAATACGAGTTAGTAATCCTGTAGTTCTCATATGCTACGAGGAGGTATTAAAAGGTGCGTTTCGACAATGCATCTACTGTAGTATATTATTGCTTAATCCAAATGAATATTATAAATTTAGGAATTCTTGCTCACATTGATGCAGGAAAAACTTCCGTAACCGAGAATCTGCTGTTTGCCAGTGGAGCAACGGAAAAGTGCGGCCGTGTGGATAATGGTGACACCATAACGGACTCTATGGATATAGAGAAACGTAGAGGAATTACTGTCCGGGCTTCTACGACATCTATTATCTGGAATGGAGTGAAATGCAATATCATTGACACTCCGGGACACATGGATTTTATTGCGGAAGTGGAGCGGACATTCAAAATGCTTGATGGAGCAGTCCTCATCTTATCCGCAAAGGAAGGCATACAAGCGCAGACAAAGTTGCTGTTCAGTACTTTACAAAAGCTGCAAATCCCGACAATTATATTTATCAATAAGATTGACCGTGCCGGTGTGAATTTGGAGCGTTTGTATATGGATATAAAAACAAATCTGTCGCAAGATGTCCTGTTTATGCAAACTGTTGTCGATGGATCGGTTTATCCGGTTTGCTCCCAAACATATATAAAGGAAGAATACAAAGAATTTGTATGCAACCATGACGACGATATATTAGAACGATATTTGGCGGATAGCGAAATTTCACCGGCTGATTATTGGAATACGATAATCGCTCTTGTGGCAAAAGCCAAAGTCTATCCGGTGCTACATGGATCAGCAATGTTCAATATCGGTATCAATGAGTTGTTGGACGCCATTTCTTCTTTTATACTTCCTCCGGCATCAGTCTCAAACAGACTTTCAGCTTATCTCTATAAGATAGAGCATGACCCCAAAGGGCATAAAAGAAGTTTTCTTAAAATAATTGACGGAAGTCTGAGACTTCGAGACGTTGTAAGAATCAACGATTCGGAAAAATTCATCAAGATTAAAAATCTAAAGACTATTTATCAGGGCAGAGAGATAAATGTTGATGAAGTGGGTGCCAATGATATCGCGATTGTAGAAGATATAGAAGATTTTCGAATCGGAGATTATTTAGGTGCTAAACCTTGTTTGATTCAAGGATTATCTCATCAGCATCCCGCTCTCAAATCCTCCGTCCGGCCAAATAAGCCCGAAGAGAGAAGCAAGGTGATATCCGCTCTGAATACATTGTGGATTGAAGACCCGTCTTTGTCCTTTTCCATAAACTCATATAGTGATGAATTGGAAATCTCGTTATATGGTTTGACCCAAAAGGAAATCATACAGACATTGCTGGAAGAACGATTTTCCGTAAAGGTCCATTTTGATGAGATCAAGACTATCTACAAAGAACGACCTATAAAAAAGGTCAATAAGATTATTCAGATCGAAGTACCACCCAACCCTTACTGGGCCACAATAGGGCTGACTCTTGAACCCTTACCGTTAGGGGCAGGGTTGCAAATCGAAAGTGACATCTCCTATGGTTATCTGAACCATTCTTTTCAAAATGCCGTTTTTGAAGGGATTCGTATGTCTTGCCAATCTGGTTTACATGGATGGGAAGTGACAGATCTGAAAGTAACTTTTACTCAAGCCGAGTATTATAGCCCGGTAAGTACACCTGCTGATTTCAGACAGCTGACCCCTTATGTCTTCAGGCTGGCTTTGCAACAGTCAGGTGTGGACATTCTCGAACCGATGCTCTGTTTTGAGTTGCAGATACCCCAAGTAGCGAGTTCCAAAGCTATTACAGATTTGCAAAAACTGATGTCTGAGATTGAAGACATCAGTTGTAATAATGAGTGGTGTCATATTAAAGGGAAAGTTCCATTAAATACAAGTAAAGACTATGCCTCAGAAGTAAGTTCGTACACTAAGGGCTTAGGCATTTTTATGGTTAAGCCATGTGGGTATCAAATAACAAAAGACGGTTATTCTGATAATATCCGCATGAACGAAAAAGATAAACTTTTATTCATGTTCCAAAAATCAATGTCATTAAAATAATGGAGCGGTCAGGAAATTTCTATAAGGCAATACGGTTGGGATATATACTTATCTCCATTCTTATCGGATGTATGGCATATAATAGCCTCTATGAATGGCAGGAGATAGAAGCATTAGAACTTGGCAATAAAAAAATAGACGAGCTCCGAAAAGAAATAAACAATATCAATATTCAAATGATAAAATTTTCTCTATTGGGTGAAACAATACTGGAATGGAACGATAAAGATATCGAGCATTACCATGCACGGCGTATGGCAATGGACAGTATGCTCTGCCGTTTCAAGGCCACCTATCCAGCAGAGCGCATCGATAGTGTGCGCAGTCTTTTAGAGGATAAGGAACGACAGATGTTCCAGATAGTCCGGTTAATGGATGAACAACAATCTATTAACAAGAAGATAGCCAATCAAATTCCGGTTATTGTACAGAAAAGTGTGCAGGAACAGTCCAAAAAGCCAAAACGAAAAGGTTTCTTAGGCATATTCGGCAAAAAAAAGGAAGTAACTCCAGCAGTATCAACCACTATCCTTCATTCGGTCAATAGAAACGTAATCAGCGAACAGAAAGTGCAGGATCGCCAATTGTCGGAACAAGCCGACAGCCTTGCAGCTCGTAATGCAGAACTTAACAGACAACTGCAAGAATTGATTTGCCAAATAGAAGAAAAGGTACAAACCGAACTGCAAAGCCGGGAAAACGAAATAGTTGCCATGCGTGAAAAGTCATTTATGCAAGTAGGCGGTTTAATGGGATTCGTTCTTCTATTGTTGTTAATTTCCTACATCATCATACATCGTGATGCAAAAAGCATTAAACAATACAAGCACAAGACAACTGATTTGATAAGGCAACTGGAACAATCCGTACAACGGAACGAGGCACTGATAACGTCAAGGAAGAAGGCGGTACATACTATCACCCATGAACTGCGCACACCGCTGACAGCAATAACAGGCTATGCCGGACTGATACGGAAAGAACAGTGTGAGGATAAGTCCGGGCAGTATATCCAAAACATACTGCAATCCTCCGACCGTATGCGGGATATGCTTAACACTTTGCTTGACTTCTTCCGCCTGGACAACGGCAAGGAACAGCCCCGTCTGTCACCCTGCCGGATTTCAGCAATCACGCACACACTTGAAACGGAGTTCATGCCTGTTGCCGTGAACAAAGGGCTGTCCTTGTCCGTGAAGACTGGACACGATGCCATTGTATTGACCGACAAAGAGCGAATAATACAAATCGGGAATAACCTGCTGTCAAACGCTGTCAAGTTCACAGAAGAAGGCGGTGTTTCTTTGATTACTGAATATGATAATGGAGTTCTGACACTGGTCGTTGAAGATACAGGTACAGGCATGACAGAAGAGGAACAGAAACAAGCGTTCGGTGCGTTTGAACGTCTATCAAATGCCGCCGCAAAGGAGGGTTTCGGGCTTGGGCTTGCCATAATGCGTAATATTGTGTCGATGCTTGGCGGAACAATCCGTTTAGACAGCAAGAAAGGGAAAGGCAGTCGTTTCACAGTTGAAATTTCTATGCAGGAAGCTGAAGAACAGCTTGGATATACAAGCAATACACCTGTTTATCATAACAATAAATTCCATGATGTTGTCGCCATTGACAATGATGAGGTATTACTTCTGATGCTGAAAGAGATGTATTCCCAAGAAGGAATACACTGCGACACTTGCACCGATGCTGCGGCACTGATGGAAATGATACGCCAGAAAGAATACAGCCTGTTGCTGACAGACTTGAATATGCCCGATATAAACGGTTTCGAATTGCTGGAACTGTTGCGTTCGTCCAACGTGGGCAATTCACCAACAATCCCGGTGGTTGTGGCAACCGCTTCGGGCAGTTGTAACAAAGGGGAACTATTGGCAAAAGGCTTTGCCGGATGCCTGTTCAAACCGTTCTCCATATCGGAACTGATGGAGGTTTCCGACAGGTGTGCCATAAAAGCGACACCGGACGGGAAACCGGACTTTTCCGCCTTATTGTCCTATGGCAATGAAGCCGTCATGCTGGAAAAGTTGATAACTGAAACAGAAAAGGAAATGCAGGCGGTACGGGATGCAGCAAAAGAAAAAGACCTGCAAAAGCTGGATTCCCTGATCCACCACCTGCGCAGTTCGTGGGAGGTGCTCCGTGCCGACCAACCGCTGAATGTACTTTACGGATTGCTTCGTGGCGATGCTCTCCCGGATGGTGAAGCGTTAAGCCATGCCGTGACTGCCGTGCTGGATAAGGGAGTGGAAATAATACGGTTGGCAGAAGAGGAAAGGAGAAAATACGAAGATGAATAAGACAAAAATAATTGTGGTGGAAGACAACATCGTGTATTGCGAATATGTCTGCAATATGCTGTCACGGGAGGGCTACCGCAATATGAAGGCTTACCACCTCTCAACCGCGAAGAAACATCTGCAACAGGCAACAGATAATGATATCGTGGTTGCCGACCTGCGTCTGCCTGACGGCAGTGGCATAGACCTTTTGTGCTGGATGCGAAAGGAGGGAAAGATGCAGCCCTTCATCATTATGACCGACTACGCCGAAGTTAATACCGCCGTGGAAAGCATGAAACTCGGCTCGATAGACTATATTCCCAAACAGCTTGTGGAGGATAAACTTGTCCCCCTGATCCGTTCCATACTGAAAGAACGTCAGGCAGGACAACGCCGTATGCCTATATTCGCCCGTGAAGGTTCCGCCTTTCAGAAAATCATGCACCGCATAAGGCTGGTAGCCGCCACCGATATGAGCGTGATGATATTTGGTGAGAACGGCACGGGCAAGGAGCATATTGCCCACCTGTTGCATGACAAGAGCAAACGTGCAGGCAAGCCATTTGTGGCGGTGGACTGCGGTTCACTCTCCAAAGAGCTTGCACCGTCGGCTTTCTTCGGACACGTCAAAGGTGCATTTACAGGTGCGGACAATGCCAAGAAAGGATATTTCCATGAGGCGGAAGGCGGCACGTTGTTTCTGGACGAGGTAGGAAACCTCGCGTTGGAAACCCAACAGATGTTGCTCCGTGCCATACAGGAGAGGCGGTATCGCCCGGTCGGAGACAAGGCAGACCGGAATTTCAATGTCCGCATCATCGCTGCTACCAATGAAGATTTGGAGGTATCGGTGAATGAAAAGCGTTTTCGGCAGGATCTTCTGTACCGCCTGCACGACTTCGGGATAACCGTTCCTCCGTTGCGTGACTGTCAAGAAGACATTATGCCGCTGGCAGAGTTCTTCCGTGATATGGCAAACAGAGAGCTGGAGTGTAGCGTGAGCGGGTTCAGTTCCGAAGCACGTAAAGCGTTGCTGACACACGCATGGCCGGGCAACGTGCGGGAACTTCGGCAGAAAGTTATGGGTGCTGTATTGCAGGCGCAGGAAGGTGTTGTCATGAAAGAGCATCTGGAACTTGCCGTGACGAAACCGACCTCTACTGTCAGCTTCGCCTTGCGCAATGACGCGGAGGATAAGGAGCGGATATTGCGTGCGTTGAAACAGGCAAACGGCAACCGGAGTGTCGCCGCAGAACTGCTCGGCATAGGCAGGACAACACTATACAGCAAACTTGAAGAGTATGGACTTAAATATAAATTCAAGCAATCATAGCCCGTAATTCACTGAATTTGGCTATCTTTGCATAACATTTGAGAAAAACGGCGATTGGCAGGAGCTTTTCGCCGCCAACATATAGGATAAGACCGCAAGGCGTTTCAAGCGAAAATCTGGTAAATTGGAACTACGGAGACGATTGCGTGATGCTTATGCTATGCTTACGCATAGCGTGCATTCACGTACTCTCCGTAAAGGCTTTACCAGAGCCATCGCTTGAAGGTAGTGTGAATTGCACGCTACTTTTTTACCCTTGCCTAACGAAAGGAAACGATTATGGGTAAAGTTCAGATTCTCGCCGTACTGACGATGGACGGATGTCTTTCTTCAGAGTTATATGATAAAGCACATCAGGATTTGTGCCTTGACCGTTGCGGTCTTGATGAAATCAGGAAGAAAGCCTTTTACCGTGTGACACCGGACTATTCCATTTCAATGCTGCACGAATGGAGAAAAGACTGCACAAACATCCGTTACCTCGCGGAAGCCACACCGGACACGGCAGACTATATAAACGGACTGCTGCGGATGCACGCTGTGGATGAAATCATACTATACACCGTTCCTTTCATATCCGGAAGCGGACGACATTTTTTTAAGTCGGCTCTGCCAGAGCAACACTGGACGCTTTCCTCTTTGAAAAGCTATCCCAACGGTGTATGTCGCATTATCTATATCCTTGATAAAAAAGCAAGATAGCCAAAATGTGCGGCAAGCATACATTTCTATTTTCAGGAATAGAATAAATGTTCCGATTACAAACAATTTAAGTCGGAGATAATTTGTCCTTGTGAAAAAATACTGAATTTTATACCTCTGAAATCCAGCACTTTGTAAAATTGAGTGTTGGATTTTTTATTTTCTGCCGCGTTTTTTGCCAATTATATTCATGTGCGCACGCAGAAAACAAAGTGTAATTTTCAAAATTGACAGAACCATGAATTATTTCTTGCTGGCGGAAACCGACTTTTTCCGCCTGATAAACGAAGCCGGCGACTGCAATATGGAAACGGCATACACGGCTTTCGCCACCCAAGTGATCGAACTGTGCAACGGCGGCATGGACATGAACCTTACCGTCATCGCGCTTGCCTACATCGAAATCGAGTTGCAGCACCATCCCGTACGTAATCTGTCAGAAGAAAAAAGAGAGATTGCCGCCTACGTCAGCAAGGCTCTGTCTTTCGTAAGAAAGATGCAGAAATTCCTTGCCACGCCCCAAGTGCCACCACTAATATCCGCCAACAACGCAACAGAAACCACCGCCAGCCTTCTTCAATGGACGGGCAATGCCATCGACCTCGTGGAACTTATCTACGGCATAGACGTGATGGGCTGCATCAACAACGGCAATATGCCGCTCAAACAGCTCGCCCCACTTCTCTATAAGATATTCGGGGTTGATTCTAAAGACTGCTACCGCTTCTACACTGATATCAAACGCCGGAAGAACGAAAGCCGCACCTATTTCATTGACAGGATGCAGGAAAAACTGAACGAGAGAATGTTGCGTGATGAGGAGTTGGAGCGGATGAGAAAATAAAAAAATATCCATTACATATGAGAAGACAGGAATACTCGTATCCTGTCTTTTTATTTTCATTTAATTATATATTAATTAGCACAATATATGTGAGTTTTTCATTCCTATAAGGACAAATTTCAGAAACGTATGTCTGGTAAATTATTGAGTCATCATAGTATGAACATATATCATTACTAAAAACAATGAAACAACTTCCATAAGATTGTGGTTGTAAAAATCGCCATTTAATAGCCCGTTTTTTTTGTAAAATTCGCCAATTAAAAAAATATGATTATCTTTGCATTATATTTTATAAGGTATGGAAACAGTAAATAGAATACTTCAAGAGAAGATTACAGCACGAATCGCGCCCAATAAAGCAGTACTGATTTTTGGTGCTCGCCGTGTTGGTAAAACGGTAATGATGCGTAAAATTGTGGACAACTATTCAGGTAGGACGATGATGCTCAACGGCGAAGACTACGACACATTAGCACTATTGGAGAATCGCTCAATAGCCAATTATCGGCATTTATTGGATGGTATTGATTTGCTGGCTATTGATGAGGCACAGAACATACCACAAATCGGTAGTATTCTGAAGTTGATAGTTGATGAAATACCGGGAATAAGTGTCTTGGCAAGTGGTTCTTCGTCATTCGATTTGCTGAATAAGACTGGTGAACCGTTGGTCGGCCGCAGTACGCAATTTCTCCTTACACCATTCTCGCAACGGGAAATCGCACAGACGGAAACGGCACTTGAAACCCGCCAGAACCTCGAAGCGCGCTTGATTTACGGTTCCTATCCCGAAGTAGTAATGATGGAGAACTATGAACGTAAAACAGACTACCTACGTGATATTGTCGGTGCATACCTGCTTAAAGATATCTTAGCAATTGACGGCTTAAAAAATTCGAGCAAGATGCGCGATCTACTGCGATTGATAGCTTTTCAGTTGGGCAGCGAAGTTTCTTACGAAGAGTTAGGTAAACAACTCGGCATGAGCAAGACGACCGTTGAAAAATACCTCGACCTATTGGAAAAGGTCTTCGTTATCTATCGTTTGGGGGCTTATTCGCGTAACCTACGCAAGGAGGTTACAAAAGCTGGCAAGTGGTACTTCTACGACAACGGCATTCGCAATGCCATTATCGGGGCTTTCTCACCGCTGGCCATTCGGCAGGATGTCGGTGCGCTGTGGGAGAACTACATCATCGGAGAGCGGCGCAAAGCGAACTTCAATGAGGGACTGCACAGGGAGTTCTATTTCTGGCGCACCTACGACAAACAGGAAATCGACCTGATTGAGGAGAGTGCCGACAGTCTTACCGCCTTGGAGTTCAAGTGGGGAAATAAAATGCCGGCCGCACCGAAAGCCTTCCAAGAAGCCTATCCCTATGCCGAGTTTCATGTGGTAAATCGGGAGAATTATTTGGAGTTCGTATAATCAATAAATTACGTATATGGAAACAAAACTACAATCCAAACAGCAATATCCGCGGTTTATCCAAAATAAACCGTGTGGTATTGACAAATTCGATGGAGGTTCGCAAGAAAGGTTGGCAAAAACTATTGCTCGCCATTTTTGTCAGAATGATTCATTGGATGAGGAATGTACTTTACCTCGAATTATCGGCATCGAAGGTATTTGGGGATCTGGAAAATCCAACGTGGTTAAAATGTTGGAACGTGAATTATCAGACGACTATTACTTTTTTGAGTATGACGCATGGGGACATCAAGAGGACTTGCAACGCCGCTCTATATTGGAATTGCTTACAAGCAAACTTATTGATGATGGTATCCTATCTGGAAATGCAACAATAAAAGTCAAAGGTGGAGGTACGAAAACCGTATCATGGTCTGAAAAGCTGAAATATTTATTAGCCCGTAAAACGGAGACCGTAACCGAAAAATATCCCCTTATCAGTAATGGTATGGTTGCGGCATTTTTGGTTGCAGTTTTAACTCCGATATTTACATTTATTGCGTATGCAGTAAAACCTACACCCACAACATGGTGGTTTTCTTTATTGTCTATTATCATAGCTGCACTGCCAGTTCTTATTGCATTGTGCGTTTGGAAATGGGCATATAGCAAAGATCATAAATATGGATGGAGTTATATGTTAGCTATTTATCAAGATAAAGTCGAAAAGGACGTTTGCTATGAGACTTTGAGCGAAGACGAACCAACGGTTTACGAGTTCAAAACATGGATGCAAGACATTTCTGATTTTATCAAGGAAAAAGGACAACGTAAATTAGTCCTTGTTTTTGACAACATGGATCGTCTCCCCGCTGAAAAAGTAAAAGAATTATGGTCTTCTATCCATACGTTCTTCGCCGATAGCGGTTTTGAAAATGTTTGGGCTGTTATTCCTTTCGATGAAACACATTTAGCTTGTGCATTCGGAGATGAGACCGACGAACAAACGAAACAACTGACCAAGTATTTTATCAATAAAACTTTCCCTATTGTTTATCGTGTTGCTCCTCCTGTTATTACCGACTATCGAAGTATATTCAACAAACTGTTTGTTGAAGCATTTGGAGAAACAGAAAATGAAGCGAAAGAAACTATAAATCGGATATTCAGATTGGTAAATCCTAATGCCAATGTTAGGGAAATTATATCATATATCAATGAGATGGTCGCTCTTAAACAAGAGTGGTGTAACGAAATTTTGATGATAAACATAGCATTGTTCTGTTTGAAGAAGACGGATATTCTGGCAAATCCAGTAGAACAAATATTGTCCGGCGACTATCTGAATGGCATTCAAACAATAATTAACAATGATCTGCAAACACAACGCGAAATTGCAGCTTTGGTATATGGTGTCGATGTTGAAGATGCTCGACAAATTCCATTGAAAAAATATATTGAAGGCTGCATCAACGGAGAAGAAGACCACGACATAAATCAATATGCAGAGACTAATAAACAATTTGACACTGTATTAGAAGAAGTTATACAATGTATGGACAATGCGCTTATCGATAAGATTATACATTGTTTGCATAAATTAACTCGAAAGAGCGATGTTATTCTGCGTGTATGGCAAAGAATAGCACAATTGAAATTAAAAGAATCCATAGAGAAGCAGGTGTTCCCTGTCGAATACCAAGAACTGCTGTTGCATTTAGACACGGAAAGCCAAAACCATGTGATTGCTCAATTATATAAGAAGATAGTTCGGTTCAATGACTTCAATGGCGGCGACTATTTCAAAACGTTAGATGCAATAGACAGGTTTATTGCGCAAAATAAGTTGGCGTGCGATTTTACGTCATTGATTGAAGCAAAAACAGTCAAGCCAAATACATTTATCGATTATATTCAAGCTGCAAATGCAACAGATGCTGCCTATCGGGATAACGCGACAACTAAAGCATATAAATATTATCAAGTAGCAACAAATTCGGAGGCGCTCGATAATTATTTGGCAAACTTACTACCCGATAATTTCGACCATGCAGATATTGTAAAAACGTTAAAAGATAATTCTACCTATACGTTTCCAACGCTTTTGCAAGCGATCACGAATTGCATTGATGAACAGAATGTAAATAAAGATAATATAGGGGCTATATTTACAACCTATCGTTTATTGGCATCTGACGAAGAAAGACCTTTACCTGTAACGTTAGATTCAACCTACATAAATCAGTTGCATTCTGAATTAGAAACTGATGGCCGAAACATTAAAGAGTCTGGATATTACGATTTAGTCGCCATGCAATTGGCACATGGTCATTCCGTTTCCTTAATAGAGGGTGGAGATATAAAATATGTTGCAGAACTCATGGACTATTATGTGGATCATGGAGACTTATTAGTAAATAGTGTGGGATGGAATATACCGCTATTAAATGAAACACTACAATACATGGTAAATCATAAACTTGGCTATAAATTATTGCTCTCAGACATATTGCCCCAATTTGAAGATATTAAGAACAGAATAGGTGTAACGGATGAGGTATTTATCGAGCATTTAGCAGAGTGGAATACCGATTTGGATAAGTATATCACTAAGAACAATATTAAAGATGTAATTCCTGACGCATCTTTTTACGATTTGACCACTAAAATAAGCAATGTCCTGACCGATCATATCAATAAAATAGCGTTCGAAGCGTTGTCTGAAATAAGTGTTGATACATTATACGCCCAAAGAACAGCACATACATCATATTATTGGTTTGTCGCAATAAAACATTTACTGGCTAAAATCAAATCCTTGCCAGATAACTTGACTGAATTTGGCAAAAAGATTCTGATGGATATTGCTTCTGGAACTCAAAGTTTGAATCCTTTCCCTAATTGTTTCAAGAATATAGTTGAAAGATTGGATAAACGAAAAATTAAATCGACAGTTACCGATATAAGAAATGATTTCTGCATCGGTAAAAAGACTATCAATGCAATAAAGTTTCAATTTTTCGAAACATGGCTTAGATCGCATGGTAATTTGAAAAGTCAAGCTGGAGACGTTATTGATAAAATAGTGAAACCTGTAATTTCCGATGGGGCATGCCGTTCATTGATTCTGCAAAACAAAGATTTTTATATGGATTTAATAAATACAGCAGGGGATGATGCTTATGAATTGAAAAAGAGTCTCCGAAACCTCATACAAAAAGATTCAGATCCGCAATTGGTTAAATTTGTCAATTCGATAGATTCAGTACCTGAGGTTGAAACCGCGTAAGTATTTGTCTAACAAGTCCGAATTTTACGATTTTACCCGTCAGAACTGAAGTGCCCCCCAAAAAAATTGTATCCAACTTTTGGGGGTCACTTCAAACTTCGATAGGGATAATTTTCAATTTTGGGGACTTGTTAGACAGTCTCATTATCTGGTAGCAGTTTACACAGCACCGGATCGTTTTTGATACGCTCCAGTTCCTCCTGCACAATCTGCTTCACCTCTTCCTTGATGCGCCGGTAGTTCGCCTGCACCGTTTCCTTCATGCGGTCGTTGCCGTCCTCGTCCGTGAAGTTTGTAATGACGGGAATTTTCTTGTAGGCACTTTCTTCCCGTTTCACCTTTTCGGCATCCACCACAATCTCGCAATGAAAAATCTTCTGCTCGATACGCTCGTTGAAGTTGTCGGATACAGAACCGACAAACATTCCCTGCGTAAGCCCGGAAATCTTACTCGGTGGAATGAGCGCGTCCATCTGCGTGTTGATGGAGGTGGAAACATCCTGCCGGTTGATGGAGATGGACTGCCGTTTCTGCAACACCTTACCGAACCGCTCGGAGAGCGTCTTGGCTGTTTCCCCCACCACCTGACCGGAGAAAATATTGCCGACAGTGTTCATCACCACTTTCGCCTCTTTGTCCCCGTAGTCACGCACTAACTGGCTGAAATCCTGAAAGCCCAGACACACGGCAACCTTGTTGCTTCGGGCGGTAGCTATAAGATTGTCCAACCCTTTGAAGTATATTGTGGGCAACTCGTCGATGATGACCGATGACTTCAGCATCCCCTTCTTGTTGATGAGCTTCACGATACGGGAATTATACAGACCGAGTGCCGCACCGTAGATATTCTGACGGTCGGGATTGTTACCCACGCAGAGGATTTTCGGCTCTTCGGGATTGTTGATGTCCAGCGTAAACTCGCTGTCTGACATCACCCAGTAGAGCTGCGGTGAAATCATCCTCGAAAGCGGGATTTTTGCCGACGCTATCTGACCCATGAGCTGCTCCGCAGCCCCTCCAAGCCACGCATCCATGAACGGCGAAAGGTAGTTCTCCAGCTCCGGATAAGAGGTCAGTATCGGAAATATATCCTCGTAACGGCGGTTCAGAAACTCGATAGCATGGGGAAACGTGCAAAACTTCCCGTTCTGATAGATTTTGAGATACCAGATAATACTGGCAAACAGAATGATAGGTGACTCCACGAAGAAGTCGCCCTGCTTTTGCACCCACGTTTTATTGAGGTTGAGCATTATTGTGTAGGCACTCTCATAGGCATCCGTAATATCTTCCATAAAATCCGGGTGAATGGGATTGCACCGATGAGAGCGTCGCGGGTCGTCGAAGTTGATCACATAGAACTTCGGCTTTACCTTGTAGCCGTCCGGGTGGTTCAGCAAATGGTTGTAGGCAATAGTAGATAGGTCGGGATACTTGAAATCGTAGATGTATTGACTAAAGCCCTTTTCAATCTGTTGCTTGATAAAATTGTTTACCACGGCATAGGACTTGCCGCTGCCCGGCGTACCCAACACGATGGACGCACGGAAGGGATTAACTACATTGATCCAACCGTTGTTCCAGCGTTTCCTGTAATAGAAACGTGTCGGCAGATTGACCGAATACTCGCTTTCGATAAGCCTCGTTTCCTGCATGAAACTCTCGTTCTCGTTGTTGAAAACATCCTCCATCAAATTGTGTTTCAACAGGCGGCTCATCCACAGACCACCCATCAACAGGCAGACATAGCCCGTTCCAATGGTAAGGACATACAGTCCCGTCACCGCTTCAAGCGGCAGCGGCAGGGGCAGCAACCACCAGTTCAGGAAAAACAGCACGAACCCGACGGCAAATGCTGTCCAGATTCTCCCCCAAGTGATTTTCTCACCCTTGACACCCTTCGTACCCAGACAGGACAAGGCAAGCAAAAGGACGGAAAACAGCTTCGTGTAGAGAATGGAATGGAACAGCCCCGCCGTGCGGTCGAAGTTCAGAAGGATTTTGTCCACCACGCCGATGTTCACGCCCCACAGCCGGATGGCTTCGTAGCAGAACCAGTACACGTTCATGACCACTAAAATGATACTCACGGCACGCAGAAAATCCATGATTTTCGCCAATGCCCTCAAATCGTCTTCTTGTTGTGACATACATTGATTTTTTAATTGTTGATACTCTGATTACATACCCAAGCCCTTGCGTTTTTTCTTCTTTTTGCGCTTCATCGCCCGGATGAAAGCCTCTTCCTCGGCATCTACCGCCGGACCTTCGGGAGTGAGCAAGCCCATACCGCCCGATATATCTTCACTGTCGTAGGCGGTCTGCCCGTGTGCCTTGTCCGCAGCATCCACAGGGATGGATAGCGGTATCGGCGGTTGTCCGGCGTATGGCAGGGTGAAGTGTTCCTGCAAGGCATTCGCCGAAAGCTCCTTACCCATGCGCGAACCGTTCAGCACGCATCCCGTGCGGTGGTCGATGAAGGTAGCCCCATAGATGCGCCCTTCCTCTGTGTAGCGCAGTACGGTGTCGATGCCCTTCTCTTTGAGTTGGGATACAAATTTGTCCTTGTCATAAGTGCCTTGCAGCACGGAAAGGACGGTGCGTTTCGTCATGTCTGCCAGTTTCCTATCCTTGATTTCCGATTTGGAACGGACAAACTTCTTCTGTACGGCTTCATAGCCTGCGGACTTCCCGAAAAGCGAGGATTTGAACGGGTTGCCCACCTTGTTACCCTTGTCGTCCGTGACGGAATAGACCAGCCCGTGATACTCCCGTCCGCGCACGTTGCCCCTCGCTTCCTCCACCGTCATATTATATAAGGAAAGGAGCGCACGGTATTCGCCCATCGTCTGGAAACGGTACTGCCCATTCAGAGCCTTCACGGTGTTGCCTACCTGCTTCTTCACATCACCTGCCGATGCGGCCACCTTGCGCAACGGATTATCCAATCTCTGATTTTTACGTTCTGCCGGATGCAATCCGTACTTCTGTTCCAGTTCCCTGCGGATACGGTCGCTGCGGCGGTAGAGAAAATCCCGGTTGAGCCTTTTCCCGTTCTCGTCCACGTTGACCGTCACGATGTGCAGGTGGTGGCGGTCGATGTCCTCGTGCTTGAATACAAGATAAGGCTGGTTTCCGAAACCGAGTTTTTCCAGATACTCGCGGGCGATATTCTGCAACTCAATATCGGTCAGCACATCCTCCGGGTGCGGGTTGAGAGAGATATGCACCACCGGCTTCTCGATCTTCATCTGCGGTGGCAGGAAGGTGAGAAAACCCTCCATCGCCTTGCCTATGTCCACCGTTCCCGAACCGTCATTGTAGATGCGGTTGGTGGTGAGAAGCCGCCCCTGCGCCTCGTTAATCTTCTCCCCGTTGTAGGCAATCGCGCCGTACAACGAACTTCCTACACTGATTTTTGCGACCATTTTGCCTCCATTTCCCTTGAAAGTTCCACAATCCGGCGGCTCAGTTTCACGAGTTCGACGGTGTGTTGCTCTAATTTGTAGAGCAACGCCATCGCCTTTTTCTCTGAAAAATGCAGCCTCAGTTCCTTCACGACTTGGTTGTAATTCGTACCCACGGCACGGAATTGTGCATGAAAATCCGACAGTTTGGTGTAATAGTCCACCAACGTCTTGTCCACCTTCAGCACCTTGAACGGTTGCCCGAAGAAGTGCGCTTTGAGGAAAACAGACCGTGCATAGACACCCGATTTTCCGAACATGGCGAGGAAACGGTTGTGTTCCTCCTCGTTGAAACGGACGGTGTACCGGTACACCGCCGGATCAAGTTTGGGATTTCTCCCTGATTTGCTTTTCCTTTTCTCTTTCATATTACTTTGGATTTAGCGGATTGACGGCATAAGCCGCCGCTTCGGATTACAGCACCGCAGTTCTGAAAGGCTTCCCGACTTCGGAGGGAAAGCCCGCCCCCTGCAAGGGCAAGTGCTTTTCGTGGCTGCTCAAAATATTTTGAGCGGCTGAAAAGACATCTTGCTATGTTCAGGTGAACATAAAAATCCGTCAGGGGACGGATTGGGAAAATACCTTTCAGGACTCCGGGCCGCGCGTCATCGGCGAACCCTGCTGTCCGGGTGCAAAGTTACGCCCTTAAAGCGGTATCGGACAGATGCTTGACCCGGTCAATGACTGCCAACCGGCGCAACGTGCCGCCACTTGCCGGAGAAGTGATACAGGTTCCAAAATATACTTGTTTATTTGCAGCATGATTCAAGAAACGAACGATTTGAAGATATGATAAACGGAACATTCAAATACCCGGAAATCCGCTTCTTCGGATACTTGCCGAAACGGATACCCGAACCGTCGGAAACCCGGTTCTCCGACAATTCGGTGACGTATGGATTCAATGACTTCATGACGCAATGTCGTCAATCACCATTTGTCCGACGCACCGCTTCACCACAGAACCGGATACGCGACGACCCGCCTGCGTGTGTAGTCACGGAAGCGGATGGTGCGACAGCCAAATCCGTATGGAAACAGAAAAACAAATCATCAACAATTAAAATAAATGGAACTATGAGTAAGGAAATCTTCGTTGCATTCGCAACACAGAAAGGTGGCATCGGCAAATCCACTGTCACGGCACTTGCCGCCAGCTACCTGCACAACGTGAAAGGCTACAATGTCGCCGTCGTGGACTGCGACGACCCGCAGCACAGCATCCACGGGCTGCGCGAACACGAAATGGGGCTTATCGACAGCAGCACCTACTTCAAGGCTCTCGCTTGCGACCATTTCCGCCGGATCAAAAAGAACGCCTACACCATCGTCAAAAGCAATGCGGTGAACGCCCTCGACGATGCCGAGAGGATGATTGCCACTGAGGACGTGAAACCCGACGTGGTGTTCTTCGACATGCCCGGCACACTCCGAAGCAACGGCGTGATAAAGACGCTCTCGCAGATGGACTACATTTTCACTCCGCTGAGTGCCGACCGCTTTGTCGTGGAGAGTACCCTGAAATTCGTCACGATGTTCCGCGACAGGCTGATGACTACCGGACAGGCGAAAACAAAGGGGCTGCATCTGTTCTGGACGATGGTGGACGGCAGGGAGAGGAACGACTTGTACGGCATCTACGAGGAAGTGATAGCCGAAATGGGCTTTCCGGTACTTTCCACCCGCTTGCCCGACAGCAAGAAGTTCCGCCGTGACCTTTCGGAAGAGCGCAAGAGCGTTTTCCGCTCCACCATCTTCCCGATGGACACGGCACTGCTGAAAGGGAGTGGCATCCGGGAGTTTTCCGAAGAGATAAGCGACATCATCAGACCGCAGTGAGCATGGGCAGCAGGAAAGTGAACACGGAAGGCATCGACGAGGAACTGCTGTTAGCCTCCATCGGGCGGCGCACACAGGACGGGACACTGCGCCCCGCACAGGAAGTACCCGCAGCTGCACCGACCGAAGAGGACACCGCCGCACCGGAACCATCTCCTGTGCAACCCGTAACACGGGAAAAAGCGCAGAGGGAAAGTGGACGCCGGAAAAGGCAGGACGAGGACTACAACGAGCTATTCCTGCGCCGCAACGAGATAAAGACCCGCCAATGTGTCTATATCAGCCGTGACGTCCACGGCAAGATCCTCAGAATCGTGAACGACATCGCCGGAGGGGAAATCTCAGTAGGCGGATATGTGGATACCGTGCTGCGCCAGCATCTGGAACAGCACAAGGAGAGAATCAACGAACTGTACAAGAAACAACGTGAAGATCTGATTTGAAAATGGAAAAAGAAATGACACCGAATGAAAAAAGACCACAGCAAGACTGCGGAGGTATGTTTACCCAAGTGCAGGCGAGTGTGGAAATACTGTCGCCTGTCCCGGTAAGCGGCAAATGCAGTGAGAAGGACTATGAACGCCTGTTCATCCGCGACCCGGAAGTAAAGGCACGTGAGGGGAAGATGGCGTATGTGCGCCCGGAGTACCACGAGCGTATCATGCGTATCACCCGTGTAATCGGGCATGACCGGCTTACGCTGTCCGCTTACATCGACCATGTGCTGACGCACCACTTCAACCAGTGCGAAGATGCGATAAAGAGCCTTTATGCCCGAAATTACAATTCAGTATTCTAACCAAAAACGGAAGGATATGAATTACACAATCAGCATGACAGACATTCTGCTGGCGGTATCGGTCGGCTGCAACCTCTGGTTCCTGTTCCTGCTCCTTTACGAGCGCATCATGGACACGCGGATTGTCCGCTTCTTCAAGGGCATTGTCGGATTATGGCGGTCACTGGACGGGAATGAGGCTAAACGCATAGCGGCACACGAGGAAGTCCCTGCGGAAAAGGCGGACATCATCGGCAAGAGCCGTTTCAGGATGGCATCCACCCGGACAACCGCTGCCATACCGACGCAAGAAGCCGCCACTATTGAAAAAGGCATTGAGCTGTCGGAGGAAGAGGCTACTTTTGACGACGGAAAAACGGGAAACGCATCCCGCCCGGCACAAGTCCCGGAGGAAAAACTCGATGAGACCTTCACGAGCATACCGCCGGAGGAACTGGGATACGGGGACGACGAACCGGAAGAGGACGCCTCGGACACGCCACGGGCTTCGGGCAGCAGCTTTGACGAGATTGACGACGCCTGCAAGACCGCCAAAAACCCGGACGCGACACAGGCGGAACGTGAAAAGGCGGCTAAGGTGTTCACCGACATGGAGGGCACGGAGTTGTACGAGAAAATGATGGAAGGCTCTTCGGAGATAGGCATCCGCATCAAGGGGCTTATCGAGATTCGGCTGAAGAAATCTGAAAAGGAGTTCGTCGTGCCGGACAACATCGAGGAGTTCGACATTCGCAACTATGTATGACAACAATAAAAGAAATGAACATGAAAGAATGACATCAACCCACGCGGCGAGGAAACGCAAGGCGCATCCCCATCCGCAACGGACACGCCCACGTCCGTGGAAACAAACGGGCATCCACTAAAACCAAAGTAAAGAAACAAAGTATCAACCGCCCGACAAAGGACCATCCACCCTTTTGACGGCAAAAAACAAGAACAGTTTATGAACAAGAACATCTTGAAAAACAGAAAAGCAATCCTCTCCGCGGCACTTGTCATCGCCGCAACCGCCTCCGCTTTCGCGCAGGGAAACGGCATCGCGGGCATCAACGAAGCCACCTCTATGGTGAGTTCTTATTTCGACCCCGGAACTAAACTGATATACGCCATCGGTGCAGTCGTCGGGCTTATCGGGGGCGTAAAAGTGTACGGCAAGTTTTCATCGGGCGACCCCGACACCAGCAAGACAGCCGCCTCGTGGTTCGGCGCGTGCATCTTCCTGATTGTTGCCGCCACCATCCTGCGCTCATTCTTCCTTTAATAAATAATGTATGGCTGAATACCCAATCAACAAGGGTATCGGCCGTCCGGTAGAGTTCAAGGGCTTGAAGGCACAGTACCTCTTCATCTTCTGCGGAGGTCTGCTGGCTCTCTTCGTCCTGTTCGTCATCCTCTACATGGTCGGTATCGACCAGTGGATATGTATCGGCTTCGGCGCGGCATCGTCCTCCCTCCTTGTATGGCAGACCTTCGCGCTGAACGCCCGGTACGGTGAACACGGGCTGATGAAATTAGGAGCGGCACGGAGCCATCCCCGATACCTTATCAACCGGCGGCGGATAACCCGTCTGTTCAAACGACAACGAAAGGAAGAAAGACAATGAGGAATACATCGAAAATGACAACACTGGAAAACAGGTTCCCACTTTTAGCGGTGGAGCATGGCTGCATCATCTCAAAGGACGCCGACATCACGGTGGCTTTCGAGGTGGAACTACCGGAACTTTACACCGTGACGGGTGCGGAGTACGAGGCGATACACAGTTGCTGGTGCAAGGCTATCAAGGTGCTGCCGGACTACTCCGTCGTCCACAAACAGGACTGGTTCATCAAGGAACGCTACAAACCGGAGCTTCAGAAGGACGACATGAGCTTTTTAAGCCGCTCTTTCGAGCGTCACTTCAACGAGCGTCCGTACCTGAAACACACCTGCTACCTCTACCTGACCAAGACAACAAAGGAGCGTAACCGGATGCAGAGCAATTTCAGCACGCTGTGCCGGGGACATATCATCCCGAAGGAGCTGGACAGGGAAACCACGACCAAGTTCTTGGAAGCCTGCGAACAGTTCGAGCGCATCATGAACGACAGCGGGCTTGTCAGGCTGCGCCGCCTCTCCACCGATGAGATTGTGGGTACTGAGGGAAAGACGGGACTTATTGAACGCTACTTCTCGCTCATGCCGGAAGGTGACACCACCTTGCAGGACATCGAGCTTTCGGCAAGGGAGATGCGCATCGGCGACAACCGCCTGTGTCTGCACACCCTCTCCGACGCGGAAGACCTGCCGGGCAAGGTGGCTACCGACACCCGTTACGAGAAGCTCTCCACCGACCGGAGTGACTGCCGACTGTCATTCGCCTCCCCGGTGGGGCTTCTGCTCTCCTGCAACCATATCTACAACCAGTATGTGCTGATAGACAACAGTGAGGAAACCTTGCAGAAGTTCGAGAAGTCCGCCCGTAACATGCAGTCGCTATCTCGCTATTCAAGGAGCAACAGCATCAACCGCGAGTGGATAGACCAATACCTGAACGAAGCCCATTCCTACGGACTGACCTCGGTACGGGCACACTTCAACGTCATGGCGTGGAGCGACGATGCGGAGGAACTGAAGCATATCAAGAACGACGTGGGCAGCCAGTTGGCAAGCATGGAATGCGTGCCGCGCCACAACACCATCGACTGCCCGACACTCTACTGGGCGGCGATACCCGGCAATGCGGCGGACTTCCCGGCGGAAGAGAGTTTCCACACCTTCATCGAACAGGCGGTGTGCCTGTTCACAGAGGAAACCAACTACCGCAGCTCGCTCTCGCCCTTCGGCATCAAGATGGTGGACAGGCTCACGGGAAAACCGCTGCACCTTGACATCTCCGACCTGCCCATGAAGCGAGGTATCACGACCAACCGCAACAAGTTCGTGCTGGGTCCTTCGGGCAGCGGCAAGTCTTTCTTCATGAACCACCTCGTGCGCCAATATTATGAGCAAGGCGCACATGTGGTATTGGTGGACACGGGAAACTCCTATCAGGGCTTGTGCGGCATGATCCGACGCAAGACAGGCGGAGCGGACGGTGTGTATTTCACCTACACGGAAGATAAGCCCATCAGCTTCAACCCGTTCTACACCGACGATTACATCTTCGACGTGGAGAAGAAGGACAGCATCAAGACCCTGTTGCTGACGCTCTGGAAGTCGGAGGACGACAAGGTGACAAAGACGGAGAGCGGCGAGCTGGGCAGTGCCGTGAGTGCCTATATTGAGCGCATCCAATCCGACCGTAGCATCGTGCCGTCGTTCAACACCTTCTACGAGTATATGCGTGACGACTACCGCAAGGAACTGGCACAGCGTGACATCAAGGTGGAGAAGTCCGACTTCAACATCGACAACATGCTCACCACCATGCGGCAGTATTACCGGGGCGGACGCTACGACTTCCTGCTCAACTCCACGGAGAACATCGACCTGCTCGGCAAGCGGTTCATCGTCTTCGAGATAGATTCGATTAAAGAAAACCGCGAACTGTTCCCCGTCGTGACCATCATCATCATGGAAGCCTTCATCAACAAGATGCGGCGGCTGAAAGGCGTGCGGAAACAGCTTATCGTGGAAGAGGCTTGGAAGGCCCTCTCATCGGCGAACATGGCTGAATATCTGCGCTATATGTATAAGACGGTCAGAAAATATTACGGCGAGGCAATCGTGGTGACGCAGGAGGTGGACGACATTATCAGTTCTCCGGTGGTCAAAGAGAGCATTATCAACAACTCGGATTGTAAAATCCTGCTTGACCAAAGGAAATATATGAACAAGTTCGACCAGATACAGGCGTTGCTCGGACTGACGGAAAAGGAGAAGTCGCAGATACTCTCCATCAACATGGCGAACAACCCTTCACGGCTCTACAAGGAGGTGTGGATAGGCTTGGGCGGCACGCAGTCGGCGGTCTATGCCACGGAGGTCAGCGCGGAAGAGTATCTGGCGTACACCACCGAGGAAACGGAAAAAGTGGAGGTTTACCGTCTGGCGGAGAAGCTGGGCGACGACATCGAAGCCGCCATCCGGCAGCTTGCCGAAAGGCGGAGAAACAAGGAATAACTAAAAAACAGAATGTATCAACCAAAAAAGAAAAACGCGTATGAATTTACCAAAAGTGAAAATGCTGCAAGTCAGCAAGTGCCTTATCGGATTGGCGGTCATGATGCTGCAATCCTGCGACGTGGCCGACAACCGCCGCGACATGCTGTGCGGGAACTGGGAGAGCGTGGAGGGAAAACCTGACGTGCTTATCTACAAGGAGGGCGAAGCCTACAAAGTGACGGTGTTCCGTCGTAGCGGTCTGCGCCGCAAGCTCAAGCCGGAAACCTATCTCTTGCAGGAGGAGAACGGCAACCTGTTCATGAACACCGGCTTCCGCATCGACGTGTCCTACAACGAGGCCACGGATGTGCTGACTTTCTCGCCAAACGGGGACTATGTGCGGGTGAAGCCGCAGCCGGGACATCCGACCGAAGAATAACAACCACTAAAATCCAAAGTAACATGAGAACAAGAATAACAATGATTATCTGCCTGTGCCTGCTTTTCGCGGGCAGGGCAAGCGCACAGTGGGTCGTAAGCGATCCGGGCAATCTAGCGCAGGGCATCATCAATGCCTCCAAAAACATCATCCATACCTCCAAGACCGCCACGAACATGGTGAGCAACTTTCAGGAGACGGTGAAAATCTATCAGCAGGGCAAGAAGTATTACGATGCCCTCAAATCGGTGAACAATCTGGTCAAGGACGCCCGCAAGGTGCAGCAGACCATCCTGATGGTGGGCGACATCACAGACATCTATGTGAACAGTTTCCAACGGATGCTCCGTGACGGGAATTTCAGACCCGAAGAGCTTTCCGCAATCGCTTTCGGCTACACGAAACTGCTGGAGGAAAGCAACGAAGTGTTGACGGAACTCAGGAACGTGGTGAACATCACCACGCTCTCCATGACCGACAAGGAGCGCATGGACGTGGTGGAACGCTGCCACTCGAAGATGAAGCGTTACCGCAACCTCGTGAGCTACTACACGAACAAGAACATCTCCGTGAGTTACCTGCGTGCGAAAAAGAAGAACGACCTCGACCGCATCATGGGGCTGTACGGGAACATGAACGAAAGATACTGGTAGCCTATGAAGTTCGACAACCTTCATCAGATTTTACGTTCACTTTATGAGCAGATGATGCCGCTGTGTGGGGACATGGCTGGTGTGGCGAAAGGCATCGCCGGGCTGGGTGCGCTGTTCTACGTCGCCTACCGGGTATGGCAGTCGCTGGCGAGAGCTGAACCGATAGACGTATTCCCGATGCTCCGTCCTTTTGCCATCGGTCTGTGCATCATGTTCTTCCCGACTGTGGTGCTGGGCACGATAAACAGCATCCTCTCACCCGTCGTACAGGGCACGGCAAAGATGCTGGAGGCGGAAACGCTGGACATGAACCGATACCGGGAGCAGAAGGACAAACTGGAATACGAGGCGATGGTACGCAACCCCGAAACCGCCTACCTCGTGTCCAACGAGGAATTTGACAAGCAACTGGAGGAACTCGGCTGGTCGCCCTCCGACATGGTGACGATGGCGGGAATGTATATCGACCGGGGAATGTACAACATGAAGAAGAGCATCCGCGACTTCTTCCGCGAGATACTCGAACTGCTGTTCCAAGCCGCCGCCCTCGTGATAGACACCGTCCGCACCTTCTTTCTCGTGGTGCTGGCGATTCTCGGTCCGATAGCCTTCGCCCTGTCGGTATGGGACGGTTTCCAAAACACGCTCACGCAGTGGATATGCCGCTATATACAGGTCTATCTATGGCTACCGGTATCGGACATGTTCAGCACCATACTGGCGAAGATACAGGTTCTGATGCTGCAAAACGACATCGAGCGGATGCAGGCAGACCCGAACTTCTCGCTGGATTCGAGCGACGGGGTGTATATCGTATTCCTCTGCATCGGCATCATCGGCTACTTTACCATTCCCACCGTTGCGGGCTGGATTATCCAAGCCGGAGGCATGGGCGGTTACGGTCGCAACGTGAACCAGATGGCGGGACGAGCCGGAAGCATGGCGGGCAGCGTGGCGGGTGCAGCCGCAGGAAACGCAGTCGGACGTGTCGGCAAATTGCTGAAATAATCAATGTGCAATCATAAATTGGAAAATATAAATGGAATTCAAATCACTTAGAAACATCGAATCGTCGTTCAGGCAGATACGCCTGTTCGGTATCGTCTTCCTCTCGCTGTGCGCCGTGGTGACGGTGTGGAGCGTGTGGAACTCCTACCGTTTCGCAGAGAAGCAACGGGAGAAAATCTATGTGCTGGACAACGGCAAGAGCCTGATGCTCGCCTTGTCTCAGGATTTGTCGCAGAACCGCCCGGCGGAGGCACGGGAACATGTGCGCCGTTTCCACGAGATGTTCTTCACGCTATCACCTGAAAAAAGCGCGATTGAACACAACGTGAAACGTGCCTTGCTGCTGGCGGACAAGAGCGTGTACCACTATTATTCGGACTTCGCGGAGAAGGGGTACTACAACCGCATCATCGCCGGGAACATCAACCAAGTGCTGAAGGTGGACAGCGTGGTGTGCGACTTCAACGCCTATCCCTACCGTGCCGTGACCTACGCCACACAGAAAATCATCCGGCAGAGCAACGTCACCGAGCGCAGCCTCGTGACCACCTGCCGCCTGCTGAACGCATCGCGGTCGGATGACAACCCGAACGGTTTTACCATCGAGGGTTTCACCATCATTGAGAACAAGGATTTACAGACTATCAAACGGTAACAGGACATGAAAAGTATCAGAAAATCAATGTGGGGCATGTATTGGAAACTCCACGACAAACGGAAACGCTTGGCGGCAAGTCTCAAAGGGTATCTGGACGGCTTGCCGCCGGAAACACGCCGCCGCATCGTGCTGGGGATGTTCGCCGCCTTCGCGGTGCTTGCCCTTTACACCTTCGGCAGAGCCGTCTATGACATCGGCAGGAACGACGGCTCACATATGGAAACGGGACACGCCGGACGGGTGGAACTGCCGACCCCGGCGGAAACAGGCAATCACTTAACACCTTATTTATATGGAACAGACAAAGAATGAACCGACGAAAGAGAACAAAGCTGCTCCCGAAACGGGGAAACCGAAAAAGGAGCGCGAACCGCTGACAGAGGCGCAACGGCTGAAACGGCAGAAGATGATCGTGCTGCCCGCTATGGTGTTGGTGTTCATCGGGGCGATGTGGCTGATATTCGCCCCGTCCTCCGGCAAGGAGCAACCGCCGGGAACGGACGGATACAACACCGAGATGCCCGACGCTGACAAGGCGAACCGGCAGATTATCGGCGACAAGCTGAAAGCCTACGAGCATGGGGAGATGGAAGAGCGTCAGGAGAGCCGCAACCGTGCCATCGGGCAGCTGGGCGACATGTTCGACCGCGAGATAGCGGGAACGGAGAACGGAGTGGACTTCGACCTCGCCAATCCGGGCGGCAAGGAAGAAAGGGCAAAGCCAGCCACGCCGCAGACCATCCAGTCCTCCGCAGCCGCCTACCGTGACCTGAACGCCACGCTCGGAAACTTCTACGACCAGCCGAAAAACGACAATGCGGAGATGGACGAATTGTTGGAGCGCATCGCATCGCTGGAGTCGGAACTGGAAAGCGAGAGGGGCAAGGCTTCCTCTATGGACGAGCAGGTGGCTCTTATGGAGAAGTCCTACGAGCTGGCGGCAAAGTACATGGGCGGTCAGAACGGAGGACAGCCATCGGCGGAACAGAGGGCAGAGCCAACTACCGTGCAGAAAGGGAAGAAGAACAAGGCAATGCCTATCAGACAGGTGGAGCATCAAGTAGTTTCTTCACTCTCACAGCCTATGAGTAACGCGGAGTTTGTCGCCGCCTTATCGCAGGAACGCAACCGGGGTTTCAACACGGCTGTCGGCACGGCGGAGGTATTGGACAGGAACACCATACCGGCGTGCGTGCATGGGGCGCAGAGCGTGACGGACGGGCAGACGGTAAGGCTGCGCCTGCTGGAGCCTATGGCGGTGGCAGGCAGGACAATACCCCGGGGTGCGGTGGTGGTCGGCACGGGCAAGATACAGGGTGAGCGGCTCGACATCGAGATTACCTCGCTGGAATACGACGGCACGATTATCCCCGTGGAGCTTGCGGTCTATGACACGGACGGACAGCCCGGCATCTTCATCCCGAACTCGATGGAGATGAACGCCGTCCGGGAGGTCGCCGCCAACATGGGCGGCTCGCTGGGAAGCAGCATCAACATCTCCACCAATGCCGGGGCGCAGCTCGCCTCCGACTTGGGCAAGGGGCTGATACAAGGCACGAGCCAGTACATCGCCAAAAAGATGCGAACCGTCAAGGTGCATCTGAAAGCCGGGTACAGGGTCATGCTTTACCAAGAAAAATATTGAAAACAATAAAAATTACCACTAAAATCCAAAAGTAATGAGAAAAGTAATCATCATGTTTGCCCTCGCTATGGGCATCATAACTGCCAACGCGCAGGAGAATGTAACCGTTGAAACGACCAACGGAAGTGAACAACCGACCTTGACGAAGGAGGTCTATCCGCAGAAGGAGGCGGACGGCGACCTATATCACGGGCTGTCACGCAAGCTGACCTTCGACCGCATGATACCGCCGCACGGTCTGGAAGTGACCTACGACAAGACCGTCCACGTCATTTTTCCGGCGGAGGTGCGCTATGTCGATTTAGGCTCGCCCGACCTGATTGCCGGGAAAGCCGACGGAGCGGAGAACATCATCCGTGTGAAGGCTACCGTAAGGAATTTTCCCAACGAAACGAATATGTCCGTCATCACGGAGGACGGCAGTTTCTACACCTTCAACGTGAAGTACGCCGCCGAACCGCTGTTGCTCAACGTGGAGATGTGCGACTTCATCCATGACGGCAGCACGGTGAACCGCCCGAACAACGCGCAGGAAATCTATCTGAAAGAGCTGGGCAGCGAAAGCCCGATGCTGGTGCGCCTTATCATGAAGTCCATCCACAAACAGAACAAGCGCGAGGTGAAGCATATCGGCTGCAAGCGTTTCGGCATCCAATACCTGTTGAAAGGCATCTACACGCACAACGGCTTGCTTTATTTCCACACGGAGATAAAGAACCAGAGCAACGTGCCTTTCGATGTGGACTACATCACTTGGAAAATCGTGGACAAGAAGGTTGCGAAGCGTACTGCCGTGCAGGAGCAGATTATTCTGCCGCTCCGCGCGCAGAACTACGCCACCCTCGTGCCGGGCAAAAAGAGCGAGCGCACGGTCTTCACGATGGCGAAGTTCACCATCCCCGATGACAAGTGCCTCGTGGTGGAATTGAACGAGAAGAACGGCGGCCGTCACCAGTCCTTCGTGATTGAGAACGAGGATTTGGTACGCGCGGGTACCATCAACGAACTTCAAGTACGCTGACCATGAGAAAGTACATCGCAATAATCATCGCGTCGCTTGCCCTTTTTACAGGGCAGGCGCACGCCCAGCGGTGTCTGCCGAAGATGCAGGGCATCGAGGTGAGGGCGGACATGGCGGACGGCTTCAATCTCGGCGGCAAGGACGGCGGGTACAGCTTCGGGGCGGCTCTCTCCACCTACACGAAGAAGGGGAACAAGTGGGTGTTCGGTGGCGAATACCTGTTGAAGAACAATCCCTACAAGGACACCAAGATACCCGTGGCGCAGTTCACGGCGGAGGGCGGCTATTACTTCAAGATACTGTCGGACGCCCGAAAGATTGTTTTCGTCTATGCCGGGGCTTCGGCTCTCGCCGGATATGAGGCGGTAAATTGGGGGAAGAAGGTGCTGCATGACGGCTCCACGCTGCACGACCGGGACGCCTTCATCTACGGCGGTGCGCTGACGCTCGATGTGGAGTGTTACGTGGCAGACCGTATCGCCCTGCTTGCCAACCTGCGGGAGCGTTGCCTTTGGGGTGGCGACACACGGAAGTTCCACACGCAGTTCGGGGTCGGTATCAAGTTCATCATCAACTGACACGGGCATGGAAAGGACGGAAATAGATGCTGTCAGAAGGATGCCGCTTGCGGATTTTCTCGCACGGCTGGGGCATGAGCCTGTCAGAAGGAGCGGTAACGAGCTGTGGTATCTTGCCCCGTACAGGGGCGAGCGCACATCCTCTTTCCGTGTGAACGTGGCGAAACAGCTCTGGTACGACTTCGGTTTGGGCAAGGGCGGCGACATCTTCACGCTTGCCGGGGAGTTTCTGCAAAGCGATGACTTCATGAAGCAAGCGAAGTTCATAGCGGAAGCCGCCAATATGACGGTTGCCGGATGGGAAAAGCCCGTCTATCTCTCGAAGCCGACCGAATCCGTTTTTGAGGATGTGGAGGTCGCTCCGCTGCTCCGCTCACTGCTGACGGAGTATTTAGAGGAACGGGGCATCCCTTACGCCATCGCATCCCGTCACTGCTGCCGCTTGAACTACGGTGTGCGTGGGAAACGGTATTTTGCCGTTGGCTTTCCGAACATGGCAGGTGGCTATGAAGTCAGAAGCCGATATTTCAAGGGTTGCATACCTCCGAAGTCTGTATCACTGGTAAAGGCGAATGACATCCCGGCTGACGAGTGCCTCGTGTTCGAGGGCTTCATGGACTTTCTCTCTGCCGTGACGCTTGGTGTAACCGGTAACGCTGACTGTCTTGTGCTGAACTCAGTCGCCAACGTGGAGAAGGCGGCGGGATTGCTGGACGGATACGGGCGCATCGGCTGCTTCCTCGACCGTGACGAAGCCGGACGGCGGACGCTTGCCGCACTTACCATGCGATACGGGGAACGTGTCACCGACCGTTCCTCCCTCTATGACGGTTGCAAGGACTTGAACGAGTACCTGCAACTGACAACGAAAAAACAGAAAAACAACCATCTAAAAATCGAAGAACAATGAACATACTGAACAACAGAAACAAGAGAACATCAATATTCAAGGCAGTGGCGTTATGCCTGATAGCCGCCATGTCATTCACCCTCGTGTCATGTGACGATGACATGGACATCCAGCAGTCCTATCCCTTCACGGTGGAGGTCATGCCCGTGCCGAACAAGGTAGTAAAGGGGCAGACAGTGGAAATCCGCTGTGAACTGAAAAAGGAGGGCGACTTTTCGGGTACGCTCTATACCATCCGCTATTTCCAGTTCGAGGGGGAAGGCTCGCTCAAAATGGATAACGGCATCACCTTCCTGCCTAACGACCGCTACCTGCTGGAGAACGAAAAATTCCGCCTGTACTACACGGCGGCGGGTGATGAGGCGCATAATTTCATCGTGGTGGTGGAGGATAACTTTAGCAACTCCTACGAACTGGAATTTGACTTCAACAACAGGAATGTAAAGGACGACGATCTTACCATCGTTCCCATCGGCAACTTCAGCCCCTTGTTGAAATGATGCGTGTATTCATGACAATGCTCTGTTCACTTCTGACGGTCTGTTCTGTGTCCGCGCAGATCAGCCGCCAAGAGGGAACGGACGGGCAGGCGGCAATCTACCGACTGCCGCTTATGGAACGTGCTTTTTTATGCTGCCGCTACTTTGAAGGCTGGCACTCAGAAAAACACTACCCATACGTCGGTTGGGGTCACAAACTTTTGCCAAACGAGAAGTATTCGGCACGAACCATGACAAAACGGGATGCGGATGAACTTTTGCGGAAAGACCTGCGCAAATTTGTCGCCATGTTCCGTAAATTCGGGGTTGATTCGATTTTGCTTGGCACGTTAGCTTACAATGTGGGACCGGCGAAGCTGTTAGGCAGCAAAACAATCCCCAAAAGCACCTTAATCAAGAAGCTGGAAGCTGGTGACAGGAACATCTACCGTGAGTATATAGCCTTCTGCAACTACAAAGGAAAACGCCACGCCATGCTGCTCAAACGGAGAAAGGCGGAGTTTGCGCTGTTGTATATCCCATAAAAGGACTGACAAAACTGGCAAAAGACGTGCCATATTTAACTTGGCACGTCTTTTGCTCTATCACTTGATAGATTATCGTAGGATTTTCTCGTTAATTGACATCGTTGAGCCATTTTTGCCTATCGGTTTCCAAATAACACTTCAAGTTGTAAGTGTTGTGAGAGCAATACAAAACATAGTTATTAACCATAAAAAGTATAGCGAAATTATGAAGAAAGTATTTAGGAAAATTCAGAAAGGAACAACAAAAATGATTGAACGTATCAAATCGTTGGGGGAAATGGAGACGAAGCAGAAATGTGTAGTTCAACGGTTCGAGATTATCATTCCCCTCCACCAAAAAATAACGACCCAATATATAGCCTCCGCAAGTTTTACTTGCGGATTTTTTAGTTATCGCAGATTGGACAAAGGTTTCTTTGCTACTTTCTTTGTCCGCCATCATGCTCACTGAAAGAAAGTAGGGCGGCTCTCGCCGCCCCGCCACTCAAAAGCGTGTGTAAAGTCCCGTCACCATCGTGAACATTTCCTCCAGCATATCAAAATAGATACCCTCGTGTACGGCAATGTCCTTTGTCTTGCACTCAAAGGTCTTTTTGCTGAACGTCCTGCGGTAGAAGCGCATATTGTAGAGGTCTGCCCCTTCGTCATAGATGATGTCAAGGCGGTTGGCACTTGTTTTGTTCCTTGCAAGGCTCATCCGTAAGCCGTTGCCCATATCTATGAAATCACGGCTACCTGTCATGGCGGTGAAGCGTTTTCCGCCTATCTGCTGTAATATCGTCTTGGCTATCATATCTTTTGTTTTTAGGGTTTTAAGTATTGGCGGTGCGGACACCGCCATCCCGTTCAAAATTCTCGCATTTCGGAAATGGGGGTCTGCCGTTGTAGCCACTCTTTCACACATTCCATATTGTACTCGCTCGTGATGACTGCCGTATGGCTGTCGGTGGCGGTGAAACGTGTGCTTTCGTAATCATCTATCCACCCCTTGAGGGTGTCCGTTCCCCACGCTCCGGTATCGTCAAAGATACCGTCCAATGCCGTGATAGGTTCGCTGAACTTGACTATCAGCGTTTGATAGGTCGTGTTCATAGTCTGTCCTCCTTTCCCTTCTTTGCGTTCAGCCACTTGTCCCGTGCGGCTCGGCACTCGTCCAACGTGGGTTTGACACAAGAGAACAATTCTCTGTCTATGGGGTGGCGGTAGTCGTACTGCACAAGTGTCCGCCTGCGTCTTCCGATACCCGATTGGAAACGCTCGTATTTCTCCGTACCTGCTTCCGCGCAGGTGCTTACTCCGTTGATGGTCATTCGTGTTGTCATAATGTTGCTTTTTAGATGGTTAAAAATGTACTGACAGAACTCTGTTCTTCATCACCATTTCGGGGTTGCTTGTGTAGCGTTGGTGCAGGTAGAAATGGTGTGAGCCGAAGCCGTAAAGGAAAAACTTGTCAAGTTCGTGCTTCTCGGCAAACTCCTTTACGCTCTTTCTCAATTCCCCCTCACTCGTTGTGAGAGTGAGGAGGTTCACAAATTCAAGGAACATCGTGGGGATTGCATCATCCCACACACAAATCATACTTTCAATTCTTACTTCCATATCAATGTTGTTTTAGGGGTTATGCTATGCCGCTTTCATCCGCTCACGGATAAGGTTGGCGTTCTTGTTCACAAGGTCTATGATGCGCTCGTGATATTCGGTGTCCTGGTTGTGCTTGCCGTGGCACTGCACCACTTCGAGGGTTCGCAAGTCCACCTCTACGGTTTCAATAATCTCATCGCCAATCCTTGCCGATAGTATGAGGGTGTCGGCTTTCTTGTAGTATCCACTGCCAAACACGCAGATGCCCTGCGTCTTGCCCTCGTTGTAATACTCGTCTATGCTTTCAAGCACCTTGACGATTATTTCCTCGTCCGTGATTACCAAGCCGAAGAATTTGGATTTGTTGGCGATGAAATCCTCCGCATCTTTCTTTCGTTGGAGTTGTCGCTGTTGCTCACGCTCACGCCTTTCAATCTCCCAACGGCGTTGCTCTGCGGCTCTTTCCTTCTCGTGTATGGCTTCAATTTTTCGGGTTGCGTTGTCGTGTGCCGCCATGAAATCTTCGGGACAGATGTTCTTCGGGTTACGGAGGTCTTGACCGAGTTTTTTGAGCATACGCAGATAGTCGCACCACATTGAGAGGTTGTCTATCTGATACTTGTGACGCTTGGCAATCAGATATGATGCCCAACATTCATCGGCAGTACGGGTATTGAAAAGAAAGTGTTTCATGACCTCAATCTCACCGCCTTTCATAAGGGTTTCAATTCTTGGGTCTGAAAGCAAGGCTTTGAAAAGACGCACGGGGGAGATGCCGTGGAAATCGCCCTTGAAGCCGTTACGTCTGAGTTGGGGCAATATCCTCATCTTTGGATATGCACAGCTTCTTGCCACCACATCATCGTATAGGCTGTTGTGCGGTCTTACCTCCATATCGCTGCCTAATGCCCACACATCGCAATAGCAGAAAAGGAAGCCACGGAGCAACGCCATGTCCGTAACCTTGCCGTCGGGTGAAATCCAACGCTGCACGACCTCGTGGCAGTAGAAACGCATCGGTTCGCCTTTCCTGCTCTCGCATCTGACCTGCGCCACGCGGATTACCTGATACCCTTTGCAGGTGGTTATCACGCTGAAATTCTGCGTTTCCTTGTAGATGCGTCTGCGTGTGTCCTGCACTTTGAGTTCGGCATGGCATTTGGGGCAGGTGCAGCCTTCAAGGGTGTCGCATAGTCCGCTGTCGCTGTGCCACTCGTGACCGCAGTCGGAACAGGTGATGTTCCCTTTCTTGGTGCGGTAGCCGATATGCTCAACGCAGTGGCGGTATGCCCAATCTATTTGTGTCGCTGATATGGGGCGAAGGTTGGCGGAAAGTCTTGCCACCTCTTTCTGTATCTTGGTCTTCGGTTTCATAAGCCTAAATCAAATAATGAGGGTTGGGGTTGGTTTTCTTTTCTCGCTGACGGTCTGTGGCGGTTCTGCAACTTGCGGAGTTCCTCCTCTTGGTATTTGCGGACAGCGTTCTGACGTGCCTCCGCCTTTTCCTCTGCCGTGAGTTTCACAACGTGGTTCACAACCACTTGGCAGTCCATCGGTTTGCCCACCTCTATCTCGTTTTCCTCATAGTAGTGGATGGCTTGCCCGAATATCTCTCCGTCCGTGAAACCGTTGCAACCGCTTTTCTGCACATAGTTCAGAATGTGGGTCACGCACTCGTCCATGTTCTTGGCAGGGTTGCGGTACTTCTTTGCAAATAGCGCATCTTCCTCCGCACGCTGTTCCAAGTACATATATATCGTTCTCTTGAAATGGTCTGTTCCTTTCATATCGCTGTCATTTTTAGATTATCTGTTTCAGTATCTCTCTCCAATAGGTCGGCTCTACCTCGCTGAGAAGGAAGTCCATGAAATCCCTCCGTGCGTCCTTGTTCAGTTCGTGGTACAATCTTCGGAAAGTTTCAAAATTGCCGTTGATGTACGTTTCCACCATATACACGAAGATGTTGTCCACCTCGTAATATCTGCACTGCTGCGCTGCCGTCTTGCTGTTTCTTTTTGCCATGTCGGTAAGGGTTAAAGGGTGAATAACCAAAGGATGAAGCCAAAGAAGGCAATGGTGGAAAGGATAGCCACGATTACACCTATCGCCACTCGGAACACTCCGTTTACAATCTCTCTGATGATGCCCCAAAGGATGCCGAACACCCCGAAGGCGGTGCGCATCATCAAGCCGCATATCGCCAACCCGATGTGTTGCGCCATTTGTCTGAAATTTGCCGTTGCCGTCATATCTTCGCTGTTTTTGATTTTTTTGTTTTTAATGCGGATTCAAGAGCTGAGGGAGTTGAGTTTCAAACTATCTTATCTGCCTCTCGTTTATCCGACATTTTTTTTATGCGTCTTTCTGTCGCATCGGTCGTTTTCGTTTCGGGTGCTTGAAAAGGTAGGGATTAGGGAATGCAAGGTTTTTCGGTCAAAATACTACCCGCAGGGCTGGAGATTTTTACCGAAAACAGGAGGCTTGACCTTGCTTTCCCGTCCAATCCCGGAATTACCTTTGCGCCCAGAACGAAAATGACTGACTGATGCGGCTTACTGAAAGGCGCAAAATGGAGGTAAACGAAAACAGAGGCAGATTGTGTAGAAAAAAACTTCAGGGGAAAATCCGTAAAAAAAAGAATCACCAAAAGGAAAAAGACATCACCGGAAGCGTGAAAAGGGCAAACCACAACAAAGGAAGTATGATTGTTTCCGATCCGACGGAACTTGTTCAGCCGGGTGGCAACAATCATTCTTCCCGGTTTGTCCGGCTGTGTGTGGGCGCCTGTTTCATTCATGGGGCAGGCTGACACACTCTGCATTCACTTTCCGCTTCCGGCAAAAGAGACAGCGAAAAAAGAAAAATCATTTGAAAACCCGTAAAAGCACCTCTTGGCATAGGCGCAAAAGAAAGGGGCATTGCTTCATCTGTCTAAACATCGTTTAGGCGTGAGGCAATGCCCTTTTCTCCAGCTATGCGGTAGTCGGCACACGTTTGTTCCAAACTCGTTTTGGGCAATGGTGTGCCGACGGACAATACCGCTTTTACGGAAAATTCTTATGAATGAGGGGATAAAAAACGGGAGTTTATATCAAAATCTCGAATTAAATAGCTACTTTTGCATACGAAGAGTTCTTTGAAGGTTACGCAACGCGCAGAAGGATAATGCAGTAGATAACTAACTAAATCGTAACCTATTACTATCAAGAGCAATTAACCTACGCTCATTTCCAATAAATTACACTCTTTTCGTAACTTCATTGGGCAAAAGTACAAATTTTATATCTTTGCCGTATGATCCTGCATGCAAACTGCAAAATAAATCTGGGGCTGGATGTCCTGCGCCGCCGTGAGGACGGTTACCACGAGTTGTCGACCGTGATGTTCCCCGTGCGGGGACTGTACGACGTGGTCGGGGTGACGCGCACGGCCGTGCCCGGCGTGCGGTTCCTCTCCGAAGGGCTGGCGGTGGATTGCGCCCCCGGGGAGAATATCTGCGTCAAGGCTTTCCTGCTGATGCGGGAGCGCTACGGCGTGGACGGCGTGGAGATACGCCTCGACAAACGGGTGCCTTTCGGTGCCGGGCTCGGGGGCGGTTCGTCAGACGGCACCGCCGTACTGCTGGCGCTCGACGGGCTTTTCGGCCTGCGGCTTGCCGAGGCGGAGCTGGTCGCCCTTGCCGCCGAGCTGGGTAGCGACACGGCTTTTTTCGTGCGCAACACCCCGCAGCTTTGCACCGGGAGGGGCGAGATCATGGAGCCTTACCCGCTCTGCCTGGCGGGAATGACGCTCGTTGTCGTGAAGCCCGACGTGGGCGTTTCGACGCGCGAGGCTTACGCAGGGGTACGTCCGCATGTGCCCGAAGTGCCCCTCGCGGAGCGCTTGCGGCGGCCTGTGGCGGAGTGGCAGGGTTTGGTGACCAACGATTTCGAACCGCATATCTTCGCGGCGCATCCTGCCATCCGCGAAGCCCGTGACAGCCTGCTTGCGGCCGGAGCGGTCTATGCCTCGATGTCGGGCAGCGGCTCGGCCGTGTTCGGACTTTTTGCCGGGGCTGATGCCGGACGGCTGCGCCCGCGGTTCCCCTATGTTTTCGCTTTATAGCGCCGCTTGTCAGAATAATTCGTCGAAGATTGCCATCCCGGCTACGATCGCTACCAGCGTCGATACGATGCATGCGGTGGTAATCGCCATGCAGAGGATATACCTGACGGACGCCCCGGCCCAGCTTATGCGGAACAGGTTGCGCAGGATGACGATGTTGTAGACGGAAAGCGTGACCTTGGCGATACGGGACAGGATGTTCGCGGCCAGGCTGTCCGGGGGAAGTTCGCACACCTGTGTCAGGATGGTGCCGGCGGAAAGCAGTATGATGTGCAGCGAAGCCAGGTAAAGCCCGATGTAGAAATACTCCATGTAGCGCAGTGACGAGCATTTGCGGAAAATCCATTTACAGGCCAGGGCCATGTAGGGGATCTTCAACATGGCGAGCAGTTCGAGGTGGTTGTTGAAGTAGTAATTCAGGAATTCGCTTATGTTCTGTAATATCGGATCGTCGTCTTCGGCCGAAAAGGAAAAATCCAGCAGTTTGACCTGGAACCAGTTCAGCAGCAGCAGGCAGATCGTGCAGACGAGCATCAGCAGCGTGAGCGGCGGGACGTATTTGCACTGCTTGCCCGCCAGGTATTCCCTGACGGTGGTCGTGGGGCGGATCAAAATGCTCCACAGGGTGCGTAGGATGCCGTAACGCACGACGGCGTCCTTTTCGCTGAAAATGCTGTCGCCGATAAAGATCGATACGGCCTCGTCGTAGAGCGACCGCCAGGTGATCCGTGTCGAGCCGTATTCCTGCCCGCAGCGGGGGCAGTATCGGCCGTCTACCTGTGTGCCGCAGTTAAGGCAGGTGCGGGACGTTTCGGGTGAATTCATCTCTTGCGTGTCTGTCCGCCCTTGCCCGATACGCACAGGCAAAAGCGGTATAAATTATATTTTCGGAATCGGCCGCATACCCCGAACGACGGGCGGCGCCTTTATTGCCTTTCGGGTTGTTCCGCCGCCGGGGCTGTTGCGTTTTCCTCTTCATCGGGCGTGCCGTCCGCTTCGCCTTTGCGATCCTCCGAGTCGGCCGAAAGCGCATCCATGAACCCGTCCAGGATGTCGTTCAGCGCGCCTTCTCCCGGCTGCGCCCCTTCGACCTGTTCTGTCCTGGCATCCCCGTTGCGGATATTGAGCTCCTCCTTGAACTTTTCGGGGGCGACCAGATAATAGATGCCCAGCGACAGCGTCAACAGGCCCAGGGCTGCGAAAAAGGCATAGACATATTGCAACATGTCGACCAGCAGCGTGCGCAGGACGGCGCCTTTCTTCTTCAGTCCGAACAGTTTCCAGAATACGAATCCCGTATAGATGAAAACGGGCAGCATCTGCATGTAGAAGGAACTGTACCACGGGATGAACAGTTCGGCGGGCAGCGCGAGGATCATCAGCGTGATTTCGAACACCGACAGAAAGATGCCTATGTAGAGGTATTCCACATATTTGAGGTCGGAGCGCCTGCGGAACACGGTTTTCATCGCCAGTGCATAGAACGGCAGCATCAGCAGCATGTTGGCCGCCGGGTGCAGCGTGGCGTAGTCGTAGTAGGAACAGATAAGCCACCGGAACAAGGGGTAGTCGGCCCGGGCCGTAGGGGTGAACTCCTTGCCCACGAGGGCGAACACGACGGCGTAGAAAGTGGAGAGCATGAGCAGGATCGCCACCGGGTTGAAATATTTGCGGCGGTGCCCCAGGATGAACTCCGAGACCGAGGCATAGGGGTGTATCAGGATCGCCAGCCATGTCATCACGGCGCCCTTGCGCATGTTGATGCCCCGCAGGCCGTACGCTTCGTCGCCGATGAAGGTCGAGCTGACGCTCTCCGCCAGCGACGCCCAGGTCAGCCGGTCGGTCGTCGTGCGTTGTCCGCATGCCGGACAGTAATTATGGTCGATTTCGTAGCCGCAGTTACGGCAGAGTTGGTGTTTGGGCATATTCGTTCTGTTATACTGCTGTCGGGATTGCGTAAAAGATGCAGCATCCCACGGTCGGGATCAGTGGCAGCAGTACCCCGGTGATGCCGTATGAGACCGGCAGGTTGCCTGCCGTGCGGAATGGTCGCGCCCGCAGGTTTTGTCCCTTATTTTGCCGTTTCTCCGGCTGTGCAGCAGGGGATCGCCATCTTTTCGATGCGGTGCTCGTGGCGTCCGCCTTCGAACTGGGCAGAGAAATAGGCGTCGAGCATCGCCACGGCTTCGTCGTTGGAGATGAAGCGCGCCGGGAAGACGATGATGTTGGCGTTGTTGTGGCGGCGGATGAGCGACGCGATTTCGGGCTCCCAGGCCAGGCCGGCGCGGATGCCCTGGTGCTTGTTGAGGGTCATCGTCATCCCTTCGCCCGAGCCGCAGAGGGCGATGCCGCGTTCCAGTTCGCCGTTTTCGATCGCCTCGGCCAGCGGATGCGCGAAGTCTGCATAGTCGACGCTGTCGGGCGAATGCGTGCCGAAATCGAGCACCTCGTAACCCATGGCGTCGAGGTAACCTACCAGGAATTCTTTCATTTCATAGCCTGCGTGGTCGCTGGCAATACCTATTTTATTCATCGTATTTTGGTTTTGTATCGTATACGGTTTCTATTCTACAAATATAAGGAAAAATAACCGTCGCCGTGCTTCCGGCTCCCGAATTTGTGCTATTTTTGCCCCATGAAAATTCTTCTCGTCGTATTGGGATGCATCTCGTGCGTGCTGGGCATCGTCGGCATATTCGTCCCCCTGCTGCCTACCACGCCGTTCCTGTTGCTATCGGCGGCCCTTTGGGTGCGTTCTTCGCCCCGGCTTTACGGTTGGCTGCTCGCACACCCCTGTTTCGGCGAGTATGTACGGAACTTCCGCGAAAATCGCGCCATACCGCTCCGTGCCAAGATCATTTCCCTGACGCTCATGTGGGGGACGATGCTCTACTGCATTTTCGCGCTGCTTACCGCCTGGTGGTGGGCGCAGGCAGCCCTACTTGCCGTCGCCATTGGCGTGACGTGGCATATCCTTTCGTTCGCCACCCTGAAAAAGGGGGTGCCGGTGCAGGAAGACCCCGAAGGGGAATAACCCCGGCCGCGGAACGGCAACGTCCGGAGGCGGGGCTCCGCGGGGAGAGACCGTTTGCCTGCCATGAAAAAACGACCCGAAAGGGTCGTTTTTGTTTTCAGGACGTTTCTCCGCATTTTAATCCTCTGCAGGCTGCCTGTCCATGTCGAGCATCGAGTAGCAGACGGTGTAATAGCCCTCGGGGCTGTCCGGAGCCGGGATTACCGAAGTCCCGATGCGGAGCCGGTAGACATATCCCGGTTCGTATTCGAACCCTTCGATGCGGAACGGCCACGGCTGCCATTCGTTCAGTCCGGACTCGGGGAACCGTACGCCCAGGAATCGCTGTCCCCGGTAATTCATCGGCTGCGGGGCGACCTCCATCGTGAAGACCGGGAAGAACTGGTCGGGGATGACCGAGGTCGCCGGGGTTTTCGAAATTTGCTCCAGCAGGGTGTAGCGGATCGAAGAGCCGTCCTGGGGCGGATCGGGCAGTTGTTCGGCTTTTATGCGGAGCCGGTATTCGTAACCCGCCTCGAAATCAAATCCCTCGATGCCCTGATATACGGCACGCCACGACGTGTCGTCGTTGGCCTTGACGAGCAGTACGGGCTGCAACGTACTCGCCCCGTGGGCGATTCCCAGTTGCGAGGCGACCGTCCATTCGCGGATTTCATATTCGTCGTCCTTATCGCAGGCCGTGCATACGCAGGCCGCCAGCAGGAGCGTCAGTATATATCTTTTCATCTCTGTCGTTTTTCCGTTCGTTTCCTTTTTATAAACGGAGAAATTGCCTGATACTGCATGCTATAGGTAAAAAAACGGATGCCGTCCCGTTTTTTTTCGGCCGGATGCCTCAGGCCAGGTATTTTTCCGCGGCGCTGATCAGGAACCCGAACAGCAGCGCGTTGAACAGCACCACCGGGATGGCTTTGCGCTCCCTGCCCGAGAAGGTGAAGAGCACGGGGATCATCAGCATCAGCGTGACGGCCATGCCGTCCGCCCACCAAGGCAGGTAGGGCAGGTCGCTGTAAAAGACGATGACGGCCGCAAAGAAATAGATGAAGAATGCCGACAGGCATGAACGCATCGGCAACCGCTGGAAAATCATCGGGATGATGTCCAGCGTCCCTGCGACGGCACCGACGGCCAGCGATAAGGTGAAATGATCCATTTTCCGGGTTCGGTTTATGCGTTATGCGGCGGCCGTTTACTTCGAAGCGCGTTTGCGGTCTACCTCGTGCAGCAATATCTTGCGCAGGCGCATGGCGTGGGGCGTAACTTCGACGTATTCGTCCGCCTGGATGTATTCCAACGCCTCTTCGAGCGTAAAGACCTTCGGCGGGGCGATCGAGGTTTTGTCATCCGACCCCGAAGCGCGCATGTTGGTGAGCTGCTTGGCCTTGGTGACGTTGACCGTGATGTCGTTCTGGCGCGTGTGCTCGCCGATCACCTGCCCCTCGTAGACCTGATCCATCGGGTTGATGAAGAAGCGTCCGCGATCCTGCAGCTTGTCGATCGAATAGGCGAAGGCCGTGCCGGTCTCGCCCGAGATGATCGAGCCGTTGGTGCGCATCTCGATTTCGCCGACCCACGGTTCGAAATCCTTCAGGCGATGCGTCATGATCGCCTCGCCGGCCGTTGCCGTCAGCATGTTCGACCTCAGGCCGATGATGCCGCGCGAGGGGATGTCGAACTCCAGCCGCACGCGGTCGCCGTTCGACGTCATGTTCCTGAGCGTGCCTTTGCGCTTGGTGGCCAGTTCGATCACCGTGCCCGAGCAGGTTTCGGGGCAGTCGACGGTCAGTTCCTCGACCGGTTCGCATTTCTTGCCGTCGATCTCCTTGACGATCACGCGGGGCTGTCCGACCTGCAATTCGTATCCTTCGCGGCGCATGGTCTCGATCAGCACCGAAAGGTGCAGCACGCCGCGGCCGAATACGTTGAAACTGTCGGCCGAAGGGCCGGGCGTCACGCGCAGCGCGAGGTTTTTCTCCAGTTCGCGGTCGAGGCGCTCCTTGATGTGGCGCGAGGTGACGTATTTGCCGTCCTTGCCGAAGAAAGGCGAGTTGTTGATCGTGAAGAGCATCGACATGGTCGGTTCGTCGATGGCGATGGGGGGCAGCGGTTCGGGGTTCTCGTAGTCGCATATCGTGTCGCCGATCTCGAACCCTTCGATGCCCAGGATGGCGCAAATCTCGCCGCACGGCACTTCGTCGACCTTCTTTTTGCCGAGACCTTCGAAGACCATCAGGTCTTTGATCCTGGTCTTCTGCATCGTTGCACCGTCGCGCTTGGCCAGCGTGACGTTCTGTCCCGCCCTGAGCGAGCCGCGCGTCACCTTGCCCACGGCGATACGGCCCGTGTAGGAGGAGTATTCGAGCGAGGTGATGAGCATCTGGGGCGTGCCTTCTACCACGGCCGGTTCGGGTATCTCGTCGATGATGGCGTCCAGCAGCGGGACGAGCGAGTCGGTCGGCTCGTTCCATTTGTGCGACATCCAGCCCTGTTTGGCCGAGCCGTAGATGGTCTTGTAGTCGAGCTGCTCCTCGGTGGCGTCGAGCGTGAACATCAGGTCGAAAACCTGCTCGTTGACCACTTCGGGACGGCAGTTGGGCTTGTCGACCTTGTTGATCACCACGATGGGCTTCTTGCCCAGCGCCAGCGCCTTCTGCAGCACGAACCGGGTCTGGGGCATGGTGCCTTCGAAGGCGTCGACCAGCAGCAGTACGCCGTCGCACATGTTCAGCACGCGCTCGACCTCGCCGCCGAAGTCGGCGTGGCCCGGGGTGTCGATGATGTTGATTTTATAATCCTTGTAAATTACCGAGACGTTCTTCGAGAGGATCGTGATACCGCGTTCGCGTTCGAGGTCGTTGTTGTCGAGGATCAGCTCGCCGGTTTGCTTGGCGTTGTCGCGCAGGATGTTGCCGGCCAGGATCATCTTGTCTACGAGCGTGGTTTTGCCGTGGTCCACGTGTGCAATAATTGCAATATTGCGTAGTTTTTGCATGTGAAAAGAATTTGTGGTGCAAAGGTAACAATTTCTCGGGAAAATATACTAAATTTGTTGTCTTATTAAAAATGTTTAATATTATGGAACCCACCTTCAACGTCCGGCAGCAGAGCGGGATTTATATCGGGCCCACGTCCGACATCCTGCCGGGAGTACTGCCCGAGGGACGCGTGGTCGTCGTATCCGATGCCACGATAGACCGGCTCTACCACCCGATGCTGGCTCCTTACGATACGGTGCTGATCGGCCTCGGGGAGAGTATAAAGACCCTGCAAACCGTCGAATCGATCTACCGCCGCTTCATCGAACTGGGCGTCGACCGGTCGACTTTCGTGCTGGGGATCGGGGGCGGTATCGTGACCGACGTGACGGGGTTCGCCGCCGCGACCTACATGCGCGGCCTCGATTTCGGCTTCGTCTCGACAACCCTGCTGGGGCAGGTCGACGCCAGCGTGGGCGGCAAGAACGGCGTGAATGTCGACGGATACAAGAATATGGCGGGGACGTTCTCGCAGCCCCGGTTCGTGGTCTGTGACCCCGGGATGCTGCGCACGCTCTCCGACCGGGAGTTCCGCGCCGGGCTGGCCGAAGTCGTCAAGGCGGCCGTCATCGCCGATGCCGGTCTTTTCGCGCGTATCGAAGCCACGACTTTCGACGCCCTGCGTTCCGACACCGACCTGCTTACGGATGCCGTTTCGGCGTCGATCCGCGTGAAGGCAGATATCGTCGAACGCGACGAGCGCGAGTCGGGCGACCGCCGCAAGCTCAACCTTGGGCATACGCTGGCGCACGCCATCGAGAAATGTACCAACCGTCTGAACCACGGCGAGGCCGTGGCGGTGGGCACGGCGCTGATCGCCGATGCCTCGGTGAAGCTCGGCGTACTGGCGGCGGAAGACCGCGACCGGATCGCCGGGGTGCTGAAAAAACTGGGGTTCGACCTCACGCCGCCCGTCGATGTGAAACGACTGCTCAAGGAGGTGGACAAGGACAAGAAGAACGAAGACGGTATGCTGCGTATCGTGGTGCCGGTAGGCATCGGCGACTGCGACGTGCGCCGGATGTCGCACGACGAGTTTGCGGCGCTGTTTGCGTGACCCGGCCGGTACAGGCATCATCGTGCAATAAAAACACCCGGCTGAAAGCCGGGTGTTTTTATTGCACGATACCCTTCCGGGACTATACCTCGGTCAGCGTCCGGAGTTTTTCGATATAGGCGTCCCAATCGGCGATGGGCTGCCGTGCGACGCCCGATTCGATCGCGGCGCGTGCCACGGCGGGCGCTACGGTACATAGCAGCCTCGGGTCGAACGGCTTGGGAATCAGGTAGTCGCGGCCGAATTCGAGTTTTTCGAGCGCATAGGCCCGCAGCACCATTGTCGGTACCGGTTCCTGGGCCAGCTCGGCGAGCGCATGTGCCGCGGCAAGTTTCATCGCTTCGTTGATCTTCGTGGCCCGGACATCGAGCGCCCCGCGGAAGATGTAGGGGAACCCCAGCACGTTGTTGACCTGGTTGGGGTAGTCCGAGCGCCCCGTGGCGAAGATGATGTCCGGGCGCGATACGACGGCTTTGTCGTAGGCGATCTCGGGGTCGGGGTTGGCGAGCGCCATGACGATCGGGTCGGTCGACATCGTGCGTAGCATTTCGGGCGTCAGCACGTCGGCTGTCGAGACCCCGAGGAAGAGGTCGGCGTCGTGCAGCGCCTCGGCCAGCGTGGTGATGCGGCGCGTGGTCGCGAATTCGCGTTTTATCTCGTTGATGTCCGTACGGTAAGTCGTGACCACGCCGCGGCTGTCGCAGAAGACCATGTTCTCGCGGCGGACGCCTACGGCGATGAACAGCCGTGCGCAGGCGATGGCAGCCGCTCCGGCGCCGTTGACCACCACGCGGAGTTTGTCGAGCGTCTTGCCGGCGATCTTTACGGCATTGAGCATTGCGGCGGTCGAGATGACGGCCGTGCCGTGCTGGTCGTCGTGCATCACCGGGATGTCCAGTTCCTCGCTCAGCCGGCGGTCGATCTCGAAGCATTCGGGCGCCTTGATGTCCTCGAGGTTGATGCCCCCGAACGTCGGGGCTATCGCCTTCACCGTGCGGATGAATGCCTCGGGATCGGTTTCGTCGACTTCGATGTCGAAAGCGTCGATGTCGGCGAAAGTCTTGAAGAGCATGCTTTTACCTTCCATGACGGGCTTGCCTGCCAGAGCTCCGATATTGCCCAGTCCCAAAACGGCCGTGCCGTTCGAAATGACTGCTACCAGATTGCCTTTGTTCGTGTAACGGTAAACCTCTTCGGGGTTAGCTTCGATTTCGCGGCACGGTGCTGCGACGCCGGGCGAATAGGCCAGCGATAGGTCGTGCTGCGTGTGATAGGGCTTCGTCGGCACGACCGCGATTTTCCCTGGGCGGCCTTCGCTGTGATAGCGCAGAGCCTCCTGATTCATTTTACCTTTTCTCATTATCCTAACTGTTTTGCTTGTGTCTAAGAGACACAACGTGAAAAATCCTGCAATTATTGCGCCCTTCCGTCCCGGAGCGGGCATCGTACGGGGCGGAGTTAAAAATAAACCCTCAGCCCTCCCCCGAACTGGAAGCGGAAGATGCCGCCGAGCAGGTTCAGCTCCGCCCCATCGTCGACATCCGGCGAGTCGACGATCAGCCATTGCCCGCTGATCCCCGCGCCCAGGCCGATGTGGCGTCCCAGCATGAACTCCACGGAGGCCGATTCATGGATGCCGACGCCGCCTCTGCTGCCCGACGTATCGCCGTAGCTGCGGATGTAGCGGCCGTAGCCGATGCCCGCGCTTTCCCGGAAGAGCCATCTGCGCCCGGCCCGCTGCCGGGCGACGAACTCCGGTGCGATGTAGTGGATGCGGCTCGTACGCCGGATCCCGTTGCGTTCGGCCGAGATGAATCCGCCCGAGTAGACGATTCCGGCGCCGAAGCCCCGGCGCGACGTCCAGTTGTACCCGGCACTGATGTCGTAGCCTTCGTTCAGCGAGCCGGAGGAGCTTTCGGCCAGGTAAAGCGTCGAGATGACGGCCGTATACGCCGCGTTGGCAAAGAACGTGTGCTGCGGACGGTCGCGCGGGGCGAGGTGCTGTGCCCGCTTCGGCAACGTGCGGATGACGGTCGCATTCCCGTCGGGAACCGCTTGCAGGCTTTGCCCTTCGGGAACCGGTGTGGCCGCCGTCCGGGATTCCTGTGCGGCGGACACTCCCGCCGGGGAGGTGCCGTCGCCGGGTGCGGCGGCATGGAGCCGCAGGGCACTACCGAAGGCCAGCATCAAGAAGAGTATGTGACGGTAAGGTTTGGCGGATAAACGGTTGCTGCTCATGTTATCTGTAATTGTTTTTTCGTGGACAGGATCATAAAAAATAGAAACTCAAACCGCCGTTGAAACTTATGTGCGTCATGGTGGTGTTGTCCTTGCTCATGCGTTGGCGCAGCGTGCGGCTCTTTTCCGGGTCGAAACGTGCGTGCTGTACCAGTACGTGCGCCCCGATGCCGAGCCAGGGCTTGATCCGGTAGTTGAACCCCGCCGTGCCGTGGACGCCGAAGCCGCCGATGCTCTCCGTGTTGTGCATCATACCTTCGAAATAGCGCATGTAGCCGATGCCGACCGACTCGTGGAACGTCCATCTGCGGCCGACATTCTGGTAAAGTGCTATTTCCGGTGCGATGTAATGCAAGGATATGTTGAGTTTTTCGTAGTCGGAGTCCATGGAGACGTAACGTTGTTTCCCAGAAGTGAAATGTCCCGTATAACGTATCCCGACGCCCAGGCCGATACGGGATATCCATTGGTAACCGGCGTCGACCGAGACCCAGTGTTTGGGGTCGCCGTCGCAATTGCGCGGGAACTTGAATTCGCTGGTTAGCATGGAATACCCCGCGCTTGCGTGCAGGATGTTGTACCTCGGGTTGACCTTCTTTCGTTCCGGATCCGTTTTGTCGGCAGGCACTATCTCTGGTGTCCCGCTGTACTGCGCGATCCGGACTTGCTGCGCCTCCGCATTTCGCGCGTACGATGCCGTGTACACCGAATCCGGGAGCAGGAGCATGTCCGCTGAGATCTGGTGGCAGGATTTACCCAGCGCCGCAGGCTTTTTATGCCAAACGACGTGGAGGCCGTTGCCGCCGATCTTGTTCGTTTCATTTTTTGCCAGCCGGATGATGTTTTCATAACTGCATCCGGTCGAGAAGCCGCTGTCCTTGATCCATACCGACCCGAGCGTTTGGGCCGGGGCGGGAACCGTGTCGGCGAGGTCGTAAACCAGCACGGGACTCTCTTCCGTGCGTGCCGGGTAGCTTTTCTGGATGTTGGTGTAGATCGCCGGGGTGCATCCCGTTGCGGTGAGCATCGCGGTGGCGGCGATGAGTTGCAGTGAGGTTGTGAAGTTGCGCATGGCGTATAAGGGATTGGGTGAGGCGGAGTGGAACGTCAGAATAGCGCGGCTTCGGTGCCGCCCGGCGGCGTGAAACCCAGGTGCTTGTATGCGAGCTCGGTGGCTTCGCGGCCGCGGGGCGTGCGTTTGAGGAACCCTTCCTTGATGAGGAACGGTTCGTAGACTTCCTCGATCGTGCCGGCGTCTTCGCCGACGGCCGTGGCGATGGTATTCAGCCCGACGGGGCCCCCGCTGAACTTCTCGATGATGGTGCCGAGTATCTTGTTGTCCATCTGGTCGAGGCCGCGCGAGTCGATGTTGAGCGCCGAAAGCCCGATTCTGGTGATCTCCAGGTCGATGTGCCCTTCGCCCTTGACCATTGCGAAGTCGCGCACGCGGCGCAGCAGGGCGTTGGCGATGCGGGGCGTGCCGCGTGAGCGCAGGGCCACCTCGTGCGCCGCATCGTCGTCGATCGAGACGTCGAGGATGCGTGCCGAACGCCTGACGATGCCGGCCAGTACCGGGGCGTCGTAATATTCCAGATGGCACTGGATGCCGAAGCGCGCGCGCAGGGGCGATGTGAGCAGCCCGCTGCGGGTCGTGGCGCCGATCAGCGTGAAAGGCGCCAGCTCGATCTGGATCGAACGTGCCGAAGGGCCTTTGTCGAGTACGATGTCGATCTTGTAGTCCTCCATCGCCGAGTAGAGGTACTCCTCGACGATCGGGCTCAGGCGGTGTATCTCGTCGATGAAAAGCACGTCGCCGGGGTTGAGGTTGGTCAGCAGCCCGGCCAGGTCGCCCGGCTTGTCCAGCACGGGACCCGATGTGACGCGCAGCTGCGCGTGCATTTCGTTGGCGATGATGTTGGCAAGGGTCGTCTTGCCCAGTCCCGGGGGGCCGTGCAGCAGTACGTGGTCGAGCGAATCGCCGCGCATGAGCGCCGCCTTGATGAAAATATGGAGGTTGTCGACGATCTTGTCCTGCCCGGAGAAGGTTTCCAACTCCTGCGGACGTATCTTGTTTTCGAATTCGAGATCGCTCTCTGTGTTGCGTACGATTGACATGTTGCAAAGATAACGATTTTGTGCTACTTTGCCGCGGCGGGGCGAAAAAAAATCCGGCCCGCAGGATATGCGGGCCGGGGTCGCTGCCGGAAGCTCCGGCTATTGCTCACGCGGCAGCTCGATCTTTATGTATTTCACTCCGTTCATGCGGGTGTTCACACGCAGGATGATACCTTTCTTGCCTTCGAGATCCTCCTTGAAGGAATCCAGCTTGAACGAGACATAGCGGTCGTAGTTGTATCCGCCTTCGTCGCCGTGGGCGTCGCGGCGTAGTTCGAGGTTTTGGTACCCCTCTTCCGTGTATTCCGGGGCGATCTCCGTCACGTCGTTGCGTACCAGCAGGAAGGTGTGTTTCGTGAGGTCACAGGCATTGAACCCGATCCAGACATTGAGGTAGTTGTTGTTGAGGCGTGCATCCTTGAAGCTGGTTTTGTCGTCTTCCAACGCGTCGAGTTCCTCCTGGGTGGTCACGACTTTCGTGCCGCCCAAGTAGATGTCCTGTATGTAATAGAGCGCCATGTTGTAATCGTATCCTTCCACTTTGTTATTCAACAGGTTGAAATAGATGATGACGCGCTGGCCTTCCTCGGCCTTATAGCTGCCTATGCGGCTTTTGTCGCCCGGGTACACCGTCTTGCCATCGTCGAGAACGACAAAGAAATCGTTATTTTCGAGCGGCTTTACCGTGGCGAAAGCCGAAAGCCTGGGGTAGTCCCCGTCCGAATCGTTGCAGGAGGTGAAAATGGCCGCAGCCATGGTCACGAGAAGAAATAATCCGAATCTTTTCATATTTATAATTATTTTTGCGTTATCTTCACTAATTAAATGCAGAGCGGGGCGGAATACTGCACGGGCATAAAAATTTTCGGGTGCCGTGCAGTCTTTTGATGGCTACACCGTTTATAAGATGAACGCAAATATGGGAATGGAGGAGCAGATACTGGCCGAGGGGTGCAGAAAAGGGGATAATGCGGCCCGTCGTGAACTGTATGACCGCTATGCAGGCCGTCTGCTGGCCGTCTGCCTCCGTTATTCGGGCGACCGTTCTACCGCCGAAGACCTGATGCACGATGCGTTCCTGAAGATTTACGGTGCTTTCGACCGTTTTTCCTACCGCGGCCCCGGTTCCCTGCGTGCCTGGATGGAACGGATCACGGTGAACGTGGCGCTCGAATGGCTCCGCAGCCGGAACAAACTGAGCATGACGGCGCTCGACGAAGGGCGGCAGTTGCCCGACATCCCGGAGCCCGACCCGTCGGAGCTGGCACGCCTCCCGCGCGACGTGTTGATGGGGTTCGTCAGCGAATTGCCTGACGGTTACCGTACGGTGTTCAACCTCTACTGCATCGAAGGCTATTCGCACCGCGACATCGCGCAGATGCTGGGGATCAACGAAAAAAGTTCCTCGTCGCAGTTATTCCGCGCGCGGGCACTGCTGGCCCGCAGAATAGGGGCCTATATGGAGACACATTGAATTATGAAACAAAATAAAGACTGGACAGACGTAATGCGGAGTGCGCTCCGGGACGCCGAGGTGACACCCCCGGCCGACGGCTGGGCGCGGCTGGAGCGCGAGCTCGGGCCTGCTCCGCGTATCTCCGTGTTGCGTAGCCAGTGGCCGCGGATTGCTGCCGCTGCCGCCGCTGTGCTGATTTTCCTGGGTGGCGGGGGATACCTGCTGCATGAAAACCGGGATTTAGGGGATAAAGGGTTTGTTATTGCAACAGCGACGGACAGCGGCAGCTCTGCTGCGGACATGACACAGGTCGAAGGGACACCGGCGGGAGCCGGTGACGGGACTCTCGCGGGGACGCTCCGCGCAGCCGTTCCGACCGAAGAGGCCGTGCGGGCTGCGGCGCTGCCGGGCGAGGAGCCCGGTGCGGGGACGGCTCCCGGGATTGCACCGGGACGGGATGCCCTTGCCGCCGCCGATATGCGGGGCTTCGAGGACGGCCGCGCCGCGGCTTTGACGTCCGGAGCTGCGCCCGCCGGGAATGCGGCTGTTGAAAATGCGGCTGCCGGTAGTGTGGCCGCGGAAAATGCAGTGGCAGGGAACGAGGCCGCCGGAAACGGTTCCGCAGCGGCTGCCGGAGCCGGGGATGCCGCTTCGGCCGGTACACGGTCGGCCGTGCGTGCGGCTGTCGCAGGGCAGGCGTCCGCCACGGACGGAACCCGGGGTAAGGACGGTGCGGGGCAGACCGTACAGTCCCGCAAATACCCGGGCACGTACGATTACCTGGCCGATGACATGCAGGAACACAGGCGGCCCCGGCGCAGGACTTCGGTTTCGCTCTTCGCCGCAGGCGGCGTGACCGGCTCATCGGGGGCGTCGGGCGGCGTCGGTTCCCACCTGGTGATGTCCGACGTATTGGTCGGCGGCACCAACGGTACGATGGCGCAGCTGAAATACAATTACGAGGATTATTCGTTCCGCCACCACCAGCCGCTCAGCTTCGGCCTTTCGGTGCGCAAGGAGTTCGCGTACGGGTTGTCGCTCGAAAGCGGTGTGAACTATACGTTGTTATGGTCGGACGTGAGCATGCAGTCCGGCGGCGAGGATATCAGCCAGAAGCTCCACTTCATCGGGGTTCCCCTGCGCCTGAACTGGCAGTTCCTCGAAACCGGGCGTTTCTCGATGTACGTGGGCGCGGGCGGTATGCTCGAGAAATGCGTGTCCGCCAAGTTCGGCACCAAATCCGTCGACGAACCCAAAGTCCAGTGGTCGGTGGCCGGGGCCGTCGGGGCGCAGTACCGCCTCGGCAATTATGTCGGGCTTTACTTCGAGCCCGAGGTTTCGCACTACTTTACGGAAACCACCCTGCGCACTTCGCGCACCGATTCTTCCTTGTCGCTGACCCTCCGCCTCGGAGTACGCCTTTCATTCTGACGCTCAGCTGATATCCCATACCTGCACGTCCCCGGGGGCGTGAAATACGTCTTGGTAAAGTCCGTATCGCTTCGGGTACGGACTTTCCGGTATTATGTCCGAATGTATTATTTTGTGGCTTAATTGTGCTATTTTTTATTGACTAATGAAAATTTGTTCTTATTTTTGTTGAATAAATGATTGTGAATTGACGCTAATAAAAAAGCACAAGCGCAGCAATCTGTGCGCTTGTGCCTTTGTAGTCCCGACGGGAATCGAACCCATATCGTAAGAACCGGAATCTTATATTCTATCCATTGAACTACGGGACCGGGAGTGCAAAGATGCAAATTTTTTTTAATTTTTACTAATAAAATGCGAGAAAAGCAGAATAATTGGCAGAGGATCGAAGCCGTAATCAAATGGGCGAACATGTCGACCAACTACTTCGCCCGTCATATCGGGCTTGCACGCGGCGAAAACCTCTACCAGATTAAACGCGGTAATAACGGCATTTCGCTCGATGTGGCCGACCGCATCGTCTCCAAATTCCCGCAGGTGGATAAATTGTGGCTGCTGACGGGAGAAGGGCAGATGTTTGCGGACGAGAAACTGCGCGGCGCCCAGATACCTTTTTATAATGTGGATGCCGAACAGGCCATCGCGCACGTCGCCCACCTCGAGGCCGAGAGCAGCCTGGTCATCCCTCAGGCGGGCGAGTGCGACCTTGCCATGTGTTACATGGGACGTGCCATGGGGGACGCCCTGCCGCCGGGGGCGGTGGTCTTGCTGAAGGCTGTCGACCGGGATGCAATTATTCCCGGGGGAGAATATGTGATTGTCAGCCGAAAAATTGTAACTTTGCGAATAGTTCGGCTCGCCGACGGGGAGGACAAACTCCGCCTGGTGGCCGGCGACCGGGAGAATTACGATGACATAATTCTGAATGTCAGTGATATAAGCTCGGTATATAAAGTTAAAGGCAAATTGATAATAAACAGTTGAGAATATGTTTTCAGGGATCGTGGAACGCATGGCGGAGGTCGTGGACATCCGTACCGACCGTCAGAATAAGGATTTTACGCTGCGCGCGGACTTTTGCCGCGAGTTGAAAATCGACCAGAGCATAGCACATAACGGCGTATGTTTGACAGTTGTGGACATCCGCGATGATACGTATACGGTCACGGCGATGAAGGAGACGCTCGACAGGAGCAACCTCGGCCTGCTGGCTGTGGGCGATCTGGTGAACCTCGAACGCTCGATGAAACCCGATGCGCTGCTCGACGGGCATATCGTCCAGGGGCATGTCGACCAGACGGCCGTATGCACGGCCCGCGAGGACGCCGACGGCAGCTGGTACTATACGTTCGCCTACGAACCGCAGGGCGGTGGGCTCTGTACCGTGGAGAAAGGGTCGGTGACGGTCAACGGCGTGAGCCTGACGGTCTGCGACTCGAAGGAGTCGTCGTTCCGCGTGGCGATCATTCCCTATACGTTCGAGCATACGAATTTCTGCCGCATCGGCGTGGGTTCGGTCGTGAACCTCGAATTCGACATCGTGGGCAAGTACATCGCCCGTCTCATGCAAAATTATACGAAGTAAGCCTTATGGTATACATCAAAACAAAAGAGGGCGCATCGCTGTGGATCGCGCTCCTCGCAACGGCCATTGTGGCCGGGACGATGACGCTGCTCGATGCGGTGTGGTGGGTGACGCTGTGCGTCTGCGGCGCCGTCTTTGTCGTCGTGGCGCTCGTGGCGCTGTTCATCATCCGCAAGTATGTGGCTTACAAGCTCAAACCGATCTATTCCATCGTGCTTTCGCGCGACGTGCATACGCACGAGATTTTCTCCGAGCTGAAGGACAAGCACGTCGAGAATATCGGCGAGGAACTCACGGCGTGGGCGGATACGAACGACAAGGAGATCGCCCGCCTCAAGGAGACCGAGCAGTTCCGCAAACAGTACCTGGGCAACGTGGCGCACGAGCTCAAAACCCCGATCTTCAATATCCAGGGGTATATCTCGACACTGCTCGACGGAGGCCTGGAGGACGAGCTCATCAACCGCAAATACCTCGAGCGGGCCGAGAAGAGCATCGACCGCCTGATCAATATCGTCAACGACCTGGATACCATCTCCAAGCTGGAGAGCAACATGAACCGCCTCGAAATGGAGAAGTTCGACATCGTGGCGCTGACGAAGGAGATCGCCGAGCAGGCCGAGATGGAGGCCGACAAAAAAGGCATCCGGATTTCGATCAAGGGCGCCGACAACCTTCCCTCGCCGTTTTGGGTGCTGGCCGACAAACATTACATCGGTCAGGTCATCGTGAACCTCGTCATCAACTCGATCCGCTACGGGAAGGAGGGCGGTCTGACGCGCGTCCATTTCCGCGACATGCTCGACAAAATACTTGTCGAGGTGGAGGATAACGGATTGGGAATCAGTAAGGAGGATTTGCCCCGCGTCTTCGAGCGATTCTACCGTACCGACAAGGGGCGTTCGCGCGAGCAGGGCGGTACCGGCCTCGGCCTGGCGATCGTGAAGCATATCATCGAAGCGCACGGCGAACGCATCAGCGTGCGCAGCGAACCCGGCGTGGGGAGCACCTTCTCGTTCACGCTCAAAAAAGTCAACCTGCAAGAACTGAATAAATGATACGACCGTTAAGCATCGTTTGGAATTTCGACCCGGTGTTCTTCTCCATCGGGTCGCTCGACATCCGCTATTACGGATTGATGTGGGCGCTGGCAATCCTGATCGGCGCCAAGTTTTTCGATAACTTCTGCAAGCGCGAGGGGCTTCCGCCGAAGGTCTCCGAGTCGATTTTTATATATGGTACGCTGGCGACGATCATCGGGGCACGGCTGGGGCACTGCCTCTTCTACGACCCGATGGAATACCTCAGCAAGCCGTGGACGATCATCACGGGTTTCCGGGACGGCGGCATGGCCAGCCACGGCGCCGCCATTGGCCTCTTGATCGGCCTCTGGCTGTTCTCGCGCAAGAACAAGCTGCCCTATATCTGGTCGCTCGACCGCATCATGATCGCGGTGGGCATCGGCGGTGCCGTCGTCCGGCTGGGCAACCTGTTCAATTCGGAGATCTTCGGCATGGCCACGACCCTGCCGTGGGGCTTCGAATTCGTCCGCTCGGCCAAGTGGGTGAACGAATTCGCCCCCGCGGCGGTACACCCGACCCAGATTTACGAGGCGCTTTGCTACCTGATCACCTTCGGCATCCTTTGCTGGCTCTATTATGCGAAGGACATCGCGCGGCGCCGTCCGGGCATCCTGTTCGGCATCGGGCTGCTCGGGATTTTCCTGACGCGCTTCTTCATCGAGTTCATCAAGACCGAGCAGGAGGCGTTCGAACAGGGATGGGTGCTCGATATGGGGCAATGGCTGAGCATTCCGTTTATCGTGCTGGGTATTTACATGATTTACCGGGGGCTGTCCGAGCCCGAAGTTACCCCCGCCCCGGTGCCGAAAGCCCCGACAGCAACTCCAAAAAAGAAGAAACGATGAGCAATTACCCGATGGTCGATGAAGTGAACCGCCTTGTCGGCAACCTGCTTGCCGCCGGCAGCGTGGTGTTCCTGCCCGGCGTAGGGTCGCTCTTTGTCGAGCGGCGCGGTGCCAAGCGGCTTTCCAAACGCTCTGTCCAGCCTCCTTGCCGCATGGTATCCTTCTCTTCGCAGCAGCAGGGGGTATCGCTTGCCGATGAACTGGCGCGTACGCTGCACTGCGACGCTGCCGGAGCACAGGATGTTTACGACCGCTGGCTTTCCCGCACGCGCGAGGGCGACGTGCTGACCATAGAGGGCGTCGGCGTGCTCAAATTCAAGAATTTTACGCTTGCACCCGCGTTCGACAGGCTGCTGAACCCGCAGGGGCACGAGCCCGTGCGGATCAAGCCTGCCCGCCGGTTGGACTGGGCGCTGTGGGTCGGCATCGCGGCGATCGTGATTGCGGCGGGTTTCGGCGGCGCCGAATTCCTGCGCATCAATTCTTCCGATATTCCGGAACCCGGTGCGGCCGCCGAAGTTGCGCGCACCTTGCCCGCCGCGGATGCGGGGATTCCCGCCGATTCGTCCGCGACGGCCGGTGTGACGGACGACGGGACTGCGATGGCAGTTGCGGGAACGAAGGCTGCGGAAACCGACGTTGCCGGGAGCAGTGCTGCGGGTGCGGCCGGGACGGCGAACAGCGCCGGTGACCGTGCGGATGCAGCTGTAACCCGTGCGGATGCCAAACCTGCCGGACAGCGTCCCGAGTCGGCGCCACGGGTCTCCACGGAGCCTGCATCGCTCGTTTCGGGACACCGGTATGTCGTGTTGGGGGTTTTCAGTACGCCGGAAAATGCGGCCCGTGCCGCCGCGGATGCCGAAGCCAGGGATGCATTGGTACGCTGCGGGGTCTACCGTTTCGGCAATAAATTCATGGTTTCACCTTTCGAGGCGCCCGATGCGGAGGCATGTACGTTGTTCATCCGTAATTATAGCGACCGTTTCCCCGGGCTGTGGACTTACACTGCCCGTTGATGCGTCTTTCCGAGCTGATAATCCGTTTCATCGACTGGTTCTACCGCCGGCCTGTTTCTGCGCTATTGCCGCGCCAGACGTTCCGTTATGCCGTTTGCGGCGGCGCGAACGTGGTTTTCGGCTGGGGATGCTATTTCCTGCTCTATAATTTCGTGCTCGACAAGGAGCTGCTCGACCTCGGTTTCATCGCGGTTTCCCCGCATGTCGCGGCGATGCTGATCGTTTTTCCGCTGACCTTCTTCACGGGGTTCTGGCTGAACCGCCATGTGGCGTTCCGCCGTTCGCCGCTTGCCACGGGGACGCAGCTTTTCCGCTACCTCCTCTCCGTCGCCGGCTCGGTGGTGGTCAATTATCTCTTCCTGAAATTCTTCGTCGAGTTGTGCGGGTTTTGGGCGACGCCTTCGCAAATGATGGCCTCGCTGGGGACGATGGTGTACAGCTACCTGGCCGCCAAGTATTTCACCTTCCGCAACGCCGTCCGCGAATAACCGCGGGGCCGGGCGTGTCAGCCTTTCCGGTTCTCCTCCTTGAGTTTCTGCAGTTCGTACATCCTGTCGCGGAATTTCGCGGCGGCGAGGAAGTCGAGCGATTTGGCCGCACGTTCCATGTCCTCGCGCGCCTTGTCGATCAGCGTGTCGATGTTCTCGCTTGCGACATAGGTCTTCTGTACGTCCGCGGCGGCCATGTAGTGGTCTTCGGCGAGCGGGTAGGCCGCCGCTATCTCCGGGACGTCGGTGCGCGCGGACAGCAGGGTGCTTTGCCCCGTGCCGCTTTTCTGCGCCCGGCGCGGCAGCATGCCGTGCTCCATGTTGTAGCGCACCTGTTTCTCGCGCCGGCGGTTGCTTTGCTCGATGGCGAAGCGCATGGAGTCGGTGCAGGTGTCGGCATAGAGGATCACGTTGCCCTGCGAATGGCGAGCGGCACGTCCCGCGATCTGCGTCAGCGACCGCACGTTGCGCAGGAATCCCTCCTTGTCGGCGTCGAGGATCGCCACCAGCGCCACTTCGGGCAGGTCGAGGCCTTCGCGCAGCAGGTTCACGCCCACCAGCACGTCGAACATTCCGGCCCGCAGGTCTTCCAGAATCTGGATACGTTCCAGCGTATCCACGTCCGAGTGGATGTAACGGTTGCGTACGCCCACCCGGTCGAAGTATTTCGAAAGTTCCTCGGCCATGCGTTTGGTGATGGTCGTCACGAGCACTTTGTCGTCGTCTTTCACGCGCTTGTCGATCTCCTCCAGCAGGTCGTCGATCTGGTTGGCCGTAACGCGCACCTCGAGCGGCGGGTCAACCAGCCCCGTGGGGCGGATCAGCTGCTCGACGATCACGCCTTCGCTCTTCATCAGTTCGTAGTCGGCGGGCGTGGCGCTCACGTAGATCGACGTGCCCTGCAACTGCTCGAACTCGGCGAAGGTCACCGGACGGTTGTCCTTGGCCGCCGGGAGACGGAATCCGTATTCCACAAGGTTTTCCTTGCGGGCGCGGTCGCCGCCGTACATGGCATGTACCTGCGGCAGCGTGACGTGGCTTTCGTCTACGACGAGCATGTAATCCTTCGGGAAATAGTCGATCAGGCAGAAGGGGCGCGTGCCCTCGGCGCGGCCGTCGAAATAACGTGAGTAGTTTTCGATGCCGGGGCAGTACCCCAGCTCCTTGATCATCTCGACGTCGTATTCCACGCGCTGTTTGATGCGCTGCGCCTCCGTCGTGCGTCCGGCACGCTCGAAGAATTCGATCTGCCTGCCCAGATCCAGGTATATCTGTTGTACGGCGCAGTTGATGCGCTCCTTGGTGGTTACGAAGAGGCTCGTGGGGTAGAGCGTCAGGTTGTCGAGCGTGTGGATACGCTGCCCCGTCGCGGGGTCGATGGTCTGGATGGCCTCGACCTCGTTGTCGTAGAACATTACGCGGAAGCACTGGCTGCCGAACTCGCCGAAGGCCGCCATGATGTCTACCGTGTCGCCGTTGACGCGGAACGTCGCCGGTTCCAGGTCGCGTTCGGTGCGGGTGTAGAGCGCTTCGACCAGCTTGTAGAGGAAATGCTTGTAGCTGACGACCTGCCCGACCCGGATGTTGATGGCAGTGGCATGGAAATCCGCCGGGTTGCCTGCGCCGTAGAGGCACGATACGCTCGATACGACGATCACGTCGCGGCGCCCCGACAGCAGCGTGGCTACGGTGCGCAGGCGCAGTTTCTCGATCTCGGCGTTGATCGAAAGGTCTTTTTCGATGAAGGTGTCCGTCGAGGGGAGGTAGGCCTCCGGCTGGTAATAGTCGTAGTAGGAGACGAAATACTCCACGGCGTTCTCCGGGAAGAAATTGCGGAACTCGCCGTAAAGCTGCGCCGCGAGCGTCTTGTTGTGGCTCAGGACGAGCGTCGGGCGGTTCAGCTGCGCGATGACGTTGGCCACGGTGAAGGTCTTTCCCGAGCCTGTCACCCCCAGCAGGGTGTTATGTTTGGAGCCGTGCCGGATCGAGCCGACGAGCTGTGCGATCGCTTCCGGCTGGTCGCCCATCGGGGCGTAATCCGATACCAACTTGAAATCCATGGTGCAAAAGTAGGTAAAAAAAACGGTATGGTGAAATGCCGCCCCGGTTTGGCCGGGGACGGTGCGTCTGTTTCGGAAACGTACCGGGGACAGTTAAAATTGTCCCGCCACGCCATATCTTCGGTAATTCGGTAATATTGTATATCTTTGTGCCGGTAAATCGTCTTAACGTATGAAGCTATTTAAAAGCGAAGGCTGGAAGTCGTTCTGGCCCAATTTTCTGGCCGTGATCCTGGGTATCGTCATCACGTTCGGGGGCGAGCGGCTTATTACGAACTACCAGAAACGGCAGGATGCCCGGGAGATCGTCGGACTGTTCAAGATCGACGTGGAGCGGCATCTCAAAATTTCGGAGGGGTTGCTCGATGATTATACGGCGGGGATGAGTGCCCTGCGGAAATGTGCCGTCGCATATGCCGGGAAGGAATTGGCGGAAATCCCCGAAGATACGCTTCGTTATGCCCTGGGCATGTTCTTCTCCGTGCGCGGGGATGTTTATTCGCCCGTCGGGATGAAGATACTCGAAGTTTCGGGGGCGCTGAGCGCGGTGCATGAACCCGAAGTCGTCGAATCGGTCACTAAAATCGGCAATGTCATCACGACCTTCTGGCGGCAGCAGGACAAGATGGTAGCCAATGTCATAGGGGCGAAACAGCACCTGTACGAGAGCGGCAGGCTCGACTGGAGTTACCGGGGAACTTCGCCGCACGAAAGGCTGGAATACCGCTTCCGCCGCCTGATGGAGGACACGCTTTGCGCGGGGCTCATAACCCGCGGCTCGATTCCCGCCTACCTGATGATGTTCCGCGATATGAACGATAACATACGTGCCGAACTGGACATCATCCGCAATGCCGGGTACTGACCCTCTCCGCCGGGCAAAATCTTTTTGCACCCCGCCAAGGGTTGGGGAATTATTGCTATCTTTGCAGACATGATCGACAGGGAAACAGTAGACCGCATTTATGCAGCCGCCAATATCGTGGATATTATCGGCGAGTACGTCACGCTCAAGCGCAAGGGCGTGAACTACCAGGCCTGCTGCCCGTTCCACAACGAGAAAACCCCGTCGTTCGTCGTGTCGCCCTCGAAGGGGGTATATAAATGCTTCGGCTGCGGCAAAGGCGGCAATGCCGTCACGTTCCTGATGGAGCACGAGAACATCACCTATCCCGAAGCCCTGAAGATGGTGGCCAAACGCTATGGCATCGAAGTCAAGGAGAAGGAAATGTCCGAGGAAGAGGTGCGCCGCAACGACGACCGCGAGTCGATGTTCGCACTCAACGGCTGGGCGGCCGATTATTTTGCCAACTACCTCCATCACGAGACCGAGGGGATGAGCGTGGGCATGGCTTACTTCCGCCAGAAACGCGGCATGACCGACGCCACGATCAAGAAGTTCGGCCTCGGGTTCTGCCCCGCGCGCGGCGACCGGATGTCGAAGGATGCGCTGGCGGCGGGATATAAAAAGGAGTTCCTCGTCTCTACCGGCCTTTCGCTCGAACGCGAGAGCGACGGCTCGCTCTACGACCGGTTCCGCGACCGGGTGATTTTCCCCGTACATAACATTTCGGGGCGCGTCGTCGCTTTCGGCGGCCGTACGCTGCGCACCGACAAGGCCGTTGCCAAATACCAGAATTCGCCCGAGAGCGAGATATACAGCAAGAAACGTGAGCTGTACGGCCTTTATTTCGCTAAGAAGGCGATCCAGCAGCTCGATTTCGCCATCATGGTCGAAGGCTATACCGATGTCATTTCGATGCACCAGGCGGGTGTTGAGAACGTCGTGTCGTCGTCCGGGACATCGCTCACGACCGAGCAGATACGCCTGCTGAACCGTTTTACGAAAAACATCACGGTCATTTACGACGGAGACTCGGCGGGTATCCACGCTTCGCTGCGCGGGATCGACATGATCCTCCGGGAGGGGATGAACGTGCGCGTGGTGCTGCTGCCCGAACCCGAGGATCCCGACTCCTTCGCCCGGGCGCACACTGCGGCCGAGGTGCAGGAATATATCCGGGCCAACGAGCAGGATTTCCTGGCCTTCAAAGCAAAATTGCTGTTGGAGGCCGCCCAGGGCGACCCGATCCGGAAGGCGGCGCTGATCGCCGACATGGTGCAGTCGATCGCGCAGATTCCCGATCCGATCCAGCGGTCGGTCTACATCAAGGAGTGCGCGCGGATCATGGACATCGACGAGAACATCCTGATCTCGGAGGTGGCGCGCAAGCGCATGGCGACGACCGGCGACCGCGAGGCCGACGAGTTCGTACGCCGCCAGACGGCATTGCGGCATGCGGAGCCTCCGCAGCCCGAGGTGGAATTCGTAAAGCAGGTCGAGGCCGGGAGCAGCAGCGAGGCGCTCGAACGCGAACTGGTGAAATACCTGCTCAAATACGGCCATTGTTCGTTCGAATTCAAGGAGGGGCGCACGATGGTGCCCTGCAACGTCGCGGAGGTGATCTTCCTGGAGCTGGACAGCGACGGGCTCGCGTTCCGCAATCCGTTATACAACAGTATTTTGGCTACTTACCGTGAGCAGTGGAAGATTCTCGGTACGGGGGTGGAAGTCCCGGCGCACTTTTTCCTGAACCATCCCGACCCGGAGGTGTGCAATGCCTCGGTCGACATCCTTACGTCGGACGACAATTACGTGGCCAGCCAGCTGTGGCGGCGCAAGGACATCCATGTCGAAAGCGATGCCGAGATGCTGGCCGTAGGGGTGCCGAAGGCCGTGACGCTCTACAAGTCAAAGGTGATCGAAAGCTATATCAAGGAGTGGCAGGCCAAGCTCGCGGACGAGAGCCTGACGGACGAGCAGGTCGGCGAGGTGATCCAGCGGCTGGCCGGGTTCAACAAGGTGAAAGTGACGATTGCAAAGAAATTGCAGCGGTTGATATTATGACCCGCGCCCGGCGGAGTGCCGGGCGGGGATATGCCGGGGTTTGAATATTAAAAGAAAAAAGGGGCGGGTCTCGGGTCGTACACGTATCACTACGCATACCGTGTGCAAACAGAAAATAAACAGAAAGATGTGTAAAACATATCAAAGATAAAAGAATTAGTTACCTTGACCGATTCCCACCCCTGCGAATAAATAGGCAATTATTGTGCCGATTCCGAATATATGAGTGAACAGAAAAAGATAAATATCCGTAACAAGCGCGCGACGTTCGACTATGAGATTCTGGAAGAGTACGTTGCGGGCATCGTGCTCGTCGGTACCGAGATCAAGTCCATCCGTGCGGGTAAGGCTTCGCTGACCGATTCGTTCTGTTATTTCGACAAGGGCGAGCTGTGGATACGGGGTGTCAACATCGCCGAATACGGGTGGGGCACCTGCAACAACCATGCGCCGCGCCGCGACCGGAAACTGCTGCTCAACCGCCGTGAGCTGGACAAGCTCCAGCGAGCGGGGCAGGACAAGGGCCTCACGATCGTGGGGCTGCGCCTGTTCCTGAACGAGCGGGGGCTGGCGAAAGTCGTGGTCGGGCTTGCCCGGGGCCGGAAGACCTATGACAAGCGCGAATACCTGAAGGAAAACGATGCCAAGCGAGAGATCGACAAGGCGATGAAAAATTACAAACGATGATACGAGCTATTTTCCTCGATGTAGACGGTACGCTGATCAGTTTCAGAACCCATGAAATACCCGCCTCGGCACGCGATGCGCTGGTGCGGGCGCATGCGCAGGGCATCAGGCTCTTTATCGCTACGGGGCGTGCGGCGAACGACCTCGCTCCGCTCGAGGGGATTCCCTACGACGGCGTGGTGTCGCTCAACGGCGCCCGGTGTGTGGCTGCCGACGGGCGTGTCGTAAGCCAGCACTTGATTCCGCGGGCCGATTTCGAACGCGCCATGGAACTCTCCTCGCAGATGGGATTCCCGCTGGCGCTGGAACTGGAGAGCGGCGTATTCGTCAACCGTGTGACGCCCGAGGTGGAACGGCTGGCGCATATGGTCGCGCATCCCGTGCCCGAGCAGACCGACCTTCGTGCGCTTTTCGAGCGGAGCGAGTGCTGCCAGATGTGTTTCTATCTGGATACGGAGGCCGAACGGCGCGTCATGGCGCAGTTGCCCGGGCTTGCGGCGAGCCGGTGGTGCCCGATTTTCGCCGACATCAATGTCGCAGGCATCGACAAGGCCACGGGCATGAGGGAATTTATGTCCGCCTACGGGTACCGGGCTGCGGAAGTAGTGGCCTTCGGCGATGGCGGCAACGACGTGGCGATGCTGTCGGCCGCGGGGGTGGGGGTTGCCATGGGCAATGCCTGCGAGGAGGCGCTGAACGCTGCCGATTACGTGACCGCCCCGGTCGACGAGGACGGCATTGCCCGGGCGCTGGGGCATTTGGGTATTCTGGACGATTGAGTTTGAATTTATCGAAGATATGAGCTTGATTCTATGTGTCGAGACCGGTACGGACGTTTGTTCGGTCGGTATTGCAAAGGACGGGGAGCTGCTTTCGCTGCGCGAGAGCGACGAAGGGCGCGACCACGCCCGCAAGGTCGGCGTGTTCGTCGACGAGCTTTTGCGCGAAACGGGCATTGCGCCCGACGAACTGGATGCCGTGGCCGTGGGCAAGGGCCCCGGCTCTTATACGGGGCTGCGGATCGGCGTTTCGTTCGCCAAGGGGCTGTGCTACGGGGTGCGTAAGCCGCTGGTGGCCGTCGGGTCACTCGATGCGCTGGCCGAAGTGGCGCTCGAAGATTACGAAGCCGGGATTCTTTCCGTCCCCGACTGGGAACATGCCTGCCTCTGCCCGATGGTCGATGCCCGCCGCATGGAGGTCTATGCGCAGGTATTCGATACGGCCGGAAAGCCCCTTAACGAGGTTTCGGCCGAGGTCGTCGACGGGGAGAGTTTTGCGCACTTCCGTTCGCAGGGGAGGCCGTTCGTGATCTTCGGCAGCGGGGCCCGCAAATGCGCCGGGATACTGCCCGACGCCGTGCTTGTCGAGGTAGCCCCTTCCGCACGCGGGCTTGCGCGGCTGGCCCAGCGTGCGCTCGATGCGGGATGCACGGAAGATATCGCCTATTTCGAACCTTTCTACCTGAAGGATTTTGTCGTTACGACGTCGAAGAAAAAGTTGTTCTGACGGCGTTTTTCATGCTGTGGCGTCCGGCATGGCCGTAAGACCCGGGGCTTTTCGGGGTTGCTGTACGGCGAACCCGCAGAATCGGGGGGGGGAGCGGGAGTGTATCGGTATGACGGAAGCGGAGTTGATAAAATGCCTGTCGGAGCGGTTTTATTCCGATTTTGCCGACACGGTGGCCCGGCGCGTGCGCGATGCGGGTGCCGTGGGGCTGCTGTATGAGGTGGTGACCTCCCGCTGCGAGGGGTTGCCGCGTGCCGTGAGGCACAAGGTGGCTTTCCGGGGTGCGTATGTGCTCGAAAAGATCTATTTCGACGCCCCGGATTCGTTCATGCCCTATGCCGGCCTGTTTTGCCGGACGGATTTCCCTGCCTGCGCCGATCCCAGCGCCCGGCGCCATTTCGCAAAGGTCATGGCCGACCTGCTGGGGCGTTACACGCCCGAGGTGCGGGATATGGAGCGGATTGCCGAGGCTGCCGCCCGGTGGGCAGTCGATCCGGGGGCGAAGGTCGCCGTGAAGATTTGGGCGGTCGAGGTCCTGAAGCATTGCCGGCGGCGTGTCGGCTGGGTTCAGGAGGTGTGGGACGACCTTGTGGAGACGATGGCGCACGACGCAACGCCGGGGATCGAAGTGCGGATGCGCAAAAGCTGGAAGGAATCCCGCAGGCCGTGAATCGGGTTTTGCGCACGACATGGGAAATCTCCTGCCGGGAAATGTAAAAGCCCGCCGAACATCGGCGGGCTTTTACATATTATAGGGGGCTTTGCCCTCCCCGTGTTCCATGTTCCTCTGTGTTTCGGTTCCTACCGTTCCCGCGTTCCCGGATTCCTTTGTTCCGGCGTTCCTCTGTTTCTCGCTTCTCGTGTTCCCGGGCTGGTGCGCCGGGCAGTTCGGTTATTCTTCGCCTCCGGCTCCGGGAACCGGATTCCCGCCCCCGGCTTCGGTGGCGGGGATGCCCGGGAAGTCGTCCTCCCCGGCGGCTTCGAGCGTGCGCGCGGAGTGCTGTTTCTTGGTTTGCAGGCGCGCCGTCCTGCGCAGCCGTTCCCCGACGCGGATGATGTTGTCGTTGCCCGTGCAGAGCCGTTTGTAGGCGTCGTCATAGGCGTCGCGTGCCTTGTCCAGCGCCGTGCCGACCCCTTCGAGCGAACCGGTGAAGGCCACCAGCTGTTCGTAGAGTTTCAGCCCGCATGCGGCGATGTCCCTGGTGTTCTTGTCCTGGTCGTTGTATTTCCACAGGTCGGCGACCAATTTGAGCAGGGCGAAAAGGTTCGTCGGCGACGAGATGATGACCTTCTTGTCGTAGGCGTCCGACCAGATGGCCGCGTCGTTCTGCAATGCGGCGAGGAAGGCCGGCTCGTTGGGGATGAACATGATGACGAAGTCGGGCGAGTTGAGCAGGCGCTGGTACTCCTTGCGTCCCAGTTCATTGACGTGCTGGCGGACGGAGGCCGTGTGGGCAGCGAGGTAGCGGCGGCGCTCCTCTTCGGTTTCGGCCGAGGTGTAGCCTACGAAAGCCGTGAGCGAAACTTTCGAGTCGATGACGATGTCTTTCTTCTCGGGCAGGTGCAGCACGACGTCGGGGCGCAGGTTGTGTCCCTCGGCGTCCTTGATGTTGTATTGCGTTTCGTAGTGGATGCCCTTGATGAGCGCCGAACTGTCCAGGATCGTTTCCAGCAGCATTTCGCCCCAGTCGCCCTGCACTTTCGAATTGCCTTTCAGTGCGTTCGTCAGGTTCGTGGTCTCGGTCGTGATGCGCCGGTTGAGTTCCATCAGGTTTTTCAGCTCGGCCTTCAGTTCGCCGCGCTGTGCCGTCTGGGTGGTGTAGATGTCCTCGACGCGCTTTCGGAATTCGGCGATGTTGTCGCGGAAGGGTTTGAGCAGCACGTCGAGCGACTCCTTGTTGGTCTCCTTGAAATGCTTGGACTGCTCGCCCAGTATCTCGGTTGCAAGGTTGCGGAACTGGGCCCGGAAGGTCTCCTCCAGTTTTTCGCGCTCGGCTTTTTCGGCCGCGCGATCCTCGGCGTTCTTCGCGCGCAGCGATGCGATCTCGGTCTGGGACGAGGCGCGGAGTGCCGCCAGTTCCGCTTCGGTGCGTGTCCGCTGCTCGGTCAGCGCCTGCACCTGTCCTTCGTAGCGCTGCCGCAGCTCTTTTTCCGCGGACAAGGCCTGTTCCGCGGCGGCCAGCCGGGCTTCGGCCACCGCCAGCCGCGAAGAGGCATCGCGCTCGCGGGCTTCGGAGGCTTGGTTATCAGCGGCAAGCCGTCGGGCGTCCCGGCGCCACAGCACGAGGAACAGTGCGACGGGCACTGCCAGGCTGCATGTAGCGGCCAATATGAAAAGGGTGGTAGGAGTCATCGCGTGTTTTTGTGTCTGTTTCCATGCAAAAATAGCAATTTATTCCCGGAAAAACATCCCGTCCCGGGACATGCGCGATAATTTAGCCCCGCAACGCAATTTTTACCCCCTATGTCGCAGGTTGTTCCGCAATTTTTTATAGCTTTGCTTGTTCCAAATACGGACTCAAATAATTCGAATATGAAAAAAACGCTACGATCCTTGAAGCTGGCCTGCCTTGCAGCGGTGTCCATGCTGGTTGTTTCCTGCGGCGGAGGTGCCGATTACCGCAACCTCCTGCCTGCCGATTCCTTTATGACGATGTCGGTCAATCCCGCTTCGCTTCTGCAGAAGAGCGATGCCGGCGACATCGGGCAGCATCCGCTCTTCATCCGGCTCAAGGCCGAGCTCGACAAAGCCGAGGGCATCACCGCCGAGGAGAAGGAATACCTGCTCGCCCTGCTGAAGAACCCCTGCGAATCGGGTGTCGACCTGAAAAAAGACCTGTTCTTCTTCATGTCGATGGATGGCGCGATGCAGTCCCCGAATGTCCGGGGCGGTATGCTGCTGCCCGTCGGCGACAAGGCGAAACTGGACGCCCTGCTTGCACGCATCGGCGAGAAAAGCGGCATTGCACCCCGGCACGAGGGCGGCATCTCGGTCATCGCATTGGGCGAGGACAGCTCCGTGAGCGGTTTGTGCGCCTACAACGATGTGGCTGTCATGCTCTATTTCGCGCAGGGGTCGCCGGAAAGTGCACTCGATGCCGTTAAGAAACTCTTTGCCCAGAAGTGCGGCGAGAGCCTGATGGGTGACAAGGTCGTTGCCGACCAGCTCTCCGAGAAGAACGACATCAACATGGTGATGGCCTATTCGGCGCTGGCGTCGATGCTGGACAGCAACCCGATGGTGGGTTCGATGCCGATGATGGATGCCCTCAAGGGTGCCACGCTGGCAAGTTCCGTCAATTTCGAGAAGGGCCGGATCGTTTGCGATGCCACCATGTCGTACAAGGACAAGGAGAGCGAGCAGAAAATGATGGATTTTTACGCCTATGTGAAACCCCAGACGGGAGCCCTGTTGCGCTACGTGCCCCGGAATACGATCGGTGCGATGGCCTACGGCCTCGACGGCGAGAAGATGTATTCGGTGTTCTCCGCAATGCCCGGTTACGGTATGCTGATGGCCAACCCGATGGTCAAGCAGGTGATGGATGCCTTCAGCGGCGACTGCGTGATTTCGTTCTCGGGAATTACTCCCGACCGGTATCCCGTGGCATCGCTGCTGGCCCAGGTGAAGGATCCCGCCGTGTTGCAGACGATTGTCTCCAACCTCTCCGGCATGCCCATCCAGAAGGCGGGCGAAGGCGAGTATACGATCAGCATGGGCGGCGTCACGGTGATGTTCGGCGTGAAGGGCGACGTGCTCTACTGTACGACCGATGCGGTTGTGAAATCGGCGCTCGACGGTGCGGATATCGAATCGCTGGCTTCGATGAGCAAGATATTCAAGGGCCAGTCGGGAAGCTTCTACGTCGATTTCGAGGGTGTGAACGCGCTGACCGCACAGCTTGTCGGCGGGAATGTCGACAAGCAGGTCGAGGCCGCGCTCTCCGTGCTGGCCATGTTCGAAGACCTGGAAGCCTATGGTACGATGAAGGGCGGAACTGCCGTAGTCAATATGACGGACAAGGAGCAGAACTCCTTTAAGACCATCTGCGACAAAATCGGCGAGCTGATCCGCCTGTACGTGCCGGAGGCAAATCTGTAATAACCTCCGGGGTTTATGGGAAACGGCCGTCCGGGATTCGAACGGCCGTTTCCCTTGAAATAAAGAACGTATGGAATCGATAACTTTGCAACGGGTGCTGCCCTGCGTGTTCGCGGGGGAGGCAGCCCCGCGGGATTCGGGGGTCTGGTCGCAGGAGGTAACCTTCCGCAAGGGGGAGTACTGCCTGCTCGAGGCGGCTTCGGGGACGGGAAAAACTTCGCTGTGCCACTTCCTCTACGGCATCCGGGAGGATTACACGGGGAAGATACTCTTCGACGGGGTGGATTGCCGCGGCTTTTCCGCCGCGGCGTGGAGCGGCCTGCGCCGCAGGTCGCTGAGTATGCTTTTCCAGGATTTGCGTCTTTTCGGCGAATTGACCGTCGCGGAGAATATCGGCCTGAAAAACGAGCTCACGCATTTCAAGACGCAGGAGCAGATCGGGCGAATGCTCGAGGCTGCGGGTATCGCCGATAAGCGGGATGCCCCGGTCGAAAAGCTCTCCTTCGGACAGCAGCAGCGCGTGGCCTTCATTCGCTGCATGTGCCAGCCGTTCGATTTCATCCTGCTCGACGAGCCCGTCAGCCACCTCGATGCCGCTAACGGGGAGTTGCTCTCCGGGATGCTGCTGGAAGAGGCGCAGGCGCAGGGGGCGGGCATCGTCGTCACCTCGGTGGGCAGCCGGCTCGGGCTTCCCTACCATAAAACCCTTACGCTATGACGCTGCTTTGGAAATTGCTGCGCAGCCATCTGAGCGTCGCGCAGACCGTAGGTTTCGCCCTCGCCGGGGTCGTGGGCATGACCATCGTGCTCACCTCGGTGCAGGCTTACCGCGATGTCATGCCGGTCTTCGATGCCCCCGATTCGTTCATGCGGGGCGATTACCTGGTGCTTTCGAAACGGGTCGGCGCGCTCCAGACGATCGGGTTGGGGAGCAGCGACTTTACCCCCGGGGAGCTGGAGGAGCTGGGCGGACAGCCTTTCGTCCGGGATGTCGGGGCTTTCACGCCGGCGGACTACCGGGTGAAGGGTACGGTGGGCATGGGCGGCGTGCAGCTCTCGACCTACCTGTTTTTCGAGGCGGTGCCCGACCGCTTCCTCGATGTCGCTTCCGGGAAGTGGAAATACGAACTCGGCGACGGGGACATCCCCATCATCATCCCGCGCAATTACCTGAACCTCTACAATTACGGGTTTGCCAAGTCGCAGGGGCTGCCGCAGATTTCGGAGGGGATATTCCAGCGGGTTTCGCTCGGCATCGAGGTCGCCGGCAACGGGCGGACTGAACAGTTCCGGGGCCGTATCGTCGGGTTGTCGAACCGCCTCAATACGATCCTCGTTCCGGAGTCTTTCATCCGTTGGTCGAACGGGCGGTTCGGCCAGGGCGGGGAGAAACAGGCATCGCGGGTCATCGTCGAGACCGACCGTCCTGTGGATGCCGCGATTTCGGCTTACCTCGACGGCAAGGGCTATGAGGCCGAAGGCGACCGCCGTGACGACGGGAAGGCTGCCTATTTCTTGCAGCTTGCGGCCGGAGGACTCGGAGGGGTGGGGCTGGTGTTCAGCGTGATGTCTTTCTACATTCTGATGCTGAGCATTTTCCTGCTCTTGCAGAAGAACAGCGCGAAACTGGAGACCCTGCTTCTGCTGGGTTATGCACCGGGACGTGTGGCACGTCCGTATTGGTTGCTGACCCTGTGGCTCAACCTGGGCGTCCTCGTCGTGGCCGTGGTTTTGTCGTGGCTGGTGCGTATGTGGTACCTGCCCGAACTGGCAGCATTGCAGGAGGGGTACGCCCCGGCCGGGGTCGGCGTTACATGGGTATGCGGCATAGGGCTTGCATTGCTGCTTTCGCTGTCCAACGGCATTGCGATACGCCGGAGGATCGACACCCTGAACCGGAAAAGATCCTGACCGGCAGCTCTTTCGGGACGGAATCCCCGGAAAGACCGTGCGACAGGGAACCGGCATTCGGAATCCCGAACTGCAACCCCGAACCCCAAAACCCGGGTTTGCGGGGACGGAATCCCGCTCCGAAGCGTGGAAAACTGCCGGGAAATGACTATATTTGTCGTAAGTAATATTCGAACCATGAACAGAATCGTAGCACCTTCGATGCTTTCGGCCGATTTCGGCCACCTGGAACGCGACACGCAGATGGTCGACCGCAGTGCGGCCGAGTGGGTACATATCGACGTGATGGACGGCGTGTTCGTCCCCAATATCTCCTTCGGGTTTCCGGTGCTGAAGGCCATCCGCAAGGTGACCGCAAAGTGCCTCGACGTGCACCTGATGATCGTCGAGCCGGAGCGTTACGTAGCGCGTTTCGCCGAGGCGGGCGCCGACATCGTGACCTTCCACTACGAAGCCACGTACGATCCCAGGGGGTGCATAGAAATGATCCGCAAGGCCGGTGCGAAGGCCGGGGTGTCGATCAAGCCGGCGACTTCGGTCGAGGTGCTGCGCGATATCCTCCCGCTGGTCGACCTGGTGCTGGTGATGAGCGTCGAACCCGGTTTCGGCGGGCAGTCGTTCATCCCGGCTTCGACCGGGAAGATCTGGGCTCTGCGGGCCATGGCCCGGGAGTTGGGGTTGCAGACCATCATCGAGGTCGACGGCGGCATCTCGTCGCACAACTCCCGCGAGGTCTACGAGGCAGGGGCCGACGTGCTGGTTGCCGGGAATGCCGTTTTCGGCGCCGAAGACCCGCAGGCCGAGATCGTGCGGATGCTCAACGCCTGACCATTCGGCGCGCCGGATATTTCGGGGCGAAGCGGCCAGGGTTTTCAGGGATTCCGGACGTCTCGTGTTCCGGGTTTTGCCGGGGTGTCGCGCCCGTATTGCATTCCGCAGCGGCTTAGGGGACGATGTGCCGTCGGGTCTCGTCGTCCAGCAGGCGGCGCAGGTCGCGCAGCAGGTCGTCGTCGCGGAAATAGCCGGAGCCGTAGGTCAGGTTGAACGCGTAATCGAAATCGGCGGGATTGGCACCTTGGTTATGCTGGATGATGGTCTCGGCTTTGTCGAGGGCTTTCACCCACCGCGCCTCGGGCGTCTGGCATGCTTCGTATTCCTCCCATATCTTCCGGATTGCCGTTCCGGCCGCGGGCGGGAGCATGCGCGTCAGTTTGTCGATTGCGACCAGCTCCGAAGCCTCCTTGGTGCCGTCGGCCATCTGTGCCACGGCCGGGATATCCCCGTCGTACGCTTCGCCGAGGTCGTGGACGAGGCACATCAACAATACCCGTTGCATGTCCAGCCGGGGGCGTTCGCCGGTGAGGACGGCGGCCAGCAGGGCCAGCCGCCAAGAGTGCTCGGCCGTGCTTTCGTGCCTCCCGGTCGAGGTGTGTGCCGTGCGCAGGACGTCTTTCAGCCGTTCGGCCTCGCGGATGAACCGCAGGTAGCGTTCCAACTTCTCCATACTATAACAATGTTCGTTTCGGAGTCCAAAGATACGATATGTCGGATTAAATCACTAACTTTGCCGTGATTTTAGACAGACCATGATATCTCTTGACAATCTTACTGTAAGTTACGGGGGCTGGACGCTCTTCGACAACATATCGTTCCTGATAAACCCCAAAGACCGCATCGGCCTCGTCGGCCGGAACGGGGCGGGCAAAACCACGCTGCTGCGCATCATTACGGGCGAGCAGCAACCGACCTCGGGCAGCGTGACCCTGAACGGCGACTGTACGATCGGCTACCTGCCGCAGACCATGCGTGTGGCCGATACGACGACGCTCGTCGAGGAGACCGCCAAGGCGTTCGAGGAGGTGCTGCGCCTCGAGGCCGAGATCGAGCATCTGACGCGCGAGATCGCGGAGCGTACCGACTACGAAAGCGACGGTTATGCGCAGCTGTTGCACCGCCTGAACGATGCGCAGGATCACTACCATATCCTCGGCGGCGAGACCCGCGAAGCGGATATCGAAAAGACGCTGCTGGGGCTCGGGTTCAAACGCGGGGATTTCGGACGCCCGACGAGCGAATTCTCGGGCGGCTGGCGCATGCGTATCGAGCTGGCGAAACTGCTGTTGCGCCGTCCCTCGATCTTCCTGCTCGACGAGCCGACGAACCATCTCGACATCGAGTCGATCCAGTGGCTCGAGGATTACCTGAAGAATTACAGCGGCGCCGTGCTGCTGATCTCTCACGACCGAGCTTTCCTCGACAACGTCACCAATCGCACGATCGAACTCTCGCTGGGCAAAGCGACCGATTACAAGGTTTCCTATTCGAAATACGTCGTGCTGCGCGCCGAACGCAGGGCGCAGCAGATGGCTGCCTATGAAAACCAGCAGCGCATGATCGAAAAGACCGAGGAGTTCATCGAGAAGTTCCGTTACAAACCCACCAAGTCGAACCAGGTGCAGTCGCGCATCAAGCAGCTCGAACGCCTCGAACGGCTCGAGGTCGAGGAGGAAGACCTGGCGACGCTCAATATCAAGTTCCCGCCCGCACCCCGCTCGGGACAGATCGTGGCCGAGATCAACGAAGCCGGGATGTCGTTCGGGGCGAAGCATGTCTTCAGCGGCGCGAATTTCATCATCGGGAAGGGCGACAAAATCGCCCTTGTCGGCCGTAACGGCGAAGGCAAGACCACGCTGGCGCGGATGCTCGTCGGGCAACTGACGCCGACCGAAGGTTCGGTGCGGCTCGGTGCCAACGTCAATATCGGCTACTATGCCCAGAACCAGGACGACCTGATGGACGGCGAATTCACGGTGTACGATACGCTCGACCGCGTGGCCGTGGGGGACATCCGTACCCGCCTGCGCGATATTCTCGGGGCGTTCCTGTTCCGCGGCGAGGATATCGACAAGAAAGTCAAGGTGCTTTCGGGCGGCGAGCGGGCACGTCTGGCCATGGCCCGCATGATGCTCGAACCGCGCAACCTGCTGGTACTGGACGAGCCGACCAACCACATGGACATGCGTTCGAAGGACATCCTCAAGAATGCCATCATGAAGTACGACGGCACGGTCGTCGTCGTGTCGCACGACCGCGAATTCCTCGACGGCATGGTGCAGAAGGTCTACGAGTTCCGCGACGGCGGGGTGAAGGAGTACCTCGGAGGGATCTACTATTTCCTCGAAAAGCGGAAGCTGGAGTCGCTCCGGGAGATCGAACGCAGGGAGGCCCCGCAGAAACCCGCCGTGCAGGCAGCCCCGAACCCCGGGGCCGCCGTTTCCGGCAAACTCACCTACGAGCAGCGCAAGGAGCAGGAGAAACAGCTGCGCAAGCTGCGCCGGGCGGTCGAGGGAATCGAGGCGGAACTTGCCGCGATCGAAAAACAGATCGCCGCTTACGATGCGAAATTCGCTGTGGCGACCACCTACGACGAAGCCGACTACAAGGCCTACAACGACCTGAAAGCCCGTTACGACCACCAGATGCACGAGTGGGAGAAGGCATCGTACGAACTCGAATTAACCGAGGAACAGTGATTTCCGGGAAACCCGGCTGAACCTTGTGCCGCCCGCCCCGGGGCAAATGAAAAATAAGCTGCTATGGACAACATTATTTTCGGGATACGTCCCGTGGCCGAAGCCATCGAGGCTGGACGCCAGATCGAGAAACTTTACATCCGCAAAGGTGCCGAAGGACAGCTGATGACGGAGCTGAAAGACCTCTGCATCCGTCACCGCGTGCGGATGCAGGAGGTGCCGGTCGAAAAGCTCAACCGCCTCACGCGCGGCAACCACCAGGGCGTCGTGGCGCAGATTTCGGCCATCGAATATGTCGAGTTGGCCGACATCCTGGAACGGGTGCCCGAGGACGAGACGCCGCTGGTGGTGATCTTCGACGGGGTGACCGACGTCCGCAATTTCGGCGCCATCGCCCGCTCGGCCGAGTGCGCCGGGGCGCACGGCCTGGTGACGCCGCTGAAGAACTCGGCCCCCGTGAATGCCGAGGCGATCCGCTCGTCGGCCGGGGCGCTGGCGACGATCCCGGTCTGCCGCGTGGGGTCGATCCGCAATACGATAAAACTGCTCCAGACCGAAGGGTTTCAGATCGTCGCCGCAACCGAGAAGAGCCGCAAACTGCTCTACGACGCCGATTTCCGCAAGCCTACGGCCCTGGTGATGGGTGCCGAGGATACGGGCATCTCGAAAGAGGTGCTCAAACTCTGCGACGAACAACTGGCAATCCCCCTGATCGGGCATATCGAATCGCTGAACGTCTCGGCCGCAGCGGCCGTGATGCTTTTCGAGGTCGTGCGCCAGCGTATCGGACAATAAACGAAAACCATGAAAGCGAAACTCGGACATTACGTGCAGTGGCTTCGGGAGGGGTTCCTGCAAATGCTGCGCCTGCACCCTGTGGAGGCGGGATTGATTGCCCTCGGCTGTATCGGCTGCCTCGTCGCCTACGAGACGGACAGCGACGACACCCTGGTCAGGCTGGCGCTCGTGCCGCTGGCCTTCGCTGTTGCGCTGGCCTTCAATAACCTTGCGGGGACGGGGCCGTGGCGGAAAGTCTACTGGGTATGCTGGGCGCCTTTCGTGCCGTTCGCGTTCTGGGGAGGTCTGGAGGACTGGCTCGCCAGCGAGCCGTCGTTCATCACCTTCGGCATCCTGGCGCCCCTGGCGCTGCTGCTCTGCCGCCGTGCCGCGTGCAACAAGCGGTTCGTCGACGACATCATGGTGTGGCTGCGTTCGGGCATCCTCGCTGCGCTCTTCGCCAATGTGGCGCTGGGGTTGTTCTCTGCCATCCTCTTCTCCACGACCTATATCTTCGGGCTCGAAGGGAGTTGGATCGAGCATGTCTGGATATATGCGCTGATCCTTTTCGAGACCTTCGTCGGCCCGGTGCTTTTCCTGATGATGTACGACCGTTGGGCCGGTGCCGAATGCCGCGGCACTCGCATCCTCGACGTGTTGCTGAACTATATCGTGACGCCCGCACTGCTGATCTACACCGCCATACTCTGCCTTTACATGGTCAAGATCCTCGTTACGTGGTCTTTGCCCGAGGGTGGGGTGGCCTATCTGGTATTCGGGTTCACACTGCTGGCCATCGCGGTCAAGGCGTTGCAGCCGTTGTTGCAGAAACGCATGTACGACTGGTTCTTCGACCGCTTCAGCCTGGTGTCGTTGCCTACGCAGTTGCTGTTCTGGATCGGTGTCCTGCGTCGTACGAACGAATACGGGCTTACCGAACCGCGCGTATACCTGCTTGTCTGCGGCGGGCTGATGACGCTCTGCGTGCTGTTGTTCCTCTCGCGCCGTACCGGGCGCTACCTGTACGTCGGCCTGGCGGGGTTCGTCTGTTTTGCGGCTTTGGCCTACCTGCCTGTGCTCGAACCGCAGCGCATAGCGACCGGCTCGCAGGTGCGCCGTGCTGTCCGTGTGGCAAAACAGCTTAACATGCTCGACGGCGAGGGCCGGCTGCAACTGGACGCCTTTGTCCCCGACACCCTGCTGCGCCGGGATTACCGCCGCCTTTACGAGGCGCTCGACTATGTTGCCGACCATGATACGCTGGCCTTCGCCCGGTTCGGGGTGGAGATCGGCAAAGTCCGCGAGGCCGTGCCGGATCTGTTCCGCGATTATGTGGTCTACGGCTACGATTACCGTACCAACGACAACTGGATATCGGTGTACCCGGACGGGGTGCGGCGCATCGACCTTGCCCAAGGGTATCGGGTGCTGTATGCCAACCTTTCGTACAATCGTTACGACCGGAGCCGCAGGCCGTATTACCGGTTCGCGGACGATACGCTGCGGATCGACTTCGGCACGGAACGCTCCGAATTCGTAATTTCCGCACCCGCCCTGTTGCAGCGGCAACTGCGGCGTGCGGGTAAGGGAGATTATCCCCTGCCCTCTGAGCTGGAGAACGCTGCCGATGAACTCCTGACCTATTCGGATGAAGAGTTGTTGATCTTGTTTTCCAGTATGAGCATCGAACGGCGGGATTCTGCGCTTCGCCTCGACGATGTGGATATCTCGGCCATTATGGCCCGTTAGGCATGCTTACGACCGTCGAACATCCCCGGCTGGGTGAGGTCGTCCTCTCTCAGTCGCGCCGCGCACGCCGCATTTCGATCAGCGTGCGCGGGACGGGCGCCGTGCGGCTGTCATTTCCCCGCGGGGTGTCGCAGAAGCGGGCTTTGGCGTTTCTCGACGAGAAGGCGGAGTGGATTGAAGCCGCCCGCGAACGGCTCGCCCGAAAACGTGCCGCACTGCCGCCGCAGTTGCCGCCTGCCGAGCAGAAAGCCCGCATCGAAGAGCTGCGGCGCGCCGCCAAGGCCGACCTGCCCGACCGTATCGGGCGGATCTCCCGCATTACGGGGCTGAAGTACAACAAACTGACTATCCGTGCCTCGCGTACGAAGTGGGGTAGCTGTACCGGGACGAACAACATTTCGCTGAGCCTTTTCCTGATGGTGCTTCCCGAACACCTGCGCGATTTCGTCATCGTCCACGAGCTGTGCCATACCGTCCATCACGACCATTCCCCGAAGTTCCATGCGTTGGTCGACCGTCTGGTCGGGGGCAATGAAAAAGCCCTTAACCGGGAGTTAAAGGCTTTTTCGATTCGGGGCTGACGCCCCACCCAAACATAACAATCCTATTAAAGGGAACCACCCGCTCCGCGGCGGCCGTCCGGGCTGCCGTGAAGCCTCGCTATTTCCGTTGTTTAACCAAATATTGTTCTTCCCGGTATGTGAAGCTGATGAAGAGGAAGGCCAGTGCGCACGCCGCGAGCAGCATGATGAATCCCCAGTCCCAGCCCAGGTGCTGTACGATCGAACCCATGGCGATGTTGGCGAGGATGGCCGTGCCGAAGAAGTATCCGAAGAATCCGGTCAGTCCGGCGGCTGTCCCGGCGGCCTTCTTGGGTGCGAGGTCGAGGGCCTGTACGCCGATCAGCATCACGGGGCCGTAGATCAGGAATCCGATGGCGATCAGCGATATGTTGTCCAGCAGTACGCTGTCCATGTTTTTCCAGTAGATCACGACGAAGACCGCGACGAGTGCCATGTAGATCATGGTCGTGATGGCCCGGCGTCCTTTGAAGACCTTGTCCGACAACCATCCGCAGATGATCGTGCCGGGGATGGCAGCCCATTCGTATGCCGAGTAGGCCCAGCCCACATCCTTGATGTCATAACCCTTGATGTCCTTCAGGTAGGTCGGCGCCCAGTCCAGTACGCCGTAACGCACCAGATACACGAATGCATTGGCAAAGGCTATATACCAGAGTATCTTGTTGTTGAGTACGTATTTGAAGAAGATTTCCTTCGTCGTAAGCTCCTGTTCCGACTTCTCGCTGTAATTTTTGGGGTAGTCGTTGCGGTATTTCTCGATGGGCGGGAGCCCGGTCGACTGGGGCGTGTCGCGGATCAGCAGGAATGCCAGCATTGCGACCACGATGGCCACCACGGCGGGGAACCAGAACGTACCGATCTGCCACGACCCGAACCACAACAGTCCGTAGGCCGCCATCGGGCCGATCATGCCGCCGCCGACGTTGTGGGCCACGTTCCAGACCGACATCTTCGTGCCGCGTTCGTTCTGCGAGAACCAGTGGGTCATGACGCGTCCGCACGGGGGCCAGCCCATACCCTGGAACCAGCCGATGAGGAACTGCGTGATGAACATCATGATGATCGACGAGATACCGGCCGATGTCCCGAGGAACATCGTCACCAGCGCCGACAACACCAGTCCCAGCGGCAGGAAGACACGGGCGTTGCTGCGGTCGGAAACGCCGCCCATCAGGAACTTCGAAAGCCCGTAGGCAATGGCGTTCGCCGAGAGCGCGATGCCCAGGTCACCCTTGTCGAAACCCATTTCGACAAGGTGGGGCATGGCCAGCGTGAAATTCTTGCGGACGAGGTAGTAACCGGCATATCCGATGAAGATGCCGATGAATACCTGCAACCGCAGCCGCTTGTACTCTTTGTCTATTTTTTCCGCAGCGACGGGCGGCTTGTGTTTAGGGGGGCGTAGTATTTTCCACATGGTTCAGCGATCAGTTTTGTTCAAAGATATACGTTTTCGCCAAATCCGTGAAATCCTTTACCTGTGTATCGACCCAGGCCTGGTCGTGTCCCAGTTCTCTGGCCATCATCGCGGCTACCTTCGGCGCCGCCGCGATGGCTTCGCGGGCATCGACGAAGAGCAGGCGCACACGGCGCGAAAGCACGTCCTCGACCGTCATGGCCATCTCCTCGCGTACAGCCCACAGCACTTCGGCATAGGTATAGCCGTATTTGGGTGAGAGTTTCTCGCCCAGTTCGGGCTGCTGCTTGATAAGGTCGAGGATCTTGGGCTCGTCGCTGCCGTAGACGTACATGTGATCCGCCAGGTTGGGATTCTTGCGGTAGCCGTGGATGCGCAGTTTCTTGGTCACGCACTTGCGGACGGGCAACTTGGCGACCTCGATCGCCTTGTCCACCGTATCTTCGGCCATCAGACGGTAGGACGTCCATTTGCCGCCCGTGATCGTCACCAGCCCGTTGTCCGAAACGATGATCTTGTGGCTGCGCGAAATTTCCTTGGTGTTTTTGCCCTCCTTTTTGGGCGCCGCCAGCGGACGCTGCCCTGCGAAGACCGAAAGGATGTCCTTGTAGGTCGGTGCGGGGTTCATGTAGAGCCCTGCCGTGCCGAGGATGAAGTCGATCTCCTCCTTGAGCGGGCGCGGGTCTTCCTCGGCCTTGGGACGTACGATGTCCGTGGTGCCGACCACGACCTTGTCGTGCCAGGGCACGGCGAACAGCACGCGGCCGTCCGAGGTCTTGGGTACCATGATGGCGTAGTCGCTCTGCAGGAATTTCATGTCGAGCACCAGGTGCACGCCCTGGCTCGGGGTGACCATCTTGCGGTGCGTAGGGCTGTCCATGTGCATGATGTCGTCCACGAAGCACCCTGCGGCGTTCACCACGCTGCGGGCCTTGACCGTGTACTCTTCGCCCGTGAGGTTGTCCACGAATTTCACGCCGGCCGCACGTCCCGCATCGTCGTGTACGATCCCCGTAACGCTCGCCTGGTTCACGACCGTGCCGCCGTTCTCGATGCATGTTTGTGCGAGGTTGATCGCCATGCGCGAGTCGTCGAACTGCCCGTCGTGGTATACGACGCCGCCCTTGAGCCCCTTTTCGACCGAAGTGGGGATGTATTTCATCACTTTCTTTGCCGAAATGAATTTCGATCGGCCGTAACCGAAGCCGAACGAGAGCATGTCGTAGAAGGTCAGACCGCAAAAATAGAGGAAATTATCCCAGTAACTGTAATTCGAGATCACGAATGCCTGGTCTTTGACCAGGTGCGGGGCGTTGGCTTTCATGCGGCCGCGTTCGCGCAGGGCTTCGAGTACCAGCATGACGTCGCCTTTCTGCAGGTAGCGGACGCCGCCGTGCACGAGCTTCGTACTGCGGCTCGATGTGCATTTGGCGAAGTCGGTCTTTTCGAGCAGCGCTACGCTCAGCCCGCGGGTCGCCGCGTCGACCGCCACGCCGAGGCCCGTGGCGCCTCCGCCTACCACTACGATATCCCAAACCTTGTCTTTCTCGGATAGTTTTTTGATCTGTGCAAGTCTTTCCATAAATACATGAATTTCGTTTCGCAACAAAATTACATATGATTTTTTGTATTTCAAAATAAAATATGTTTTATTTCATAATATTTCGTTTCGGAGCACAATATATTGCCGAAAAAAATATTTCTCCGGAAGGTTTCGATCTAATTTCGGATTATTTTCGTATCTTGCATTATAAAACCAAATTTTTAATCGACCTATGAATAAATCCGGCGAAGAGACTATTTTGAGCCTTCCGGAGCGTCATAACCGGATCCTGGCACTGTTGCAGCAGAACGGCTCCATATCCGTCGTGCAGCTGGCCGAGTTGTTCAAGGTTTCGGAGGTCACGATCCGCAAAGACCTCTCTTTCCTCGAACAACAGAAGAAACTCTACCGCACGCACGGCAGTGCGATCCTTATCAGCCCCTATATCAGCGACCGCCACGTCAACGAGAAGGAGAAGAAAAACGTGGCGGAGAAACGGGCCATCGGGGCCAAGGCCGCAAGCCTTGTCGCGCAGGACGATTCGATCATCATCGCGTCGGGCACGACCATGGCCTTCCTCGCGCGCGAAATCAAGCCCGTCGGACACCTGACGGTCATCACGGCGGCCGTTCCCGTGACATCGATCCTTTCTCAGGACACCAATGTCGACGTGATCCAGTTGGGGGGCATTACCCGCAGCAGTTCGGTGTCGGTCGTGGGGCCCTTTGCCGAACAGATGCTCGGCAACTTCAACTGCAGCAAACTGTTCGTCGGGGTAGACGGCATCGACCTCGAATTCGGGCTTACGACGACCAACATGCTCGAAGCGGCGCTGAACCGTGTGATGATGAACGCCGCGCAGAAGGTCATCGTACTGGCCGACAGTTCGAAATTCGGACGCCGCGGCTTCAGCAAGATCTGCGACCTGGAGGCTGTCGACCGCATCATCACCGACAATGGCATCCAGCCCCTTTACCTCGACCGGCTGCGCGAGCGCGGCATCGAGGTGATCGTCGTCGACGCATGACGTGCTGCCTGATGAAAACGGGCGGGTTGTGATCCACAGCCCGCCCGTCATATTTTGTCCCGGTATGTTTATTTCAGCAAAGCCTGCAACCGCTCGGGGTAATCCGTCGTGATGTAATCCACGCCCAGGTCGATGAAATAGCGCATGTCCTCTTCCTTGTCGACCGTCCATACGTTCACCTCCAGTCCCAGTTTTTTTGCCTGTTCCACCCATTCGGGGTGCTTGCGCAGCACGCGCATCGAGTAGTCGATGCCGGTCAGGCCGAGCCCCTTGATGCTGCGCGGGGAGAGGTCTCCGTTCAGGTAGAAGATACGCCCGTCGGGCAGCAGTTTCTTGAACGCCAGGCAGGCATTGATCGAGAAGGCGATGATGTCGGTGCGGTCGAGCAGGTTGTACTTGCGCAACGCCTTGACGATCTTCTCGGCCGCGAGGTCTTCGCGCTTGAGGTCGGAGAGCGATTTCATTTCCAGCACCAGCCGGGTGTCGGGTTTGCCGGCCACCAGGCGCAGATAGGCGTCCAGCGTCGGGATGTTCTCGCCGTTGGGGAGTACGATCGAGGTGATCTCCTTCAGCGTGCTTTTCTCCATGTCGATCTCGGTACCTTTATATATACGGTCGTGGTTTACGATCAGCTTGTCGTCGGCAGTCAGCCATACGTCCATTTCCGAGCCGAAGGCCCCGACCGAATCGGCTTTGGAGAACGAAGCCAGGGAGTTCTGCGCCGAATTGGGCGCCGTCCAGTAGCCGCGGTGCGCGATAACCTTGGGCTGAGCGAAAGCCGCGGCAGTTCCTGCGAAGAGCAGGGTGGCGGCGAAGATGAGCTTTTTTGTCATATCGTTTGAAATGTTGGTTGAGCGCTTATAAATCGAAACTTCAACAAAGTTAGTAAACATTTCCGGAATAACAAGTCCGGCGGGGTGTAAAAGGTGTTTTTTTCAGGGTAATGTCATCGTGAGGGAGACATCTGTGATTTTGAAACGAAACACGGGGGCGGAGCGGTATGTGCAATTTCTCTGCGAAATGTATCGGAGTTTCGGGATTTTTTCCTATCTTCGTATGATGTGGAAATGGAATCCTTAACTTAAAACCAGAATAGACCATGAAAGAAAAAGTCAGCAAAAAGTTCCAGGAGATTTATGGCTCCGGGGCTGTCATGTTCGCCTCGCCGGGGCGTATCAACCTCATCGGGGAACATACCGACTATAACGGGGGCTTCGTTTTCCCGGGGGCGGTTGACAAAGGAATCGTGGCGGCCATCAAACTCAACGGTACGGACAAGGTGCGGGCCTATGCGCTCGACCTTGGGGAAAGCTCGGAGTTCGGGCTTAACGAGGAAGATAAACCCGCCGAGAGCTGGGCGCGCTATATCTTCGGCGTATGCCGCGAGGTGCAGAAGTGGGGCGGTAAGATCGGCGGTTTCGATACGGTATTCGCGGGCGACGTGCCGCTGGGTGCCGGCATGTCGTCGTCGGCAGCGCTGGAGTCGACCTATGCCTTTGCGCTGAACGACCTCTATTCGCTGGGCATCGACAAATTCGAACTGGCGAAGATCGGCCAGTCGACCGAGCATAACTATTGCGGCGTGAATTGCGGCATCATGGATCAGTTCGCTTCGGTTTTCGGCAAGAAGGGCAACCTGATCCGTCTGGACTGCCGTTCGCTGGAGTATGCCTATTTCCCGTTCGACCCCAAGGGTTACAAACTCGTCCTGCTCGATTCGCGCGTGAAGCACGAGCTGGTGGGATCGCCCTACAACGACCGCCGGGCTTCGTGCGAGCGGGTGGCGAAGATGCTCGGGCAGGAGTTCCTGCGCGGCGCCACGATGGAGCAGCTCGATGCCATCAAGGATAAGATTTCGGAGGAGGATTACAAGCGTGCCCGCTACGTGATCGGCGAGGAGAAGCGTGTGCTCGATGTCTGCGATGCGCTCGAAAAGGGTGACTACGAAACGGTCGGCAAGCGGATGTACGAAACCCACTGGGGCATGTCGAAGGATTACGAAGTGTCGTGCGAGGAACTGGACTTCCTGGCCGAAGTTGCCGAGGCGTGCGGTGTGACGGGTTCGCGCATCATGGGCGGCGGCTTCGGCGGCTGTACGATCAACCTGGTGAAGGACGAACTTTACGACAACTTCATCGCCACGGCGAAAAAGAGGTTCAACGAGAAGTACGGCCATGAACCCAAGGTGTACGAGGTCGTGATTTCGGACGGTTCGCGCCGTTTGGAATAATTTTTATGGGGAAGTTTCGCAGGTAGCCGCATTCCCCGCGGGCGGAAAACCCGTGCGGTTGTTCTTGTTGCGGCGTATGCCCTGCGGGGAGTTTTCAGGGGCATCCCGCGATACCCCGTTGTATGATCGGCCGGATCGCAAAGATCCGGCCGATTTTGAATTATCCACCGCAATGCCGAACCGAAGCGTTGGCATTCCCTGGTGGAAACCTATCGGCTGTACGGGATGTTGTATCCTGAAATCCGCGATGCGAACAGGCGTGTCGGATACGATGCGCATTCCCATCATGCTATCGGGGATGCGATCCGGGGGAAGTGTGAGTCCTCGGGCTGGGCGCTACTCGTGTCTTGGGTTAGAAAAGTGCGCATTGGGCATATCGGCTGCCGGGGAATGGCTTCGAAGCGCCATCCCGAAGCCCTCTCTCGAAGCTTTCTCCCGGAGGCCCCTTCCTCCCGTAGCTGTTTGGGCTTATCGGCGGCGGATTAGTTTTGTGGCGTTGTGCTAACCGGCGCAGGTCATAATATTTTTTGCAGGAAAACCTCGTCGTGGAATCCGTCGGCAAGCCGCAGCCACTCTTTCCTGATCCCCGTTTCGGAGAATCCGGCATGGCGGAAAAGTGCGAGGCTCGCCGCATTTCCGGCTTCGACGCTGCACCATAACTGATGCAGGTGCAGCATGTCGCGGGCATAGCTGCATACGGTCTCCACCGCATCGGCGGCATAGCCTTTGCCCCGTTGTGCCGTATCGTGGATCAGGATGCCGACGCCCGCACGGAGATTCACCGGATCCAGGTCGAACAGGTCGAGCGCCCCGACGGGGAGGCCTTCCGGGGTTTCGATGATAAGCCGCTGCTGGCGGGTTTGGAAAATGTCGAACTGCTGCCCTTCGATGAACCGTTCCAACGTATGGCGGGAAAAAGGCGCCAGCGTACCGCTGACGCCCCATATCTCCGTGTCGTTTTCCCAGGCGTACATCAGTTCGATATCTCCCGGTTCGAGGGCGCGAAGCCGTGTTGTCCGGCCTTCGAGGTTCATCAGATGCCGATGATCTTGTTGCGGATGAGCATTGCCACACCCCATGCGTTCGCGTTCTCGGTCATCTTCGATACGCGGAATTTGGTGTCCTTGTATACGAGGTTGAGCGAGTATTTGTTGGTCGCCGACTTGAGGGGCAGCATGATGTAGTCGCCTGCGGCGGCCATGTTGCCGCCGACGATGACCGTCTCGGGATTGAACGTGTTGATAAGGAAGGCCACGGCCTTGCCGACTTTTTCGCCGGCCTCCTCGATCAGCTCGATCGAGAGGTTGTCGTCGTTCTTCGCCGCGGCGATGATGTCGTCGATATGGATGCTCTTCTGCTGGTCGTACTTCTCCTTGAGGATCGTATTGACGCCTTTCTCGATCAGGTGGCACATCTTGTCCTCGATGGCGATACCCGAAACCTCGGTTTCGAGGCAGCCTTTCTTGCCGCACGAGCAGATGATCTCGTTGTCGAAAAACGGGATGTGTCCGAACTCACCGGCGAACCCGCTTTTCCCGTAGTAGAGCTGCCCGTCCACGACGATTCCGATTGCCACGCCGCGCCCCATGTGCAGGTAGAGCACGTTGCTCTCGTCCTTCGACTTGCCGCACGTGTATTCCGCATAGCAGCGGGCGCGGGTGTCGTTTTCGAGCAGCACGCGCAGCCCGACGCGCTCTTCGAGCACTTCGCGCAGCGACTGTTCGCTGGAGGTGAAATACTTGTAGCTGCGGCCCGTGTCGGGATTCACGCGTCCCGTCATGCAGACTCCCAGCCCGAGGATTTTGCCCCGGTCGATGCCGCATGTGGCGATGAAGTTCTCTATGTTGGAACAGATGCGTTCGAAACACTGCGGGCGATCCTGCAACTCGAAGGTGTAGTCGTACTCTTCCTTGATGATGTTGTTCTGCAGGTCGGTGATCAGGAATGTCATGTTGTCGCGCCCGACGTTGACACCTGCGAAATAGATCGCCGAATTGGCCAGGCCGAATATGTTCGGCCTGCGTCCGCCCGGGGTTTCCACCTTGCCCAGATCCGTTACGATGTTCTCATCGACCAGTTCCTGCACCAGCTTGGTAATGGTCGGGACACTGATATGCAGCTCTTTGGTCAGTTCCGAGAGCGTACATTCGCCGTTCACCGCCATGTAGGCGATGATGTTGCGCTTGATGATACTGTTCTTGTGCGAAATACCCTTCAGGGCATCGTCTTCGTGTTTGTTGAAAAATTCGGTGAGTGATGTCATCCGTCCTGTCTCATTTTTAACTAAACCTTTGCAAATATAATAAGTATATTTAAAAAATGCAACATGTTATTAATAAAATTTAATAAATTTTGTTTCAAAACACATTATAATAAAAGGAACGGACTGATTTTCAGTCCGTTCCTTTTTGTTTTGAGACTTTTTAGACTATAACGTCGATTTCGATTCTACGACGGCTTCGGGGTTTACCTTCCTGATAAGGCCCTGCAATACGGTGCCTGGGCCGAGCTCGGTGAATTCCGTCACGCCGTCGGCGAGCATGTTCTTTACGATGTATGTCCAGCGTACCGGGGCGGTCAGCTGTGCGATCAGGTTGGCCTTGATCTGTGCGGGATCCGTGTAGGGCTTCGCGTCGACATTCTGGTAGATCGGGCATACGGGCGTCTGGAACGGAGCCTCGCTGATCGCCTTTTCCAGTTCCTGCTTGGCAGGCTCCATCAGCGGCGAGTGGAATGCGCCGCCTACGGGCAGGCGCAGGGCGCGGCGCGCACCGGCGGCCTTGGCTTTTTCGCAGGCTGCGTCGACGGCTTCCACGGCACCCGAGATCACGAGCTGGCCGGGGCAGTTGTAATTGGCCGCTACGACGATGCCGTCGACCGATGCGCAGATTTCTTCGACTACGTGGTCTTCCAGGCCGAGGATGGCGGCCATCGTACCGGGCTGTGCCTCGCAGGCGGCCTGCATGGCCATGGCACGCTTCGAGACGAGCTTCAGGCCGTCTTCGAACGAGAGGGCACCGGCCACGACCAGGGCCGAGAACTCACCCAGCGAGTGTCCTGCGGCAGCGTCGGGTTTCACGCCGAGCGCCTTGGCCATGATTACCGAGTGAAGGAATACGGCGGGCTGCGTCACTTTGGTTTGCTTGAGCTCGTCGTCCGTGCCGGCGAACATGATGTCCGTAATACGGAAACCGAGGATATCATTGGCTTTTTCGAAAAGCTCCTTTGCTTCGGGGACGTTGTCGTAAAGGTCTTTGCCCATACCGACCGCCTGTGCACCCTGTCCGGGAAATACGTATGCGTGCTTCATATTTTTGCTGAATTTTTGTTAGCGTCGGCAAAGATAAGAATTTATTTTTTAACTTTGCACCGCAATGGTTCACAAAGGGCCGGGCAAGGCCCCGTGTGATTAAATGGGAATGCCGTGTAATTCGGCAGCAGTTCCCGCTGCTGTATGTTCCGTCGATTGCCGCAACACTCTTTTAGCCACTGGTCTTTGGACTGGGAAGGCGTTGCGGCTGGAACGAGCCAGAAGACCTGCCTTGCATCTCCCGGTGGGAGGATCCTTATTTTCGGGCAAGCTCTGCGGAGAACGGAGCGCTTCGGACGGAGACACGGCAGTGTCGGCGTTTGTTGCAGGAGGGCGGCTTTATTTATAGGTGTGCGTCCGGTTGCATGAAATGGGGGATTCGATTCCGGGAGTTCGGAACCGGATTTTTTTATTTTATGCACATAAAACAAACGAAAGATGAAAAAACTTTTACTGTTGGCCTTTGCCGCTTTTGCTTTTGCCGCCTGCTCGGACGACGATAAGATGCCGACCCCCCCCCAGCTCGAAACAATATCTTTCAGTGAGGTGGAACTTGGTTCCGACGGATACCTGTGGGGTAAAACTCTGGCAACGGATGTAGACGGCTCGTTGGAGTTCGAAGGCGTGATTTACAAAGAAGGAAGTGCTTCGTTCCTCTCGTATTTCTCGGATTTCGGCGGTGTCTGGGACACGTGGTGCAAATTCGCGATGTCTGCCTGTCATGACAAAACGACTTTCGGGACGGATAACCAGTTCAGCGTTTATACGACGGCTGATGACGGCCAGAACAAGTTCGCCGTTGCATACGATATGAAAGGTATGGGCCCGGGCTATACGTTTAACCCGGCCATCGAGTTTTCGACGGTTGTTACTCCCGTGTCGCTTCGTATTGCCAATAATACGTGGACATATCTTTACCTCACCGCTACTAAATACAGCGACTTCAGTGTTGCGATTATCGGTTTCAACGGTGAAACCGAAACGGGGACGATTGAGGTGCCGTTGGCATCGGACAACAAGGTCGTAGCTGATTGGAAGACCGTAGGGCTGGATAAATTGGGAGCCGTGACCAAAATTGTTTTCTCTGTTGAGTGCGATGATGTGATGGCGCCGACTTATTTCTGTATTGATGATTTCGCTTATACCGAATAACTATTTTGAGATGAAAAATATTTTTTGGATTATTGCGGCTGCATTTGCCTTTGTAGCCTGCTCGGACGACGACGGCCCGCGTGAGAAACCGTTTGACGGCGAAGTCGTATCGTTCGAGGCCTCCGAACATCTGCTCGACGCCATGACCGGCAACGACGTGAAGCTCGGCCCCGTTACGATGTCCCTGATGGGAATGGGGGATTATACCTATGCGAACGCTTTTTGTGCGAAGCAATACGCTGTGGAGGCGGATTTCGACGGCATGCTCTTTTCCACTGCCGACCAGAATCTCATTTTCAACGCCTATTATTCATCGCTATACGACGGGTGGGGCGGTATCGGGCTTTCGCAAATGCCCGACCGGAATGCGGCCGCTCCCTCCAGCAAGCAGCAGTTCTCCGTGTGGGCGGACGGCGGTGCCAACGCAACGGAAACCTATGCCGTATTTTACGATTCCAACTCGCCGACGGAAATGTATCCCGAATACCTGAGTGAGTCGGGCTATCCGACCATCGACCTGGTGGAACCGCGCATCGTCGCCCACCTATACATCGCCAATTCGACCTGGGTATACAATTATTTCACGGGGGCGGATACCGACAGTTTCCAGGTGAAAATCACGGGGTCGCTCGGCGGTGTGGAAAAGGGGAGCATCACGGAAACGCTCGTCGCCGGGAAATCGAAGCTGAGCGGGTGGCGCAAAGTCGACCTGTCGTCGTTCGGTGCGGTGGACAAGCTGGTATTCAAGGCGGTTTGCGACTATCAGGCCGATCCGACCTACTTCTGTATCGACGAGATCGGGTTGCTGAAACCCGATGCCATGTAATTCGGGCCCGGCTATTTGGAGATTAGTATGGCTCTGGCAATTCCCCGTACGGCCTGCCTGCCGTGCGGGGAATTTTTTGCCGCTTCGCCGCTGTCTGATTTCGGCCGGGGCAGTTGCCGGATGGGTGTGTGCTGACCGGGCGGTTGCCGGCCGGAACTGTTGTTCGGTGGGCTGTTACCGGATCGGTGCTTGCTGTCCGGGTGCTTGTCGGCCTGGCGGTTGCCGGGGGACGTCCGGCGCAATAGCAGCAGCAGGCCGGGGCCGCCGTCGGGAACCGAAAAAAATCCCCGCAGGCCGATGCCCGCGGGGATTCGTTATTCAGAGTCAGTCCGGATTCAGATCAGGTTATCTTTTTCGATGTCCTTGAAATAACGATAGGTGCCGACCTTCAGTTCCGCGGTCGCGGGTTCGTCGCATACGACGATCCCGTGGGGGTGTACCTGCATGGCCGAGATCGTGCAGACGTGCGAGTAAGGGCCTTCCACACACTGCTGCAGGGCACGGGCTTTCTTATGCCCGAGGGCGAGGATCAATACCTGTTTCGCATCGAGCACGGTGGCTACGCCTACCGACATGGCCTGCTTGGGCACCTTGTTCACGTCGTTGTCGAAGAAGCGCGAGTTCACGACCAGCGTGTCGTAGGTCAGTGTCTTGACGCGGGTGCGCGAGTTGAGCGACGAGAACGGCTCGTTGAAGGCCAGATGGCCGTCTTCGCCGACACCGCCCAGGAAGAGGTCGATGCCCCCTGCGCGGCGAATCTTCTCCTCGTATTCGTCGCACTCCTTCTGCAGGTCGGGGGCGTTGCCGTTGAGGATGTTGACATTGGCCGGGGTGATGTCCACGTGGTTGAAAAAGGTGTTCCACATGAACGAATGGTAGCTTTCGGGATGCTCTTCCGGGAGCCCGACGTATTCGTCCATGTTGAACGTGACGACATCCTTGAACGATACCTTCCCGGCCTTGTTCAGGGCGATCAGCTCCTTGTACGTCGTCAGAGGGGTCGAACCCGTCGGCAGGCCCAGCACGAATGTGCCTCCGGCAGCCTGCTTCTTGTTGATCTGCCCGACGATGTAATGCGCCGCCCAACGGCCGGCATTTTCCTGTGTGTCTTCGATAATGAGTCGCATAAATTTTTCGGTTTATCGGTTTGTCTGTTCATTCTTCATTCGGACGGGGCGTCAGAACATCTTGACGAACACCTCGATCGCCTGGTATTCGGCCATGCCGAGCTTGTCGTAAAGCTGCGCCGTGTTCTGCGTACGCTCTTCGGCGCGCTGCCAGAACTCGCGCGGGTCGCTGCCCGGGAAGGGCATGATGTCCTTCTGCGAGAGGTGGCGGTAGATGGCGTGGCGCTTCATGATCAGCTCGTCGGGCGACAGCGGCACCGCCATGTCGACCATGCCCAGATCCCATTCCATCCATGCACCGCGGTAGAGCCACAGGTGGCACTCCTTGAGCCATTCGTCGTCCCTGACTACGTCCAGGGCGCCGAGTACGGCCTCCATGGCCGTGCGGTGTGTCCCGTGCGGATCGGCCAGGTCGCCTGCGGCATAAATCTGGTGGGGTTTCACCTCGCGCAGCAGCTTGACGATGATGTCGATGTCCTTCTCCGTAAGCTGTCCCTTCTTGATACCGCCCGTTTCGTAGAACGGCAGGTTGAGGAAGTGGGCGTTCGTGTCGGGGTTCAGGCCGAACGAGCGGACGGCGGCGCGTGCCTCGGCGCGGCGGATGGCACCCTTGAGGTCGAGCAGCGGACGCGGTTCGGGTTCGCCCTTCTTCTTGCCGGCGATGATCTTCTCGACCTCGGCGTAGTGGTCTCCGAAGCCCAGTTCGCGGGCCGTGTCGATGTTCTGCAGCACGACGTCGTCGTGTACGGCCACGTTGCCCGAAGTTTCGTAGGCTACGTGTACGTCGTGTCCCTGCTGCACGAGGCGGATAAAGGTACCGCCCATCGAGATGACGTCGTCGTCGGGGTGGGGCGAGAATACCACCACGCGCTTGGGGAACGGTTCCGACGGTACGGGGCGTGTCGAATCGTCGGCGTTGGGCTTGCCGCCCGGCCAGCCTGTGATGGTGTGCTGCAGGTCGTTGAACACGTCGATGTTGATCTGGTCGTAGGCGCGTCCCTGTTCGAGCAGCTCGCCCAGCGAGTTTTCGATATAATCCTTGTAGGTGAGTTTGAGGATCGGCTTCTGTACCACGCCGCACAGCCATACCACGGCCTTGCGGGTGAACTTGGGCGTCCATTTGCAGGGGCCTACCAGCCACGGTGTCTGCTCGCGCGTAAGCATCTGCGCGGCATTTTCGTCGATCACCACCTCGATATTGGGGTGCATCTGCAGGTTCGAGGCAGGCACCTGGCTGGTGACTTCGCCTTCGACGACCTTCTGGACGATCTTGGCTTTCTCCTCGCCCCACGCCATCAGGATGATCTTCTCGGCGCGCATGATCGTGTCGATACCCATCGTGATGGCCATCTTCGGCGTGTTTTCCAGGCCGAAGAACGCCCCGGACTGGATTTTGCGCGTGTTGTGGGTCAGCTGAACCAGCCGTGTGCGCGATTTGGCATACGATCCCGGTTCGTTGAAGCCGATCTGCCCGTCCTCGCCGACGCCGATGATCATCAGGTCGATCTTGCGCACCGAGTGGTCGTACGATGCGCAGTATTCGGAAATCCTGGCTTCGGGTACCGTGCCGTCAGGGATGTGGATATTTTCGGGCAGGATGTCGATATGGTTGAGGAAATCCTCGTGGATGCGGAAATTGCGGCTCTGCTGTTCGGTCGAGCGGATCGGGTAGAACTCGTCGAGGCTGAATACCGCCACGTTGCGGAAGCTGACGATCCCCTCCTCGTGGCGTTTGACCAGTTCGCGGTACAGCCCGAGCGGGGTGCGCCCGGTCGTGAGCCCCAGCACGAACGGCTGCGACTCCTCGTAAACCTCGTTCGAGCAGTGGATTTCGTTATATGTACGGATTGCCTTCACGATGGTGTCGGCGACGTACTGCACGCCCAGATATTCGTTTTCATAAACCGTCGTGTGGATCTTTTCGTAACGGTGGATGATGTCGCGCGGAGCCGATACTTCGATCAGGCCCCCGTCTTTGGGAAGTGAATATTTGTTGTTCATATCTTTGAAAATTTAATTTGTTCGAAAAATTCCGGCAGGTGGAAGTCGGGCTTCGGGGCCGAGATCGGCTTCCATGACAGGAAATGGGGCTGCGAGAGTTTGTCCCCGCATTTGTAGAGGTTCACCTTCGCTTTCAGTCCGCTCCAGTCCGTCAGCGAGTGCATGAACAACGCCTGCGGCGGGATGGCCAGCACCACCGACCAGCGGTTGTCGCCTTCGTGTTCGGGGAAGGGACGCGACCCGAGGCTCGGGTTGCGCAGGATGCTTTCCATGACCCGGGGCGTGGCATGTGTGGCGTGTTCGCGCTCTCTGCGGAACCCCACGAGCAGACGCCCGATGCAGGTGCATTCGAAATTGTAGTAGTAGCCGCTGTCGTCGGGGGCGATGAAGAACTCCACGCACGAATCAGTCCAAACTTCCCCGTTGTCCTCCGTGACGCGGGCCATCGTCCATTGTTCCCTGACGTCGAAGCGCAGCATCAGATAGGCGCCCGTGTGGAACATGCGGAACGAAACCTCGGGTGTGTAGGGATATTGCTCCGGCCAGTTGCAGCAAGCCACCGGCTGCGGTTCGATGCTGCCGAAAGCGGTCTCGACGGCCCGTTTGTCGGCCGGGACGATGCCTGTTATTTTCCGTATCTCCATGATCCTTTCCCCCTCTTGCTGCATCGTCTTTGCAGGTTTATGCGTTGCGGTAGTGCTCCGCGATCCCGGCCACGATGCGGCACATTTGGCCGTAGTGTTCCTCCATGCTTTGCAGCAGGCGGTACTGGGCGTGGGTGCGTACGAGGTTGTGGTCGGGGTATTTTATCTTGTAATAGGTGTCGCCGTCGATGTAGTCCATCAGGAAGCGCAAAACCTGTTCGAACGTGATGTACCGCGCCGAAAAGGCCAGGTGGTCGATTTCCGTGTCGGTGAGCTGCGCCGCACGCTGCGAGAGGTATCCGTCGGTGTAGGCGCTGAACATTTCGAGCGAAATGCCGACGCGCGACAGGTCGCGGTCGTCCTCGTCGCCCGTATTGGCATAAGAGCGGATCGCATCGCCGAAATCGTTGAGCGACGTGGAGGCCATCACCGTGTCGAGGTCGATGGCGCAGAGCACCTCGCCCTGTTTGTCGAACAGGATGTTGTTGATCTTCGTGTCGTTGTGCGTCACGCGGGTAGGGATCGTACCGTCCTCGACCTTCGACCAGAAAGAGAGCATCTCGGCGCGCCGCGACTCGATCCAGCCGATCTCCCCCGCGAGGTGCATTTTGCGCCCTGCGGCATCGCGGGCCAGGGCGGCGTCCCATTGTCCGAAACGGTGGCGGATGTTATGGAACCCTTTGATCGTCTCCGCCAGCGGTTCGGTGAAATCGTCCAGCTGGGACTGGAATTTCCCGATGCCTTCGCCGCCTTTGCGGGCCAGTTCCGGGGAGTCGGCCTTGTTGTAGGCAACCGTGTCGTCGATGAAGACCGTCGCGGCCCAGTATTCGCCTTCCGCGTCGACGTGGTACAGGTGCCCGTCCTTTGCCGGGACGACGGTCATCACCTCGCGCCGCGGGTCGCCTCCGGCCGCAATGACGCCGCGGCGGATGTGTTCCGTGACCCGGCGGATGTTGTCCATCATGGCCGGCACGTCGGGGAAAACGGCCTTGTTCTTGCGTTGGAGGATGTAGTCGGGGGCATCTGCTTCGGTGCGGACGATGAATGTGTCGTTGATGAATCCTTCGCCCAGTGAGTCGATGGCCGCGATGGGGCCTTCCAAGGCGAAATTCGATGCGATCTCTCTTAAATTCTCCTTCATGGCGTACGGTTTTCTGTGTTTTCCGCGCTATAACGGTTGCACACCCCAAAGGTACTAAAAAGAACGCAGTCCTGCAATGGAATCGCGTAAAAATAAAACTTTTTTCTTTTAACAAGGGTTTTGGTAAGTATTTTTACGATCGGATGTTTTGTTCGTTATTGAATTTACCGAGATGTCGCTTGGTCGAAAATAAAATCCCCGGCAACTAATTGTTGCCGGGGATTTTTCGACGACGGGAGTTGCCCGTTTATTTGATATAGCTGGTCAGCATTTTCAGGCTCCCGCCCGGAACCGCGCGGAGCGATTTCACCGTGGCGGGGAGCAGCACGGTCTCCCCCTGGTGGATCGGCATTTCGTTGCCCGAGTCGTCGCAGATCGTTCCCTTGCCTTCGACACAGATCACGACGACGAACGAATCCAAAGCCGAATAGTCGATGGTCAGCGCTTCGGTCAGGTCGTAGAGCGAGGTGGTGAAATAAGGGCACGACACCAGTTCCACTTCACGATCCTGCGCCTTCTGGTAATGCGTCCGGTAATCGGGCCGTACGGTGTAGTCGATGGCGTCCTTCGCCAGTTCGGTGTGCAGCTCGCGGGTGTTGCCGTTGGCATCCTTGCGGTTGAAATCGTAGATGCGGTAGGTGATGTCCGAGGTCTGCTGTATCTCGGCGATAAACGCCCCGGCCCCGATGCTGTGGACGCGTCCGGCCGGCAGGAAAAAGAGGTCGCCGGGGTGGATTTCATATTCGGCGAGCAGGTCGGTGATGGTGTTGTCCTCGACGCTGGCTTCGTACTGGGCGGGCGTCACCTGCTTGGCGAATCCCGAGCGCAGGCGTGCGCCTTCGTCGGCGTCCACGACGTACCACATCTCGGTCTTGCCTTTCGATTTGTGGCGCTCCCATGCCAGTGCGTCGTTCGGGTGCACCTGGATCGAGAGATCCTGACGTGCGTCGATGAATTTGATCAGCAGCGGGAACTCCTGTCCGAAGCGTTCTGCATTGGCCTTGCCGAGCAATGCCGCGCCGTGGCGTGCGATCAGCCCGGGCAGGGTGGTGCCCGCCTCGGGGCCTCCCGCTACGACCGATTCGCTGCCCTTGACGCCCGAAAGCTCCCAGCTTTCGCCGACCTGCTTCTGGTCGGAGGCGATGTGTTTGTAGGGGACGATCTTCTCGCCGCCCCAGATTGTCGATTTGAGGATGGGTTGGAATTTATACATATTTTTTTCTCGTTTATTTAACTGTCTGCCGATAATTGATTATTCCCAGGGCAGAGGATACCACTACCAGCCAGAACGTGATCTGAATGAGCGTATCGGTTTTGCCGTCGTTTGCGAAATAGATGTATGACAGCGCCCCCGCCGCTGTGAGTAACAGGGCGTGTGGACATATAATACGATCTTTTTCATAACTGCGGCACTGAATTATTACTGTTGTTTCTGTGCGTCGAGCTGGCCCAGGGCAAATGCATAGGCGCCCACCGAGATGGCATTGCTCGCCCCGAGTTTCGAGATCATGACTCCGATGCGTTTCTGGGGGTCGTATGCCACGTAACGATCCGTGCCGTAAACCTTCAGCGCACGCTGGTCGCCCTTGGCGAACTCCTTGAACTCGTCCTCGTTGTCCAGGTCGTAGACCTTCATCTGCACGCGGTTCAGTTCCTCGCCCGTGATGGTGTGCATCTTGCCGCGCAGCTCTTTCAGCAGGCTGGGCATGATCCATTTGCGGGCACCCGTGATTCCGCCGCCGATGACGATCAGCCCGTCGATGAGCGTGATGGTCGTTGCCATCGCATCGCCGGCGATCTCGCCCATTTCGGCGAAGGCCTTGCGGGCGGCCTCGGCATCGCCTTCGCGTTTGCCGTCCGCAATGTCGCAGAGCTCCTTCGGCTCGAGCCCGTGGTTAGGATTGCCCGTCAGTTCTCCGTAGACACGTTTCACGGCGCGGATGGCAGCGCCGTCCTCGACGATGATATCCGGCATCTTCTTGTGCTTCAGGCAGAAGGTTTCGACGCACGAGTTGTCTCCGCGGTTGAGTTGGTTGTTCACTACGATGCCGACGCCGAGGCCTGTGCCGAAGGTGTAGCCCACCAGGTTCTTGTAGCGTTTCGGGCAGCCCAGGGCTTCGAGCTTGGCGTTTACTTCGGGAAGGGCGCCGCCCAATGCCTCGCCGTAGGCGAACAGGTCGCCGTCGTTGTTGATGAACACCGGGATGCCGAATTTGTATTCGAGGAAAGGCCCCAGCGCCACGCCTTCGCGGAACGAGGGGAAATTGGGCAGGTAACCGCCGATGATGCCGTTGGGATAATCGGCCGGGCCCGGGAATGCGAAGCTGATGGCGACGGGTTTCTCTTCCAGCTGGTCGATGACTGCCTGGAATCCTTCGACCATCGTAGCGAGGCATTTGTCGAGGTTGTCCGCGTTTGACGGCTTGGTGATAGGTTCGACGATGAATTTGTTGGCCTGCATGGCTCCGAACACGAGGTTCGTACCTCCGGCATCGAGAGTGATGACCACCCGGTTGTCGTATCTGTACATGGTTGCTATTTATTTGTTGGTTTCAGCATTTTGTCTGCGCAGGGATCGGCCGTGCGGTGCGCGTTGTTGCTGCGGCGCGAGCCCCTTCCCGATCCTGCGTTGCGCCCGGCTGAGGAACCCCGGCTCCCGGAATCCGGTTGCGGACAGGCCCGTGCTGACGGGCTGCCCCTGGGGGTCGGAGGTTCGGTTCACTGGTTGCATTCGGTACCGGTATTTAGCTCAGCAAAGATAGTAAAAATAACCGAACGATGCGGCCTGCGGTCTGAAAGTATGCATGTCAGGTGCGATTTTTTATGTTGCGGGCGCGAATATCCGGGCCTTTGTGCCTGCCGGCTGTTTTTCCGGCTGTTAACCTTGCTGTTTTCCGGGTGTTTTTATTACCTTTACGGCACGGTAGTGCCCGGCCCCGGGAAATTCGGTGTGAGTTTGCCGCGCGGCAGCCGGGCGCCGTATTCCGGAACGCCCCCTCCCGCTCGGGGAGGGTGGCTGCCGGGTCGATGGTATCCTGTCCCTGCCGGATTGCCATGCCCCCGATCCGGACTGAGGAATTTCAGTTCCGTTTTTATATCTTTGTATCCCGAAATAACCAGTTCCGTTAACCCGAAAACATTACTATGAAAAGATTGCTGACCCTCGCCCTGTTCGCCGTGCTGATGCTCCCTGCCGTTGCGCAGGAGCTGACCGTGGCCACCTACAATATCCGTAACGCCAATAAGGGCGACGCCGAACGCGGCAACGGCTGGGAACGCCGCTGCCCCTGGGTATGCGGGCTGATCGAATTCCAGGGGTTCGATATTTTCGGCAGTCAGGAGGTGCTCGACGGGCAGTTGCACGATATGCTGGCGCAGCTTCCCGGCTATGCCTATATCGGCGTGGGGCGCGATGACGGCAAGGCCAAAGGCGAATATTCCCCCATATTCTATAAAAAGGAGCGTTTCCGGTTGCTGGACGAAGGCCATTTCTGGCTCTCGGAAGTCACCGACCGTCCCAACAAGGGATGGGACGCCGCGCTGCCCCGCATCTGCACATGGGGGCATTTCCTGGACAGGCAGACCAGGCGCCGTTTCTGGTTCTTCAACCTGCATATGGATCACGTCGGTGTCCGGGCACGGGAGGAGAGCGCCAAACTGGTCGTTGCGAAGATCCGCGAAATGTGCGGCCCCAGGGAGTTCGTGATCCTCACGGGCGATTTCAACGTCGACCAGAACAACCCCATCTATACGACCTTCACCACCTCGGGGATACTGGCCGATTCGTATCAAACCGCGGCCAGGCGCTATGCCCCGAACGGGACGTTCAACAATTTCAACCCCACGCTGAAAACCGACAGCCGTATCGACCATATTTTCGTGTCGCCTTCGGTGCGTGTGCACGATTACGGGGTGCTGACGGACACCTACCGTTCGCAGACCACCCGCAGCGACGAGGAGATCAAGTCCGGAGCATTCCCCAAGGAGGTGTCGTTGCACAGCTATGAGGCGCGGACGCCGTCGGATCATTTCCCGGTCGTCGTGCGGCTCGAATTCTGAGATGGTTGTTCCGGCAGGGACTGATTCAAATGTAACGATAAGATGAAAAAGGTATTTTTTGCCGCATTCTTCGGTGCTGCGTGTTGCCTGTCGGGATGCCGTCAGGAGGCTGTGGCTCCCGTACCGGGGGAGCATTATGCGTTTGCCGAAGAGATGTTCCGCAAGGTGTGGGACATGTACCGGGTGCCGGAATACGGCCTGTTTTCGGAATATTACCCCAATAGCTACCGTCCCGATGTAAACTATTTCGACGACGGGGCGAAAAGCACGCAGGAGGTTTCCTTCCTGTGGCCCATGGACGGGGTGTTCACCTCGGCGGTCGCGCTGGCCGAAGTTGATCCGGTGAAATACGGCAGCTATGTCGATTCGATGGTGATTGCTGTCGAGCAGTATTACGACGACGGGCGCATGCCCGCCGGGTATCAGGCCTATCCTGTCAGGATGGGCAAGGTCGACCGTTATTACGACGACAACGGGCTGGTCGGACTGGCCTATGTCGCGGCCTACGGCGTGACCCGCAATCCCGCGCACCTGGAAAAAGCCAAGCAGGTGATGACCTTCATCCTGAGCGGCTGGCGCCCCGACCACGACGGCGCCGTGTCGTGGCTCGAAGGGGTAGAGAACCAGAAGCCGGGATGCGCCAACGGTAAGGCGATGCTGCTGGCGCTCAACCTGTACGGGGCGACGGGAGACCCCTATTACCTGACTGCTGGGCGCCGTTTCTACGATTGGATGGAGGCCTACCTGCACGATCCGGAACTGGATATCGTCTGGAATTCCTGGCTCACGCAGCCCGAAGCGCGTCTGGACAAGGCGGTCTATTCCTATAATACGGGGTTGCTGTTGCAGGGTGCCGTCGCGTTGTATGGATATACCGGCGATCGGGTTTATCTGGACAATGCCCGCCGGCTGGCCGAAGGAGCCCGGAAATTCTATTTGCCGGAGACGGAGGACGGCGCGGCCGCGAACCGTGATTTGCCATGGTTCTATCTGGTGTTGTTGCGAGGCTACCAGGCTCTCTACGACCTCGACGGCGATCCGAAATACGTGGATATATTCATCCGCTGGATGGATTGGGCGCGCCGGAACGCACGGGATGCCGCCGGGCTGTTTTACAACGACTGGTCGGGGAAGAAAGACGAATCGGCCACACCCAAATGGCTGCTCGACGAGGCTTGCATCCCCGAGTATTTCGTCCGTGCGGCTTTGATCCGCAGGGAAGTCGTGCCGGCCGTCTTGCCCCGGTAGGATCGTTTCCGCATGGGCGGGCGGCTATGTTCGGCGGGCTTCCCCGGCAGGAATGGGCGTGCCGGTGCGGGATGTGTGCGCTCCCGGGCGACAATCGCATGATAATTTTGCCCGGCCAGCATCTATAGACGAAATAAATGCTATTTTTGCCGCAAAATCCGACCTATGAATACGAAAGCCAAAGGTTACCTTCTGGGTGCTGTCGCCGCAGCTACTTACGGCATGAACCCGCTCTTTGCCCTCCCGCTCTACAAGGCGGGGATGGATCCCGATTCGGTATTGTTTTTCCGCTACCTTTTCGCCATCCCGCTGTTGGGCATCATGCTCAAGGCCCGCGGCCGGGATTTCAGGCTGCACCGCCGTGAGATCGTGCCGCTGGTACTCCTGGGATTGCTGGTCGCCCTTTCGTCCCTGTCCTTGTTCCTGAGCTACAATTACATGGATGCCGGTATCGCCTCGACGCTGCTGTTCGTATATCCTATTTTCGTAGCGTTGATCATGGCCTTCGGCTTCCGGGAGAAGCTCTCCCCGCAGACTGCATTGTGCATCTTGCTGGCATTGGCCGGTATCGGGCTGTTGTTCAAAGGCAGTGACGGTTCGACACTCAATATCACGGGGACGGTTCTGGTGATGGTTTCGGCTTTGTCCTATGCAATTTATATCGTCGGCGTGAACCGTCCGGTGCTGAAATCCGTTGCGACGCTCAAGGTGACGTTCTACGTCCTGCTTTTCGGGTTGCTGCTTTACGTTGTCCGGCTGGACTTTGGCATGGCAGTCCATGTGCCCGATAAATGGTACCTGTGGGGGAACCTGCTTGCACTGGCCGTTTTCCCGACGGCGATCTCGTTTTTGTGTACAACCAGTGCCATCCAGTACATCGGTTCGACACCGACGGCAATCCTCGGTGCCTTGGAACCTGTCACGGCCGTCTTCTTCGGGGTGATGATCTTCGGGGAGACCCTCACGCTGAGGATATGTTGCGGCATCCTGTTGATTATCATTGCCGTGAGCCTGATCGTCGCGGGAAATCGGGTAGCGGTTTACCTCGTGCGGTTCAGAAAACTTTTCCCGCGGCTTCCCCTGAAAAAGGCAGGCCGCAAAGGTTCCGACAGCCCTGACCGCCAGGATGGGGAATAGCCGGGGGAGGCCACCGGAGCAGTGCGTATCCGAGATGCCGCTCCGGCATCTGGTTCTGCAAAGCAAAAGACCGATAATCATTGATTATCCAGATGCTCAAGGACAATCCGCGCGCGATGATCGCAGTACAACGCGATTTCTCGAGCGAAATGATGCTCGAAACGCTGGAGGAGCAGGGCTACACCGTCACGAAGATCCCGATGTATATCACCGGAGAGGTCGAGATCCCGGAACCTCCTGAAACAGTCGATCCGGACGCCTATGAGGATGAGGAGGAGTCGCGGACTACGAAAGCGAAACGGAGGATTTCAAGGCCGATTACGCGGATTTCGAATACGCCGTCGAGGAGAGACGAATCCGCAAATACGCCCTGATCGAGAACCGCGATGTCCGGGTGATCTACGAGGAAGTCGAAGAAGAGGAGGGCGCCACGGGTGAGGTAGACGACGAGGGCCGGCAGGTCTATGAAATGATTGCACCCGAGCCGCCGATCGAGGCACTGAAACGGCAGGATCGTACAGTGCGAAACCAATACGTTCAGGCGGTTTATTCGGACATAAGAGAGGTTGTTAAGCAAGGGAAAGTTCCCCGTGCCAACCTCAAACAAGAGGAGAAGAAGGTTGCCCTGTTCGCACTGCTTAAACCCCAAATTTCGAATTCGAGATTTGAGGAATTGGGGCTTGAGTGGGACAACAGCAAGGATAGCGACGTTCAGCACCTCGCCGCCGTAGAAGGATTCACGCCCCAGTATTTCAATATGGTGCTCCGGATGTATATTCAAGCATACTTATCGAAAGTTGTTGTCCCAGCGGTAGAAATGGAAGACCCGGAGATGAAATTGCTCGAAGAGTTTGCCGAACAGAACTTCAAGAAAAAAGTAGACGAAATCCGTACAGGCGTTGGAGCCGCTAAACTCCGGCGCCGAAAACCCGGCGAACCGGGGAAAAACATTAAAAAAAGCCGGGTTTAACCACTCCCGACTTTGGCAGTGAAACGACAAAAACCGAGCCGGGGCCGACCGTGCGCAGCAGGGACTGCACACGGCGGCGGCCGACCCGGAACCGTCCGGGGGAATAAACTTGAGTTAGTGACGCACCTTTACGCCGGACGGGGATAGGATGCCGCACTCCGCCGCGCGGAGCCGGAAGACGAAGAAACGAAGTCCGCCGCCTGCTCCCGGCCGGGAAGCAAGTGTAATCCGCACACGTGGCGGCGGAGCTTCGTTTTGCTGTGGTCAAAACGCGGGAACGGACATTGTACACCGCCGCTGCCCGGCCTGCGCCTGCGTTCGGGCGTCTGGCCGGGAATGTAAGTACGGATACGGTTCCGGAGGTTCGGCAGCAGTCCTGCGGTGAAGTCGGTGAAGCTGGAACCGTATCCGTGATGAGTTGTGCCGCCGTTTTTTTCAGACCGTTGAAACCGGGACGGGGTGCGAAAGTCTCTGCCGACCCGTAAAGACTGTCCTTTCCGTCCGAGTTGCCATAGGCTGAAACCGAGCGGAGAACGGCGGCATATATCGTTTGTGTGAACAGATCGAAGAAAAAACGGCCAGGGTTACATATATCGAAACCGCGGTTGTAGTGGTTCCTACCAGATTTTAGGGCATACTATAACGAACAAAGGCCGGAACAGGAATTGTTAAAACAATCGCTGTTCCGACCTGTCGTTTAGGGGAATGTCCCCTTATTTCTCGTGGCTGATAACATAATACGAAGCCTTGCTGCGCACCCCTTCTCTGGATTCGATCTATATTCTTTGCGAGTACTTCGGCATTACTCTCCGCGAGTTTTTCGATGTTGAGGGGTTTGATATACCATCCAAGAAATAGGGCTTCAATTTCTGAACGTGTTCGGGTTTTTCTTACTATCTTTGACCACGGAACCCCGTCACTACCCAAACAATGGAACTTCAACCTATCCAAAATAAAATCTTCGAGATCTGCCGCCAGCGCGTGATGCTCGATTTCGACCTCGCCGCACTTTACCAGGTAGAAATACGACGCAGACTTATGTTGGTTAAGCGCTATGTAAGAGATAATCTGGAAGCGATAAACGATTTGAGTGTGGATGTCTAAAAAGACATTGAGACGATTTATGAAGCTATCGGGGCCTTGTCGGTAGCCCGGAAACAGATAGCTGCTGAAAGGCAGCTATCTGTTTGTGTTTTATTCCTGTTCGGCCGCTCTTACGGGTTCAGGGGCTGGCTGGTTTGACTGACGTGCTACCCAAGCATCGAAAGCTGGTCGTTTCTCTCGGAATTCTCTTTTCCAATAGTTGCTAAATTTTATATTCTTGTCATTCTTCCGGCTCCTGCGCAAAGATAACAGACGCGCAGCCTACGCCGTGGCAGGCTGAAGTCTCGGCACAAAAAAAGCACCTTTACGGTGCTTTTTTTATACCTCGCTCCCCGGCTCCGGCCTTGCCGCCTGTTATTGCCCTTTGCTCCGAGAGCCGGGATAATCAAATGTCTTGTAATAAAGACATTGATTCGATTTAATTCCGGTAAAATATCAATTATTAATTTATTAACCCCTGCCATGCCCGGCAGGTTAAATATGGGCCGAAACTATGAATAAAATCGAATTACAGAAAGGACTGAATGATGTTGTAACGAACAAAGTACAACGCATGATCGACAGCAACCAGAACACCGTCAGGCAGACCCTCCAGCGGTTAATGGCCGAGAGACGGTCTGCACAGGATTTCATTGCCCCGATCGGCGTAGAACTCAAAAAGAAAGATACGGTTCCGGTAATCAAATTCACCGAACAGGGATATATCACGATGAATATGCCCAACGGCCGTTTCTCTCTTCATCCGCACGCAGTAGGGCAGTTGGCCGAGAAAATGGGCGTCCCGTCGAAATACCTCCGGCAGCTCTCAGAGGGCGCGGAGTGGCAGCGTCAGCTTGCGACCCAGATTCTCAACGAACATTCCGGCTGGACAGACCGGACGCGCGTATTGGTACGGGCCGTCGGTAATCAGGTGCGCGGCGTATTGTCGGACAGCTACCGGCGTCTTAACAGCGAGCAGATCCTCACGGCCTTTCTGACGGAAGCCATGAGCCAGGGTGCCGTTCCCTGCGACGTTTATATGAGCGACACGAAAATCTGGGTCGAAACAATCCTGCCGGAACCTATCAGCATCCCGACAGAACTCAATGGCACGGTGATGATTTACATGGGCGCACGGTTTTCGACCTCCGACTATGGCGATGGAGCCGTCGATATGCGGGCATATCTGCTCAATGGTGTCTGCCTGAACGGGATGGTGCGCGAGAGCCTGATGAAACAGGTACACCTCGGCTCCCGGCTCCCGGATAATCTTCAGCTTTCCGAACGCACTTATGCCCTTGAAACGGAAACAACGGTGTCGGCAACCAAAGACTTTACGAAGAATCTGTATAGCCGGGATAACATCATGCGGCAGGCCGTAATGATTCAGGAGGCAGGCCGCGTCAAGGTGGACTTCGACGACGAACTCAAGAAACTCGTCAAGGCAAATAAGCTCCTTAAATCCGAAGGTGAGAGCGTTCAGAAATTATTGATGAACGGTAATCCCGAAGACGGGCTTTCCGGCGGCCCTTCCCTTTGGAAACTGACACAGGGATTGACGGCCGTTGCCCGGGAAATGGAACCGACACGCAGCTGGGAACTGCACGAGATTTCCGGCGAACTCATGCGTCGGATCAAATCGTAGCATCGAATTCCAATCTCAAACCGCTTGCGCAAGTCTTGAACAACTATGGGTTCAATACGGAAAATTTTGTGGAAAGCATTGCATTACTGCATCCGACAATCCAGCAAAGGTTGTTTCGGTTGATAAAGGTTTCGGCTTTGTATATGGCCTTCGGCCAGATTCGCATCGACGACCGGAACCGGGCGTCCTTTGAAATGTGCGAGGCGCTTGCGCCGATACTGCGCGAATCCCACCTGCCCCATATTTAGGGGGGGGCGCGGCCACAGCGTAGAGGGATCTATCCGGGAATCGCCATGCTCAAGATCGAAGGGGCGTAAGGCGATTTCCGGATAAAATCGTTATCTATGATATTCCCTGCCATAGCCTTGTCGGGATAGGGCTTCAGCAGTCCCATAATCTCTTTCTCGGACAGTTCCGGGTCGAGCCATCGCTGCTCGTCTTTCGGTCGCAGAATCACCGGCATCCGGAAGTTCGTATTGTGTATGTAACGCATCATTTCGTTTGCCCCGGTCGTGATGATCGAATAAGTTCCGACGTATTCATCAAGTTCTTTGTTGTGCCAGCAATCGAATATCCCTGCGAAAGCTATGATGGGGAGGTCATGCACGGTAATGTAGTAGGGAACTTTGCGTTCACCCTCATGCCGCCAATCGAAGAATCCGGAAGCCGGAACCAAACAACGCTTTTTGCGGATCGGCTCCCGGAATGAAGGCTTCGAGAAGATCGTTTCTGACCGGGCGTTTATCGTGCGGTTGCGGATTGCTATGGCATCCTCCAGAGTGTCCGTCCAAAAGGGAATCAACCCCCAGCGCAAGAACTGTATCTCTTCCTCGGACGTTACGATCGGATACTGCGCATGGGAAAATGCTGAAACATGGTAAGACGGCCGGAACACCTGAATCAGATCTGCTTTCCGGTCAAAGCGCAGAGATAGCTGTTTCGGTGCTGCGATTAAGGCGGTGTGGTAACACATAACGTTTTTTCTGCGAACAGCTAAATCTATGCCATGCAACCTGTCGGGCAGATTCGAATTTACCCTTTTTTGCAGGGCGTTTTCAGGACATTTTCAGCCTGTCATTTCAATGTAAGAAAATATTTTTGTCAATTCGTTGATTATTAAATATGTACGATGGCCTTTGTAAGGTTGTTGCGGCTTGGTGTTTCGGGATTTATCCGCTAACTTTGAATTGCACGTTGGCTGATAAACCTATGGAAAAGATGTCGCTCAAAAAAGGAATAATCTGCATCTTCGTTCTGTTTTGCGGATTCTCACTGCATCGGACGAACGGTCAGCAGATCGGCCTGACGCAGAACGGAGCGCCGGGCGAATCCCGCAGCCGGCATTACCGGCAGGCGTATCTCGAAATGGCCGATATGCTCGACGGGAAAATTCCCTTGAGCATAAAACGTGCGGTCTTCCTTGCGGAGTGGGCTTACCTCGACGGCGACCTCGATTACGACGCTTATTGCCTCGGTATAGATACAACCGTCGCGTTTCTGCAAAGGTTCATTGCGGCAAACGGACTCGAACGCTACAAGACCGGGAAGAATCTGGCACTCACGGAATACTTTTTCCGACCCTATTCCGGGAACGGGCATAAACCGTTTATCTATGATTTTGCCGATACCGGAGGTGAGGACGATTTTACAAAGCAGTTCGTAACCAAAGTCATGCGGACGCATACCGGACAGTGCCGTTCCCTGCCGATGTACTTTAAGGTGCTGGCCGAATCCCTCGGTGCGGAAGCGTATATAGCGTATGCCCCGGCCCATGTGTTTATCCGCTATCGGAACGAGGATAAGATGTACCCGGAAGAGTGGGTGAACGTGGAACTCACCACGCACCAGATCACCCCGGAATTTTTCTATAAGGAGCATTTCCAAGTCAGCGACAAGACCATCGGGAATAAGGTTTACCTCGCCCCGCTGACCGACCGTGAAACCGTTGCGTCACAGCTTGCCGACCTCGCGTTCGGGTACCGGAACAAATTCCAATGTTACGACGAGTTTACCCGCCTCTGCGCGGAGAAATCGTTGGAGTACTATCCGCAGTATCCCAAGACGTGCATCATTCTGGGGAAGTCCCTCGATGCGGCCCTTGTAAAACATCTCATGGAAAACGGGTGTAAGGAGGACGCTTGTACCCGGCAGATTGAAGCGCAATCGGCCGCCCTTTTCGAAAAGCTGCAAGCATTGGGCTGGGAAGATATGAGTGAGGAGTTGTATGACAAACTCGAAAAGGGCAACGAGGAGGGAAAGAAAGTGCAGGAAGCAGCCGTACATTAAAACACCGATACTGTAACCCTAAAATTATATTATTATGAAACCTAAATTTTTGACCGCTGCGATTTGCATTGTCGCTTTATTTTCAGTAGATTTGATCTACGGGTATCATCCGATTTCGCCGTATGCGTATTGTGCCGGCAATCCGATCAAATATGTCGATCCGGATGGTAACAAATTAAAGATTGCAAATAATGCTTCCGGAGCTATGTATAATATGGCAAAGATTGTCGCTACAAGCGGGGGCAGAATGGTTGCAGATCGAATGATAGGCTCTGGTAAGACATATAACCTTGAAGGAACTTTTTGGACGGGAAGTTCCTCTTACGACTATAAATCCAGAACGATTTCTTATGTCAAAAATCCTTGGCGTCCAAGAGTAGACGGAGGATCGCTTTCAAGCGCAACGGCGATGGGACACGAGCTGTTTCATGGTTTTCAGGATGATACAGGTAATATGGGGCGGTATGATGGCGCGGTAAAAGGTGTAACCCGTCTTGAAGAAGGAGCAGTAGGTTTTGCCAATTATTTACGCTCGTCTTGGGGCGAAGGGCCAATAAGATTCGAATACGACGGCCTTTCTGATTTTAGCCCGGCCTTTTTTCCTGTTGATGCGAAAATATCCGAATTCTCGAATATAGATTCCAGCAAAGACGGCAACAAAGCCGGATTTAGCTATGTCAGCACCTCGGGAGATACATCTGCAACACATTACATAGAAGTTTATATCGACAAAGATCAAAATATAAATTATAGATTTTACGACAATGAAAAAGACTACCGAAATGCTGTGTCCAACTGGTAAGAAGACGCGTATTTTTATTTGGGCCGTAATTATTTTGTCATGCTTGTATATATTGCTTGATCCGCTTAACCGATATTTTCAGGAAGGTATTTTGGGCTTGGTCAGTTATAAATCATATCTTTACTCTGCACAGGATATGTTTTTTGCTCTGTGTGCTGTAATCGGGCTGTTGAATCTTACAAAATATCCTCCTCTGGGATGGACATTGGCAAATATAGCTATTGCGGGGTTCATAGTTTTCCCTATCTATTGTCTTTGTGCGGGAGTGTTATTCCGAACCAATATCATGGATTTATTGTGCATTATGCCCATTCTTTCATTCGTATTATTATTTGTCATAAATAAAAAAGGGTGCAGACCTGAATACTGGTATTTTTATCTGCTGTTAATCTTCATTTTGACACTTTGCGAAGTTATATTTATCGTGTACGCCAGCCGAAATTATCTCTGGGTAGGTTGAAGATACGCTGTAACTCTCTTTTTTCATACGACACAGAATTAAAACATACCGGACTGTATTGACCCCAAAACAATTAATCCCCGAGAGAATGTATATGTCTCAAAGGAATTGATGTTGGATGCCGTGGAAGGGCTTAATCCTAAACTTCTTGGCGTGAATTTGCCACCGAGAATTTGACTGACACCGAACGTGAGGAAATGAATCGGAGTATAAAAGAGATGATCGAGAAATGGGGAAGATGTATGGAAATTTGATAATAAAGGAAATATTGTCAACCATATAGAAACAGATAAAATCGATGCGTTTTATATGGTGAAACAAGTGGATGGCGAATGGCAACGCACGGGACATGGACTGGAATATGAATATGAGACTATTGAATCTTAAAAAACTTACACATATTCTCCCGACGGTGTTGCGGTAGGTTCTTATGATGTTTTTCGGATGAGAGGCGATGACAATGGAACGGCTTTATTCAATTTCATGGCGGATCATATTACCGGAAGTGAGAGCAAGGTTGAAATAGGCCAAATTATGACTGGGATTGAAGGTGACAAAGGATTGAATTTCATCACTACTTCGCATACTGCACGCCAAGAGGCTGCCATCCCCAATTTAATTAACGGACAAGTAGGAGATGGATATATAGTTCGGGAAATTAATCACAGTCATCCGAATAATCCGTTTCCATCAGATTTTGGTAATAATAAGACGGGAGACATGGGCGCGGCAACCCATCTCACTAATGAATACAGGAAGCGCGGTTTGAATACCCCCCCCCAATTCCATATTTATTATGTCCCGACGCAACAAAAGATACCATTCGGCTCAAGATCGAAAAGAGCCGACTTTAATAAATTTTAATAAATATAGGCGATGAAAAAGTTCCTTTGTATATTGGCACTATTGACATATAGCGGAGAATTGCTGGCCCAGGTCGGTGGGAAACATAATCCCACGATGGAAACAGCACAATATTCTTTGCCTGTTCTGGCGGTTGTGGATTCGACATTTTTAGTCGGTTTGGATTCGCTGTTGCAGAAATCATCTGATCCGGATGTAAATAACAACGAATATAAATATTTCAGAGTAAGCATAAAACCTATTGAGAACGGAACAGACTTTTTTGTCGAATTAAGCCAAATACCCCGGTCGAAAAAGAGAAAAAACAGCAGGTTGTTTTACCCATAATAACCGGATTTTCATCGTGTCCGGCAATATACCAGAGGGAATGTTTGATAAAACCGCAGAAACAAAATCTTTTTTGTATAGAGATTATGTACAACCATCAATTTTCTCGCTTGAAGATGATATTCCGACTTGGATATTCCAAATAAAAAATGGAGGACTTTATTCCGAATAACCTATCGGTTCAATTATCTTCACATACCGAACAGGTTTCTGCAAAGCGAAATGAACCGCCTTCGACCGCCTGCTCTGAAGTTATAGCAATGTAAGTTGCTATAAACTTTGAAAATACGCTATTATGGAGACTGCGCTTTTGACCGCTGCGATTTGCATTGCTGCGTTATTTTCGATAGATTTGGCATCCGGGTATCATCTCAGTTCGGTGGATATAAAGGACGCGGTTCAAATACAAAAGCAGCATGGAACGCTTATCTCAAGGCCTATGGGTATAAATAAAAGCACAAAGATCATCACTTTACTTTTTTTCGTATCGTTATTGTCGGTATTTGGTTGCCGGCCAAAAGAATACGAATATGTAAGAGCGTATGTGTATGAAACGAAGACCTATCCGTTAAGGGATAACTATTTCAAGATGAATATCAGCTATGAGTTCGAGTATAAAGGTGATACGATAAGAGGAGTTTACTCCACGCATAAATTGCCTGTTGCGCAGAAAGGTGATAGCCTGGTGCTGAAATATCCCATTGGTAAGCCCGAAAAAAATGAGGTCGTAAGTGTTGTGAAAGTTGTAAAAGGTAGAATTCAGCTTTAGGTCTTTTGTTTTGTGTAAGGTCAATCCTATATCATGAAAAAATATCTCACCTAATTAATTGCTAAATTAATTTACAGATATATTTTTGTAAAACCGATCCGATATAAATACTGAACGTTACCTTTGACGATTCAGCGATCGGGAAATGGAGGAATTGTTTGAAAAACATGGAGGGTCTGTTTACGGCGAAACTTTGCGATAAAGCAGATTGACAGAAAGGGCTGATAGAAAACTATCAGCCTTTTTATTCCAACATTAATCCGAATAACCTGGGTTCCATCTTCCCAAAGAATCGTTATCTTCAAATGCTATAAAGCAAATCTTTTCCAATGTGTAACTTTGCCGACTTTGGAATGCCACTTTCCTTGTATAATGTACCCGACATCGTAACATTCCTGTTTATCATTTTTCACGAGTACACGTAACCCTAAAATTATATTATTATGAAACCTAAATTTTTGACCGCTGCGATTTGCATTGTCGCTTTATTTTCAGTAGATTTGACCTACGGGTATCATCCGATTTCTCCGTATGCGTATTGCAGGGGAAATCCGATTCGATTTGTCGATCCCGATGGGCAAGATGTCTGGGAAATGAATCATAAGGGAGAAATAAGATGGATTAGTGAAAGTAAAGAACATACCATGTATGCTTTAAGCAAGGATGGTAATAGAACAGGGCAATCTATTACGATTAAAGACAGGGCTATCTTTGACGGCCTTGCGTCTACTGGAAAAGCAAGCGATTATACGGCGAGCTATACAGGAGGCAATCCTACCGAATTGGCTGCGGTCTTTCTGTTCGGTGCGGATAACTCAAATGCAGAATGACGATTCAGCCGGTATGACGAAGGTAATGGTGACCAATATGCGGTAGGAACCGCCCATGATGATGGTTTGGCGATTTCACCCGAACAAATGGGGTATGCACGTGAAAATGAGATCGCTTTTATCCATTCACATCCGGGAGATTATAAAGCGGTAACAGGGCCGTATAGTGAGCATGGTAGCATGGGTTCGCTGCCTGGTGGAAGAATAATACAACCATCCGACTCTTGGAATGTTTATAGTAATTCCGACCTTTATCCGAGTAACAGAAACTCATACGTGTATTTTCCGAATTCCGGGAATATTCACCATGTACGGGGAGTGCGGGCGCCTGCATTAATACGAAATGTGAGAAACCACAATAACAATGGACGGAGACTATTTTGGGGAACACTTAATGGCAGATAATCATATGAAAAAAATAATTTTTATATTGACTATGTTAGTCCTGTTTACGGCATGTAAACACCGGAGAGTTATTCAGGTGGAAGAAAAAAAACGCAAATCAGCGAGGAATCTTTAGTCTTGCATCCCACAATAATGGCTGCAATTAACGAATTTAGATTGAGTGCCCACGCAGACAGAATCTATGCAGTTTATTTCACCGATACGAATGACGGATTTACCATGCTGAAGCAAGATACGCTTATCTATCTGTCTTTTTTGGAAGAAACGCCTTTGATTAATGCAAATTACAAGGGTATATTGAACGTAGATTCCCTTTCGGTTGCGATTTTTGATAAAAACAGCTTTGGAAATAATTTTTATGATTCGACAAAGCTTTCCCTTGTTCCGTTGAGCGATCTGCAAAAAATCCCCGAACACGAAATTAAACCTGTTGCTGTCTGGGGAGTGCAGGCGGACAGTATAATAAGATGGATCGCTCCATAAATAGCACAAATTCCCAGCAAAATTGTCCGAGAAACACGGCGATCCGTTTGCCGGAGAGCTATTACAATGAAACATATTGACTGAAAAAAGCTGTTGGTTTTCTATCAGCCTTTTTCATTCGGATTTCACACGTATGATATTCTTCCAGTCGGTCGTGTATTTCTTCGACAGGTGTTCCTGCTTCATCTTAAAGAATTTATCCTCGTCGCGACCGTGACGATCTTTTTCGTCCGTAGGAAGCATTGAGTTTGTCCATCACTTTCATCTGCGGTCGTGCCTGTTCTGGTCGGTTTGGTCGAATAGTATGTTATTATGAAACCTGAACTTTTTACGCTGGCAATTTGCATTGTCGCATTATTTTCAGTAGATTTAAAATATGGATATCATCCGATTTCGCCGTATGCGTATTGTGTCGGGAATCCAATTAAGTATGTTGATCCGGATGGGCAGGATGTTTGGGAGATCAATCAAAATGGAGAGATTGTCAATCGCATAAAAGATAAGACACAAGATGCGTTTTTTATGGTGAATAATGAGGGAAAAAGAATGGAGGGTGATATGTATTCTGTTTCCTTTGAATATGGAACTGTAAAAGGTGTTAATGAAATGGAATATGAAGTAGGCGGGATGAGCTACAACCTTACTCTGTTTAATATTGCAGGCGATGATAACAGCCAAAAACTATTTGAAGTTATGTCTAATAATCAAAACAATATTGAATGGAGCCACACTAAAGTGGGTACTTCTGATTCAGGTAAGGGTTTTGTAGGTACATCACACATTCCCAATAAAGAAGCATCCTCTCTTTATATAATTAACAATGGATATACTATAAGGGAACATACACATAGTCATCCCAGTACTCCAGTGCCATCGGACAATGATAGAGTATTTCATACTGCATTGAATAATGGGCGTAAGGTTCCTACTTATATCTACCATAATAACGGTGTAAGACAGCCCAATTATTTACAGTACACCGGATCTGGTGCTATATATCCTTATAGTATTCAAATGAACAACGGTTTTCCTTCGATTAGATATAATAATAGACAACCGATGACCCCATGGAGAAGAAGATAGTGTTTTTCATTTCATTTTTGATGATGTCATACATTGGTACGCAATATTGTCATGGCCAGGATTTTAAAAAAGATTCTGTTTATCTGTCAATCTATACCCCGACTGAAGAGGGAATAGTTTTTCTGGATAAATTACTTAATTCGGAACATCAGTGGCTTGATGAAAAGGGAACTTACATCTTAACACAATCAATTTACTCGGACTCATTAACTTCGATAAAGGTTTATTATGATTCGACATTGAGAGGAATCGGTCTCAATGACTTTCTTGCAAAAAAATATGTCGGGTGTGTGCTGTACCGAAATAAACTCTTCTTTTTAGATAACACATTCAAGGCGGAAAATAATTTATTCTTTCGACATACAGCTTTCACAAAAAGTTTTGCTGATTATGGAACAACAATAATCAATGTCATCAATGATAAAGTCATTACTTGGACATTTGTTTTCATTGATGGGCATATTGTTTCCGAAAGCGTATCGCCCCTAAGTACTATCGCTAACTTTAAGGATTGCGATTTTGAGTAATATCGGCATCGTTATGGGATGCGAGTTGTTTGAATAGCGATTCGTTTAACGGAATACCTTCCGTAAATATATTGAATGTAAAAGGCTGACAGCTTCCTGTCAGCCTTTTACCCGTATGATCAGGCTCCAGTCCGTCGTGGGCTTGCCTGATAAGTGCTGTCGGTCCATTTTGAACCGCTCGAAACCCTCGGCAGCCGTGACGATTTTCGGTTTGCCATAGGCGCCGTTAAGCCCGTCTATCGCTTTCATCAGCCTGTCATGCTTATCCCGGTCGGCGGCGTCGAACATATCGCGCTGCGTTCCGGTCTTTGAACTGATGTCCGAGAGTATCACGCCCGTCCGCTTGTAGGCATAACCTTTTCGGAAAATCTGCCGGAGCAGCAAGGAGACATACTTCGTCAGTTCCAGCGTGCTGTCTGTCGGGACGGAGAGTTTCAACAGGCGGCTTTCATAATGCTGGGGGATGTTGTCCTTGTGGCGGTTGGTCAAAATGAATACGACGATCTCCCCGCATACGCTGTTCTGCTTGCGGAGTTTCTCGGCACATGAGTCCGCATACTGGGCGACGCTCTGGTGCAGTTCCCCGAAGTCGTCGATGTCGTGGGCGAATGTCCGCGTCGTGGCGATTTGCTTTTTATCTACCGGAGCCTGCTCGAACCCGATGCACGCCTCGCCGCGCAGCTCTTTCCACATTCGAAGGCCGACAACAGACATGCGTTTGCGCACCCACTCGGGCGTAAGTTGCGTAAAGTCCCAGGCTGTGTTGACGCCGTTTGCCTTGAGCATCTTCGCATAGCGTCGGCCCACACCCCAAACATCCTCAATAGGATACCTGCGCAGCACCTTTTCAATATCCTGCGGGCGGTGCATGAAGCAACAGCCATCTAATTTCGGGTATTGTTTGCAGAGCTTCGATGCAATCTTTGCAAGGGTCTTTGTCGGCGCAATGCCGATGCTGACAGGGATGCCCGTATATTGTTTCACCGTTCGAGCGATCTCATGGCCGAGTCCATCGAGCGCCGCAGGATCGACCCCCGAAAAATCCAGAAACGCCTCGTCGATAGAATAGACCTCGGTTGCCGGAACGAACTTTTTCAACAACCCCATGACCCGCCGGGACATGTCGCCATAGAGCACAAAATTCGATGAGAAAACAGCGACATTGCCGCGGCGGGCGAGTTGCTTGATCTGAAAGTAGGGCGCACCCATTTCAATACCGAGTTTCTTGGCTTCATTTGATCGCGCAATAACGCAGCCGTCGTTATTTGAAAGCACCACGACAGGGCGTCCAATCAACGACGGATTAAATACCCTCTCGCAGCTCGCATAGAAGTTATTCGCGTCACAAAGTCCAAACATACTATTCCGGCAACCAAACGGGTTGTTCTCCCTTTGTATTGTTTGGGGCTGTTAGAACTACAAAAACGGTGCTTTTCGGATGCTTGTATTACCTTGATTGTGAGTAGGCCGGATAGGTTGCCCGGATCAGGCTTTTCTTACGATGTAGTTGACTACGCCCCGAACTGCGAATTCGTTGTCCGGGGAGATTTCGATGGCCTTGTACTTCGGATTGGCCGGGATGAGCAGAATCTTGTCCGGTTCCATTTTCACACGCTTGAGGGTGAACTCCCCATCGACGAACGCCACGGCCAGACAGCCGTTGTACGGTTCGATGCTTTTATTCACCACGAGAATATCGCCCTCGGCAATCCCCTCGTCCTTCATCGAATCGCCCTCGACCCGTGCGAAGAATGTCGCCTCGGGATACTTTACGACCAGGTGGTTCAGATCGAGCTGTCCTTCAGAAAATCATCGGCGGGGGAGGCGAACCCGGCATGAACGCTGCTCTCGGCAAGCGGAATTGCTATCGGAGAGCTTATTTCGGGTTTGTATATTTTCATTTCTTTCTCCATCGTGCGAAAAACGGTGTAAATGCTGATATTCATTTGTTTGCATTGTTGCGCAAACAAGTTTAACCAACCGATTTTGTGTATAACAAAGTGTATAACATTTCCCCGAAAACGCCCTTTTTCCCATCCGAAAAAGCCCGATAACAGGGCAGACGCACAAAAACAAAAAGACCGATAATCATTGATTATCAGTCTTTTGCTTTGTACCCCCTCAGGGGCTATAAGATTCCCCTATTAACTTTTTGACAATTAATACTTTAAACTATACGTAGCCGATTGGATGGTTTGGCGTAGGTTACAGTGTTTTGTCGTATTTTGTCGCAGTTCATGTTTCTGTTCACAAAGGTATGAAAAAAATGTATCTCCAAATTTATAATATAATTTTCCTTTAAAAAATGAAATTTTAGGCGTAATTTTTTGTATATTAGCGAAAAAGGAATAATGGGAGTATTGTGTAATCTTAAAATTTTAATGCCGCAGCAACAATAATAATTTATCCACCGCCATTTTTGGTCGCCCACAACTTTGCGGAGTTGTGGGCTTTTTTATAAGATTCTGGAAAAATTGTCAACCCTAAAGGCGTCTCACGATGAATAATATAACTACTTGCCGATTCTTTGAATTGTTGCGAATGAACGATGAGAATCTCTCCTGCGAAGAGATTAGAAATTCCTATTTTGAGTTCCGGGATTTACTTGTGGCTATCTCTGATAGCCCAATCGGTTATGTTCCCATTTTTCGGATATTTTCAGATTTGCATGCTCGTTTGCAGTTTATCCGGATTAAAAAAAAATGGGTTTTTAAATTTTTACCTTAAACTGTCCCGTAGCAATACCGAAGCCGAGTTGCAATTGCTTGAGAAGCGACAGACTTCTCCTGAACTATTTATCGACCGTCCTCCGGAACATCACTCCAAATTATACCTATCGAAAACCTGTTCCCAATCTAATCTGATGGAACTTATTTCGTCACTGGATGTTACAAATATTTCTGTTTATAAGGATGGGGCCGACTCGACGTTTCTGGATCTTGTTGAGGGCTTCGAATGGCTTTTCAATACGAGATTCAACAACTGCTATGAAATGCGTCGCCGCATATTGATGCGCAAGACACAAAAGACCCCATTCCTTGATAAACTGAAATATATGCAAACTCGAAAAATGAATTTGTAACAGATTTATTTTAAATATCTTATAAAGATAATTACCACACTATGCCAATGTAGTGTGGTGTTTTATTTTTTGCACTCCTCGACCTTTGTATAGCGTAACTAAAAAACGATGGAGATATGGACCAAGATCAGACTTTACAAACCTTACGCATGGAGGTCGAGCGCATTCAACGGAGTCTCGAGAGAATAACTGCTATGCCGGAGGTGAACCTTTCGGAGTTATATGTGGCCAAGAAGTGTGCAGCACAATTTCTGGGTATCTGCTATCGGACTATTGAGCGGTGGCGGGCGCAAGGGTATATCGAATGTGTCCGGATCGGTGGTAGGGTATATTTCCTAAAAGCAGAATTGCTGCGTGTGGCAAGGTTGTATTCTTCCGGGATTGCTACTTTGTCCGGCGATAGCCAGTCGCAGACACTTCCGGGCATTCTTTCGCGGCATGATAACCGTTTCGGCACTCGCTAATTATGAATTATATGACGGAGATAAAACTCTTCTACGACTGGTTGGAGACGCATGAGCTGTCGGCGATGGGTATCGCGCTTTGGCATGCTCTGATGCAGATTGCCTCGCGTAGTGGCTGGCAGCCAGAGTTGCGGGTATCACTTTCGACGCTCGTGGGCCGGAGTTCATTATCACGCACCTCGGTTTACAAAGAGCGAGATATTTTACGTCGCTATGGACTTATCGACTATCGGATGAGTGGCGGTCGCGGTACGGGGATCTATAAATTGCAGAGTCTTGAAACTCGTTTTGTATCCGCCCCGCGAACACAATCGGGGACACAAGCTGGAGATGATACTGAAATTGCGTCCCGTAATGCGTCCGCCTCACGAACACAAGGCGGGATACAAGTCGGGACGGATACTTCTTCTTTAAGACTAAACTACTCTAAACTGTCAGAAGAAAAAAAAGAAGTCGCAGGAGAGCCTGCGACGGTTTTTACGAACTCCCCACCCCAGAAAGAAAAAAGTTGCGGCCAAAAAGAAAGAGAGCCCGCCCCTCTTTTTGATGTTGCATGTTGGCTTGCGAATACTAATGATCCGTGGCGGGAACTGATGACCTTATGGTTGGAATATAAACGCAGCCGCCGCGAACGCTATAAGAGTGAACTTTCTGTTCGTAAATGCTTGTCGCAACTTCGACTACTCGCTGATAATGATCCTCATGTAGCCTGGCAGATTATCGATCAGAGCATTGCTAACAATTGGGCTGGCCTGTTCCCGTTGCGCAACGGTCAGCATCCGGGACAAATTCTCCGACCGGCCAATGATGCGCGGACCCGCAGTCTCTTGGAGAAATTCGGGCGCAAAGATAAAGTGGGACAATAGTCCCTTTCACATAATTTCGACAACAGTATATTAGCCCCTAAAGTAGCACGCCGTATGGATACTATTGCAACGCTTATCGACCGACTTTCCGACCAGAAACGCATTGTCGTTCGGCAGCCTCATAATCTCTCATGGGGAAACAAGGACTACTGTGAAGGACTCTTCTGCGAAGTATTCCGGCGTGTGGATCAATCGATCCTCCGCTACCAACATCTCCCGGAATATACCGAGATAATTGATTGGATGACGTCGACCGCCGGGCATGGCCTGTTGCTCTATGGCGACTGCGGACGCGGTAAAAGCATCATTCTCACGGGTGTCGTTCCCGTCCTCTTGGCGCTGCAAAGTTTCCACTCGCAGCCGATCCATGCCGATGACTTTCAGAAGCCCTATGACTTTGCGGCGACCACCGCCGGCTATGATCCGAAGATGTCGAACCTCGACTATCTGGCCCGCTCGGCTTATCCAATTATCGACGAATTGGGCGTCGAGCCGCTAATCAATGATTACGGCGAGAAGTACGAAGGTTTCAACCGGATCATCAATGCTGCCGAACGCTATCTGCGGCCGCTATTCATCTCTACCAATTTAACCGAAGAACAACTGCTCCAACGTTATGGAGAACGGACTTTCGACAGATTGACCCGGTTATGTCGAGTAGTGGAGTTCTGTGGTGAGAGTTTGCGCTGACATTCAAAAACATATCAGATATGAAACTGCAACGAGTAATTTTTCATTTGGAAGACGGTCGCCGCAAGTATGTCACTCACAATGGCGATATTGAGAAGTGGGTGGAAGTCGAGATCGAGAACCTGCGCCGAAATATGAAGCGTTCTGGCCCTGCGGCCTATACTGCCGACTTTGCCAAGTACGGCATCTCCGCACGGGAACTGCGTGAACGCTATCCCGATGCGAAGATCATCCGCATTGTCGGCTTCGAAACCGAAGATCACGACCTGCCGCTCAATCCCAATATCATCTTCTGACCATGCCGACACTCAAGAAAACCTGCCGCCGGCCGTGGCAGCCGAAGCACGATCCGCAGTCTGGCCGTCAGCACTCCAACACGGAGTTCTACCGCTCAACGGCTTGGCGCAAGTTGCGGGCCGCGAAGTTGCAACAACAACCACTCTGTGAAGAGTGTCTGAAGCACGGCCGCCATAGCTTGGCGCAGATGGTCGACCATATTCGGCCGATCAATGAGGGAGGAGCGGCTCTGGACCTTACAAATATGCAGAGCCTCTGCCATAGCTGTCATAACAAGAAATCAGGGCGTGAACGCCATCGGAAAAAATCCTAACCAAAATAGAGTGCCTATGATGTAAGCCAGTGCCGACGGATGCGGAGCGAGTGGTTGCAATCAGTCAAAGGCAAAAGGAACGCTCTGCATCCGTCCTTTTTATGCGATGAGAACAACACTCAAACTGAATGAAATAATCGCCGAGTGGATTTCGGAATGCGATATCCTGCCCTCGACGAAACGGGACTATAAACGAAAGATCGCGTTGTGGTTCCGGTGGCTGTCGGCACGGGATATCGATACACGCTCTCCGGAACGCCGTCATGTTCTGGAGTACAAACAACACCTTCAGACTGATGGGAAGAGTGTCTACACGGTAAACAGTCTTGTGACGATCCTAAAACTCTTCTATGGGTTTTGTGAACGGCATGGTTACTATGAGAATATTGCTGCCGGCATCAAAAGCAGCAAGCGGCATACCGAGTATAGCAAGCTGCCACTCACGGCGGAGCAGGCATTCCGGTTGTTGGACAGCATTGATACCGGAACCATAATCGGCCGCCGCGACCGGCTGATGATCTCGCTGATGTTGTTCAACGGTCTTCGCACCTGCGAGGTCGAGAGAATTGATATCGGGGACTTCTCGAAGCGCGAGGGCGAGCCAATCCTCTATATTCAGCGCAAGGGTCGTACAAATAAGAATGAGATCGTCGTGTTGCATCCCTCTACCGTCGAGTGGTTGGAAGAGTATATTGCTGACCGGGATTTCCATGAGCAGGATCCGCTCTTCATCTCCCATAAGCATTGCCGGGACAATCGCTTGGTTCGACAGACCATCGGACGTATCGTCAAGCAGTATCTCGCTCGCATCGGCATTGCACATCCGAAGATATCAGCGCACTCGCTGCGGCATACCTTCGGGGCACTCATGGTTGAGCAGGGCGTGGACATCGAGACGATCAAGGACATGATGGGACACTCCGACACGAAGACTACACGTATCTATATCGAGATGGCCCAGCAAAGAAGGCTACTGCATCATTCCCCATCGAAATGTGTTGCAGACTTGATTTTAAATAATGGAAGGAATTGAAGAGTATGATTAAAGTACAGTAGATTAATGAATCACGCTAACTGTTTAAAAAAGAAAAGATTGCGATTTTCTGCAACTTGTTGATTCCCAATAGTGGGTATCAAAGAGTTACATGAGCAAGGTAGTACCTTCGACGCACAAGGGGAAGGGGTCAGAATTCCTTACAGCCCGCCGAAAAGTAATCGCTTCCCCCCTTTCGAACACGCGCGTGCAAAATTGGAGAAATAGGAGAATACTATAACGAGATAATTCTTGGATGCGTTCTTTGAAATATTATGTGAGAAATACTTGGATATTTGAGATTTTGTTGCGATATTTGCGTTACGATAATTTCGTAACGATAAAATAGGAATGCAATGAAGCCAAATAATCCGTTTTTGATTTCGGGCTATTACAGCCCTGAATATTTCTGTGATCGCGAACGGGAATCAGCAACGATGATCGATGCTCTGCACAACGGTCGCAACCTGACTTTGATCGCTCCGCGCCGTATAGGTAAAACGGGACTTATCAGGCATGTTTTTTATCGATTGCAGGAGCAGCAATCGGATGTAGTGACGTTGTACATGGATATCTATTCTACACAGAATCTGGGTGATTTCATTCGGTTGTTTGCCAATACCGTGTTGGGACAATTGGACTCTGCACCTCAAAAGGCGTTTAGCCGTGTCGCAAAGTTTATTAAAAGTTGTCGTCCAGTATATACTGTTGATGATTTGACAGGTTTACCAAAGGCGACAATAGATGTTATACCGACAAGAGAGGATGCGACTCTTAAAGAAATCTTCGATTATCTAAAATCCGCAGACGTGCGGTGTTATATTGCTATCGACGAATTTCAACAGATTGCTGAATACCCGGAAAAGGGTGTTGAAGCATTATTACGGTCTTATATTCAATTCCTCCCGAATGTGAATCTAATCTTTGCGGGCAGTAAGCAACATGTTATGCAGGAGATGTTTTTATCGGCAAAGAGACCTTTTTATCAAAGTACGCAAACGCTTACAATAGACCGAATCGATGAGGCAGTATACTATGATTTTGCCGCTGCGTTTTTCTGGAAGCAAGGTCGGGAGTTGGGACAAAGTGTTTTTAAATTCATTTATGATCGATTTGATGGTCATACTTGGTATATTCAGGCAATATTGAACCGACTTTATGGATATAAAGTCGCTATCGATGTTGACACAGTCGAGATTGCTATTCGAGAAATTGTAGAGGAATCAACTTATGCCTACGAGAATCTACTTGTCGCATATCCTGCCGGAAATATTCGTCTGCTCAAAGCCATTGCTCTCGAAGGTTGCGTTAAGGAGATAACAGCAGGTGAATTTATCGCCCGGCATCATCTTAAAGCTGCCAGCAGCGTAAATAGCACCATTAAGAAGTTACTCAACAATGAATTGGTTTATAAGACCACAAACGGTTATATCGTCTACGATAGATTTCTAAATGAATGGTTGCGAAGACAAGCGTTCTGATTATCCCACATAATATTTCAAAATACAGCATCCGGGTCTTATAGATTCGGATGTTTAATTTCTGTGCAATAAATGTTGAGAGATGAAAGGTCGCAAAAAACTACCGGACGAATTGAAATCCCTGCGTGGGACGGATCAGCCGTGCAGAATGGCGGGCAGTGATGTTCCGGGAACTACTGCCGTCGTTACGCTTCCGCGCTCCGGCCTGAAAGGTACTGCTAAAAAGGTGTTCGAAGTTGTGGCGATGGAATTGATCCATAACCGGCTGCTGGATGTGGTCGGTATTGACTTGGTCGTCGCCTATGCACGGGAAATCGGACTCTACCATGACCTGATGCGAGAGTTGGAGAAAAAAGGGTATACCATCGATGTGGAGACGAAGTTCGGCACAATGACCGTCATCAATCCCAAGCGGAAGGTCGCCGAGTCTGCGCTTATGAATGCCAAAGCCCTTGCAGTCGAATTCGGATTGACTCCGGTCAGCCGCAGTCGGGTTGCTGCGCTCTTATCCGATGAAGGGCCCAAGGATGATTTTGCAGAATTTGAGGAACTACCGTAGTAGTTCCTCATAGATGGCTTTTAGAATTTCAACGATAGCATAATCGATAAGGGCATTGATGACCCGGTACGCGAAGGTTTTTAGTTTTTTCATAATTAGTTTTTTTCGCGTAAGGGTTTGAACCGCCGAAAACCGTGGCAAATAAGAACTGCCTGTGAATACGAATAAAACATATCCCGCCGAAGTTTACGCCGAGCAAGTGCGCGATGGGGCGATTGTCGTCTGCGAGTATGTCAGGCTTGCGGTTCGGCGCTACTATGCCGACCTTGAGAATGCCCTCGACCGAGGTTGGTACTTCGATAAGAAAGCCGCAATGCGAGCAATCCACTTCATCGAGCGGCTCAAGCACACTAAAGGCGAGTGGGCCGGACAGCAGTTCCGGTTGGAGCCGTGGCAGCGGTTCATACTTTGGAATATTTTTGGCTGGCGGAATGCGGACGGTACACGGCGCTTCCGCTACGCCTACATCGAGATCGCCCGCAAGAACGGTAAAACGGCTTTGTCGGCCGGCATCGGTCTGTATATGCTCTTCGCCGACGGCGAAGCACGACCGGAGGTCTACTCGGCAGCAACGGTCAAGGATCAAGCGAAGATCTGCTTCGCCGATGCTGTGGCGATTGTCAAGGCCACCGACCTGAAGAACTACCTCACACCTTACCGCAACTCCATCGTTTATGAGTTGAAGGGCGGTACGATGAAGCCGCTCTCCTCGGACTACGGCACGCACGACGGCCTGAATCCCTCGTGCGGCATCATTGATGAGTTTCACGCCCACAAGGATTCGGGGATGTTCGACGTGATCAAGTCGGCTTTCGGCGCACGGCGGCAGCCGTTGATGTTCATCATCACCACTGCGGGCTTCAACAAGTCGGGAGCCTGCTACGCCTATCGGGAGAATGTCATCAAGGTGCTGCGCGGTATTAATCGGGACGACTCGCTCTTCGGCATCATCTATACGCTCGACGACAAGTCGGAGTGGGACGATCCGAAGATGTGGATCAAATCGAATCCCAACCTCGGCGTGAGCCTGAGCGCCGATTACCTCGCCGACCAGGTAAAGGACGCCAAGAACCGTCCGGAGGCAGTGCGAAACGTAATGACCAAAAACGTGAATCTCTGGGTTGATGCTGAAAAGACATGGATTCTGGATGATGTATGGATGAAGTGTATCGGTGCAACGAATCCCGCCGACCTGAAGGGCTGCGCCTGCTGGGGCGGATTAGACCTTTCGAACGTGTCGGACATCACCGCCTATGTGCTGCTCTTCCACGAGAACGACCGTTTTCAACTGCTGCCGTACTTCTGGATACCGGAAGAGAAGATGCTGGAGAAGATCCGCAAGGAGAATATCAACTACGACAAATGGGTGTCCGAAGGTTATGTAACCGCCACACCCGGCAACGTGATCGACTATGATTTCGTGAAGGCGGATATCCTACGCATCGTTGCGAATTATGCTCTGCGTACTTCGGCCTACGACCGTTGGAATTCCTCGCAGACGATTATCGACTTGCAGAACGAGGGTATGACGTTCAACCCCTTCGGGCAGGGCTACGGTTCGATGTCGGCTCCGACAAAGGAGTTCGAGAAGGTAGTGCTGACCGGGAAGGTGGAGCATTTCGGTAATCCTGTCTTGCGGTGGATGCTTTCCTCGACGGTCGTCAAGACCGACCCGGCCGGAAATATTAAACCCGACAAGGAGAAATCGACGCAGAAGATTGACGGCATCGTGGCTTCGATTATGGCGCTGGGCGAATGGATGACCGCCCAGACGAATGACGAGAGCAACCCTTACGAAAACCGAGGATTATTAACCTTATAGCACGATACGATTATGAACAGCAGAAAAATGAACCGGAAACAATACAAGCGTTACCATTCGCCGGTTATCGCGGCCGAGCGCGAGAAAGTCGAGGCGGAACTGAAAGCGATGAATCCGCTCGAACCCGAAGTGCGGCATTTCCTCTCTTTCGAGGGGTTTGCGGAACTATACCTCCGTATGCGCGACCTCTATCCGACACAGTTGGAGGCTTACGAGCGGTTAGAGGATTTCTATATCACGATTATCGGCAAGCGCAGGTACTCGGAATTCAGTTCGTTTCGGAGAGTGCTGAATAGATATTCGAATCAAAATTATTATATTTGTAAAGTTTTAAGAAAAAAATGATGATTGCATCTCGAAAAATAGAAGTCATAGACTTATTTTGCGGCATCGGCGGCTTGAGTTTCGGTATGAAAAGCAAGGGGTTCGATATCCTTGCCGGATACGATCTCGATGCCACATGCCGGTATGCCTATGAAACGAATAACGAAGCGAAGTTCATCTATAAAGATATCAAAACGGTATCCGCCGATGAAATCGGCGCATTGTACAGTAAAGATGCTATTAGGGTTTTGGCAGGATGCGCTCCTTGCCAGCCGTTTTCTTCGTATGCGTTCAAAAACAAAAAAAAGGATCCGAATAAATACGATTTGTTATATGAATTCGGACGGCTGGTAAAAGATACGTTGCCTGATATAGTCACGATGGAGAATGTCTCTCAAATTCTGGCATTCAAAGATAAATCGGTGTTATCCGATTTCGTGAATCTTTTGAAAGAAAACGACTATCGAGTTTGGGTGAAGCCTGTATATTGTCCGGATTACGGAATTCCTCAAACGCGGAAGCGATTGGTGTTGTTGGCGTCGCGATTGGGTAAAATCGAATTGATTCCGCCTACGCATAAGCCGAACGAATATAAAACCGTTAAAGATACGATAGGCGATCTGCCGGAACTGAAAGCCGGAGAAGCCGATCCGAACGATCCTTTGCATAGAGCCAAATCATTGTCGCCGAAGAATCTCGATCGTATCCGAAATACTCCGTACGGCGGAGGATGGAAAGATTGGCCTAAAGAGTTGCGATTGCGATGCCATCAAACAAATGGCGGCAGTTCATTCGGAAGCGTTTACGGCAGAATGGTTTGGGAAAAACCGGCTCCTACAATGACTACCCAATGTACCGGATTGGGAAACGGAAGATTCGGACACCCGACCCAAGACCGTGCGATATCGGTCAGAGAGGCCGCCCTTATACAAACATTCCCGAAAACGTATAAGTTTTTCGCCGATGAGCAGTATGTCGCGATCACCAAAGCATCGAGGTATATCGGCAACGCCGTACCTCCGAGGCTGGGGGAAATAATAGCGGAAAGCATCTCTAAACACATAAACTCTAACCTGACCGATTTATGAACGCTTACACATTCAATATTTCGCTGAGCATATTGAATCATCTCGGAAGAAACCTATATCGAAGTTTTATCACCGTATTGGGAGAGGCTATTTCCAACGCATGGGATGCCGATGCGCAGAATGTCCGGATTACGATAGATCGTGATAAAAATATACTTATCATCGAAGATGACGGACGAGGAATGACTGAAGATGACTTCCAAAATAAATTTTTGAAAATCGGTTATTCAAAACGTAAGGATAATGTTTCTGCAACCGAAAACGGAAGACCGTTCATCGGGCGTAAAGGTATCGGAAAGTTGGCATTATTGTCTTGTGCGAAAAAAATAACCGTTCTGACTAAAACTGTAAATACGGATTTGGTCGGCGGCATTATCGATAATTCGGGATTGGATGAGGCGATCAAAGACGATGTTTCTGCGAATGAGTATAAATTAGGTGTTCCTGATGCTTCTATTGTGGGACGATTCGGGAAAGATATGGTTTCAGGAACAATTATTTTGTTCGAAGAAATCAATGATGGGATCCGTAACAAAATCGAATACATACGGAAATTAGTCGCTTTGTATTTCCGATTTTCATTGTTGGATCCATCATTTCGTATTTTCTTGAATGATTCTCAAATAACATTGGACGAATTGGCGGATTTGATCAATGGGACACAATTTTTATGGAAAATCAACCAACCTATCGATCCTTATATTTCCGATAAACTTCAGAAAAGCGAAGTATTGAAGAGAGAAAAAGATTTGCAAACCGGAATCGAATCTATTTCAGGATTCATTGCATCCGTCGAGAAACCGTCTATGCTGAAAATCAGGGGGTCGGATGAAAAGGTAAGTATCGATTTATATGTGAATGGTCGATTGCGGGAAAAAGATGTTTTGAAACACTTTCCTACGGCTCGAATCGTCGAAAGTTATTTGTATGGACAGATACATTATAACGCATTGGATGATGAAAACGATCGATTTACGAGCAGCCGAGAAGGCATTGTATCTGATGATCCTAAATTCATCGCTTTTCTGAAAGAAATAGAAAAACTATTGAAATTCATCATTGAAGATTGGGACATATGGCGTACCGAATTGAATCAAGATGGAGATTCGGAAAATAAACGAATTACTCAAAAAGAACGCAAATCGAAAGAATTATTCAATGCTGTCGTAGATGATTTTATTCCGCCGAAAACGAGTCCGTCAAGTCGACAAAAAGTAGAACAATGGATTAATGATCTTGGAAGAGATGCTGAATTCAATTTTGCATCGTATGGAGAATGTTTTGTTGCAGAAAACCTATTGAGAAAATATATAGATGATAAGAATATTCCTTATAAGGATTTTTTAACCCGCGAAATCGAACAATGGAAAGAGGCCGAAAGAAGAAACAAAGAAGCTGCAAATATTTGCATAGATATTCGCCAAAACAACTCGGACTTATCTTATGCTTCCATGTCTAATCTTGCTAAAAATGTCGATAATTCCGGAACAACTACAACCGTCGTGCAAGATGCGAAAGAGTTCAAACCGATCAGAGATGCGCTGGCACATACTTCATTATTGACCAATGAAGCAAAAGGGAAATTGACGAGCGTATTCAATAATATTAAAGCTCGAATCATACAATTACTGAATATGGCATAATTGAAATGGCGGACACGGTCAGCAAAGAGAAACGTTCGGAGATAATGTCCCATGTAACGGGAAAAGAGACGAAACCCGAAATAATAGTCCGGAAATATTTGTTCGCGCGCGGTTTGAGGTATCGGAAGAATGTAAAGCGATTGCCGGGAACGCCGGATATCGTTTTTCCGAAATATAAGACTGCAGTATTCGTGAACGGTTGTTTTTGGCACGGACATGAAGGATGCAAGTATTCTCATCTGCCATCGACCAATCTCGAATATTGGGAGAAAAAGATCGCGGATAATTTAGAACGGGACGAACGGAAAAAATGTGAACTGGAAGAACTCGGATATCGCGTACTCACGGTCTGGCAATGTCAGTTGAAGCCCCGTGTCAGAGAAGAAAATTTAGAAAGATTGACAAATGAAATAATTGCGGGTTAGACATTGTCTTATCCATATCACGAACCGCTTCGCTATGTTTGTCTCGGATAAAAGCAAGCGATAGTGAAGTGGTTTTCTTTTTTGCGGGGCAGCGAGCGGCGCGACATGACGGCAGCCGAATTCGAGGCAGCGGTCAATCATGTGATCACGGCCGACACAGTGGCGGATGCTGTCGGCCGGCCCTATATCACTGAGGAAGGTGCGCTGAACCTCACGGCGGTCTGGGCCTGTGTCCGGATCCTCTCCGAGACGGTAGGAACACTGCCTATGCACCTCTATCGCCGCACTTCCAAAGGCCGCGAGCGGCAGTACGACCATCCTTGTCATCACCTTGTTCAGATTCCCAATTCCTACTCTACACGTTTCGATCTGATGCACCACCTTATGGTATCGTGCGCTTTGTGGGGAAATGGCTATGCTCGTATCTTCCGGGATAAATACTACCGCCCTGTGCGATTGAAGCTGATCCACCCATCCCGCATCGAACCGATCCTTAATGACAGCGACGAACTTTTCTACCGGCTGGATACCGGGGAGTTACTCCCGAACGATGATATCATTCATCTGCGAGGTCTCTCGACGAATGGCTACAAAGGTAAGAGTCCGATTGCCGTTCATCGGGACAACCTCGAACTTTCTGTCTCGGCGCAGGTCTATGGTAAACGCTTCTTCGATCAGGGTGGCAATATGTCAGGCGTGTTCAAATACCCCTCGACGCTCAAGCCGGAAGCCTACCAACGTCTCAAGAAAGACCTGCTTGCCCAATCGGTCGGTCTGCACAACGCCCATGTCCCGCTCTTGCTGGAAGGGGGTATGACCTACGAACGTATCTCCATCCCGCCGGAGGATGCACAATTCATTGCTACACGGAAGTTCCAGAAGACGGAGATCGCCACGATCTATGGTGTGCCGCCGCACATGATCGCCGACCTCGAACGGGCGACGAACAACAACATCGAGCATCAGGGAATGGAGTTCGTGCAATACTGCCTGATGCCTTACCTGGTACGTATCGAGGAGGAGTTCAACCGCAAACTGCTCCGCGACGATGAGTTCGAGGAGTATTATTTCCTGTTCGGGCTGAACGGACTGCTGCGGGGCGATGCCAAGACCCGTTCGGAATACTACAAGAACATGAACATCGTGGGTGCGATGTCGGCCAATGAAATCCGCTCGCTGGAAGATATGAACCGCTATGAAGGGGGTGACGAATACTTCGTGCAGATGAATATGCAACCTGTTAAAACAGCCATATATGGAAAAGAGAAGATTGAATAATAACGAGATTGAGATTCGGTGCATCGTTTCCGATCTGCATATCGAGCAACGGGACGAAGCAACCGTCAGCCGGACGATTGCAGGCTATGCCGCGAAGTTCGAATGTTGGAGCGACCCGATCATGGGATGGTTCCGGGAGAAGATTGCACGGGGAGCATTCGATGACTGCGACCTTCAGGATGTGATTATGTGCTTCAACCACCGCGACGATGCGATCCTCTCACGAACGACGAGTGGCACACTTCAACTGTCAGTGGATGATATTGGCCTGCGGTTTTCGTTCGAAGCGCCGAACACGACGCTCGGTAACGACATGCTGGAACTGGTACGCCGGGGCGATATCTCGAAATGCTCGTTCCGCTTTGGCGTAGAGCAGGACGAATGGGTGTATGCCGACGAGCAGAATGGGCTGGAGAGAGACGAGCGAACGATCCTTAAATTCTCCCGCCTGGTGGATGTGGCATTGGTCGTCTTTCCTGCCTATCAGGATACCGAAGCCTCGGTACGCCATCTCGAAGAGCGCAAGACGGAGTGGTTCAGGGCGCACGAGTCGCAGCCGGATGCCGAGCGGATCCACCGCGAGAGCCTTTCGCGGGGACGATTGGTCGAAACGTTGAAACTCAAATAAATAATGGCGGTAAATATGCCGCCATTACTTTTGCTTCAGGAGTCCCTTGATATACTCTTCTATTTCTATTGATGTGATTGAGAAGCGGGGTTCCAATTGTTCGAAATTCCGGTCTTCGTCGAAATGGTTGTGGTTGGTGAGCATAGCCAGTATGTGCTTGCTCTTGAGTAGGTGATTCGAATATTCACTGGCCGCTCGGACAAACTTCATCACGTCGGGATCCTGTTGAAAGATGCAATACAGATCGTAATAGTCGCGGAACTTGCTGCGGCGCAGCATGACCTCCATCTTCATGACGGCAATAGCCTCGGTATCCGCGAGTACGATATTGTTCAGGAAAGGAATCGTTGATTTTAGCAGCGACCGATCCTCCCGTGCGTAGAAGGAGAATTTCACTCCCGCCACAACGAATTCGACGTGGTTATGGTCGAGTATATCCAATGACTGAATCTCTCCGATGCTCTCCAACTGTCTGCGGATTACCGGCCAGTCCACGTCCATGCGTTCGCCTTTGTGGGATTGCCAACGCATGAAGTCGAGATCCTCGCTCATGCGATGACCCAATTGAATGGCCAACGCAGTTCCTCCGACAAGCGTCCATCCTTCGATACATTCCAACTGTGAAACTTTGCCGATAATCGCTTCGGTATGTTTTGCTATGCCTTTCATGCGGTCCGTTTCGATAGATGGCGAGTCATCATTGCTTTCAGGTAGCGATCCGGATAACGGATGTCGAAGTAATACCAAGCATAAAAACGGTTTAACGAATGGTAATAGTCGCCTTGAACGACCATCGTCCGCTGCCAAACCTCCTTGATCTTCTTTGCCGGGAAGAGTTGAAACAACAGGTCTATATCGTCGAGGTCGAGTTTTTCGAGGGTTGCCTCGATTAACTGTTCATCGGATACGTTCTGCCGGACGGACTTTTCGTCATACGACCAAAACCCGCCTGCTGCAATCAGTTTATCTGCGATCTGTTCCCGAATACTCATATTGCAAAGATAATAAAAACTAATCTAATAACGGCTTACTGCTTGAATTTATTACCAGCAATTCTTGTTCCGCGTCTATGTGTGACAATGGTATCGGCTTACATCGCCACCTCGGCTTATGTTTGCTCCAGACAAATCAAAATTCATGTTTATGAGCAAACTGAAAGCATTACGTGAGGCGCGGGCTTCGGTCTTTAAGCAGATCGACGAACTGCGCACGGCGGCTGATGGCCGAGATATGACTTCCGAGGAAGAGTCCCGCTGGCAGCAGCTTCTCGCGGACTACGACAAGGCAGACAAGGCCGTCGGGAGCGAGGAACGCTTCGAAGAGATCGAACGCAACCAGGCCGCGCAGCAGATCGAGTCGCGCACGGCTACTCCGGCTACCGAGTCCAAGCAGCAGGACGAATATCGTTCTGCCTTCCATGACTACCTGCTGCGTGGGACCACCGGTATTTCGGCCGAGAGCCGTGTGCTGTTCGAGCAGCGTGCCGGCATCACAGGACTCACAGCGGGAGTGATTGTTCCGGCAACGTTGGCCGACAGTATCGAAGTCGCCCTGAAAGCCTACGGCGGAATGTTCGAGGCCGGGACGATTCTCTCCACGAGCAAGGGCGGCGACCTGATCATGCCGACGGTGAACAATACCGATGCGAAAGCTACGGTCGTGGCCGAATATAACCAGTCGACCAAGTCGGCTCCGTCGTTCGGCTCCGAAACTCTCAAGGCGTACACCTATCGCACTCCCATCGTTCCCGTATCGCTGGAACTTCTGCAAGACTCGGCCTTCGATTTGGAGTCGCTGCTCTCGAACCTGCTTACGGAGAGTTTCGGACGCGGTATCAACGAGGATCTCACCGTCGGCAGCGGCACGGGCAAACCGAAGGGCATCGTCAATTGGGCACACCCTTGCCCGGTCAACCCATCAGCCGGCGGCATCTCTCTGGATGCCCTGATCGAACTGATCAAGGGCGTGGACTCTTCGTATGCCCAGCGTGGAAAGTTCATGTTCAACCGGAACACATTCTATTCGCTGGTGAAGATCAAAGACTCCACAGGCCGTTACATCTGGCAGGAAGGTGCGAAGGACGGTACACTGGCGACCCTTTTCGGGAAGTCGTATATCCTCAACGACGATATCGACGATGTCGGGGCTGGTAAAACCTCGGTACTGTTCGGGGACTTCTCGAAGTACAAGATCCGTATGGTCAAATCGTTCCGCGTGATCCGCCTCAACGAACTGCTGGCCGAGTACCTCTCCATCGGACTGTTCGGCTTCGCCCGTATGGACGGTATTCTCCTCGACGCCGGAACGCACCCGGTTCACAAACTGGTGCATAAGGCTTCGTAGTCAAATAGTTGTATTTTTTATTGTAAAAAATTGAACATTTCGGGAGCAAAACGGAAATTGCTGTTGTATATTTGCGCCACAGCATCTTCCTGTTCCCGACTTTTGAAAGGGAACCATGAAAACTCTTGAGATACGGGAGCCGCCGATCACGCTGGGCCTCGCCAAGCAACACCTGCGAGTAGGCAGCGCCACCCACGATGACACTTTAATCACTGCAAAACTCGACATGGCTGTCGCTGTGGCCGAAGATATGACGGGCCGGATCATTCGGGAGAAGTCTGTGTCATTCGACGTGCTTATTCCCACTGACGCTCCCATCGTCCGCCTGCCCGTCCCCACGACGCAGATCGTGCGGCTCTCCGTATCTCATTCTTTAATCCCCGAAGAGGACTACACATTTCTGGCGGACGATTACGAACCTCTCCTCGTTACCGAGCCGCCGTATGGCGGTGAGAAGATTACGGTGACGGCCATTGTCGGATATAGCAAAGATAATATCCCGCCGGCGATCAAGGCTGCGATCCTACTGACACTCGGTACACTCTACGACAACGAGTCGGACAACTTGGTCGGCCGTTCGGTTTCGGAACTCTCCCTCACGGCGGAGAAACTACTCCAACCGTGGCGGGTAACTCCCTACGGCCATGTTTGATCACCGAATTGAGATTCTCGAATATACAGCCGAACGAGATGGCTATAACGATCTTCTGAAATCTCTTGTACGGGTTGCGAGCTGTTTCGCTCAGCGCACCGAGAATGGTGGCCGCGAGAATCTCTATGCTGGGCGCATCGTCCACGAAAACGAGGTGGTCTACACCATCCGCTACATGGAGGGCCTGCGGGCCGGGCAGATGATCCGCGACGAAGAACGCCTGCGCAAGATCACTTCTATTCACGAGGAGGGCCGTCGGTGGCGGCTGCACCTGAAATGTATGAAGAGCGATGCGGAGGATTCTTCGGAGTAGGATATAACTACTATTCAAAACGGCAGATACCGATGCTGACACTTAAGGTCGAAGGGTATACCGAAGCCAGACGGATTCTGGATGAGCTGCCTAACAACTTGCAGAAGCGGATGCTCAACACGGCATTGCGCACTTCGGCCAAGCCGATGCTCCAATCCGCCAGAGGCAAAGTCCCTGTGCGGAGCGGACGACTCAAAAAGCAACTGCGCATTGTTCGCTACAAGGACCGGAATGCCCCCAAGTCAGAGGTGACGATAGCTGTCAAACCTGTCTTTGAACGCACGAAGAAGAAGGGTGCGATCAACGAGTATTACGGGAAGTTCATTCACGAAGGCACGAAGGATTCGCGTACCTCGAAAAAAGGCAAGTTACTGGTTTTTGAAGATGCACAGGGCAAAAAGGTCTTTACCCGCAGCGTCAAGGGCATCAAGCCTACGCCCTTTCTGGAGCAAGCCTACACAGAAAGCCACGAACGCACGGTGGCCTTGTTCGGTGATGCGTTGGCTGCTGCTGTCGAGAAATTTGTCGCCAAGAATTTTAAACCTGTAATCAAATGACGGATTTCAAAAAGGAACTGATCTCAATCCTCGAACGCGAGATTTCCGAACTGCGGGACAAGATTCAGGCTGGAGCCGTGGACGAACGAACGGCCGCGCCTTTCTCGGCTTTCTCCACGCCGGAAGAAATACCTGTGAGGACAATGCATGGCATTGCAGGGTATGTGACCACGTTCGAGATTGCGGTGTACGACAGGCGGGTTGCCGAGGTCGAAAAACTCAAGCATCGCGTCATTGCCGCCCTCGAAGGGCAGGTGCTTACGGAGCGTCGCTGTTCGTTCAAATCTGCCTCTACGGATTACTATCCCGACTACGATCTGCATGGCATTACGCTCACGTTTCGCATTATCTAACACTCAATAACTTATAAATTTATGCCTGAATCTATCGGAAACAAACGGGTCATCCAAGGCGAGGACATCATCCTCTTGGTAGACGAAAAGACTACGCTCCATGCCACCACGCACACGCTGAAGGTCGATCTCGAATTGAAAGAACTGCGCACCAAAGACACCAATGGCAAGGAGAAAGCGCCCGGTGATATCTCGTGGTCGGTGGACGGTGACGGCCTGGTCGTCATCAATGAGAGCATCGAGAATGCTCATTCCTCGGAAGATGTGCTGGCACTTGTACTCTCCAAGAGGCTCGTCGATGTGGTGATTAAGTCGCCGATGACGGGACTTACGAAGATGTACTCCGGCAAGGCGTACATCACCACTTTCTCCCTGGCTACGCCTGCGGGCGACAACGCAACCTACAGTTATTCGCTCACGGGCAGTGGTAACCTTTCTGCGGCTGAAAAAAAGTAATCCATGAAAGAGATCATCATCGCGGGTCGGACGTGCCCGATCCACTTCGGCCTACGGGCTGTAAGCGAGTTTACCAAGATGCAAGGCGGGACCTTCGAAAATACGGTCGGCACGGCAGAGGCTCTCGGCTCTTTGGACAGTATCGTCGCGCTAACTGCGACGGGATTGAACGAAGGAGCGCGGCGGTCGAATTCCGAACACCGTTACACGGAAGAGGAGGTGTGGGACATCTTCGACGAGGATCCGCAGTTGATCCTCACAGTTTCTGAATTTTTCATAGAGGCTATAACGCCGTTGACCGATAAGCTGGGTGAACTGATAAAAAACGGGAAAGGCCCGACGAAGGTGAAGCCCAAGCGGTAACCTATGAGCGGTGGTTCGCCATCGCCGTCGGGCAGATGCATCTTGCACCTGATGACTTTGCGGAGATGACTCCTGTAGAGTTTGTCTACGCATGGCTGGGGTGGTCGGAGCTTGAACAGTTCAGGACACGACAAGCATGGGAGCGGGAACGCTGGGCCGTGTGGGTCGCAACCTGCATCCAACTCGACAAGAAAGACCGCCAGCCTATGATTGAAATGTTCCCGTTGCCGTGGGAAGCCACGGTTCCGCTTCAACGGGAACTGACTTCTGAAGAGCGGAAAGAACGAATCCAAGAAATGAAAGCATGTATAAAACCTCAACCCTGATTGCTGTGCTGACATTGGCCTGCGCCTGCTCTCCACTTCGGCAGATGCAAACCTCAACCAAAGAGCAGACTGAAATATCTGATACCACACTCACGGAATTGATCCGCCGGGAGATCGAATACCGCTTCGGTACGCTTCGGCAGACCATCGTGGAGTTTTATCCTCCGGCGGAGATTCCGCCGCCACCCGATCCCGCAGAACTGCCCGATACACTCAAGGCCGTGTTGCCGCCGCAGAAGATTCCTGTGCGCCAACCCGTCAAGCAGATCATTCGTACCGAGGTTACGGCGCAGGTCGATAGGTCCACCTCTTTGGACAGCATCTCTCGCAGTCGCATCAACACCGCTGCTCGTAGTGATACGCAAATTATCTCCGAGGAGAAACCGTCGAACGGGGTGGTGTGGCTCAAGTGGGCTGCGGGGCTGGCCGGGCTGCTCCTCCTGATTCTTTTACTCATCAAATTATTCTAACTTCCGATGGCAAAATCCCAATTCAAAACTCCGATTTCTTATTATGGCGGCAAACAGATGCTCCTGAAGCACATTCTGCCGCTCATCCCGGAGCATACCCTTTACACCGAGGCATTTTGTGGCGGATGCTCGGTTCTCTTCGCCAAGCCGCCCGTCGAATGCGAAGTCATCAACGACACAAACACCGAACTGATCAACTTCTACCGCATTGCCCAGACACAGTATCCGGCTCTGAAGGTCCTGATCGACGCTTCGCTCCACAGCCGCGAGATTCATGCACACGCCCGGCATATCAACGAGCATCCATCGTTCTTCACGCCCGTCGAGCGGGCATGGGCCGTGTGGGTCTGCACGAAGTTAGGTTTCGCATCGATGATTGACGGGACATTCGGCTATGACCGCAGCGGCACGACGACACAGAAATTCCGCAACGCAAAGGAAGCCTTCACCGAGGAGTTGTGCGGCCGCCTCAACCATGTCACCGTCGAATGCGAGGATGGTTTACGAGTTATCACACGCTACGACCACGAAGGGGCATTCCATTTCGTTGATCCCCCGTATGTCGGTTCCGACTGCGGCCACTACAACGGCACGTTCGACGAGGCTGACTTCGAAAAGTTGCTCGCCATTCTCGCCCATGTCAAGGGGAAGTTCATGCTGACGATGTTCCCGCACCCGCTGATCGAGAAGTACGCTGCCGAACACAGATGGAGCATCCACCGCCTCGACCGCACGATCACCGCCTCAAAAGTTTCCCGTCGCAGACAGGAGGAGTGGATTATAACCAACTACTGGCGCTATGGATGAAGTCCGACTGACACACGCCTCGCTATTTAGTGGCCTTGGAGGTTTTGATCTGGCCGCGGAATGGGCTGGTATGACCACTGTTTTCAATTGCGATTTCGATCCATTTTGCCGACAGATTCTTAAACATCATTTTCCTCATGCAAAACAATATGGAAATATCCGAACGACCGACTTTACGCAATGGCGAGGACGTGTCGACGTGCTTACCGGAGGATTCCCGTGCCAACCTTTCAGCGTGGCCGGAAAGCGGAAGGGAACCGATGACGACCGCTATCTCTGGCCGGAGATGCTGCGAGCAATTCGGGAAATTCGTCCCCGCTGGGTCGTGGGCGAGAATGTTCTCGGAATCGTTAATTGGTCGAACGGATTGGTCTTCGAACAGGTGTGCGCTGATCTGGAAGCTGAGGGGTACGAAGTTCAACCGTATGTACTTCCAGCTTGCGGTGTCAATGCGCCGCACCAAAGATATCGTACATGGTTCGTCGCCCATACTGTTGAAAACTCCGACAGTGATCGATGCCTATGCGGATCGGCTGAACAAGAAGGAACAACGGTTCGGGAATTCGGGGTCGTTGGCGCAAGAGGCGGTGTCGGGATTCATTTACCGCAGGGGCTTACTCCCGACCGTGCAGACGCAGGGGCTCAAGCAATGCCGGGCGCGGCGGAGCGTTCCGATGCCGTTGAGTTTACTGCCCACACCGACGACAATGGACAGCCTACCGCCGAAATCGGACAAGGCTTGGGAGCGAGAGATGACAGTCACTCGTCCTGGCCGTTCGAAACCGTGCAACTTGCGGGACATTCCGATCAGGATGCCGAGTCTGCTAAGGAAGGGACTGCTGCCGACACCGACGGTAAACGATGCGATAAATTCGAGTATTCCACCGAGCCAAATCGACCGGGACAATTTGGCCGGAGCATATTTGAGAGGGATGCTCCCGACACCCAAAGCCAACGACTTTCGGAGCGGGATGCCGAACAGGCATGGAACGGAACACACCCTGCAACTGAACGATACGATGGCATACCAGGCTGGGATGGTTTCCCGACTCAACCCCCTGTTTGTCGAGGAGATGATGGGCTTTCCGACTGGTTGGATACTAACACCATTTTTGCGGGACTGTCCGATAAGCAGTGTCGCCGCCGAAGCAGCGCCGTGCGTTGGAGAACCGAGTCCATCAAATGCTACGGTAATGCCATCGTCCCACAAGTCGCCTACCGAATCCTGCTGACGGTACGTCTTTTCGAATGCCACCTTCGTGGAATAAACCCTGACTTACCCGTCACGCCCTGTGGAGACTCCGATTAAGGCAGGGTGTTCGGAAGAAGGTATCGTTCTTGACCAGTTTATGGGGAGTGGACCGACGGCTATTGTTGCGCTACGACTTGGTCGAAATACATCGGTTCCGAAGCTAATGTGGAGTATGCGGAAATATGTCGTAAACGACTGAATATAAATGATTTATTTTCATAAAAAGGTTCGAATTAACTTGCGTGTTTCAAATAGTGATGCCATCTTTGTAGTGCAATAAAACGCTAATACACAGTTAAATAACACAGCCATGAAACGAGAAAAAGCACTTGAGATTGCAACGAGATTTTACACCTTCCGCATGGGTGTAGAGCCTGAAAACCTAACGGTAAAAAGTATGGAACCTGCTGGTGGCCGTATCATTGTCCGGGCGGAATTAAACGATGAGGTCTACGAAGTAGAGATCGACCCAACTTCGGACCGAATCACCATGAAAGAGGTGATTGCCGAATACGATCTCGGCGACTTCAGCAAAAAAACGAAACTGCTCTCCGAACTACAAGAGGGCGACCTTTTCCGGATGGAGGGCGATTGTGTGGTCTGGGAATTTTATGGTCAGGGAAATAGGCATGGAGGGGCAGTGTATGGTATAACTCGTAATGACGACAGGAATACGATTGACTGGCTGACCCGCGACCCAAGGGTTTACCCGTGTGAGTAAACTCAGACACCTTTACTGCAGACCAGCCCTGAAAGGCTGGTTTTGCTCGCTTGTGTAAACGCTGTAATTGATTGAAAATAAATGAAATAAATACTCGGATTAACTTGCGTGTTCCGAATTAAGATGGCATCTTTGTAATGCAGTAAACGGCTGTATTACAGATAATTAAAAACTAAAAGCCATGACACGAAAGGAGATTAAAAAAAGAATTTGCGAATTGCATGAGCAACTGCAAAAAACTGATTTCGCTACAACCATTATCAATCGACAAGAACTCGAAACGAGAATTCAGAAGATGGATTATCAACTTCTTGTCTTTGCAATGCGATTTTTCGAGGCCCTTCTCTATCCCGACCAAGAGTAAATCATCACCCTGCCTTCAGGCGGAATTAACCCCATAAAATCAAGCAGCCATGAACGACAAAAAAATTAACCTTTCGTATCTGATGATAAACTTTTCCGCACTGCTCAACTGCAACGAAGCGGTGTCGGTAGAATGCAATAACGACGGAGACGAAATCCCATTCGAGGAGTGGTGCAAAGGTGTAGAAGAAGCCACCGGAAGCCGCTACCTCGACCTCAAGGCATGTGGAATCAATGTGCTTACGATCTGTTACGAAAGTGGTGTGAAATTGACTTTTACTTTTTAACAAACTTATTCAGACGAAGGAGGCGCAACAGCAATGAAAACCGAATATACAAGCATCAAGGTGGGGGATCGTATCCGTATCCTCCACCTTCGGGACGAGGATAAAAGCTATGACGGACGCGAGGGCATAGTCGAGTTTATTGACGGCCTTAACCAACTACACGGTACATGGGGCCGATTGGCTATTATCCCAGAAGTCGACGAGTTAGAGGTCATAAGCGCAAGCGCAAAGACCTTGACTGAAGCGGAATACAAAAATTATAAACGTGCCACGCAAAAACGTATTGAATGTAGAGTGCAAAAGAGTCTTGGAAACCATTGGGTTGTTTCGCATTTTACAAATCGATCCGTGACCTTCGCTTTTGTCGAAGAGGCTGGTGACAAGTCGAGCTGCCGGGGATTGTACGTCGAAATCTCCAAAAGGGATAATTCTTTCACAACACGAATCCAAACACCGCGAAATCCGGACTTTCCTTTGGATGGTAATAATGATGGGGATCGCACACGGTTCTATATCGACCTCGGTCGTTTGTATGCAGATGGAGAGTTGTTGCAATTCATCAAAGACGCTTTAAGAGAAATTTCTTTAAAGGCCATTGAAACAGCAAGGGAATCGTTGAGGTTTGTAAACAAGGAGAACTATTGAGTAATGAGCTTGTCTGCCGACCCGCAAAGCCATCCTGAAAGCTGGCTTTACAAATCGTGTAAAATGGGGTTAAACTATTGATAAATAACGTAATAAATGTCTGAATTAACTTGCGTGTTCCAAAAAGTGATGTCATCTTTGTTGTGTAATAAGTAGCTGTATTTCAAATAATTAAATACTAAAAACCAAACAATTATGGGAACTTGGGGATCGGGTAATTTTCAAAACGACACAGCGGGGGATTATTTTCTGACGTTCATTGATCGGATGATGAACGAAATCCGGCAAGTCATGAAAACAAGACGGCGAATCCACGCAGGGGATGAATTGGGTGATATTATTCCGTGTATGATCGAGATGATTACCATCCTCGGCCAGCAGCGGTTTCATTGCCTTTGCCTGGACATTGACGAAATCAAACGATGGAAACAGATTTACATGGACGGATGGACATCTACCATTGACTCTTGTCACCCCGACGAGGACTACCGCAAGGAGCGGGAAAAGATTCTGAATGACACCTTCGACAAGCTGATCGCCTACGCGGAGAAAGAGTAGCAGCAATACGGTCGAATTATGGCATCGACAGCCGCCCTCGCAAGGGGCGGCTTGTTTATGTGGGACAAAGTTCCCGAATGTTCCGTCAACAACCTTGTACCTTTAATGACAACTCGCAGAGTCAAGGTTATCACTGCCTTTAATTCATGCTCAAACTTTGCGTAAATTGTTGAATATAAACGAAATAAACATCCGAATTAACTTGCTTGTTCCGAATAATGATGCCACCTTTGTAATGCATTAAACGACTAAAACAGAGCGAATTATGAAAAAGACAGTCATTGTAAACGGGATCCCCTGCAAAGTTGAATTCGAGTATCGGGTATCTGATAAATTGATAAGCTGCCAAAAGTGCATGCGATGGGACAAAAAGTGGGGTTGGCTTGAAGTCAATATTTCCTACCACGAAGCGGTGGCGGTCATTGACGGTGTGGAGTATTTGAGCGTCCGCTGTGGGCATACGGAGAGAGGACGATATTCGGAACAGTACGCCTATAATGGTCATTTCTACAACTCTCACAAGAAGATGATCAAACGTATCCTGGAATTAGCAAACAGCGGGGAGAGTAACCTCCCCGCATAAATCGGAAAGAGAGATGAACGCGAAATTCAATAAAGGTCAGCGGGTCCGGGTCACGAAAAAGGACGGCGAGGTCGTTGAGGGTACGATCAACGATTGGGATTATAACTGCTGCACTTTCGATAGGGAATACAGTCTCGACTATCTGAAAAACGGCGATACATGGACGCTGATCGGCATCCCCGAATCAAACATCGAAGCCCTCGAATAGATATGTAGCGCAGGTTTCCGGAGACGTCTGCGTTATTATTAAATGGCGACTGTAAATAGTTGATAATAAACGTAATATATATGGACATTAATTTGCATGTCCCGAATAATGATGCCATCTTTGTTATGCAATAAAGCATTGAATAACAAATACTTAATAAGATGAAAAAGACTATCGAAATCCTTGAGAACAAGGTGGCACAGCTTGAAAGCATTACCAAAACGCTTCAGGAGAAGAGGTATAAGATGATTGAGGGCTATACAATTACAGAGGAAGCATGGCAAGTGATGCTTTCCGATGCCTATATACGTCTTTTCCGGGAAGAGTTCGAAATTAGCGATGATATTGGGGAGCTTAAGCACGCTATTGCCACTTTACAAAGAGTATTTCTTTGTGAGGCGGCAGTAAATTCTAAAAGCGGAAAAACTGAAGGATGACTCCCCTCCTCGCCACCCGCGAACCGGCCCGGAACGGCCGGTTCTGCTCATTTGAAAAATACGTGTAAAATATTGATAATGAAGGTAATATACCTTTGAATTGACTTGCGTGTTCCAAATAATGATGTTATGTTTGTAATGCAATAAACGACTAAAATATAGTGAGTTATGAGTACAAGAGCAAGAATTGGGGTGCAATTTGAGTCCGGCGAAATTAAAAGCGTTTACGTATGGCGCGATGGTACACCTTGCGTGTTGGGGGAAATATTGGGTAAATATTACGACACGCTGGAAAAGGCGACTGCACTTGTTGAACGGGGCAATCTGATTGACGTCGAAGTGACGCTTGCAGAATGCAACTTCGAGCGGGCATCCAGCGGGGATGTTGCGCCGCAAATTCACAAGACATTCGCCGCTTATATGCGTGAAAGCGAGTGTGACATCCGTTACAAGTACATCTTTCGTGACGGGAAGTGGGGTTATTGGGGCATCGGCGAATAGCCGATGCCGGAGAATCCACAGGAACAGAATCGTAATTAAATCGACTATTCATCATGACAACAGAACAAGCTCTACTCCATGCCCGCCACTACGTTGAGGCAGTTAAGGGATGTACGACCATAGACAGTTTCCCCATCAAAGGGGAAACTCCTCGTCGGCATATTGTCGGCGTTTCGACAATAGACCGCACTTTTCAAGTGGTGATGGACGAGGAGTTGGATGCGGCGTTGCTCCTCGAAATTTGCGACCGCCGTCCTCTTTCCGATCTCCTCGAAAAAAAGGATTAAATGTCTGATAATCTTTGCATTAAGTTGTTGATAAACTTGCGTGTTCCGAATAAAGATGCCATCTTTGTAGTGCGATAAACAACTAAAACAGAGTGAATTATGAAAACAAAAATCGAAAAGTTTTTAGAACGTTTCCCGAAGGACGCTACAAGTTGGGCACAGGCAACGGATGAGATCCGCGATCTTGCCCGCACATCGAGGGAATACCTCGAAGATTACGACGGAGTGATTGTCGAGCCGGTGGATTTTAAGCACATCAGCACCCCGGCCGAGTGGAACACCAAAGGCCGCGACTATATTCTGGCCAACATCGACAGGATGAAGGCCCCGACCCGCAAGGCCTTCTTCGACTACTTTTACAATTGGGTCGGGGGCGCGGATGAAGCAGGAACCGAATAAGCGATGAAACAGCCTACCAGACACAGAGTAACGCTCTCCATTGATGAAATGGAGAGCATTCTCCGGAAGATGCACGAGAATCGTCAACGTAACGGGACATTGAGTTCGCGGGTAACTATTGATCTGGATTTCGACACGGATTATGAAACGCTGCGTGTTGCAGACCATTCGGATAACGTCTACCAATATAATTCTTATGGTGAATGCAATGGAAAACGCTTCACGATCTGAAACTCTGAAAAAATAAATACCTCCGGATGTGTCCCATACCACATCTGTTTTGCTCGTTGTTTATTGCTGCAGTCCCGGACGGAGGTTCCGGGACTGCATCTTTTATAGCCCTGAATGAATAATAATGGCCTGCAGGAGTAGGTTCCTCGAATTATTATTTATATTTGCATTATATTTGGTGGTGTAATAAAATATGTAAAGTGGTGTAATATGGATCGGATAACCGGATTATTCCAGCAATGGCAGCAGGCCCAACCCCTCGAAGAGGATGTTCGTAATCGATTAGAGCGGCAGTTCCGCGTGGATTTCAACTTCAACTCTAACCATATAGAGGGTAACACACTGACCTATGGCCAGACGCAGTTGCTCTTCATGTTCGGGGAGACGTCGGGCAATGCCCCCCTGAAGGACTACGAAGAGATGAAGGCCCACAATGTGGGACTTGAGATGATGCGGCAGCAGGCGCAAGATAAGCAACGCCCGCTTACCGAGGGATTCATCCGGGAGTTGAATCGGGTGATTCTGGTTCAGGACTATTGGAAAGATGCCGTGACACCATCCGGCAGCCGTACTCGCATGCAAGTCAAGGTCGGCGAGTACAAGACCCGACCCAATTCGGTGATCACAACCACGGGGGAGACGTTTCACTATGCGGCTGTTGAGGAAACGCCGGCTTTCATGAGCAGCCTGGTAAGGTGGTACAATGCACAGGAGAAAGCTGAAACCCTTTCCCCGATACAGTTAGCTGCCCTGCTTCATTATCGTTATATCCGGATCCACCCCTTTGAAGATGGGAACGGCCGCATTGCCCGGCTGCTTGTCAACTACGTGTTGCTCCGGCATGATTATCCGATGATCGTCATTCGAACGGTCGACAAACAGAGTTACCTGCGGATCCTGCACCAATGCGATGTTGAGGTCGGTTTGACACCCTCGGATGGTGCGAATGCTTCCGTGGGACAGATCACACCTTTTGTCGATTATATCGGCAGGATCGTTGAGGATACCCTGCAATACGATCTGAATGTGATTGCCGGAAAGAAAGGTGGTGCAATTGCAAGCGAATGGTGGTATAATGGCGAGCCGATCATGATCAGGAACGAATCGCAGACGATCATCCTCGAAACTATGATCGCCAAGCCTACCGCCTCCATTGCGCAGATGGCCCAGCTTATCGGGATCAATTACTCGGCCGTTCAACGGAATATCGACAGCCTCCGGGCCAGAGGCTATCTGGAGCGCATCGGCGGTACGCGGGGGCAGTGGAAGGTGAATCTGAAACGGGGAAGAGAATGAGTGGGGGAGTGGGAATATTTGCCGGAAATGAATGATTAATGTGCATATATACAGCTATTTATGATCTAATTCCGGTTTTTATTCTTATATTTGTCCTACCAAAAATACACTACAAATGACAAAGGCAGACATTGTAGCCGAGATCGTAAAGTCGACCGGCATTGAGAAAACGACCGTATTGGCCGTCGTCGAGGGATTTATGGAAAGTGTCAAAAATGGCATGATTGCCGGAAACGAAGTGTTCCTGCGCGGCTTTGGGTCTTTCATTATCAAAAAGAGGGCACAAAAGACGGCTCGGAATATCTCCAAGAATACGACGATGATTGTTCCTGAACACAGTATTCCGGCATTTAAGCCCAATAAAAGTTTCAGAGAGCAAATGAAATGAATCCTTCTGCGAACCGAAAACGGCAGATAACTTAATTGTCTGCCGTTTTTTATGCATCAGTATTGCGATATTCAGATCAAGGTCCATCCTTTGTCGGTGGCGATGGCCTGCTGCGGGGGCGAGAGCTTCGAGAGATTCTTTGCACCGATTTTACACTCCTTTTCCATTGCGTCTGCAGAGAGTGCTTCGAGAAGCGACAGCAGGCTTCCTAACGTGAGTTTCGGGCAGCCGTTCATGGCAATATCGACCTTGATGGTTCCGGTGAAGGTGACCTCCTCCAGCGCCCCGCAGGAGACAAAGGTCGAATCAATCTGCGAGCGGACCTTGCTGAAGTCGAGGACTCCACCGATTCTGCGGAGTTTAATGCATCCGTGAAACATCTCTGATGCGGAGGTAATCTGCGAGGTGTCCAATTCCGCGACCTCAGTGACATTCGTGCAGCCATAGAAAGCGTACATCATGTTTGTGACTTTAGACGTGTTCAGCGCCGGAACACGCTCCAATGCCGTACAGCCATAGCACATCTGGTACATTGAATCGAATGGAGCCGTGTCAAAAATCGGAAAGACGGCCATTGTCCTGTTGTCTTTGAAGAGTTGATAGCCGTTGCGGATCTGGTTCATGCCACTTACGCTGTCTATCAAAGCTACTTTCCCGATAAGTACGGCGAGCGATTCGCCGTCCGTCACATCGATGCCCTTTCCCCGGAGTGTCGTTGCAAGTTGCGTGCATAGGCTTGAGAGCCGCGTCACCAAAGTTGTAAATGTAGTCGCCATACGTTATCCGATGATTTTTTCGAGAACTTCCTTTATGCCTGTCAGTCCGAGCGAGGCGGTGATAGCCGATACCAATGTTGCATAGCTTACGGCGGCTCCTGCGCCGTTTCGGTCGATTTCTATGAGGTCTGTAGATGCAAGGGTTGTGACCTTTGTCAGTTCGGCAATCGTAATGCCGGTAGGGGTTGTGTCTGCCATACTTGTTATTCTTCGTAAATTTTAAAATCGAACATCATTTGATAAGTAACATACCACATACATTTTAAAGAAGAGCGGGGAGAAGGTACAGCCAGAAGTTGTAAGATACCGCCGAATGTTTCAATGCGGCTGACAGGGAGATATCCATATCCTAAACTGTCCTTTTTTAAAGAGGAGACGATTCCCGACTGTGAATCATCGGCGGCCAGCACTAAACTTGGAGAGGCACGTGTGCGGATAAAGTTGTCGCAGATATTGACCACGCTGCCGATATACTCATTACTACTTGGTAAGTTCAGCCAAATAATGAAGTCGCTGTAGCGTTCTCCATTTGTTGTGAGATTGAAGTTGCGATTGACGGTGTACTTGCGTGTCGTAGGGTTGAAATCCGTCCCATCCTCGACAAGATCTTTGAACATCACTTTGGAGTACCCGCTGAAGATACCACTCGACATTTCCACATGCCCATCTTCGTAAATACGAGTGGCAGCATTTCCGGCATTCGAAATCCCATCTGCTCCGGCGAAGAACATCAACTTGCCGTGTTTGGACGCAGGAGCGCCTTTAAGCGAGCAGCCAGCCATGCCTGCTACTACTTTTGTGTTGCTCTCATCCTTCACACCCACGAAGCCTGATAGCACCACGCCGCTCCCGGCATCGATCTCTGTCGAGATATCCTGAAAATTTTCGCGCAGGTAACCCAATTCGCTGTTAGCAGTTGTCGCCTTGTCCAGTACCGCAGCAATCATTCGACGTGCTTCGTAGTATGCTTCGATGTAGGTGAAGTCCTTTTCGATGGGGATAAACTCCGGATACTGCTGCGTATATTTCTCGATAGCGACGACAGCTAACAGATAGGTCGTTTCGTAAGTCATCCAGTCGTCGTTGAAGGTATACAGGATCCGCCGTTTGCCGCCGACCATGAGTTGTTTCCCCTGAATATAGCGAGAATGTAGGGTAGAAATGCTCCGCAAGGCACTATCGCGGAGCTGCTCGTACTCGGTCTGGATATCCTGAAGCCGTTCCCGCAGAAACGACTTCTCCACCGGTGAGACATATTCGTCGGAGTTGATGCGGTCAAGAGTTTCTAATGTATCCGCGATGGTTTGCATCAACTCATCGAGGTCGGTTCCGGCATCGGGCTTCGCAGGATTGATTCGTCCGAAGCGTAGCACTCCGTCCCGAAAGCTGATGCCGCAGCAGGTCGTCCGGTTGAAGAGTTGCATGTCGCCTGTCGCGGAATCGAACCAACTGTCGCCCGCCTTGTCGGAGAGATACCCCGTGAGGTATATATTCTTCAGGTAGGCCGAGTAGCCGGTCATGTCGAGGCCATGCTTGGTAAGATTGGATAGGTCCCCGAACTGCGCTGCGATATTCTCTACGCCGATAGTCCACGAGTCCATGCTAACGAGGAAACGTTGGTAGGTACGTGTTTCGTAGCGGGAATTTTGCCGCGAGGGATCCGTTTCATTTCCGAAAGCTACAAAGTTCATTGCTGCCTGTGGATGGTAAGGATACCCCTCCCGAAGTTCGTATCGCCACTCTCCGTATGTCTGCTTGTTGAGGCATTCGGTTAAGAGAAAATAGCAGGTCGTGAATCCGGCATAGGTACGGTTCCCAAAACTATCGTCCGAGTCGACACTATTATCGCTTGCCTCGTCCATTGCCGCGTTGAGGAATATACCCATGCAGAGATCGTTCTCACGGAGTGTGCCGATTTCACCCTCTTCGAGTTTTACGGTCAGTATTCCGTTTTCGGAAGATACCAGGTCGACGATGCCGCCGCCCGGAGCCGACCATTTGTCGCCGACGATGGTTTCGACGCGGTTGTATTGGTATTCAGGAACCTCCAAAAACTCCTCCAAATGCAGACGTCGCATGTAGGTGTCGCCCATAACCGAAAAATCGCCCGTGATCGTGCCGCCTTTCATGTCGAGTTTCTTGTCTAATTCCCCTGTGAGGCCAGTGACGTCAGTTACGGCGTGTGTGTGCTTCTTGGGGGCCATTACACCTTTGATCTCCTTGCCGGAGACCTTCAGCGAAGCATCGACCGTCGGGACATCGACAATGAACTCGAACTTGTCGAAATCTTCTAACTGCCCCGCAGCACTCGCAAGGTCTTTAATGCGTATCTCGTCCATTGGGGTTATTCTTTACGAGGTGAAGATAAAGAGCAACCCGATTTATTTACAGATACAATGTCCCATCAGGGGATCTTTTCGGCAGATTAAAAAAAAAGAGGGCTGTCTAACGACAGCCCCTTCGCACGTCGCAATCGTGCTTACAGACACAGAACAACCATCGTCCGAATTCGGTTAGTTGATGTCATTTTTAGTAATTGTGAGGGTCGCACCTCCCGAGGTCCAATCCTTTGCGTAGTCGTTCTCGGTCTTTGTTACAGTGCCGAACCCGGCTCCGGTAGCAATTCGCTGGAGAACGTTCAGGTTGCCGCTGCGCTCCGACGAAGGACGCAGGTCGTAGGTCTCAATCGCACCATAGCCGCCATCCTTCGCCTGCTGAGATCTGTTTTGGATATACGGCAGGGTGAGGAAGTTGTACGTGGTATTGAGGTTAATTGCTTGGGGCGACCATTTACTTGCAGGCATTCCCGTAATATTCGATGGACCGAAATTATTAGCTCCGAAGTACGGATACCAAGCGTAATCGATATTTCCGAGTGCCGTGGAGTTGATGTACGACGTTCCTCCGGTATCAGAAACATAGTCGAATACGGTAATCAGCTTCCCGGTCGGCATTTCGGCTCGAAGTGCATTAATAAGGTTGCTGAACGAGGTGGTATTCCAGTTCGGAAAACCATTTGTTCCATACTTCGAATACTCGTCGTCAAAATCCACGCCATCCAGCCCGTAGGTATCCACTGCATAAGCGAGGATCTGGGCGAACATCGTGGCCTGCGTGGGTGTCAGGTTAGAAAATCCGATACCTTTATGGTCTCCGAGTACGCCGAGCAGAACCTTGATGCCTTTGGCCTGCAGGGGGCGAACATACTTGTTGACGTCGCCCATAATGTGATTCACGTTGTCGTTGAAGAACAGACACGGATCGCCGTCGGCGTCGGCATGAATGTTCGCAGCAAAGAGAATTCCTACATCGTAGAACGGCTTGTCTCCGAGGCTCCAAGCCCCGATGTTAAGAGGACTACAGTCGTTACATTCGTTGTAAGCCACGGTTATGGGCGATTTATCGCCATAAGCGCGGGTTTCGGGCTGGGCCTGGGCCTCGTCGGGAACGACCGTCGGTTCGGTCATGTCGTTGTTGCAGGCGGTAAGCAGTGCCCCGGCTGCAAACAATAGTGTCGCAAGTTGAAGAATCCGTTTCATGGTTGGTTGTTTTAGATTGTTAAGGACGATGGTTGTCCAATGTATGTTAGGTTTTCATTTTACCAATCTTTCATTAAATAATTATAGCCCCATTTACCAATATCTCCGCGGCCTAATTCGCTATCCGTTGCCATTAAGGAATAGTTATTTATAATTTCTCCGGTCTCCATGTTCATTGCGTCGTCGGCAATGCAAGGATAGACCATGCCTACGGTCATAGATAATGTATATTCATACTCATTTTGCACCCAAGTTAGCAGGTCGGCATATACGACGATCCGGCTTTTCATATACCCGAACATCCTCCACATCATGATGTTCATAAAACCTTCGGCATTTATCAAATATTCGCTATCTTTAGAATACCAGGGTATTGCAAAATTGCCGTACCGTGTGGCGTCAAGTCCGGCAATCGGCTTGCGGTCGAGCAACCTGATGCCCATACCTATCGCTTCATTGGGATCGAGCCACGGGTCGAGGAGTTGTACATCTTCATCCTCGCGCATATAGCCGCTCCATGCGTAGTCGATGTAGTCCCCGACGGCGATTCCGCCCGTCGCCTCCGTATCCCATAAATACTCGGTCGGCTCCATGTGGTCTACTACTGTCAGCATCCGATCTTGGCCCAGCGTTTCACGCAGTGCTTTGATGAGCTTCGGGTAAGAGGTGGTGTTCATCGCCGGCATTCCATCTTTTCCGTACCCCGAATACCGATCCCAGAGATTAATTCCGTCGATGCCGAACTTCTCCACTACATCTTTTACCTGAGCTACGAAATCCGCGATCTGTGCATCCGTAAGGTTGCAGAACCCCAGTCCTGTCCCGCTTCCTTCGATGCAGAGACATACCTTGCGGCCCTTATCCTGCAAAGGACGAATATATTTGTCAGCATGTTCCAGAACATAGCGGATATTGGAATTCAAAACCAACTTGGCCCCATCCGTCGCGGCATCGTATCCGATTTGCACGATCCGTAAGTTGACAATATTTCCGATAGTGCGTTTCCAAATCCATTCATTCGTATTGCCATCCCTTTTCTCAACCGCGAAAATATCGGCCAATAACGGCTGGTAATCGTCTGTATTGAGGTAGAATACCGTTATAAAGTCCGTGTCGAGAGCGTTGTCGATCAGATCGAGACCGCGCACTGAAACAAGGTAGAAAAGTTGCTGTTTCTGCTCCTCGGAAAAATCATTGCCGGCTTCCGAGATTCTAACAGGCAACAGATAGTTTCCGGGGTCGAGACCGTTAGCTTTGAAAGTGATTTTCAAAGAACGGGATTTAGTAGTGCCGGGTTCGAATTTCAGTATCCCGTTGTCGGCGATGGAAACGCTGCTTTCGGGCAGTAAGCTGAAATTCGTTCCGTAAGTTTGATTGTACGAATCGACCAGTTCCGGGTCGATAGTAGCGTTGAGAGATAAAGACTGGCTTGCCGGATGGGACAAAGAATAGAAGATGTGGTCAGAAGTACTCCCATCACCTTGAGTCAGTCCGATCGGAATGTGGTTTGCCACAGTGCGCAGGCTTCGCAGCGTTCCGAAGGTTTTGTCGATCACTTCCGCATCGGGAAGTTCTCCGGCTTCGTAGGTCAGTGTGTTCGTATCACACGCATATATCAATGCAAGGACTGCTACGAAGCATATATACCTGTGTTTAAAGGTATGCAATTTATTATACATAGCCAACATATTTTCAATTTATTTTTCATCTTTATTCATTTGCGGAATTTCGATCCCTTCCGGCCATTCGAGATCGAAGGCGGCCACGGCGTCATTTCCATGCCCGGTACGGTCGTAGATTATATTGCCTTCGCCTTCGTCGAATTTCCAATACCCCAGAAGCGTCGGTTCATTTTCGGGATCAGCGATATCATACATGTTCTCCCGAATCTGTTCAGGAGTCCGTGCTACGGACCAAATTCGCACCTCTGCAATATCGCCGTTCAACTGGCGTGTATCGTCGTAGGACTTACCGAAGAATAGTTGCCGGGCATCGCCCCAGCCGCCGTAGGCTTTCTTGTATTCATCATTGTCGGGATTTTGCTCGTAAAGGTTATAGTACCCCCGCATGGCAAGGTTCATCAACGCAGGTGTCGTCGCGCCCATTTCCGTCCCTTCACTCTGGAGTTTGCCGTTGACGAAGATGCGCACGATGCGGGTCTCTTGGTCGTAAGTAGCGGCGATGTGATACCATTCCCCGGCATTGAGCAGTTTCAGGTCGTCTTTCTTGGGGAATTTCCCGAATCCGACACCCGAACCGTCGAACTGCAACTGCTGCCGCTCGAAGTTCGAGTCGCCAATGCGCAGGAGCAGGTAATCCTCGATGCCCATGATCGTCGAAATCTCGTTATGCTTGGAGAAATCATACACGTAGATGAACGCCTCGAAGGTAATCGCGTTGAGATTCGAGTAACGCTCGGCCAGCGGCCCCCATTCGTCCAGTTTGGGCAAAGTTATCCAGTTGTCGCGCAGGCTTGCGGCCGAGGTAATCGCCGAAGAACGCTTTACGACATAGTAGGCTGTCGAAGAGGCGTTCAGCACGGACATGGACGCTTGGATGATCGTCACCGGCAGCACAAACGTTTCGTCGATAGTCAACTCTTCAACGCCTTGCTGCGAATCGCCCATCAGGTTTTTAAGATTCAGCGTCAAAGTCTCGGAGAGGGTTTTGCCGGCTGGGACTGTGAGCGTCTGCGACGGGAAGTCGTAGTAGGTTGCATCGAGGGCTTTCCATGCGGTTTTATACCGGGCGTTGAAAGTTGCCACCAACGAAGGGTCCGCCGTGACGGTTACAGTAATATCCGCGTCTGCCGGATAGGCCATCTCGATATGAAGTTGACGGTCGAGAGTTTGCAAGCTCTTTTTGAATACCGTGGTCTGCACGTCCGATGTTTTGGCAATATCGAGGTAGAGGGCATTGGGAAATTCGCGCTTGTTCTCATCAAAAGAGTCGCATGAAACAGCGGCTATCATCGATACGAGAGCAATAGCGAAATATAATTTATATTCTTTCATAATCGCTTATTTTGAGGGGTTGAGCGTTTGAATGGCTTCGCATAGCAGCGGATAGTTCCGCTCGGCGCTGTAGTAATTCTTCTTAGTGTTGTGTACTGCAATGCCGCACAGAGGGCCGAGCGATACGACGCGGGCGGTGAGTTCTGTAACCGCATTTTGCTCGACTTTTTCTTCATCCATAATCGGGGCCGCGACATCTGCCGCCAGCAACAACTTCGAAGCAGGGATCGTTAAATAACCCAGCGCACGGGCCACCTGCATCTTCACGTCCGTGACGTTTTCCGTAGCTTCGGTGTTCAATACGAAATAGTCTACCTTTGCGCGGTCTGCCTCGGCCACAAAGGCCGGGTCGCCCTCGAAGATGAGCGTTTTCTGCTCATCGGCGGAGAGCTTCTGAACAAGGAGCGCCGCAGCTTCCGCTCTCACAGCATCGCCCTGGTATGGAATGCCAGTGAACGAATATCCGTCCATGCCGTTTTCACGAACGCTCGCTATAACTTTATCCAGATAGGCTCCGAGTTTCGCGGCATCCGAAAATTCTTCCATACGACCGGCATAATCGACCTGATAAAGCACCTTTGTACCTTTCTCACGCATGACGGGCATATCTTCGGAGTCATAGCGGGAAAAGTTGTCGGCATTGGTAAGAATCACCATGTCGAGTGAATCGGGCAGGCCGCGCATAAAGTCTTTTTCGCCGGTCGCAATGGCCGGAGCGTTGTCGAAGTGCGCGATAACCAGAAAGTGTTCCCGCTGCTTATAGTCTCTTAACATTTGCGTGTATTGCGCCCATAACTCGGGGCCTTGCTCCCACGGCTTAATTACGTTATTTTCCACGGCTTCGGTATCCGTCCAATCGCTGCATGCCATTGACGCGGCGCAGGCAAGGAGCAGGATCGAAAATATTATTTTTTTCAGTCTCATGGCAGTTAGTTGTTGTTATAAGGTTTACAGTCCCACCAAACACGACTTCCCATCGTATCGCCTTTTCGGGAACCCTGAGTTTCCGTATTCAGCATTTGAATGGCCGCCTGGAGGTTGGTGTTGTTCTTCTGGTATTCTTCGACAGGATACGTCAGTCTCCGCGCACCTTGTGCCACATCCACCGTTCCGCCTGATTTATCCTCGACGACGGGCAGCAGGCGCGGGTAGCCCGTGCGGCGGTGTTCCGACCACGCTTCGACGCCCAGCGGGAAAATGGCGATCCATTTTTGGGTGATAATGCGCTCCAGATTGCGCTCCGTCGCTTCCGCAGTCGTATCGTCCTCCCATCCAATCGTGATCGAACTCATCGGCGTGGAGACGCTGTACGTGCCGAGCGGATCGGTATAGGCCGCAGGCTTGCGTTTCTCGGCATCGGCGATATAGCTGTCCGCGCCGGAAGCGCCCCATTGCTCGAACGAGAGTTTGATAGCCTGTCCGTAGAGTGATTTGGCGGTTTCCGGGCTTCCCCAGCGCAGTTCGTATTCCGCTTGCAGGAAAGCGACCTCGGCGGCGTTTAACCACATATAGGGCGTTGCACTCTCCACAACCATATTCGAGTAGCGGACAACGGCTTGCGCCTTACTGCCTGCGTCGATTCCGATACGGATGCCGACATAATTTCCTTTGTCGTTCGGCAAAAACATCTTGGAAAGGCGCGGGTCCTTGTAACCGTTCATATAACAGAGGATGTCTGCGCCGACACGGTGATCCTTCCAGTCGTTGTAGACAAGTGTCGTACGGTTCTCGGCGGCGTGCATGGCCGCATTGTCGGCATTGGCGGTGATGACCCCGGCGGCAATGGCCTCGGCAGCCTTCGCACGAGCAATATCAGGCTTCACTTCCGTCAGGCGCATTGCCATGCGGAGTTTGAGAGAATTAGCGTACTTGTACCACTGTGAAATATTGCCGTAATAGACGGCATCGTAGCGTTTGAATCCCGCGGGATCGTTCGCACTGTTCGTTCGGAAGATTTCGATGGCCTCGTCCAACTCTTCGAACATCTTTGTGTAGACCTGTTCTTGGGAGTCATACTCAACGTAGATCGATTCGTTGTTCTCCAGCTTCGAATACGGGATCGGGCCATAGCTGTCCGTCATGCGGTGCATGATCGCCACGCGCAGCACCTTTGCGAAAGCCTGCGACACCTCGTCCTGTGTGCCGTTGATAATCCCTTTATAGGGGGTGTAGGTCTCGGTAATGACATTGGCGAAGGGCCATTTGCGCCAGTCGGCAGAGGGGTTGAAGGTCTCGAACTTCGTCAGCCAGGTATCGACCGTGGCTCCGATATAACCTCCGAGGGGACCGCCGGAAAGGGATTCGTTGAATTGATACATGTGTTCCTCTACGGGGACGACAAGACCTTGCAGGGTGCGGATTTTCGTGCCTACACGGTAGTTCATAACGTCCATCTGCTCGTCTGTAACCTGGTTCGGATCGCGGTTCATCTCCTCGTAAAGATTCGTGCAGCTCTGTAAGCAAAGCAGCACGACCGAAAGCACCGCTATTGCGTTTGGGAAAATATACTTTTTCATGCTGTCTATCATTAGAATTCAAATTTCACGTTGAAGCCCATGCTGCGCATAGAGGGCATCATAAAGTAGTCTATGCCCTGATAGCTCATGCCGGTCGAGGCGACCGATTCCGGGTCGAACGGGGCTTTGTTGTAGATCATCCAGAGATTACGGCCGACGAAGGATATGGTCATGCCCATTTTATCGCGGAACCATTTGCGCGGCAGCGTGTAGCCCAGCGACAGCTCCTGCAGGCGGAAGTTCGTGGCCGAATAGGTGTAGTATTGCGGAAGTCCTGACTGCGAACCGATAGCCTGATACCATTTCTGTGCATCGACCATAGCCCGGTCGTTGATCCACACACCACCGGCATCGCGGGCCGCAGCCGAAGCTGCCGAGACGCCGTATAAGTCGAGGTTGGCCTGCGTAGCCGAGTAGCAGATACCGCCGATGCGGGCCGTGAAGAGTATACCGAGGTTTATGCCCTTGTAATGGAAATCGTTGCGCCACGCCAGATTGTAATCGGGGAATACCGATCCGAGGTAGAGTTCCTTGCCATCATTATCGTCCGTAAGCAAGAGATTCCCGTTATTGTCGGTTTCGATATATCCTCCCTTTGTGTACTTGAGGTTCGCCAATGTGTAAAGATCGCCGAGTGTGCCCCCTTGTTTGAGAATGTACTTGGCTTTGCCCAGACCTTTGATGTCCAGCTCCGTAAGATTAAGTTTCTCGCCCGTTTCCGGATTTACCGCATCGGCTGCCAGGTCGATGATCTCATTCTTGTTCCATGAGAAGGTGAAATTCGACGACCACCCGAAGTTCCGCCACTGATTCGAGTACCCCAGCGACGCCTCGACGCCTGTATTACGGACATGGCCTGTCTGGAGGTAAATCGTCGTGTAGGACGACGAAGGCGGAAGCGCCGGATCGAAGGTCTGGTTCTTCGTATCTGCAGAATACCACGACGCCGAGAGGCTGATGTGTTTCCACAGGCGCATATCGACGCCCACCTCATAGGTTATGGTTCGTTCAGGCTTCAAATCCCCAATCGGATAGTGGGTTTTATCTTTCCATATCTTGTTGGTGGCGTCGTATTCGTAGGTCGGAACAGTCAAATGCCGGGGAAAGGGAAGACCAACGGAGGCGACCGAGCCGCGGAATTTGAGGTAGGAGAAAGCGTCGCCCAAATCCCACGTCGCAGAGGGAACCCACGATAGGCCCGCTGACGGGTAGAAGAAGGATGATGAGGGAGAACCCGCGATCTGCGAAGGCCAATCGTTACGGCCCGTTACGGTCAGGTAGAGCATTTGTTTCCAGCCTACTTCGAGGGAGGCGAAAATCGATTGCGTTTGGTCGTTCCAGCCGCTTTTCTCAGCCCGTTTCTTTGTATCGTCCAGATCGAAAACGTTAAAAACGTTCGGCAGACCGTTCTCTTGGATCGGCCCCCGGTACGACAACTCGTCGGTTTTGATATTGTTGATGGAAGCCCCGATATTGGCCGTGAGCGACCAATTCTCGCCGAAGGTCTTGTTGATGTTCAGCATCACGTCTCCATACGTCTGCGTGTCGTAGCGGCGAGCTTCGGTATAGTGTCCGTTCTCACCGCCGTCGGTCAGCGTCGTATTTGACGAGGCGTAGAGTTTCTGCGTATAGAGCGAGTTCGCATTATCCAGCCGCACACGCCCGGCTACGTTCAGCCACGGAAGAATGTCATAGCTGGCGGCGAACGAGAGCATGTAACGCTTCTTGTCGGTGTTGCGGGGGTTTCGATAAGCGATCCAATACGGGTTCTGCATACGCAGGTCGCCACCCTCCATATCGTCCGACCAGAACTGCTCCATCAACTTCGTACCGGGATTGTAGCGTTCGAAGAGTTTATAGGCGGAGAAATCCTCGCCCCGTGGGAACAGATAGGCCGGAACCAGCGGATTGGAGTAGACGCCCTGGTTGGTCATATTCTGATCCTTCTGATAGATGTAGCTGGCCGAGGCGTCCAGGCGCAGGCGGTCTTTCAAAAAGTAGGAAGTGTTACGAAAGGTGAAGTTGTAACGGTCGTATTCGTTGTTCGGGATGATACCGTCCGAATTCACTGCCGCGGCTGAGAAGTAGGTCTGGTTCTTGTCCGTGCCGCCGGAGATGGTTACGGCGTTTGTGTAGACATGACCTGTTTCAAAGAAATCATTCGGGGTATAGCCGGAGCGGGCCGCCGGAGAAAGTTTGTCGCCCCAACTATAAATCGAGGAACCCCCGCGGCTGCCGTTCAGCCCCGTGCCGTAGCTGTTCTGGAATTCAGGAAGTACAAACGGATTCAGAAATTCTGTGTTCGAGGAAAGCGTGACCCGTAAAGCTCCCGACACGCCTTTTTTGGTCGTAATCATTATCGCGCCGTTTGCGGCCTCCGAGCCGTAGAGCGCCGCGGCCGCTGCGCCCGTCAGCACCGACATAGACTCGATGTCCTCCGGGTTTATGTCGGCGATGGATTCCGAAGCTCCCCGGGAATCGAATTCCGTTCCTCCGCCGCCACCGAAGTTATACATGGGGATGCCGTCGATCACGTAAAGGGCGTTCGAGGATTGGCTGATGGACTTGTTACCGCGCAAGATGACTTTCGAAGCGCCGCCGACGCCCGACGAGGAGGCGTTGATCGTGACGCCGGCCACCTTACCCGTGAGGGAGTTGATAAAGTTGGCATCTTTGACGGTGGTGATGTCGGCAGCTTTGACCTGCTGAACATTGTAGCTCAGGGCCTTCTGTTCGCGTTTGATGCCGAGGGCCGTGACGACTACCGATTCGATCTCGGAAGCCGCCTCGCGGAGCGTGATGCTGAACGATGTTCGGTTGCCGACCGAAATAGTCACCGGTTCATAGCCCAGAAAATTAATCTCCAGTACAGCGGTGGACGCTGGGGCAGGAACTGAAAGTGTAAAATTTCCTTCCGCATCCGTGCTTGTGCCCGTAGTCGTGCCTTTGACGATGACCGCGGCCCCGATGATGGGGATGCCGTTGACATCGACGACCTTGCCCGAAACGGTTACGGGGGTGTTATCAACGGCTTTTGCTTTGGAAATAAAGATGCTTCGCTGGTCGATCCGGTAATTGATTCCTCTATCTTTGAAGAGTAGCTTTAACGTCTGGTCGATACTCGCATTCGTAACGGTGATAGAGACTTTTTGTGTGATTAATACGTCTTTATTGACGAATAGATACGAAGTTTGTTTTTCGATTGCATTCATCGTTTGTTCGAGAGGCACTTGCTTCATATCGAGCGTAATACGTCCATTCTGCGCCGAAGCTGAAAGAACGCTTGCCGAACAGAAAAAAATGATGAATGAAAGTTTAAACAGTTCCAAGATTTTGGAAAACACTGTTTTTTCCATACATTTGTGAATTGAGGGTAATAGTTTACTGAGGTGAGCTTGGTGGCTATTTTCTCAGGCCCGTGAATGAGTCAGATTCACGGGCCATTTTCATAGCCGTTGGTAGGTTCAAATTAGGCTTTCTACATAGGCTGTCGTCGGTTATAGGTTAAACAATCAGAAATTATCGTATTACAATTTCGTTCGCATTCTCATCGTGGCTGTATGTGAAATCGGCGACCTGCTGCAGAACATGCAAAGCGTAATCTATGCCGTCGGATATGCGGATTTTGCCGCTCTGCAGGTCTATCTCCGGAAGCGTATCCCGGTCAATGGTGATCTCGATGCTGTACGCCGTCTCGAAGCGTTGCATCAGTTCGTCGAAGGGCATTTTTTTGATATGGATGAGGCCCTCGGTCCAACATAATTCCTGAAAGTCCTGCGTCGTTGTTTTACGAAGTTTCCCATTGACGATTTCCACTTTGTCGTAAGGCCGCATCGTCAGGACATCCGAGGGGTCGAGCCGGCTGCGAACCTGAACGCGGCCTTCGACCAGCGTTGTGCTGAAACGGGAGTTCTGCTCATCGGAGAGGACATTGAACCGCGTACCCAGCACCTCGATCTCCGAAGCGAAGGTTTCGACGACGAAAGGCCGCCGTGCGTCATGGCTGACATCGAACATCGCCTCGCCGGAGAGCTTTACACGGCGAACGCCCCTGCCGAATACCGGGGGATATTCCAGTGTGGTTCCAGCGTTGAGCTGTACCATCGTGCCGTCCGGGAGTTTCATCGTCACGCGCTGGCCGGCCGGGGTCTCCAGCGTGATGGGATGACCGGCCATTTCTCGGTAAGCATGACGGTTGCTCAGATGCCAGACACCGAACAGTAGTGCTACCGAGGCGGCCGCAGCAGCGGTATAACGGCTCATGCGCCGCAGCGTCCACCAATGCCTCTTTTTCCGGGGTGGTGCACTTGGGAATAAGCATTGATCGGTGACAGCACATAACAAACGGATCCCGTTCAATTCGGCCATATGTTTCTTGGGATCGCTATCGAGCCACTCTTTAATTTCGTGCTGTTCTTCTTGGGTGACGGCTCTGTTCAGATAGCGATACAACAATTCATCATTCATTTAAATAGATTTTTTACTATTGGGGGTGAGTTTTCTCGCGCCTGTATTATTATAACACTTCAGCGATAAAATGTTCACAAAAGGCAAGGCGATTATTTCAGATGGCCTGCACCCGGCTCGGGAGTTTGTGGATTATTTGAAGAAGAGCGCCCCAGCCAACGTAGCGATAACGGCAAACGGCAGATAATCCTGCAGCGAAATACGCAGGCAGGACAGAACGGACTGTATTATATTCCTGACTTTGAATTTCGGAATGTCGTATTTCGCGGCGATATCTTCGTAGGAGAGATTGCTGAAGCGGTTATCCATGAAGATTTTGCTGGATAATTCGGGCATCTTTTTCAGTTGCTCGAGCATGATTTCCCGAATCTCGCTGCTGAAAATCGGATTCTGATCAAACGACTCGAGAGAGGCGATATCGTATTGCAGAAGGCTATATGCAGTATCCTGAATTTGTTGATGCACTCTGTAGCGGATCGCCTTTTGACGAAGGTAATTCAGACAATTGTTCTTGATGATGGTATAAAAATAGGCTTCAATATTCGAATCGGATATATCACCGCGCTTCTCCCATAACTTCGCAAAGCTGTCGTTCACCAAGTCTTTAGCATCGTTCGACTCATGTATGAACTGCAAGGCGTAGTTCTGATATTTTTTCTGATTCAGGGGAAATGCGTTCTCAAACTCTTTGAGTGTGTCGAATATTGCATCTTTCATTGCCTACGTCATGTTATTACATACTTTGGCAGTCCGATGCACAACTGCGTTGTCGATCCCGCAGTTTTCATGTCGCCATGTAAGGGAAAAACCCTTCCACGGGGCGGCACGTTTGCGAACCGCCCGCCCCGTAGTAAGGGACAACGAACTTGAAACTTTTGGACCTCATAAAAACCTGCGCAACGCACAGATTTTCGCCGTATCGCTCCGGCGTATGACCGAAGCTCTAAAGTGTGCAAGGGTAAGAACCGCCGTATGTTCTGTGCCCATGTCATACCGTGTCGGATTCATTGGACTCCAGACGTATGAAGTCCAGTCGTGCTAAAGCGTCGTACTCTTCCCGGATCCGTTTTTTCGCATCCGTGTTGAATCGTTCGAGTCGCGGCTGAAGCACCTTTATATCCTCGTCCGTGAAGCCGAAGCGACTGACAATCTCGGGAGTCAGGCAGAAAGGATGGTTGTCGAGCAGGCATCGCTCGCAGTAGCTTTCCAAGAAATCATCGACGGCATTTTGCAACTCCACAAGGGTAAATTCATTGTTGTCCCAGATGCTGACCGAATCCGAATAACAGTCGGCAAACTCGGCATCTATTCTATCCAGATGGACTTTGAACGTAAGGGTGAAAGTATCCTCCGGATGCATCGTGTCGCGCTTTGCGAGGAATTCCTGCAACGAAAATATGTTCGCCTCCTCATTCTCGAGCCCATCTTCCTGCGCATAATTATCGAAGTCCCGATAGATGTAAAAATTCTTTTTCGGAAGTCCGTTCATTAGGGCATATACATAGTGTGCTTCGGAACAGGCCTTTGCCAGCATATCTTTTAGGATATCGCGGGTGATGTCGGTTGATTCGGACATAATACTGGGGTGTTTAAAGTGAAAGATGATGGATGAGGGGTATCGGATTTGAGAAGCACGTGTGCTGTCCTTGTGTATGCGTGAAAAACGGATGCGGTTCCTGTTACTTGACTGTAGTGGGAGTGCGTCCGGATGGACACGTGGGGTGGAACCGCATCCGCTAAGAGTTGTGCCGCCGTTTTTTTGAGACGTTGAACCGGACCGGGGTGCGAAAGTCTCTGCCGAACCGTAAGACCGTCCTGTTCGTCCGAGTTGCCATAGGCTTGAACCGAACGAATAACGGCGGCATATGTCGTGGTGGAAAAATCGAAAAAAGGGACGGCCGGGATTGTTTTCCTCACGCGGCGAATGCATGAGTTACCAGATTTAAGGGCCAGAGCCGTCCCTGTTGGTGAAAAAACGGGCGCGGGGACACATTGAAGATGAAGATAGTGACGCAAATTCACACAGATTCGTGCCGCCCGCGCCCGGCCCGGATGCTGTTGCATCACGGGACGATTGAGGTTGTGAGCTTGGTGGATATAGTTAGATATTGAAGAAACCCCGGCAACAGGCACAGCTAAGCCCGCCGACCCGAACGGGCCGCCGGACGCCAAAAACGCCTCCTTCTTCTGATTGATTCGCAGTGACATATTGCCGGGGTTAGTGGGTTGAGATTCCCCGGCAGACGCAAATGCCGGGTGCTTCGGAAAAACCTTTTGCACCCGACCCGGCATAAAAAGCACGGAGCGCAGGTGCAACCCCAGAGGTCGGCCTGCTACAGCCTTATCGGTAAGTTGCCCTTACGCCCGTGCCCGCCCCTACCTAAGTAGGGGCATAACACAGGTTTCAGACAAATTTTATACCGATAAAATTCTGTTGTAATCAACAGGTAGCAGTTTTCCTCTGGTATAAAGGTTGTCCTAACCTTTACAATATGTCAATCGGCGATGCCGATTTCTGATAGTTCCTTAAAGTTTGCATGGTAGTTGCTTTTTTCAGTTTGTCTTCGACGGCTGATGCCGCCCCTCTACAACAAACCGCTTTAAGGAATCATAAAACAAATATACGAATATTAATCAAACATAACGCATAGTACCGTGTGTTTTTGGAAAAATCTTCCTAAATTTGTGGGTATGAAGACCTCTATCGACTTTTTACCCAAGCGCAAACAGAATGATCTGCGCGAATTGGTCGCACTCGCCCGCAAGGAAATAAAGGATGTCGCAATGATTATCCTTTTCGGCAGTTATGCCAAAAATAAATTTGTGGACTGTGACGTAACGCATGATTTCGGGATCACCGAATTTTACATCAGTGACTACGATCTTTTGATCGTCACCAAACGTCGGTTGGGCGGGAAAGAATCGACCGTTGTTTCGCAAATCCGTGAAGCATTTTTACAGGGCAAAAACGAGTTTCAGACAAGTCCGCAAATCCTCACTGAAAGCATAAAGTGGCTGAACAATGAACTTTCCGAAGGCCATTGTTTCTACGTGGATATTGTGAATGAGGGTATCATATTGTATGACTCGGGTGAATATACTTTGGAAACACCGCGCGAACTCAACTACACGGAAATTAAAGGCAAAGCCACCCGTTATTACGTCGGGAACGGGGTGAAAGAAAATGATTATTGGGAAGATGCTCAAACGAACATAGCCAAAAATAAGTTCACTCATGCGTCTTTCTTCTTGCATCAGGTCACGGAATACCTATTGAAAGCGATACCGTTAGTGTATATTCTTTATCGTTACAAAGAACACGACCTTGAATTTTTGCTCGAAAAATGCAAACTGCATACGTTGGAGTTGGCAAGGGTATTCCCGCGGAACACGCCGGAAGAAAAACGGCTGTTCGAACTCCTGCAAAGGGCCTATGTAGAGGCGCGGTATAACGACGAATTTGTGGTGACGAAAGAGGACATCGACGCGCTTGTTCCGAAAATCGAACTGCTGCGCAACATCGTGGAAAAGGTCTGCAAGGAGCGTTTCGACTACTACGACCAGCAAATTAAGAAATTATCCAAGAACCCTCAATGACAAAGTTAAGCTATGGACATTCTATCTAAAGCAGAGGTTGTTGCTGCAATAATTTCTGGCTCTTCTTCGATAATAAGTATTGTCATAGGCGTATTAATATGGAGGCACAAAACTAAATTTAAGAGTAAAATAGATGCGGAGTTCAATCGTCAAAAAATGCATCTTCAGAATTTCTTTGATGCTCAAATTGAACGACTGCGAGTTGAATACAAAACTTTATACGAAAGGCGTGTTGCGGCTATTGAAAAACTTTACAGTTTACTGATCGATCTTCGAAAAGAGAGACATCTTATTGCAGAGCATCTTGAACAATATGAAGAAGGAAATTCATACCCTAAACAAATGCAGGGAAGAGTAAGTGAGCTAAGAAATACATTATCAGAATTTAAATCTGAATTTACTAAAAATAAAATTTATTTTCCAACCGATACAATCCATTCTATTACTCCATTTATTGACTTAATAGAACAGTTTGAAGAGCAATACGCTTTTAATCAGGAGGAAGGGGAATCAATAGAGCAATTCATGCTAACCTATTTTGACCGAATTTTCCCCAAAGATTTTGAGAGTATTATTGGGGGGCTTGAAAATAATTTCCGCGTTTTGATGGGGGAGAAACAATAATTATTACCCGCCCAACACATCGATCTTGAAGTTCTCCTTGCCGAGAACATAGACCAAATCCCGACCCTTGGCCGTCAACTGACCGCCGAGGGTTATTTGTACATTCTGCTGACTGCCGCCCGCCGGCAGCATTGCCTGCAACTTCGACAGCGGGGCGATTACCTCCGGATCCGTCCCGGCATTGGGGTTGTCGCCGACCATCGCATAGGTGGGACCATAGGCGAGTCCGCCTTTCGCCAGCTTCGGGACATTCTTTTTTGCGCTCTTGTTTATGAGCGCCGTCATGATGGCCGCCGCTGCGACCATCGCTGCGCCGACGGCAATCGCCGCCCACGGATTTGCCAGTACGGATTTCAGTGCTGCTTTGAAAGCGATGATCATAACGCCGAATTCGATAAGCTGCGATCCGAGCTGCTTCAGAAAGTTGGCAAATTGCTTGAGGATGGCCTTGAGCAGTCCGTCGAATCCCAAATCTCCGGCGATCATCTGTCCCAGGGCATCAGCCGTTTCTGTGATTCCTTCTGCAAGGAATCGATTGACAGAATCTTCGAATCCTTCGATTACCTGTGCGATGGTCTCCGATACATAGGTCAGCGCATCGGAGAATTTCCAACCTTTTGCCGTAAGTGCTTCCGTATAATTGGAGACAAGTTCATCGGTCTGCGCCAGATTCTGCGAGAGGAATGTACTTGCATCTTCCGCCCATCCGAATATGCCCTCCCGGACGGAGTTATTGATGGCTTTCATCTGCTGCTGCATCTGTGTAGCCACGGGGTTCAGGTCGGGAACCTCGATTTTCCACTTCGGCAATTTGATCTCCATGTCCGGAGCCTTGATTTTCTGCTCCGGCAGTTTGATCTCCGCGTCTGTAGGAATGATCGGCGCAAGTGATTTACGGTTCAACTGCTCCGGAGTGATGTCTTGGAGATGCTCCAGTTCCTTTTTGAGTTTGGCGATCTCTGCGTTTGCCGCCGCGATATCCTCTATGGTGGATTCGGGCAGAAGTTTCTTTTTTTCGAGGACATCGATCTGCGAGGTCAGTTTGCCGATAAGCCCGCTACTTTGCTCTTGCTGCGTAGTGGCTTTCGTGATGGACTTCATCAACTCTTCGGTCTGCTTCGCGGCCTGCTCTGCAATCTTATCCGCTTCGGCCTGCGCTTCGGCTGCCGCTTTCGTTGTCTCCTCCTTTTTCTGAATGGCCGCCGACAACAGATCGTACTCCTTGCGTAGGGGTTTGAGTTTTGACGGGTCCGGAAGTTTCTGAAAGGTTCCGCCGACAGCTATACCCCCGAAATTCGGGACAAAACGCCACTTGGTGGTTTTCTCCGAAATCTCTTTTTGCTTGGCAAGATTCTCATCCAGTTTCCGTTGCAGTTCTTCGAGGGAGTCCGCCTCGGCCATCTCGTCGATCATCTTCTGTTTCTGGATCCGTGCGTAGGCGAACGCCGCGCCCAACGCGACGATGGCCGCCATAATAAGTCCTACCGGAGAGAGCAGGGCCGTGAATCCGGCCGCCAACGTCGGGATCACTTTGATCACCGCTCCGATACCAAGCGACAGCGGCCCGACGGCGGCGGCCAGTCCCGCCACCACGACGATCACCTTTTTCATTTCCGGCGACATGGATTGGAGCATGGTTACAACGACCATAAGTCCCTTCGAGACTTTCGTGGCAAAGGGCATGATCGCCGCACCGATCTGCTCCAGAAAGTCGCCCCATGCATTTTTCAGTTGTTGGATGGGGCCGAGACCGACCTTTGCGGCGGCTTCGGCCTGACCGCCGAACTTCTTTTCCAGTTCGTCGAGGATCATTGATTGCGCTTTGGCGACTTGCCCGGTCTGGGCGAGTTTTTTGATCACCTCGGTTTGCTCCTTCGTGAAGGTGATGCCGGCGCGGGACAGCGAGGAGAGTTTGGTTACGGGGTCGCTCAATGCTTTTCCCAATTGCAGCGATGCGGATCCCAAATCCATCTCCAGTGCCGTGGATAGGTCAAGAGCGAGTGCTTGTGTGCGTTTGAAATTTTCGCCCGTGATATTGGTGAAGGACAAGAGACGGGTCGTCGATTTGTTGAGGATGGTTTCGTCGCCGAAGATCGTCTTTCCCTGCAATTCTGATGCGTAGTCGGCCAGTTGCTTGAAATTGTACCCGACAGCCTGATTGGTTGTCTTGAGCGCCTGCTGCACCTTCGCCTCGGCTTTGGCCTGCACGTCGGCCAGATGTAGCGATACAGCACCCAGCGCCGCAAGGGGAGCCGTCACTTTTAGTGACAGTTCCTTACCGATGGACGTGAGTTTCTTGGAAAGAGTACCCAGTCCTTTCTCGACTTGTTGTGCTTTCTGTTGAAACTCATAGGAGTCGGCTCCGATTTTGATGAGCAGGTCTGCAATGCGGCGTGACATATTACCTGATTTGCGTTATGCTTTTTGCGTAATGAATAGTCGCCAGCCTGCCTCGACATCTTGGGGTACAGCGGGTACACCGTTCTCCACGCGGCTCATGGCTGCAATGACGGGAATCATCGTCGCGCGGTTATGTGTGTCGAGCGACTCGTCGGCGTCGATGCCCGACCACGCAGCGACCCAGCGGATATAATTTTCGGTGTAATTCTCCACGGGTGGAGCGTAGCGCGTGATCATCTGCCGGATTGTCCGGTAGCCTTTGCGGGAGTAGGAGTCCAACAGTACGAACATGGCCCGGTATCCCCACGCCATCGTCTGAAATTGTTTGAACGCCGGATCGCGGGAAGGTGTAACTTCACCCTGGTAGCGAACCTTCGATTTGCGGATATTGCCGGGATTGCAATTAGATAGTCCTCGTGACATGGAGTGCATTTTTAGGTTATTTGGGCTGTGTTTTTCGGCGGCGAGGGCGGATGGGAATGCCGTCCTGCGGATAGCTGTCGCCGGGCATACTGTTGGCGGCGGCTTTCGCTGCGCGTTCAGCTTGCTCTTCTTGCACATATTTCTGTTGGCGGATCAGCACAGGACATTTTTCAGGAGGCATGTCGCATTTGTACGCCTGCCGGATGATGCTCCGGCTTCGGTCAATCTCGACGTCCTTGTGTTCGATGATGATTTCGAGTTTGTCGACCTTCTCTTCGAGTTTCTCCACGCGACCATCCAGGCGAGTAATATGCTCGGACTGCATGGCCACGATCTTTTCTGTGTTGTCGATTTCGGCAGAATCCGCCTCGGCCTTTTCCTTCCGCTTCTTGCTCTTGAAGAAGATGAACGTACCGGCGAGGCCGCTCGCCAGCACGAAATTCAGAATGATGCTCAATGTTTCCATTTTTATGGGATGTATTTGTAGATGGTTTTATCGCGGACGATATGCAGTTCGCCATTGATGAAGAAGAGTCCCCGGATGGTTTGGCCGAGTCCGGCCTTGTTCAGCACACGGTGTGTCGTGTTGTCGTGGAAATTCCTGACCGTGATTTCGTTGTCATAGCAATGAGCGAACTCGCTCATTGTATGGTCGGCATAGTCTGCGCATCGTCCGGCATGGAACAGCAATGTCCGCTCGGTGATCGAATCCCGGCGGTAGATGAGAAATTCGTCATTGAGATTGATCCCGAGGAAGTTGTCTGATACGCTGACGATCTCCGTACCGGCCTCTAAAATCTGCATGTAGCAAGGTTTCTGAAAGCGTTTGTCATGCAGACAGGCATATTGCGAGGTATTGACGACAATCGTATTCGCCGTGCGCAGCATTCCCCGGATATCTCCCGACATTGTCGTTGCATTGATATTCGGCCCTCGCTGGTAGCTGCCATCATCCTCGAATATATATTCTGGACGATTGAGATAATGATAAAGCCGGTAATTCAGATCATTGCTGCGGATACTCCGGTCACCGTCATTCCCGCCTCGCGGTCTGATATATTGTCGGTACTCTTTCAGTATATAGAAATATCCGTCCAGATAGGTCGAGAGGTCGTTATATCCATTTTCGGGTGTGTAAAGTTGTCTAACTGTTCCTCGGTAATCGAGATAATAGATCGTTTTGCCATCGACTACAACAAATCCCTCGTCAGCCGGATGAATTCCGAAAGTACGCGTGTTCGTATATATTTCCCGTATCCGTCCGGTCGCTGCATCAAAAGCATAGACTTTCCGGCCAGAGCGGATCAGCAATAAATTCAGACATCGCACAATCGTCTCAACTGTTGCCGGCAGTTCCGCAGCGACCACACAATCGTCACCCTCCGGTGGGATATCCGTAGCGATTAGTTTTGGCATCTCCACCAATTCGCTGTTGTAGGTATCGGTCAGAGCATTCAGTTCGATGGAGTTGATATAGTAGCCTGCCTTGAGGTATTTGTCATCCCGCACTACTGTATTCATATCGAGATGTAGGCCCGTGAAGATTTCGCCTGTGATCCGGCGGCTCGGAAGCTGTTTATATCGCAGCGCACCCTGTACGATATGTCCGATCAACGTGTTGTAGTCACTCCGGCCCTTCGTGTGCCAAATGCGGGTCGGATTGCCGCTTTGATCGAGAAAATAGAGTGCATATAACAGGTGGTCGTTCGGAATAGCAGGAATATCGCTGACGGGAAGCTGTACCGACATATCGACGTTGTTGGCTGGGTTGATGAGCGATTCGTATTGCAACCCTTTATCATAGTTTTCGTCCGCATCGATAGTGAGCGTCATCTTACGAAAAGCGGCGCTTTCGCGGTGTCCTTGAGTGCGGGAGCCACTACCAGGATCGATCACTTTGCCGATCATCGTCTGCCGGAAGAAAAACTGCCATTGTCCGTCGATGGGGATGCCCTGCATCTCTATCTTCACATTTTCCTCATTGCCCGTTTTGACTTCGCTTGTGATTTCATTGTTTCCCTGCACCCAGACACCCGTGGATGCAAGGCTCCATGTCGCTTTCTCGCCGACGATGCGAATGCCATAATGCACGGTAACATTAAAGGTGGCATCCGGATTTTGACTCCATCCGAATCCCCATTCGTTATGGTAGGTCTGAAGGCCGAACTCCAGTGTCAGCGGGTAATTGCATTGCTTTACGGGAACGCCTTGTGTCGTGATCTCCACCCCTTGATAGTCGTCATTGCCGCAGAAAGATAGGTCCGTTTCATTTTTCTTGCTGATAAAACTGTGCGGATCCGTCCAAGCTGTAAGGTTATAGAATCCTAAATGGTCTATCAGATTGTTCAACGCCTTATTCTTGACGCTGACTGCGACCGTGCGCAATGCAGGAACAATATCCAGCGTTGATTGTCCCATGACGTGCAGGTTGCCGTTCCACATTCCATCAATGCGCTCCCGCGAAGCCGAGGTTACGATTTGTGGTCCTGTATGAATAACCAGCCGAAGGCCGTCGCTCGTAACGATGTGGCCAATGGGATACTCCGTGCCTACCGAATAAAAACTCATCGGCCGCAAAGTCTGGTAAAGTGAAACTGCCCGACGGATATGCAGCGCACCGTTCGATTGAAAGATTTGCCCGGCGAAGGGACGTAGGCACAGTTCGAGAATATCCCGGTAGGTCGGCTCCTCATAGACATAGTAAAGCCTTTCGAGATCGATATAGGTTTGCCGAAGCGGGGATTGCTCTGTGTCCATGCCTTCACCATAGAGATCCATCCAATCCGCAGTGTCGACATCCAATTCCAACAAATCGATGCAGGCCGCAAGCAGTCGCCACAGCGAGCATTTCCCTGTAATCCCGATACCCAATAGATCGCGGAATGGGATGCTCGACAGCAGATTGAAGCCGTCGACAGCTTTGATACTTACTTGGTATGGCGGTGCGGTGAAGTTTTCGGAATAGAGATCGGCGGTAACGAAGCCTTGCCAATAGAGTTGTTTATTGCGTAGGATGGATACCCGGAATTGGCGCGGGTCGGAGGTAAAGAGCGAGAGGTAGTGGAAGTTCTCTTTGCAGAGGATATTGATCGTGGCCTCGGATGCCTTGACCGGAACATAGAACTCATCGCCGCGCTTTTCCCACGTGATCTGAAGCGGCGTGCCGCCGTCGAAGGCCATCTCCTCCGAGGAACCGCCATAGCCGCGCTCGGCGATCTCCACACGCCACAGAACACCTTTGAACTTGCTTCGAAGTTCTGCATAATATTTCAGTCCGAATAACATAAAACCGCGCCCTCTTTGCCGTAAAGGTAGAGGGCGCGGTTATCGCCATTGAGATACTTTGTCTCAATAAAAAATAGTCCGGATTCGATTTTTCACTGCGAAACGTTCCGCAATTGCCAATAATTTGTACATTTGTAGAAAGAAAGCCCTGAATATGAATGAAGCTGGCTATATTTATATTTTAACCAATCCGAGTTTTAAAGATAATTGGGTAAAAATCGGAAAATGTTCACGATCTGTCGAGTTGCGCTTGAGAGAGTTGGACACTACGGCTGTTCCCTTGCCGTTCGAGATTTTTGCAACAATGAAAACCGTGAAGTTCCACGAAGCAGAAAAGCAGATTCATCGATTGATCGATGGTTTGACAAGTTTTCGGATAAGGCGAAACAGGGAATTTTTTAATATCAATACAAAAAGGGCCTTGGAGGTACTGGAAGCTGCTGCCTTAACAATCGACGATGCGGAAATTAAAGTATACAAAGGAACTGACGGTTCAGAGACTAAAGAGGTTCGACAGGTACGGCCTCGTTTCAGATTCAGCATGATCAATATTCCCATTGGTTCCAAACTTGTCTTTGTTCCAACGGGTGTTGAGGTGTTGGTCGCCGATGACGATAAAATTGAATATGAAGGTCGGCTCTATAAATTATCGACCTTTGTTAAAACTTATATACCTAACGAAAAACGAAATCCGTCAGGGACTTATCAAGGATCTAAATATTTCTCCTATGAAGGCCGAATCCTTGATGATATACGCTTCGAACTCGAGAATCGGATATGACCGAAAATATCATCGGGTATGAATAAAAAATGGCAGCTAAAACTGCCATTTTTTTATGGGGTATCTCGTTACCTATACCTGCGCTACCTTTGCGAATCTACTGTTTTTATGCCGAATTCTTGAGTCTTGTTCCAATATCGGAGCAGAACCTCTATTTGGATTGGTTAATCGAATGACCTTCGGGTCGCTTTTCGGCGGCGGGGTAGGGAATGCACCATCGAGTTTTGCGGCTAATACCTCCATGTCGTTTGCGACTTTGTCATGGGTGATTTTTGCGTAAATCTGCGTGGTGCGAATATTCCGGTGGCCTAACATTTTTGAGACGGTTTCAATAGAAACACCGTTTGAAAGCGTTACGGTCGTGGCGAACGTGTGCCGAGCGAGGTGGAATGTCAACTCCTTATCAACGCCGCTGATCGCCGCAATTTCCTTTAGGTAATCGTTACACTTCTGGTTGCTCGGGACAGGTAGCAACTTTCCGTTGTTGAGTTGTCCCTCGTACTTTTTGAGAATCATCATCGGAATCTCCAGTAGAGGAACGTCGACCGGCGTGTAGGTTTTCTGTCGCCGAGTCCGTAACCAGACCTTACCGTTGTCACCTTCGATGATGTTGTCGGAAGTAAGCCCTTGCACGTCACAGTAGGCAAGGCCGCAGAAACAGCAAAAAATGAATACGTCGCGCACTTGATCGAGCCGCTTTGAAACCATAGGTTTTTGCATAATTGCAGCCAATTCCTGTTTGGTCAGGAATCCGCGATCCACAACGTCGAAATGGATTTTAATCGATGCAAAAGGGTTTTTCTGTACCATGCCGTTATCAATGGCAGTCTGAAAAATTGTGCGGAACTTCTGCATCATTTTCATAGCGTGGTTATTCGCTACGTTAAATGTCGAGCGTAAATAGGTGTCAAACCCATGAATGAATCTCGGGGAGATGTCGCTTAAGGGAATATCAGCGAGGTTATATGATTCTCTGATGTATTTCTCTAACCTATTCCTTACGGCTACATATTTATCGTAGGTCCGCTTGCTGGTCGAGTGACCAACGAGTCTGATATAGTCGACCAGAAAGGCATCGTATAATTTGAGTAAAGACATGCATTTTTCACCTTTGGACGATAATACCTGCTTGAGTTTATCGGCTGTAATAACCTCGCCGGAAAGGAGCAGTTCATTGTACTTCGAGTAGATCAATGCTTTGTAGCTGTCGAGAAAACGGTTAAGTTCTTTCTCTTCATTGGTCAGTCCGACGGTTCTGTCTCCTTTCATTACCCAACGATCTGGTAATATTGATTGCCGGGTTGACAGATGCACGACCTGTCCGTTGATGGTAATTCGCACCAGAATCGGTGCTTTCCCTTCTTGATTCGTCTTGCCCTTCTGAATTAGGTAGCGAATTGAAACTGTGTTTCTTTCCATAGTGTGAAAATTTAAGTTCTGCCCCTTGTTTTTACAGCAAATTTAAGCCTGCAGAATCACCCGGAAGAATAATCGGTGCGGCAAAGTGCGACACGGGGAACGACAAACTGCAACATGAATTTAATTTGCTTTGTATTAGTTCATTACGATGCAAACATAACCTTACTTTACGGCAAAGTCAAGTCTTTAGGGCAGAATCTGCGAGAAGGAGGGCAACTATTATCGAATAAGAGGCTGTTTACCGCGAAATGCGGAAAAAGTAACCAAATTTCGCGGTTTGTCGTGGGTAGGTTACGAATTGGTTACAAAGGTTTGCCGCAGTTTGCCGTATTAGGGGCAGGAGCGGATGCGACAAAGCACGACATTGTAAATCAGTTCGTTGCGACAGGCGAGTGTGTAAGGGATTGGCAGATAATTAAAAAGCGGAAATCGTTAAATTTCCGCTTTTGTACCCCCTCAGGGGCTCGAACCCTGGACCCCAACATTAAGAGTGTCGTGCTCTACCAACTGAGCTAAAGAGGCATCAATCCTTTGGGATTGCGAGTGCAAAATTAGTGATATTTTTTATTATTGCAAAAAAATCCTGAAAAAAATCGGGATTTTTTTGCAATAAAAGCTTTTCACGTTATCGCAGAGCCACTTTGGGTTTATTGCATGTCCAGTTTGTCGCTGTTCCATTCCCCCGCAGCATCGGGATAGATGAACGGCCGCGAGTCGCCGGACTTCTTCATGTCCAGGTAACTTTCGTAGAGGTTGATGCCGTTGGACGATTGCGTGGCCAGCGAAAAGGCGATTACCGACGGATGCCGTTTCGAGGCATGGTAGCTGTCCGCCGTACGTTCGACATATGCCCCCTGCCATTCCGGGGCGTTCGACGGATTGCCGCCGATCCGCCGCGATTCACCGCTGCTGCGGGTGTCGATCGGCGCCTGTACGATCACGTACATTCCCAGCGTGTCGCAGGTGCCATACAGCGTCGGGGACACCGGGCCCGGGAGGAGTTTAAGCGTGTTGTACCCTTGCCCGCGTAAAGCTGCGATTTCGTCTGCCGAGGCATGGGCGGGAACTTCGCGCGTGCGGAGCGTGACGGGTGTGCCGTTCACCGCCAGCTGTCCGTTTTGCACCTCTACGGTGCGGAACCCCAGCGGGACTTCGATATATTCCATGTAGCGGCCTTCGTGCTGGGTTTTGACCCGCAAGGTGAAGCGTGTGGTCTTTTCCGGGCTCCAGAGCAGGCTGTCCGGAATACGTGCCAGGAACCGCAGGGTGTCCTCGCCGCGCATGTTGAGTTTGATGTCCTTGTATCCTGTTACCGAGGTTTTACCGGCGGGGGACAGCAATTCGTAGTGGATGCGCGACGTGCGCGGGTTGAGGGCTTCGCTCTTGACGACGAGTCCGACTTCGGCCATGACGTTGTCACCCTCTTCGGTGCTGCGCCATGTCTTGGTGAGTATGTCGCGTACGCGCAATGTCGGCTGGCTCATGACCCATGCCTCTCCGATGGCCGGTGCGGCATCGTTTTTCCAGCTTTCGAGCCTTGCGACCTTCGACGGGGAACTGAGAATGACCTCCAGTGTGTTACGCCCCTCTTTGGCATGGCGCGTGAGGTTGAATTCGGCCGGGGCATTGCAGTCGCTGTTGTAGGCTACCGTCCCGCCGTTTATGCGGATCTCGTAGTCGGCCGACGCCCATCCGATCCGGAGCAGCACCTGCCGGTTGGCCCAGGCGAACGGTACGGTGAAATCCGTCGTGAAACTGTTGCCCTTTTGCGTCCATTCGGTCAGGCGCGTGAAATATTTGTTGTCGCTGCCGTCGGCCTCCGCAGCTTCCCGGGCGGTGGGGTAGACGAGCAATTCGCCGCGCATCGGTTCGCGGCCGTAGGTCGGAATATACTCCTGTGCCGCCAGCGTGCAGCACGAAAAAAGTGCTATGATCGAAAGAATACTCCTCATAGGGTTGTTTTTTGTGAACATTCCCTCACGCCCGGCCAAACGAGTTGCCCTTGCGGCCCGGCATATCGAAAATGTTCGTATATTTGTGCACGTAAAGATAGTAAATTTTCCGGAACTTAGATGCCTGCGCTTCCCAAACTCAATTTTCCTGCCATCCGGCTGCGTGCCCGCCGCCGCGAGGGACAGGTCGAGGTGTGGGATGACCTGCGGGGTATTTACCTCGTACTGACTCCCGAGGAGTGGGTGCGGCGCCACCTGATCGCCTACCTCGTTTCGCACTGCGGGGTGCTGCCCAAGCGCGTCGTACAGGAGTATGCCGTGCCGGTCAACGGGCAGCCGCAGCGGGCCGACGTCGTGGTGGTCGGCGACCGTGCCGAGCCGCTGGTGCTGGCCGAATGCAAGGCGCCGGAAATCCGGATCGACGAGCGTACCCTGGCGCAGGCTGTGCGCTACAATTCGGTGCTGGGGGCGCGGTTCGTGATCCTGACCAACGGCCTGCGGCACTACTGCTGCGAGTACCGCGACGGCAAGTACGTCCAGTTGTCGGGGTTCCCCGATTTCTCGGCCCTATAAATTCTTGAAATTCGAATCGATGTAGTGCTGGAAACTCTCCTTGTAGTTTTCACCGATGGGGACGTATTCCGTATCGCTCAGGAACACGCGGCCGCGGACATAGCCTTTGATGCAACGCAGGTTGACGATGTAGGAACGGTGCACGCGCATGAACATATCCGACGGGAGTGCCGCCTCCATGTTCTTGAGCCGGAAAAGCGTGGTGATCGTCGTGCCGTCGGCAAGGTGCATCCGCACGTACTCCCCTTCGCTTTCCAGGTACACGATGTCGCTGATCTTGACCAGCGAAACCTTGTAATCCGCTTTCACGGAGATGTATTCCTTGTCTTTGGGCAGGGCTTCGGGGGTAGCCTCGGGTACTCCCGCACGCTGGTTGTGGCGCAGTTCGTAGAGCGAATTGGCTTTCCCCGCCGAGCGGCTGAAGTCGGCAAAACTGAAGGGTTTGAGCAGATAATCCACGGCGTCGAGCTTGAACCCTTCGACGGCATATTCCGAGTAGGCCGTCGTGAAAATCACCATCGGCCTGTCGACCAGCGAACGGACGAATTCCACGCCGCTCAGGTCGGGCATGTTGATGTCGACGAATATCAGGTCTACATGCTGCGCGGCCAGAAACTGCTGGGCTTCGAGCGCGTTGTTGCATGTAGCGGCGAGTTCCAGGTACGGGATTTTCTCAATGTAGCCTTTCAGCTGGCGCAGGGCCAGCGGCTCATCGTCTATGGCGATACATTTAAGCATGGAGGGTAGGTATTACGAGTTTTACGGTATAGGTCTCATTGGTTTCCCCGATGTCGAGCGAATAGTTTTTCGGGCCGTAGATCAGCGAGAGGCGTTTTCGGACGTTCTCCAGCCCGATCCCGGCATTGTGCTTCTCCGCCTGCGGGGTGTGGAGGCTGTTGCTGATGGTGCTGACGACCTTGCCGTCGGCGTAGTCGATCCGCATGTGGATGAACGACGGTTTGCTGTAACTCACGCCGTGCTTGAAGGCGTTTTCCACGAATACGATCAGCAACAGCGGCGGGATGGAAACCTGGGGCGGCAGGTCGTGCGGGTATTCCACGCGAATGTCCACGGCGTCGGTGTAGCGGATGCGCATCAGCCCGATGTAATTCTGTACGAACTGGATGTCCCTGTTCAGGGAGATGATCTCGCGCCCCGATTCATAGAGCACATAGCGCATCATCTTCGACAGCTCGATCACGGCATTTTTGGCATATTCGGTGTCGATGTCTATCAGGGCGTGGATGTTGTTGAGCGTGTTCATGAAGAAATGGGGATTTATCTGGTATTTCAGATAGTCCATTTCGGCTTCCAGGTTCTGGCGTTTGAGTTCTTCCATCTGCTGCTCGTCGCGCATCGACTGGTAAATGAGCTTGATACCCGTGTTGGCCCCCGTCATAAAGAATCCCAGCACGACGTTCCAATACATCTCCAGGTTCGAGAACGAGGCTTTCCGGTAGGCGTCGAACGCCTCGGGGTCGCCGTGGGGGAGGAAGTGGTCGGTGAGGTGCTCTTCGTAAACGTCTACCAGCCAGAATACGGCTATGATGAGCGCCAGGTCGCAGAGCAGGTAGGTCTTGTACTTGCGGCGCAGCATGAGCCGCGGGGCGAGGACGGAGTTATGTATGATGAAGATGATGAAGTAGGGGGCTATCTGCCGCCATGCGATGAGCACGTTCTCGAAACTGATGTGCAGTTCCGACATCATCTGCGAATTGAGCACCGGCACCAGGATGATGGCTGCCCACACCATCACGTAGAGCAGGTTTTCTCCGACGGTTTGCTTGCGGGTCATTTTCATGCCGTAAAGATAATAAAAAAAAGTTACCCGGTGCTCCCGGGTAACTTTCGTAAAAAAAGCAGGTAACCGAACTATTAGTGACGCCTCATTGTTGGAATGGATTCAGTGACTATGAAGAATTTGGGATAGAGAATCCAAGTGGTTACCTGCTGAGCCTTTATGTGTATGTTTTTTTATTTGTTCAGTAGCGACGGACTGTATAAATAACGTTTGATACTCCGTTTTGGTGTCTTTTCGAACTCCGTCGGATAAATTATTATTTCCGACACCCGTTCGTATGCCGCCAGGAGCGAGTTCAGTTCCGTGAGGTTGTTCTGCATGATCTGCGGCAGGTCGTTCTTGTCCACGCCTTCCGCCTCGGCCTGTTCGTAGTCGGGGACGACCATCGCCTTGAGCTTGCCGTTGCCCGAGTCGAGTATCAGGGATTCGAGTACGAGGTACATGTTGTTGAGCTTGTCCTCGATCTCCTCGGGATAGATGTTCTGCCCGCTTCCGGAGAGGATCATCGTCTTCGAGCGTCCGCGGATGTAGAGCGTTCCGTCCGGATCCATCGTGCCCATGTCGCCCGTGTGGAGCCAGCCGTCGGGTTCGAGTACCTTCTCCGTATCTTTTTCGTTCTTGTAGTAGCCTTTCATCACATGCTCGCCGCGCACGATGATTTCGCCGGCCACATGCTCCGGGTCGGGCGAGTCGATCCTGACGTCGAGCAGCCCTTTCAGGTAGCGGCCGCAGGAACCCGCCTTGAATTCGTTGTCGGGCGTGAAACTGATGAGCGGCGCGCATTCGGTCATGCCGTAACCGATGGTGATCGGGAATTTGATCTTCATCAGGAACGATTCGGTCTCCTGATTCATCGGGGCGCCGCCGACGATGAATATGTCGACGTTGCCGCCGAAGGCATCCAGCAGTTTTTTCCGGATCACCGAGTAGATGGCCGTGTTGAGCAGCGGGATCTTGACGGCGATCGACATGGGGCCTTTTTCGAGCATCGGCATCACCTGCTTGCGGTAGACCTTTTCGAGGATCATCGGTACGCAGCAGATGATCGTCGGCTTGACCACGGACATGGCTTCCAGCAGGATCTTGGGCGACGGGATTTTACCCAGCAGGGTGATGTGCCCGCCGACGGCCAGCGGCGAAAGGAAATCGAACGCGCAGCCGTAGGCGTGGGCCAGCGGCAGGAACGACAGCGTACGCCCGCCCTTGCGGAAATAATAACTGCCGGTCTGCGTGTTGACCATGCCGCGCGCGAAAAGGACGTTGCCCGTGAGGTTGTTCACCGTGAGCATCACGCCCTTCGAATAACCCGTGGTTCCCGACGTATAGTTGAGCAGGATGACCTCGTCGTTGGGTATTTCGGGGTATTTTATGTCGTTTACGCTGAACCCGCGCGGATATTTCGAACGGTAGTTTTTCAGAATGTCGCGCTGGAACTTGGTGAGCGCCTTGCCGTCGCGTTCGTAGATGGCGTGGAAATCGGTGAGTGAGAATACGGCTTCGATCTGGCGTATCTGGTCTTCTTCGATGACGTCCCAGAAATTGTCGCCCAGGAAGAGCAGCTTGCTCTCCGAGTGGTTGATGATGTGGATGATGTCGGCCGGGGCGAAGTCCTGCAATATCGGGACGATTACGGCGCCGTAGGAGATCGTGGCTATGTAGGTGATGCACCACCGGGGATTGTTGCGTCCGATCAGCGCTATTTTGTCACCTTTCTTCACGCCGGCCTTTTTGAACAGGAGGTGCAGCTTGGCGATCTCCTTGGCCATCTCGTAATACGAGAATGTTTCGCCCTTGAAATAGTCGGTCAGTGCCGGCATTTCCCGGTTCTCGCGAAAACTCGTCTCGTATATTTTTATCAGGTTTTCCTCTAACATGGTTGCGTCCTAGTGTCCGGTACAAAGATAGACTAAAAAAACGATTCTCCAGCAGGATGCCTGCATTTTTTATCCTATTGTGCTTACTTATTGCTATAAAAAGTCCTGAGAGGCAGCTCCCGGAGCCTTATTTGTTTCCTCCCTCGTCCTTGGATTCCCCCGGGGCTGGCTTTACGCGCCGAGGTTTCCAGATGTATATTTTCGATTCGGTGCCGGCCTTCAGCCGCTCGATGTTCTTGCGGTGGGTGTAAATCAGCAGGATGGCGATGATGAACGAAAAAACCACGAACGGCACCAGATGGTTGACCTTCGGCGATATGAGCGTGAAGATCGGGAAGGAACAGCCTGCGACCATCGAAGCGAGCGACACGTAGTGGGTGACCATCAGCACCAGGAACCATACGCCGAAGCAGAGCAGTACGAGCGGGGCGTTGACGCCCATGATGGCCCCGACGAGCGTTGCCACGCCTTTCCCGCCGCGGAACCCGGCGAAAATCGGGAAGATGTGTCCCGCAACGGCGGCGAACACGGCGATGAAGCGCAGGATGTAGAACCAGTTTTCATTGGCCCCGTCGGCGAATACGCTGTCGTATTTCATCAGGTCGATGATCGTCACCGCCACGAACCCCTTCAGGAAATCGAGCCCGAAGACGGGCAGTGCGGCCCGCTTGCCCAGCACGCGCAGCATGTTGGTCGTGCCGGCGTTCTTGCTGCCGTATTCGCGGATGTCGATGCCGTAATATTTCTTGCCGATCCACACGGCGCTCGGAATCGAGCCCAGCAGATAGGCGATGATAATCATGGTGGTAGCGGTGTAATATGTGAGGATCATAATGGTTTTCCAAGGGTTTGTATAATGCAAATATAATTAAAAAATCCGGAAACGGAAGCCCTGCGTGAAAAATCCGCGCCGTTCTGCTGGCGGATTCGGGGGAATATCGTATCTTTGCATACTTTAAATGTATAACAGGGTATGAATACGAAAGCATTACTGGAACCTATGGGCTCGTGGGCGTGGTGGCGCTCGTGGTTTCTGATCTTTTTCGGATGTTCGGTCATGGGTGCCGGCTTCGTGCTGTTTGTGAACCCCTACAATTTCGTACCGGGAGGCGTGTACGGTATGGGTATCGTGCTGCACAACATTTTTCCGTCGATCCAGGTGGGTACGTTCGGCTATATGTTCGACGTGCCGTTGATGCTCGTTGCGATGCTGGTTTTCGGCGGGCAGTTCGGAACGCGTACGGTGCTGGCTGCGCTTTATACGCCCGGCTTCATGAACGTGCTCACGCGGCTGGTCTATCCCGACGCCGCGGCGGTCGAGAGCCTCGACCCGTCGCTGCTGCTGAACGGGCGGCTCGACCTGTCGAACGACCTGCTGCTGACGTGCGTCATCGGCGCCGTCGTCATCGGCGTGGGGCAGGGCATCGTCGTGCGCCAGCAGGCGACCACGGGCGGCACCGACATCGTGGCGATGCTGTTGCAGAAATTCGCGGGCATCAAGTTCTCGTCGGGCATCTTCCTGGCCGACGGTTTCGTCGTGCTGTCCGGCCTGGCCGTCATCGGCTTCGGGCTGGGGACGGGCGAAGCCGCTTCGAACGGCTGGATGCTGACGCTCTATTCGCTCATTACGATTTATATCACCTCGCGTGTGATCGCCTACCTGCTCAACGGTGCGTCGTACGACAAGCTGCTCTTCATCATCAGCGACCACCATCAGGCGCTCAAACGCTTCATCATCGAAGACCTCGACCGCAGTGCGACCTACATCAAGTCGAAGGGGATGTATACGGACGCTTCGCGGGACATGATCTTCCTGGTCGTGAGCCGCAAGGAGGTGCACCTCGTGCAACATAAGATCAAAGAGATCGACCCGGCGGCGTTCGTGGTCGTGACCGATGCCTACGAGACGTTCGGCGAAGGGTTCAAACAGTTCCCCGACAAGAACGAGATACATGCGGAATAACGGAAATTTGGAACGTGGAATTTAAACTCAATACGAATACATTGCGCCCCCTGTCGGGCGCCGGACGCAAACTTTTCGTCGAAACCTACGGCTGCCAGATGAATGTCGGCGACACGGAGGTCGTGGTCGCCCTGATGCAGCGGGAGGGATACGTGTACACCGAGGATATCGGTCAGGCCGATGTCATCCTGATCAACACCTGCTCGATCCGCGACAATGCCGAGCAGCGTATCTGGGGGCGCCTGTCCGAGATGAAACGCTACCGCCGGGCCAAACCGGGGCTCGTCGTGGGCATCATCGGCTGCATGGCCGAACGCCTCAAGGAGAAATTGGTCGAGGGCCCTTACGGCGTCGACGTCGTGGCCGGGCCGGATGCCTACCGCGACCTGCCGCGCCTGGTGCGCGAGGCCGAGGCGGGCGGCAAGGGCGTGAACGTCCTGCTCTCCACGGAGGAGACCTATGCCGAGATCGCCCCCGTGCGGCTCGACCGCAACGGCGTGAGCGCCTATGTGGCCATCATGCGCGGATGCAATAATTTCTGTTCCTACTGCGTGGTGCCCTACACCCGCGGCCGCGAACGGAGCCGCGACCCGCAAACGATCGTCGCGGAGGCCCGCTCGCTCTTCGAGAACGGATACCGCGAAGTGACGTTGCTGGGGCAGAACGTCAATTCGTACAAGGCCGGCGAGGTGGACTTCCCCGAACTGATGCGCCTCGTGGCGTCGGTTTCGCCGTCGCTGCGCGTGCGCTTCGCCACGTCGCACCCCAAGGACATGAGCGACCGCCTGCTGGAGGTCATGGCCTCGATGCCCAACATCTGCCGCTCGATCCACCTGCCCGCACAATCGGGCGCCTCGTCGATGCTCGGGCGTATGAACCGCAAGTACACCCGCGAATGGTATCTCGGCCGTATCGCCGCCATCCGCCGTTACCTGCCCGATTGCGCCATCACGACCGACCTGATCGCCGGCTTCTCGGGCGAGACCGAGCAGGAACACGAAGCGACGCTTTCGCTCATGCGCGAGGTGGGGTACGAGTTCGCCTACATGTTCAAATACTCGGAGCGTCCCGGGACTTTCGCGCACGAGCACCTGCCGGACGACGTGCCCGACGAGGTGAAGTCGCGGCGGCTTTCGGAGATCATCGCCCTGCAAAACGAACTGGGGCATGCGAGCAACCTGCGCGACGTGGGGCGCGAGTTCGAAGTGCTGGTCGAGGGGCGCTCGAAGCGCGACGAAAAGCAGCTTTCGGGCCGCACGTCGCAGAACAAGGTCGTGATCTTCGACCGCGGCCGGCACGACGTCGGCGACTATGTGCGTGTGCGTATTACGGGGTGCACCCCGGCGACGCTGTTCGGAGAAGAAATCATTTAAGGATATAATAAACTGAAACGTAAGATGCGATTTGACGAACTTGACCTGGAGGATGAGATCCTCGACGGACTTGACGATATGAATTTTCAGGAGATGACTCCTGTCCAGGAACACACCATCCCGGTGATCCTGGAGGGCCGCGACATCATCGGTTGCGCCCAGACCGGAACTGGCAAGACGGCGGCCTATACGCTGCCGCTGCTCAACAGGCTGTTGATCGAAGGGAACGAAGACAATGTGATAAAATCGGTGATCATCGTGCCGACGCGCGAACTGGCGCAGCAGATCGACCAGCAGTTCCAGGGATTTTCGTACTACCTGCCCGTGTCGACCACGGTCGTATACGGCGGTGGCGACGGCAAGGGCTGGGATGTGCAGAAGCGCGGTATGCTGATGGGTTCGGACGTGGTGATCGCCACCCCCGGGCGCATGATCTCGCACATCCAGAACAGCGGCATCGACCTTTCGCACGTCGAGTGCCTGATCCTCGACGAGGCCGACCGTATGCTCGACATGGGTTTCAGCGAGGACATCATGAAGATCGTCTCCTATATGCCCAAGGATCGGCAGACGATCATGTTCTCGGCGACGCTGCCCCCGAAGATACGCGAGATGGCCAGGACGATCCTGCGCAATCCCGCCGAGGTGAACATCGCCATTTCGAAACCCAACGAGGCGATCGACCAGTCGGCCTATGTCTGCTACGAGAACCAGAAGCTGGGTATCATCCGCGAGATGTTCGCCGAGCCGACCGATTCGAAGACGATCATCTTCTCGTCGTCGAAGCTCAAGGTCAAGGAGCTGGCGCACACGCTCAAGCGCATGAAACTCAATGTGGCCGCCATGCATTCCGATCTGGAACAGGCGCAGCGCGAGGAGGTGATGCTCGACTTCAAGAACAACAAGGTGTCGATCCTGGTGGCTACGGACATCGTGGCGCGCGGCATCGACATCGAGGATATCGGGCTGGTCATCAATTACGATGTGCCGCACGACCCCGAGGATTATATCCACCGTATCGGCCGTACGGCGCGCGCCGCGGCTACGGGCAGCGCCGTGACGTTCGTCAGCGAGGACGAGCAGGGCAAGTTCCATGCGATCGAGAAGTTCATCGAGAGGGATATCCGCAAGGCCGAATTGCCGGCCAGCGTGGGCGCGGGCCCCGTATACAATCCTGCCGTCAATAACGGCCGTGGGCGCGGTGGCCGTGGCCGCGGCGGTTCGAACGGCGGAAGCCGTGGGCGCGGACGCGCAGACAAGGGCGAACGCGCAGGGCGCGAACGCCGCAACGACCGGGAACGGGGTGCGGCGGCTGCCGAAAATCCCGGGATCGCAGTCCCTCAGGCGGCACCTGCCGATAACGACCACGCCTCCGGGCGCGGCGAAGGCAATCGTGGGACGCGTGACCGCAAACACCGCCATCGCGGGGGCAGGAACCGTCGCCGCGGCGATAAGCCCCAAGGCGGCGAAACCCCGCAGCCGGGCGGTAGTGTGCCCCGGGAGTAGTCCGTGCGGGATACACAGGGAGAGACGGCACGCTGGTTGCCGGGCTGAAGGTTTCCCTAACCGGCAGCAGCCGTAAATACCCCTGCATGGGTAAAATGCAAGGCCGGGCTTTCTGAAAGCCCGGCCTTGCCGTTATTGTCCGGCGGTTTTTCCGCCTGCCGTTTTCAGGCATCGGCCTGCCGTGGCCGGCGGTGGGGTGCGAACCGGTTTGCCGGAGCGGGCTGCGCGGATTGCCTGCGCGGAATTCCGCCGGTCATTTACGCGGATCCCACGAAGGATGCGCCGGGTCTTCGGCCCTGAGGGCCTCTTCGAGCGAGATGCCCAGCGCCTCGGCCACTCCCTTGCCGTATGCCGGGTCGGCATAGTAGCAGTGGCGCGTGTGGCGCTGCTTGATGAACAGTTCGGCATCGCCCATGGCGCGCGCCGTATTCTCGCAGGTGGCTTTCTGATCTTCTGCCGACATCACGCGCCACAGCAGGCCGGGCTGCGTGAAATAGTCGCTGTCCAGTTCGCGCTCGTCGTAGTTGTAAACGTCGCCGTTCACGGCCAGGGGCGGCTCTTTGAGGGCGGGGGTGTCCTGCCATTCGCCGTAGCTGTTGGGTTCGTAACCCTTTGCCGATCCGTAGTTGCCGTCGGTGCGCATCTGCCCGTCGCGGTGGAAGGCGTGGATCGGGCAGCGGGGCCTGTTCACGGGGATTTCCGTGTGGTTCACGCCCAGGCGGTAGCGCTGTGCGTCGCCGTAGGAGAACAGACGCCCCTGCAACATCTTGTCGGGCGAGAAGCCGATGCCTTCGACGATGTTCATCGGGTTGAACGCCGCTTGCTCGACATCGGCATAGTAATTCTCGGGGTTGCGGTTCAATTCCAGCACGCCCACCTCGTGCAGCGGGAAATCCTTGTGGTACCACACCTTCGTCAGGTCGAACGGGTTGAGCTTGTAGTTGCGCGCCTCTTCCTCGGTCATCAGCTGCACGTACATCGTCCAGCGCGGGAAATCGCCGCGTTCGATGGACTCGTAGAGATCCCTCTGGTGCGACTCGCGGTCTTTGCCCACAAGGGCTTCGGCCTCGGCGTCCGTCAGGTTCCTGATCCCCTGCTGGGTCGTGAGGTGGAACTTCACCCACGTGCGCTTGTTGTCCTTGTCATAGAAACTGTATGTGTGGCTGCCGAATCCGTGCATGTGGCGGTACGATGCCGGAATGCCCCGCGGTGACATGGTGATCGTCACCTGGTGCAGCGCTTCGGGCAGCAGCGTCCAGAAATCCCAGTTGTTGTTGGCCGAACGCAGGTTGGTGCGCGGGTCGCGCTTCACGGCATGGTTCAGGTCGGGGAATTTCAGCGGGTCGCGCAGGAAGAATACGGGGGTGTTGTTGCCCACGAGATCCCAGTTGCCCGCGTCGGTGTAGAACTTCATGGCGAAACCGCGGATGTCGCGCTCGGCATCGGCTGCGCCGCGCTCGCCGGCGACGGTCGAGAAACGCACGAAGCATTCGGTTTTCTTGCCGACCCGGGCGAAGATCGACGCACGCGTGTATTCGGTGATGTCCTGCGTCACCGTAAAGGTGCCGAATGCGCCCGAGCCTTTGGCATGCATACGCCGTTCGGGGATTACTTCGCGGTCGAAATGCGCGAGTTTCTCGAGGAACCACGGGTCTTGCAGCGTCACGGGGCCGCGGACGCCTGCGGTCTGGATGTTCTGGTTGTCGGCGATCGGCCGGCCGTTCTCAGCGGTAAGCTGTTTCTTTTTGTCCATGGGGTTTTCTTATTATGCGGGTTAGATTTTTTATAAATGTAAGTTATGTTTCACGGATTTGCAAATCGGTAATTCTGATGATGGTATAACCTGAAGTTATACAGGCCGAAAACCGTACCTTGACTGCCTCCGAAGGCGGATGCGATTTTTCGGCCCGAAATGCGGGTGTTTTTATTTTTGTGCATTATCTTTGAGATACCGCTTGCGATTGTTTCCCCGAACCTAAATCTCCGAACCATGGATCTGACATTCAGCACGCCCCTGAAAGGCAACCTCGTCCTGTGCAGCGACTACCGCGATGCCGCGCTGCATCGCAGCCCCGGGCTCTATAAATTCGTCTGGGTAAGGCGTGGATGCCTTTGGCTCGAAGTCGACCATATTCCCATGGAGCTCCGGGCTGGGATGCTGCTGCCCCTGACGCCGCTCCATACCCTCGACGTGACACGCGCCGAGGGCGAATACCTGATCCTTGCTTTCGACAGCAATTTCTACTGCATTTTCGGTCATGACGGCGAGGTGTCGTGCAGCGGGCTGCTTTTCAACGGCAGTTCCGAAGTGCTGCGGCTCGAACTCTCCGAAATGCGCACGGCCGCCCTGCAACGGGTGGTCGACGACCTGCGGGCTGAATACGGGGTAGTTGACGGCCTGCGCGAAGAGATGCTCCGCATGCAGCTCAAACGGTTTATTATCATATGTACGCGCATCGCGCGCGAGCATTTCTCCGTCGGTGCCGACCGTGAAAAACTCTTCGACACGGTGCGCCGCTACTATGTGCTGGTCGACGAGCATTTCCGGACGAAGAAACGGGTGCAGGACTATGCCGGGCTGCTCCACCGGTCGCCCAAGACGCTCGCAAACCTCTTCGCCTCGTGCGGGCAGCCCTCGCCGCTGAACATCATCCACGACCGGGTCAATGCCGAGGCGCGCCGCCTGCTGCTCTATACCCCGAAAAGCGCCAAGGAGATCGCTTACCTGCTGGGCTATGAGGATACCGCGGCCTTCAGCCGTTTCTTCGCCAAAATGAACGGCGAGAGCATCACCGGGTTCCGGCAGCGCGAAAAAAGGGAATAATTCCCAACATTTCCGGTATTCCTGCCATCGCGTGTGCGATCCTGAATCCAGATCTTTGCATCATCGGACAATTAACGAAAAACGAATATGATGCAAAGACTTTCCTGCCTGTTTTACGGCTTTCTGAAAATTGCGGCCAACGCGCAACGGCTCGGCCTGGGGATGATCCGGGTGGCTATCCTTATCATTTTTGTCTGGATCGGCGGACTTAAATTCCGGAATTACGAAGCCGAAGGCATCGTGCCCTTCGTGGCGAACAGTCCCTTCATGAGTTTCCTCTACAACGAAAAAGCACCCGAGTACAGGGATTATAAACTCAAGGAGGGCGAATACGACGCTGCAAAGCATGCGTGGCATGAAAAGAACAACACCTATGGCTTTTCCCACGGGCTGGGGGTGCTGATCATGGGAATCGGCATCCTGACCTTCCTCGGGTTCTTCTCGGCCCGCATCGGCCTGGCCGGGGAGCTGCTGGCCGTGATTATGACGCTCGGCACGCTGTCGTTCCTGGTGACTACGCCCGAAGTCTGGGTGCCGGATCTGGGCAGCGGGGAATACGGGTTCCCGTTGCTCTCGGGCGCCGGGCGGCTGGTGATAAAGGATATTGCGATCCTTGCCGGTGCCGTGGTGCTGCTCTCCGATACGGCGCGTAAGCTATTGGTGCGGCAGCGGGAGGCGTGACGGGGGCAAAAAGGGACGACATATGCAGTGTCGCCCCTTTTTTGTTTTGTGCGAATGGCAGGGCAGGTATTCTCCTCCTTATTTCTGCCGGACGCAAATCTGCATCGGTACCCCGGTATAAGAAAAGTCCCCCTTTGTCAAAGGGGGATTTAGGGGGAATGTTAAAGCGGGATTTCTCCGGCAACAAGACCTGACGATGCCGCAGCCCGTCCTTATTTCTGCCGGAAGTAGATTTGCATCGGCACCCCGGTATAAGAAAAGTCCCCCTTTGTCAAAGGGGAATTTAGGGGGAATGATAGAGCGGGATTTCTCCGGCGACAAGACCTGACGATGCCGCAGCCCGTCCTTATTTCTGCCGGAAGCAAATCTGTATCGGTACCCCGGTATAAGAAAAGTCCCCCTTTGTCAAAGGGGGATTTAGGGGGAATGTTAAAGCGGGATTTCTCCGGCAACAAGACCTGACGATGCCGCAGCCCGTCCTTATTTCTGCCGGAAGTAAATTTGCATCGGCACCCCGGAGAAATCCCAGTGGTCGCGGATGTTGTTTTCGAGGAAGCGGCGGTAAGGTTCCTTGATGTACTGCGGCAGGTTGACGAAGAACGCGAACTGCGGCGTCGGCGTCGGCAACTGGGTTACATATTTGATCTTGATGTATTTGCCCTTGGTCGCGGGCGGCGGGTAATTTTCGATCAGCGGCAGCAGGAAATCGTTGAGCGCCGAGGTCGAGATGCGGCGTTTGCGCGACTCGTAGACCCGGATGGCCGTCTGGAGTACGTCGAAAATGCGTTGTTTGCTCAGAACCGAGGTGAAGATGATCGGAATGTCGTTGAACGGTGCGAGTTTCTTCTTCAGGAACTCCGTCCACTCTTTCATCGTATTGTTGTCCTTCTCGACCAGATCCCATTTGTTGACCACGATCACGCAACCCTTGCGGTTGCGGACGATCAGGTTGTGGATGTTGAGGTCTTGCGATTCGAGCCCCTGCTGTGCATCGAGCATCAGGATGCAGACGTCGGAATTTTCGATGGCGCGGATCGAACGCATCACCGAGTAAAATTCGAGGTCTTCCATCGCCTTGCCCTTCTTGCGCATGCCTGCCGTGTCCACAAGGTAGAAGTCCATCCCGAATTTGTTGTAGCGGGTGTGGATCGAGTCGCGTGTGGTGCCGGCGATCGAGGTCACGATATTGCGTTCTTCGCCCAGCAGGGCGTTGGTCATCGACGATTTGCCGACGTTGGGACGGCCCACGATGGTGATGTGCGGCAGGTTCTCCTCCTCTTCGACCAGGGTCTCGGCGGGCAGCGCCGCGAGGATGGCATCCATCAGGTCGCCCGTGCCGCTGCCGCTCATCGAACTGATGCAGTAGGGGTCGCCCAGCCCCAGAGCATAGAACTCGTGCGAAGAGTATATCTGGTCGTTGTTATCGACCTTGTTGCAGACGAGGATCACCTTTTTCGATGTGCGGCGCAGGAGGTCGGCCATCAGCATGTCGAGGTCGGTGATGCCGGTCTTGACTTCGACCAGGAAGAGGATTACGTCGGCTTCGTCGATCGCCAGCAATACCTGGCGGCGGATTTCGTCCTCGAAGATATCTTCCGAGTTGACGGTGTAGCCGCCCGTGTCTATCACGGAAAATTCCCGGCCGTTCCAGTCGGTCTTACCGTAATGGCGGTCGCGGGTGGTTCCGGCCGTGGCATCGACGATGGCCTTTCGCTGGCCGACCAGACGGTTGAAGAGGGTGCTTTTGCCGACATTCGGACGGCCCACGATTGCTACGAGACTCATACTCTATTTCTTTTTTCTGATGCAAAGATAATACAAGGCGGCCGCAAAACCAAACCTGTCCGGGTTTTTCCGGGGCGCATCCGTCACCCGTAAAGGTAGTATAAAATCCGGAAACGGGAAACTCCCCGCACCGGTTGCCCGGGCGTGCGTTACAGATAGCGGTTGTCCGTATCGCCCGCCTGTACGGGATAGACCAGCACGAAACTGTGCCCGGCGAAGAACTGCTCCATATACCCCGGCACCTTGCTCATGGCGGGGTGGTAGGAGAGCCGGTCGCGGCGGCTCATCACCACCCACAGGCAATCGTCGCGTTTGGTTTCATAGGTCAGCGCCGTCAGGTCGTTCCAGCAGTCGGAGACCACGTATTCGGCTTTCGACGAGCGTTTTCCGCGCGAAGGCCGCAGGTATTGCATCGTGCTGGCCGGGGCGTAGAAGACGATCCTGGCACTCGAATTCTCGGCCAGGTTGCGTAATTTCTGCATCCAGAGCTGGAACCCGGCCTCTTTCTCGGCTTTTTCGGGCACGATGACCAGGTGCCGCTTGACGGTGGTGAGCGGTTGTTCGGGGTGGTAGAAGAACGTGGTGACGTTGCTGTAGCCCAGCAGGTCGGCGGCCATCCTGCCGATGCCCGACCCACCCGGCGTACGGTCGTGGTGCATACCCATCACGATGTCGGAGATATTGCGCTCCTTGACCACGCTGACGATGGCGTTGGCGATGTTCACGTCGTAGCGGAGCAGTTGCTGCATGTAATTGTCGGCCGATGCCGCCGCCTGCGCCGCCATGTCGAGCAGTTTGCGCCCCTGTTTTTCGAGGTTGGGGTCTTCGACCTTGTTGTCGATGGCGTTCAGCGCATAGAGCCCGTTCCGCTCCTTGGCCTTTTTGAGCGTCATGCTCAGGCAGACCAGTTCGTAGGCGGTCTGCTCGTTGGCGAGCGGGATCAGGATATGGTCTTCCTCCTGCGGCTCCTTGTCGTCGTCCTGCGCATTGCGCATTGCGATGTTGTGTGCGCCCCGTTGCGTGGCGAAGGTCGAGACGGTGCAGGTGGCGAGGATCATCAGGATCGTGCCGTTCAGGACGCTTTCGCTCAGCAGGCGGATTGGTTCGCCGTCCGCCGTATGCCCGAGTATGACGTTGTAGCCGACCATGACGGCCGCGAGCGTCGCCGCCACATGGGCGCTGCTCAGCCCGAAGATCACCGTACGCTGGTCGTTCGAGAGCCGGAAGGTCTTTTGTGTGAAATAGGCCGCGAGGAATTTCGCGAGCGTAATCAGGGCGATCATCACCATCGCCACTTCGATGCTTTCCCAGTCGCGGAAGAACGCCCGGTAGTCGATGAGCATGCCCACGCCGATCAGGAAGAAGGGGATGAAGATGGCGTTTCCCACGAATTCGATCCGGTTCATCAGGGGCGAGGTGCGGGGGATCTGGCGGTTGAGGGCCAACCCCGAGAGGAATGCACCGATGATCGGCTCCAGCCCGGCCATGTGCGCGAGATAGGCTCCCAGGAATACCATCGCCAGCACGAAGATATACTGCGATACGCTGTCGCTGCAATGTTTGAAAAACCAGTGCGCCAGCAGCGGGAACAGGAACAGGATGATGCCGATCGAGAGCAGTACCGAGGCGCTGAGCCTCCACCAGAATGTTTCGTCGACATTGCCCGTGGCCATCCCGACGATGACCGTGAGCAGCAGCAGGGCGAGCGTGTCGGTGATGACCGTGCCGCCGACTGCGATCGTGACGGCCTTGTCGCGCGAGATGCCGAGTTTGCTGACGATGGGGTAGGCGATGAGGGTTTGCGAGGCGAAGAGCCCGGCCAGCAGGATCGAGGAGTAAATCGGGAAGCCCAGGATGTAATACCCGGCCAGGATGCCGAGCCCGAGCGGCACGCAGAAGGTGTAGAGCCCGAAGATGAGGCTGCGCCAGCTGTTTTTCTTGAAATCGGACATGTCCATGTCCAGCCCCGACAGGAACATGATGTACAGGAGGCCGGCCGTTCCCGAGAGGATGATGCTGCTGTCGCGCAGAACCAGGTTTAGGCCGTGGGGGCCGATCACCGCACCTGCGATGATGAGCCCCAGCAAATAGGGGATTTTGAGTTTGTTCAGTAACAACGGTGCTGCCAGAATGATGACCAGGATCAGCAGGAATTTCAGGATCGGGTCTTCGAGCGGCAACGTTATGGAGTCTATATGTGCGAATAGGAACATATGGTCGGATTGATGTATTTATACAAATATATGAAAATCCGCGGTAAAATCCAAACGACGGTGCGTTTTGCCCTGCCGCCGATTAGTCTGCCTATGTTGCGTTCGGTATTTTCCGTTTCTTCCTAAAGCTTGTGATATACCCGACGTCGTTTCTGCTTCAGAAGTACGGGAGGAAAATGCGACTACATATATTTAATAGACAAACCGGTGTAAAACCGCATCTGTTTCATTTTGTTTCATTTTTTAAGATTGAGTAAATGACCAACAACACAAATGGGACAATATAAAATATCTTGAAGTAAATTTTATTTTCTTCGGTGTCGAATTCAGGCACAGATGTCAAAACGAAATATAAGATAAACAGGGCGATGGAGAGGCCTAATACCGCTCTTCGCGCATATTTTTGTGTCTGCTTCATGCGACGATTACTTTTTTTAATTTTCTTCTTTGTAAATACAATATAATAATATTTGCCTTTGCGCCAAAAATTTTTGCATGTTCGTTGCGGCATCGTCGTGTCTGATTGACTTTCGACAGTTTGCCGCAGGTATACCCCGGCGAGGCTCGGGAATATTTGCGCCGGCAATCGCTGCCCCCCCCCGCGATGCCGCGTGTCTTGCACATTTTTTGTCCGGCGGAATGTGGCTGTCTGATCGCAATGATGCCGAATTGTGAAATAATGGGGGCCAAGAGCAGGGAATTTGTCAAAAAAAACGTAACTTTGAAAAATCGTATGGATAAAAAATCGTCGCCGATGCGTGTCGACAAAGTAGATAAACGTGTTCTCTGGCCCGTGCTTATGGGCTTCTTTATCATGGGGTTCTGCGATATCGTGGCTCCGATCTCGGGGCGTATCGCCACCGAATTTCCCGCATCGCAGCAGGCGGCCGTGAGTTTCCTGCCTACGATGGTGTTCCTCTGGTTCCTCGTGCTGTCGACCCCCTTGGCGGCACTGATGAACCGCATCGGCCGCAAGGCCATGTCGATGATCGGCTATGCATTCACGATCGCCGGGCTGTTGGTGCCCTTCCTCGCGGGCGAGGGCTGCGCACTGGGCTGGTACTTCGCCGGCTTCGGGCTGCTCGGTATCGGCAATACGGCGCTCCAGGTGGCGATCAACCCCCTACTGGCGACCATCGTGCCGGGCGAGCGGATGACGAGCTACCTGACCGTGGGGCAGATTTTCCGCAACACCTCGCTGTTGCTGCTGGCTCCGATCGTCACGGCGCTCGTGGCGCTCACGGGTTCGTGGCGCCTGCTGCTGCCGATCTATGCCGGGCTCACCGTGCTGGGCGGCATCTGGCTACAATTTACCACCGTGGCCGAACCCGAACGCAGCGGGCATGCGGCGGGGATGTCCGATTGTTTCCGGCTGCTGAGGAACAGGGCAGTCCTGTTATGTACGCTGGGCGTGGCGTGTTTCATCGCCGGGGACGTCGGGATCGGATTCCTCTCGGTACGGCTGATCGACAACCCCGATTCGATCCTCACCACTACGGGGTTCTATGCCTGCCGCATCGTCGGTACGCTGGTCGGAGCCTGGGTGCTGGTGCGCCTTTCGGACGTGAAATACCTGAGCTGGAATATGGCCGGGGCGCTGGTGCTCTGCGTGGTGCTGCTTTTCGTACGCAACGAAGCTGCGATTTATGCGGCCGTCGGGCTGATGGGCTTCGCCATGGCCTGCGTTTTCGCCACCTTCTATGCCGTGGCGACCAAAGCCGTGCCCGAACAGGCCAACGGGGTTGCGGGGCTGATGATTATGGCGATTGCCGCCGGGGCCGTCTCGGGCCCCGTATGCGGGGCGATTATCCGCTGGACGGGGAACCCCCACCTGGGGATGCTGTTCGTCGCCCTCTGCGTGGGCTATATGCTCTGGGCAAGTATCAAATTGAAAATCAAATAAACAGTTGCTCAATGATTCGTAAAATTGCAATGACCCTGTTGCTGGCGGCCTGCATATGGCCGGCCCTTGCGCAGCGCCCCCGCACGCGGGTCGAGTGGGGTGTGATCGGCGGTATCAACATCCCCGACTATACGACCAACATGTCGAAGACCGATGTCAAGAATAAACTGGGCTGGCAGGCCGGTATCGTCACGGCAGTCAACCTGGGCGCCTTCGCCATCGAGCCGCAGATCCTTTACGTGCGCCAGGGGCTCCGCATCAAACCCGAAGGGGCGAAGGAGATCAACCTCAAGTCTAACTCGATCGACGTCCCGGTGCTCGTGTCGCTGCGCCTGCTCAGGCCGTTCCGTTTCTATGCGGGCCCGGTGTTCACCGTGATGAACGACTGTAAACAGAAGTCGGGCGGCGACCTGCTGGATTTCGGCCGCGTACGTCCCACGATGTCCTATACGGTGGGGGCAGGCGTCAAATTGCTGGGGCACATGCTCATCGACCTGCGCTACAACGGCCAGTTCAAAGGCAAGGAGGACGTGGTGCTGCCCGACGGCAGCCGCCTCGATAAGCTCCGTTCGTATAACGTCGCCCTCAGCGTCGGTTACCTGTTTTAGCCTATGACCGAAGCTGTCGGAAAAGAGATCGCCATCGAGGGTGTCGACCCCCGGGAGCTCTACGGCCCCCGGAATACCTACCTCGACCAGATCAAAGCGCTTCACCCCCAACTCAGGATCGTAGCGCGCGGTTCGTCGCTCAAAGTGCTGGGCTCGGAGGCCGAAACTCAACGGTTCGGCCGGCATATGGAGGGGCTGGTGGCCTATTACCTCAAATACGGGCACATCTCGTCCGAAGTCATCGCGCAGGCTTTTGCAGGCGGCATCGCCGGACAGGAAGCCCCGGCTGACAAGGACGTCATCGTTTACGGCAACAACGGCAATATCATCCGTGCCCGCACGGTCAACCAGCAGAAGCTGGTGTCGCTCTACGGGCGCAACGACCTGCTGTTCGCCGTCGGGCCCGCCGGGTCGGGCAAGACCTATACGGCCATCGCGCTGGCCGTGCGCGCGTTGAAGGAGAAGGAGGTGCGGCGTATCATCCTCACGCGTCCGGCGGTCGAGGCGGGCGAGAAACTCGGGTTCCTGCCGGGTGACATGAAGGAGAAGCTCGACCCCTACCTGCAACCCCTCTACGATGCGCTGAACGACATGATCCCGCCGGCCAAGCTGGCGAAATACCTCGAAGAGGGGACGGTACAGATCGCGCCGCTGGCCTACATGCGCGGCCGTACGCTCGACAATGCGTTCGTCATCCTCGACGAGGCGCAGAATACGACCCTGTCGCAGATCAAGATGTTCCTCACGCGCATGGGGCGCAACGCCAGGTTCATCGTCACGGGCGACGTGACGCAGATCGACCTGCCGAAGAAAAGCGACAGCGGGCTGACCCGCTCGATGGAGATCCTGCGCGGTGTCGAGGGGATCGGCATCGTGGAGTTCGACAAACGCGACATCGTGCGCCACCAACTGGTCAAATACATCGTCGACGCATTCGACAAATATGCCGGGGATACCCGGAAAGAACCTGAACAATCAAACTCAAAAACCGAATAGTTATGGACAAGAACCTGTCTGCGCTCAAGCCGGCGCTCGTCTGGAAACATTTTGCTCAGATCGTCCGCATTCCGCGCCCCTCGTCGCACGAGGAGAAGATCCGCAAGTACGTCATGGATTTCGCCAAGTCCCGAGGACTGGAATGCAAGGAGGACGCTGCGCACAACGTCTATGTCCGCAAGCCTGCCTCGAAAGGGATGGAAGACCGCAAGGGCGTCATCCTGCAGGCGCACCTCGACATGGTGCCCCAGAAGAACAACGATAAGAAGTTCGACTTCACCAAAGACCCCATCGACGCCTACATCGACGGCGAATGGGTCACGGCCGACGGCACGACGCTCGGGGCCGACAACGGCATCGGCGCCGCGGCGATCCTTGCCGTGCTGGAGGACGACACGCTGGTGCACGGCCCCCTCGAAGCCTTGTTTACCGCAACCGAGGAGACCGGTATGGACGGTGCCTTCGGGTTGAAAAAGGGCCTGCTCCGCGGCGATATCCTGCTGAACCTCGATTCGGAGACCGAAGGCGAGCTGTATGTGGGCTGCGCCGGCGGGCTCGATGCCAACGTCACCTTCAAATATGCGGCGGAGAAGACGCCCGTGCGGAATTATACCGCTGCGAAGATCACGGTCAAGGGGCTCAAGGGCGGCCACTCGGGCATCCAGATCGGATGCCAGCGTGCCAATGCCAATAAGGTGCTGTTCCGCTTCCTGAACGCCGCTTCGGCGTCGCACGACGTGTTGCTGTGTTCGGTGGACGGCGGCGGCCTGCGTAATGCCATCCCCCGCGAGGCCGAGGCTGTGGTGATGGTCAAAACGAAAGAGTACGAGGCATTCGCCAAGGAGCTGAAGGCGTATGAGAAGGTCGTCAAGGCCGAATACGCGGGCATCGAGGATGCCGTGTCGGTCAAGATCAGGGAGTGCGAAGCCCCTGCGGAGATGGTTGCCCGCGAGGTGGCTGAGAAACTTACGAAGGCAGTGGTCGGCTGCCCCGACGGTGTGCAGAAGATGTCGATGGCCATGCCGGGGCTGGTGCAGACTTCGAGCAACCTCGCACGCGTGGTGTCCGACGGAAAGACGGTCAAATTGCAATGCCTGCTGCGCAGTTCGGTCAACACCGAAAAGGCCGCGCTGGGCGAGGCCATTGCCGCCGTGTTCTCACTGGCCGGCGCCAAGGTGCAGCTTTCGGGCAGCTACGACGGATGGAACCCCGACATGGACTCGCCGATCCTGAAGGCCATGACCGCTTCGTACAAAGCCCTTTACGGCAAGCAACCCGCCGTGACGGCGATTCACGCCGGGCTGGAGTGCGGCATCATCGGCAGCAAATACCCCAAGATGGACATGATCTCGTTCGGCCCCACGATCTGTTACCCGCACTCGCCCGACGAGAAGGTGGAGATCGCATCGGTCGGCAAGTTCTACGAGTTCATGGTCGACACGCTGCGCAACATCCCCAAAAAGTAGCGTGTTTTGGAAGCCGGAAAGGTCAAATGGTTCGTCATCGTCAATCCCGTGGCCGGAGGCGGCCGCGGGCTTGACCATTTCCCGCAGATATCGCGCTACCTGCGCGATGCGCAGATACTCTGCGAACCGGTCTTCACGGAACATAAGTTCCACGCCACGGAACTTACCGTGACGGCCGTCAACGAGGGGTATCGGCATATCATCGTCGTCGGGGGCGACGGCACCCTGCACGAGGTGGTCAACGGGCTGTTCATCCAGCAGAAGGTCTGCCCCGACGAGGTGCTGCTTGCGGTGGTCGCCGTCGGTACGGGCAACGACTGGGTGCGCACGTTCGGTATTTCGAACCGCTACCAGGACGCCGTGAAGGCGATCAGCGAAGGGTATTCGTTCCTGCAGGACGTGGGCGTGGTCTCCTACGAGGAGTCGCACTACCGCCAGAGCCGTTACATGGCCAACGTTGCGGGTGCGGGCTTCGACGCCCATGTGGTGCGCAAGTTCTCGCACCTCAAGAAGAAGGGGCGCAAGAACCGCTGGATCTACACATGGTGTCTGGTCAGGCAATTCTTCCGTTATAAATCCACCGGAATGAAGGTGTGGGTCGATGATCGGCTGGTCTACAACAACCTGCTGCTGAGCATCGCCATCGGTATCTGCAAGTACAACGGCGGCGGTATGCAGCAGCTTCCCGAGGCTGTGGCCGACGACGGCATGCTCGACGTGTCGCTCATCCGGCCGGTGCATTTCTGGCACCTGCTGTTCCGGTTCCACTACCTGTTCAACGGCGGCATATACCGTATCCGGCATATCCTCCAGGAGCGCGGCAGCCGTATCCGCATCGAGTCGTCGCCCGAAATATCGGTCGAGGTGGACGGGGAGCTGCTGGGCGAAACGCCGCTCGAATTCTCGATCCTCCACAAGGCGATCCGGATCGTGGTGTCCAAAGAATTTTACGACAAACGCCCCGAGACGTCGTGTTCGTGCACGGTGCCGGAGGTGTAGCGCATGTTACGCAGAGTGGCGGGGTAAAGATAACCGGGCGGGATTTTTCCAAAAAATCCCGCCCGGCTGCGTTTGGTCGTGCGATGCGTCAGTTGACGCTCTCGATGACATCGACTTCGGTAATCACCCATTCGAAAAGGTCGTTGGCGCACTGCCCCTGCAACTGGCGCAGCTGCGACATGTCGGTCGTATCGGCCAGGATGGCGTTGAAGAATTGCGACATCGTGTCGTAGGTGTCGTTCACCTTCCCGGCGAAGCAGTTGTAAAAAGCCTTCTGCTGGTCGTGGTCGAGGCCTGCGGGAAGCACGCCCTGCGCTACGAGGTAGTTGTAGGGGAAGATATGCCGCATGTTGCGTGCGTCGGCGTTCAGTTCGTCCACGATGGTCGTGACGACCACCATGTCGACCGTGTCGGTTACGCCCGGCATCTCCACGAAGGTCGCGTAGACGGGATAGGTGCCTTCCAGCTCCCCGGCCACCTGGTCGGTGAAGAGTACGAACTCGGCGTCGGTCAGGTCGTCGAGGTAAACCATCTGGCGGTAGCTGCGCAGCGCTTCGCGCATGGCCTTGCGTTGTTCGTGGTTCCACTCCCGCTTTTGCGAGCAGCCTACGAAGCCTGCTGCGAACATCGAGAGCAGGGATACACAGAGGAGAATTTTTTTCATCGTTTCCTTGATTTTGGTTTTACTTATGGCAGGGACGCAATCCGTGTGCCAAAAATTTCATATCTTTACCCGAAAATCAGTTTGCTATGGATGTCCTGGCTTTTCGCGACTACTGCCTGTCGCTGCCCCTGACCGAGGAATGTACGCCCTTCGATGAAACTACGCTGGTCTATAAGGTCGGCGGGAAGATGTATGCCTATGCCGATATGGAGAATTTCGGGCGGGTCGCCGTGAAGTGCGATCCCGACGAGGCGGTTTCCCTGCGCGAGGAGTATCCCGACGTCACGCCTGCGTGGCATTCGAGCAAAAAGCACTGGAACGACATCCGCACGACGGGCGACCTGCCCGATGCCTTTATCCGGGCGCAGATCCGCAATTCCTACCTGCTTGTGCTGCGGCAGAACGTTACGCCCAAGTCCCTGCGCGAAGAGATACTGGCCTATGTCGGGGAACACGGCCTGCCCGAATAGCCGCTGTGCGGGAATCCTGCTCCGGCCCTGAGATTGTCCGATCAAATAACTCGATAAACTATGAATATCCGATTTCTTTTCGCAGCGCTGGTTTGTGCGCTGGCTTTGGGTTCATGCGGCGGAAATGCCCGAACCGAACTTTTCAATGGCAAAGACCTTGCGGGTTGGGTATGCGTCGTCGACAGCCTGGGCGACGTGCCTGCCGGGGAGGTATTCACCGTCCGGGACGGCAATATCCGTATCGCGGGGCAGCCGTTCGGCTACATGCGTACCGCGCGGCAGTACGGCGATTACAGGCTCCACGCCGAGTGGCGCTGGATCGGCGAAGCTACGAACAGCGGCATTTTCCAGCGCGTGCAGGAGGGCGACAAGGTCTGGCCCCAAGGGATCGAATGCCAGCTCATGGCAGGGCGTGCGGGCGACCTGGTGCTGCTCGGGGGTGCAAGGGCCGCCGGGATCGAACCGGTGGGGAAATTCCCGGTAAAGGCACGGATCGGCGATGCCGGCTGTGAGAAGCCGGCAGGCGAGTGGAACGAGGCCGAGATCGTCTGCCGGGGCGACCGGATGACCGTCTATATCAACGGCATGTTGCAGAACGAATGTTCGGGTACGGATCGCACGGGCTACATTGCGCTCCAGAGCGAAGGCGGCACCCTGGAGTTCCGCAATGTCTACCTCACCGATGTGAAATAGGCATCCGGCACAGCGGCCCGGATACTCGAAAACGAAGGCCGTCCCCGCAGCAGGGGACGGCCTTCCGTCGTTTTGAGGCCGGATTGCTATGCGCGCATTTTTGCCTTCCAGCGAAGATAACCCGCGACTGCCAGCGCCGAGTAGAGGGCGTACAGGCCTGCCGTCAGCGGGATGCCCTTGTAGAGGTACAGCCCCACCGTTACCAGGTCTACGGCCAGCCATACGAGCCATTGCTCGACGTACTTGCGCGAGAGCATCCACATCGCCACGATGCTTCCGGCCGTGGTCATCGCGTCCCAGAACGGCACGGTGCTGTTGGTGAATCCCACGAGCAGGAAGTAGATGCCCGTATGCGCTGCGGCGTAGACGGCGATCAGCCCCGCAGCCTGGCGCAGGGGCGTATGCCCGATCCGGTCGGCCGCTGCTTTCCTTCGCGGTGCGTTATGCCATACGATCCACCCGTAAAGGCCGGCCAGTACGTAGTAGGCCTGCATCGAGCAGTCGGCATACAGCCCCGCCTTGTAGTAGAGTGCACCGTGCACCAGCGGCATGATGAGCCCGACGACCCACAGGCGGATGTCGGCCCGGTATTCCAGCCACAGGTAGAGCAGCCCCAGCACGACCCCGGCGATTTGCAGTACGAGTTTCCAGTCCATCTGTTCTCAGAATTTCACCGTCACGTTGGCCAGCACGTTCAGCGGGGCCTGCGGGAAGTAGAGTGCGACGTCCGTACGCTTGCCGTCGTCCATGTAGGAATAGCCGTACCCGTTGCCGCAGTACTCCGAATCGAAGAGGTTGTAGACCATGAGCCCGAAGCGGACGCTGCGGGCGGCTTTCGTGCGGAGCGTATAGCCCAGGTTGAGGTTGGTCGTGCAATAGCTGTCGAGCGACAGGGCGTCGATTTCGTTGTTCGTGAAATACTGCTTGCCGACATACTGCGTGTGGAATACGGCCTCGAAGCCCTTGCAGTGGAAGTCGAAGAGCACCCCGGCGATTACGTCGGGCGAGTAGGAGATGGTCATGTCGCCCAGGTTCTGTCCGAAGGTGGGGCTGTCCTTGAGGGCGTCGACGTAATCCTCGATCCTGTTCTGGCTGAACGTTGCGTGCCCGCTGAGCGTGAACCAGCCCGTGGCTTTCCATTGCGCCGAAAGTTCGATGCCCCGGCGGTAGCTGTCCTCCACGTTCGTGTTCAGGGCATCGTCGCCGTCGTTGACCATGCCCGTGGCGACCAGCTGATCCTTGTATTTCATGTAGTAGAGGTTTACGCCTGCGCTGAATTTCGGTGTGTCGTACCGGTAGCCAAGTTCATAGTCGTAGAGTTTCTCGGACGAGGGATACGAGTTGTCGCCGGAGAACATATAACGGTCGGTGAAGTCGCTGCGCGTAGGCTCCTTCTGTGCGACGGCGAACGATGCGTAGAAGTTGTGGCGGTCGGCGAGCGTGTAATGAATGCCCGCGCGCGGGTTGAAGAAATGGTATTTCTTATCTACGTCGATAGGCTGCATCGCGGAGGTGTCCCAGTTGTAGTTGTCGTTGACGCCCCACGCCTGGTAATGCACATAGCGGTATTGCATGTCGGCGAACAGGCGCAACCCCCGGGCGACTGTCCAGTTGGCGCGCACGAAGACGTTGGCGTCTTGTTTGTCGACGTCGTTGTCGTACCAGCGCCCCCGGATGTCGCTTTTCTTCAGGCCGTCCACCCAGTCCAGCGTGCCCCAGTGGGGACAGGAGTAATAGCTCCACGAACCGCCGAACGTGAGGTCGAGGTTGCGTACCGAGTAGGCGGCCGAGGCGTTGATGCCTCCCAGGTGGTTGCGCATGATCTTTTCGCGGATCAGGTCGGCCTGTTCGATGTCGCTCTGCAGGTTGGTGTAGCCCGCCAGCCATGCGTCGTCCTTGTACTGCCTGTAATAGCCGTATCCGTACGTGTAGAACGCCGTGGCGTTCATCACCCAGCGGTCGTTGATACGGTGGTTGAGGATCAGCTGGTTGTTGATCTGCAGGTAGTTGTCCGTCTGGTCGTCGTAGTAGTCGACGTGCGTGCCGTCGGCCAGCACGAAGGGGCCGTCCGAGGTGACGTACTGCCCGCTGTCGTGGTACCGGCGTCCGTAGCGCTTCATGTCCTCCTTCGTGACGCCGTTATAGGTGAGGTAGGTCTTGGCCTTGCCGCCGAACGAAACCAGTTTCAGCATCGTATTGCCGTTGTAATAGGCACCCTGGAACATGTAGGATTTGAGATCCGTGGCCCCGCGGTCGATGTAGCCGTCCGAGCCGATATGGGTCAGGCGTGCATCCACGGCCCAGTGGCCGCCCATGAGGCCCGATGAAACCTGCACGGCCTGCTTGTTGGTGTTGTACGATCCGTAGGAGAGCGATGCCGAGCCGTTGAAATCGGTCGGGAGTGCCTCGGTGGTCATGTTCACCGCGCCGCCGAAGGCACCCGTGCCGTTGGTCGAGATGCCTGCGCCGCGCTGCACCTGCACCGTCCCTACCGACGAGATCAGGTCGGGCGTGTCGTACCAGTACATCGAGTGCGAGTCGGGGTTGTTCATCGAAACGCCGTTGATCGTCACGTTCAGGCGCGTGGCGTCCGTGCCGCGCAGCCGTACCGAGGTGGCGCCGATGCCGATGCCGGTTTCGTTGGTGGCGACCATCGAGGGGGTCAGCGCCAGTACCGACGGGATGTCGAATCCAAAGCTGTTGCGGGCGATCTCGTCGCGCGCGATGTCCGTGTAGGCCACGGGCGTGGCCGCGTCGGCGCGTGTGGCGGTGACTTCGATCTCCTGCAACCGGTACATGCGCAGCGAGTCTTCCTGCCCGGCCTCCACGGCCTGGGCATGTGCGGCGGTGCCTATGACGGCGGCCGCAATGGGTAGTAAAAACCTTTTCATGTTTAAACTTTTTAAAGTTAAAGAACTGAAAAGGGGTATGTAATGTTGATTATGCGTCCCGGTCTCGGCATTACCCGTGTCCGGTTCAATGGGTATAATCTCAGCCCGCGCACTGCGAGCACCCCTTAGAAATTCGACGGCAAAGGTAATGATTGTCCGGGGCAATACCAAATTTATTTGTCCCGGCCCGCCCCGGCCGGAATAATTAAATGCCGAAAAGGGGGATATAAGCCGAAAATTGCCTACTTTTGCACTTTCAAATTTTTTAACGGTCTATGAAACATATCGCATCGTTCCGTCCCCGGTTCTTCGAAGTGCTCCGGGGGTATTCGCGCCAGACGTTTTCGGCCGACCTGATGGCCGGCCTGGTTGTGGGCATCGTGGCCCTGCCGTTGGCTATCGCCTTCGGTATCGCTTCGGGCGTGTCGCCCGAAAAGGGAATCATCACGGCTGTGGTTGCGGGGTTCGTCGTCTCGCTGCTGGGCGGAAGCCGGGTACAGATCGGCGGCCCTACGGGCGCCTTCATCGTCATTGTCTACGGCGTCGTCCAGCAATACGGCGAAACGGGGCTGCTGGTTGCGACGTTCATGGCCGGCGTGCTGCTGGTTGCGATGGGGTTGTTCAAACTCGGTGCCGTCATCCGGTTCATTCCCTATCCCGTCGTGGTGGGGTTCACAGCCGGCATCGCCCTGACGATTTTCACGACGCAGATCGCAGACCTGTTCGGGATGGATTTCGGCGGGGAACCCGTGCCGGGGGATTTCATCGGCAAGTGGATGCTCTATTTCCGCCATTTCGGTTCGGTCGACTGGGCGAACCTGGCCGTGGGGCTGTGCAGCATTTTGCTGATTGTCCTCACACCCAGGTTCTCGCGCCGTATCCCGGGGTCGCTGGTGGCCATCGTCGTGCTGACGGCCGGGGTTTGGGCGCTTCGGACGTATGCGGGCCTGGAGGGCGTCGATACCATCGGCGACCGCTTTACGATCCGTGCCGAATTGCCTGCCGCAGCCATGCCCGCGATGGATTGGGAGGTGATGCGCAGCCTGTTCCCCGTGGCTTTGACCATTGCGCTGCTGGGGGCTATCGAATCCCTGCTTTCGGCGACGGTCGCCGACGGTGTGACCGGCGACCGCCACGATTCGAATACCGAGCTGATGGCGCAGGGTGCCGCCAACCTGCTCACTCCGCTGTTCGGCGGCATTCCGGCCACGGGTGCCATCGCCCGGACGATGATCAATATCAACAACGGCGGCCGGACGCCCGTGGCGGGCATTATCCATGCCGGGGTGCTGCTGCTGATCCTGTTGCTGATGATGCCGCTGGCGCAGTATATCCCGATGGCCTGTCTTGCGGGCGTGCTTGTGGTCGTTTCCTATAACATGAGCGGCTGGCGGACTTTCCGGGCTTTGCTGCGCACGCCCCTTTCCGACAGGGCCGTTCTGCTGGTTACCTTTTTCCTGACGGTGGTCTTCGACCTGACGGTGGCCATCGAGGTGGGGCTGCTCATCGCCTGCGTGCTGTTCCTGCGGCGTGTGATGGAGACGACCGAAATATCGGTGATACGCAATGAAATCGACCCCTCGGCGGGCTCCGATGCCCGGCTGCACGAAGAGCCGCTGGCCATACCCTCCGGGATCGAGGTGTATGAGATCGACGGCCCCTATTTCTTCGGCATCGCTACTCGCTTCGAGGAGTTGATGATGCAGATGGGCGACCGTCCCCGGGTGCGGATCATCCGTATGCGCCGCGTGCCGTTCATCGACTCCACGGGGCTCCATAATCTGGAAACCCTGTGCCGGATGTCGCAGCGGGCGGGGAGTACCCTCGTGCTGTCGGGCGTGAACCCGGGCGTGCGCGCTACGCTGGAGAATGCCGGGATCTGCAACCTGCTCGGCGAGGAGAACATTTGCCCCGACATCCATGCGGCGCTCGAGCGCGCCCGGGTGTTGGCCGCCCAGTCCGGGACGGGGAAGTAGGGCGGAAAAATGAATTATGCCATCAGGTTCAGCTCGTCTGAACCTGAACCGACATATCCGTACGAATTAGTGTGCGGCTGAGTTCCCGCTTATTGTTCCCGGGGTATGAGAATATGAGATTTTTTCTGATCGTGTTCGGTTTTTTCTTCGTATCTTTGGGATAAGAGAAAAGTTGTTGCCATGCCCCTCCCAAGCGAGCCATACAACCCTTTGAAGAATGCAAGGTGTGCGTACCGCCTGGGGAGAGGAATCCGGGAAATGATATGTTCCCGTCGTCTGTGCCGCCGGAGTGCTGACGGGCGGTTCGAATCCCCGGAAAGCCAATCGTAACGAGGCTGCGCATGGAGGCCGGATTGCAGGCACTCCCCGGTGCGAAATCGAAATCCAGACGGAGAAAAAGATCGTTTCACCGCTCACGGCTAAAAAGGTTTTGGCGGCGCGAGAAGCGGAGAAGATCGGGGAAGAGGGGAATTAAAAAGAGAATCATTATGGCAGGCCGGGAATCACGACATGACGGGATCGATCCTTTCCTTCGGCGGGAGACTGCCCTTGTCCGGAGTATGGAGGCTTTGTCCGTGCTTGAAAAAAAGCGTAGGATCAAAGCGATGCGTAAATATCTGCGCATTGAAGACAACGGCATTTACTGCAAACGCTGCGGCAATAAAATCCTGTCGGACGCTGACGCGGAGCTATGCAATACGTACACGAAGAACCTGTACGGAAAAGCCGTCGATGTATTCTGCGCCCAATGCCATACCCGCCTGTTCTTCGATAACAGCGAGAATGTCAAATCGGAAGCGAAGCCGGAACAAGACGCACCGCCGAAGCCCCCTCGCAACAGTGAAATTCCACCTGCCGCACACGATACCGGAGCGAGCGGGAAAATAGCTAGTTCCGAAGACCGGGAAAAATATTCCCGCCCTTCAAAGACCCCGGTGATGCTGAAAATTCTTTCAGGAGCTATCGTATTATCCGTTGCCGGGATATCCATCTTGGCGCCGGAAACTACGTCCGTATCACCGCCGGACAATCCCGTTTCCGCACCTGAATCCGGTATTTCGGGAGTAGGGCCGGAACCATCGACGGAACTACGCACCGAACATATTGGCAATACCGGTGTTGACTACCATCCCGCCGTCACGACAGAAATCATCGAGACGAATTTCCAGAAGTGCGCGGCAGAATATGCCATCAACCGTCTGTCCGACACTACGGCCGTAATTACGACTTTCTTTGCAAATCAGCTCATAGACCATAAAATAAGCCCGTCCGCTATGACACAGGCCATGGTTATAGATATGATAAGGGAGGAGTTCGGCATTGACCTGCGGGATGCTCAGACTTACAAAGACGTGCTAAAATGTTTTCTCGCAAATCTGAAAGGTTTATAACCGGACGAAGATATAGTCCGCAGCCCGAATGTGAAAAAACGGGTAAATGCCCCCCCCCCGACGCTGCGAGTGCGAAACGGTTTGAAGTCGTTGGCCTGTATCATGAGTCTTGGAAGGTGTGATTTTGCCTGGTTTAAACAACAGTTTCCCGGGTAAGTTTTATTGTGAGTGCCTGCATGGCTATCGCTCATAAAACGATGGGCGTGCACGTGCTTTTTACAAAAACATTTCATTTTACCGTTTTGTAAATGAGATTCCAGTCGGTGAAATGGATTTTCAAAGACTGTTAGGAAATTTCAGGAAAATAAAAAAACCGCCGGGTAATCGGCGGTTTCGATTTTGCGGAGAGTGGGGGATTCGAACCCCCGGTACAGTAATCCCGTACGTCAGTTTA
>ENA-UOIV01000016-UOIV01000016.1-human-gut-metagenome-genome-assembly--contig:-C59-NODE-16-length-218548-cov-67.149506_pt1 | contig 218548 bp, 191 predicted proteins | sample MGYA00242333_ERZ723880 | MGnify/ENA metagenome assembly ERZ723880 | reverse complement strand
CGTATGCGTCAACTGCAAAAAGAAGTTCTAGCAAAACCAAAGGCGCACAAGCGCCCGTTAACGGAATTCTTACCTTGCATTGCCATGTAAAAAATGGTAAAATACAAGGGAGGTAGGATAAGCTGCCAAAAAAGGAAACGGGGGAAGAGGCATGTCTTCAAAAATGATGATTTGTCCGTGCTGTGGAAATTATGGCTTTGGTTTTACAAACGGGAAATGTGGTTTTTGCCAGACAGAAGTAGTGGACACGGGGTATGTGTTCACAGATATTATGTGTTTTGATTATGATGAGGAAAAAAATGGGAAGAAGAGATTTTTGAAAAGTTTGTAAAGCCCAGCCCGCTGTACAGCCCGGCAAAGCGCGCGGCGCTGCCGGATTATAAGCTTATGGAGGCGGCAGAGTTTAATCCACCGACCGCAGGAGGCGTGCGCTGCCCGCGTTGCGGTTCCACACAAATACAGATGGTGCCGCGCAAATGGAGCCTGCTTACCGGCTTTTTAACCAACAAAGTAGACCGCGTATGCGTCAACTGCAAAAAGAAGTTCTAGCAAAACCAAAGGCGCACAAGCGCCCGTTAACGGAATTCTTACCTTGCATTGCCATGTAAAAAATGGTAAAATACAAGGGAGGTAGGATAAGCTGCCAAAAAAGGAAACGGGGGAAGAGGCATGTCTTCAAAAATGATGATTTGTCCGTGCTGTGGAAATTATGGCTTTGGTTTTACAAACGGGAAATGTGGTTTTTGCCAGACAGAAGTAGTGGACACGGGGTATGTGTTCACAGATATTATGTGTTTTGATTATGATGAGGAAAAAAATGGGAAGAAGAGATTTTTGAAAAGTTTGTAAAGCCCAGCCCGCTGTACAGCCCGGCAAAGCGCGCGGCGCTGCCGGATTATAAGCTTATGGAGGCGGCAGAGTTTAATCCACCGACCGCAGGAGGCGTGCGCTGCCCGCGTTGCGGTTCCACACAAATACAGATGGTGCCGCGCAAATGGAGCCTGCTTACCGGCTTTTTAACCAACAAAGTAGACCGCGTATGCGTCAACTGCAAAAAGAAGTTCTAGCAAAACCAAAGGCGCGCAAGCGCCTTTTTTTCTGCCTTTTTTCATAGAACTCCACTTTGCGTTTATACCTTCCTGCTCTGTAAAACAAGGCGGACCAGGCCTTGCAAAAATTGGGTAAAAATGGTAATATATAAAAAACAGAGGGGGTTAGCGTTATGATGATTGAAGATCCAAAACAATACTACTGCCCGAGCTGCGGGAAACTGGAATCAGAAGAAAATGTACTGTATGGCCATCCGGACCACCGGTATTGCCGCCGCTGCGGCGGGCTGGAGGTGGTAGACACAGGGCAGACCTATGATGAGCTGGAATGGGAGGCCTTGCGGGGCGCGCCGTATGATTGCGAGAAGGTACGTGAATATATCCGCGAAAAATATGTGTACCACAACCCGCAGTTCAACCCCGAAAAAAACCAGGAAAGAATAAAATATGAAACGCAGCTGAAAGAGGCTTCACGCAGAATTATAGAAAACAATAAAAAAAACAGCAGTAACAAAAACGAAGTAAAATGCCCGTGGTGCGGTTCCACACAAATACAGATGGTGCCGCGCAAATGGAGCCTGCTTACCGGCTTTTTAACCAACAAAGTAGACCGCGTATGCGTCAACTGCAAAAAGAAGTTCTAGCAAAACCAAAGGCGCGCAAGCGCCTTTTTTTCTGCCTTTTTTCATAGAACTCCACTTTGCGTTTATACCTTCCTGCTCTGTAAAACAAGGCGGACCGGGCCTTGCACTAAAAGGAAAAATATGGTAAAATATACAAAAATGTAGGAAATGGCAGGTGCTTTCGTTGTCAGAAAAAAAAATATTTAAACACGGTGAAGCAAAGCAATATTATTGTCCAAGTTGTGGAGAGCTTGAGTCAGAAGAAGGTGTGTTATATGGACATCCAGATTGTCGGTATTGCCGCCGCTGCGGCGGGTTGGAGGTAGTGGATACGGGACAAACATTTAATGAATTAAAGTGGGAGGCATTAAAGGGAGAACCTTTTGACGCGGATAAGTTTGATGAATATATCCGCGAAAAATATGTGTACCACAACCCGCAGTTCAACCCGGAAAAAAACCAGGAAAGAATAAAATTTGAAAACGAGATAAAAGAAACTTCACGCAGAATTATAGAAAACAATAAAAAAAACAGCAGTAACAAAAACGAAGTAAAATGCCCGTGGTGCGGTTCCACACAAATACAGATGGTGCCGCGCAAATGGAGCCTGCTTACCGGCTTTTTAACCAACAAAGTAGACCGCGTATGCGTCAACTGCAAAAAGAAGTTCTAGCAAAACCAAAGGCGCGCAAGCGCCTTTTTTTCTGCCTTTTTAACCCAACTGCACTTCTTTTGTGTGCCGCTAACCGCTACCTGTAGCTGTTCCCTTAAGCTGATATTTTGCTACTTTAAAATTTTACGAAAGCTTCTGAAAAACTTTTTCTCTATATTGTTATACAGGGCGTCCACACCCTCCGGCGTAGCGTTGCCCTGCACCTGTATGGTAATAGAAGGGTTTATCACCTGGTTGCGGCTGTCCACCACGCTTGTGCTGCGCATAGCGCCCGCGGCAACGCTTGCACTTGCAAGGATGGGCGAAAGAAAGCGCACCGGGTTTTTAGAAAGCTCCCACAGCTTTTCGGTCTGTTCACTGGTAAAAACAACTGCGCCTTCGTTTAAAACGGCGTACCTGCCCGCAGCGGGCTTGTCAAGCGTAAGCTCATAACCGTTTTCGTCCTTGATCGCAAGGCCGCCCTTTGCGTGCCTTGTGCCGGAAGCATACGTAGTAAGGCGTTTTTCAATTTCATCCACGCTCATAATGTTTTTTATATTGCCGCCGTAGTTTGTATGCATTTTTGTCCGGATCGCCTGCGCGGCTTCTCTTGCGGTCGCCGCCGTTGCCTGGTAGCGGATCCCAAAGAAATACCCTTCATAATTTTTAAGCTGCGGCGCGCTCTCGCTTGCTTTTTTCTGCGCGTCGGTCATTTCGTTTAAAGACCTCGCATAGTCGGAAATAGCGCTGGCAAGCGAAGAAATTTTGGAAGAAACGGTTGCAATGGCGCTGCTCGTCTGGCTGATCTGCGTGTTCATGTTGGCAATCTTCTGGTCTGTCTGGCTGATATTCCAGTCAAGCAGGTTCATAACGGCCATGGTGTTGTAATGCCCCTGCGTGTATTTGTCCAGCGCAAGGTAAGCGTTGTTCCACAAAATTTGCAGCTCTGCGTTGGATTTGGTGGTATAGGTAGAAACATACGCCAAAAGCTGCTCATAAAACGCCTGCGATTTGCCGTCGATCAGCTGCATGGCTTCTTCGCGCAGCGTGCCTTCTTCACCCAGGATGGTGTCAATCTTTTCAATCTCTTTATCAAGTGCTTCTTCTTCCAGGGCATACATGTTTTCAAGCTGCTGTTCCTTAAGCTCCATTTCGCGCTCGTACTGCAGCTCTGTAAGCTCGTCGCGCGCCTGGTTCAGTTCCTCGTTGAGCTCGTCGCGCCGCTTGAGCGCCTCTGGATCGTCGCGCACGCCCAGCGCGCCCAGCTGCTGCTCAATGGTTGTGATCTCGTCTGTTTTTTCTTCCAGGCTCTTTTTATAATCGTGCAGCTCTTTTTCCGCATGCAGGTTTTCTTTCAGCAGGTCAACCTTTTCCCGGATCGCCTCTTTTTCTTTTTCCAGCTGCTCCTTTTGGGTTTCGTACTGCTTTTTCTGCATTTCCATCGTCAGGTCAATCAGGCTTTGAATCGACTGCTTGTCTTCCTCATAAGCGGCCTTCATATCCTCTAGCGCCTGCTTTTTGTTTTCCAGCGCGGTTTTGGTCTGCTCCAGCGCGTTCTTTTCTGACTCCAGCGCCTCCCGGTATGCATTGGTTGCCTGAGCGCCGCCCAGGCTCAGGCCCGTGTTGGTTTCAATGCCCGCGGCGGTTTGGCCAAACAGCGCCAGCATGCGCTGCACTTCGCTGTCAATCTGGTTTGCCGCCTTTGCCACGTCGCCGCCCTGTGCCTGCTTTTCCTGCAGCGTTGCAAGATACAGGTTGTATTTGCTTTCGGCTGCCTCGTCTGTTTTGGTTTTCAGGTATTCCGCCGCCGCGGCTTCGTTTTCCAGCGCGTTTAAGTTGCCGATGGCGTTGTCCAGCATATCGGCCTTAATTTTATCCAGCTTTGCAAGCGCCAGCCGCTTATAGGCGTCTTCGTTTAATTGCAACTGCCCGTTTTCATCCACCATCGAAAGCAGGTATTCGTCGCCCAGGCTCAGCAGCGTTTGCAGGTGGTCAATGGTCAAAACGCCCGTTTCGTTGTAATCGCTGAGAACCGACTGCACAGATTTATACGCTGCCTGCACGTTGTCAAGCTGCGCGCTTGCGTTTTGAAAGCTTTCAGACAGCGCTGTAAAGCTTACAGCCTTTTGCGTTATCTCGCCTTCAACCAGGCCAAACGCAATCAGTGTGTCGGTAAGCGCCTGCATGGATATACCGGCCTCGTCTGCTGCGGTTTTCAGGGCGTTATAGCCGGCTTCTTTCGTTTGCCGTTTTACATAGTCCGAGCCGCCGCCGGAAAGCGTATCGCTGCCCGGGGTGAAATTTAAAATATCCGCCGCGCTTACCCTTTCTCCGTTGCCAAAGTTTCTAACCGCTATTGCAAGGCTGTCGTACAGGCCGTCCCGGTTTACCTCTATGTCCACCTTCAGCTTGTTTTCGCCCAGGTAGTCGTTGCACATTTCTATATAGCTGTCCAAAAAGTTGCGTACAGAGCTGTCTTCTATCTCAAGGTTTGAAAGCTGCGCCTGCAGGTCCGTAATTTTTTTAACAGAAGCCTTTACCGCTTTTTCGTCGTTGCTGGCAAGCGCCTGGTCATACTCTGCCCGGGCTTTTTCCAACTCCGTATACAGCTCGTTTACCGCGCTGTCCTGTGAAATTTTGTACCGTGCGTGCAGCTCAAGCGTAAGCATTTCCTCGTCAAAGTTTTCGCCCTTAAGGTCTTTAATGGTTTTTTCCAGATCCTGATAGATATTGTCAAAATTCACGCTTACGCCGCTGCTGGCAAGCTCTCTTTCATATAGCTGGATTTTTTCAAACAGCGTTTCCAGCGTGCGGATGCGGTCCAGGCTGTTTTTTCCAAGCTTTTGCAGGCTTTCGCCGGTGGAAGCCCGTATCAGGTTGCCGTCAATGTTAAAGGCCTCTATGTCCAGGCTTTCCAAAATGTTTTGCAGGCCTCTGGTTACGGTAGATACGTTTGCCTGGTCTGTCATGTTTTGCAGCGACCAGTTGATGTCTTCGTCCTGGCTGAGCATTTCTGTTCCCATATATTTGCTTACGGTGCTTTCCGCGCCCTCTGCGTTGTCGCGGTACCAGTCGCGCAGCTCCTTTTCGCTGAGCTTGTCAAAAGCGCTGGAAAGGCTTTGCACGCTGCCGGTTACAAGGTTAATGCCGGCGGCCTCTGCGCCGTAGCTTTCAATCATTTGCTGCTGTATGCCGTAAAGCTCCCTGCGGGTGTTGTAGGCTTCTTGGTTGGAAAGGTTGCCTTCGTCCAGCGCCTGCCTAAGTTCCAGAACCTTTGCCTTTTGCGCTTCCAGGTCAGCCAGTGCGCCGTCTGTTTCACCGGCGGCCTCTGCGGCCTGCTCGCGTATGGTTTCGGTATGGCTGGCAAGCTCGCTGATCCAATTGACCAGGCTGCTGATTGCAAAGCTCACCACCAGGGCGGCGCCCATGTTCAAAAGCGTGGTGCCCACGCTTTTGGCAACGTTTCCCATGCTTTTCAGCGCGCCGCTGTAGCTTGCAACATCCCCCTTGCCGCTGGCATAGTTTTTGTTAAGTCTTCTTAGCTGTTCATCTTGATTTTGGCTTGCGTCAATGTTCTCAAGCAGGCTCTGGTTGCAGTCTTTGGTCGCCTTGTTAAATTCGGCCTCTTTTTTGCTGGTGTTTTCTGTGGAATCCCCAAGCCCCGCAACGGCATACTGGTATGCCTCCAGCGCCTCTTTTGCCGCAATGTAATCATCCTGCCGCGCCGTCTGCCAGAAGGTATGTATATTACCATGGGTATCTTGTGTAAATAGCAAATCTGTAAAACAAGGCGGATCAGGCCTTGCAGAAGAAGGAAATATATGGTAAAATATACAAAAATATAGGGAATGGCAGGTGCTTTGATTGGCAGAAAGAAAAACGTTTGAATTGGGCGAGGCAAAATGGTATTATTGCCCAAGTTGTGGGAAATTGGAATCGGAAAGAGATGTGCTGTATGGGCACCCGGACCACCGGTATTGCCGCCGCTGCGGCGGGCTGGAAGTGGTAGACACGGGGCAGACCTTTAATGAGCTGGAGTGGGAAGCCTTGCACGGCGCGCCGTTTGACTGCGAGAAGGTGCGTGAATATATCCGTGAAAAATATGTGTACCACAACCCGCAGTTCAACCCGGAAAAAAGCCAGGAAAGAATCAAATATGAAACGCAGCTGAAAGAGGCCTCGCGCAGAATTATAGAAAACAATAAGAAAAACGGCGGCAATAAAAACGAGGTAAAATGCCCATGGTGCGGCTCCACACAAATACAGATGGTGCCGCGCAAATGGAGCCTGCTCACCGGATTCTTGACCAACAAGGTAGACCGCGTATGCGTCAACTGCAAAAAGAAGTTCTAGCAAAACCAAAGGAAGGGGAAAGCCCCCTTCCTTTTTTTATTTCTGTTTAAAGCAGCGCTAAAACCTCTTCCGTTACCTCGTCCGGAAGCGGCTTTGGCGCCGGCTGTGCATACCGCGCGGAAGAAATACCCGCGCACAGCAAATGTTCCATATTTTCTAAACCTCCCTAAAAAAACAGGAATCATGCCGCCCTTTTACCGCAGACGGCGGCGGATTCTTTTGTTGCAGCATAAACGCCGTTCTATATACGGCGCCAGATTTCGGCTATCTAATTTAAGCCCTGCCCTGTATCGCCGGGCGGACTCAAGAGGATTATAGTCTGTGAACGTTCCCTGTAAAGGCCCGTCGCCGGGCCCGCCTTATCAGGTATAAGGCGCAGGGCTTCGCTGCTGATAACGGCTTTTGCCCGTTATGCTTATAGAGGGCGTTGGCGGTTAGCTTTTGGCATACGCCGCGTTTTCACTTGTTTCTGGCTTTCGCCTCCGCAGTATTATACTATACCGGCGGCAGAAAACGCGTCACCGTGTCTCAGTGCGCCTGCTGCTGGCGCTTTCAGTTTAGTCTCTCGTTTTTTTAAAACGCGTGTCACCACAGCTTGTTTACAGCGCGCTTATGCTGCTTTCTTACTGTGGATAGGCATATTTTTCACAAGAATAAAACCCGTCGTTTTGGGTTTACCTACGTTTTTCGTTTTGGACAGCGCGGCCGCCGCAATGCCCGCAAGAACGGGAACAGTGTTCAGTCCGTCCAAAATGGCGGTTATAGCGCCCAAAAGGCCCGTACCTGTGTCGATGGTGCCCTTTACAAAATCGCTGTTCATAATGGTGGTGGAAAAATCTTCAAACTGTGCGGTAAAGCTTGCTATACTGCTGTCTATGCCGCTTGTAACGGTTTGAAATTTTTCCATGGCCACTCCGGAGCTTTGCGCAGACGCGCCCGCATATGCAATTGCCTTGCCGTAATTTTCAAACAGGGCGTACATGGTGCTGCTCTGCTCTGCGCCAAAGGCGCCGCTTATCAGCGCTTTTTGCTCCTGTGTAAAGCTATGCCAGCTTGTGCCGACCAGGTCGAGCACCTCGGTCAGGCTGAGCAGGCTGCCGGATGTGTCCTGCGCTTCTACACCGGCCTGCTGCAGCACCTGGCCCAGCGTTGCGCTCTGCCCGTTTGCAGAAAAGGCGGAAAAAACGGCGTTGTAAGCGTTTGCAATGGACTGCATGTCCAGCAAAGAGCCTTCCTGCGCCGCGGCAATATACCCCAGCAGCCGGTCCAGCGGCACGCCGGCCTCCTGTGCGCTTTGCGCCGTTTGCGCAAGCGCTGCCGAAAGGCTTTGTGCAGACACGCCTGCCGCGTCGTTTACAGCGGAAAGCTTGTCTGCAACAGAAATAGCGTCTTCCGCCTCTATATGATAGCTGGAAACGGCCTGGCTTAAAGCGTCCGCCGCAACGGCGGCGTCCAGCATGCCCGTGCGCGAAAGCACGGTGCTTGCCGTTACAAGCTTGCTTGCCTCCTGTGCGGAATACCCCTGCTTTAAAAAGCCGGCGGCATTTTCTGTAATTTCTGTTGTAGAAGCGCCCAGCGCCTTTGCAAGTCCGTTGTACTCTGCCACTAGCGCTTTGCTTTTTGTGCGGCTTTGTCCTGTTGTCAAAGAAAGCTGCGTAACCGCGCTGTCCAGCGCAATTACGTTTTTCACAGCGCCGGACAGCGCGTTTTGCACCGTACCCAAAGTGCCCGCAACAACGGCCGCTTTGATTTTGCCGCTGAACAGGCCGTCCATTTTCTGGGAAGCGGCCTCGCTTTCCTGTGCAAGCTGCTGCATTTCTGCAATTGGCTGCTTCAGCGAACTGCCCGCAACGCTCTTAAGCTCCCGCATTGCGTCGGACAGATCCAGCTTGACAGGGATTGTAATTTTTAAATTTTGTGCCGTGCCGTTTAATTGTTTTTGAATGCCGGAAAGATCCACGGCTGCCGGCAGGTTGATATTGGAATAATTCGCCAAACAATCACCTCTGTTTCTTTTTCTGTTGCGTTATGTGTGATTGCGTTTAAAATGCACACTTAAATTTGCAATATGTGCAAATTAAGCGCTTGTTGTTTGTGTGCTTCCCATGTCTGTATGGCCTTCAGGCGTTTTCAGCGACAAAGCCGCCGCGGCAAGCTCTTCCTTGCTGAAGGAAGAAATTTTGCGCAGCACCTCAATGGATTCACGCGTTTGCGCAGGGTCCTGCGTGCTGAAAAAGCGTTCCATTTTTTCTGTAAGCTGCAAAAGCTCTGCTTGGTGCGCCTGCAGCGTGCTGACCGCTTTGTAAAGCAAAGCGCTTTCGCTTGCCAAAAGCGACCGTTGCCTATATGCAATCAGCTGCTGTGCCGCCTGGATTACAGCGGCATACTGCTTGGGATGGATCAGCTCCACAATTTTTTCGTACAACCCGTTTTTTATGCACAGCATATAAAGCTTTGCGGGGTTGTCTGTGCGGATATTGGTATAATATTTTAAAACGCCGGTCATACAGGCAATTTCGTAATAATAGGGTGCGTAAGAAATTTGCTTATCCTGCGTCTGGCCGCCTGTATCTTCTGTAAAAACGCTGTTTGCAATATAAACGGCAAGCTGCGCCTGCTTTTCAAGCGGAAGCAGGGGGGTAACCAAAATTTCCTCCGTTTCGCCCGTTTTACCAACCGGCAGTATCTTGGGAGCGTCCTCTAAGCCGGGCAAAATTTTTTCAAGCCTGCTTATAGAAATTTTTTTTTGCTTTGCCATGTTTGTTCTCCTTTCAATCTGTTAAAATATGCGTGTTTTTCAGATGTGCAACCCCTATGCAGATGGCTTCTGCACAGTCGTCTCCCACTTTTATGCCATAACCGTTTCGAACAAAGGCAATCGCCCGTTTTTTATGTTCTTCTCGCATTGCTTTGCCGCCATGCAGTAGCCCCAAAAGCCTGCGCCAGGTGGAAGGCGCATACATGGCAAAATCTACATGGTTTATATAGCATGACTGCATAATGCTGCCCTGCAGCCTTGCAAGCAAGGTGAGCGTCTTAACTGACGAATGTAAAGAGATTTTCTCAAACACAACAAAATCCGGTTTGGTCTTTGTAATCATAAAATGAATCTGGCTGCACATGGAGCAAAACCTTTTGTCCGCGTCTTTTTCTTTTTTTGTGTTTAAAAGTCCCCAGCGGGTAAGGTCGCTTCCGCAGAACAGGGCATAACCCGTTTTTACAGAGGACTGGTCCAGCGCAAGCAGCCTTGTGCCGCGGTATTTAGAAGCGGCGGCGCTTTTTTGCATATTGATCAGCTCCTCAAAAAGCGGGGGCGGTGGACAAAGCCGCCGCCCCTGGAAAATTAGCCCTCTAAGAGGATCATGTCCATAATGTTGTCGTTGTCGTCTGCAAGCAAATCGCAGGTAACGGTCATGGTGGCGGGGTCGCCGCTGTTTGTAAAGCTCAAAGATACCGTGCTCTGCGGTGCGCACTTGTAGGCAATCATTTTATACGGAAGAATCTCGTCGTCTTCCGTCTTTTCAATGGTTTCTGCATATGCGGTAAAGCACTTGGGGAACGTTGTGGATTTAATATTGATCTTCTGTACGTTTGAAGAAAGCTCTTCAATGTAATATACAATAAAATCCGTCGCGCTGCTGACGTCGCTTACCGTAACGTTCTGGCCTTCAACGCTGGATTCCAGCACTGTGCCGCAGTCGTCGTCAGCCGCGTATACATATACCGTGCCGGCAACCGGGGTGGAAGAAAGCTCAATAACGCCGGCAGCAGAAGAAGTAAGCTCTTCTCTCTTTATAAATTTAGCGCTGTTTGTAATTTCACCGCCTGTGATCAGGCTGTACAGCTTCATTGTCTGGATCTGTGTTTCAAAAGCGATCGTGCCGCCCTTGTCGCCGTGGAACGCAACTCTCTTCGGGTGGCCCTGGCCGCCGTAGGCATACACCGGCTCGCCCGTCAACTCCGTTGTAGTTGTGTTGGCAAAATCAACGTTTAAAAAAGGTACCTGTGTTTTGTAATCGCAGAATACCAGGTTGCAGACCTCTCTGTTTGCAAATGTTTTTCCCATTGTTCATTCTCCTTTACGTGTTATACGTTTAAATTTTGATACCAAATTGAAAAATCAAAGCTTTCTTTGCCCCAGGCCGCCCAGCGCAGTGCAGAAATATCGTACTGGGTTTTCAGGTTTAATCTTCCAAATTGGTCTTGCAGCTGATATACGGTCAATCCCCAAATGTTCAAAAGGTTATAGCTGTTGTGCTGTGCGGAAACCGCCGATATCATATTTGACAGAAGCAAAGCTTTGTCGGCTTTGCCCTGGGCGGCAGCCTTTTGCTTTCCCTTTTGAATTGCTTCGTATATTTCGCGTGCCTTTGCGTTTTTAAATTTTTTTGGGATGCCTTCAAAGGACGAAGCCAGGCAGTTGATTTGCAGAATTCCATAGCGGACGTCTTCATAATTTTCATTGCTTATATGCCCGCAGGGCGCGTCTGCGCCTGCATGAAACAGTAAAAAAACGTCTTGTTTTGGGCTGAATACAACTTCCTCGCGCAGAAAAAAGGATAAAGCCTCTTGCAGAATTTCCTTTGTTGCAGGGTTTGCCAAATGCAGATAATAGGGGGAAAACAGCGCGCGCTTTTCTTCCGGCAGCGCTTGATATTTTTCTCTCAGGCCGATTTCAGACAGAAAAAATTCCAAATCCATCATTAAAACGTTCAGATATGCCGTGTAGCGTGCATAGCCGCCTTTCAGGCTTCGTATGCGCTCCAATGTAGGCTGGCGCAGGGTGCAGATCCCTTCATAGCTTATATCCGCCCCACTGATCAGGTCAAAATCGCTGATTTTTTTCATGTATGCCGCCTGTTTTTTCCAAAGACGCTGACAGAATAATGCAGCGTCTTTCCTGTGTATTTTGCAGGTAATTCGGCCTTTTCAATACGCAAAAGCGTCAACTTTCCAATCCCAAAATCTGTCCTGCCGCCAAGCAGCAGATCAATATACCGCACAATGGCGTCGCGGCGGCTGTAATCCGCGCCGGGGAAGAGGGCGCCGTCAAGACGCATGTGCGATTTATGGCAAACAACCTGTACAGCGGCTTCTATATTCCGGACGTTGCCGGTTGGCGCCTGCGGAAGCGTTACTTCCACGCAGATAAAGGTTGCAACCTCCTGTGTGCTTTCGTCAACATAGTCATAATCAAATATATAGCGTGTGATTCCGCTGTCGTCTTTCAGGTCGGTTGCCGTTGCCTGCGGGTCGTTCAAAAGAAGCTTTGCAATTTCCTCTGAGCCGCGTAAAAGGCCAATTATTTTTTGCGAGCATTCCAATAGAAGGTCCGCGTTTGTTTGGTCCATCCTTACCACCTCCGTAAAATATTTCAGTTTTGCTGCTGCGGTTGGTTCCAGGCAGACAACAGTTCTGTATTATATAACGATAAAAATAATAGAACTTATGTGTTAGTAAGAACCAACAAAAATGTAAAGCATACAAAATGTCTGCTTTTCCAGGGCGGAAGGAGAAACAAACCCTGTGCTTTTCCTGTGCCCGTTTAAAAGCGCTATAAGACCTGTTTTCTGCGGTATGTTCTTCTGCATCCCTTTGGCATCGATACAATAATTTGCAAAAGCCGCTTGTACAGCCGTGTTTTATGGCTTGCTTGAAAATTTGTCGAAAAAAACATCCTGTTTTTGCATGGACAAATCTGTATAGCTGTATCTGGATCCTAAAATTTCAATGTTTCCGTTACTGTCCTTTTTTAGGGTTTTACAGGGCTTTTCGCTTTCTTTAAGAACAGAAAAAAAGCTGCTGTTTGGATAAGAAAACAGTGTATAAAAAATAAAGCGCCGGTACTTTTTGTTTTCTTCCTTTTCTATCGATTTTAATAACGTAAGCATGGTGTCCCGGTTAAACTTTTTCTTCCCCAGGCGCAGCGCGCAGCTCTCCCGCAGAGAAAAGGCCTCATCAAATTTTTCTTCGGCAGTTTTGTGTGTGCCTGCAAATACGGCTGAAACGGCCTGATTGGTTTGGTATACGTCTTCAAGCGTTTCTTTTATCTGTTTATAATAGATGCGTTTTGAAGAAAAACCCGTATGATCCAAAATTTCCGAAAAGGGGAGAAACGCTTTTTTTGCCGCCTTGCCCTTTTTCGTACATCGGTAAGCATGAATGCAGCTTTGCAGATAATCCATGGCGGTTTTATGCTTTACATAAGCTTTTTTTGCAGCGTTATAATACCCCTTCCGTTTAGCAAGGTGGGCAAAAAAGTTGGGTTTTATTTGCTTGTGATCTTTTTCCTTTGCGTATTTCTTCCGGATAGAAGCAAGCTCTCGGCTGTTGTCCACCAAAAATTCCTTTTTTGCTTTATCGATCTCAATACCGGAAGCAACGCTGAGTTTACATATATCCATATAGATATCTTGTATATCTGCAAAGGATTTGCCGGCGGCAAGCATGTCCCATACCAGTGTATTTAGCTCCTGGCTGAGGTTTACAATGTCGCCAATCAGGTTTTTGCTTGTCCGGATGTCCAGGTCTGCCTGCTCCTCCGGTAAATAGCACCTTTTGTTTTTTATGCCGGCTACGTCGCATACAGCCACTTTAAAACGGTCTTTATTGCGCATGGCCGCGTTGATCAAAATGGCGTTATCTGTCAGCAAAATCGCATCGGAGTCAAAATCGCATCCGGCCAGCCTTTGCAAGATGTTTTCATTTATGCTGTTCATGTATACAATTTCTTCGGTTGTGTTTATATAGCGGTCAATCAACGGGTTGACTGCGTTTTTAGCCAGCAGAATATTTGAAAAGGTAATGTGCGGGCTGCGCGAGCCAAGCAGAAGCTGACCGTCTTTAAAGCGTTTACAGTAAAGCGTGCCCGGCGGTATTTGCGGATCGCCCGAAAATTTGCCAATGGAAGCCTGCAGCATTTCAATGGGATTGCCGCAAAGTGTGGCGTAGCATCCGTTGACCAGAACGCGGCCCTCTTTTAAATGTTTGATAAAGGCCTTCAGAAAATCGGCTTTAAAATCGTCGTATAGCTTTGTTTTTGAAAAGGCCTCGTTGCTGCCAAGCAATTTGTATATTATTTCCGATTTGCTTTTTATCCCGGTATCTGCAAAGCTTTCCTGTGGATAAACCTTGATCCACCAGCGCAGGACCGCCGAATCTTTTTTTAACAGATCCAAAAAGTCAAAGGTCGGTTGTAAAAGCTGCGCGACCTCTTCTTTTGAAAGCTGCAGACTGTTGATGAGCTGATAATGCGTCTGTGTTGCAGTGCCATCCAAAAAATGGGGTGGCTTTTCAAATTTTACAATGCCAAAATCGGGCAGCAAATGCTTAAACCATTGCTGCAGCGTGCCAAATTTCAAATATTTAATACTGCTTGGGGTGGTGATCAGCTTTATATCCGAAATATCCTGCGCGAGCGTAAATCCGTTCAGCTGACTGATCTGTGTAATCCCTTGGTCTGCAAACCAGCGTTGTATATTTGTGTTAAAGCAGCACGATTTAAATAGGCGGTTGCGCAGCAAAAGCATGCCTTTGTTTTTATACCGGCCCATCAGTGAAGGGTCAATCAGCGATTGTCCGTCCCATATGGAATTGGTAATTTTACTGTTGCAGGCGGCAGCACGCAGACAGCCGCTTGCCTCCTGCACACGGATCACATCGTCAAAAAAGACGCTCGTGTAGTCCTCAATTACCAAAATGTTTTTTGGTAAAATCTTAATTGTATCAATCATACTGCTTGCGGTTAGGGCAATATAAGATTCCAACGCCGCCAGATCTACCGGCGCGCCTGGCTGTATATGCAGGCCTGCCATCTCCCATTTATGCATTTTGGGATAAAGCCGTTCGTCTATAAAAAGGCATTTCCCAACCCGTGCGCTGCCGGAGGAGCGTTTCCAACGGATATATCGGACGCCGTTGCAAACAAAGCCGTTTTGGTACAGCTGTCTGCGGATATCAGCAACGCTTACAAGGGTGGCCATGTTTTTTTTCGCCTTATATACACCGTCATCCAGGTAAAAATACTTGCCCAAAATATGGCTGTCAACCGGTTTTTTGACCGGCGTATTCACAATAATAGCGATCAGTGTGCCGTTTTCTATATGTACGCAATCTTCCATTTTTTCTCTTATAAACGTATGACCGTATTTTAAATAGATATTTGCAGATGCACGGTTATAAGCCTTTACAGAGTAATGAAAAGAAACGTTTATGATACAAGAGGAAAACTCTTTTTTATTTTCCCAAAATGAAAACCGGTTGTTTCGATAAACCGATTTATAAACGGTGCGCAGCTGTAACAAATCCAAACTGTAGTCAAAGGCTGCTTTAAATTTTTTTAAGTTATAAACGCCGTAGTTATTTTTTGTTATATAGCCGGCGTCAGTTTTTGCGCTGGAATAATTTGCTAAATATGTGTCCTTTCCGTCTATTTGCATAATATAAATTCCTTTTTTACGTTCCATAGGATTGGGCAAACCTCCTGCATGATTGTTATTATCAGAAAAAAGAAAGTTGTAGAACTTATGTGGAAGAAAATGGAAAAAGAAATGCATACAATAGACTAACACATAAGTTCTAACATGTCAATCTGTATTTTGATAGAATATTTTGAAGGTTGCATTGACAAAAACGAACATTTGTGCTATCATTAAATCAGAAAACGAACAAAAGTTCTATTAAAGAGGTGTAAAGCATGTCAGATAAAAAAATATTGCAAAAGATGGGAAAATGCATCTTAAAAAGAATGTATACGGTTTTTGCAGGCAGCGTACCTTTTTTCCTGGTTGAACTGCTCCCATCTCAGCCAATTGTTTATCTTTTTTTGTTTCTTTTCTTTTTTGGCAGTGCATCGCTTACGTTTATATCGTCCATGCGCGACGATCATATGATAAAGCGATTATTAAAGAAAAGGGAAAATAACAGGACAAGGGCGCAGCATGTTCCTCAAAAGCCGAGGCTTCTATATCTGCCGCGCCGTACTGAACATAAGTTAGCCGTCAATAGATTTAAAGGAGCCTCATAACAATGATGTTGAAACAGAGATGTATTGTTCGTTTTTTGAAACAGTAGAATTCCTCATCAGGAAAAATAGAAAATTTACTTGCGTTTCCATTAAAAAACAGGTATTCTTTAACAGAACAAATGTTCTATTGTTTTGCAAAGGCTAAAAAAGGAAAAGCAAAGAGGGATAGGGATGGAAAGCAAGAGTACGGTATACAAGTATGAAATAGATGGCAAGATTTTTCATGCAAGCTACGCATGGGAGGAAAAAGATCGCCTTATATTGGGCAGAGCGTTTGCCTTTTCTAAAATTTTTTTATTTTGTGAAAAATGTTCTCTTGGATCCGAAAAAACAGCTTACCGCTTGCGCGACGGCAGACAGCTGTATTTATATGAAAAGCAATACAGGCCGCTAGGCCAAATTTGCCGTTACCGCAGTTTTGCAGATCTCTTGCTGCCGCAAATATGTAAAACGGTAAATGGCCGCTTGGTTTTACAGCTGCATCGGGTGCAGCTTACACGTCAAATAGAAGAAAAACTGTGCAGACTGTTTTTCTCGCAGCTATTTGGGGGACTGCCCAATACGCAACAGGCAAGGACCCTGTATTTTTCTGTGGAAAATGAGGTTTTATATTGCGGCTTGTTTGGGTTGGATTCTAACTGTGTCTTAACAGAAATTGAATATTACGACCCGCAAAGCGCAGCATATAAAGGGAAAAAAAGCAGGGAACAGACGTATCGTACGGTTTTGCAAATTTTAAAACAGAAGAATTGACAAGTGCGAACTTATGTGTTAGTATGAGGCTGCACAAATCCAACATGGAAAAGAGGGCGGCCGGCATGACATATCAGGCGTTTATACAGGATTGCTTCCAGGAAGATAATCCTTTTGCAGTCAAGAAAAAATATTTGCAGGATTTTGCCTGCTATGTGCCTGACACGGCAGATGCAGCATCTATAAAACGCTTAACGAAAGAAGATTTTATACGTTTTTTCCGCGAACAGCGGGGGGGATTCAGCTGCGCCGCTTTTCGTAAGAACAGACGTCTGCTTGAAAACCTGTTTTTGCTGTTTTGTCAGTATGGCATTGCAGAAAAATCCCAAGCGGAGCAGGTCCGGTCCGTTGTATACAGCGACATTGCTTGTGCTTACGATAACATTTATAAATTTTATTTTAAAGACCTGGAAGAACTGGATGCCTTTTTATATACCCTTCGCTTTGATATTGATCCGCTGGGAACGGTCGATCTGCTGGATTTCAGGGCACTGCTTTACCTGCTTTGGTATGGGATTGATACAAAAGATCTGATCCATATCAGAAAAGACGATTTGCACCCCGACGATTGCAGTGTATTTTTGCGCAGAACAAATCAGTTTATCTATTTTGACAAGGAGCCCTTTACTCTGCTTTGCCGCCATGCACAGGCGGAAGGAAAGGTAGATAAGATGGGGAAACGGTACAGCTATATTGCATCGGACTATCTGATGCGTTCCAAGTTTAGTGTACGCTTAACGGCAAACGCTTTAGCGCAGCAGATTACCTGGATCAATCATTTTGCAAAAAAGTATCATAAGGTGCTTCAAATCAATAAAATCAGGATCAATGGCAAATTTGTCAAAATTCGCGCAAAAAAAGAAGCGATCTTGCAGCAAAGCCCAACGGCAGATGCAGACGGCGCGGCTATCAAAGCGGTAAACGGTGACAACGGTTATTCTCTGCGTGAATTTAAGAAGATGTATTTGATGTGGGAAGGCTTTTTTTATCCGTGAAAGAAAAAGGAACCACCGTTGCGTTGTGCCGGTGGTATACATTGCTTTCTTTTTAGCGTTTTATTTCCATTGATTTTTACGGTATTTATAAAAAAGCGCACAGCCAAAGCCAACCGCCGATAAGGAAGGTTCGAAAACAAACTAACTTAACGGCTGGCAAATAGGTTGCAATAAAAAGCAAAGGATAGACTACCAATCTCGGTGTGCCTATCCTTTTGCTTTATAATCAAATCTACTCCGCTAATTTTAATTCCATTTGTCGCGGCTCTTCCAAAATCTCTGACAGATAGTCTTTTTCGATTAATGTTTGATAATGAGTTGTCAACTTGTCTTTCAAATTGAACAATCTCTTTCCTGCAGTTTGAGCAAGTTGCCTATATGTATAGGCATAAACTTCGCCATAGTCTTCCTGTGTCTTTTTTGTGCTTATAGCTTCAGAAATAGTATCGCCAACAACAAAGGCTTTGATTTTAGGCTTACAATTCAGCTTGTTCCCTTTGTAAAGACTGTCAACATACTCTTCTGCTTGCCCCATTTCTTTTCGGCCAATAGTAAAGCCACCTTTTTTTAGTTCAATAATTAACACTTTACTGATTACAAATATTTCATTTTCATCAGCTTCTTCTGTACATGTAGAACTAAGAGTAAAATCGCTTCCAATTACTAAATCTGGTCGCTTAGACCAATTAATATCAACATTTTCGTTGCGCTGACCTTTTAGCAGAGTTTGTAGCACTGTAGTAAGCGTTCGGTTAAACGTGTAATTTGGATTATCAAATTCTACTCCGAATAACCATTTTGCTTGACTGATAAGGGGGTGTAAAACGTGCAGTTCATCAGTCGTGGAATCACTACAAAGTTGCTCAATCGCACTAATAACTTTCAATCTTCGATCAATTTCATCAAGCACATCTTTTATATCAGTTACCGACCATTCATCCAAAAATCTATTCAGAGTATCTATATCGCCAACATCCATTTCAGCCAATTTTTCTAACAATGACAATCCATTTCTTGATTGGAGAACAGATATAAGAGCGTTGACAATAATATTCAATTCATCGGTATCGACTTCAGGTTTCTGTTCCAGATAATTTTCAAAAAAATTTTTTAAATCATATAGCGAAGGGATTGAAAGGGTTTCGATTCTATCAATATTATTTAAAATTACATCCTTTCTAACTTCTGCTACCTTTCCTTTATAGTATTCTACACGGAATTCTCTAACGAAGCGTATTACCGCAGAAAAAACTTCGTTTACCTTTTCGGTATTATTAAAATGCGACCAGTCATAAAACACGTCATCTATCAAGTGGTCGGCTTCTATAACTATCAGATGGCGTAGCGCAAATTTTCTGCGCGCATCTTCAACACGTGTATTACCTATATTCCAAGAGGGATTTCCAACTAATCTCGCACCTACCCAAAATGCAATTCCATTAGTAGCAGTAGTTTTTTCGCCATCTGGAATTTGGTAAATGTCAATCTTGATTTTAGCCTTTGATTTCAGCAAAAGTTCTTTGCTAACCGTAGGAGTAATATTTGTTTGAAATTCAATTTTTTCATTATTTACAAAAACAGAAAACTCCGGGTCAAAAAGGAAACGATATCTAAGAGTACGCATTACTTCACTTTTCGTGGGCTGCTTTTTAATTGCCTTTACAGTTAAGCGAGTACCGTTTCCAGCTTTATCAAATGTACTATGTTCAAGAACAGAAAACGCAGAATCACCACCGTCAACACTAATTAAGTATTTATTACATTTCCCATCTCTCCATGTTTCTACTTGATACTGGTCATTAAAGCAAAACATGGCATGGCGCCCTACGCCATTTCGTCCGTATGCTAATCTTTTTGCTTTTCCTTTTGATGATATATATTCAATATATTCCCCTTGATGTGCTACTCGATTATATGCAATAACCATCCATCTTTGTTGGAACTCATCATCTGTCATTCCTGTTCCATTATCTTCAATAACGATTTCATCGCCTCTTTTTTCAGGCAACGTAATTGAAACCGTTGTTGCACCAGCGTCCCAAGAATTCGCTACAAGCTCAGAAAACGCAATGGATATATCTGTAACAATGCTTGAGTAAGTTCGTTCGATGAAGTCTTTTTCATATTTTGAACGTTGAATGATTTCACCCATCACATTCACCCCCAGCATTTTCATTATACTGCTATATATGTACAAATACAAGGAATATCAAGAGTTAGTGGAATGATAGAACAACGTTTTTGCGCTTCCGAGGGATATGATACTACTTGCTCTGTTTATGCGCTCTGCAAGCCGCATAAATCAAGGCTTTTCGCCCGTCTAAATATCCACGCTGGCATAGCAAAATGTTACGCAGTAGACCGCCATTTTTGAGGGTGGGAATATAAACTCTCAACTATTGTGTTTTCAAGTCTGCAAAGCCATATCGCGCAATACTTTCTCACCCCCTATCGCGTAACAATCATCATGGATTGAGGGCGCAAGCGGTTTATCCGTTTGCGCCCTCTTGGTTGCCTAACTGCAAAGGCGGGAAAAGCCGTCAAGGACGCGAAGCGCGAAGTTTATCCTTGACGGCTTTTTCTGTCTTTGCTATTCGTCATCTGTCAAAGCGGAACTTGGGTAAGGCTTCCATTAGGCAAGCTTTGAGGTGATCTTGAATATCATCGTTAATACTCCCTTGAAAATAGGACAGATATTTAATGTAGCCGGTATAAGTTTGAATGACGGTGTTCACCGCTTCCGGCTCTCCTGCGGCTGCCTTTACAATCGTTTCATAGGGCAGCAAATTGTACTTCCTATTCTTCATTTTCTAACGCCTCCATTTCTTTTCGCAGTAAGCGCAAGGTAATCTTCCGTCTGCGGAAAACTGCACTTCGGCTAATACCGCACATCTTACCGATTTCCTCATCGCTGTAACCGAGGTAGTACCACAAAAACAGCTCTTCCCGTCGCTTTTCCGGCAGACGCAAAAGCGCGGCTGCTAACTGCTCACTTTTCACAACAACCGTTTTCCCGCGAACGGTAAAAGTGGTAGACAAATCGTATTTCACAAAATGCTCGTCTGTTGCATAAGCAGGCTCAAAATCAAACTCACGAAGATAGTCAAGGGAGACTTCAAACCGCTGCTTTTTCCGCAGTTTCTTGTAAACGCCCAGCGCCGCGTGATAAAGCACAATCTTACAAAAGGCATTGAAAGTACGCTCAATATGCTCCTGATACTGCTCCCTATTCATCATTTTTCTCACCCCCTTTCTGCCCCAAGTGAGGGTGATAACAACAAACGCCCACGCAGCATAAAACCACATGGGCGTTGGGAACAGGAATTATAAGAGGTAACTATATGACTTGTGTGTTCATACTCATAGGCGCAAAATCCCATGCAAGCGCAAGGGCTTTTTTTGACCGTAGGTTATGAGAGAAAAAGCAATAAGTAATCAACAAAGCAATACCTCCAAAAATAACAGAGCCGATAACCGCATTTTTGATCTGCGTGTTATCGGCTCTGCGTCTGTGCGTCCGGCTCTTGGATAACGGATATTCTCATGTGCTTTACGCTAATTAGCGTTTCCTGTTTACACTTCGGACAGTAGAGAAGGAAGCTTTTGAGTTCTGTATCTTCCCGCAATTTTATTCGTGTCTTACTTTTACAAACAGGGCATAGCAGCCATTCTATATTCAAAACTTTAACATCCTTTCACTATACTGTGCAGCCGATTATCTACCACGAACTTCTTTTTTCTCGGATCACCTTCTGCGCGATATATCATGAGCGTTTTCAAATCAAATACAGAACTCCAAACCGTTTCAAAATTAGGGTCATCATATTGACATATAAACCCATAATCGCCTTTTAGAAGCTGTTTTGTCGTTTCAATATAGTCGTTTTGAATATGAGTTGAAAAACTATCTATAACCGTTTTGTATCGCCTATCGGAGAAATAATCATCTCCATTCGCCATGTCAAAGGGCTTCATTTCATCGGAAGTAAAGCTATTAACGGTACATACGATTTTGCTTTTATTAGAGCAAATCGCTTTACGTATTCTCTTTGTGGTAGGCGTACATTCTATAACTGCCATTTCCCCACTTTTGTCTGCAACTAAAATATTGCAGTTAGAAGCTATTGGCAATTCCATAAGTAAAGAAATCGCGTTTTGTGCCGTATTTGCTTTTTCAAGCAAATATCGTACAACAAAGCAAGAATTAAAACCTGCCTGTATTTTGTCAAGGCTTGTCATTACAAAAGTCATTGCAACTACCAAACCATGTTCATTTAGACCTTCTTCACCATTGATGAAAGAGGAAGTCGTAAGATTAAATCTATTTCCGTTTAATGGGGCGTATATTTCACTTTTGCTTCCATTTCTCAAATACGGCGGCAAATCATTGTTTCTACCATAAATCACCCGCCCACCTTTAGCATAGGCAAATGCAGTACACCCTCTAATCTCAACGGGGATATTTTCTTCCAAGTTATACATACAGCAACCCATACACAACATCCATGAAACAAATGTATCGTAATCTGCGCCTATGGTATCGCTCACGCCTTTTATTTCTGCACAAACTTCTGGGAAATAGCCTTTTAGTATTTTTTCGCTCTGTTTTCCATGTTCAAGCTGAAATTCATCGAGATGTAGAGGGAAAGATATTTTGCGCTTCTGAAAAATTTTGCCCCGCTTAACACCCATTTGGTAATGGTCGCCTTTTAATCGTAAGTGGTACATGAGTTATTCTCCTTTTCTTTCCTTATGGCAATCCATACTTCTGAATGTCCGCTAACAGGTGTTTCCTCACAAACGGGATACACTTCTATGTCCGGAAGTCCGGCATATTCATAGCCCGAAAATGGCAACCACTCCGTATAAAACCTTCTAAAAATACTTTGCACATTCTCTTTGAAACAACCGTTATTTTCAAATACAGCCCATGTAGCCGCTGGTATTTCAAATGCGAACATACCATTGGGAACAGGCACATCCGTAGCAACTGCGATGTAATAGAAAAAACTTTTGGGATTTTCATATACACTTACGCCCAATATCCCCTGTGGGGATTGATTTGATAAACCGCATATTTCAGAAAATAGATTGCTGCTTAAAACAGATTGCCAAAATGGAGGAATATTCTTCTGATTTTCTTCCATATCCGTAGACAACGGAATACGAACCCCCACAATCCTCATAGATTGTTTTTCTGCAATGTGGTATGGCATAGCATTTCCTCCTGTAACTTGAACTGAAAAATGAATTGCCGGATAAGCGTTTAGTGTACTTCCCATGTTTTTTGCTGCGGCTGGAGAAATGTTATGTACGCTCTGAAAAGCACGATTAAATGATGTTGGGGAAGTGTACCCATATTTCAAAGCGACATCTATCACTTTAGCGTCTGTCCGCTGTAATTCAAAAGCAGCTTGTGTCATTCTCCTGCGCCGGATATATTCCGACAACGAAATACCAGCGACATAAGAAAATATCCGTTGAAAATAGAAAACCGAGCAGCAGGCAATTCGAGCAGCTTCTTCATAGGACAAATCACTATCCAAATTGTTTTCTATGTAATCTATTGCAGCACTTAGTTTTTTCAACCATTCCATTTATTGCTCCTCCTTAGCTATAAGCATAAACTCGTAAATGATATTTTTCCTCGCTTTTCATATCCACTTTTGTAAACTCACTCTTAGTGTAATGGAATAAAAAATATGTTGCAAGCCGTTTGGACAAGCAACATTTTTCTTTTCCTTATGTTTGGCATTTTAAGATTTTTGCGTGTTGTATATAGCGAAAGGCAAAGCGCAACAAAAGCCGCCTTTCAAACGGGATATTGAGTGAGGGAGAGTAAAGGGTTTGGGCAACGCCCAACAAGAAAATGCGACGCATTTTTACGGAAAGGGTACCCCTTTTCTATGCTTGCTGCGAAAGAAGCAAGCGGCAAATGGGTACTCATTTGCTGTGCTTGCTCCCTACTCAAAACAAGGAAAGGACGGGAAAGGAATGGAAAAGAAACGAGAAGCAGAACATAACGATTTGTTGCCTCAAAAGGGCAACCCCTTGCATGAAACCGTATGCTACAAAATCGGTGGGACAATCTTTGAAATCGAAACTTCCTGCGGCGGCTCCGAACTGCTCTACGACAAGATGACGCGCCTTATCAAAGCGGAAACCGTCGAAACGCCTGCTGACAAGAAAAGCAAGGAGCGTTATAATAGCGATAGCAACCTGTTTGTCGGGCGTTCATTACAGGAGGAATGAACCATGAATACATATCCCGACAACATCACTGCTTTGTATGCAAGACTTTCCCAAGAGGACGCTTTGGACGGAGAGAGCAACAGCATAGCCAACCAAAAGAAAATCTTGCTCAAGTATGCAGAGGACAACGGTTTTCCTAACCCAACCTTTTTCATCGACGACGGCGTTTCCGGGGTAACTTTCGATAGGCCCGGCTGGAATGAGATGATACGCCTTGCGGAAGCAGGAAAGGTCAAAACGGTTATCGTCAAGGATATGTCCCGCATGGGGCGGGACTATCTGAAAGTCGGCTATTACACCGAGAGTTTCTTTGCCGAGCGTGATATACGGTATATCGCCATCAACGACGGTGTAGACAGCGACAAGGGCGACAATGATTTTACCCCATTCCGCAATCTGTTCAACGATTTCTACGCACGCGATACCAGCAAGAAAATCCGCGCGGTTATGCGGGCAAAGGGCAACGCCGGGGAACATCTTTGCAGCAACCCGCCCTATGGGTATGTGAAAGACCCCAATGACAAAACGAAGTGGATTGTAGACGAAGAAGCCGCCGAGATCGTCAAGCGGATTTTTGACTTGTGCGTTGCGGGGAAAGGGCCGATGCAGATTGCAAAGGCGTTGACTGCCGACAAGGTTTTGACTGTAAAGGCGTACTACGCAAAACGGGACGGGAAGCCCATGCCGGACAATCCGTTTATGTGGAGCCCTAAGTCTGTTGCGGGGATATTGGAGCGTCCAGAGTACACCGGCTGCACGGTGAACTTCAAAACCTACTCCAAATCCCACAAACTGAAAAAACGTCTGCAAAACGCCCCGGAGAATTACCGTATCTTCCCCGATACGCAGCCCGCCATTGTTGACCGCAATGTATTTGAGCGGGTACAGGAACTTCGGGCAAACAAACGCCGCCCCGCTAAACAAGCAGAACGGCAAGGGTTGTTCTCCGGACTATTGTACTGCGCCGACTGCGGCAGCAAACTGCATTTTGCTACGGGCAAGAACATGACACCAGAGCAGGATTGCTACCGTTGCGCGAGGTACAAAAGCAATACGGGAGATTGCACCATGCACTTTATCCGCGAGGAAACGCTGAAACGGTTTGTGCTGCGCCGGATATTCGATGTAACCGCCATGTTTTTTGAGGACATTATGCGTTTTCAAAAGGCGGTATATGAACAGCGGTTTGAAGAAGCGGAAAAGGCAGCAAAAAAGCGCAAACGGGAAATCTCCCAAGCCGAGAAGCGGATTGCGGAACTTGACCGGATTTTCAAGCGTATCTATGAGGACGATATATCCGGCACCATTTCCCATGAGCGATTTTTGAAGTTGTCCGCAGAGTATGAAGCGGAGCAAAAAGAACTGACGGAAAAGGTCAAAGCAGACCGGGAAATGGTAGATACCTACGAGCAGGACAAAGCGGATTTTGACAGTTTTGCGGCGGTCATTCGGAAGTATGTAGGGATTACCGAACTCACACCCACGATTGTCAACGAGTTTGTGAAGAAGATTATCGTCCATGCGCCGGACAAGTCCAGCGGCCACCGGCGGCAGAAAATCCAGATTATTTGGAACTTCGTCGGGGAATTGAAGCAGGACGAGGACAAGCAGACCGTTGAGCGGCAAAGAAAAAGCAGGACAGCATAGCAATTTGCCATGCTGTCCTGCAAGATACGATTACTTCCTTATGGGCGTGCGGCTAACAGCTGTGCGCTTTTTTTAATTATCTGCTATTTGCTGCAACAATTTTTTAGAAAAGGTGGTATGAAACAATTACGCTTGCAAAAACAATGGCCACCATGGAAAGCAGCTTGATTAAAATATTAATCGAAGGGCCGGATGTATCCTTAAATGGATCGCCAACTGTATCGCCCACAACGGCTGCTTTATGCGCGTCGCTGCCTTTTCCACCGTGCGCGCCGCCTTCAATATATTTTTTTGCGTTATCCCACGCTCCGCCGGAATTTGCCATCATAACGGCAAGGATAAAGCCGGAAACGGTTGCGCCGCCAAGCATACCGCAAATGCCGTTTACACCAAGGATCAGGCCGACAATAATTGGAGCGACAACCGCAATAATAGCAGGCAGAAGCATTTCCTTTTGTGCCGATTTTGTGCAAATATCAACGCACGCTGCATAATCCGGATCTCTTTTTCCCTCCATAAGTCCCTTGATTTGTTTAAATTGCCGCCGGACCTCTACAACAATGCTCTGTGCGGCCCGGCCTACTGCGTCCATGGTGAGGGCTGCAAAAAGGAACGGCAGCATTCCGCCGACAAACAGGCCGATCAATACCGGCGGGTTGACCAGGCTTAATTCAAACTGGAAGTCAGGGTCGATAATCTGAACCTCTGCAATAAAGGATGCAATTAAGGCAAGCGCCGTTAAAGCCGCAGAACCAATGGCAAATCCCTTTCCAGTGGCAGCAGTTGTGTTGCCCAAAGAATCCAACGCATCGGTACGCTTGCGGACGTCTTCTCCCAATCCAGCCATTTCGGCAATCCCGCCGGCGTTATCCGCAACGGGGCCGTACGCATCTGTCGCAAGGGTAATGCCCAGGGTAGAGAGCATACCAACGGCCGAAAGGCCAACGCCATAAAGGCCCTGGTTGAAAGAAGCATCGCCAATTCCGCCGCTGCCGCCAGAAACAGTGTAGCTCACCAGTACAGAGATACCCACGATAATTACAGGCAAAACAGTGGACAGCATACCAAGGGACAAGCCGCCAATAATAATGGTGGCCGGCCCGGTAAGAGCGGTTTTTGCAAGCTTCCGTGTGGGTTTGTATGTATCAGAGGTAAAATATTCTGTTGTAATGCCAATTAAAATACCGGCAACTAGGCCGCAGAGAATCGCAATATAAAAGCCTATTTTTTCTGCACCAAGGCCAAAATAAATCAGGGGAAAAGCTGCAACCGCAATAATCAGGCCGCTAATCCATGTCCCACGGCGCAGTGCAAAAAGAAGGTTCTTTTGCGAAGCGCCCTCTTTTGTCCTGACAAAAAACGTACCGATAATCGAAGCAAGGATTCCGATCGCTGCCATAACCATGGGGATCGTCACACCCTCAAAGCCAAGGCCGGCTGCAACTGCCAGCGCTGCGGTCGATATAATAGAGCCTACATAGGATTCATACAAGTCTGCACCCATACCGGCAACATCGCCGACGTTATCGCCCACATTGTCCGCGATAACAGCCGGATTCCTTGGGTCGTCTTCCGGGATCCCAACCTCAACTTTACCAACAAGGTCGGCGCCCACGTCTGCAGCCTTTGTAAAAATACCGCCGCCTACACGGGCAAATAACGCCATGGAAGAAGCCCCCATGCCAAAAGTAAGCATAGCAGAGGTGATGGATTGAATCTGTTCGGCCTCCGGCAAAGCACGGAAAACCCATTTCAGGAAGAAATACCAAAACGAAATGTCCACAAGCCCCAGGCCAACTACAACAAAGCCCATAACGGCGCCGGAAGAAAACGCCACCTTTAAACCGGCATTTAAGCTGTTTTGTGCCGCGTTTGCTGTGCGGGAGTTAGCCGCGGTCGCAATTTTCATACCAATAAATCCGGAAAGGCCTGAAAAAAATCCGCCCGTCAGAAAAGCAAACGGTACAAATATGGTAAGAAACCCGTTAAAGGCCAGGATAAGAAGAATAACAAAGATTACAGCAAAGAAAATGCTTACACCAATGTATTGCCGCTTTAAATAAGCGTTTGCGCCTTTGCGCACGGCACGGGAAATTTTCATCATAAGGCTGTTGCCTTCCGGGGTTTTCAGGACTCTTCGCGCCAGATACAAAGCATAAAGCAACGCGATAATTGCACCGGCAGGCGCTAAGATGGTCAAATCCATTTTGAATTCCTCCTTTGTAACACTTTACATTAAGCATAGCACAAATCGCGTTTTTTTCAATAGAATTTTTAAAATAAATTTAAAAAGATAAAAAAAATTAGTTGTTATAACGAAATTTGTAGAATGTACGTTTAATTTGCCTTTGTTTAAAGACATTATTTTTCTTGCACGGCAGGCAGAAAAAAGCACAGTGCAAATAAAATTACAAACAGGACACGCATCCTGTTTGCAGCGGCTCATGCAAGCCATGCGTACCCTTTTTCAGAAAGGAGAAGCACAGTAAAGCTTATTTTGTATGTCTGCGCCGCATGCACAAATGCTGCATACACTAATATGGGGTGATTTTATGAATTCATGTGAATTAACCATGAGCGTGACGGCGCTTGCAAATTCCATCGCCTGCCAGTTATCGGATGATAACCTTGCCCTTGCTGCTGCTGTGCTTACACAGTTAGGAGATACATTGGCAACAATTTCTACGCAACGTTCCCTTTGCAGTGAAAAAAACCATACAGAAAAGCGAGCAAATAAAGGTTGCTAATGCTGCAATAATTGTAAAAAGTATTTCAATTTAAAAACATGTTTGGCGTGGTATTTAATATTTGCTTGTATTATAAAATGCATACAAAGACTTTGCTTTTTAGAAAAAATTCAACGAAATGGGAAAAGCCCAGCCAATGACTGGGCTTTAAAAATAAAGTGTAGTCTATTCCGACATGGAAAGCATTGATAAAAAAGTTACCAGTTCTAACAGCGCCCTGGATCAAGTTAATAGCAACAGCGAACTGTCAAGAGAGGGGGGGACGGTCGAACATGCGATGTGAGTGTGACTTTTTGCGGAAAGAAGAGACCGTTGACGTTTGCCTTGATCCTGCGCTTCAACAGTATTATGAACCATTATATGGATATTGATTGCCTGGTGTTTTCCGCTTCCCGGCTGTTAAATATCCAATTGAACGCCCTCATTGCCGGAGACCCGTTCTAACAGCTTCTGCCAGACTTCATCACCTAATTCAATTTGAAAAAATTCCTGATGCTCTTGGCTCATACGCTGGGGATATACTATGACTTTTTCGCCCACCTGGGCAATCAGGGTACTTTCTTGTTCTTCCCGTGCTGCCGCTTCCTCCATAGTTAGCCCGACCAGAATGTCGTATTCATAGGGAAGCGCGTCGGGGAACCCCAGCCGGGCTTCCTCAAGAAAGCTATCCGCCTCAAGCGCTGCGATCTCCGGACAAGGAATATAATTGGAATACTGCCCATCCTCAAAGACGATTGCCACCAAATCGTTATTTTTATTCTCGTAGAGTTTTGTTGTTATCATACCTATTTGCCTCCTGTTTTGCTAGTTATATAATATCTGGTTTTGGCTGTTATTTTATTGGGAGTAGCAGCCAAATTTTTCATTTTTATTATATCATAAAAGCGCTCCAAACTACAATATAAAATTAGGCATTATTACCTCTGTGCCATTATTGGCTTGTTTTCACGGAAAGTCATTTTCCTATCGGGTCTCGCGCAAAAGCAGCACGCAACTGCTTACAAAGACCTTTAAACAGGCCTGTGCGGACAGGGGGCCAAAGGCAAAAAATAAGCCGGAGCAAAGCGAACTTTGCTCCGGCTTGAAAAAGCGTTCATAAAAAGATACCTATATGCATGGGGAAAACCGAATCGAAGTCCAGCGCAGCGGGTTCGATTCGGAAAGAAGCCGCGACAGAATGAGTGAGCGGTGACATTTGCAAAAACGTCGCCGCGAACGATATGACGTCCGCGGCGACGTGGTGCCGGTGGCCGGACTCGAACCGGCACGGTGTCGCCACCGGTGGATTTTGAGTCCACTACGTCTGCCAATTCCATCACACCGGCATGGCATTTATTATAGCGTGCTTCCCTAAAAAAATCAAGTCTTTTTTCATTTGATCTTATTTTATAAAATCGTTACAAAAACAGCAACCAAAATACTTAGCGCACAAAAACCGGTCTTTGCACAGGCAAATACAAAGGCTTCAGCGGTACAGTGGTGTAAAAAGCCGGCCGGTATTTTTCTACCGGCCGGCTTTCTATCCAGTAAGAGTTGTTTTATACAGTTGGGTTAAATCACGCCCTGTGCAATCATAGCGTCGGCAACCTTTTCAAAGCCTGCAATGTTTGCACCTACCACATAGTTGCCTTCAAACCCATATCTTTTTGCAGCGTCAGCCATCTGATGAAAAATATTTACCATAATATTCTGCAGTTTGCTGTCTACCTCTTCAAAGGTCCAGGAAAGACGCATGGAGTTTTGAGACATTTCAAGTGCAGACGTTGCAACACCGCCGGCGTTTGCAGCCTTACCCGGTGCAAAAAGAATCTTATTTGCAAGGAAGACCTCTGTGGCTTCCAGGGTAGAAGGCATATTTGCGCCTTCTGCGACCGCGTATACGCCATTTTTGACAAGCGTTTCCGCAGCAGCTTTGTCAAGTTCGTTTTGTGTTGCGCAGGGCAGTGCAATATCACACGGGATAGACCAGTCAAAAGCACCCTCGTGGTACTGGGAATTTGGACGATATGCTTTATAAGCGGTCAATCTTTCTCTTTTGACTTCCTTGATCTCTTTAATAGCAGCCAGATCAATACCCTGCTCGTCATAAATCCATCCGGTTGAGTCAGACATCGTAACAACCTTTGCGCCCAGCTGGTGCGCCTTTTCTGTAGCATAAATTGCCACGTTTCCGGCACCGGAAACACAAACCGTAGCACCCTTGATGTCGCGGCCGTTATTCTTCAGCATTTCCTCTGTCAGATACAGCAGACCGTAACCGGTTGCCTCCGTCCTGGCAAGCGAACCGCCAAATTGCAGGCCCTTACCTGTTAAAACGCCCTCATATGCATTTTTAATTTTCTTATACTGGCCAAACATATAACCAATCTCACGTGCACCTGTACCAATATCCCCGGCGGGAACGTCCGTATCGGGGCCAATGTGCCTGCAAAGCTCTGTCATAAAGCTCTGGCAGAAAGCCATAACTTCGCGGTCGCTCTTTCCCTTCGGGTCAAAGTCAGAACCGCCCTTGCCGCCGCCGATCGGAAGCCCGGTCAACGCGTTTTTAAAAATTTGTTCAAACCCCAAAAACTTGATAACACCCAGGTTTACAGAAGGGTGCAGGCGCAGGCCGCCCTTATATGGGCCGATTGCACTGTTAAACTGTACCCTGAACCCACGGTTGACCTGGACTTTTCCATTGTCGTCTACCCATGGAACACGGAACATAATCACTCTTTCAGGTTCTGTGATTCTTTCCAGGATACCGGCCTCTTCATATTTTTTATTCTGCTCAAATACTGGCTCCAAAGAAGTCAGCACCTCTGTGGCCGCCTGAATAAACTCGGGCTCGTTTGCATTTTTTGCTTTTAATTTTTCCAATTGCTCGCTTACATAAGACATGGGGAAAACCTCCTTTTAAATTCTGTAGAGTGACAAACATGCCTGTGGCAGAAAAGCTGTGCAGCCGTCTTGCCGACAAGCCCTTGCCAGTTGATTTTCATACTAACACAAATTTCCTGGTTTTGCAAGAAATAAATAAAAACTTGCAAAAAAATATGGAAGATAAAGCTTTAGACAATATTCACAACAATTTTAATAGGTAAAAGAGATGTATATTCTTTGGCAATAAAAATGAAAAACATGCGCTTTTCCTGTTGCGTATATTTTTTTGTTGGTTTATAATATATCTTGGTTTTTCATTTAAATTTGCAAGTTTTTTAAATTTTAAAGGAGGATTTTCAATGGAAAAAACAAAACTAATTTATGAGGGCAAGGCCAAAAAGGTTTTTGCAACGGATGACCCGGATCTTTGCATTGTTTCCTATAAAGATGATGCAACCGCTTTCAACGGACAAAAAAAGGGTACAATCGTTGGAAAAGGCGTTGTAAATAACAGAATGTCCAACTTTATGTTTAAAAAACTCGAAGAGCAAGGCGTGAAAACACATTTTGTTGAAGAGATCAACGACAGGGAAACCGTTGTAAAAAAAGTTGAAATTGTGCCTCTTGAGGTCATTGTAAGAAACAAAGCCGCCGGCAGCCTTTCCAAAAGGTTGGGCCTGCCGGAAGGTACGCCGATGAAGACGACCGTTTTGGAATTTTGCTATAAAGATGACGATTTGGGGGACCCAATCGTAAACGAATACCATATTCTTGCAGCGGAGCTTGCAACGAAAGCAGAAATTGAGCAGATCAGCAAAATGGCGCTGAAGGTCAACGAAGTAATGTGCGCGTTCTTTAAAAGCGTGAATATTGATTTGATCGACTTTAAATTGGAATTTGGCAGATTTAAGGGCGAAATTTTGCTTGCCGATGAAATTTCGCCGGATACCTGCCGTTTTTGGGATATTCATACGCAGGAAAAACTCGACAAAGACCGTTTCCGCAGAGATATGGGCGGTGTGGAAGAGGCCTATGCAGAGGTTATGAAAAGGATCGGACTTTGATGGATACAGCAGATGGACTATGCGGTGTATCTGAACGTTTGAGGTGAACGGATTGGATTTATCTTTGGATCATTTTGCATCTGAAGGCCTGCATGAGGAATGCGGTGTCTTTGGTATATATAGCGACGGCAGCCTGGCACCTGCTTACGCTGCCTACAACGGACTGCTTGCCCTGCAGCACAGGGGACAGGAAAGCTGTGGGATTGCAGTCAACGATTGCGGCGTGATCAGTTATCATAAGGATATGGGCCTTGTTACAGAGGTATTTAATAACCAGGTGCTTGATTCCATGGAAGGCCAAATGGCGGTCGGCCATGTTCGCTACTCAACAGCTGGCGGCAGCGTGCGGGAAAATTCGCAGCCGCTTGTCATGCGCTATATTAAGGGCGTTTTGGCAATTGCGCATAACGGCAATCTGACAAACGCTGTTGAAATCCGCCAGGAGCTGGAACACAGGGGCGCAATTTTTCAGACGACGATCGACTCTGAGGTGATCGCGTATATCATTGCAAGGGAACGCATTCACTGTCACAGTATTGAAGAAGCGGTTCGGCGTACGGTCAGCCAGATCAACGGCGCGTATTCCCTGCTTGTGATGAGCCCCAGAAAATTGATCGCGGCAAGAGATCCATACGGCTTTCGCCCGCTTTGCATGGGAAAAATAGGGGACACAGTCGTTTTTGCCAGCGAAACCTGCGCGCTTGATGCGGCGGGTGCTGATTTTGTAAGGGACATAGAGCCGGGTGAAATTGTCGTGGTGGATCATACGGGCGTGCGTTCTATCCGTGACCACTGCGGAAAGAAAAAAGCGCTGTGTGTGTTTGAATATATTTACTTTGCACGTACAGACTCGGTCATAGATGGCATTGCCGTGTATGAAACCAGAAAGCAGGCGGGCAGAATCCTTGCCAGAAATTTCCCGGTGGAAGCCGACCTTGTGATCGGCGTCCCGGAATCCGGTATCGATGCGGCGATCGGCTATAGCGAAGAATCTGGCATTCCCTATGAAAAGGGGATTGTAAAGAACAATTATATTGGCAGAACCTTTATCAAGCCCAGCCAGTCCGAACGCGCAAAAAGTGTGCGGATCAAGCTCAATCCGCTGTGTGACTCGGTACGTGGCAAGCGTGTGGTCATGCTGGACGATAGCATTGTAAGGGGAACCACCTGCGATCGCATTGTAAGAATGCTGAAGGATGCGGGCGCCAAAGAGGTGCATTTGCGCATCAGTTCTCCACCCTTTATGTGGCCGTGCTATTATGGGACTGATATTCCCTCAAAAGAAGAGCTGATCGCCTGTAACCATACGATTGAAGAAATTGGACGGCTCAGCGGGGCGGATTCTATCGGCTTTTTGCCGTTGGAATCTCTGCATGAAATGCTTGGCTGTAAGGATGCCGGTTTTTGCGACGCCTGCTTTTCCGGTAAATATCCGGCACAGACGACCGTTAAAATGCTTAAGGGAAAGCAGCGCGGCGGTGTAAAGCTTAATCAGTGCTGAGCATTTTTCTCTGCATCTTTGCAGCAACGCAAAAAAGAAAGGAATATACAAATTTATGGCAAAGGATACCTATGAATCTCCGTTGTCCGCACGTTACGCGGGCAAGCAGATGCAATACCTTTTTTCACCCGATATGAAATTCCGTACCTGGCGCAGGCTTTGGATTGCGCTTGCCCAGGCCGAAATGGAGCTTGGACTTCCTATTACGCAGGAGCAGATCGATGAGCTTGAGGCACATAAGGATGACATCAATTATGAGGTGGCACAAGCGCGTGAAAAGCTGGTGCGGCACGATGTCATGTCGCATGTCTATGCGTATGGCGAGCAATGTCCGCATGCCAAAGGGATTATTCACCTTGGCGCTACGTCCTGCTATGTGGGTGATAATACAGATATTATTATTATGACGCAGGCGTTAAAGCTTATCAGGGACAAGCTTGTAACGGTTATTAAGGAGCTTTCTGCTTTTGCAGACAAACATAAGGCGCTCCCTACGCTTGCGTTTACACATTTTCAGCCGGCGCAACCCACAACGGTCGGAAAACGTGCAACGCTTTGGATCCAGGATCTTTTAATGGATTTAGAAGATGTGGAGTACCGCCTTTCCAAGATGAAGCTTTTGGGGTCTAAGGGAACAACCGGGACACAGGCAAGCTTTTTGGAGCTTTTTGAAGGCGACCATGACAAGGTCAAAGCATTGGATGCAAAAATAGCGGAAAAAATGGGTTACACCGGCTGCTTTGCTGTGTCGGGCCAAACCTATTCCAGAAAGCTTGATTATCAAATTCTTTCCGTTTTAAGCGGTATTGCGCAAAGCGCAGCAAAATTTTCCAACGATATTCGTCTTTTACAACATTTAAAAGAGGTAGAAGAGCCCTTTGAAAAAAATCAGATCGGTTCCTCTGCCATGGCATATAAACGCAACCCCATGCGCAGCGAACGGATTGCCTCGCTTGCAAGATACGTGATTGCAGACGCGCTGAATCCCGCTATGACAGAGGCTACGCAGTGGTTTGAAAGAACGCTGGACGATTCTGCAAACAAACGCATTAGCGTAGCGGAAGCCTTTTTGGCGGTGGACGGCATATTGGATTTGTATGCCAATATAGCAGATGGTCTGGTCGTATATCAAAAGGTGATCGAGCAGCGGCTAAAAAAAGAACTGCCGTTTATGGCAACAGAAAATATTATGATGGACGCGGTCAAGCGCGGTGCCGACAGACAAGCACTGCACGAACGAATTCGCATCCATTCCATGGCGGCGTCCAAACTTATCAAAGAGGAGGGCGGCGAAAACGACCTGCTTGAAAGAATTGCGGCGGATCCGGCGTTTGGCGTTACCCTTGCAGAGCTGCACGCTATTTTATCGCCTGAAAAATATGTAGGAAGAGCGCCGCAGCAAACACAGGAATTTTTGGACGGCCCTGTGAAGCAAGCGCTTGCCCCATATAAAGATATGGAGCTTATGAAAACGGAAATCCAGGTATAATTTTGAAAAAATGCAAGGCAAATGCAGTGTTTGCCTTGCAAAAATTCTTTTATTCTGGTATTCTTATGATCTGTTTGTATGCTGCTTTTTTAGCATGTGCTGTTGCAGCCTTTCAATTTGGCATATGAGCCGATCCGGGCAAAATTTTGATGTAAGAGGTGTTTCACATGGTAAAAGCAATTGTCGGTGCGAACTGGGGCGATGAAGGCAAGGGGAAGATTACAGATGTGCTTGCTGCGCAGTCAGATATTGTCATTCGTTTTCAGGGCGGCAGCAACGCCGGCCATACCATCGTAAACAATTATGGAAAATTTGCGTTGCACCAGCTTCCCTCCGGTGTTTTTCACAGCCATATTACCAATATCATTGGCAACGGCGTTGCCTTAAGTGTAGAAAATTTTGTCAAAGAAATGCAATCCCTGAAAGACAGAGGCGTGCCGGCACCGCGTGTTTTTGTGTCCGACCGGGCGCAGATTGTTATGCCATATCACGTTGCTTTCGACTGCTATGAGGAAGAACGCCTTTCCGCGCGCAGCTTTGGCTCTACAAAGTCCGGGATCGCGCCGTTTTATGCAGATAAATATGCAAAAATCGGCTTCCAGGTCAACGAACTGTATGACGATATGGACAGCTTGAAAGAGAAAATTGCAAACGTTTTGGAAATCAAAAACGCAACGCTGCAGCACCTGTATCATAAAGAGCCGGTTACAGTTGAAGAGATCTTTCAAAAATTAATGGAATATAAGCAGCAGCTTGCACCTTATGTGAAAGATACCTTTGATTACCTGTACCGCGCTGTCAAGGATGGAAAAAATATTTTGCTGGAGGGACAGCTCGGCGCATTGAAGGACACGGATTTCGGTATTTATCCGATGGTAACATCTTCCAATACCATTGCAGGCTACGGTGCGGTTGGCGCAGGTGTGCCGCCGTATGAGATCAAAGAGGTCATTACCGTTGTAAAGGCTTATTCCAGCGCAGTTGGAGCAGGTGAATTTGTAAGCGAAATATTTGGGGAAGAGGCCGAAGAGCTCCGTCGCCGTGGCGGCGACGGCGGTGAATACGGTGCGACAACAGGCCGTCCCAGAAGAATGGGCTGGCTGGATCTTGTCGCTACCCGCTACGGCTGCCGCGTACAGGGTGCAACCCAGGTTGCCTTTACTGTGCTCGATGTTCTCGGCTATTTAGATGCTATTCCCGTCTGTGTGGGTTATGAGCTGGACGGAAAGAAGATCGACTATTTTCCGTGTACGACAAAGCTTAAAAGGGCAAAGCCTGTTTTGGAAGTTTTGCCTGGTTGGAAATGCGATATAAGCGGCATCCGCAAATATGAAGATTTGCCGGAAAACTGCCGCAGGTATATTGAATTTGCCGAAAGGGAAATTGGTGTTCCTATTACAATCGTATCAAATGGTGCTGCAAGGGATAATATCATTTATAGATAAACGGATAACTTTGAGGATAGGCGGTAGGGTAGATGCATATAAAAAGTCAAGCAGTTCTTGTCATGGATTTCGGTGGGCAGTACAGCCAATTGATTGCCAGACGCGTGCGCGAGCACAGCGTTTATTGTGAAATTAAATCTTATAAAACAACGGTGGAAGAAATCCAAAAGGCGGGGTATAAGGGGATTATTTTTACCGGTGGCCCAAACAGCGTATATGCAAAGGACGCGCCAAAGTGTGACCCGGCGCTGTTTCACTGCGGCATACCTGTTTTGGGAATATGCTACGGCGCGCAGATGATGGCGCATGCCTTGGGTGGAACGGTAAAAAGCTCGCAGGTAAAAGAGTACGGTAATACCAATGTTTCCTTCGACAATTGCAGCCCTTTGTTTGAAAACGTAAAGCCCAATTCCGTTTGCTGGATGAGCCATACGGATTATATCGCGCAGCCGCCGGAAGGCTTTGTGGTTACGGCAAGGACAGATGCCTGCCCGGTTGCGGCCATGGAAAACCGCGAAAAAAAGCTGTGCGCTATGCAATTTCATCCGGAGGTTTCCCATACGGAGGAAGGCAGTAAAATGCTGCATAACTTTCTTTATAATGTGTGCGGCTGTAGCGGCGACTGGAAGATGTCCTCCTTTGTTGCCACAACAGTTGCAAGACTGAAAGAAGAAATCGGTGACAAAAAGGTTTTATGCGGCCTGTCGGGCGGGGTGGATTCATCCGTTGCAGCACTGCTCGTACATAAGGCGATCGGCAAAAACCTGACGTGTATTTTTGTTGACCACGGCCTTCTGCGCAAAAATGAGGGCGATGAGGTGGAATCCGTCTTCAGAAAACAGTTTGATATGAACCTGATTCGGGTAAATGCACAGGACCGTTTCTTAAACAAGCTTGCCGGCGTTACAGACCCGGAGCAAAAACGGAAAATTATAGGGGAAGAATTTATCCGCGTCTTTGAAGAAGAGGCCCGGAAAATTGGAAAGGTCGACTATTTGTGCCAGGGAACGATTTATCCAGATGTGGTGGAAAGTGGTGTCGGGGAAGCGGCCGTGATTAAAAGCCACCACAATGTAGGGGGCCTTCCCGAAGACATAGGCTTTACCGGCCTTGTGGAACCCCTGCGCGACCTGTTTAAGGACGAAGTCCGCAAAGCGGGGCTGGAGCTTTCTATCCCGGAATTTTTAGTTTGGCGCCAGCCTTTTCCAGGCCCGGGCCTTGCAATCCGCGTAATGGGCGAAATTACCAGAGAAAAGCTGGAAATTCTTAAGGATGCAGACGCTATTTTCCGCGAAGAAATCGCGCTTGCAAAGCTGGACCGTACCATCAGCCAATATTTCGCCGTATTGACCAATGTAAAAAGCGTAGGCGTCATGGGCGATGGAAGGACGTACGATTACACTATTGCGTTGCGCGGTGTTACCACCAACGATTTTATGACGGCCGACTGGGCCAGAATTCCGTATGATGTGCTAGCAAAAACCTCAGGAAGAATTATCAATGAGGTAAAAGGGATTAACCGAATCGTCTACGATATTACCTCTAAGCCGCCAGCCACAATCGAGTTCGAATAAAATGAAACGCCGTAAAAACCCAGTATTTATACGGGTTTGCGTCGCTTCAAGCGGTCTTTTGATAACAATTTCATAACAGCCATACAAGAGCCATTATTCTGATAATCCGGTGGTTTATGGGTTACAGAATGATTGAAAGCGGTTGTGTGGCGAAAGAAATCCATATTAGAAAGCCCTTAGCTGTGGGTAGTAACTCATAGCTAAGAGCTTTTTGTCGTTATAAGTCGATAAAATTGGAAGTTATAGATATCCTCGCCGCCCTGCTTCTTCAATCAATTTGGGCTGGATTAACGGATATGTCCATTCTGTTGGAAGTTCATCAAATATGAATACCTTTTCTATCTCACTATGCAATTCTGCCTCAAATTTTGCTATTTTCGCAAAATACAACATTCCATACATTTCTTCGCCCGTATCATTTACCCTATTCTTTCCAATGACAGAGTATACACACACGGGCTCTATCGTAAAGTCTACTGCTCCCGTTTCCTCGTGTAATTCCCTTTTTGCAGTATCAACGATAGACTCTCCAATCTCTCTGTGACCACCTGGCACTTCAAAGGTCTCCCTTTCCTTGTGTTTACAAAATACCCATTTATCGCCAGCTTTTGAAATGATAACTGCAAATTTAAGCAAGGCATCATCTACGGTATCGTAAAACTTAACTTCCATTATAGTATTGCCTCCATAATCTTCGAGTTACATCAGTCTTTGCTCCTATTTTTAAATGCATTGACCATGGCGTCATCCATCTCCTGCGACGGCACTTTCGCCCAAAACTGCGTGGTATCGTATTTCGGATAGTAGTAACGCCAGCGGTCGTATTCTTCCTTGCTGATTTCACCGGCAGAGAGCTTAGCAGCCTGTTCCTGCCAAGCTTTCAGCATTTGCTTTAAGCCGGTATCCTTGTTTTCATCCATTCTTAAGCAGACTTCTCCATCTGCCTTGTCGATCCTGTGTTTATATCTATCCTCCAATGTAAACAGTATATGTATAAGCTGATTTGCCTGTCTATATCAGGCTACGCTCAAGGCATTTTGTCGTTATACGGTTAAAGGGCCAGAGGTGATTTCCGTCTATTTCCGGTAGTTCGTTCTGATAAACGGCGCATCAATTTGGGTGTCAGTTAAAAGGGTATACTTGTTCGGATGTCGGTAAGCATTGCCGTGTACTTCCCTTTTACGATAGTTACGGAGTTGCTCCAAGTCTAGCTCCGCAATATAAACGCCTTCTCTTCCGTCCGCCTGCAAAATGCAGGTGTCTCGCGAACTTTCTGATTCAGAAAGGTAAGCTACACCGTCAAAAACACTCGATCCGCCATTGCAGTCGGGCACCGTTTCTGGGTAATTACAGGTAGCGACAGCCAGCATATTTTCATAAGCTCTTGCCCGTAGCTGTGAAAGGCGGTTTACCTCCATCGGGCAGGCATTCGGGACAAGAATAAGCTCCGCACCTTTCAGCATTAAAATTCTTGCACTTTCGGGAAATTCGCGGTCATAGCAGATCATGGCACCAATCTGCACCGTTCCGCAGGCTGTATCAAGTGCTGTGACATAAAAATCGTCTCCGGGCGACAGATTTTGTTCTACACTGAAATCACAAGTATGTACCTTCGCATAAACCAATTTCCGTTTGCCAAATCGGTCAAAAAGAATCAATGTATTACGAGGGGCCTTTTCATACTTTTCAAGAAAGGTTATACCGATTGCCATATTAAGTTCCCCGGCTAATTTGCCAAAGGTACGAATAAAATGACTTTCTATTGGTATTGCCTCGGCTTTCCATTCGTCAGCAGGGCGGTTATAAATGTTATATCCATTGCTCCACATTTCGGGGAAAAGTGCAATATCAGCGCCGCGTTCTTTTGCTTTGCGGCAATATCTGATTCCTTTTTCAAGATTATCCTGCAATGTGTGACAAGGTGCAATCTGTAATAAGGCAATCTTTAATGCACCCATTTTTTTACTCCTTTCAACTCCTTACGATGGTTCGAAGCTTATGTCTAAGGCTCTTTGATTTTTTCAAACGCATACCATAATCTCCGCCTTACCTGACTGAAAGCAAAGCGTTAACCTGTTATTCTTAAAGTCAATACGTTCTTTTTCTGTCTGGGAATCCATTCTTTCTGCTTAAATATGGTTTACAGTCTGTTTTGATCTCCCCATTCACACATTCTATCCAAAATAGGAATCAGCGATTTTCCTCTCTCTGTCAGGCTGTACTCCACTTTGGGCGGGATCTGCGGATATTCTTCCCGATGAACAAGCTTGTCGGCTTCCAATTCTTTTAATGTGGAGCTGAGTGTCTTATAAGAAATTTCCCCAATGTACTTTTTCATTTCATTAAACCGTACCACGCCAAATTCCATTAAAGTATAAAGAATTGTCATCTTGTATTTTCCGTTAATCAACGAAAGCGTATAACTAAATCCGGTTGTTCCAAGACATTCATTTGCAATACAGCGCTTGCTCACTTTTTACTCTCCTTTAGGTAAGTATTAAACCTAATTGTAAGTATCATACTTAAATGTGCGTACTTGTTTTCTGTTTTATTCTTGCTATAATTGTAATATAAGAAGCGGGAAAAGTCAATCCCGTAAGCTTAGGAGGTAAATTATGAGCAAGAAAATTGTAATCTTAAACGGAAGCCCTCGCAAAAATGGGAATACTTCTGCACTTATCAAAGCGTTTACAGAAGGAGCAGAAAGCGCTGGAAATACCGTAACAGAGTTTTTTTTGGACGGTATGGACATTCATGGCTGTAAAGGATGCTTCGGCGGGCACAGCAGCAAAGAATGTCCCTGCGTCCAGAAGGACGATATGGACAAAATTTACCCGGCAGTAAAAAAATGCGATGTAATTGTGCTGGCAACACCCTTATATTACTGGAACATGAGTGGACAGATCAGAACCGCCATTGACCGTCTGTTTGCTTTGGAGGAGGGCGACGGTAATCTTCTCAGAGGGCATGACAGAGCCTCGGCGCTTTTAATGGCTGCGGAAGGCCACGGTTTTGAAGATGTGCTTCTCTACTACGGCCACTTGATGGAGCATCTGCGGTGGAAAAACCTTGGCCATGTGCTGGCCGGCGGAAACGGCGATGTGGGCGATATCAAAGGAAAGGCGGAAATCGAGCAGGCCTATGAGCTTGGAAAATCCATTCAATAAATTACAGAAAGGAAGCTATAACAATGAAAAAAATGAATTTACCCCAGGCAGCAAAGCTGACTTCTCCTAATCCTGTAGCGGTTGTTTGTACGGAAAAGCCGGACGGCTCTACCAACCTTGCTACCGTATCCTGGTGGACATATCTTTCGTTCAACCCGAACATGATCGCCTATGCCATGGCAAAAACCTCCTACAGTGGTGAAATGGTACGGAGCAATCAAAAGGTTATCCTTACCATTCCCGGCGCAGAAATGGCAGAAGCAGTCATGGGCTGCGGCAGCACCACGGGCCGTAATACCGATAAAGCTTCTAAATTTGGCATCAAACTTGCACAAGTGGAAGGCAGTTCGATTCAAGTTCCTGTCCACAGCCGTGTGGCAATTGTGTGCAAACTGAAAGAATATCACGAAGTTGGCGACCATTACCTGTATATCTGCGATGTGGAACAGGTTTACGGCAACGAAGCAGAAAAAGCATTGTTTGCCTGGAACGGGTACTCTCAGGTGCGTCCGGCAGAGTAAAGAAGGTCAGCAGAATAAACTTTTTACAGCTTGCGCAAGGCATTTTCTGTCCGCTCCTTCTCTGACTGTTTGATTGTGCCGGAAAAATGGATAAAATTTTGTAAGCCGGGAAGTCAACTTTCAGCCGCAAAAAATCCATATTTTAAAAAGCAAAAAGACCATTTGAATCGTGTCTTGATCTACAGTCAGCTCTATGAAAAAGTATGAAAATTATTGTTTATAACAGCGTAAGCAACATAATCAGCGGTCAGAATCAATTATGCAGCAGCGATTTTGCAAAAAAAATAAAATGATTAACGCCAAACGGCGGTATCCGTAAAAACCGGATACCGCCGTTTGGCGTTTAATTTATAAAAGATTTATATCCTTCTCCCCAAGTCTGCATAGCGTCAAGAATCGGTTTTAAGCTTTGACCAAGCTCAGTAAGTGTATATTCCACCCTTGGAGGAACTTCTGCATATACCTTGCGGCTGATCAGGCCGCTTTCCTCCATGTCCCGAAGCTGTGCGGTCAACACCTTTTGTGATACACTGCCGATAGATTTTTTCAATTCTCCAAACCGTTTTGTCCCAGGCATTAAATCACGCAAAATCAAAACCTTCCATTTATCGCCGATGAGCGTCAGGGTTGTTTCCACCGGGCAAGCAGGGAGGGCCTTTACATCTTTTTTTTCACGCATATATTAAACCTCCAGACATAATAGTTTCAATTTGAAACTTTCTTACAAATTGTACCATACGTCTGTTTTTAGGTCAATATTTTTGCCGTTAAAGGATTTTGAAAAAATTTTCTAAAAATTTTTTAAGCTCGTGCTGATAGCGGAAAATCCCATAGTTACACATTTGTTTCCTTTTGGTAACTGCTTAATCGTTTCTTTTTGGTAACTACACCACAATAAAGTGCGTACTTTACGAACATCATCGGCCTGCGTATAATAAAAGCAAGAGCTAGGAAAACGGCCGTTCCAAAGCACGAAAATTAAAAAACAAATCTACGGAGGAATTTACAATGAACAAAAATACATTTACAACGGTAAAGCTCGAAAAAGGCGAAATGAATATTTACGATTTTGGCGGCATCAAGCTGCACGCATACAAGACCAACGATTTTATTGACGATGAGGTTTTCATTGTCGAGAAAAACGGCAAAGCGGTTATCATTGAATCTCCCTGCTTCTTTGACAACAACAAAGAGCTTGCCGAATATCTGAAGGATATCGAGGTCGAGGGTATGCTGATAGCCTACCACGGCGCAGGCGCTACCTTTCTGCCGGAAGCTCCCAAATATGCTACGCAAAATGCGATAGATTACTCCGAAAACGGCGGCGGTAAGGCTTTAATTGAAAACTTCACAGGCGCATTCGGCGAAATTTTTGACAACTCCATCCATAAGATTACCAATGTGATAGGCGAAGGTAAGGCGACAATCGGCGGTATTGATTTTATCATAAAGCAGACTGCGGAAGCCTTTGATGTGGAAATTCCGGAAATCAACGCCGTTTACACCCACATGCTTGGCCACGACTGCCACTCTATTGTGGCTGGTGCCGGTCATGCCGACGCAATGATTGCAGAGCTTCAAAGCTATATTAGAAAGGGATATGATTTAATTCTGACCTCTCACTATACGCCCGAGGATTTGAAGGATGCGCAAACCAAAATTGCTTATCTTGAAAATCTGAAAAAGATTGCAGCAAGCTGTGCGGACGCAGACAGCTTCAAAGCAGAGGTTCAAAAGCAGTACCCGGCATACAGCGGCCAAAACTATTTGGACATGACGGCAGGGTTTTTCTTTGCCTAAACAAAATGCGGGGCTGTCGCAAATATGGCAGCCCCATTCTGTTTTTTCAAGCTGAAAAACATCTTTATTTGTGAAACACCGCACCGTACTACCTTTTCTTTATAGAATATGCTTGCAGCAGTAAATTAAGACTGTAAGGAGACGCATAAAAGTGACAGCAACGGATTTTTTAAAATATTTGGAAAAAGAAATACACACAGCCGTTGCCGCAACCGTAGACGAAAACGGCCTTCCTGTGACCTGTGCCGTTGATATAATGGACAGTGATGCAAGTAACCTGTACTTTCTCACAGCAAAAGGAAAAGGGCTTTATAAGCGGCTGAAAAACCGTGGATATATGGCGCTGACCGGCATAAAAGGAGAAAGCACTATGTCCTGCGTGGCGGTATCTGTACAGGGAAAAGTAAAAGAGCTTGGAAGCGCTTTGTTGCAGCAGCTTTTTGAAAAAAATCCATATATGCAGGAGATCTATCCCACAAAAGAATCACAAAAGGCACTTACCGTCTTTGCATTGTATCAAGGCAGCGGCGAGTGGTTTGACCTCTCTAAAAAACCCATTGAGCGTTTTTCCTTTGCCTTTGGCCAGGCAAAAGAAGAAAAAGAGGGCTACTTCATCACAAGCGCCTGTAACGGTTGCCGGATTTGTGAAAGGGTATGCCCGCAAAACTGCATTGATTTTACGGCAATACCGTCTGTTATCCGGCAGGAAAACTGCTTGCGTTGCGGCAACTGTATAAACGTCTGTCCACAAAACGCTGTGATTCGGGGGGGGGGAATAAAGAAATGACGCAAGCAGAAAGACGATTCTATTTAATCCAGGGCCTGCTCCATGAGCAGCCCCGATTTTCTGACCAAGAAATTCCGGCAGACGAGCAGGAACAAAAAAATCTGCTCCGTTTGCTTTTAAATATTCGTATGCCCCATCCTGTGAGTAAGGAATTTTTAAAAGTGCAGGATGCCTATTTGCAGGATGAAATCCGGCGCAAGGGCATAACAGATTTTGCTGATCTAAAGCCGGTACAGAAGGGGCTTTATCTGTGGAAAGGCGATATTACCACGCTTTGCTGTGACGCGATTGTCAACGCAGCCAACAGCCAAATGCTCGGCTGCTTTATTCCGTGTCACGGCTGCATCGACAACGCCATTCACACCTTTTCGGGTATTCAGCTTCGGTTGGCCTGCGCAGAGCTCATGAAAAAACAAGGGCACAAGGAGGAAACCGGCAAAGCAAAAATCACGCCGGCGTTTAATCTGCCATGCAACTATGTGCTGCATACCGTTGGCCCCGTGGTATATGGGGGGCTTACAAAGCAGGAAAAAGAGCTGCTTGCATCCTGCTATCGCGCATGTTTGGCGCTTGCAGATCAAAACGGAGTAAAAAGCATTGCGTTTTGCTGTATTTCTACAGGCGAGTTCCATTTTCCCAATGATAAAGCGGCAGAAATAGCTATACGCACGGTAAAAAATTACAAAGAGCAAACACATAGTGAAATTCAGGTGATATTCAATGTTTTTAAAGAAACCGACTACCATATTTACAGAAAATTACTCAGCGCAGATTGAAAAATTGAAAAAAGAGATTGAAACCGCCGATGCCATTGTAATTGGCGCCGGTGCGGGGATGTCCACTTCCGCGGGAATGGCCTATAACGGTCAACGGTTTGAAAAAAACTTTTCAGATTTTCACCAAAAGTATGGTATAACCGATATGTACGCGGGCGGTTTCTATCCCTATGCTACATTGGAGGAATACTGGGCATGGTGGTCAAGGCAAATCTATGTAAACCGCTATGATGTCACCCCCGGTAAGCCTTATATGGATTTGCTTGCATTGGTGGGGGATAAAGATTACTTCGTGATTACCACCAATGTGGATCATCAGTTTCAGCTCGCAGGGTTTGATAAAAAGCGGCTGTTTTACACACAGGGCGATTACGGCCTTTGGCAATGCTCCAAAGCCTGTCACGAAAAGACCTATGACAATGAAACGCAGGTTCGGCAAATGGTAGCTGAGCAGAAAGATATGAAAATTCCATCTGAGCTGGTGCCGTACTGCCCGGTTTGCGGTGCGCCGATGACGATGAATCTGCGGGTCGACCATACTTTTGTGCAGGATCAGGGCTGGTATGCTGCCGCAAACAGGTATGATGGCTTTATCCGCCGTCACGAGAATTTGCACATTCTGTTTTTGGAGCTTGGTGTGGGGGGAAACACCCCGGTGATCATCAAGTACCCTTTTTGGCAAATGACAGCAAGAAACAGTAAGGCTGTTTATGCCTGTATCAATGCTGGCGAGGCAATTGGGCCGGATGAAATTGCGCGGCAGGCCATTTATATTAACGACGATATAGGGGAGGTTTTAGATAAATTAACCCCCAAAACAGCAGGAACCACACCTGCAGAAAATTGCTAAAAGAAAAAATATTTACAGGCTTTAGAAGTGCTGCCCGGCTTAAAATTATTAAAAATTTGAGTAATTTTGAACAGATTGCTGTTTTTCAATCGTATTATAGATGAAGCTTTATATAGCTATCTAAAATTTGGAGGAAACAGACATGAAAAAAATGATTACTGCTATCCTAACTGCGGCGTTGGTACTTTCTATTGGTGCAATCAGCACATTCGCAGCTGCCCCAGGGCAAAACGCAAACTATACAGACGCCGACAACGACGGCGTCTGCGACAACTATGTTCCTGTTAAAAGCGCAAAAGGCACCGGAGCCGGGCAAAACGCAAACTATACAGACGCCGATAACGACGGCGTTTGTGATAACTATGTTCCTGTTAAAAGCGCAAAAGGCACCGGAGCCGGGCAAAACGCAAACTATACAGACACCGACAACGACGGCGTTTGTGATAACTATGCTGCCAAAGTGTGTCCGCAGAATGGTGCAGGATATGGACATGGATTTAGCCAAGGTCGTCAAAACGGTAAAAATGTAAACGGACAATGATGTTTGCAATTTCATCGTGCGACTCTATCATGTTGACAAGCCCCCTTTCGAATGAACGCTCCGTTCATTCGAAAGGGGGCTGTTTTTTGCAAATTCCCTGTTAAAATCACCGTATAAAATGCATGGGTGTAAATTCTTCTTTTTCAGGCAGGCCATACGTCTTTTTGCCAAGCGCAATGCTTTTAATCAGAAAAGACATGTTTCGTGCCAGCGTTCGCATGGTTTGCAAACCTTCTATATCCTGTGCGGCCTGTCCCGGTTCCCTTCCATGTATACTGTTCCAATACTGGCTGGAGGCTACCGGCATACCACAAATCGTAAAATATTTGTTTAACTCGTCAAAAGTGGAGGATAAGCCGCCTCGCCGTGCCGCCACAACACTTGCACCGACCTTCATGGTTTTATCAAAATGTGTGCTGTAAAACAGACGGTCCAGAAAAGCAATCAATGTTGCATTGGCAGAAGCATAATATACCGGCGAAGCAATTACCAAACCATCGCACAATGCAAATTTTGGCGCGGTTTCGTTTACTATATCGTCAAATACGCACTTTCCGGTTTTTCCGCAGAAATTGCAGGCAATACAGCCACGGATATCCAGCTTGCCAATTTGTATCGTTTCCGTTTCCAACCCTTCGGCGGTGAAAATCTTCTCCATCTCATTTAGTGCAATAGAAGTGTTTCCTTTGGGACGGGGGCTGCCATTAATCATCAAAACTTTCATCGTAAAATCCTCCTGTAAAATCAGTTTTACTATTTGATCCTGTATTTATGAAAGCGTTATAAGCGGGTCTATGCTTTCAACAGACTAAAATTATACAACGAATATTTCAAATCTTTTATAAATTGCCTGTGCCTGTTTCTTCTTTCAATTTCCGCTTAGCAATTGTAAAAATATCTTTACCACTTTCTCTGTGTCCACCAGATACTTCATATGTATCTCTTCCTTTTATATTATCATAGAACTTTACTTATACCATCTGGTAAACACCACCATAAATTTCTGCATTTTTCTTTTTTCCATTATACACTATTGGCCCCGATCAGGCAATCAAAAACAGTTTGAATTTCTCGCCTTATTATTGACTGCCGTATATATCTTTACTGTCCTAACTACAATTGCAGGGGATTACAGCGGTTATATGGTATTCCACAGTGTAATCAGCTCCATTTAAATGAATACGTCCTGTTTCCACAGGAGAACAGCGGCTTTTTCCTCTGGCAAAGGCTTTCCTGCTTATTGTTGTTTTTGCCGTAAAAAGTAAAAGTCAGGTATAAATGACACATATATCTATCAACAATCAACAAAACCAGCATAGTGTATGCTATGCCGGTTTTATTATTATAAAAGTTTGCAAAAAAAGCAAAAATTAGTTTGTTGTTTTTTGTAAACTATGGTACAATAAATAAAATGTTCCCTAAAAGAAGGGGCGTTATATTTTTAATTAAGGAGGTTTATAAGTGAAAAAAGTTTTTCAGGAAGTCTGTAAATTTAAAAAAGAGCTGATTGTCATTATTGTAACTGTAATCGGCAGTACAATGTGTACGCTGGGGCTGCCATCGCTCATATCCAACATCATCAATACCGACATCCCAAATGAAGATTTTGGAGGAATTTTAAGAACCGGAGGCTTTATGCTGATTTTGGTTGTCGTCGGCATTTTATGCGGTATCGTCACCAGCCATGCTTCCGCTATTGTATCTATGGGTGTGGGCAAAAGCTTGCGCAGCCAAATTTTTAAAAAGGTGCAGTACTTTTCCCAAACAGAATTTGATAAGTTTTCTACATCTTCGCTGATTACAAGGACCAACAACGATGTCACACAGGTGCAAAACTTTTTAAATCAATGTCTGCGCATTGCCTTTCAGGCGCCGATTATGTTCTTTGGCGCAATTGGCCTTACATTGTCAAAAAGCCTTACGCTGTCCTCCATTCTGGTTGTTTCCATGCCGGTGGTTGTGCTTGTTATCTGGCTGCTCGCCCGCAAAGCAGTTCCGCTTTCTACCGCAATCCAAAAGAAAATTGACCGCATTAACCTTGTTATGCGCGAAAAACTGACGGGTGTGCGCGTAATCCGCGCATTTGGAACGACAGAATTTGAAACAAAAAAATTTAACAGCATTAACGAAGATTACAAAAATACAAATATGAAAATGCAGCGTATTACGGGTGCGTTAATCCCGGGGCTTACGCTCGTTATTGCATTTACGGCAATCGGTATTATGCTTTTAGGGGAACGCGGCCTGGTACACGGCCGTGAATATCAAATTGGTGACATTATTGCAATTATTCAATATGTAATGCAGGTGTTGCTTTCCGTTATGATGCTTTCTATGATCGTCATACTCTACCCAAGGGCTTCTACTGCGGCAAAGCGCGCGCAAGAACTGCTTTCTACTCAGCTATCCATCCTTGACAAGGATATCGTCAAAAAGGAAACGGGGCTTCGCGGTTATTTAAAATTTGACAACGTTTCATTTACATATCCGGGTGCGCAGGAGCCAGCTATAAAAAATATCAGTTTTGAAGCAAAGCCTGGGGAAACCACTGCAATTATCGGCGGCACGGGTATGGGAAAATCCACAATTGTCAACCTGATCCCGCGTTTTTATGACGTTACACAGGGTGCTGTGTTGGTGGACGGTATAGATGTGCGCGACTACAAGCAGGAAGACCTCCGGAAAAAAATTGGTATGGTTCCGCAAAAAGCGGTGCTTTTTACGGGTACAATCGAAAGCAATATTCGTTTTGGCGATGAAAATGCAACGGAAGAACGCATTGAAAAGGCTGCCGATATTTCACAATCCACTGATTTTATTCTAAAAAAGGCCGAAGGATTTAACGCGCCTATTTCACAGGGCGGTTCAAATGTGTCCGGCGGGCAGCGCCAGCGTCTTTCTATTGCACGCGCAGTCGTCCGGAAACCGGAAATTTATATATTTGACGACAGCTTTTCTGCGCTTGACTTTAAAACAGATAAAAAGCTTCGTGCGGCATTGGCGGAAGAAACACAAAACGCTACGGTGGTGATCGTTGCACAGAGGGTCAGCACGATCATGGAGGCCGACAGAATCCTGGTGTTGGAAAACGGCAGCTGTGTTGGAATGGGGACGCATAAAGAGCTCCTGAAAACCTGTGAGGTGTACAAAGAAATTGTACGTTCACAGATGAGCGAGGAGGAGATGAAAAAATGAGTGTAAACAAGAAAGACAAAAAAACACAGGTTAGCTATTCTAAAACCTTTAAAAAGCTGTACACGTTTATCAAGCCTTATCGCAAGCGCTTGTTTGCATCTCTTTTCTTTATTTTTCTTGCTACGCTTGCCAATGCGATGGCGCCTTTTGTCCTGGGTAAGGCGACAGATGCGCTTGCAAATATTGTTGTAGACGGCGTGGAGATTCCACAGGCGCTTACTACTTTCTTTCTTATTTTAGGCGTATTGGCACTTGTATATATTTTGTATGCGATTTTCAATTATCTAAGTACATGGATCATGGTCGGCGTTACGGAACGAACGATTTTTGATCTTAGAAAGCGCGTTGATTTTAAGCTGAGCAAGCTGCCATTAAATTATTATGATACAAACGCGTATGGCGATATTTTAAGCCGCGTAACCAATGATGTGGATACGATCTCTACCTCTCTACAGCAAAGTATTGCGCAGATCGCCACAACCGTATTTACCGTTATTTTTATTTTTATTATGATGATGTTTATTAGTCCCTTGCTTACGTTTGTAGGGATTGGGATTGTCCCGTTTGCGCTCTACCTTGCCATGAAGCTTGCAAAACGTTCCCAAAAATATTTTGATAACCAACAGGAAAATATTGGCGAGCTCAACGGGTATGTAGAAGAATATTATGGCGGACATAACGTAACGGCAGCATTTGGTAAAGAAGAGGATGTCATAGAAGACTTCGAAGTTACCAATCAAAACCTGTTTTCCAACGCCTGGAAGGGGCAGTTTTTTTCAGGAACGCTTATGCCGATTACGCAGGGGATGACGAACTTCGGTTATGCGGCTGTTGCAATCGTCGGCGGTATTCTGGCGGTGTTCGGCGGCATTTCCATTGGTATGATCCAATCCTTTACACAGTATTTAAGGCAGTTTTCACAGCCGATTACGCAGGTTTTGCAGATTACAAACATTATTCAGTCTACCGTTTCCGCAGTGGACAGAATCTTCGAGTTTTTAGAGGAAAAAGAAGAGGTGGCCGATACGCAAACGCCACGCTTCCCCGAAAAGCTTGCGGGAAAAGTGGAGTTTGATCATATCCGCTTTGGTTATCTTCCGCATCAAACGCTTATCCACGATCTGAACATTACAATTCAGCCGGGCAGCAAAACGGCTATTGTCGGGCCTACGGGAGCCGGGAAGACCACGCTTGTCAATTTAATTATGCGTTTTTACGATGTAAACGGCGGCGCTATTCGTATTGACGGAATTGACATACGCGACATGCAGCGCGCAAGACTGCGGGATATTTTTGGAATGGTTTTGCAGGATACGTGGCTGTATTCCGGTACAATTCGTGAAAATATCCGTTATGGCAGATTAAATGCCACCGACGAAGAGGTCGAACAGGCTGCAAAAGACGCACGCGCAGATGCCTTTATTCGCACGCTGCCGGGCGGATACGACTTTGTGCTGCATGAGGGTGCCTCCAATATTGCGCAGGGACAGCGGCAGCTTCTAACCATTGCACGGGCCATGCTGGCAAATCCGCCGATCATGATCTTAGATGAAGCGACCAGCTCTGTCGATACGCGTACGGAACTGTTGATTCAGGAGGCCATGAACGCTATGATGAAAGGCAGAACCAGCTTTGTTATTGCGCACAGGCTTTCTACTATTAAGGATGCGGAAAACATTTTATATATGCAAGACGGTGATATTCTGGAAGTAGGTACACATAACCAACTCATGGAAAAAAACGGTCTCTACGCAAAGCTATACAACAGCCAGTTTGCACAAAACAATGGCTGAAAAAACGTTTTATTAAAGCAATAAAAATAGCAGGCATCTTTTTATGTCTGCTATTTTTTTACTAAACAGGTATTTAATTGTATAAAAAGAGTTATAGTCTTTCACTGCGGCAGACAAGTTTTTCCGGTTCCCCTTTACATGTCGGGCTTGCAAGGATATAATTTAGGGTAGATTATGGATATACTGGGGAAGGGAAGGACGCTTTTTGCAGGTTTTTGCAGTGCATACAGACGAATATTGCGCACATTGTGGGGTTTTGCATTTTGACTGATGTTGGCGGCCTTTTAAAAAAGTATTTGCATGTTTTAGAAAAAGCGCACCATGCTACTAACAGGAAAAATAAACGTAGCGGCGCCTTGAAGCCCATCGGTTAAGAGGCATAAAACGGCGCTTGCTGCCACGTGCAATCAGGTTAAGTATTGTATATCTTTCCGGTATAATATATGGAGGGATCTTCTTGAAGGTTGGAATCTCTACCGCCTGCCTGTATCCGCAGGAAACAGAGGCGGCGCTCGATCAACTGCTGGACGCAGGCTTTGATTGCTTTGAAATTTTTTTGAACACCATCAGTGAGATGGAACCCGCTTATGTCCGAAAATTGCGGGAAAAGCTTGTGCAGGGCAACGCCGTATTGAAATCTTTGCACCCTTTTACCTCCGGATATGAGCCGTATTTAATTTTTACAGATTATAAAAGGCGTTTTCGTGATTCACTCGATTTTTATAAGCGGTATTTTGAAACAGCGCAGTATATTGGTGCCGGTATCCTTGTTTTGCACGGCGATAAAAAAACGCCGGAAACAGGTATTTCCAATGAGGAGTATTTTGAAAAATTTGGGGAACTGTCCCTGCTGGGAGAACGCTACGGCGTAACGCTTGCCCAGGAAAACGTAAACCAGTTCCGCAGCCAAAATCCCAGCTTTTTAAAACAGATGCGCACATACTTAGGGGACAGGGCGAAGTTTGTGTTTGACATTAAACAGGCTGTGCGTTCCGGAAACGATCCCATGCAGGTCTGCCGTGCAATGGGGAAAGGCCTTGTGCATTTGCATATCAACGACAATAAAAAGGGGGAGGATTGTCTTTTGCCCGGCTGCGGTGCCATGGACTATTCTGCTTTGTTTGCCCTTTTAAAAGAAAATAGATATCAGGGCGATTGTATCATTGAGGTATACAGCAATAATTACAGCAATATACGGGAATTGGTACAGGCGCGCGATTTTGTCAGGCGGGAGCTTACGGCCGCCGGATTGTGAATACTGCCATAAAATGTACGGATATCCTTGTAAAATGTGCGTATATTGTTTTTACTTGCTATTTTTTTCCTATATATGGTATAATTATTTAAATCCAAGGGAGATAACAGGCGTTATTTAGCTGGAAGATAAAAATGTTCCATATAATGGAAGGAGTCGCTTTATGAAATGTCCGTATTGTAGCTTTGAAGAAAGCAAAGTAATCGATTCTCGTCCTGCTGACGATGGCGAAAGGATCCGCCGCCGCAGGGAATGTCTCAACTGTGGCAAGCGTTTTACAACCCATGAGGTTATTGAAACCGTTCCAATTATTGTAGTCAAACGCGACAAATCCAGAGAGGTTTTCGACCGCAATAAGTTGACAGCGGGCTTGCTCCGCGCCTGTGAAAAAAGGCCTGTTTCAATAGCGGCCATTGAAAGTATGGTGGACGATATTGAAGCCAAACTGCAAAATTCTCTTGACAGGGAGGTAACCTCCAAATTAATTGGCGAATATGCAATGGAGCTGCTCAAAAATGTGGATGAGGTTTCTTATGTGCGCTTTGCGTCGGTGTACCGGCAGTTTAAAGATATTAACACTTTTATGGAAGAACTCAATAAGCTTTTAAAAGAAAAATAAATTTTTTCTGCGCATAGCTTGCTATGCGCATCTTTTATATTTTATAAAAAATAAAAGTTTTATATACTTATTGACAAAAATATATTTTTGTGATACATTTAAATTGTAATAAAGGGTTTGGAATTGCAATGGTAAGTAAAATTGTATAAGTTTTAAATGGTTCTGTTTTATATTTCCCATATGATAAAATAGAAAGGAATGATTTATTTTGAAGCGGGAAATGAAAAAGAGCGTAGCTGTCTTACTTGCCATTGTAACAATAACAGCAATTTTCGCAAATCCGCTCTATGCTGCAGCGGTATCGTGGGAGGCTGCACTGTATAAGCTTGACAGTGTTCTCTTGGAAAAATTAGAAACTATGTCAAGCAGCGATTGTGTGGATGTATCTGTCTGGCTGCAGGATATAGACTATGACGAAGTCAACCAGGAAACACAGCAAGCCCTGCAAACCAAGGTTTCCATGGGAAAAGCTTCAGAAAATGTGTTGCAGCTTTCCATGTGCCAGCAAAATAATATGGCAGATGGTTTGTTGACATTGCAGAATACCGGTTATTTAGCAGAAGCAGATGTAACTGCCTCACAAGATGCGCAGGTATATATCGAAACAAGGCGTTTTGTAGCCGCCCAAGCGTATGAAGAGCAAAATACCAGCCTTTATCATATGCTGTTTCCGGCGGAAGAAGGCGGCCTTTTGCGTATACAAAAGCAACAGCAGCCTGCGTTGCTTTACATTAGCGCCTATGCGCCGAATATTTTGCTTACATTGACAAAGGACCAAATTTATAAAATTGTACGCTATGCATGTGTGCAGTCGATCGATTATTTTGATAACGATTTGCCGGGCGCAGATGCCGCACAGGAGCCGGAAATAGAACTGACAGCAGCAGCTTCTGTGGACAGTTCGTATTTTCATACAACTGGGATCACAGCTATGAAAAATAAGGGCTATACAGGTGCGAATGTAAAAATTGGAATGTTTGAGTCCGGGGTGCCGATCACCACGCAGGGAACGAAATACCGGCAGGTTTTTGACCATATGATCGATGAAAACAACGCGTCAAATACGCGGCTGCATATTCGTCCACAGGATGTCGCAAAGGGTAGCGACCATGCTTCGCTGGTTGCATGCCTACTGGTCGGGAAAACGTCGTCCTATACGGGTGCCGTGCCAGATGCCCAGCTTTATTGTGCGGCTTCTTCTGCAAACTCTGTATCTGAAACATATGAAGGGATAGAATGGCTCATAGCGCAGGGCGTAAATGTAATCAATTTTAGCTGGATCTACGTCAACACGGGCAACAATTCTTATGATGTCTATACCAAGTGGTTTGACCATCTGGTGTATAATCATTCGGTTAGCATTGTAAACGCTGCCGGAAATGGAACGGTTGAAAACGGTACAAAAGTCAACCAAAACCGTGTCGGCCGCAATGCAATGGCATATAATATTATTACAGTTGGCAATTACGATTCTTACCAGCAGACGGTTGGTACAAGCACGGCGTACAATACCATTGCCACGCTTGCCTATAAGCCGGATCTTGTTGCACCGGGCTACCGACTGATTACGCCGCTGAATACCAATACAGGGGCAACAGGAACCTCTCTTTCCGCACCTCTTGTTACAGGCGCGGTAGCGCAGCTATGTCAGGTTTTTTCTTATTTTAAAACAAAGCCGGTGGCGCTCAAAGCATTTTTGCTTGCCGGGGCTGTTAAAACCCAGCAAATGAAGGCGTTTGATGCAGACAATGATTCTTCTAATAACGTCGATTCCCTGTCCGGCTCCTGGCGTATGGGCCTGTGCAGAAAAAATGGTGCAGGCATGCTGAACGCTTTGAACGCATATACTGTCTTGTATAACAGCAATTACTTTTATTTTCCCAATTTTGGTGCATCTAACAATGGATATTCAGAAACAATCCATGTAACCTCCACCACCAAACGGCTTCAAATCTGTTTAAATTGGCTGAAGAAAAATACAGTATCCGGATCTGACCATTCCACCGGAACGGTAAACGACGCATCCAGAGATACGTATTTATTGGAAATACTCGATCCTGATGGGGAAACGCTTTATAATTCCTGGTATAGGTATGATACCAAAGAATATATTGCCTTTACACCAAGTCGTACAGGTACGTATACTGTGAAAATTCAAAAATCGGGTACGCAGGGACAGGATGTCACAGTGGCCTGGTTTCAATAATACAGAGGGGTGATCGTATGAAAAAAATACTGGCTTTTTTAATGGCGCTTATTATGCTGTTTATGCTGGGGGTGGTTACTGTTTCTGCCGATGTACCACAGAACCGTTCCGTGCCGCAAAAAGTGGTAATTTGTACACTGGGCGACTATGAGCTTTATTATTACCTCAGTGATATACAGCTCCCAATGGAGGTCACGGAACAGATTGGCAAATATGTATTTTATCGGCCCGATTACAAAGAAGACGCACAATTTTCTTCCAAATTAGGCTTGTATGTCGGCAAAGCGGACCAGTACTATTCTTTGGCAGAGGCGTATCAAAATGGTCTGATTGACATAGACGCTGCTGCGAGTGCGGTTTCTGCAAGCGACAGCGGAGTTGCCGTATATCTTATTGGCGATGTCAATGCAAACAGCAAAGTAGATGTCGACGATATTTTGCAGGTGCAAAAATATATTGCAAATATGCAGCTTGACACGTCAAGACTCTATTTATGTGATTGTGATCAAGATGGAGAAGTGACCACAAAGGATGTATTGCTTATGCAAAAGATTGTTGCAAATATGTATGAAATTGTATAATAGCTCATGCAAAGGGGCAAGATACAATCCTTGCTCTTTGTAGAAATGTGTTGATGTTCAAGTGCAGTGCAGTTCACAATATGTGGCTGCACTGTTTCTTTATAAAATGCCTTTTTGCTGCCTTTTTATAAAAAATTGGAACAGTTCAATTTTACCCTAGCCTGTTTGTGACAAAAACGTAATGCAAAACAAGTTGAAAAGCGTCCGCTTTTCGTGTATAATTTTAGCGCATCAACACTTTTTAGATATAGAATATTGTATTCCGGAGGAAAAAATGCTTTTATCAAAGTGGGAAAATTTACCTGCGTATATGCAAAATGAGAAAGTAAGGGTCTATTACAATATTTTGAAAAATAAAAAGAAAAGCCTTGTGGCAAAAAGAGTCTTGGATATTGTTGTGTCATCTGTACTCATTGTATTGCTGCTGGTGCCAATGTGTGTGATCGCCGTGGTTGTAAAATGCGGGTCAAAGGGGCCGGTATTCTTTCAGCAAAAAAGAATTACAACCAACGGTCGGCCGTTTATGATTTTAAAATTTCGGACAATGGTGCAAAACGCAGAAGCGCTTGGCGGGCAAATCACCCAGACCGACGATGCCCGTATTACGAAAAACGGAAAATTTTTACGTAAGTACCGTTTGGATGAGCTGCCGCAAGTTTTTAATGTGTTTGTTGGCAGTATGTCTTTGGTTGGGACAAGGCCGGAGGTTCCTAAATATGTAGAGCGCTACAGTGACGAAATGTATGCGACTTTACTGATGCCGGCAGGCGTTACGTCTCTTGCCAGCATTACCTATCGCGACGAGGACGACCTGTTTAAAAATCCGGAAGACATAGATAGAAACTATATGGAAATCGTTCTGCCGGAAAAAATGGTTATGAATCTGGAGTACATAAAACAATTTCATTTTTTCTACGATCTTAAAATTATGTTTAAAACGATTGCCGACGTTTTCTGACGCACTGGTTTTAAACGTTCAGAGGAGAACATCGCATGGCTGCTGTCCGTATCAACCGTTTGAAAAAATTTTTTTTGAACACTTCAGCATTCCGCCTGACCTATATATTTACGCTCTTTCTTTGCTCTGTCGTAGTGATAGAACCGGCCGCTGTAGCGGCAAAATATGTATGGATGCTTTGGGCTGGATATATTTTTTATTTTTACTACCTTAAAAACAGAAGGGTTTTACAGGTGCAATATTGCAGGTGGCTGCTCCTGTTTTTGGCCAGCACCTTTATAACGGCTTTGATTCATGTTACCGACAATTTTTGGGGGAACATGCTCATGCTTGCGCATGTTGCGATCTGCTTTTTTATTTTTTACGGGATGCATACAGAAAAAAATAAAAAGCGTGTACGTCTGGAACTTTTCTGGTTTTGCAAAATAATGGTGGTAGCCACCACACTTTTGGCGGTAGTTGGTATTCCGTTTGTTCTGTTTAATCTGTATGGCGAATTTATGGGGTATTCCCTGATCGTTTTTGAAAACCGCTTTACAGGTCTGTACACAAACCCAAATTTACTTGGGTTTTCCTGCGTGGTTGCCATTGTCTGTTGCCACATGCTTACCAGAAAAAAGTTTCTGAAAAGTATTCATAAAAGGCCACAAAGCAAAACACTGCTGATTTTATGCCTTGTATGCAATTTGCTGTCCTTATTTTTGTCTGATTCCAATTCATCGCTTATTTTGCTTGCGTTTTATGTGATCTTCCTTGCCTGCTATAAGATCTTCAAATGGCAGCAGACGCTTTCGTTTAAACAGGCGGCGGCAAAAATGGGGAAGATGTTTCTTGCATGCGTAGGAATTGTGCTTATTCTGTTTGCGTCCAGAGAAGTATTTCAGCTAGGCGCATCTGGTATTACAACGCTTACAACGTCTCAGCTTGCGGCAATTGATCAGAAAGTCCTGCCGGAGCAGATACAAGACAAGCAGCCTGTTTCCTTTACACATTTAAACGAAAATATCGACAGCGGGCGCATACGCCTGTTTACAGAATCGGCTATTTTAATCGGCAACTATCCCTTGTTTGGGATCGGTAAGGCAAACCTGGTCCCATACGGCGAACGCTATATTGAAGGCGGCCTGCATTTTTCAGATTTGCACAACGGCTATTTAACAATCCTTGTCTGCGCAGGGATTGTTGGGTTTGTCATTTTTGTGTCCTTTGCCCTGCATGTTGCGCGCCATATTGTAAAAAGCCTTTTTCTTGAAAAAAAGGACCTCAAGCAAACGGTTTTTCCTGCGCTGTTTGCCTTTATATGCGCTTACTGTGCTTATGCGATTTTAGAAAAAACGCTTTTATATGAACAGACGTTTATGGTCGTTGTTTTTTGGCTTTTTCTTGGTTATGCAAGCTGCTATATGCTCAAATACGATCATCTGGAGCAAAAGATCGTGTTGGACCTCTTTGGAAGAAAAGAATCAGCGCAGGCAGATCTTTTTGATATCCCCACAGAAGAGGAGAATGCAGAGGAGGAGGAACCAGAGGATCGGTTGTAAAAAAGAAAAAGTTCGGTTATAATATCCTCATATCCTATGAGGATATTTTATTTTATTGCAATATAAATATAAGGGGATTGGGTGCTATGAAGGACGGCTTTTTAAGAGTTGCTGCGGCAACGCCCAAAATCAGGGTGGCAGACTGTATACACAATGCGCAGGCGATCACCGGGCAAATCATACAGGCTGCGGAAAACAATGCTTCACTGATCGTTTTTCCGGAGCTTTCTGTCACGGGGTATACCTGTTCCGATCTTTTTTTACAGAGCGCCCTGCTGGATGCCGCCGAAGATGCCGTGCTGCAAATTGCAGAAAAAACATCCGCATTGCCTATCCTTTCCGTTATAGGCGTGCCGCTGCGTGCTTCCAACGCGATATATAATTGTGCGGTCGTGCTCTATAAAGGAGAGATTTTAGGGATTGTTCCCAAAAAGAATATTCCATTGTATTCCGAGTTTTATGAAATGCGGCATTTTGCCGCCGGAGAAACCAACGTCCCCGTTACAATTGGCGGAAAAAGCTATACCATTACGCCGGACATCCTTTTTTCCTGCAGCTCCATGCCGGAACTTGTTCTGGGGGTAGAGGTATGTGAAGATCTTTGGGTGCCAACCTCTCCATCCTGCAGGCTTGCTGAAAACGGCGCAACGCTGATTGCAAATCTTTCTGCCAGCAGCGAAGCGGTTGGAAAGCCGCAGTACAGAAGAATGCTTGTCCAAATGCAGTCTGCAAAGCTTGTGTGCGCGTATCTTTTTGCAGATGCCGGGCTGGGGGAATCTACTACAGATATCACTTTTTCTGGCCATAATATCATTTCTGAAAACGGGGTTGTCCTGTCAGAATCCAAACGCTATACCTGCGGCGTATCCTATGCCGATGTGGATCTTCAAAAAATTACGGCTGAAAGAAGAAGGATCACAACGTTCCCTGTAAAACAGGAAATGTCCTTTGTGCAAAAAACGTTTACGCTGCCGCTGCAAACGCTGCCTCTTCAACGCAGATTTCGCAAAAACCCATTTGTTCCGGACAGCCGGGCGGACGTAAAAGAGCGCTGTATGGAAATTTTAAATATGCAGTCGGTGGGCCTTGCGACAAGGCTGAAGCACACAGGGATCAAAAACGCCGTGCTTGGGCTTTCCGGGGGCTTGGATTCCACGCTGGCGCTGATTGTTGCCGTGCATGCGTTTGACCGGCTTAAAATTGACAGAAAAAATATCCTGGCGGTAACTATGCCGTGCTTTGGAACAACCGCGCGGACAAAGGGGAACGCTCAAAAGCTTGCCCAGGCGTATGGCGTAACGTTTAGGCAGATAGATATTGCAAAATCTGTCAGGCAGCATTTTGCAGACATTGGGCATGATGAAAATGTTCTGGATGTTACCTATGAAAACGCACAGGCCAGGGAGCGTACGCAGGTTTTGATGGATCTTGCAAACCAGACAGGCGGCCTTGTTATTGGCACTGGCGACCTTTCAGAGCTGGCTCTGGGATGGGCAACTTATAACGGCGACCATATGTCGATGTACGCGGTCAACGCATCTGTACCCAAAACGCTGGTGCGCTATATAACGGCCTTTGAAGCCAAAAACAGCAGCGGTATCTTAAAGCAGGCGCTGGAAGATATCTTGGCAACGCCGGTCAGCCCTGAGCTTTTGCCGCCTGAAAACGGAACGATTTCCCAACGCACGGAAGAACTGATCGGCCCGTACGATTTACACGATTTCTTTTTATATTACTTTATGCGCTATGGGTTTACGCCAACAAAAATATACCGTATGGCAAAGCTGGCCTTTGCAGGCGAGTTTTCAGAAAAAGAAATCCATACGTGGCTCTGTGTGTTTTTTAAGCGCTTTTTCAGCCAGCAGTTTAAACGCTCCTGTATGCCGGACGGTCCAAAGGTTGGTTCGGTAACGCTTTCCCCAAGGGGCGATTTTCGCATGCCAAGCGACGCTGCGGTGCGTGTTTGGCTGGAGGAGTTGAAAAAGGAAGGCGGCTTCTAAATACCGTGGACTTTTTCATTGGTTTGGTATATAATACATGCAATAGAACAAGCGGGTAAGGAGATGCTTTTATGGATGCATTGTTAAAGCTGTTAAGCGAAAATTCAAATTTTTCTTCAGATGAGCTGGCAATGATGCTCAATGAACCAAAGGATTATATTGAAAAGCAGATTCAAGAATATGAGGCAAGCCAGATTATTAAAGGCTACCGCGCAATCGTCAATTGGGAGAAAGTTGCAGATGCGGGCGTTACGGCCCTGATTGAGCTGAAAGTAACGCCAGAAAAGGAAAAAGGCTTTGACAACATTGCTTCCCATGTTATGGCGTTTGAAGAGGTGGACAGCGTTTATTTGATGGCGGGCGCCTATGATCTGGCTGTCTTTGTTAAAGGACAATCGATTCAGGATATTGCAATGTTTGTTTCAAGAAAGCTTTCTACAATTGACGCGGTCGAATCTACCGCTACGCATTTTTTGCTCAAACGCTACAAGGACAGCGGCATCAATTTTTATGAGGATGACGCGCAGGAAGACAAAAGGAGCCTGGTACTGTGATAAATTACGACACGTTTTTAAATTCCAAGATCCGGGCGCTGAAGCCTTCCGGAATCCGCCGTTTTTTTGATATTGCCAATGAAATGGAGCATGTAATCTCTTTAAGTATCGGTGAACCGGATTTTAAAACGCCATGGCATATTCGTGAAGCGGGGATTGCGTCTCTGGAAAAAGGGAAAACATGGTATACGCCCAATAAAGGCTTTGCAAAGCTCCGGGAAGAAATCAGTAAATATTACAGCCGCAGGTATCAGCTGCAGTACGATCCACAAAAAGAGGTGGTTGTCACCGTCGGCGGGTCGGAAGCAATCGATCTGTGTATGCGCTGTATTATTGAGGAGGGGGACGAGGTTTTAATTCCTCAGCCCAGCTTCGTCTGTTACGAACCTCTGGCTTCCCTGGCGGATGCAACGCCTGTTATCATAGAAACAAAAGCAGAAAATATGTTCCGGCTTACCGCCCAGGAAGTGGAAGCGCATATAACGCCCAAAACAAAGCTGCTGGTGCTGCCCTTTCCTAATAATCCTACCGGTGCGGTTATGCGCCGCGAGCACTTGGAGGAAATTGCCAGGGTTGTGCAAAAGCATAACCTGTTTGTACTGTCTGACGAAATCTACAGCGAGCTTACATATGGCTCTCAGCGCCACGTTTCCTTTGCGGAAATAGACGGAATGCGCGAGCGGACCATTGTGGTCAACGGCTTTTCCAAGTCCTATGCTATGACCGGGTGGCGTTTAGGGTACGCTCTGGGGCCGGAGCCGATTATCGACCAGATGACCAAGCTGCACCAGTTTGCGATTATGAGCGCCCCAACGACTGCGCAGTATGCCGCAATTGAAGCGCTGAAAAACGGCGATCCGGATATTGAAAGCATGAAGGCGCAGTACGACATGCGCCGCAGACTGATGGTCGGCAGCTTTGAAAAGATGGGCCTGCCCTGCTTTGAGCCGCTCGGCGCCTTTTACACGTTTCCCTGTATCAAAAGCACAGGGCTTACCTCAGAAGAGTTCTGCCTGCGTTTGATCAAGTCAAAGCATGTCGCGGTTATTCCGGGGTCGGCGTTTGGCGACTGTGGCGAAGGGTATGTCCGTGTTTCCTATTCCTATTCGTTAACACATATTGCAGAAGCACTGCGGCGTATCGAAGCATTTTTACAGGAGCTTAAACAGGGGGCGGCCCTATAAAAAGGAGCAGAACAATGGCAGTGACATTTTTAGCGCCGGCAAAGATCAATCTTACGCTTGATATTACCGGAAAAAGGGAAGACGGCTATCATACGGTAGATATGGTTATGCAAACGGTCAGCCTTTATGATGACGTGACCGTCGAAAAAAGCGCGCAGGAAGGGATCAGGCTTTCCTGCAATGTGCCGGGCATTCCATGCGACAGCGGCAATACGGCGTATAAGGCGGCGGCTTTGTTTCAGAAAGCGGCGCAAGTACCAGGCGGCGTTTGTATCTGCATAGACAAGCATATCCCCACACAGGCCGGGCTTGCCGGCGGCAGCAGCGATGCCGCCGCCGTTTTGCTTGCAATGAACCATCTGTACGACGCACCGCTTTCCACAGGCACGCTCATGCAGATTGGCGCGCAGGTCGGCGCGGATGTCCCTTTTTGCCTGTATGGAGGAACCATGCTGGCAAAAGGGATCGGTACGGCGTTGTTTCCGCTGCATCCGCTGCCGCCATGCTGGATCGTGCTGGTTAAGCCGGATGTAGGTGTATCTACAAAAGAAGCCTATGCACGCTGCGACAACCGCGGCTATACGGAAAATGTACACAGCGGCAGGCTGGTCAAAGCGCTTGAAGAAGGTTCCTTATCGCTCCTTTCCGGTTGCCTGCATAATGATTTTGAAGAGGTTTTGCGCTTGCGCTTGATCCGGCAGATCAAAGACGACCTGTGTAAATGCGGTGCCCTTGGTGCATGTATGAGCGGGAGCGGTCCGACTGTTTTTGGTATTTTTGACCGGAAAGAAACGGCAATGTCATGCACAGAACATTTAAAAGGAACCTATACGGCTGTGTTTCTTGCGCGGCCGGTATCGTACGGTTGTTTTCAAAAAATTGAATAAGAAAAAATTTCCTGCCCATACTTCAGGTAACAAGCATTATCTGAAGGGGCGTTTTTTATGAAGCTTTTAATAAAATCTGCTGCGTTTGGCCTGGTTTTAACCATTTTGCTTTCAGGGCTGTATTTTCATGCGGAATGCAAGGTGATTTCCAATTCTGTGCTGCGCCTGCATATACTTGCAAATTCAGATTCAGAGGAAGACCAGGCGTTGAAGCTGCGTGTGCGCGACGCTGTTTTAGAAAAGGCAGGCTCCCTTTTTTCTTCCGCGCATAGCAAAGAGGAGGCTACTAAGCTGACAAAAGCCACGCTGTCTGAAATAGAAGAAATTGCACAAGCGTGTATAACAGAGCAGGGGTATGACTATACCGTCAAGGCGGAACTGACCAGTATGTTTTTTCAAACCAGAATTTATGACCATATCGCCATGCCTGCCGGCGTTTATGATGCGCTGCGCATTACCATAGGCAGCGGACAGGGGCAAAACTGGTGGTGTGTGATGTATCCGCCGATTTGCCTGCCCGCAGCAGAAAAAAAGGATGAGCTGGAAGATGTGCTGGAAGAGGAGCAGGTGGATATCCTGGAAAACCAACCGAAATATGAAATAAAATTTAAAGTTGTCGAAATTTTTGAAAGCATTGCAAACTTTTTTACAAATGGAACGTAATTTCATTTTTATCTTTTCAAGCGCAGCGCAAAGCGGTATAATAATGGCAGATTAATAATATGGTCGGTGGTAAGCAATGCTGCAGTTTGTTGTAGGTAGAAGCGGTGCGGGAAAAACAGCATACTTAAAACAAAAGCTTTGTACCCTTGTTACAAAGGAGCAAGCGGACAAGCTGTTGTTCCTGGTGCCGGAGCAGCTTTCTTTTGAAACGGAAAAAGATATGCTCAGCAGGCTTGGGGCAAAAGAATGCCGGAAGGTTGAAGTGTTAAGCTTTACCCGTCTGGCTGATTTTGTTTACAGACAAACAGGCGGCCTGGCCGGTCAGGCAATTGACGACGGCGGCCGCCATATTATTATGAGCCTTGCAATCGAGCAGGCGCAGGACCGCTTGGAGCTGTATCAAAAACAAGCGGGAAAACCCGAACTCATACCGCTTATGCTCAATGCACTCAAAGAATTAAAAACATGCGCGGTCTCTACACAGCGCCTGCGGGAAGCGGCAGCGGGCTTTGTAAACGGTACGCTCAGGCAAAAGGTCATGGAAACCGCGCTGATTGTAGATATATACGATGCTATTTTGGAAGGAAGCTATATAGATCCCCTGGATGATCTTACGCGCTTATACCATGCCCTTTCTGCGCATACGCTTTTTGACGGATATACGGTGGTGGTAGACGGCTTCAGCGGTTTTACGGCGCAGGAGCAGAAAATTTTGGAAGTCCTTATCCGTCAGGCCTCCCTGTGTATGGTTTCCATATGCGGCGATGAGGCGGAGTTTGCATCGGACGGTAATCTGTTTTTTACCACAAAGCGCACGAAAAAACGCTTAAAAGAGCTTGCGAAAAAAAATGGGGTGCCGGTTTTGCAGGATATCCGGTTGGATAAACCGTTGCGTTTTTCTGTACCGGCTATTTCCTATTTGGAAGAACATTTTGAGCGCCCGGCTTCGTTACCTTATACAGAAGCGCCCGATGGCGTTACCGTATATTGTGCAGACGATATTTACGATGAATGTGACTTTGTTGCCCGCACCATCCGCAGCCTTACAATTGAGCAGGGATATACATATAAAGAGATTGCCGTGATCTGCCGCGATATAAATTTTTACAGAGGTATATTGGACACAGCCCTTGAAAAATACGGCGTTGCCTATTTTATGGATGCTCCACAAGAAATATCGGCAAAGCCGTTGATGCTGTTTGCACTGTCGGCGTTTGCCTGCATCCATACTGCCTTTTCCACAGACAGCCTGTTTCGGTTTATCAAAACCGGGCTTACAGGTGTTTCTGTTGAAGAAGCGGCGGCGCTTGAAAATTATGCCTTTGTCTGGAATATTACCGGTAAGAAATGGCTGTCCCCGTTTACGGCAAATCCAAGGGGATACAGCGACACCTTTACGCAGGAAGATCAGATGGAATTGGAAGCGCTTGAAGATCTGCGGGAGAAAGTGACTGCGCCGCTTCTTCTTTTTCAGCGGCGCATTCGTGATGCGGGAGGAACAGAAATATCCAAGGCCGTGTATATGCTTTTGCAGGATTATGATGTACCCAATACTTTAAAGGAAATAACAGGCCGTTTTAAGGAACAGGGCGACCTGCCCGCTGCGCAGGAGCAGCAGCGGCTTTGGGATCTTTTTATGGACGCGCTGGATCGCATGGCCCTGATTCTTAAAGATCGTCCGATTTCTACCAGGCGCTACAGTGAACTGCTGCAGCTTGTAGTCAACAGTGCAGACCTTTCCTTTATTCCCAATTCCCTGGATGAGGTGACCGTTGGAACGGCAGACAGAATACGCCTGCACGCGCCAAAGGCGGTCTTTGTGATCGGGGCGATCGAAAACGAATTTCCGCGTATGCCGGTTGCCGGCGGCGTTTTTACAGACCAGGAACGAAAGGCCCTGCTTGCCTTGCAGCTTCCGCTTTACGACAGTATCGAACAGCTTGCCGCGCAGGAAAAGTTTTTGTCCTACAGTGCGATCAGTGCGCCTTCGGAAAAGCTGTATGTGTCCTGTTACCGGCAAAATTTGCAGGGGGAAAGCAAAACGCCTTCCTCTATTGTACGGGAAACCCTGCGTATTTTTCCGGCTATTGTGCCGCAATCTATGCACGATGCGTATTGGGCAGAGCTTTTATGGGCACCGCAGCCTGCATTTGAGCGGTGCGCGCAGTACAGCCGCACAGACCCAAACGCCCAGGCGCTTTTAGATACTTTTTTTGCCGGTCAGAAAGAGTTTTCTGCAAAACGGCTGGCCATTGCACGCTATGCACAGAAGCGTCCACCGCAGATTTCCGACACACAGCTTGCGCACAAGCTGTTTGCAAAAGGCGGGATGAAGCTGTCGGCTTCCCAGGTAGAAAAATATTATTTGTGCCCATTTGCCTATTTTTGCAGGTATGGATTAAATACAAAAGAGCGCAAAAGCGCACAGGTAGACGCTGCCGAATACGGAAGCCTGGTTCATTTTTTAATGGAGGCCGTGCTGAAAAGCCATTCCGTGCAAACGCTGTCCTCCATGCCGGAAAAACAGCTGCGTTCGCTGTTGGAAGAAAATTTGCAAAAGTATTTGGAGCGCCATTTCGGCGGTGCGCAGGATAAATCCAAGCGGTATCTTGCCATGCTGGCACGCATGGCAGAAGGGGCTTTTCAGCTGATCAGGCACATTTTGCAGGAACTTTCGCAAAGTGCGTTTATACCCGCCGGTTTTGAAATGTTTATCGGTGAAGGCAGCGAGGTACCGCCTTATACGCTTGCTTTGGGCGATCATGAGAAAATCCTGATACAGGGCTTTGTAGACAGAATCGACGTCATGCGCGCAGAGGGCAAAACGTATATCCGCGTGGTAGACTATAAAACCGGCAGCAAAAAATTTGTTCTTTCCGATGTTTTGTTTGGGCTAAACCTGCAAATGCTCATCTATCTTTCAGCAATTACAAAAAATGCGGGAGAGAAATACGGTGGCCAGCCGGTTCCGGCCGGTGTGCTTTACATGCCGGCCGCAGCTGCGGTTGTAAATGCAGAAAAAGACGACACAGCGCAGGATATTCAGGAAAAGCAAGCGAAAAGCTACCGGATGAACGGACTGATATTAGACGACGTCCATGTGATACAGGGGATGGAAAAGCAGGGGAAAGGCGTTTATATCCCCGTAACGCTCAAAGAAGAAAAAGCAGGAAAAGAAAACAAAGCAGATACACATGTGATCAAAATAGATAAGGGTAAAGAATATACCGTTTCACAAGCGCAAATGCGCGCGCTTTTTGCAAAAATAGACGCGCTGGTACTGCAAATGGCGCGACAGCTGTTTAACGGGTATATTGCGCCTGTCCCGGCAAAGGGGAGCTATGATGCCTGTAAATGGTGTCCTTATACGGCGGCCTGCGGTTACAAAGAGGGTATGCCGTGCAGGGATATTACACAGGACAAGAACCCCGTGGACCTTTCTGCACCAGAAGAAAAAGCAGGTGAATAAAGATGGAAAAAAGGAATTGGACAGAAAACCAGATCCGTGCAATTCGGGCAAGAAACGGTGCGCTGCTGGTTTCGGCTGCAGCGGGCTCCGGAAAAACGGCCGTTTTAGTAGAGCGTGTGATCGAACGGATTACAGACCCGGCCAATCCAACGGATGCAGACAAGCTTTTGGTGGTTACCTTTACAAGAGCTGCTGCGGCGGAGATGAAAGAGCGTATTACCCTTAAGCTGGAAGAGCTGCTCCATCTTGACCCGCACAACATCAACCTGCGCCGTCAGCAGCTTTTGCTTGCAAAAGCCAATATCAGCACAATTCACAGCTTTTGCAGCGAGCTGGTCAGGGAAAATTTTTATAAATTGGGTATATCGCCGGATTACCGCCTGGCAGAAGAAAACGAGCTTCTGCTTTTGCAATACGAAGCAGTCAACAATGTAATCGAAACGCTTTATGAGCAAAATACCGCGCAGGAGTTTTATCATTTTGCCAATGTCTTCAGCACGGCTAAAAGCGATTTTTTACTTCAACAGGTATTGCTGCGCCTGTATGATTTTTTACGGGCGCATCCGTTTCCGGATAGATGGCTTGCAGATAAAGAGAAAATGTACGATCCGGAAATCCCCGTTGAAAAAACGCAATGGGGGCAAGTTATCACCGAGTATGTACAGGCTGCCGCCGCCTTTTGCAAGGAGCTTGCAGAGGAATCCCTGCGGCTTTGGGAGCAGCTTCCGGATCTTGGGGAGGCATTGTACGAGCTGCTGAAAAAAGATGCCGACAGCATAGAAAAAATCCTGACCGCCGTGGGCCATGCATCGTGGGATGTATGCCGCGCCTGCCTGCAGGCGTTTGACAGCAGGGCGCGTTTTGTCAGCGCAAAAGGCTATAAGGACGATCCTATAAAATGCAAAATACAGGCAAACCGCGATTTATTAAAAAAAACACTGAAAACCCTTTTGGGCTTTTACCAGCAGGAGCAGCAGGAATGCAGGCAGGATATTTGCGCGCTTTTACCCGTTGTACACCAGCTTTTCGGCGCGGTTCGCCTCTTTGCAGAAGAATACAGCCGGCTGAAAAGCGAAAAAAACCTTGCAGATTATAACGACCTGGAACATTGGACGCTGCATCTTTTGCTGGAAGAAACGGAAGACGGCTTTGCATTTACACAGGCCGCACAAGACATAGCCTCCCGTTTTGCAGAGGTTATGGTCGATGAATACCAGGATGCAAACGAAATTCAGGATTTGATTTTTCGCGCCGTCAGCCGTAATGGGGAAAACCTGTTTGTCGTCGGCGACGTTAAGCAGAGCATTTATGGATTCCGGCAGGCCATGCCCGCAATCTTTCTGCGGCGCAAAAACAACTATCCGCTTTATGACCCGCAAAAGGACGCTTATCCGGCCAAAGTGATTTTGGACCAGAACTTCCGCAGCCGAAGCGGGGTTACCGCTGCGGTAAACTTTGTGTTTGGGCATCTGATGTCGCAGCAGGTAGGGGATATGGATTATACGCAGGAGGAAGCGCTTCTGCCAGGCGCACAATATCCTATAGATCACAATCCCGATATGGCGTTTCATCTGCTGCATACAGGTATGCAGCAACAGGAAGAGGCCGATATTTTAGAAGCGCGCCATATTGCATCGATCATTCACCGCTATATGGATACGTATCAGATTACAGAGAAAAACGGCACCCGCGCAGCAAAATACAGCGATTTCTGCATTTTGCTGCGCGGCGTCAGCAATCATGCGGAATTCTATGTAAAAGAGCTTATAAACTGCGGGATTCCGGCGGCAGCGCAATCGGGCGGCGGATTTCTTTCTTTACAGGAGGTGTCCGTCATGCTGGCTTATCTGCGCATACTGGACAACCCTCTGCAGGATATTCCACTTTTAACCGTACTGCTCAGCCCAATGGGTGGTTTTACCGCAGACGACCTTGCAAAAATACGTGCAGAAAAACCAAAAGGCAGGCTGTTTTTTGCTTTGAAAGCATATGCACAGGCCGGAAACCGCCGTGCACAGGATTTTTTAGCAGAAACAGACGCCTTACGCCGGAAAGCCGCTACCACTCCAACCGATCTGCTGATCCAGTCCATTTATACCAAAACAGGCTATACGGCGGTTGTGCAGGCGGCAGAAGGCGGCAGTGCGGCGCTTTCTCATCTTCGTCTACTGCAGGAGCATGCAAAAAGCTTTGAGCGCTCCGGCTATAAAGGCCTTGGGAGCTTTATCCGTTTTATTGACAAGCTGCAGGAAAAAAACGGCGACCTGCCTTCAGGCAACAGCTTTGAAGGCGACGACTGCGTCAAGGTCATGAGTATTCACCATTCCAAAGGCCTGGAGTTCCCGATCTGTTTTATTGCCGCTGCGGCCAGAAGCTTTAAAAGCGATAAAGCGGACGAAGTGCTTTTGCACGGGGAGCTTGGTATTGGAATCCGCAAAAAAGATCCTGTCAATCAATGCAGGTATACAACCATGCCCAGACAAGCTGTGGCGCTTGCAATCGACAGGGAAAGCAAATCGGAAGAATTGCGCATACTATATGTCGCCATGACAAGGGCAAGGGAAAAGCTTTATATCATTGGCAGCCAGAAAGACCCGCAGCGGTACTTAAAGGGAGTTGCAGCAAAATTGGGCCAGGGGGGGAAACTTTCCCCTTACATTGTGCGCAGCGCCAATTCTATTTTAACCTGGATTACGCAGTGCGCGCTGCTGCATCCTTCCGGCCGACAGCTGCGAAAGCTTGCCGGCATGCCGCAGACAGTAATGCAACAGGATTGCAGCCAATGGGATATACGGTTGGTTGAATCTATAGAGCCTCCAAGGGAACAGACCGAAACAACGTCCATATCGGAAAAACAAGCACCCCCATGCAATCTGGATGCGGCCATCAGCAGGATTACAGCGCCCTATCCGCATCATTTGCTGACAAAGATCCCCGCCAAGGTTGCCGCATCGGACCTTGCGCATCAACAGGTCAGCGCGCGCTACGCTTTTACTGCACGCCCTGCCTTTCTGCATAAAGGGGCAATGACGGGGGCGGAAAAGGGTACGGCGCTGCATAGCTTTATGCAGTTTGCCGATTTTCAGGCTTTTTTGGAAAGCCCGCATCAGGAAATCCACCGGCTTTCCACAAACGGCTTTATTACGCCGCGACAAGCGCAAGCGCTCGATTTGGAACAGCTTACAAAATGCCTGACAAGCAGTGTGCTGCAGAGATACTGTAAAGCTGAAAAAACGTACCGGGAATTTCGTTTTACGGTAAAAATAAAGGCGGGCCTTGCGGATCAAACGCTCAGCCCACCATATAGCGATGCACAAATGATTTTGCAGGGCGCTGTTGACTGCGCCTTTGAGGAAAACGGTGCGATCGTGATTGTGGATTATAAATCAGACCATGTAAAAGACATGGGAGAACTGTGTGAAAAATATAAAACACAGCTTTTTCTGTATAAAAACGCAATGGAACAGTGTACGGGCCTTCCTGTTGCAGAATGTATTTTGTATTCGTTTTATCTTAACGAGTTTTGCACGGTTACATTATAGCAGACCCTTTTCCTGCGGTGTTTTTGCAATTGCTGCAAGCTTTTGCTCCAGCATGGCCTGCAGCTTATGCGGCGCGCATACATGTATCCTGTCGCAAAGCGGCAGCAGCCAGTCTGCAAGACCGTCACTGATATATACACTTGTCCGCAGCAGAAAACGCTCTTTGCCTTTATTCATAACCTCGCAGCCGGAACCAAAGCGGTCCAGCATAATTTCCAAAACGCTGTTTTTACATAAAAGCTCCAGTTCACACTGTGCTCCGGGGTACATCATAATATTTTTCCGTACGTAATCGGCTGTGTCAAATACGCCGGTATAGCCGCTCACCTGGCTGTGCGGCCTTGCGCTTTCCTGCGTAATGTGCGCCATTTTCATCCGGTCCAGGCGGTAATTGCTTAGGTTGTCGTATTTTTCGTAATTGCCCACCAGATAGTAGCGGTCGTTTGCCCATACAAGCGCATAGGGGCTGATAACAAAGTCGCGGTCTTTTTTTAAAACAGCCTGGTTGTCTTCAATTTTATAATGGCAGTAGGTAAAGGCAATTTTTTTATTTTGCGCAATTGCGCGGTTGACCGCGTCGATGATATAATAGATCTGTTCATTTTTAAATTTTAAGCGGGTGTCGATATGCAGCTGGGGTGCAACCTCATTGGATTGATGGACGCTTAAAAAGGCCAGAAGCTTTTTTGAAAGCTCTCTGGTCTTTTTTTCCGTAATAAACGGCGCGCTTGCAACCGCGTCGAGCAAAAGGCGTATTTCCGCCACTTCAAACTCCCTTTCGGCAAGGAAAAAACCGTCCTTTGCTGCGTATGCTCTGGAAACATCCAGGCCATACGCGCACAGAGCATTAATATCGTCGTAAATTGCCTTGCGCCCGCTTTCAATAGAGCGCTCCTTCAAAAAATCCATAATCTTTGCGGCGGTTACAGGGTGTTCCTCATCGCTGTATGCCTTTAAAAAATCCAGCACATATAAAAGCTTTACACGTCTGGTATAGTTTTTCTTTTCCATCCTGTCACCTGATTTCCTCATTTTTTAAAACGGCCTCCGCACATTTTATACCGTCTACCGCTGCGGAAATAATCCCGCCTGCGTAGCCCGCGCCTTCTCCGCATGGATAAAGCCCTTTGACATTTTTGGATTGCATGCTTTCGTTACGCAGAATCCGTACAGGGGAAGAGCTTCTGGTTTCAACGCCGGTTAAAAGCGCGTCGCCGTCTGCAAAGCCGTCGAGCTTGTTTTTCATTGCACAAAGTCCACCTGCAAGCGATTGTGCAACATAATCCGGAAAAAGCGTGTGCAGGTCTGCAAATTGCGTGCCGGGACGATAGCTTGGCAACACACTTCCAAAGAAAGAAGAGGAGCGTTTTTGTAAAAAATCGCATACTCTTTGTACCGGGGCAAAGGAATGGCCGCCCCCTGCTAAAAACGCTTTCTCTTCCAAACGTCTTTGGTAATAAACGCCTGCCAGTACGTCGCTGCTTTGAAAATCGGAAGGGCCTATGCCAACCAACAGCGCGCTGTTGGAATTGATTGCGTCCCTTGCAAAATTGCTCATTCCGTTTGTTACAACGCCACCCTCTTCGCTGGCAGCGGCCACAACAAAACCGCCTGGGCACATGCAGAAGGTGTACACGCCGCGCCCGTTTGGAAGATGCACGGCAAGCTTGTAATCAGCAGCGCCCAGCCTGCCCATCCCTGCGCTTGCCCCATACTGTGCCCGGTCGATCGCGGCGCGCAAATGCTCAATGCGAACACCTACGGAAAACGGTTTTTGCTCCATTGCAATCCGTCTGTTTTTCAGCATGGCAAACGTGTCCCGCGCACTGTGGCCGATTGCAAGTACCAGCGCCTGCGCAGGTATTTGCTCGGTTTTTCCATTTTTTACGATGAAAACCCCGGCAATCCGGTCGTTCTTAATAAAAAGATCTTCCAGCTGTGTGTCAAATAAAAAAGTACCGCCGAGCGACAGAATTTGTTTTCGGATATTTTTTACTACGCCCGGCAGCTTGTCCGAACCTATGTGTGGCTTTGCATTGTATAAAATTTCTTCGGGCGCGCCGGCCTTGACCAGCTCCTGCAGTACCTTTCTTGCACGGATGTCCTTTGTGCCTGTGTTTAATTTTCCATCTGAAAAGGTTCCCGCGCCGCCTTCCCCAAATTGCACGTTGGAATTTACAGCAAGTATACCACCGTCCCAAAAACGCTTTATATCCTTACTGCGTCGCTCCACATCAGATCCACGCTCCAATACAATGGGCGAGGCGCCGCACTGTGCAAAAATCAAGGCGGCAAACAGCCCGGCAGGGCCGGCTCCGACAATCACCGGGCGAAAGGAAGCGTGGCTTTTTGCGGGCAGCGGATAGGAATACGGCTGCACGATGTTGGCATGGATGTTTTTACAGCGTGCCAGAACGCTGCGTTCGTCCTTTTTTGTCACAACGTCAAGTGCAGCGGTAAAATGCACGTTGCTTTTTCTTCGTGCATCGACCGACCGTTTGAAAAGTGAAACACAGGCAATTGCGCTTTTTTCAATTCCCAGCGCTTTTGCAGCCGTATCTGTAAGCATACCGTCATGATAAGTAAGGGGAAGTTTTATATTTGTAATCCGTATCATAAGGTCTCTTCTTTCCTTTGTTACATATTTCCCGTGCGGCGCTTTGGCCTGCTAATATGCCTGAAACCCATGCCCAGTGCAGGTTATAGCCGCCGCACATGCCGTCAATATCAACAATCTCTCCGGCAAGATAAAGTCCTGCACAGCGCTTGGAAGACAAGGTGCGAAAATCTATTTCATCAGCAGGCACGCCGCCGGCTGTTACCTGCGCTGTTTCAAAGCTGGAGGGTGCACAGGGCGTTACGCGGAAATCTTTTAAAAGCAACGCAAGTGCTCCCAGCTCTTTTTTGGAAAGATTGCCCGCCGCTTTTGTCAGCGGCTTGATGCCGCCTGCTTTACACAGTACAGTTGCAATGCGGCTGTGGAGCAACCCTGTGAACAGCGTGGGCACTGGGAAAGACGCGCCGTCTGCATGGCGCTGCAAATGCAAAAACAGCTCGCTTTGTGTATAGTCAGGAAAAAAATCAAAAGAAAGCGCCACTTGCTTACAGGGCTTACCGTCTACCGTGTGCAGGCGGAAAAATTCATTGATCCTGCGGGAAAGCTGAAATACACAAATACCGGAAACAGCCTTTTCCGTAAACTGGACTTCGCCGTCTTCCTGTGCGGTATGTACGCCGTCGCAAATCAGCTTAATGCGGCAGCGGGCGCGCAGGCCCTTTAAAGCAGCGATAAACGGCTCCTGTACAAAAACAGGCGCAAGCGATGGAAAAAGCGGTGTGACCGTATGTCCCAGTGCCTCCAAAAGCGCATAGCCGCTGCCGCAGCCCCCAAGCTTTGGAGAGGCAAGCCCGCCTGCCGTTACTACCAAGCTTGCACATGAAATTTCTCTGTCGCTGCCATGTAAAATAAACTTGCCATCTTTTGTTTTGCTTATGGCCTTTACGGGCGTATTGCATAGCTCATGCACCTGCAAAAGCTGCAGCTGCAAACGCAGAACATCCAATACAGACGCAGCGTGGTTGCTGTATGGGTAGATCCTTCCGCTGCCGTCACAATAGGTAAACAGGCCCAGCTGCTCCCATATATCCTGCATATATTTATTGTTATATTTGTCTAAAAGAGAAGAAAGCTGCGCTTTGCCGCTTCCAAAATACCATTTGGCGGAAAGGTCTGTGTTGCCAAGGTTACACCGTCCGTTTCCTGTGGCTAAAAGTTTTTTGCCCACACGCGGCAATTTTTCAACCACCGCTACGGTTTGCCCGGCTTTCTTTAGGCTTCTTGCCGCGCTGGCTGCGGCCATCAGTCCGGCAGCCCCTCCGCCCAAAACGGCAACGTCTGCAAAAATTTTTTCTTTCGGCATACTATACCCGCCCCTGTAATAAAGCAGGGCAACCTCTAAAAAGGTTGCCCTTTGCATATAATTATACAATAAAATTTAGCCGCCCGCAATCATTTTAATCAACCAGGGAATTACATAGGTAATAACGGTCATGATTGTCGCGGCGCCTAAAACGCCGCAGCCTATGCTGATGACTGCGTCCTTGATTTTAAATTTAAATAAAGCGGCGACAAACGCGCCGGTCCATGCACCCGTTCCGGGCAGAGGAATGCGGCACAATTCACAAAAAAGAAATTTTATTAATTATACAGTATGCAGATGTGGCTTTCAAGTAAAAGAAGTATGTGGAATTGCGTGGTTGACAACCTCTATGGATTTTTTTACAATTATGTAAGATTCTTACAAACTTGGGGGATTTTATGGATCAAAGCAAAAAGGCTAAGGCAGCGGGGCTTGTGTTTATTTTGCTTACCGCATTAACCATACTTTTTATTTTCAGCCGTTCCTTGCATAATGCGCAGACCTCTGCGCTGGAAAGCGGCAGTATTGTCAATTTTCTGGGCGTTTTTTTTACAGAAATCGGCATGACACAGGAGCAGGCTGATTTTTTTGTACGGAAAACCGCGCATTTTTCTGAATTTTTTATAATGGGAACTTTTTTAACGCTTGCCGTACAGAAAAACAGCAGAAAAACGCTTATAAAAAACCTGTTTTTTATCCTTTTCTTTTTGCTTGCAGTTCCAGTGTGCGACGAAACGCTGCAGTACCTTTCACCGGGCCGTTCACCGGAGGTAAAGGACGTATTGCTGGATTTTTCCGGCGCGCTTTGTGGGTTCTTGCTGGTTTTTCTGATAGACAGGCTGTGCTTCCATTTTAACAGCAAAAAAAGAGGAAAATAAAAGTTTTATCTTTGGGTTATTGAAATCAGAAACAAAAAGCTGTATAATATATCTTCATGAACGAATTACGATTGGATGTGGGCAAGTTGTTTAAAATTGTGGAAAAGACCGCTTTAAATCCCTCGATGACTAAGATGGTAATAGACGCGCCGTTTATTGCCAGAAAGGCGCTGCCTGGACAGTTTATTATTCTGCGGGTAGATGAGCACGGGGAGCGTATCCCTTTGACAATTGCCGATTATGACAGGGAAAAAGGTACGGTTACCATTATATATCAGAAGGTTGGAAAAACCACCATGCTGCTCGATACTTTGCAGCAGGGCGAAGCTATATTGGATTTTGTAGGGCCTTTGGGAAAACCTTCAGAGCTGGAAGGCTATAAAAAGGCCGCTGTAATCGGTGGCGGCGCGGGGTGCGCCATTGCCTATCCACAGGCAAAGGCACTCTTTCATATGGGAACGCATGTCGATGTAATCGCTGGCTTCCGTAACAAAGAGCTGATTATTCTGAAGGATGAAATGGAAAAGGTCAGCCAGCACCTGACGGTTATGACAGACGACGGCTCCAATGGTCATAAAGGCTTTGTTACAGACGCACTTTTGGAAAACATTCAAAACGGTGCAGGCTACGACCTGGTTATCGCAATCGGCCCGATTCCCATGATGCGTGCTGTCAGCAATATGACAAGGGAATATGGCATAAAGACAATCGTCAGCATGAACCCCATTATGATCGACGGCACGGGGATGTGCGGCGGTTGCCGTTTGACTGTAAACGGGGAAATGAAGTACGCCTGTGTGGACGGGCCGGATTTTGACGGCCATCAGGTAGATTTTGATGAAGCGATGAAGCGTTTGTCTATTTTTAAGGAACAGGAGCAAAATGCGGTCAGAAACCCTGACTGCAGGCTGTTAAGGAGTGCGGATAATGGCTAATATGATCATGACAAAGACGGCAATGCCGGAGCAGCAGCCGGATGTAAGAAATAAAAATTTTGAAGAAGTGGCGCTTGGCTATACGGAGGAAATGGCTATTTTTGAAGCACAGCGTTGCCTGCATTGTAAAAACAGGCCTTGTGTAAACGGATGTCCTGTAAACGTGCCAATTCCAGAATTTATTGCGCATATTGCAAACGGCGAATTTGAACAGGCATACACTGTGCTTACAAGCGCAAATTCCCTGCCTGCCATTTGCGGACGGGTCTGCCCGCAGGAAACACAGTGCGAATCAAAATGTGTGCGTGGGATAAAAGGGGAGCCTGTTGCAATCGGGCGGCTTGAGCGTTTTGTGGCCGACTATCATATGGCGCACAGCAAGGAAAAGCTGCAGCGTGCAAAAAGCAACGGCCATAAGGTCGCAGTTGTGGGTGCCGGCCCCTCCGGGCTTACCTGCGCGGGCGACCTTGCAAAAGCGGGATATGCCGTTACGGTTTTTGAGGCTTTCCATACGGCAGGCGGTGTGCTTATGTATGGCATACCGGAATTCCGCCTGCCAAAGGCAATTGTACAAAAAGAAATTGACGGTCTGCGTGCGCTTGGCGTTGAAATTCAGACCAATATGGTAATTGGAAAGGTTCTGTCTGTGGACGAGCTTTTTGAAATGGGATATGAGGCCGTATTCATAGGGACCGGTGCCGGACTTCCCAATTTTATGGACATTCCCGGCAATGGTTTATCCGGCGTTTATTCGGCCAACGAATTTTTAACAAGAATCAACCTGATGAAAGCCTATCTGGATGATTACGATACATGCATTATACGTCCAAAGCGCGTAGCGGTCATAGGCGGAGGCAACGTTGCCATGGACGCGGCAAGAAGCGCAAAGCGGCTGGGCGCAGAAGATGTATATATTATCTACCGGCGTTCGGAAGAAGAAATGCCTGCGCGTAACGAAGAAATTCACCACGCCAAGGAGGAAGGCATTGAATTTTGTCTGCTGACAAATCCTGTAGCGATTCTGGATGACGGAACGGGCAAAGTGGGAAAAATAGAATGTGTCAAGATGGAACTGGGGCAGCCGGATGAATCCGGCAGGCGCCGGCCTATTGAAAAGAAGGGCTCAAATTTTCAAATGGATGTAGATTGTGTTGTGGTTGCTATCGGCAATTCCCCCAATCCGCTCATCCGGATTACAACAAAGGGGATCGAAGCCAATAAGCGTGGATGCCTGGTTGTGGACGAAAGCACCATGCAAACAACCAGACAGGGCGTGTATGCCGGCGGCGATGCCGTAACGGGTGCTGCAACGGTGATTCTCGCCATGGGCGCAGGGCGTCAGGCGGCACGCTCCATTGATGCATACATACAAGGCAAAAACGATTGATCTATTAACAGGACAGGGGATTTTTCCCTGTCCCTTCTTTTTGATATTGCTTCAGCCTGGTTGTGCGTGCTCTGCCGCAAAAGTGTGCGTGTGTAATGGTAGTTTTGCATAAAGTTTTATTAAAACTTGCGCTACATGTTCCCAATGAAGTATCTTTGTCCGAATCAAAGCATATGATTACGTATAAAGATATTTACAGGAAGTGGTAGCATGGAAAACGAACGCTATGACAACATTGAGTATGAAGCAGATTGGCAAACGGTACAGACGGTAACGGCAAAACCGGCGAAAACTTCTATATACAGGGCAAATGAAGAGATGTATATAGACCATGAGGAAGAGGAAGCGGATGACCAGAAAGAGCAACAAAAAACCAAAAAGGAGCGGGCGCCGCAGAGCGGCACGCAGCTTTTGATTAAATTTCAGTTGGTAATCTGTATTTTGGCGGCTGTTGCAGCCTTTGCACTTAAGGCCTTTGGCGGAGAATTGTACGAAATGGTGGGCGGCTGGTATAATAGCCAGATCAACGCTTCCCTTCTTATTACAGATGTTGTCAATCTGTTTTAAATGCAGATTCGGGTATTTGGATGCGAAATCTCCATCAGCTTTCCGCTGGCAGCGGCTCTGACAATTTTTTTTATACTGGATCGCAGCGGATCCACCGTAATATGCTGCTTGTCAGCTTTATGCCATGAGCTGGGGCATCTTGGTATGATGGCTCTGTTTCAAACAAAGGCAGACAAAATTAAGCTGGGTTTGTTTGACGTCAACATATCAGACAACGGGAAATATCAAAGAAGCCTGTGGGCAGAAATTTGTGTTTTGTTGGCGGGAGCTGCCGCAAATTTACTGGCAGCGGGGATTGGCTGTGTGCTTTTTATTTTTTACAAAGAACCGTTTCTTTCCGCGTTTATCAGCTCCAATCTTTTTCTTGCCTTTTTTAACCTGCTTCCCGTTGAAGCGCTTGACGGAGGAAATATCATATATTTGCTGCTTTTGCGCCGTATACATCATGCATATGCGGTAAAGATTTTGGAAATCTTATCTTTTGCAGTACTATTGCCGCTTGCATGCGGTGGCTTTTATGTATTGCTCTGTTCGCGGTACAATTTTACTTTGCTCCTTACCAGTTGCTATCTAATGGCGATTATTTTGCTGAAAAGAACAAAATTTTCCAAATTATAACTGCATATCCTGCGTGTAGGTAACTGCTGTAATACAACGGTTATAGATAGTAAAAAACCTAAAAAATTAACGCATGTAAAATTTGGATGAAAAGGTAAAAAAGACTTGACCTGGTGCAAAGGATGTAGTAAACTAGTATTGGTTAGTTTTAACTAACCAAGAAAAAGCGGCGCAGCCGCTTTTTCTTGAAGATCAAGTTAGTTGTGACTAACTAAAACCTGGCTTCTCTGATAAAAAATATGGAAAACCGGAATGAATCTTTTCAGAGAGGAAAAAATAAGACAAGAAAGAGGATGTATATGAGTGTCGTAATTATTGGCGGAAACGAACGGATGACCGCACAATATGAATCCATTTGTAAGGAACATGGATGCAGGGCAAAAGTTTTTACAAAAGAAAACGGCTCTTTAAAAAAGAAATTGGGATGCCCGGATTTGCTGATTTTATTTATCAGCACCGTTTCGCATAAAATGGTGCTCAGTGTAACACAGGAAGCCAAAAAGAACTGTATTCCGATCGCAAGAATTCACACAAGCAGTGTTACTGCACTTCGTACAGCTTTGACGGAATATATCGTGTAAGTACCAACTAAGGGGGAAAAATCTTGCTGGAAAAGTATTTGATTGCGCATTGCGCGCCAACGCTTGCATCTTTAAAAACCGCCAGCTTATTCTGTATGTCGGTTTTATCTGAACAAGACCTGGAAGGCCAGATCAAAGACTGGAATAGCCGGCTTTGGGAAAAAGGGTTGTTTTTAATGGTCTTAAAACGCTATAAGGACAAAGCGCTGGTATATGTGTGTCGAAAATCGCATTTACAGGCGGATTTGAAAAAAGCAGGAGTTGCAAACTTTCTTGCCCAATACGGCTATCGGCATACAGACCTCAAATACGCATTAACAAGGCTCAGGCAAAGATTAAACAGCAGCAATTCTTTTCCGCATGAAATTGGAATTTTTTTAGGCTATCCTTTGGAAGATGTTGTTGGTTTTATTCAAAACGCAGGAAAAAATTGCAAATATACCGGTTATTGGAAGGTTTATTCGAATGAATGTGAAACAATAAAGCTTTTTGCACAATTTCAAAAATGCCGTAAGATCTATATACGGCTATGGAGTCAGGGAAAGTCTGTCCAGCAGCTTACGGTAGCTGCTTGAGATAGAAATTTAATAAGGAAAGAGGTTGTTTTTATGAGTAAGGTTGCGGTAGTCTACTGGAGTGGTACGGGCAACACAGAGGCAATGGCCTGCCAGGTTGCAGAAGGTGCAAAACAGGAAGGCGCAGAGGTCTCTCTGTTTACGGCGGCAGAATTTGACGCAGCAAAGATGGACGCTTTTGACGCAATAGCCTTTGGTTGCCCCTCCATGGGGGATGAACAACTGGAAGAAAGCGAATTTGAGCCGATGTTTGACGGCTGCAAAGCAAAACTGCAAGGAAAAAAGATTGCATTGTTTGGTTCTTATGGCTGGGGCGATGGCGAATGGATGCGCACCTGGGAAGAAGACTGCATAAGCACCGGCGCACAGTTGGCGTGTAAAAGCGTTATTTGCAATGAAGCGCCCGATGCGCAGGCAGAGGCTGATTGTGTGTCGCTGGGAAAAGCATTGGCATAGTTTTTACATAAAATTATATGCAGCAAAAAAGGAACAGGGCGCATCCCTGTTCCTTTTCTCGTGCGCAAACTCTGATCAGTCGTATATGGATTCTTTATCAAATTCCAGCACGGCCCCGCTGCTTGCATCAATCTTATAGTCATACTCTGTTTGTGTATCAAAAAATTCAATTTGATAGACAGCTTTGCCATCGTCATATTCCAATTTTGCTTCCTTCATGGTTACATTCCCTTCCGACAAACCGGCCTGCTTTAAGGCGGTGGCCTTTGCAGTGTCCAGATCAATTTTTACTTCGCCGGAGGAAGAAGCGGAAGCTGCCGGGCTGTTTTCAATGTCGTGATCGTATGAAAGAACAGCGCCGGTAGATGCGTCAATTTCATAATCGTACTCCGTGCTGCCAGAATAAAATTCCACATCGTAAACAGCTTTGCCGTCGTCATAATCCAGCTTTGCGTTAACATACACCGCGTCTGATTCCTGTACACCGGCGTTTTCAAGAGCAATTTTTTTTGCTTCATCCGTGCTGATTTGTGTGCTGTTGCTTGTGGAAGCCTGCGTGTTTTTTTCGGTTTGCGACTGAGCTGTTTTGCTTACATCAGGCGTATCGTCGTCGCTGTTACTCGACGAAGCCGCCGATGTGTTCGTGCTGGTGTTGGCGACCGTGTTGCCGTTGCAGCCGGCAGCAAAGAAAATGCAGAAAATGGAAAGCGCAATAAAAAGTATTTTTTTCATATAGGTCATCCTTTCTGTTTTGTTGCACGCCGGGGTCAAAATCCCGGCGGCGTGTGTTTTCGTATAACGTGTTCCGCGGATAAGGCCTTGCCTTACAATTGCAGTATATAAAAGAAAAATTAGAAGTCCATTAGAAAAAACAAAAATATGAGTCAAAATAAAAAAATTTTTGTTCCGGTTTTTTTATATTCTTTCCCTCCAAAATCAATCTATCCCTTGCGGATATTTCTATAGAAATATCTCCGTTTCAAATAAATAAAAGTTAAGAAAAATCGCTGAACCGCACGGTAAAGGTGCTTCCTTTCCCCGGCGCGCTTTCTACAGAAATCTCGCCCTTATGCAGCCTTGCAATCTGTTTTACCATTGCCAGGCCAAGTCCCAAACCTGCATTGCCGGACCGGCTGCGCGCTTTATCCGAGCGGTAAAAACGGTTCCAAATTTTTGGTATTTCTTCGGCTTCTATTCCAATGCCATCGTCGGCTACCGTTAAGACAACGGTATTTGCCTCTTGCAAAAGAGAAACCCAGATATGTCCGTTTTCCACTCCATAGCGGTAGGCGTTTTGGATTAGATTATTCAGCATTCTTGTAAATAACGCCGGATCGGCGGCCATAATAATATTGGGTGTAATTTGCGTTAACAAAGAAATGTTTTTTTCAGCAATTGTCTTTTGTTCCGCACAAACGGATGACACAAGCTCGCTTAAATGAACCTTTTCCATTGCAGGCGCTTCTGTCCCTTGTTCAAGCCGTGTAAACGCCAAAAGCGAAGAAATGAAATGCGACATACGGTAACCTTGTTTTTGAATTGCGCCGATTGCCTCATACAGTTCTTCCTTTCCGGATGCATTTTCAAAGGCGTATTCACACTGCGCCAGAATAATAGAAACAGGCGTCCGCAGCTCATGAGAAGCATCAGACGTAAATTGTCGTTCGGCTTCAAAATTTGTCTGTAGCCGCGCAAACATGCGGTTAAAAGTTTCTGCCAGTTGGTGCAGCTCGTCGCCGTTTGCGTTTATTTCTATCCGTTTGCTTAAATCGCCGCTGCGCCCAATTTCTTCTGCTGTTTTGTTCATTTTACGGATGGGGTTTAGCGAACGCCTGGCTAAAAGATAGCCGCCGGCAGAGGCAAGAATCACAAGCAGCGGCAACGCAATTAACGCGGCCTTTGTTACCGTAGACAATCCGGCCAATCCATTTTCGGAGGAAACCACACCCCTGATCCATACGGTTTTGCTGTCGTCCAGAGTAACCCTGCGGTCATAAATTAAGTAAGATCCTCCATTGGTGGAAGCCTGTCTTGTAGTGCTGTCTGTAAACGGCTGGCTGTATAAAACGTCATACGGCGCATATCCGCTGATCAACACACCGTTTTCGTCAAAAAGCTGGATATATACGCCATTATTAAAAAAGGTAAAATCGTCATCAATCTCCAATTTTCCGTCGTCATAATCCAGCTCATCCATATTTGTCTGGACGGTTTCCATCAACAGCCGTCTGGAATCCTGTGCAGCTGTTGCGCTTGAAAAAATCGCAATAAAAGCAAAAACAACCGTGCATAAAAGAAGCATCATCGCCGTAAACCATATTGTAATTTTGCTTTTGATAGACAGCTTCATTTTGCATCTTCCTTCATAATATAGCCCACACCTCGGACGGTATGAATCAGTTTTGTGGAAAACCCTTCATCCACTTTTTTTCGCAGATAGGTGATATACACGTCCACAACATTCGTGCCGCCTTCATAGTCATAGCTCCATACATTGTCCTCAATTTTTTGTCTGGAAAGAACTTTGTTTTTATTCCGAAGCAGATACTCCAGCAAAGAAAATTCCCGTGCCGTCAGAAGGATTTCCCGGTCGCCTCTTTGTACAGTGTGGGTCTGGGTGTCAAGGGTCAAATCGGCAAGCGTATAAATATTGGTTGGATTTCCCGCAGCCGTTCGGGTAATCGCATAAATACGGGCAATTAACTCATCAAAAGAAAAAGGCTTGACCAGATAATCATTGCCGCCAATATTCAGCCCTTTTACCTTGTCTGCTATCGTATCCTTTGCAGTTAAAAAAATAATGGGTGTCAGGTTCCCCTGCGCGCGCAGACGCCGTACTGTTTCAAGCCCGTCGCTTTTTGGCATCATAATGTCCAGAATCGCTGCGTCGTAAGATGTAAAAAGCAGATGGTCCAACGCACTTTCTCCGTCAAAAACACTTTCTGTCATAAAACCCTCTGCGCGCAGTTTTTTGGAAAGAATATCGTTTAAATCCGTATCGTCTTCAGCAATTAAAATTCGCATAACAGCACCCCGCTTTCAGCATACATGGTTTTGATTAAAAAAAGATTAGAAGCAAGAAAGAAAAAGTAATTTTGCTTTTATTATAAAGGAAAAAGCATGTCAATCAAGTATAAAATAAAAAATATATTTCCCTAAAATAGAAGATAACAATAGAAGATTGTCATACAACTGCAAAATATTGGGGCAGTATTTTTATTGAAAAAAGGCTTGCAAATACCGGAAGGGGGTATTATAATAAAAATAAATAAAAATACCCCATAAGGGTATTTAGGAGGCGTCCATGTGAGCAAACAGGAAAATACAAAGCAAACGGTAAACGGCAAAGAAAGCTGTACCTGTCATTACAAGGCAACACCCCGCGAGGAAACACAGCTGCGTCAAATGCAAAACCGATTAAAACGGATGACGGGCCAGCTCAACGGGATTGCAAATATGCTGGAGGACAACCGCTATTGCGGCGATATTCTTATTCAGGTTTCCGCAGTGCAAAGCGCTTTGCAGGCCTTTGCTTATCTGCTGCTTCAAAACCATATGGAAACCTGTGTGGTTGAAGAAATTCAAAAAGGAAATATGCAGGTAATCCGTGAAGCCGTAGAGCTGATTAAGCAATTAAAATAAAAGGGAGGGGCTTGCTTGAAAACGGAAAAATATAATGTTACCGGAATGACCTGTGCAGCCTGCCAGGCCAATGTGACCCGGTGTGTGCAAAAGCTGGAAGGAGTTAGTGACGTTAACGTAAACCTGCTTTTAAACCAGATGACGGTTTCTTATGATGAAACAAAGCTGGATACAAACAAAATTGTCAGTGCGGTTGAAACAATTGGTTACGGCGCGTCTTCTTTAGAAAAAACCAATGAAACAGGTGGCTTCCGCAGCGAATGGACGAGCAGACAGAAAAGAGCGCAGGAGCATCAAAAAAGCATGAAAAAAAGGCTGCTGCTCTCCGTTATTTTACTGGTCCCGCTTATGTATATTGCAATGGGCCCCATGCTGTCGCTGCCGGTTCCGGGCTTTTTGGTCGGTATGGAAAACATGTTGGTTTCCGCCATAGCGCAACTGCTGCTCACGCTGCCAATCCTGTTTATTAACCGGCATTTTTTTCAAAATGGGTTTAAAGCACTCATTCATCGGGCGCCCAATATGGATTCTCTGGTCGCTATTGGTTCGGGGGCTTCACTGGTTTATGGGATCTTTGCCATGTTTCGCATGGCCTATGGCTTTGGGCATGGGGATATGGAACTGGTGCATGCGTATGCGCACGCGCTGTATTTTGAATCTGCAGCCATGATCCTAACACTTGTGACGGTAGGGAAATATCTGGAAGCAAAATCAAAAGCCAAAACGTCCGACGCACTTGGAAAGTTGGTAGATCTGGCACCCAAAACCGCCGTGGTGATTCGCAACGGGGCAGAGCAAACAATTCCGGCAGAACAGGTCGTCGCTGGGGATATTGTCATGATTCGTCCGGGCGATAAAATTCCGGTAGACGGTGTTGTAACACAAGGGCATGGATATGTAGACCAGGCGGCAATTACCGGCGAAAGCATTCCCGTGGAAAAACAGCCGGGGGATTCTGTTATTTCTGCTACCACCAATAAAAACGGTACATTTCATTTTCGGGCGTCCAAGGTTGGCGAAGACACAACGCTTGCGCAGATTATCCGCCTTGTAGATGAAGCAGGGAACACAAAAGTGCCTATTGCACGGCTGGCAGACCGGGTCAGCGGGGTATTTGTACCAATCGTAATCGTTATTGCAATCCTTACGGCAATTGTTTGGCTATTTGCCGGGCAGAGCTTTGAATTTGCCCTTTCCAATGCAATTGCAGTACTGGTGATTTCCTGCCCATGCGCGTTGGGGCTGGCTACGCCGGTAGCAATTATGGTAGGAACAGGAAAAGCAGCGGAAATGGGGATTTTAATCAAATCTGCCGAAAGCCTGGAAACACTTCATGCGGTGGATACGGTCGTTTTGGACAAGACTGGGACAATTACCTCAGGCCGTCCATCGGTCACAGACGTAATCGTGCTGGATCCTACGCTGCCGGAACACATTTTTTTGGAAGAAGCGGCAGCGGCAGAAACCGGCAGTGAACATCCTTTGGCACAGGCAGTTGTGGAAAAAGCAAAAAATTTGGGGCTTTCGCTTCCAAAATCAGAAGGCTTTGCAGCAACGGCCGGGCGCGGAGTAAAGGCCACAGTCCGAACACACACATATTTGGCTGGCAACCTTGCGTTTATGAAAGAAAACGGGCTGCTTGGGGATACAGCGCCTTCTGCAAAAGCAAAGGACATTGTAAAACAGTTGGCGCAGGAAGGAAAAACGCCGCTGCTCTTTGCACGGGATCGTAAGCTGGCGGGTATAATCGCTGTTGCGGACACCATCCGCGATTCCAGTCGGGCAGCAATCCGGCGCTTTTCAGAAATGGGTCTGCACGTCGTTATGCTGACAGGGGACAACCGTGTCACTGCGGAAGCCATACGCAAGCAACTTGGAATAGAGACAGCCATATCCGACGTTTTACCGACAGAAAAAGAAGCAAATATTTGCGCATTACAAATGAAAGGCCAAAAGGTGGCGATGGTAGGCGATGGGATTAACGACGCTCCGGCACTAATGCGGGCGGACGTTGGCATTGCCATCGGCGCAGGGACAGATATTGCCATTGATTCGGCCGATGTGGTCTTGATGAAAGATTCACTTTATGATGTAGCAACGGCAATAGAGCTGAGCAGGGCCGTCATCCGTAACATTCATATGAACCTGTTTTGGGCATTTTTCTATAATGTTTTGGGGATTCCGGTGGCGGCGGGCGTTCTTTATCCGGCCTTTGGCCTGCTGTTAAGCCCCATGCTTGGTTCTGCGGCCATGAGCCTAAGTTCAGTCTGTGTTGTACTCAACGCGCTTCGCCTGCGCTTTTTCAAAAAGAAAGAGGCAATGCTCACCGGGCAAGCAGAGCTGCAATCCATAGAGCCAGAGACTGCTCAACGTTCGGATCAAACAGACAAATCAATAGAAAAGAAAGAGGGAATTACCATGAAAAAAGTATTGCAAGTAGATGGAATGATGTGCGCGCACTGCCAAATGCATGTGGAAAAGGCGCTGGCCGCAGTAGACGGTGTACAAAAGGCAGAAGTAGACCTTGAGAAAAACCAGGCAACTGTGTCGCTTTTACGGGATGTGCCGGACCAGGAATTAATGGATGCGGTAACCCAGGCGGGCTATACGCCGCTTAGCTGTAAAACAGAATAAATTTGCTGAAAGTATTATAAAAAGAAGGCCATTTTACAAAATGTAAAATGGCCTTCTAAAAAGTATCAAATAGTATTTAGTATTAAAAAGAAAGCTTATTTGTTGTTGACCGACATCAACAGATCGAGAACCTTCAGGTAAATCCAAATGACAGTAAAAGCAAGCCCAAACGCCGCTACCCATTCATATTTCTGCGGCAGGCAATTGGTCACGGTTTTTTCAATAGTGTCAAAGTCCACAAGCAAAAACAGGGTCGCAATGATAATACCAATCACGGCGACTATAATTGAGAGAACGGGGTTGTTGAGCATTGCAGCAACAATCGACGAGGTTGCCGGGATAAAATAAAACACAACGCAAGCCAGGGAAGAAAAAATCATGGTAACAAATAATACAGTAAGTATAGTTCTAAATTTTTTTGTCACCTTAATTATACGTGCTGTATATAACACGGCCATTATCGCAACAAGGAGAATGGTAATCCCAAGTGCTGCCCAGGCAATCCACTCATAGCCGCCCAGAAGCTTTTCGATAACCCAGCCGAGCAAAAAGCCCTGAGAAACGGAGTACAAACTACCTGTAAACGGAATGCCCTTATGAACAAACATGGTAAGAATCGGAATAGCAATTGTAAAAACCAGTGCGGCAAGCACAAAAAGTATTTCTACCATAGAAAAGCTGAAAGCAATGTCATCGCTGATCACTTGCTCCTGTGGCAGGCCGCTGAAATAGAAGGCCTGCAGAAGATAATAAAGCGCAATCCCTCCTATGGTTACAAGCAGGAAGAAAACGGTTTTTATCGTAATTCCACTATAGGTTGCTCCTTCGCCTTCTGCGGCGCGTTCGGTTACCTTGTTCAGTTTACGGATAACCGGGTTTGCAAAAATGTTTGTGTTTTTTTCATTTTCGCTTATAGGTGGGTTTGTTGCCAAACGCTTTTTCGCCATAATATGTCACCTCATTTGAAAATTTTATGATAATTTTATAATAACACTCTAGCCAAAAAAGTCAATAAAATCCTTTTTTATGATCTGTAAAAAAGAGTGTTTTCCGTTCAAAAAATTGTAAGCTTTTCTTTTTTTCCATTTCATTTTATAAAGCGGCAGAAGGATTTACTTACTTACATTTTTAAGATATAATAAGAAGCATATATAATTTGATAAACTTAGAAGAGGGGGAGCGTATGGCAAAAAAATAAGCGCTTGTGGAACGGTTTACTCCTTCTCTTGCAAAAGACAGAAAAGGAATTTAAAGCATAAAGGAGTTGTGTTATGAAATTTATTATCAGACATCTTTCAAAGCATTTTGAAAAAAAGCAAGTTCTTATAGATGTGGATTTTACATTTGAAAGCGGGAAAATTTATGGACTTTTAGGCCGAAACGGAGCCGGTAAAACCACACTGTTTAATTGCCTGAACCGCGATATAAAGGCAGACAGTGGTGAATTTTACCTGGAAGAAAAAAACAGCAGGCGTAAAGTAAAGCCAGAGGATGTCGGCTATGTGCTTTCCACCCCAACCGTGCCGGAATTCCTTACCGGAAGGGAATTTTTAAAATTCTTTATAGAAATTAATGAAAAAAGCCTTCGGCAGCTCAAGCCGATTGACGCTTATTTTGAAGAGATGCATATTGCTGTGGAAGACCGGGACAAGCTTTTAAAGGATTACTCCCATGGTATGAAGAACAAAATGCAGATGCTGATTAACATCATTGCACAACCCAATATTTTGCTTTTAGATGAGCCGCTGACTTCTCTGGATGTAGTAGTAGCGGAAGAAATGAAACAGCTGCTTCGTTCCCTCAAGGAAGGGCGCGTTACAATTTTCTCTACCCATATTATGGATTTGGCATTGGATCTGTGCGATAAGATCGTACTGCTAAACCACGGGGTGCTGGAGGCGGTGGATAAGGCTGATTTGGATAATCAGGAATTCAAAGAGAAAATTATTGCCGCCTTGCGGGAGGATTATGATGTATAAAACGTTTAAAATTTCTTTTTCTCTTAAAAATACATACCGGGTTAACAGCATTTTATACTCTTTAAAGCAGATTCCGCTGCTCAAAAAACTACTGCCGGAAAGTCTGTACAAGGTAACGGAATTGAAAATTTTTGGAAATATTCTTTCTATTGGCTGGGAAGTGCTTTCCACCTTTATAGGCAAATTTATCTATTTAGCCACTATGGTGGCAGGTGCAGGTATACTTTATAAAAGTGTGCCGCAAGCGCAGCTGTTTTTACATATACTTGTCTTTTTAAGCTTCATTGGGGCGTTTATGCATACCTACATGTTTAATCCTGGGCGGGATAAGTATTACGCAATCCTTCTTATGCGCATAGACGCAAGAAACTATACGCTGGTAAATTACGGCTATACGCTTTTAAAGGTTGCAATTGGTTTTTTGCCGTTTACTGTCTTATTTGGTTTCTTTAGAGGGGTTCCGCTTTGGCTGTGTTTATTGGCTCCATTGTTTATCGTGGGGTTAAAAGCTACAATGGCCGCTGTTTGTCTGCTCTATTATGAAAAAACGGGGAAAACGACAAATGAAAATATGCCGGGCAGGTGCAAATGGCTTACCGCCGGACTGCTTTTGGCTGCGGCTTATGGGCTTCCCGCAGTGAACTTTACGCTTCCAATAGCTGCTGTGACGGTTGTTATGGTGATATTTATATTATCCGGTGCGTTTTCTTTACGCAAGATCCGCTCCTTTTCGGCATATCGGGAAATGTATCAGCAGTTGTTGGTACAATCCATGCATCAGATGGACAATGCACAGCAGCTGTCGCGGCAGACGACCCAGAAGGCAATTTCTACAAAGGCCGGTATTACAAGCAACAGAAAGGGCTTTGAATATTTAAACGAGCTGTTTATTAAAAGGCACCAAAAAATTCTTTGGAGCGCCTCCAAACGGATTGCCGCAGTGTGCCTGTTTTTGGTGTTGGGGGTGCTGCTGGCCTTTTATCTGGCTCCGGAAATCAAAGAAAAAACAAACGAAATGCTGTTGTCTCTTTTGCCGTACTTTGTGTTTATTATGTATGCAATCAACCGCGGCACGGGTTTTACAAAAGCGCTGTTTATGAACTGTGACCACAGCCTTTTGACCTATTCCTTTTATAAGCAGCCCAGGTTTATCCTAAAGCTGTTCCAAATTCGGCTGCGTGAAATCATAAAGATCAACCTTCTTCCGGCGCTGGTTATTGGTGCCGGGTTGGATGCGTTGCTTTATTTTTCCGGTGGTACAGACCACCCGTTGGATTATGCGGTCCTGTTTATTTCTATTCTTTGCATGAGCATATTTTTTTCTGTGCATTATCTTACCATTTATTATCTATTGCAGCCTTACAATGCGGGAACCGAAATGAAAAGCGGAACGTATCAGCTGGTACTTTCGGCAACGTATTTGGTTTGCTTTTTTATGATGCAGGTTAAGATGGCTATCGTTCTATTTGGTCTGATGACCATTGTATTTTGTTTGTTATATTGTCTGGTAGCCTGTATATTGATTTATCGCTTTGCGCCGCAAACCTTTCGTTTGCGCACATAATTATTTCAATCTGACAAACACAACGCTGCGCCCGATTGCTATCGGCAATCGGGCGCAGCGTTGCAATATGGCGGTTTTATCTTTTTAAAGAAGAAAAAAGCCCCTTTTTTTGATAAGGCTCGCTTGTAACAGAAAGCACACAATATCCCGTAGAATCAATTGCGGCTTTCAGCGCCTGTTCGTCAATGGGATGTTCTGTAAGAATAACCGTCTGCTTTTTACCATGAGAAGAGCTGACTTTTTTTACAGGAAAGGCCTTCCGAACAGCGTCGTTTACATGTGCCTCGCACATACCGCATTGCATGCCGTCAATCCTAACGGTGTATTTTATCATTTTCTATCCCTCCTTCAGATTACGATGCATATCATTTTTATAGCCTGCAAATTCCTTTGACAGGAGTTCTCATAATCGGTTAGTTTTAACTAATTAATTATAGCATGTTTTTTACCCTGCGTCAATTACAGGTGTTATCTGTAGAGCCACGCCTTCGAATGGGAGGAATATAAATTTAAATACTGGGTATTGACATTTGGAAAAGGTGTGATATAATATAGCGAAAATGAATCGCAAGTTTTGCTTGCCGCCGGGTAAGCTTTGAAGCATTGATTTCGTATCGTTAGGCCGTTGGAGATACGAAAATCAATGCTTTTTTCTATCGGCGACACTTTACACATATCATGTGCAAGCATTTTATAAGGAGATGGATTTTATGTTTCGAAATATGCGGCGAAAAAAACAGGCTTTATCACAGGAGGACTGCAAGACGATTTTGGACCGCTGTACTTCCGGTGTCCTTGCTTTGTCTGGTGATGATGGTTATCCCTATGCGGTGCCCATCAGCTATGTGTATGACGGAAAAAAGATTTATTTCCATAGTGCCAAAAGCGGACATAAACTGGATGCCATCCGCCAAAACCCAAAGGCCTCTTTTTGTGTTATTGCACAGGATCAGGTCATACCGGAGGAATATACGACCTGTTTTCAAAGTGTGGTTGTGTTTGGAACCATCCGGATTTTGGAGGAAAAAGCGGAGAAGCGCGCAGCGATTGAACGGTTGGCAGTTAAATACGCGCCGAAAGATACGGCTGAAAACCGGCAAAAAGCTATTGAGCGTGAATGGAACGCTCTGTGTATGCTGGAGATGATGCCGGAACATATATCGGGAAAAGAATCACGTAAGCTGGCGCAAAACCGGCGTATAACACAACAATAGAAAAGCATAACCTGCCGGGGGTGTTTGATTGTGCAGTAGGCCCATGTAGCACAACATGGGGCTGTTATTTTTGCAGGAGGTTTTTATGATGAGCTCAAAATGTTTTCGGGATTTTGCAAAGTATGCATCCCTGAATGTAATGGGGATGATTGGGCTGTCCTGCTACATATTGGCCGATACCTTTTTTGTCTCAAAAGGCCTTGGCACAAATGGTTTAACAGCCTTAAATTTGGCAATTCCCATTTATAGTTTTATTCACGGAAGCGGGCTTATGATTGGCATGGGCGGCGGCACCAAGTATTCCATCCAGAAAAGCCAGAAAAATCACGAGGCTGCAAACCGCATTTTTACCAATGCGGTCTGCCTTGCCGCCGTTTTTGCCGCTTTCTTTGTGCTGGTTGGGATTTTCTTTTCCGGTACAATCATTTCGCTGTTCGGTGCAAACGACAGCGTGTTTGATATGTCTAAAACCTATTTACAAGTGATTTTGCTGTTTGCTCCCGCCTTTTTAATGAATAATGTGTTGCTTTGCTTTGTGCGTAACGACGGTGCGCCGCAGCTTTCCATGGCGGCGATGATCGGTGGCAGCCTGTCAAACGTGGTGCTGGACTGGGTCTTTATCTTTCCCTGCCAGATGGGGATTTTCGGCGCGGTTTTCGCCACAGGCTTAGCACCAATCATCAGTATGCTGATTTTGTCGCCCCATTTTATCCGTAAAAAAAATCAATTTCATTTTACAAAATGCAAGCCTAAGGGCAAGCTGTTTGCCGGGATTCTTTCCAGTGGTATTCCCTCGCTGGTTACGGAAGTGTCCTCCGGTGTTGTAATGATTGTGTTTAACTCCATCATTCTGCATCTGGAGGGGAATGTAGGGGTTGCGGCCTACGGTGTTATCGCCAACCTGTCTTTGGTGGTTATCGCAATTTATACCGGCATTGCGCAGGGGATTCAGCCCATTATCAGCCGGAATTATGGTGTGAAGAACCTCGGCAATGTGCATGCTACAATGCGATATGCGCTGATCACCATGCTGCTTTTTTCCGTTGTAATCTATATGGTGGTACTTTTTGGCGCTTGGCAAATTGCAGATATTTTCAACAGTGAACAAAACGCCATGCTGCAAAACATTGCCACAGAAGGCTTGCGCCTGTACTTTACCGCCTGTCCGTTTGCCGGGTTTAATGTAATCATTTCCATGTACTTTACCTCTACCGAACGGCCGCGGCCCGCCCATGTCATTTCCATTTTGCGTGGCTTTCTCGTTATCATTCCCATGGCGTTTCTGCTTTCGTGGATTGGAAAAATACATGGTGTATGGTGTGCGTTCCCTGCAACGGAGTTGCTGGTAGCCGTGATTGGGCTGTTGTTCTTTGCTTGCATCAGGAAAAGCCGAAAAGAAGTGCAGTGTGAATAAAATATTGTCATCAGCCCGCAATTCGTAAACGGCATCCTAAGCATTAAGAAAATTTCCAAACGTACAAAATAGTTGTACAATTAAGCCTGTAAAGAAAAAATAAACACAAAGTTTTGTGTAAACTTTGTGTTTATACAGCCCTGACAGATTGATTCTTCTCTTTACCGTCCTGTAAAACTATAATAGATTTGTAAAAATAAAACGGAAGGGGCCAGAAAACATGGCGCAGATGATTGCGTATTTTTCCCGTGCGGGAAATAACTATGTAAATGGACAAATCAAAAACCTTTCGATTGGTAATACGGAAATTGCCGCAAAAATGATCCAGGAGCAGACAAAGGCCGATTTATTTAAAATCGATCCAATCGTTCCGTATTCCTCGGATTATTCCGTATGCATCGAAGAGGCACGGCAAGATCAGATGCGGGGCGCCCGGCCAGAGCTGAAACGCTATCCTGAAGATTTAAATGCATACGATGTCATTTATCTGGGGTATCCGAACTATTGGGGAACCATGCCGATGGCAGTCTTTACATTTCTTGAAAAATTTGATTTTTCAGGTAAGACCATCCGTCCCTTCTGTACGCATGAGGGCAGCGGAATGGGGAGCAGTAAAAAGGATATTTCGCGCCTTTGTCCGGGGGCTGTTGTAAAAAACGGGCTGGAACTTCATGGGGCAAGGGTAACAGAAGCGAAAGCTGCAATCCGAAAGTGGCTTTAGTCAGATACCTGATTTTTACAGCCGACCAGATAAAGCCTACATGCAATCGATATATCATACCGTATGAAAAGGAGTGGTTTTATGAAAGCAAAAGAACTTGGCGTATTTCCCACGGGGGAGAAAAACACGGCCTTTGCAGAGTTTTTTACAGGACAAAGCTATTTGAACATGCTGACCACCGAAGGCGTGGCCATTGGCAATGTAACATTTGAACCGGGCTGCCGGAATAACTGGCATATCCATCATAAGGGCGGTCAGATTCTTTTGGTTACTGCCGGAAGAGGCTATTATCAGGAGTGGGGCAAGCCTGCACAGGCATTGCATCCCGGCGATGTTGTGCAAATTCCGCCAGAAGTCAAGCATTGGCATGGAGCCGCACAGGACAGCTGGTTTGCACACCTGGCAATTGAAGTCCCTGCTGAAGGTGCTTCCAATGAATGGCTGGAGCCGGTCAGTGACGATGCATATCAAAAACTAAATAACGGGGAAGGAGATACTCAATGAAACAGGTAACAGCAGGGCGCGACGCTCTGGGAGAGTTTGCGCCTAAATTTGCAGAACTGAATGACGACGTGTTGTTTGGGCAGATATGGTCCAGGGAAGATAAGCTTTCTCCACGCGACAGAAGTCTGGTCACGGTTACAGCCCTGGTATCCAGCGGAATTTTAGACAGTTCTCTGCAATACCATATCCACACGGCAAAGGAAAACGGCGTAACAAAAGAAGAAATGGCAGAGGTCCTGACACAGCTGGCATTTTACGCGGGCTGGCCCAAGGCTTGGGCTGCGTTTCGCATGGCAAAAGAAGTTTATGAAAATTGACAGAGGCAGACTTTTATTCTGACCTGTACTGCAGCGTTGGATCAGGGGAAAAGCTTTTTCTTCCTCCCATTATGACCCAGACACTGTCAAATGGTTTATAAGCTTTGTAAAATAAGTTTTGTGCAGTAAAAAGATAAACAGGCGCCCGGTCTTTTACAGCGGGCGCCTGTTTTTTCTATTCAATTCAAAATCCTTCGTTTTTTTCTGTTTTCAGCAGGTTTGCAAGATCGGAAAAACAAGTCAAACTCCCAATCGGCTTATAAAAAGATGCCTCCGTTTCATTTTGAAATCCCCAACCATAAAGAGCCGCGACAAAATCCATTGGAATGCTTTGTGCTCCCTGTCCGTCAAAGGCGCTGTCGCCTACCAGCAGACTTTTTTCCGGATGAATATTTGTACACCGGCAGGCTGCTTTTAGCAGGTCGCTTTTCTTTTCATTCCCTTTATAGGCGCACACGGCGTCAAAAAGCCCGTCTATCTGATTTGTGCGGAGCATGTCATAAATAAATTGCTCATGCTTTAATGTTGCAACGGCCAGCAGCAGCCCCATCCTTTTTAATTGTAACAATGTCTGTTGAACCCCCTCATAAAGCGGGGCGGGCAGGTCTTTTCCTTTCTTTGCATATAACGTGCGGTAGTTTGCAACGGCATGGGGGAGCAGTTGCTGCGGCATGTCCGGCCATAAGCGCAGAAAACCCTCTTCCAGCGAAGCGCCGATTACACCGAAAAAATCTTCTCGGTGCAGGCGGGGTGCAAACCCCATAGAGGCGGCAGTCGTGTTATAGCAATATCGAATACCGGGGGATGTATCCGCCAACGTTCCGTCATAATCAAAGATGATCAGTTTCTTCACAAGAACGCCTACTTTCTTCTATGTAGCTGTTTAAGCGTTTTTCCGTAGCGGCCAAAACGCCCTCTAACACTCGTATTTTTTCTGCCTCAGAGACGCCAATCCCGCGCATCTCAACTGTAACGCCCGTATAGGGGAGCTCTTTTTTTATCGCAAACTGTTCGGCTGCTTTCATAATTGTCTGCTCCTTTGTAAAAATTGTAATATGCCGCATTTGACCGTTACCATACAGTGTTATAGGACGTATATAACGGAATAAGCTTTTGTCCTGCCCGTCAAAAAATGCATAGCTTTCCTTTTCCTGACAAAAAATGACAACCCTTGCCGCTGTGCGGCGCAGAAAAGATGCCGTCTGTTCAGCGCGTCGGATCGGATCCTGTTGGTTTAAATCGCTGAACACCACGGCTTCTGCAGAAGAGGCAAAAATATGATCAGGGTGTGAAAACACAGCCGGGCTCTTTCGCATATGGGAAAGCTCCTGCAAAAGCAGCTCATCCCCGTCGGTGTCTACACTTTGTATGCCTATGGACTGCAAAAAGCGGACCGCACAGTCATATTGGGGCATATAGCGCCAATCCTTCAAAATACGATCATCAAAACAAAGCGTTTGCCCGGCGATGAATTGCATGGAACGCACAGATGTAGAATAGGCCGCCGCTGCCTTCTGAAACCGCCCGGATATACAATAGCGTATCAGCTCAGACGGCATTGCAAAGGGAAGAATTTTTGCTTTCCCCTGAAAAACGCGGCGGTACATCCCAGCTATGTCGTCTGGGTGTGGTTTAATTACCAATTGGCTGTTCGGGGCAAACAGATAATCTGCAAACAGAGTATACAGCATGTGCTGCTCCGAAAGCGTCATTAACCCCAGGTTTGCCATATGCTGGGTCAGCAGCAACGCACTGTTTTCAGACAATACAATTTTTTCTTTCACACCAAAAAAATGCAGAACCTGCTGTCGCTTTGCCTCCGGCATTTCCTGCAGGATGCGGTCAACGGAAAAGTCGGCCATTTTCGGATGTGTATAACCCGGTTTTTGTTTTTCTGCATCTGCAAGAATTTCACAGGCATACCGGTTTTCACCAAAGCAGCCTAAAGAAAAATAAAAATGGTACTGTGTTTTATTGCGTTTCATATTTTCCAAAGCAAAATCACGGTTGGAAAGAACGCCGCTTCCTTCTTCAAAGCAATGGTAAGAAAGCTTGTTTTTGATCACGTACCATCCAAAAGGGAAGTGGTCCGGGCACACATACAAGTTTTTTTCTCCCTTAACATGCACGCCTGCTTTTTTTAAGCATTTTTCCATTTGGCGGCAGCAGGCAGAAAGAATAAAACCTGCCGGCATTTTTTTTCGCTCCAAATACCGTTGATGTTCCAGGACAGAAAGCTCTTCTAAAAGCACAACCTTATCAAAAATCCCGGTGCTTTGGTAATGCTTTGCAAAAGCAACAGAATTTTTATGAATGTCCGATAGCAGCAATACCGCATTTTCCTGCGGATGAACCGTCATTTTATGCAGAACGCAGCATAAGACATGATACGTCGTTAACGCATAATAAATCATTCCGATCCTCATTTCTTGAATTCTTTATCAAACAGGTCTTGCAGTGTTTCCATCGTATGGGAGGAAGTCCCTACTGTCCGATTTACGGGATAATCAGAAAAAAGATTGCGAAAATATTTTGGCCTGGATATAATAAAGCGGCAAACATGGTAAGCGTCTTCTCCGCAGATCCTGTACATATAAGGGTACTTCTTAAACGCCTGCGTGTACGCTTCTATAAATTGCAAAACACCCTGCTGAAGCGCACGGATTTTTTCATAGCCTTCTACTTCCGGTAAATCAAAGCAAAAGCCGGGCTGTCCGTCTTTACCTTCTTCGTACTGCAAAAAGGAGGGCGTTGGGGAAGCAAGCATCATTTCAATCAATACACTGTAAAGCTGGCCTACGCGATGCCTGCGTTTTAATTCCCTGTTTTTTTGCTGAGAAAACATATAAGACTCTATATCGCCGGTAGTAAGCGGCGCTTCAATAATATTTTGGTCATGAATGTAATTGGCGCCCGATATAAATCCATATATTTTACAATCCAGTTTCCACAAATCCTCTACCAGCACCTTTAGCGCAGAAACGCCGCTGGCTGCCCAACCAACGTCTACCGCTGCGGCACAGCGGGCGCCGGACAACTTTTCACGGTAATATTTTTTTGCTGCCTCAAAGCTTTTTGCATAGGCATTTTCTACAATGTGCCAATTATCCAGAAAAACGGCGACGATCTGCTCGTAATTTTCCTGCGTAAGTACCATATCCTTTGGAAAGCCGGCTTTTTCCAATACCGGCTGCATATCCGGCAGTTCCATTGCCTTGAGCATCTGATGCATGGTGATTTTTCTGGAGATTTTATATTTTATATAGCGCAAAAAAAATTCATTGCGAAAATAACCGGCTGTCAAGCGGGTGGCGGCAGCGCGGGACCAATATACATATTGTGTGTTCTCTTTTGGATAAAGCATCTGATAGGCTTTTTGCAGGATATCGCCATCCCTGGATAAAAACAGCAACGTATCAATCCCTTTGGCTTTTACCCGCTCGTGGATCCATACGCAATAGCCCAGTATATAAAAGCCGGCGTATGCATAGCCGTATTCAAAATATTGGTTTTCCCGGTATGCCCCGCAGCATAGGCGGTTATTTAAAACGCCTCGATATGCGCTTCCAATCAGCGCTGTCAGATCTGCTGCGCGGTGTGGGTTCCCCAAACGGTCAACATTCGGGTAATAGCATGTTTGAAGTCCCGCTTCTTTTGCGGCAAGTACGTCGGCGGTGTAATTGTCGCCAATGTGCAAATATGTTTTTTCTGTTCCAATTTTTTCTTTTACATAAGGAAAAAGACGGCCGCTTCGTTTGGAAAAGCCGCATTCCTGCGACAAAAAAACATGCGAAATTTCAGTGTAGCCGTTTTTATGCAGCGCTTTTTTAATAATATCGCCGGACAGATACATATCTGTGACGGCGATAATCGTTTTATTCAGATTTAAGGCCATATGATAAATTTCTTTCATATAGGGGTTAAACTGCAAAAGCGAAAGCTCCGTTTCTTCTTCTATCCGTATCGCTTTTTCTATATCGCATGCAACATAACGCCGGAGCTTTTTATAAATATCCTGCAAGGTAACCTCATTGCTGCCGGTTTTGCCCATGGCCTCCTTGCGTGCCTGTTTTTCTGCCAGTACGCGGTATCTGAAAAAAGAAGGGCAGTGCAGCTGCTCTCCAACCAGATAAAAGACCGCCTTGGGATCATCAAAGGGGCGTAAAAGCAGGGTGTCGAATACGTCAAAGGAGACTACGTCGCACAGTAAAAGCTTTTTTGCCATAGCCGTATAACTGGGCCTTCTGCAGGCACGGCTTTCCGGGCGTTTATAGAATGGATGGTTTGTGTAATCCCGCCGCTCCGCGGGAGCGGCCCGGTGCGAGTAGACCTTCCCAACAGCAGATGCCAGGCAAAGCAGCAGCAGGTACAAAGCCCGCCGCACAATACCAATTTCGTCGGATTTTTCATGATAATACGCGTCTGTAATAAAGCGCCGGCGCATAACAACACGGGCAAAAGCACGGTCGATACGCTGTTTTATTTTTCTTTTTTTCCTTTTGTAAAGCTGTACAATCCGTCCTGTCAATCATCTTCATCCTTTTGATTATGGATTTTATAGAGGCTCGGGGTAAGAAGCGTCAGGCGCAATTCCTTTGCACGTTTATTAAGCTGCGTGTTAATTTCTTCATTTTTTGTATGAAGCGGAATATCATAATTAAACACCGCATAGTCGGGCGACCAGTAATTGGACAAAGGGTCGTCCGAAAAGCCGTCCATCCCGGCTAAAAAAACGTCCTTTACAGTGCATTTTACCAGCAATTTCAGCAGCATGGGGCAGGCGCTGTCAGAGGCATATAACGAGGTATTGAGCAAAGAGGAATAGTTAACAATGGTCGCTGCTTCAGGCAAAGTGCGGATATTCGAGGTTGCCACAACCTTTTCCCAGTCCATTTCTTTGCCGCCTTCTTCATAACGCCGGTCGTTGGTTAAAAACAAAAGATCATACGAATAGTTTTCCGGTACAAAATTGACACTAATCACCAATGGGTTTTCCTGCGCGATAAATTGGTCAATTTGTTCTTTACAGGTAACGATCGAACGACCCGGGGCCAGTATCAGTACTTTTTTTCCCGACATTTTCCGGCGCAGCATATCAATGGCTTCTATATCGTCCACCGCATGCGATTGGTATTTTTGATAAAGCCGTTCGATCAGGTATTTGTCAAACTGTTCCCGTTTTTCTGCCGGTATCTGGTCAAGAATTTCCGACACGGCGCTGACCTGCATCGTCTGTTTGGACATTAAGTAAGAGGCGTAATTGGGGTGGCAGTTCTGGATAGAGGACAAAAAATATGGGCAGGAATACCCCCATCTGCTTGTAAGCGAAATTGTTGAAATATATTTATCCACAATCTCCAGAATAGGCAGGACGTTATAGCGGCTTTCATATTCGCAGTTGTAATAGTTGATTACAAGCTCTGTGCAGAGGTTGCCCGCGCCGCGCCCCATCCCGCTTGCTGAACAGTCAAGAATCAACCCGCGGGAAGTTTTATACTCCAGCAGCTTTTGCGCGTTTGCAAACGACATCTGTAGGTTGTTGTGGGAATGGTAGCCAATCTTAATTCCTTCTGCCAGGTTATTATCCGCCAATATAACTTGGCGCAGCAGCAGTTTTCCATACATGGTTCCAAGCGTGTCCACCAGATAAAAGGCGTAGGGCCTTAACTGGTTTACGCGCTTAATCAGGCGGATCAACTCTTCGTCGGAGTACGATGCAGTGCCTACCGGCTGCATGAACAGCTTATAACCCTTTTGCTTGAGCATTTCACCATAACAAAAGGCTTTGTCCATTTCTTCCGGATGAAAGGTAAGGCGAACACCACCCAGCCCTGTTTTTTGGGCGTCTGAAAGGGCAGACGGATTTATTTCCTTTTCACCTATAGCGATCATCGCAACAAACAGTGTGTTGCTGCCCTCTGGCAAAAGCGCGTTGATTTCCTCAACGCTGTGGAACAAAGCCTGCCCTTCCTTACTGGGCAGATCAGTTAAAAACCCGCATTCTACAATATCGGCGCCGGATTTAGTAAAGCGATACAGCATATCCCGGATCGTTTCACGCCCAAATTGCCAATCGTTGACATACCCGCCGTCGCGAAGCGTGCAGTCCAATAATTTTACCTGTTTCATATGTGTTCTCCTTTGCGGACAAATCGGTTATAGAGCATGTCCGCAATTTCAAAATCAATGGGCTCGTTGATGTCGCAGGCTTCTATATCGCTGACCGGGATCAAAAACGGGCGGTCCCCAGTGCGGCGCCGTTGTTCCATCAACACTTCCCGCCTATAAATATACAGACCCGTGGTTTCTGCATATATTTCTCCCAAATCCTGCGTGCGCGGGATTTGGCGGATATCATACTGCGGCTTTCCATTGATCCACAGAAATTCGCGCAGCTTTTTTACAGTCAGCGCACTGTCGTATTCTCCGCTGCATACGGCCTGCAATCCTGTATGGACAGAAGCACAGGAAATAAACGGCGCGGTCGCATGCGCCAGAACATAGATATCTGCATATACGTCCCGCGCAAACGCATGTAAAACATCTAAAATCAAAGTGGAGGAAGAATCCAGGCTGGGGTCGCGCGCAAGCCAGGAAACCCCCTCTGGTAAATATGTCTGGATTGCCGGATCACTGCAATACACGTAAATTTTATCCAGATTATCCACCTTGCGCAGCGTACGCAAAATATAGCAGATCAAAGGATCACCATTGTGGAAGGGCTTTGTGTTTTTTCCAGGCAGGCGTTCATTTTGAAGCTTTACCGGAACAAAGGCGACTGTTTTCATAAGGCGGTGCACTCTCTTTCTCCGTTTTTGGAAGAATTTGTAAGTCAATGGTCAACACAGCTTTAGAATAACGTAAAGTGCGTTTTGTACAAAAGACAGGCAGAGCGCTGTGCAATTGCTTTTTTCCCAGGATAAGATAAAGATTATAGCTGTTTTCTGTAAGAAGGCTTCCTTCCTCCGGGCATAGTTTTGCATGCGCCCATATTATGCTTTTGTCCGGCGGAAGGCAGGCTGCAAACGGAAGGCTTGTCGGTTTTTCTTCACCGTCGTCGTCCAACAGCAGCAAAACGGTTTTTTGAAGGTCCGCGTCCTGTAAAACGGGGTTGCCGGTAACATAAACAGGGAGGCCATGCGCCTGTATTGGAACATGCAGAATTTTCAAAAAATTGTAAAGCTGTGTTTCTTTTACCTCCGACAAGGTAAGAGCCAGGGCGGTATCTTCAGATGTCGCAAGCTTTAAAAGCAAAAAAGCCGCGGTATAATAGGCGTGCAGGTGCTCATAGCCAGTTTCAATTTCTGTTGTAAATGTATAAACCTCCCGTGCAAAAGGGGCCATACCGCCTATAGAGGTGGAGCTTGCAGTGAGCACCCGTTGCACAGGATGTGAAAAAACAAAGGGAAGAAGCTCTGCGTTCATCCGGCAGGGCAGAATATCTGCACCGGGGAAAATTCTTCGGTAATTTAACCAAATATCCTTCGGGTGCGGCTTAATAACCAGCTTGCAATCGCTTGCAAAGTAATCGACTAAAAGGGTCGTAATCTGCTCCTGTACATCCAGATCCTTCACAGCCATTGTTTTAAGAAATTGGGTCATATAGATACAGATGGGCAGCCTTTCTGTCACCTTAATAGGTGTTGCGTTATAATAGGCCAATATTTCCGGAACACGGTTTGGAATTTCGTTTTTCAGTGCGTCATATATCGAAAAATTTTCTGCCTTTTCATCGGCAAACCCTTCCACAAAATTGCGCATGTCGCACAGGCGGGCGGTTTCATACTCGCTGGTGCCGGCGCCATGTAAAAATTCAGAAATCACATAGTTTGTCAGGTTAATCTCCTTGGTAATTTGCATGTACCGCTTGCGCTGCGACAACATACCGCTTGCGTCTTCAATATAAACATGAGGAATACGGTTGGCAAGACAGTAAATGCCAAAGGACCATTGGTCGGAGCCAATATAAATTTTAGAAAACGAAGAAAGGTCCAAATGCAGCCAGTTTTCCATACACGTACAGACATTGCGGATAACCGACCGAATCTCTTCCGGTGTGCTGGATTCTGTCAAAGCGTTGCCCCGCCGCAGCTTAAATTGGTTTTCAGGAATCAAACGGACAAACGAAAACCAACCTGTTTTCTGTAATTTTTGCAAAAACTCGTCCCGCTGGGCTTCCGGCCATATGTATTCAACCATAAAAAGCCCGGCTTCTTCATCTGGATGGCGGGACAGCCGGTGTACAATGCAATACAGAAGCTGATAGGTGGTCGATAAATGGTACAAAACCATTTCTTAAAATGCTCCTTTCAAAAGGGAATCTTTCTTACATAGAAGCAGCCGGATGCCCCAAAAAGGATACCGGCGGCGTGTTCAAGAGCTGTCTTAGCGTTTCTTTTCCGGCGCAATATAAATTTACAGCGTCTTTCATGGGAACAAATTCCCCCTGTGTATATTTGGCGTAATCCCGGCAAAAATCCTGCGCACCCTTTACCATATCCGAGTCAACGCCGGAAAACAGGTCGGCAAGCAGCGCAGTATCCTCCGTTAAAAACGTTTGCAGGGAAAGAATGCGGATTTTAGCATCCGGGTTGTTATGACGCAGCTGCTCCAAAAAGGCGGAAAAACGATCAGGCGCAATCCCCGTGTAAAGCACCTGGATATCGGTTGCATCAAAATGCTGTGTGCTGTTACACGTGGTTTGTGTATATCTGGCCGCCAGCCTTGCAAAGGAAGAGCGTTCCTGTGCATAGCAAACCGTAAAGCTGCTGCGGCATAAGGAAAGCAGTGCGTTTTCAAGCGGGCCTACGCACAAATACCCCAATTCATAAAGAAAATCTGGCCGCAATCGGCCGGAAAACACACGCGCCCCACAGATTGCGTCATACTTTTCTTTAAAGGCCGGACAAAGGCGCGGGTGCAGCGCATCCTGCATCAATTGAGCGGGAGCGCGGTAATAAATCGGTCTACCGCCGCGCTTTGTCAACGGTCTGATACAATGATTAAAGTCGGAAGAAACCACGCTGAACTGCTTTAGCCCAAGTCCGCAGGCCATTTGTGTTTTATTGGCACCTGCTTCACAGGAAACCTGAAGGCTGTCCCAAACGACCCCGTTGCGTTCCAGTAAAGCTGCAAAAAAAGAAGAGGGGTAGGGCGAATCGATCACCAGATGAACGCCGATCTCATGATAGGAAGCGATATCTAAAAAACGGATAATATAGCGGTTTGGTATCCAATTTGCTTTTGCAAAATTCAGTTCAGCCTCACAGGTGATGGTCCGGTTCAGGCGGCGGCTGAGCTCTGTATAAATTTCCTCAATCGGCCGGTGAATATCCTGTAATTTCTTGCGCAGAGCGGCAAACCCCGGGCAGGAAAAATAAGCTTCCAATTTGCGGTAAAGGCTTTCTTCTGAAAGAACAGGAAGAAGCAGGCTACCCTGTACATCGCAAATTGCATGCGGTTTTTCCAAAATTTCAGAAGCCAAATCCTCAACCGGAAGGCGCAGATAACGCCGGGTAAGATAATGGCGGCCAATTGTCCGGCCAAAGGGAATACTGCGGATACCCGGCAATCGGTACAAAATGTTGCAGCCCAAAAGCTTCATGCCAAATTCCACCGGCTTGTTGGTGGCCTTTTCCCGGTCGCGGTTTTGCATGCAGATTGTGTAAAATTTTATTTGCGCGTTTCCATTCGTGAGGATTGCGAAAATCTTTCTTACAAAATCAACAGACAGCTTTTCTAACATGCGCGCCCTTTCCTTTCTTGCTTTTTTGAGGTTTTACTCCTTTATAACACAACAGTTTATCTGCGTTTGGTAAAGGATAAAAAATTTTTGCGTAAAATTTTTGTAATTTTTAATTGCAAATAAAAAGAATAGACGATCAAGAGAAAACATGCTATGATTGGTACTGCAAGAAAAAGCTGCATCACAGCAGTGGGACCTTTACGTATGAAGATTGGGTGATTTGGCTGTAAAAATATTACATAGGAAGAGATGCAACGGAGGTGCAAAATGCATTTTTCTATTGACCTTTGGATGCAAAAATATCAAAAGACGGTAGAAAGTCGGTTTAAAGGCCGCATCTGGTTTATTGGTTTGCAGGGCAGCTACGGTCGGGGTGAAGCAACGCAACAGAGCGACATTGACGTGGTTTTGATTCTGGATCAGATATCTGCAGAAGATTTGCAGACATACAGCAGTCTTTTGGACACCCTTCCGGAGCGGGACAAGGTCTGCGGCTTTGTATCCGGCAAGGAGGAACTGCTGGCCTGGGAGCCCTCTGACCTGTTCCAGCTTTATTACGATACCACGCCGCTTGTGGGTTCTCTGGATATACTGCTCAAGCGCATAAAGCGGGAGGATATCCGCCGGGCAATCCGCATGGGGGCGTGCAATGTGTACCATATGTGCGTCCACAATCTGGTGCATGAGAAAAGCGCAGAAATTATCAAAGGGCTTTACAAATCGGCTGCCTTTACCTTGCAGGCCACTGCGTTTTTCCAGACGGGGACCTATGCAAAACAAAAAGCCGCCCTCAAAGCATACCTCCGGCCGGAAGACAGGCGTATACTGGAAACCGGTATAGAGCTAAAGGGAAAAGAAACGTTTTCAAACAAGGAACTGGCCGACCTGTCCACGCTTTTGCTAAATTGGGCGTCGAAATGGATCCGGCGGTGCAAGGAAAATGCATAATCTGCCGTGCATGGTTTATTGTGATTTCTTCCCTTCCTGCCGATACGGTATGGAGAAAAATACATTTGACAAAACGCCACAAATATAAAGGGATATACGACTCTTTTAAAAGTTCAGCCGCTACATCGTCAAGGTGTAGCGGCTTTCTTGCACTTTTTATAAACCTGTTCTTTTTTGCGAAAAAATGCTGTTGGATCATCACAAACCAATCAAATTTTTGTCAAGAAACGGCCTTGTTTTTTTCCAATAATATTACATTGTCTCTAAAACATAAAACGGGTACAATGGGTCTGGTCATGCAACGACAAAATTTTTGAAAGGGCTGAAATCTTGAATGAGGAAAATAAGAGCCTTGCTGGCAGCATGCATCATCGCATGCGGACTCTTATGGGGAAGCACGGAAGCCTCAGCGGCAAATACCGGTAAATTGGAAATTGTATCCGGTGATAGCACAATCAGAAAAGGAGAGGAAATTGAACTTCTGTTTTCTTTGGATGGCTATGACGCGATTGAAAACGGAGTGAACGCGCTGAAAGGAACGCTTCAATACGATTCTGACGTTTTTCTGGAAGCGGCACAGACAGATTTTGAAACGCTCAACGCATGGGAGCGTTTATATTATAATCCGGAAAATGGGCAGTTGGTTCTGATGAAAAGAGCAGGAAGCACGCAAGAAGAAGCGGTGTTTCGCCTAAAGCTTACTGCAAAACAGTCCATACCGGCAAAAGAAACATATGTAACATTAAAGGATATTTCTGCATCTGAAGGAAAAACAGATTTGTTTCCTGTACAAGCGTCTGTAAAGCTGTCGGCAGTTTCTCAGCAGCCACCGGCAGACACACAGCAGCCTCCGACAGATGCGCAACAGCCATCTACAGAGGGGGACAAGCAGCCGGAAGATTCTGAAGAATCGCAGGGAGAATCCACTTCCTCCTCTAAAACAGAAGAGGACGGCGGAGCAAGCAATGAACAAAATGACTTGCAAAATGATGGAAACAAGACAGAAAACAAGCCGGAAAATATAAAAACAGGGGACGCTTCAACCGCAATCGTCCTGTTTTGTGGAATTGTACTGATTATAATGTTGCTGGCCTACATTGTAATGGCCGTCAAAAAAGGGCAAAAGTTTCCGCGTGGAATAAAGGTCATAACAGGCATTGTAGCCGGTGGCGCAGTGATCGCGCTTGTACTTGGAAGCGTATCTGCTTTTGCAGGAAAAGGTGATCTCAACGGTGATGGGAATGTCGATTATACAGACGTTCAGCTTTTAAAAAAGCATCTGATCAATTTGGAGCCTCTTGCTGCGGATCGGCAAAGTGCGGCGGACATGAATTCCGATGGAAAGCTTACCGTGACGGATCTCTCTTTGCTGATTCGAAAGATCGAAAAGACAGTGGATTATGAAGTGAACTTGTCTTCTGTTATGGAAAAATTCTATTATGAAAAGCAGGAAGAAGTAGAACTGCGCTTTCATGCAGAAATCTCTTACGGTGCAGAGATCGAGAAGGTTACAATCAACGGAACAGAATATAAGGCGGAAAAGCAACAGGATAACTCCGTGTACACAGTAACGGTGCATGCGAAAGATACCTTCGGCGTGCAGGAATTCCATTTCACAAAGGTGCATCTTAACAGCGGGCAGGATGTGGCAGTTGACCATACCGAAAAGATAGATGTTCTGAAAACCGCTCCTTCTGTAGAAGGATTTTTAAGCGAGCAACTGACAAACACGGCGCAGATGAAAGTATCCTTTGTGCTGAAAGATGATGATGCAAGTATTTCCACCGCGCAAATGGAAGTACTAAAAAGTGTTGACAACACCCTGATCACGACAGAAAAGATCACTACAGGGAAGAACACGTTCGTTTTGGATCTGGAGGAAGAAACAGCGTATACCGTCCACATCACAGCGGAATATAATCTGGATTCCAATGCGCTCGAGGCAGAAGAAGACCACAGCGGCAACCTGGCCATAGTCAAAGAGGTTGCGCTCAACATAGATTACCGCTTTACCTTCGGCGGTATGAAGACCAGCACAGAAGATGGAACACAGACAGAGCAATTCAGTAAAAACCAGCCGGTAGTTCTGGTGTTTGAAAGTACCAATGCAACGGGTTTTCAGCCGGACAGAGCCGTGATCAACGGCAAGTCCTACCAGGTAAACCGGACAGAGAACGGCTATTCTGTGACATTGGACGCATTTACGCAGACAGGTGTGGCGCAAATTCAGGTAGAGCAGATGATTTTGGAAAACGGAAAGGCATTTACGCTGGATAAAGAAAACACCATAACCGTTCAGATCTGGAAAGAGATGCCGCAAATCCGTGATCTTTCTATTCGGGAAGACACAGAAAACGCACAGTTTTATGTGGCGTTTCATCTCACAGATCCAGACGACGCGCTGACAGACCGCAGGGTCATCATCAAAAACGCAGAAGGAAAAACGGTTGCAGAACAGGCATTTGAACAGAAAGATTTTGTAGAGGGCGTCTTTCACAAAAACATTACACTTGCAGATGCCGGACTGACAACGTTCTATACTGTACAGGTCATTGCAGACTGCGATCTGTCGTCAGACGGAACAGGGCTCCAAACGCAAAAGCTTTTGGCAGAGCAGCAGATCAAAGCAGAGCCCAGAGTTCAAATATCCTCCGGCAGCGCCGCAGCGGCCTATGTCGAAAAAGGGGAAAACATAGAGCTGTTCTATGAAATTGCCGACAACGTGGAAGCAAAGCTTACAAAACTGGTTATTAACCATCAGGAGTTGCAGGCAGAGCTTCAACCCAACGGGACCTGGAAGGCGGTCATCACTGCGCCGCAAGAGGCAGGAGCGCAAACATTTACGCTTTCTCAGGTTGTGTTTGCAAACGGAACGGTCGTCCATGCAAGCCGCAATATTTCAGTAGAAGTACTGAAATCTGCTCCGGTTGTCCGGGACTACCAGGCGGAAGACATTCTGGAAAAACACCAGGTGAAGTTTCGCTTTACAATAGAGGACCAGGACCAGGCATTTACATCCGGCAAGGTGCAGCTTGTGCTGAATTCGGACGGTTCTGTTCAGGCAGAGGAGCAGATCACACAGACAGGCACGCAGGAATTTGTTCTGGATGTGGCAGAACAGACGGACTATACATTTCTTGTGCTTCTGACATGGAATCAGTCAGAGGACGGAAACCAGAATGTGACAGAGGATGCCGTGTTCAAAAAACCAATTTATATGATCCGTGATTATAACCTGATAATCTCCAACATAAAGACGCAAGGGGAGGACGAAATCGAACACGTGTATTTCGAGCCGGGCAGCACAGTGAAGGTTTGCTTTCAGGCAGAAACCTCCACAACGCTTCTGGCAGAGCAGGCACAGGTAAACGGGGTTGTTTATAACCTGTCATCCTCTGCAGAAAATATGTATGCATTTACGATGAACATCAAAACAAATCCCGGGGTACAGACAATCAAGATCGAAAAACTCTGGATGGAAAATGGAAAAGAGCTCTCTGTAGAAAAGGAGAATACCGTCCGGGTCGAGGTTCTCAAAGCTGTGCCTTTGGTTGAAAACTTTCATTCAGAACAAACAGCGCAGGATGAACTGAACGTGCAGTTTGTTCTGAACGATGCACATGGAGCCCTTAAAAGTGCACAGGTGCAGATCCTGGAAGAGGGCGGAAAAGTCCTTCTCAAAGAGCCGGTGTCTGCCGGTAAAAATGCGGTGTCTGTGCCTCTGACCATAAAGGATCGCTACGAGGTGTATGTGATAGCATCCTACGACAGGGACAGCAATGCGCTGGACGATCAGTCAAATGCTTATGACAATGAAACGATCTATACCACAGCCATTGCAGCATCGCGGGATGCTATTGAACTGAAAGACATCACAAAAACAACGCTGTATTACAAAGACGGCAACGGAACTACGCACGAAGTTGCGGTCCTGGATATCACCGGAGGGCTGCCGGGCGATATCGAAAACTATTACGCGATGATCCAGATGAAGAATATGCCGGATTTTTATACCGGTATCCGGGAATTTACCCAGGATGCAGCTTCCGGTCGGGTATATGCGGTGATCGATCAGGCCGATATAATCAGCTACGAAGAGAATGGCGCCAGAAAAGACGGGTATTCTTTCCCACTTGCCTATAAAGATAATGAAGGAGAGCACCCGCTTATAAAAAGCGCGGAAGAACTTTTCAAAGAAATGTCATCCAACCCAAAGGACAGGTTTGAGCTGACGGAAGATCTGGACGCCTCCGGTATTTCTGCGGACGCGGCGGCAATTACAGGAACCTTTTCCGGGGAATTGGACGGAAACGGCTACCGCATCCTGAACCTTACGACATCTCTTTTCGACACACTCAATAAAGCTTCTGTCCATGATCTGGTGATCGAGAACGCATCCGTCACGACAGCGCGCAGAGGTATCCTGTCCAATTATATTCGCAATCAAAGCGTAATTGAAAATGTGTTTATCGTGGACTCCTCCATTTCAAACGATGTGGACGGACTTGGTACTTTTGCCGGTGAGATAACAGATTCGGCCATCAGAGAAAGCGCGGCCGTCAACGTATCAGTTAGAGGTCTTGTAGCGGTTGGGGGGATCGTCGGAAAGACCGGATCGGGTACAGTTGTCGAAGATTGTTATGCCACCGGAAAGGTACAGGGAACCTACAATCATCCCAGTCTGGGCGCAAGGGCAGGCGGTATTACCGGTTGGCACGGTGGAGGCACCATCCGCCGGTGCTTTACAGATGTGCACATCACAGCGCCAGATAAAAAAGGAAACGGTGGCATCATCGGCGGGCCAAATACGGGAACTCCGCGAATTGAAAGCAGCCTGAGCATGAGCACAGGAACAGCGTACCGGATCGCCGGATTTGATGTTCTTGAAAATGTGAAGGAAGTATACGAATATTCCGGTTCCAAAAGTACAACAAATATTACCGATGCCAATAAGGAAAATGTAAAAGTAGTAGATAATCTATATGACCGCAGTTTTTATGAAAATACGCTCGGATTTGATGAGCACATTTGGGATCTAGAGGCCTTGACTTATGAGAAGAAGCCAAATCTTAAGAGCGCTCCTGTAGATGAAAATAAGTATGGAATACCAAATTACAGTGTAGTCAAAAAGAACGCAAGCTACCGTGCGGACAGGGAGCAGGCATATGCCAATATGGCAAAGCTGATGCCGTTTTCAGATACCCGCATGTGGGTCGAATACGGAAACCGGCTCTCTGCTCAGGATGCTTTGGTGACACAGACGGTGCAGTTTATTCTTCCTCTGGATCAAAACAATGCCCTGGTGACAGGAATCCTGAAAAGTAATCCCGGTCAAGTGCAGAAGATACGTTTTGTGTTTGCAGATGCAAAAATGCAGGAGTATGCCGTGTCTTATCAGAAGCTGATGGGAGATCTGGCTGCATCCTATAAGATAGACGAACGGGAACTTTCATACCAGTTCCACAATTATACTGCAACCCTTGACAAGACACTTCTGGATGAGATTGTAAACCGGGCCGTATCTTTTGATTATACGGCAGATATCGCATCCCTTACACAGGAAGAGGAAAGCAGGCTGTATACAGACTATTATAATGAGACGATAAAAAACGACATCAGCGGTCTATTCCAAAAGCTTCTGGTTTCGCAGGAAAATTATCCCACCTACTGTTCAAATAAGGTAGTGCAGGAGCTGGTGGAAAAGCGCCTGAAAGAGGACAAAACACTCAAGAAACTGCTGTATGCGTATAACTACTATGACAAATGGTACCACATAGATTACAAAGGCGTCATTTTAAGTGACCTGCTTTTCTTTAGCGGAGAACGATTGTCGCAGGATATGACAGCGTCTGCTCTTACAGAAAAGCTGCTTGCAGCGGCATCAAATCAGAGAGAGACAAACAATACCGTTGTTTTCTATAACAGTGTGCTGAAAAATTATACAGAAAAAGAGATGATGGATTTCCTTGGGGATCTGTCCTATAGCATCGCAGGATACGACACTCCCAGCGACTGGTTTGCAGATAATTTTGACGGAATTCTCACAGAGCAGAAAGCGTACAATGCTTCCGCTGCAATCAAATACCGTATCTGGGATATCTTAAGCGGGCTGGACGATGGAAGAAAGAGGATCGTGCTCCCGGTTCTGACCGCGCCTCAGGAGGACATGTACCTGATCTCCTTACCAACGCAGCTGATGATCGGGAGCATGAACCGCTATCAGACTTATCTGAATAAAGACGGAAACGAGCGCGAAAGGATGCAGCAGATTACACAAGCCTATGCAGAAAAGATGGGTATCTTTTATGGTGTATCCTCAAAGTGGATGAGCAATTCCACAGAAATTCTTAACAGCTTTGTAAATATCCAGTATGACACAAGGATGAATTTCCCGCAAAGCGACAAGGCAGATGCAGGTGAACAGAAAAAGGGTGAAACAAAAGATCCGGTCCTCAAATGGGTATATGAGGCCATCGGTTCCTTTAGCGGAATCAACGGAAGCGCCGCCTACGCAGACGGAACAAATGTGTTCTGGATGTGGGATGCCGGACTTGGCACGAGCGATTATATTTTCTTTACCTTCAGCCATGAAACAGCCCATAACCAGGATGGAAGATATTTCTACGGCGGTGCGGGAAGACGGGAAGGCACAGGTGGGGAAGCCCACGCGGACGGAAATATTGCGCAGGAGATGCGGGACGGATGTATGGTGTTCAATATTTCTAAAATCAATGACATTGGAACCGAGATGACCAATAACTTTAGTTATGAACGGATCGACTCTCCAGAGAAAATTCACAGCTATTATGCGCAAATGTTTGAAACCGGATATGTACTGGATTATCTGGCGGCACAGGCGTTCCTTGCGCTTACGCCGGAACAGCAGGCCAAAGTGGCCGTGCAGGCAGAGCATACGCCTGCTGGAAATGCGTCCATGCGCACGGTATATAGCAGACTGACAGCAGACGAAATTAAAAAAATGAACCTTAAAGATATGGACGATCTGTGGGATTACAAAATCTCTATACGAAACCCGAACGCGCTTCCGGAGGTGGTGGGCACTGCCACAGACGGCAGCTATGGGTTTGAGTCATTCTACTATATGAACTGGTACCAGTCCCATAATGACAACGGCTCGCCCGATACCCATTCCTTCAAACGCCTGGGGCAGGAGATGCTCGGGCTTGCAGGATATGAAGAAGGGTATATAACCTATATATCTGCACGCAGTGAAAATGATCTGGATGCTCTCAGAAAGATCACAGGCAATGACAATATCACCTGGAGAGAATATAAACTGGGCCGCTACAGCCAGGTGGAGCAGAAACTCGATCAGATTCCCTATTTTGATAAAGAAACGGTGATCGAACAGTTTAAAAAGGCGTTCGAGGCAGATGCCCAAAACGGCAATGCAGATCAGAGCATTGAAACAAAACGCATGCTCTATGGCATGATAAAGCGGGTAACAGGAGATTTTAGCGACGGAGGAATTTATGAAAGCCCAAAGGTAATCTCCATTACTTCGGCAGAACAGCTGATCGAGCTTGCAGGCCAGAATCCTTATGGGTATTACAGGCTTAGTCAGGATATTGATTTTAGCAGTATCCATACAACCGGGGGAAGCTATATCCAAAGCCGTTTTATTGGGGTCCTTGACGGAAACGGTTATAAACTGACCGGAATGCAGTACCCGCTGTTTGCAGATCTGCAGTATGCGCAGGTAAAAAATCTGACCATCTCCGCCCCGTCTTATCAAGGGGACGCACAGGCCATGCTGGCTGTGAAGAGCAAGAAGGTAACAATCGGAAATGTGAAGGTGGAAGATGCGGACATGCAGCTCCCGCTTGTAAAGACGAAAAATGAAGGCTATTATGAATATGGAAATATGAGCGTCACAATCGGGGATAAAAAGATCACCAGCACAGATGATTTTCTTGCAATTGGCAATTCCGCTGCATCTCTCAAGAAAAAATATGTTCTTGATAGCAATCTGGATTTTTCCGGCATATCCCATTCCGGTTATCTGGTCAGCGGCACTTTTGCGGGAAGTCTGGACGGAAACGGGCATACCATTACCGGCCTGGACGCTGTACTGTTTGAAAAGATAAGCGGTGCCGAAATAAAGAACCTGACCATCGAAGAAGGCAACCTTACCGCGGATATCCAGAAAGGAATACTCGCCAACGAGGTTAAAAACTCTACTGTGGAAGGTATAAAGGTGAAGGATATCGTTATATCGAATAACGCCAATCAGGTCGGCGGGCTTGCCGGAGTAATCAGTACAAGCACTATAAAGCGAATTTCTCTTGAAAATGTAAATATTCAGGCAAACAATACAATCGGTGGCTTGGCAGGTCAGTTTGACGGAACAATTGTGGAGGACTGCCTTGTAACAGGGCGGATCGAAGGAACCATCCGTCACCCAATGGGCACCCGCATCGGAGGGATAACCGGATGGCTTGGCGGAGGCATGCTTAACAACTGCTTTACAAAAGTCGATATAGCCGCACCCGACAGAACCGGAAACGGCGGGCTCATCGGCGGGCCGCAAAACGGCAGTGTTACGATAGAAAACTCTGTGAGCTTAAGCACCGGGGTAAATGCAGGCCGAATTGCAGGATGGGATGTGCTGGACGGCAGCAAAAATGTGTATGAACTGGAAAGCTCCGATAGTCAGACAAACATTCATACAGGAAATCATACAAAGATATTTCCGTTGACAGAGCTCGAAGCCGCCGACAGCCGGTTCTATATGGATACGCTCGGATGGAGCGGAAAAGTGTGGAACTTTGAAGGCCTTGCAGAGGGCAGAACGCCAGCGCTCAGATAGAGCATATCAGAAATAGTGGACAGAAAGGCTTCTGTTCACAAATAAAGCAAAGAGAATCCCCCGGCAGCAAAATGCAGGCAAAACTGTATTAGACTGCCGGGGGATGTTTTTTTATGAGATTTTCTTTGCTTTTTTAAACAGCAAAGCTGTGTTGCTTATGTTTATTTGAGAAAAGCAGGAAAATATGTTATAATTATAAAAATACGCCCTTTTAAAATAAAAAAACAGAAAATTTGCTTTTGTGCAAATGTACATGGGAAAGCATAAAAGTTGCGCGGCTTGCGCAAAAAAGGAGATAAAACCATGCAGATTTCCAGAGAGCTTGAGCAGATTTTGCTAAAGGTGCAAAAGCCTGCGCGCTATATCGGCGGCGAAACAAACGCCATTTTGAAAGACCGTTCGAAGGTAGACGTTCGTTTTGCTTTCTGTTTTCCGGATACATATGAGGTGGGCATGTCCCATCTGGGAATGAAAATTCTTTATAGCCTGTTTAACAGTGTAGAATATATTTGGTGCGAACGCGTTTTTGCGCCGTGGATTGATATGGAAGCGCAAATGCGTAAACGCAGCATACCGCTGTATGCGCTTGAAAGCGGCGACAGCCTTTCCGCCTTTGATTTTATTGGCTTTACGCTGCAATATGAACTAAGCTATTCCAATGTGCTTAACATGCTCCAGCTTGCGGGTATCCCGCTGAAAGCGAAAGACCGGCATGATCTGTTCAACATTGTGGTTGCAGGCGGTCCGTGTGCCTGCAATCCGGAACCTATGGCAGAATTTATCGACCTCTTTTTTATCGGCGAGGGCGAGCAGGTAGACCTGGAGGTTATAGAGCTTTACCGGCAGTGCAAAAAAGAGCAATGCAGCAAAGCGGAATTTTTACAGAAGGCTTCACAAATTCAGGGCGTATATGTGCCCTCACTTTACGACGTTACCTATAACCCGGACGGGACAATCCAAAGGATTGCAGCCAAAGACGGTGCGCCCTCTACTGTGAAAAAGCGCTTAATATTAGATATGGACCATCTGTATTACCCGGAAAAATTTGTGGTTCCTATGATAGAAATTGTACATGACAGAGCAGTTTGTGAAATTTTTCGTGGCTGCATACGCGGCTGCCGCTTTTGCCAGGCAGGGTTCTTATATCGGCCGGTCAGGGAAAAATCACCCGATGTGATTGACAGGCAGTGCCATACCCTGTGCCAAAATACAGGATATGACGAGGTATCTTTGTCGTCGTTGAGCTCCAGCGACTACAGCCAGATTGCACCGCTGCTTACCATGCTTTCCGATTGGTCGGAAAAAGAAAAGGTCAGTCTTTCCCTGCCTTCACTGCGCGTGGACGGTTTTTCAGATGCGATTCTTTCCAAATTAAAAACCGTGCGGAAAAGCGGGCTTACCTTTGCCCCGGAAGCCGGCACCCAGCGCCTTCGCGACGCCATTAACAAAAATGTAGAAGAGCAGCAGCTGCTCGATACCTGCTCGGTGGCATTTGCCGGCGGATGGACCTCGGTAAAGCTGTATTTTATGATTGGACTTCCTACGGAAACCCTTGCGGATATAGAAGGGATCGCGCTGCTTGGACAAAAAATTGTGGACGCATACTATCACACGCAGGAACGTGCAAAGGGAAAAAGCGTGCGTGTTACGCTCAGTACATCCAGCTTTGTCCCCAAACCTTTTACACCCTTTCAGTGGGAACCGCAGGATACAATTGCGCAGCTGCGCGAAAAGCAGCAGTATTTAAAATCACTTATTACAACAAAAAAAATTACCTATCATTATCATGATTCGGACACAAGCTTTTTAGAGGCCGTTTTTGCCCGCGGCGACAGAAGGCTGTGTGTAGTTTTGGAAAAGGCTGCACAAAACGGGTTTCATTTTGATGGGTGGAACGAGTGCTTTTCGCTGCAAAAATGGCTTGCTTTATTTGAAGAAAGCGGAATCGACCCTGCCTTTTATGCTAACCGCCGCAGAAGCTTTGATGAAGTGCTGCCGTGGGATCATATTGATTATGGCATAGAAAAGCGCTTTTTGATAGAAGAATGTAAAAAAGCCTACCAGTCGAAAATAACGCCGCACTGTCGTTTGCAATGCGCAGGCTGTGGTGCCGCACAATGGAAAGGAGGCGTCTGCTATGAAAAGCGTTAGGGTTTGGTTTACAAAGGAGGGGCAGGCGCGCTATATTTCGCATTTGGATCTAAACCGCGTCATGCTTCGCGCGATCCATCAGTCCAAGCTGCCTGTCTGGTATACGGAGGGATATAACCAGCATCCTTTTATCACCTTTGCGCTGCCCTTATCTTTGGGCTTTATTGGAAAAAGAGAAAGCATGGATCTGCGTCTGCTGGATGATTCTTTTTCAGCCGATCGCATGATCGTTGTTTTAAACAATGTATTGCCGGAAGGCATTCATGTTTTTGCAGTAACACAACCGGTTATGAAGCCCGGCGACATTGCCTTTGCCGATTTTACTGTTTTTATTGCAGGCACAGGCTTTTCTTCACAGGCGCTTGTTGAAAAATTTCATCAGTTTCTTGCTTTGCCAGAAATTTTAGTAAATAAAAAAACAAAGTCTGGGATAAAAGAAATTGATTTAAAGCCTTTTCTTACACAGTATACGGCCGCACCGTTCGAAGAGGGCATACACCTACAGATAAGGCTGCCTGCAGGCAGCACCGGCAATCTGAACCCGGCGCTAATGCTTGGCGCCTTTGAAAATCATTGTAAAACGGAGCTTTTTTACCGCATTACAAGGCAGGATTTATATAATAGGGATGGTGAGCGTTTTGTGTAGGCACAGAAAAGCAAAATACCATACGGTTCTTTTGGATGCAGACCAAACACTATTTGATTTTAATAAATCGCAGCGCCTTTCGCTAAAGGCGGCGCTGGAAAAAAACGGATACCCATGGAATGAAGAGATCAATGCGCTTTACAGTAAGGAAAACTTAAAGGTATGGAAAAAATTTGAACGTGGGGAGATCACAAAAGAAAGGCTGAAAATACAACGCTTTGAAAACTTTTTTCATAAACTGGGGTATAAAAATGCGGATATTGCAGCTGTGAATGCGCACTATATATCCAATCTTTCGCAGTGCGGCTTTACAATCGACGGTGCAGATACGCTGTGCCGCACACTGCACGGCATCTGTAAGCTTTATATTGCAACAAACGGCATTCAAAGCGTGCAGGAAGGAAGATTGAAAAGAAGCAATATAAAGCCATATATAGATGGAATGTTTATTTCGGATGTGCTGGGCTGTCAAAAACCCGCAAAGGAATATTTTGCTTCTGTTTTCCGCACTTTGCAGATCACAGACAAAAGCGGTGTGATTATTTTAGGGGATTCCCTGTCCTCAGACATGCAGGGCGGAAAAAACGCTGGGATCACAACCTGCCTGTTTGATCCCGAAAACACTGTGCGCATGCCGCACCCGCTTTGCGATTTTAAAATAACAAAATTATTGGACTTTGTTCCAATTGTATTGGGCTAATCAATTTTTTTATTTATCTATTGATTTTTGCGCAGATTCGTTATATAATAGTCAAGCGTCAAAAATCAGATACGGAGAGATGTCCGAGCTGGCCGAAGGAGCATGATTGGAAATCATGTGTACGGCTACCGCCGTACCTGGGGTTCGAATCCCCATCTCTCCGCCAGGCAAGAACCCAGATTTTGATACATTTATGTATTGAAGTTTGGGTTCTTTTTTTGCCGAAACAGAAAATTTATAGATGCACAAAAACCAGTTGTTCTATTGAAACGATCGTCTGTTGCAAACCAATGGAAAGCAAAGCCGTTTTAATTTATACTGTAAACGTAAAGGCAAGATGGAAAAATGCAAAAGATAAAATGATAATAAGACATATTTTTAACCGGAACGGTTGTGCGTTCCGGTTTTTTTGTAGAAAACGGACAAACGGCGCATGAAAAGAAAAAAGGCTTCGTATATATTACCGTGTGAAGTATAGACGGGAGTTGATAAAATTTGGATTGGCAAACACTTTCTGGCAATGCATGTGTCAAACAGCTGCATACAGATCCTCAAAAAGGATTAAACACACAACAAGTAAAAAAAAGTACCGAGCAATATGGAAAAAACGAACTGGTGCAAAAAAAGAAAAAAAGCCTGATGCTTCGGTTTTTAGCGCAATTTTCTGATTTTATGGTGATCATCCTTCTGCTTGCTGCGGGTATTTCTTTTGTTACCTCCTACATACAAAACGATGCGGACTATATAGATTCTATTATTATCCTGTTAATTGTTGTAATCAACGCCATTACCGGCGTCATCCAGGAAAGCAGGGCCGAAAAAGCAATTGATGCGTTAAAAAAAATGGCTTCCCCGCAAACGCAGGTGCTCCGCAATGGAAAGCAAAGCACGGTTTCGTCTGCAAGTCTGGTTCCGGGCGATATCGTTGTGCTGGAAGCAGGCGACCTTGTCCCTGCTGATCTGCGTATTTTAGAATCGTCCAATTTGAAAGCAGAGGAATCTTCCCTGACTGGCGAATCTACGCCTTCTGATAAGGACGGACAGGTTTTATGTACGGCAAAAACACCTATTGGCGATCAGAAAAACATGCTTTTTGCAGGAAGCAGTATCGTTCAGGGGCGCGCAAAAGGCGTGGTGGTTGCAATCGCTATGTCCACACAGGTGGGCAAAATTGCCCATATGATCAATCAGGAAGAAACACCCGCAACGCCGCTCCAGCAAAAGCTGGCGCATACCGGGAAAATTCTTGGAATTGGAGCCATAATAATCTGCCTGTTCATTTTTATTATGGGAATATTCCAGCATATTCCGCCGCTTGATATGTTTGTGCTGTCGATCAGTCTGGCGGTGGCGGCAATCCCGGAAGGACTGCCTGCCGTCGTTACAATTGTCCTTGCTATGGGTGTTCGCCGTATGGCCGGTAAGCGCGCAATCATACGGCGTTTACCGGCGGTCGAAACGCTTGGAAGTGCCAGTGTAATATGCTCTGACAAGACGGGAACCCTTACACAAAACAAAATGACCGTTGTAGAGCTTGCCAATATGTACGGGAAACTTACAAAAAGCAGCGGTCAGGGAACCCGCCTTTTGCATATGGCGGCGCTTTGCAGCAATGCAACTGTACAGACAAACGGCTCTTTTCACGGAAGCCCGACAGAAGCGGCGATCTTAAACGCGGCGGGCGGTAAAGACAGTTTGGAGAAATCTGCGCCCAGAATAGATGAAATTCCCTTTTCCTCCGCAAGAAAGATGATGACGACCATCCATAAAACAGGGGAAAAAGGATATACAATTATTACAAAAGGCGCGCCGGATCTGCTTTTGGAAAAGTGCAGTGCATTCGATACGGGTTCTTCGGAAGAGCCGCTTACCGACCGGGCAAAAAAGTCCCTGCTTGCAGTCAATGAAGAAATGGCTGAAAGAGCCCTGCGGGTAATCGGCGTTGCATACCGGCAGGTTTCTACGCTGCCGGACAAAAATTCATTGGAGCAAAGGCTTGTCTTTTGCGGCTTTATTGGAATCATTGACCCGCCCAGGCCGCAGGCGGCCCAGGCGGTCCGTCTGTGCAGGCAGGCCGGCATCAGGGCTGTTATGATAACAGGGGACCACGCTGCAACGGCGGCTGCAATTGCAAAGCAGCTGGGGATGATGCAGCCCGGCGATCAGGTGGTAACCGGCGCGCAACTGGAACAAATCAGCCAAAAAGAGCTTGAAAAGGTCATCAACAGGTATACCGTTTTTGCACGGGTTTCACCAGAGCATAAGGTACGGATTGTCAAGGCGTTTCAGGCAAACGGCGAGGTTGTTGCCATGACTGGGGACGGAATTAACGACGCCCCTGCATTAAAGGCGGCAGATATAGGCTGCGCAATGGGGATTACCGGTACAGACGTTGCAAAAGAAGCTGCAGACATGATTATGACCGACGACAATTTTTCCACAATTGTTTCAGCCGTGCGGGAGGGCAGAGGCATTTATGAAAACATTAAAAGGACCATCCATTTTCTAATTTCCTGCAATATTGGGGAAATTCTAACGGTCTTCACGGCTTTTTTTCTACATTTGCCCGCACCGCTTTTGGCAATACAGCTTTTATGGGTCAATCTTGTAACAGATTCGCTTCCCGCACTTGCACTTGGGGTAGAACCCATAAGCGACGATATTATGAAGCGTAAGCCTGTGCAGCCGAAACAAAGCGTTTTTGCCGGGGGAGCAGGGTTCTCTATCATTATAGAAGGCTGCTTTATCGGCGCATTATCCTTACTGGCCTATACAATCGGACGCGTGTTTTTTGATTTCCCCGGGGCAGAACCGGTCACCGGACGCACAATGGCCTTTGCCGTCTTAAGTCTTTCTCAGCTTGCACATACGTTTAATATGCGCTCACAACAATCGGTTTTCAAGCTTTCGCCTTTTTCAAACCCCAAGCTGCTGTGGGCCGCGCTGGTCTGTATCGTTTTGCAAATCAGCGTCATTGCGGCAGAGCCGCTTTCTCATATTTTTAAAACGGTGCCTCTAACCGGAGGACAATGGGGGATTGTAGCAGCACTTTCCGTTTTACCGCTTCTGGTTGTTGAACTTGAAAAAAAGTTTTTTCCACAGAAAAACGTGCAGGAAAAGCGTATCCGCAACCAAAAATACAAAATCAGGCTTCCTAAAATATTTATAAAACGCTTTTAAAACTTCTTTCTTATTTTTTAGGGGAGGCTTTCGGACAATGAAAAATACCGGCATGGCGAAGAAGAATTAAGAAGGCAGTGGAATATTTAAGATAAAATAGATTAAAAGCAAAAATGAAAATAACATTTTTGTTGCAATTTAAACATATAGTAACGAAAATGTTACCAAGACTTGACTTTTTGTAACTCTTTTGTTATAATTTGATTGTTCAATTTTATGGCAAAAGGAGTTATTATGAGTTTTTCAAGAAAATTTTGTATTCCATTGTTGATTTTTATACTGTTGGTAACCTTTTTTTCAATCACCGTATTTGCCGCTTCTGAAAGAGAGGAAGATATAAAGGCTCATACGGGTGAATCCATCACCGGAGACGTAAACGGGGATGGAAAGCTTACATTATCCGATATCCTGGAGCTGCAAAAGCATATTGCAAATATTGCCGTAATTTCTTCGGAAAAGCTGCAGGCTGCAAACTTGGAAGGGCAAGAAGAAATTTCGATGACAGATGTTTTACGGTTACAGAAAATGATCGCTATGCTTGACCCAGACAGGGAAGCCATGGTCGAGCGCATTGTTTTGGATCAGACAGACGCAACCATTCAGATTAACGAAAGCATACAGCTGGGTGTAAGCATTTTGCCGCAAAAGGCGCAAAATCAGCTGCTGTACTTTTCTTCCAGCAACGAAAAAGTCGCCGCAGTAGATCAGCAAGGCGTTGTGACCGGTATCTCCGGCGGCAACGCGACAATTCTTGTTTACAACGATGCCTCTGGTATCAGCAGTGCCTGTACGATTCAGGTCGAACAACCGGTAGAATCCTTACAATTAAATACGCAGGCGATTAAATGGACCGTTGGAACAAGCGGCTCCTTCAAACCGGTTGTTTCACCGGACGACGCAACGGACAAAACACTGACGTGGTCTTCCAGCAATGAAAAGGTCGCTACGGTCAGCAAGGCTGGAAAGCTCTCTGCACTTGCGCCGGGGAAAGCCATTATCACCTGTACGACGGCAAACGGGATAAAGGCAACCTGCTCTGTTGCTGTTGTACAGGAAGTCGAAAAAATCAAATTGAACAAAACAAGTGCAACATTGAATGAAAAGGGCCAAACGCTTTCTTTAACTGCGTCGCTTTCTCCAAAGAACGTAACGGATAAAAGTCTGAAGTGGACGACCAGCAACAGTAAGGTTGCAACAGTTTCGGCAAAAGGCGTCATCAAAGCGGTTGGGAACGGCACAGCCACAATCAGCTGCAAAGCGAGCGACAGATATGGCGCAGCAGCCACATGCAAAGTCACTGTTAATACCCTTACAGTCGGCGAAAAGGTGGTCAAAGAAGCAAAATCCTACGTTGGCAAGCTGAACTATGTATGGGGAGGAACAAGCCTGCAAAGCGGTGTTGACTGTTCCGGCTTTGTGTGCGCGCTTTATGATAAACAGGGCTATGACCTGTGGGGATACAGAACCTCTCTGCGTTATAGCGGCACTGGCGTATCGTATGCCAATGCAAAACCTGGTGATATCATCTGTTATCCGGGCCATGTGGCAATCTATATTGGCAATGGACAAATCGTCCATGCGGCAAATTCACAAAGCGGCGTCATTATTTCGGATGTTTCCTGGGGCGGCAGCATTACAGCCGTTAGGCGCATTGCGTAAAGTAACGAATCATTTTATCTTTTTATAACAATAAAACCACCTGTAACAACAGGTGGTTTTATTGTTTTCCTTATAAAAATCTGCTATACTATAAACTTGAATTACAAAATAAAAACGGAGAAACTTTATAGAATGAAAAGAAAGTTATTTACGCTGCTTTTGCTCTTTATTGTGCTGTTTGCAGAAGGCTGCACCTATCTTATCCCTTCTGCCACGCATACCGAAGGCCAGACGACCCAGCAGATTTTTGCGCTGGACACCGTTATTACAATCACGGCCTATGGAGCGCATGCGCAGGAAGGCATAATTGCCGCAAAAGAGGAAATTACCCGTTTGGAAAAGCTTTTTTCCACAACGCTGCCGGACAGTGATATTGCAAAAATCAACCACACACCCCGTCAGAGCAATTTTATTTCTTCAGATACGGCCGCTGTGCTCAAAACCTCGCTGGAGGTTGCGCACAAAAGCGGTGGGGCTTTGGATATCTCCATTTATCCGATTGTAGAGCTTTGGGGCTTTATAAGCGGCGAGTATAGAGTTCCAGATCAAAATGAAATTGAAAAAACACTTGCTTTTGTAGATTATCAAAAAATTGATTTCGATGAAGACAATCAATCAGTCACACTTGCAGAGAATATGCAGCTTGACTTAGGCGCAGTAGCCAAAGGTTATATTTCGCAAAAAGCGGCTGCGGTTATGAAAAAAGCCGGTGTAGAATCTGCCGTAATAAACTTGGGTGGCAATGTACAAACACTGGGAGAAAACCCGGATGAAAGCGGAAATTGGAAAATAGGGATCCAATATTTAGATACCGGCGACTATTTCTGCACATTGCAGATAGGGGAAGGTACGCTTGCCACTTCCGGGGCGTATCAGCGTAACTTTGCATACGACGGTACGCTGTACCATCATATTATTGACCCTAAAACGGGCTATCCGGCAGAAGGAAAGGCGGCGTCCGTTACCGTTCTTTCCAACGACGGTACGCTTGCAGACGCATTGTCAACCGTATTTTTTATTATAGATATTGAAAAGGCGTCAGAATATTACAGAGAAAACGACGGGTTTGAATTTGTGATTTTGACAAAAGACAACCGCGTGTATGTAACAGAGGGTATCCGTGGTGCAATTACGCTGTCAAGAGATTATGCGGATCTTTCCATACAGACTGTTAAAAAGACGTAAAGGGGATCAAAGATCAAAATGGCATTTATTTATACTATAGCGCAATTAAAAGATCTGTCCGCCCTGGCGGATTTACAGAGCAAGTTTTTCCTGGGGGAGGAGTCAATCGCAAAGGCCCTGGATTTAAGCGAAGATCTATACAGAAAATATGTAACGCTGATGCTGCCGTTGAGCATTCGCAGGACCATGACGTATATTGCGCTCGATCAGGCACGTGGAAAAATCGTCGGATTGGCGGTCGATTTTCCACAAACTCTTTCAGACGAAGAACTGCCCGCCTTTCCAAACGAAATTTCACAGTTCCTTGCACAATTAAGCACCGTGTTTAAAAAGCTGGAAAGGCCGTTAAAGCAGTACGCCGCATGGAGAAAAGGCAAATGTGCAAAAACCATGTTTATCGGCGTGGACAAGCCTTACCGAAGAATGGGGGTCGCCACAGCACTGCAAAATTATTCAGAGGAAAACAGCAAGAAGCTTGGGTTTGAAATGCTTATAAGCGACGCTATTAATATAAAATCGGAAAAAACCTTTTTGCGTTGTGGGTTCCAGGCCATCAGCCGTGTAGAATACAAATCCTGCGGCCTTCCCGGGTTCAGCCGCCTGTCAGGGACATGTACACTTATGCTGAAATTACTTGTGCCGCAGACTTCGGAGGAGAAAAGTAAAACCGTTTATGGATAACTTAAACGCCGTTTTTTTCCTCTTGCAAAAACTGACGGCCCTGAACAATCTGCCTACCTGTAAATTTCCGTTGAATAGCGTTTAAAACACGTTTTTTATCTGCACTCCACAAAGGCGCCAGCAAAAGCCGCTTTGGCCCGTCACCGGTAAGCCGGTGTATAACCATATCAGGCGGAAGGCGCTCTATACAGTCGCATAAAAGGTCTGTATATTCGTCAAGCGTCATAATATTTACACGGCCCTTTGCATATTCCAGCGCAAGGTCCGTGCCTTTCAAAATATGTAAAAGCTGCAGTTTTATGCCATGTGCACCGCTTTTTCCAACGTATGATACCGTTTTGAGCATCTGCTCTCTGCTTTCCCCGGGAAGCCCCAGGATAACATGTACTACAATCTGTACGCCAATCCTTTTTAGATTATGCATGGCAAGCGCAAAACAAGAAAGCGGGTATCCTCTGCGGATATAATCGGCTGTTTTTTGGTGAATGGTTTGCAGCCCAAGCTCGATAAAGACAGGCTTGGTACGATTTAAAGCTGCCAGCAGGTCTAATATCTCTTTTTGCAGACAGTCAGGCCTTGTGGCAATAGACAGCGCTACGACCTGTGGGTGCAAAATGGCCTGCCAAAAATAACGTTTTAAATGCGATATGTCCGCATAAGTACTGGTGTATGACTGAAAATAAGCTATATAACGCCCTGTGTGGCATTTGCTTTCTACCTTCTTTTTAGCGTTTTCTATTTGCATTTCTATTGGAAGCGCCGCAGGGGAGGCAAATTCGCCGGAACCGCCTGCGCTGCAAAAAATGCAGCCACGCGTGCCGCATGTTCCGTCTCTGTTAGGACAGGTGTCTGCACAGCTCAGCGCAAGTTTATAGACCTTGCAGCCGAATTTTTCGGTTAAATATTGATGAAACGAATAATATGCCATTATTTTCCAGCCTTCCTAAAGCGCAGAAGCAGTCAAGCGGTAACATCAATGTTCATTGACAATATTTACATTCTGTGATAAACTAGCTTGAAGCAAAATCTACAAATTGTCTTGCCGCTCATGCTTTTACTTTGCTATTTTATTTGCATTTTACTATAGGAAACGCTTATATTCAAGGAGAGTTTTTTATATGAAAAAGATTCCGTTTTCTCCGCCGGATATTACCGACCTTGAAATCAACGAGGTGGTTGAAACCTTGAAATCCGGCTGGATAACAACAGGGAAGAGGACCAAGCTGTTTGAAAAGAAAATTGCAGAATATTTGGGAACCTCTAAAGCGGTAACCTTTAACTCCTGTACCGCAGCGTTGGAGCTTACCTTGCGAATATTGGGCATAGGACCTGGCGATGAGGTCATTACAACGGCTTATACCTATACGGCAACGGCTTCGGTGATCCATCATGTTGGCGCAAAAATTGTGCTGGTTGATACTGCAAAAGACTCCTTTTTAATTGATCCCCAGAAGGTTGCCGACGCAATTACAAGCAATACAAAAGCGATTATTCCTGTAGACGTGGCCGGAAAGGTCTGCGATTATGAGGCGATCTATCGGGCCGTAGAAAGCAAAAAGCATTTGTTTTGCCCTTCCGGTGATTTGCAGGCGCTTTTTGGTAGGCCAATTATTATCGCAGATTCGGCCCATGGCTTTGGTGCAATGCAAAAGGGCAGGCACAGTGGACAAATTGCCGATTTTACTGCCTTTTCGTTTCATGCTGTTAAAAACCTTACAACAGGCGAAGGCGGAGCCATCACATGGAAGGACAAAGAAGGTCTGGACAACGAAGCGCTTGCAAAGCAGTTTACCATGTATTCCCTGCATGGGCAATCGAAGGACGCGCTTGCAAAAATGCAGCCGGGCTCCTGGGAATACGACATCGTTTATCCGGCTTTTAAATGTAATATGACGGATATACAGGCCGCTTTGGGATTAAAACAAATGGAGCGTTATCAGGGCCTTTTAAACCGCAGAAAAGAAATTATATTGCACTATGACGCGGCTTTTCTGCAAAAAGGACTGCAGCCGTTGATACATTTTGGAAAGGACTTTTCTTCAAGCGGCCACCTTTACCTTTTGCGTATACCGGGTTTTCATGAAGCGCAAAGAAATGCACTGATTTTGTCTATGGCAGAACACGGGATTTCCACCAATGTGCATTATAAACCGTTACCAATGCTTACCGCATATAAAAATTTGGGATTTACCATACAGGACTATCCCAACGCGTTTAATCAATATAAAAATGAAATTACGCTGCCGCTTCATACGAAATTAGCGGATGAAGATATAGACTATATTATCGATACGCTTATTGAGGCAATTGAATAAAAAGATGGGCAATAAACAATTTATTGCCCATCTTTTTTGTTGTTTTAAATAAAACGGATTGTGTTTAAAAACAGTATAAATTTTCTTTACAATAGCTGCTTACGATACAGCTCTGTATAGTAAATTCTGCCGTTCAAACGTTTGGATTGCATCAGGGATATATGTGTAACCAACATGGAAGCGGCACAAATCTCTGCATCAAACGCTTTTTTAAGCACAACCTGCCGCGCTATTGTAATATGCGGCCGAAATACGCGGGCATCTATTTGAAATCCACTTGCACGCAATGTTTGGCGGAGGCGGTCTGCAAGGCTCAAAAGCGCGGGATTTTTTTCTATCCCAACCCACCACAGATCCCCAAAACGGCCTACACCACTTAACGACAGTTTAAACGGTGCGCCGGTGCATTGCTGCATCGCACTTTTTACCGCTGCAACGCGGTTGCTTTCTCCAATAAAAGCTAACGTCATATGCAGGTTTTCCGGGCGGGTAAAATTGCCAGAAAGGCTTTGTGTTTTTAGCTTTTGGCATACGCTAGAAAGCAAAGCTTTGATTTCGTCAGAAAAACAGATGGCAACAAACAGCCGCATAACAGACCTCCGCAAACAAATCAATTTTACAAAAGCCGCATCAATCGTAATTGCTGCAGCGCTTTTTCAGCAGCCTTTTCTTATAGAAAATAAAATAGGGAACAAGGGGCTGCCACTGGCAGAAAATCCCTTCTTGCATTTCTTATCTTCCGCGAAGCTTTTTGCGTATTGCCCGCAGATCTTCCGGCAATTCTTCATCCTTCATATTGTCAGGGACAGCGGTCCCTCCATATTTTTTTGCGGTTTCATAATACCAGCATTTAAAACGGATCGTGTCTAAGGTTTCCTGCAATTCCACTATCTGGTTTTCTACCTCTTTTTTACGTTTCTGAAATAGGGCGAGCCGGGCTTCTATGGTTTCATCCCCTTGCATCACAAGCGCAATAAATTTACGAATATCCTTAATCTGCATCCCGGCAGCCTTAAGGCAATGGATGATTTGCAAAAATTCAAAATCTTTGTCTTGAAATACCCGGATACCGCCCTCCGAACGTTCCATAAAGGGCAATAGGCCCTCTTTGTCATAATAACGAAGTGTTGATGGCGCCACGCCCAGTAGCTTCGCCATTTCACCAATCGTGTATACCATAAAAATCCCCCAATTTTTTTGTAAAACCCCTTGACTTAAAGCTGGCTTTAAGTTGTAGAATGTTATTAAAGTAATTATAACACGCTTTATCTAAAGCGTCAATCAGAACGGAGGAAACTTAATATGCTAGGCAATTTTACGTATTCGAACCCCACAAAACTGTATTTTGGAGAAAATGCATTGGATCATCTCAGCGGGGAGCTTGCAAATTATGGGAATAAGGTATTGCTGTGCTATGGTGGCGGTTCCATCAAGAAAAACGGCATCTATGACCAGGTGATTGCCATCCTCAACGCCTGCGGCAAAGAAGTAATAGAAGATCCCGGTGTTATGCCCAATCCTACCGTGGAAAAGCTTTACGAAGGCTGCAGCCTTGCAAAAAAGCACAACGTCAATTTAATTCTGGCAGTGGGTGGCGGCAGTGTATGCGACTACGCCAAGGCTGTTTCGGTATCTGCATATTGTAAGGAGGATCCGTGGGAGAAATACTATCTGCGGATGGAGGATGTAGACAATGCAATTATCCCGGTGGGATGCGTGTTGACTATGGTGGGCACCGGATCTGAGATGAACGGCGGTTCTGTTATCACCAATCCCAGTCAAAAGTTGAAAATCGGCCATGTGTTTGGAGATCGTGTATTCCCGAAATTTTCGATTTTAAATCCGGTATATACCTATACGCTCCCCAAATACCAAATGGTAGCGGGATTTTATGACATTATGTCACACATTCTGGAGCAGTATTTTTCTGGAGAGGATGATTGTACCTCTGACTACATTATGGAAGGGCTGATGCGGTCGCTGATCCATTCATCCGAAATTGCATTGAAAAACCCAACTGATTATGAAGCCCGCAGCAATATTATGTGGATTGCCACATGGGCGCTGAACACACTGGTCGCCAAGGGAAAAGCTACGGACTGGATGGTCCATATGATCGGCCAATCTGTGGGAGCTTATACCAATGCTACACACGGCATGACCTTGGCGGCAGTATCTATTCCGTATTATAAGCATATTTTACCCTATGGGCTGCCAAAATTTAAACGTTACGCTGTCAATGTATGGGATGTCCGCTCTGAAGGAAAGAGCGATCTGGAGGTTGCAGAGGAAGGCCTTTTAAAGATGGAAAGCTGGATGCGCAAACTGGGGCTTGTGATGAATATCCAGGATTTGGGCGCTACGGAAGCCATGTTGGATGGTATTACCGAAGGAACATTTATTATGGAAGGCGGCTATAAAGTGCTGACAAAGGAGGAAATCAAGCAAATTTTAAAAGAAAGTATGGAAGCGGCAAAATGAAAAAGCTGGGCCTGGTTGCAATTGCAACCAGGCCCAGGCTGTAATATATTGAAATCCCTAAATTATAAATCATTTAAAAAGGCTTGCAAATTAATCCTTCAGTAAGCGAATATAGTGATTCGCCTCACGCAGTACATGGTCTGCCAGAAGCGGTAAAATAATGGAACGGATCTTGCATTCTTCGATTCCCTGCGTACCTGCCGCCTTGAAATCTCTGAACCTTATTGTTTCTTTCAGAGAATCTGCTGTTAACGTTTGATTTTGTGCGTTATGACAGGCATTTAACAACGTAGCATATTCTTTGACAAACCCGTCTGCTGAATGGAACAATTCTGTTTCAGAGGGATCTAAAAGTCCACGTATAAACATGGCGTGCTCCATCATGATCTGGTTCCAAAAACATTCCATTTCTTTCATAGACTGGCAGCTTAAATTTCCGTTATTTTCCAGAGTCTGTATATATTTTCGATAAAGCTTTGCTTCTCTAAGAATATGTTCTATCAGTAAAGGATAGTTTACTGTAAACATTTCGCAGCACAGAACCTTTTTCAAAACCGTTTCCTTAAACAAAATCAATCCATCCAAAAGTCTGAGCGCAGTCTGGTTAAGTCTTTGTACCTGGCGCTGCTTTTCGCAATTGTTTTCACATCGGCAATTGTCGCCGCTGCGTAACTGTAATTCCCGATTGGTTATGGCTCTGTTGATGGTAATTCCGGTAAAATGCTCCGTTTGTTTTTCAGCCAGAGCAGTAAATTCCGTAACCGCTTCGCCTGAACACAGCACATCCCGGCTTACAACGCCATCGCTGAGCGCTATGGCACGACAAAGCAATTTTTCAAATTCTCTTTTAAAAAACTCTGCTTGTCTGGAAAAAGATACGTTAGCGGGCGTAAATCCTGCTTTGAGAAAAAAGGAATGCTCTTTCATAATACGTCCAAAGAACAGGTGTAGTTCTAAGGAGCTTGTAATATAATGATCCGTTTGCATATTTCCCTCCAAGATAAATGAAAAGTAAAAGGAATGAATCTGTTTGTATACTATGCCAACGGATTCTTTCTTGTTCCCTCTTTCAGATAACTGCCCGGACTATTGAAAAAGCGTATTCTTATGGTATAATTTATTTTAACTTGTTATGGCGACGATAAGCATGCCAATCCAAAGACGCAATTTATTTTTTGTATGCAAAAAGAGGTACTTTATGAAACTGAAAAAAATCAATGCAATTTTGGGCTTATCCATTATTGCCGCCCTGCTGTGCCATGCAGGCACAATGACGTATTCCTTGCTCACATCCTGGTATAACCTTACGCTATGCAAATTTTTTGCACACGCAGCAGTAGGAATCATGATTTTGCACGTATTAACGAGTATTTGTATATTCTTTTTTCTGCACGACGGTAGTGATGCACGCTATTCCCGCCAGAATATACGTACAATTATGCAGCGTGTTACGGCAATCCTGATGATTGTTTTTGTACACTTTCATACCTCCGCTTACGCGCACATGGCAACCGGCCAGACGCTTTCACAGGGTCAGGCAATATGCAACTGCATAACAGAATGCATCTATATCCTTTCGGTGTTCGTACATACCGCCGTGTCCTTCAGCAAGGCATTTGTCACATTGGGTTGGATAAATTCCTCAAAAGCGGCAAAACGGCTTGACCGAATTGCATATGCTGTCTGTGGGGTCGCTGCATTGGCGGCGCTTTTTGCAGTGATACGTTTCTTTATAGGTGATATTTTATGAAGCGGGTGTTGATTATCGGCAGCGGCATTGCCGGGCTTACCTGTGCCATTGAAACGGCAAAGAAAGGCAATAAAGCAATATTGGTATCCCCGTATCCCTCTGAACGCGCACAGTCGGTTATGGCGGCAGGGGGGATAAACGCCGTATTGCCAAAATGTGATGCAGAGGATAGTGTGCAGCTTCATATAAAAGAAACAATAGAAGGCGGCTGCAGAATTGCAGGCAACAAGTCGGTTACAGCGCTTTGTGAGGACGCTCCCGGAATTATTCAATGGCTGGAAAGCATTGGTGTAGTATTTACACGGCAGGCAGACGGCAACCTTGCCCGCCGGGCGTTTGGCGGACAATCGCGTAAACGGACCGTATACGCCGGAGCTTCCACCGGAAAGCAGATTATTACAGCTCTGGTGCAGGAAGCACGAAAATGGGAATGTAACGGTAGGATAAACCGGCAGCTCGGCTTGCTGTTTCATTCTGCCCTGATCTATGACGGTGTTTGTCACGGTGCAGTATTCTATAACGAAATATCGAAAAATCTGGTGCCGTTTTATGCCGACGCCATCGTATTTGCTACCGGCGGGCAAAACTGTCTGTTTGGCAAGACCACCGGTTCTGCGCTTTGTGACGGATATGCGGCAGGAAAACTGTTTACGCAGGGGGCAAAGCTCAAAAATCTTGAGTTTATACAGTATCATCCCACCACCATCGAAACACCGCAGAAGCGTATGTTAATAACCGAGGGGGCACGAGGGGACGGCGGACGGCTTTATTATATGGACAAAGACCGTCGTGTTTATTTCATGGAGGAAAAGTACGGAGAAAAAGGGAATTTAATGCCGCGTGATATTGTATCAAAATGCATCTACGACGCACCGTCGCAGGTGTATCTTGATATTGCGTTTCTCGGGAAGCAAAAGATAAAAAGCAATTTAAGAGAAGTTTATGACCTCTGTAATGAATACTTGGGACTCGATGTAACGAAAGAAAGTATTCCGGTTGCGCCGTCGGTGCATTTCTTTATGGGTGGTCTTGCGGTGGATATCCGGCATCGTACCAATATTAAAAATATGTATGCCATCGGCGAATGTGCATCCATGTACCACGGGGCAAACCGTCTGGGGGGGAACTCACTTCTTGCTGCCGTTCACAGCGGAAGAGCTGCGGCAAAATCTATATCGGAAGAAGTAAAACCAGCAGCTGCGCCGGATTTTGGCAGCTATATCAAAGAACAAAGCGATAGGATTTTACAGCGCTTTGCATCAAAAAGCCGTTTTTCTGCCGTATATATACAGAATAATCTTTCTAAAATTATGAATGACGATCTTGGTATATTACGCACCGGAGAAAAGCTGATATCCGGCATAGAGAGTATCGATTACTATTTATCCATCAGCGATAAACTTATATATGACAGCGAAATTTCCCCTTATCAGGGGTACAGTCTGCATGCAATGCTGACCCTTGGTCGTGCGATACTCACCTGTGCAGAAGCACGAAAGGAGACAAGAGGGGCACACATCCGCTCTGACTATCCGCAGCGTTCAAAGGCTTACGAAAAATGCTCACTGATCAGCTACAACGGCGGAAAGTACGACATAACATACGAGAGCGAGGATGAGATATGCTTATAAAAATTAAACGGCAGCAAGATGCAGCAAGCGTCCCGTATTGGCAATCCTTTCAATGTGATACCACGCCGGATATGACCGTAAGCGCCCTCCTTGACAAGCTTAACTATACCGATGACCTCTATGACATAGAAGGAAACGCAGCGCCCCGTATTCGTTGGGAATGCAGTTGTTCACAAAAAATGTGCGGTGCTTGCGCGATGGTAATAAATGGAACCCCCAAGCTTGCGTGTGCGACTTTTCTGCGTGATATAAAATGTGATAAGCTGACCTTGGAGCCGCTCTCAAAATTTCCGGTAGTAGCAGATCTGATTGTAGACCGCAGCATGATTGAGGAGCATTTTCACAAAGCAGAAGCGTATCTGGGAGCGTATAAAAAGTTAGATAAGAAGGATTTTCCACAATTATATTCTGCTGCAAAGTGTCTCAAGTGCGGCCTTTGTCTTGAGGTCTGTCCCAATTACAGCAAAGGGGAAAGTTTTTTTGGCGCACTTTTTGCAAACGAAGTATACCTGCTTTCGCTCCAGAGTGCTGATCGCAGTGAAAAATTGAAAAAAGAGTATGCCAAACATTTTGCAACCGGATGCTCCAAGGCTCTTTCCTGCATAAAGGTTTGTCCAATGGAGATTGATACTTTAGCTTCTATGGCAAAGATGAACCGTTTTGGCAAGCACGGTAAACAGTAAAACCGCTCTGGCTAAAACCGGCGGTGAAAAACTGCAAGATATTCGTCGACGGATTGAAACCGAGAGGGCAAATTTGCCCGACGCGCTATGCACTAAATGACAATATTAAAAGAACCAGTACTGCACGGTGTCAATTTTGACACCGTGCAGTACTGGTTTAAACATAAAGTTATTAATATCACGCAAACGTGGGTGTCCGCGTTTCAAGGACATAGTTCCAGCAAGCGCGATTTTTTACGGAAAGGGAAGAGAGCAAAGAAACGGACAAATGTTTTGTTTTTTGCCGAAGGCAAGGAAGTAGAGCAAAGCGAACTTTGCTCCGATGTGTCTAAGCCACATGAAAAAAATATTTTCGGCATATCGGCGGTAGGAGTTGACCTCTGGAACTCGCAAAAAGTTGGTAGCGACAGCGAGCCGTCGTGAGGGCGTTTACAACCGAACAGGTGAGCCGAGCGTGACTTTTTGCGAAAAAGGAGGAGCAAGGGAGCGGGCAGATGGCTTATTTACGGTCGCAGACAAAAAATAAGCCGGAGCAAAGCGAACTTTGCTCCGACGTGGCGGCGATGGAATGGATGCGGGTCAGGGTGTGGAATTCACACAAAGAAAGCCATGGGTGGACGAGTACGATCCCGATTGTCCTACCGATGAACGCAGGCAGCGCTTATTCCAAGGCCCGAAGAATCCGCTCCCGTTCTCTGCTGCCATTGGTGGCAAGTCGTAAAAAAGGAATTTCGTATTTTTTTAGAATAGAGTCTTTGAGCGCATCGCGCCGAAGCTGCTCCGGCCTGTTTTCATGGAAAGCAAAACCATCCACTTCCACCACCAATTTGCAGGACTTATCCTGCTTATAATATACGACAAAATCCAAAGAAGCACGGCTGTTGACGTAAGCCAATTCTTCGTCACTGAGGTTTTCCACGGTATTTAAGAGGTTACGTAGCAGCATCCCCTGTACGTAGCTAAAACGATCATATTGCGGCTGTGTGAGGATTTCCTCCAACAACACACGGAGTGCCTCTTCTGATTGATACCGTGCCGTCGAGTCCATCTTGGCTTTCAGAGGGAGTAGCTTTCGGGAATACTGCTTATACAACAAGTCGAAAACCGATACCACCTGACTTTCAATGACATTTTCATCGAGCGTACTGTACTGCATATAGCGAATCAGATCGCCGATGTTCTTTCCCTTTTTATAAAACAAATCATGATCCGTAACCAAAACGAATTGCTTGATAGCACGGGATACGGCTACGTTTACCATATGGGGATCGTCCACGAATTCCAACCCTCGCTGGCCCTGCCATGAACCATCCAATACGGTGGACAATATCATCAAGTCTTTTTCACGTCCCTGATACTTGTGGACAGTATCACTTTCAATCCCGTCCGGCATCAGGCTGCTGGCAACATTCGCCTGTTTACGGTACGGCGTTACAAAGCCGATTTGGCTATTCTCGGTTGCGAGATCAGGATTTTGCAAAATCTCTTCAACCGTTACATCCAGCTCCCGCTGATTATATGTTCCTTGTTTTTCCCCATGCGTAACTCTACGCATATGGTTTCCTTCTGCCGTTTTATACAGTACAAGCGGGGTATGTGACAAATCCGGGTTGGTATAAGGAATCAGCTTGCCGTCATAGTATTTTTGATTGCAAAATTCGATAATTTGAGGGTGACAGCGGTAATGCTCCCGGAGAACCACGCGCGGCAGATGATCGCCATATAACTCGATGATAGAGGACAGGATGCTGTGGTTAAAATAGTTGTATACAGGTTCCGGCGGAATATTTTTTAACTGAGGTTGAATTTTTTGATCGGTAATCTGAGGGAGCTGTTTTGTGTCGCCCACCACAATGACATTGCGGCAACAGGAAAAAGCCAGTACGCCGGTAATCAAGTCCACCTGTGATGCTTCATCGATAATGACATAATCAAGCAAATAGTTCTTTGGAATGGAGCGGCGTAAAGCATGCGTCGTACTGAGAATAATGGGATAGGCCCCAATAAACTGCTGGAATCTTACCTTAAAGTTCTTTTTCGTAAAGCCGCCATCGGTTCGTTCGCGGTGACTTTGATACAGACACTTGCGAAACAGCTTTTCGGAAACCTGTTGATGCTGTTCCAGCAGTGTGTCAAACGATGCGCCGTGCAACTGACCTTCCAAAGATGCGACATCGTTCTCCAGTTTTTGAATTTGCTTTTGGTAAAATGCTCGTTCAAGCAACAGCAATACAGAAGCCTCCTGCTGCTGTAGCTTTCGGAAAGCACCTTTGTATTTTATGAACATTCTCAGCTTATACATCAGCTTTTCCGTGTACTCGCGTTCTTTCGCCAGAGAGGTTTCCGCAAGGAAGGAAATAATCCGGTCCGAATTTGCTCTTAACAGGGGAAGTTTTTCAATTTCAACGACATCCTGACGGCTGTAATACTCGTTGAAATGCTCCTGCTCCAATTGCCATGCCTGCAACTCCTGTTTCAGCCGTGCCCTTTTTCTATCGATCTTTAACAGAGTATTCAGCCGCACATTCAGGCTCTCAATCATTTGGACAAGTTCTTCCTTCTCTTCTGGACAGTTCCAATCATCCACATGGGCTACCGGCGGATCGGCGAAGAAAGTATCTTGATTCTTCTTTTTTCCAAGCAACGCTGTGAGAAAACCATACCCCTTCTTCTTCATTTTCTCAATAACATTCTTGACCGCTTCGTTGTTATTGGAAACCACTGCTACACTTTGCCCCTGAATAGCCACAAGGTTCGCCAGGATATTTAAAATCGTTTGTGTTTTTCCTGTACCTGGTGGTCCCTCGATCACAGACATGGAATGGGTAAGGGCATTTTCAAGCGCAGCTTTCTGGCTAAGATTAAACCGGAACGGAAAAATAATGCCGTTCATGGACGGCGTTCTGTTTTCAACGGGCTGACGGTTCAAATACCATCCTAACACGCTTTCAGGATGAACGAATGTTAGCTGATCCATCTCCTGCTTTAAAAATGCTTCTTCCTCCGGATCGTTTGCTGTGTACCTTGAAATCTCATGCAAATACGCCAAGATTCGCTGAGCATTTTTATCGGAGGAGCCGTTTTCCACAAGCGATAGCTCTTCGGGCTTTATCATTTGCGCAGTGCCGTTTTTATGAATAATCCGTATGCGGTTTTTAAAATCGAGTATGAGCCGAGGTTCATAAACAGGTACCCCATTTATATAGGCTACCCTTTCGTTCAGGTCAAAGCTTTTGGGATTTTCCAGAACCATCACGTTCGCCGAGTTATAAGAATAGGAACGTCCGCCAATATATGTTACCTGTGTTTTTCGGCTGGCGGTATCAAAGGAAACAGCGGCAACCGTCTCTGTTTTGTCCTCGCCCTTAACAAGAATCATTGTTTTTTCTATGTCCATATTGTTATATCCTTTACGAGTCTTATACTTTTTGTAGCATATCTATGTTTTTAATCTTATCATCACTTCCAATGTTTTTCAATTGTATTTATTTCTACCACTTACCACAAGAGCAAAACAAGATACCTAAAATTTTATTTTTGGAATGAAATTGGCGCATATTGGCCGGATTGACATTGATATTATTCCGATTACGTGGTAAAATATGGACAGAACTGCAGAATTTGCGCGGAGGTGCGACATGGATTATATCAAAGTATCGCAGGCGGCGGAAAAATGGGGGCTCAGCACCCGCCGTGTCCACATTTGACATACGCCCGAAACCGTGTATCATATCCATTACGACTCACTACCCGAAGGAGGATAAAACGATGCTGCATACCATAATTTCCAAATCGAATCAATCACATTACGCTCGGATTGTCCTCTGTGAAATCCGGGTTTAAACTGTATATGGACTTTTCATGCATACGGCGCAAGCGAAAACGGTAAATTCCGGTATTTTTAATTTTTGTGCAGGGCTGTCGTATTCGGCAGCTCTGTTTATTTATTTGGAGGAAGGAGAAAAGAAACATGATTTATTTTACTGCGGATACCCATTTCTGGCATGAAAACATCATCCGCTTTTGCAACCGTCCCTTCACCTGTGCCGCAGAGATGGATGAGGCTTTGATTGCAAACTGGAACAGCCGGGTTAAAGGCAACGATATCATATATATCCTTGGCGATATGTTTTTCGGTCAGTCAATTTTGAAGAAGTCCTTAAACGGCTCAAAGGGAAAAAGCGTTTGACCATAGGCAATCACGATAGCTCATGGATGACAAAGGCCGATATTTTGAGATATTTTGAAAGCATTGACAAATTCCTTGAAACCACCGACGGGCAGCACTCCCTTACCTTGTGCCACTATCCAATGGTCACATGGAAGCACGCCCAAAGGTCATATATGATCCACGGACATATCCATAATGATGCGAGGGCGGATTACTGGCCACTGCTGACGGCTCGAGACAATTTCTGAAAGATGACTTTCTGCTGATCTCTTACCATGATCCGATCCGGGAAGTGTCGGAAAGCAAATGGTTTTGGGAGAGATATACAGGCTTTGAGATCACCATAAGCAGAAACGAAATCCTGTGGCTTTTGAAAGCTGCAAGGAAGTATTCAGGAATCGACATTTCTGAAATTGCCGGACAGATTCAGGGAAAGGCCGATATGCTTCCCCAAAAGCATCCGGATGAGTTCAAAGATTATTAATTTGAATATCAATAAATTATGACCTCTCAACGGAGGTTACAGTGTTTTAATAAAATCCTCCAAAAGCCTTGAAAATAAAGGATTTATCGCAATGTGTCTGCCTTATCTCTTTATACGGTTACACACAAGTTTACTCTTTCCCTCATTGCTCATAAGGGCAAATACAAGGGCAAGAAAATCTCATAACAAGATATAACAAAGTGTGGCAATCGGAGAACTGTGATGTATGTGCGAATATATTATAACGGAGGATTTTTCAATGGACAAGTACATTTACGATGATAAAAATGGTCTGTGGTATGAACTGCAAGGAGATTATTATATCCCATGTCTTATCTTACCAGCCGAAAAAGAACAGCCTATTGGTTTGTGGGGACAGCGGCACTTGCGGTATTTGAAAGAATATCGCAGAAATACATACACAATGCTACTTACAAGCGGCAGACTGAACACTTTTACCTTGCCGATATAGATAAACAAGCACAGGAGCGTATGGAAAGGCTTACAGCGCAGATGAAACGGGCGCAGAGGATAAATAACATACAAGCGTGTGCAAAGGAAATTGTAGAAAAGGAAATTATCTTTGCATAAGTTAAAAAGGCGGCAGGGAGAACTCTCTGCCGCTATTCATATTAAGAACTCAGAACGGATTTTTGACCAGTTGTGTTTTGAAATCAACCAACTATCGCAAATTCATTGAAACTATTATCTGCTTTACTTATAATGACATTGTAAGGAAAAAGAAAGAGGTGATTATCATGCAGGTCGAAATTAAAATTGACAGTTCACATATCGACCCCAAAGTAATCATACTGACTGCTTCAATGACAGAAGATGTGAGCAACATTGTAAAAAAACTTTCAGAAGATGCCTCACAAATAATTTCTGGTCATAAAGATGAAAAAATTGAAATATTGGAACAGACAGATTTGATTCGTATTTATGCAAATTCTGGAAAAGTTTTTGCAGTTACTAACAAAGGGGAATATATTCTTCGACTTAGGTTATATGAGATAGAAAATCGATTACCCTCTAATCAATTCATTCGTATATCAAATTCGGAAATTATTAACTTAAAAAAAGTCAATAATTTTGACTTGAGTTTTACAGGTACAATTTGCGTTAAATTATCAAATGGAATAACAACATATGTATCCAGACGCTATGTTCCAAAACTAAAAAAGATATTAGGAATATGAGGTGAATATTATGAAAAAGAAAATTATTAAGCGTAGTCTTTTAGGTTTTCCACTTGGAATTACAATGGGCTATTTAATTACAATCTTGATTTCTCTTGGTTGGGCAAATGGATATTACTCGCCTTGTGTACCCGAACTCATATCAATTATGGGAAATGAAATCAATGCTGTCATTTTGCAAACAGTTCTTTGCGGAATATTAGGTACAGGGTTTGCGGCAAGTTCCGTAATATGGGAAATGGATAGTTGGAGCATTGTAAAGCAGACAGGAATTTACTTTTCAATTATTTCAGTAATAATGTTACCAATCGCTTATTTTGCATATTGGATGGAACATAGTGTAGTTGGATTTTTAATTTATTTTGGGATTTTCGCTTTAATTTTTGTAGTTATATGGATAATACAGTTTGGTATAGGCAGGTATAATGTAAAAAAAATGAATGAGAAATTGTTTCAAACAAGGGATAATAGAAATGAGTAAGCAACAATGGATATATTGCCCTATCTGCGGCAATAAAACTCGCATAGTGATACGGGAAGATGCAGAATTAAGAAACTTTCCTCTATACTGCCCGAAGTGCAAAAAGGAAACAATCATCAATGCTCAGGATATGAAAGTCACGCTTGCAGAACACAAATAAGATTTTTATGTATGCCGCCGCATGGGTGATACCATAGCGGCGGTTTTTCGTGCCTATCGGCTGTCTCTGTCAAAGGATTTCTTTCTCTGTCTCGGCTGGTTTCGCTCTCTGCCCTCTGCTTGAAGCTGGCGCAGGCGTTTCAGTACGCTCTTCCGTTCAGGCGGCTTTGCCTGCTCTTTTCCTGCGGGTTTCTGTTTTTCCTGACTTGTCGCTCCCATGCGGCAAGGTCACGGTTGTACTGCTCCACAACCGCCTCCGCCTTGCGGTAGGTTGCCATGAACGCCTACACATCGGGATAACCGTTCTCTTTCAGAACATCGGGCAGTTTATCCAGCTTTTCAGCGATTTCCTGTTCTTGTCCGCTGTATCTGCTCTGTGAGCGCCTTGCGCTCTGATTTTACAAAAAAATCGGAGCAAGCGATATAATAAAGCTTGCTCCGACGTGGCGGAGATGGAGAGATTTGAACTCTCGCGCCGGGAATCCCCGGCCTACCGCATTTCGAGTGCGGACCCTTCAGCCACTTGGGTACATCTCCAAATAAAACCTGCTTTTCTTATTTTATTATAAAGCAAGCAATGCTTATTTTACTTGTTCCCACATAGAAAGTCAAGTACAAGTCACAACGTTTTTTCAGGCGGCATAGAATAAAAAAGCAAAGCAATAACCGTAAAGGCAGGTGGATTTTTTGGCGCTGGATACTAGGGAGCTTTTTGCAAGACTGATCAAATGCGAAGCCGGCGGTGAAGGCGACGATGGAATGGCATCTGTCGCTACGGTTATCATGAACCGCGCTACAGTTCCATACGGCGAATTTGCACGGGTCAGCCAGGGTGGAGACGTCAGGGCCATTATAGAACAGGCAAGACAGTTTGTTTGTATGCAAACGACGGTAGGCGGCGAGTATAATCCGCAAAATGTTTACAATATCGTACCGGACGAAATACAATACCAGATTGTTGATTGGGTGCTTGCGGGGAATTTTTTCGGTCCGGTTGGAAACTCTTTATTTTTCTTTAATCCATATAGCGACACATGTCCGCAATATTTCCCGCCAAACGGTACGGGAATTTTTTACACAAGGGTTGGCGCGCATTGCTTTTATGCGCCAACTGAAAAATACGAAAGTACTTAAAAACCTATCACTGCCATTTTAAAGAAAATCAGGGGGTAATACTATGGATAACAATTCAATTGACCTTGGACAGATTTACGGATTTAACAACTGTCCCGAGGGCGGCTGTGTACCAACCGGAAATATTATACCAAACATTCCGTCGCTTGAGCAAATTGCGGCTTATAACCAGGCGCAGGCACAATTGCGGCAGAGAGAGCCGGAGGAAGAAGTGCTGGAACTGGAAAGAACGCTTAGAGAGGCACAGCAGCTGGGGGTGGGGTACCCTGCAACAGGCTCTACGAGGCCTGTACAAGGAGAGCCTATAGGCGCATCTCCCGCTACAGGCATGCAAAGCACCATGTCTGGGACGACGGCCGGCATGGCCACAACACAGGCAAACGAATACAGCATGATCCGAGAATATTCGCAGCCCTTTCCGGTAACAGGGGAAAGCATCCAATACTTAAACGGCTTTATGCGTACGCAGATCGGCCGCAGAATCGAAATCCAAATGTTGGTCGGTTCCGATACACTCGTAACAAAAGAAGGATTTCTGCTCGGTGTAGGGGCAAATTATATTTTAATCAATGAAACAAACTCCAACGATCTGACAACCTGTGATTTTTACAATATAAAATTTGTCCGCTATTTCTATTAATCAACCCCATAAAACGCCGGCAATAAGGGCGTTGGAAAGCAAAAACCCCTTTTGCGACAAACGTATGCCTTTTTGGTCGCATGTTAACAAATTTTCCTTTGCGTATTTTTGGGCATTTTTTATGTAGTGGGAGGGGAAAGGCTTTTTATATTTTTGTTCAAACTCCTGGAAAACAAGCCCTTCTCTTAACCGCAGGGCAAGCATCATATATTCTTCCTCCCCGCCGCCCGGGCCGTCGTCGACGATCCTGTTTTCATAAAAGGCGGAAAAGCTTTGCGGCGTATAAAAGCGTCGACCATTGATAAACGAATGTGCGGAAGGTCCTAACCCTAAATATTCCCCGCAGCGCCAGTAATTTAAATTATGGCGGCTTTCCATTTTGGGTTTTGAAAAATTTGAAATTTCATACTGCGTAAATCCCATTTGTTCCAAATACGTACACATAAATAAATAAAGCTCGGCTTGCTCCTCTTCATCCGGCAGGTCGAGCTGCGCTTTCTGGTAAAAATAGGGCGTACCTTTTTCAATTTTTAAAATATAGCAAGATATATGCTGTGCACCGCTTGCAATACAAAAATCCATCGAAGCCTGCAGCGTCTCTTTGGTTTGGCCTGGAACACCAAGCATAAGATCCATGGAAAGATTCGTAATCCCCGCACGGCAAGCGTCCTGTGCGGTCTGTTTTGCATCCTGCGCGGTATGCTTTCTGCCTAAAACGGCAAGCTCTTGTGTATTTGCCGACTGTACACCCAGAGAAATCCGGTTAACGCCCGCATGGCGTAACGCTGAAAAATCCAGATGGTGTGCAGAGGTTGGGTTTACCTCTACAGTAATTTCTGGCTGCTGTATCAAAAAGTGCCGTCTTGCTGAAAAAATAATCTCCAAAAGCCGGTCGGTTCCCAGTGCGCTGGGCGTTCCTCCGCCAAAATAAAGCGTTTGCACAACCTTATGGTCGCCTTTGGCCTTTTCAGCAATCTGTTTACACATGTGCGCAGTATATTTGTCAGCCGTTTGCGCAGAAAAATTTACAGAATAAAAATCACAGTAAGGGCATTTGCCCTGGCAGAAAGGAATATGGATATACAGTCCAAACGGTTGCATCGTTTCAACATCTCCATAAAAATAGTGAAAGAAAGGTGAAGGAGCAGAAACGTTGGTTTCTGCTCCTTCAATTTGGAAGGTATATGAAAAAAAGGAAAAAGCACATATAATATCTTAAATTTAGAATAGTAGCTTTTTCCAAAAAAGTCAATACCTTTTCTTACAATATAATTTTACATATTTTTTACATACCTGTAAACGGAGAATTGACAAGAAAAGGTGAAAAATAGTAAAATAGAAAACCGGAAATTGCAACGGTTGTTTTTTACATTGCACAGGAGGAATGCATTTTGCCCGATTATAAGGATCAAATAGAAAAGCGAAGGACTTTTGCCATTATATCCCACCCGGATGCCGGTAAAACCACTTTAACGGAAAAACTTTTGCTATATGGTGGGGCAATCAATCTTGCTGGTTCCGTTAAGGGCAAAAAAACAGCAAGGCACGCAGTCTCAGACTGGATGGAGATCGAAAAGCAAAGGGGAATATCTGTAACCTCTTCTGTTTTACAATTTGCGTATGGAGGATATTGCATTAATATTCTGGACACACCGGGCCATCAGGATTTTTCAGAAGATACGTACCGTACACTGATGGCCGCCGACAGCGCCGTTATGGTCATAGACGCTTCAAAAGGGGTAGAGGCGCAGACAATTAAATTGTTCAAAGTCTGCCTGCTGCGCAATATCCCGATTATTACGTTTATAAATAAGATGGACCGCGAGGCAAAAAGCCCGTTTGATCTGCTTGAAGACATTGAAAATGTTTTAGGGATCCGCACATATCCCGTAAACTGGCCGATTGGCTGTGGAAAAGAATTTAAAGGTGTGTACGACAGAAAGCGTAAAAAGGTTTTGGCCTTTACCGCAAATAACGGGCAAAAAGAAGTGGAGGCAACTGCAATAAGCCTTTCCGACCCCATTTTAACAGATACAATTGGTCAAACGTTCCGTGACCAGCTTTCTGAGGAGATAGAACTGCTGGACATTGCAGGAGACGCATTTGACCTTGCGGATGTACGCAGCGGGAAGCTGACCCCCGTTTTTTTTGGGTCGGCTCTTACAAATTTTGGCGTAGAACCGTTTTTAGAAGAATTTTTGCAGCTTACAACACCACCTTTGCCGCGGCAGACACAAAACGGCGAGATTTCACCGTTTTGCGGCAGCTTTTCCGCGTTTGTTTTTAAAATACAGGCAAATATGAACAAGGCGCATCGCGACCGGATTGCCTTTATGCGCATCTGCTCGGGAAAATTCGAAAAAAATATGGAAGTATATCATGTACAGGGGCAAAAAAAGCTCCGCCTTTCCCAGCCGCAGCAGATTATGGCACAGGAAAGGGAAATCATTGACCAGGCCTACGCAGGGGATATCATCGGCGTGTTTGATCCCGGTATTTTTTCGATCGGCGACACTCTGTGCGCGCCGGATAAAAAGTTTTGCTTTAAAGGGATCCCCACATTTGCGCCTGAGCATTTTTCACTTGTCCGCCAAAAAGATACCATGAAGCGCAAGCAATTTATAAAAGGGATCAATCAAATCGCCCAGGAGGGTGCTATTCAGATTTTCCAGGATATCGGCGCAGGCATGGAAGAAGTAATTGTCGGCGTAGTGGGAACCTTACAGTTTGAAGTGTTAGAATACCGCCTGAAAAACGAATACAATGTAGATATCCTCATGAGCGGCCTGCCATATCAGTATATCCGCTGGATCGGAAATGAAGAGATAGAACCCGAAAAGCTGGATCTGTCCTCAGATACAAAAAGAATACAGGATCTTAAAGGAAACTATCTTTTGCTTTTTACCAGTGAATGGACCATCCAATGGGCGCTTGAGCACAATAAAGGATTAATTTTAGAAGAATTTGGAAAATAGGACTATATGCTTTAACCTTTGTTGTCCTCAATATATTTTACACTGAAAACGATGTTTAAAAACCATCGTTTTCAGTGTGTTTTTTTTAATAAGTTGTAATATTAAAAATTTTATGCTATATTATAAAATGGACGTTTCAAAAATTTTCCTCTTTTCTATATTGTTTTAAGGGACTTGCACGAACGGCACCTTCTCCGAATAAAATAAACCAAGTGTTATTTTATCAAGGGGGAGGAACCATGTTTTTTGAGCTTTTTGGAATCCTTGGCAATTTGTTGCTTGTTTTTATCCTGCATGTTACAGGTAACGGCGCTTTTCCAAGGCCTTTGTCACCGCAGGAAGAAAAAGAATACCTGCTGTTGTCCAGACAAGGGGATAAAAATGCGCGGAACAAGCTGGTAGAACATAACTTACGCCTCGTCGCGCATATCATCAAAAAATATTACGCCAATATTAACGACCAGGACGACCTTGTTTCTATCGGAACCATCGGCTTGATCAAAGCAATTAACACATTTGATCCAAGTAAAAATATCAAGCTTTCCAGCTATGCTTCACGCTGCATTGAAAATGAAATTTTAATGTTTTTCAGAAACAACAAAAAATCGGCGCAGGATATTTCTTTAAATGAAGCGATCGATACTGACAAAGACGGCAATCCGTTGACTTTAATGGACGTTATGTCTGTTGAGGATAATATTATTGAAACTCTGGCCTTAAAAATTAACAGTGAAAAACTCAAGCAATATTTAAAAGAGGTTTTAAGCCCCCGTGAACAGACGGTTATCCTTTTGCGGTATGGTTTGGGCGGCAGTGCGCCGCTTACCCAACGTGAGGTAGCAAAAAAGCTTGGGATTTCACGTTCTTATGTCTCGCGGATCGAAAAAAGAGCGTTACAGCTTTTAAGAAAACGGTTTGATAAAGCAGAAAGATATATATAATTTTTACATAGCTTATAAAAATATGGGGAGGTGTGCACCATCATTACAATTAAGGATGTTGCAAAAGCGGCAAATGTTTCTGTGGCGACCATTTCAAGAACGCTCAACAATGATAAAAATGTTTCAGAAAAAACCAGAAAACATGTGTTTGAGGTGATCGAGGCTCTGGGATATACGCCCAATGTCCTGGGGAGAAATCTGCGGGTGAGCAAAACCAATCGGATTTTAACGCTGATTCCCGATCTATCCAACGCTTTTTACAGCGAAGTCATCCGCGGGATTGATGACTTTGCGGAAAAATATGGCTATATGACAATGATTTCAACAACCAGAGGCACCTTGGAACTCGAAGAGAAATATATTGCCCAGCTATTTAACAAAAATTTTGATGGGATTATTTTAACCAGTTCTGAACAAACCGCTGAAGACCTTTCTAATAATGCAAAAAAAGCCCCGATCGTTATGTGCTGTGAATACAAATATGAAACAGATATTTCCGCCGTGCTTGTTGATAACAGAAAAGCGGAGTACGATGCTGTAACTACGCTGATAGAAAAAGGCCACCGGAAGATTGCGCTGGTCACAAATGCAATTTCCTATTCGGCAAACGAACGTACCAAAGGGTATATAGATGCACTGCAGGATCACAATATTCCTGTTCGCGAAGAATATATCATTTATGGCGGCTACCGTTATCACGATGGATTAGAAGCCGCAAGCAGGCTTTTACATATGCAGGAACGGCCAACCGCTATTTTATCTATTTCTGACATTTTAGGAATTGCAATTAACAACTACATTGTCAGTCTGGGGATGACGCCAGGTGTTGACATTGATGTTTTTGGCTTTGATAATACTACATTTTCAAATGTTTCAACACCGCCAATTAATTCTATTTCACAACCAGCGTATGAAATTGGCCGTGCTGCAATGGAAATTTTACTGAAAAAGATCCGAAAGATCGACAGTAAAAACGAAGTGATTATGAAGCCGCATATTATTATTGACAAAAATACGCATACCGTTCAATAGAAACCGCCCGGAACAATGTTCCGGGCGGCGTTTTGTTTTATTACAGAAAAATTTTTCCTATACTCGAAATCAAAAAGCAAAAAGAAAGACCCGTGACGGTTGGCAATAAAAAAGCAAGAGCGGTCCATTTCAGGCTTTTTGTTTCTTTATAAATGGTAATACAGGTGGTGGAGCAGGGGAAATGAAAAAGGTAAAAAATCATCACGCATATAGCTGTTATTATCGTCCAGCCTTGGTTTATAAGCAGCGTATGAAGCTGCTCCAGGCTTTGCATTTCTACTAAGCTGCCTGTAGACATATAAGCCATCAGCATAATAGGAATTACAATTTCATTGGCAGGAAATCCAAGAATAAACGCCATAAGAATTACGCCGTCCAGGCCAAAAAAGCCGGCAAACGGATCCAGGAAATCTGTACAATATTGCAGTAAACTGCTGTCGTTGACCGTAATGTTGGCAAGCAGCCAAATAATCAGCCCGGCAGGCAGCGCAACAACAACTGCGCGCCCAAGAACAAACAGGGTTCTGTCAAAAATAGAACGGACAATCACCTTTAAAATCTGCGGCCTTCTGTACGGCGGCAGCTCCAGTGCAAAAGAGGAGGGCATCCCCTTTAACACAGTTTTCGATAAAAGCCTGGACATTAAAAGCGTCATACATATGCCGAGCAAAATAAGTCCCAACAGTATAAGGGCACTTAGAAGCGTTTGAAACGGCAGCGCAACAGCTCCGGCAAAAAACATGGTGATGATTGCAATTAACGCAGGGAAAGCACAACCAAACAAAAACCGCTAAAAGGCCGCTCACCGTACATGATGCAGCTTTTTTTGTACCTGGACCCATATTTCCCCGGGCAAGAGCGGTTCGTGTTTTCCAATCGCTAAAATCCAGCGACTTTTATCGTTGCGTGTTTTACAGGCATTTCTATAGTTTCTGCGATTGTAAGGCAGCAGTCCGGCGGTTGAACGGCATTCTGCTTCTGTAAAAGATAAAGAGCTGCCCGCCTGATAAAAATAGTTCCATGCGCTTTGATCTGCAGCGCAATATACGGGGTTTGTAACGATATTGCGCACACTGTGCAGGGTAAAAGGGCGATTTTGTGCCGTAAGAATCCCCTGCTCGTTCAAGCGGTCGCTTGCCTGTTGCAGCGTATGCACACTAAGGTAGGTGCGAAAAACCTCTAACACGGCTTTGGCTTGTTCCGGCTCCTTTTTCAGATTGCAACAGTTTTTTGCGGCTCCGTCGGTCATATATATACGGCTTCTGTAGGCCTTATAGCCATAAGGCGGAGTTCCGCCCAACCATACGCCCTGTTTTGCAAGCATAAGCATATTGTCCGTTACTCTTTGTGCGATCGTTTCCCGTTCCAGCTGTGAAAAAACGGATGCAATATACATCATTGCCCTGCCCATTGGGGTGGTGGTATCAAATTGCTCTTTAATACAAATAAATGCCACCCCTTTTTTCTCAAGCGTTTCCAACAAAGTGGAAAAATCACTGACGCTTCTGCTGACCCTGTCCAATCGATAGCAGATCAAAACTTTAAATTTTTGCATGCCGGCATCCCGCAGCATTGCTTGAAACTGCGGTCGATCCAGATTCTTTCCGGAAAATCCGTCGTCTTTATAAATACAAAAAGTTATTTCATCCGCATTTTTCAGATGCTCCTGCGCATATGCCTTGCATAAAGCAATCTGATTTTCCACGGAATTGCCGCGGTCGCTATATTTTGACTTCCTTGCATACACGGCAACTGTCAAATCTATCACCCTTACTTAATTATAAAAATGGTAAAAAAGGCGCATTTATTTCTTGCCTTATTGCAAATAAGCAGTAAATGCAGTATACTAATACATGTTGTATTTTTTTGTTTTTTTTACTTTAAAAAGGAAAGGGTTGCGTTTAAATGCTTGTAAAAACAGCGGAAAGTCCGTTGCTGAAAGGGACACAGCGGCATAAAAAACTTCTGCTTTTTTTTGCTGCGCCTTTGCTTGTGCTTGTAATGCTGACCATTCTATATATCATTGAGGGAATTTGGCCTTTTGGGGATTCCAATATTTCCTATGCTGATATGGCACAGGCCTATGTTCCAAGGTATTATCATCTTTTTGATGCAATGAATGGGGATAAATCCATTTTTTTTGACTGGTATACCGGAACAGGGATTAATATGAGCGGTAATTTTTCCACTTTTTTCAGTCCGCTGAACCTCCTTTTTTATTTTTTCCCAAGAGAATATATCCTGGAATCGATGTCTATTTTTCTTATGATTCGTATGGCTTTGATGTCGTTTACCGCGTTTTATTTTATGTATAAGGTCTTCCCTGGACTGGATAACTTCTTTAAAATTACCTTTGGCGTAATGTACGCTTTCTGCGGTTATGTTCTGCAGTATTACACCAATATTATGTGGCTGGATACAGCGGCGTTGTTTCCTATCCTGATTCTAACCTTACTGATGCTATTGAACGAACAAAAGCTGATTCCGTACATTTGCGCGCTTACTTTTGGACTTATACTCAGCTTTTATCTTTCCTTTATGTCTATTTTGTTTATTCTGTTTGCTTCGGGCCTGTATATTTTGCTTTTGCTCCCTAAAGAAAAAAGAAAAAAGAGCATCTTCTATCTGGGAACAGGGACGGTTACTTCCCTGCTGCTCGCAGCCGGGCTGCTTTTACCGCAATTTTTACAAATGTCGTCTTCAGCAAGGACTTCCAGCAGCAATGGCTATTTTGATATTATCAGTATCACGCTTGATTTTACCCAGCCTGCGCAAATTAACAAGTTGTTAATGCTGCTTGGTGCCGAACTGCTGCTTGTATTGCTGGTAAAGCTTGTATGTAAAATAAAAGAGGATAAAAACGGCGTGCTTTTTTTCCTGGCATTGGTCGTTATGATGATCATTCCCATATTTTTTGAGGGCGTCAATTTGCTTTGGCATACCGGTTCGTATGCCGATTTCCCATTGCGCTTTGGTTACATTATTACCTTTGTTTTGCTGTGGGCGGCGGGATATTATCTAACGTATGGGAAGAAACGCGGGCAGATGTTTACAACGCCTGCGCAAACACCTGTATTTGCCGCATCAGTACCTGAACCCTCTGTGGCAAAGACCGTGGAACAAAGTAAGGAAAACGCGGCGCAACCGAAAAGCAAGCAAGCGAAAAAGGAAACGCATTCACTAAAAGTGCGTTTAAATCACTTGTTTACACAGAAAAATATCATTGTTGCAGAAAAACTTTTTTTCTGTGCCGCCTTGATTGGTGTTTCTATCCCTCTGTTGGTCAAAATTTCAAAAATTTTTGATCAATACGGTTTTTATTCCCTGACGCGTGATGATAACACCCTATATCAGCTTGTTATTATGGTTGCTATCATTTATATCATTGTGTTTGCGCTTGCATTGTCTTTGGCGGTAAAGCAGGTGCGCAATACAGTGATATCCGTAGCCTTGCTTTTGCCTGTTTTTTTCTATTCCACCGGTCTGATTGGCGTACAATATAAAGCTTATCCGGAACACGACGATCAATATATTGCAAGAACGTTGCAGGTGCAAAACGCGCTTTCACAGGATTCACACAGCGTGCTGGAGCGCATTAAAAACGCAGACGTGCAGTTAAATACAAATTATCCGCTGATTCTGGAGCGTTCTGCTATTTCCAATTGGACGCATATGATCCCCAAATCCCTGCAAACATCGCTTTCCAATATGGGGTACAGTACTATTTTTACGCGAACGCTCGACTCCGGCGGCAGCGTGTTTACCGACGCGCTTCTTGGCATTACCAATACGTTGACGCTCAACACGGCCGACAGCAATCTTTACCGCTTTAATCAGAAAGCGGGGGATTTTAATTATTATGACAACATATATACGCTGCCGTTTGGGATTACTGCGGATGAAACCATATTAAACAATCTATCGTATGACGTTTGTGCTTCACAAAACGCATTATACCAAAGTATTACCGGTACAGAAGACGAAATTCTGCACAAGCTGCAACGCACGGCCTCTTCCGATCAAAGCAAAATTATTTCAACTACAGCCACAGGTGGAAGTGGGTATTCCTATCAGATCCAAATTACAGGTAAGGAAGTCCTGTATTTTTGGAGTGCTTCTACCAACCTAAACATTTATGTAAACGGGCAGGCAGTAAAAATTCCCACCTATAGCATGCCTGATAATTTAAAATACAAAGCAAATTTTAACAATAAATTGATTGCGCTGGGCACCTTTGAAAACGAATCTATAAGCGTAACCGTTACAGGTAACAGCCAGCTTTCAAACGATTCGATAAATTTTGCGACCCTTTCTCTGGAAAAGATGGACGCACTTACAGAGCTTTTTTCCGGCTATACTTCCCAGCCCGTTGCAGGCGATGCGAGCCTTTCCATGACAATCAAAGCAGACTCCTCTGATAAATATGCGTTTATCCCTATTTGCTATGACAAGGGATGGAGCTGCACGGTAAACGGAGAAGAAATACAAATTGAAAAAGCCGCCGGCAGCTTTATGGCAGTTCCTTTACAAAACGGCGTCAATCAGATTGAGATGCATTTTGTCCCGGGTGGTCTCATACCGGGTGTGATCATTAGCGGCGTAACACTGTTGTGTGCCGCCGGGCTCATTTGGCTGTGTAAAGCGCGTAAGCGGCCCATTACTGTTCCCGCACCCGTGCTTACCATTGCAGAATACGTATTTTTTGCTGTGCTTGCGGGCGCTGTATTGCTGATGTATGTGATGCCCATTCTATATAGCGTTTATCAAACGTTTTATAAAGGGTAAAAAAGGGGAGAGGCACGCGGTTTTGGTTGCGGCAAACGTCCGTTACATGGGACAAAGCTGTTCGTTAATACCGCAATGCATCTTTCCCTGGGGGAATCAATGATCCGGCAGCCCATTACGCCGCATGCGTTGCATCCAAAGCCCATACACATGGTCAGTTGCTGTGCGTATATCTTGGGTTCAAATACCGTCTTGGCTGTTTTCGGTATACGGTGTTCCTGCAAATTTAAAATAAATAGAAATACGTTGGTGTTTTACTTTCCCTCTTTCCGTTTTTTCATAATATCCCTGACCAATCTCAATTCTTTCAATCAATCGAAACAACAAAGCCTGGTCCAGCTCACGGATATGCGCAAAACCGTCTACCCATCTTTTAAAATCTATATATGCATCCTTTTTTCGGCTGTCACACAAGGCAGAAAATCTCTTTCTTGCATCAGCAAAATCTCGACTGTCTTTTTCATATTTTGCTAGGAGCTTATGAAAACGTTCCTTGTTAATTTCCTGATGCAAGCGATCCTCATATAATTGTGCAATCAACCTGTCTGTCTCTTCTAGTTTTACGGTCAGATGGTCTATTTCCTGCCTGTAGATTCTTTCTTGCCTGTCTGCTTTTCTTTCTTTCTGAAGCGCTAAAGATAAATACGATTTATCTTCGGCAGACAGTTTCAGCTGCTTTTGTATGGCTCTTAGAACAATATGGTATAGAACCGTATAATCTATAAAATGATTTGTACAGACGGACGCGCCGTGTGCTTTGTATGCACCGCAGGCAAGGCAGCCGAAAGAATTTTTTTTCTTACAACCTACTGCAGACATTGACTTTCCGCAATCCGCACACTTTACAAGACCGGAAAAAATATTTTTAAATCCTTTATTTTTGTGGCAGGTTCTGCTTTTGGAATATTGTTGGACAAGTGCAAATATTTCCCGGCTGACAATGGGTTCATGCGTATGTTCTACAATAATCCATTCCTCCTTAGGATTGCTGACGACAGCCTTGCTTTTGAACGAAATTTTGCTTGTTTTCTTTTGTGCGGTATCGCCGCAATAAACAACATTTTTCAGTAATTTGGATATAGTGGAAGAAGTCCAGATTTTATGGGTACAGTTGTTGTAATTTTCTATTTGCAGATTGTATTTTTGACAGCGGTACACAATAGGGCAAAGGACCCCTTTTGCATTTAGATGCATTGCAATATCCGTAGGCCGGCAGCCATGGGAAGCCATATGAAAAATTTCTTTTACTGTACAGGCCGCTTTACTGTCTATTACAAGGTGATTTTTATTTTTGGGATCTTTTTGATAACCATAAGGAGCAAAATTGCCTATATAACAGCCGTCTTTCATTTTTGCAAGAAAAGAAGAACGTATTTTTTTAGAAATGTCTCTTGCATACATTTCGTTTATGACATTTTTAAAAGGAGCCATATCGCTATACGGATTTTCAGAATCATAACCGTCGTTAATCGCTATGTAACGCACACTTTTGGAAGGAAAATATATCTCGGTATATTCTCCTGCTGTAATATAGTTTCTTCCAAGCCGTGAAAGATCTTTTGTAAGGACGAGATTAATTTTTTTATTTTCAATATCCTGTATCATTCTTTTAAAGGCGGGGCGATCAAAAGTGGTTCCGCTAAATCCATCATCGATATATTCGTCATAAACAATAAATGCATTTTCCTTTGCATAGGATAAAAGCATTTTTCTTTGCGTCGTAATACTGGAACTTTCTGTGCTGCCATCCTCTCGCGACAGCCGCATATACAGTCCGGCCATATATGTTTTTTTTCTGTTTTGCACGGTATCTCTCCTTTTAATCCCAAAATATAAAACGATTCTTACCACTGATAAAAAAGTATATATAGATTTTATTTTTTATAAAAATAAAATTGGAAAAATATGTATTGAAATATATACGCTGTTATGATATAATGACACGGATTATTTAAATGGATGAGGTTGTATATGAAAAATTTTCTTTATAGAATTTTATGCGGCTTTTGCTTAGGCATCAGTGTTTTTGCCCCCGGAATCAGCGGAAGTGTTATGGCAATTATTTTAGGTATTTATAATAAAATTATTGATATAACATCAAATCCGCTTAAAAACCTGAAAAATAATATTAAATTTCTTTTTCCCATGGGCATTGGTGCAGCAATAAGCTTGGTGCTTTTTATACTTGTATTCAGTTATCTGTTTGAAACATACGAAAAAGCTACGTATTTTCTTTTTATAGGCCTCATTGCAGGAAACCTGCCAATGATATATAAGGAAGCGAGCAAAAATAAATTTAAGTGGAATTATCTGGTAGGCGCCCTGCTTGCTTTTGCCTTTGCCTTTGTAATGGGATTTTTAAGCAAAAATGTAACGGAGCTGCAAAACGACGCAGGGCAGTACAATTTGCTGTACCTTGGATTGTGTGGTGCGCTTGCAGGGTTTGCAAGCCTGATTCCAGGCATGAGCATATCCATGATTCTTATTGTAATGGGCGTATACAGCTATCTTATAGACGCCGCAAAATCCATTGACATTGCGGTCATTGCGGTTGTGGGGATATGTTTTGTGATTGCCATGATCTTATCATCACGTCTTATAAAATTTATTTTTAACAGATTCAGCGGACCGGCGCATTATATGGTCCTGGGCTTTTTAGTAGGTTCCATAGGCGGAATCGCCTGTATTATACCGTCTTCTGGTTCCAATTTAATTGGTATTTTAATGCTTATTATAGGATTGGCTATTTCCCTTCTATTTGTCTATTTGGGCAAAAAAGTAAACATAGAAGAATTTGACTCATAAATTCCAAATGCAAAAGCAACTGTTACTTGTAAAACACTTGTAACAGTTGCTTTTTTCATTTTAAACAGAATTTTCACCAAAAGGGTATTCCATTTGCGAAAGCATATATTCTTTTAAAATTTCAAGAAGGGACGTATTGGTATCGACAAAATAAATTTCAATCCTATATGCATCCTCTGTTTTAAACTTCTGGTTATCAGCAAGGTTATTCATACTCCATCACCTATAGATTTATATGAAAAGCCTGCGTGATTCTTGCTTGAGTCATCTATATTACCAAACATTTTTAGCTTGTACTTCATTCATCTTTCATGTTAGAAAGTCCCACTTGGATCCAAACGCTATGCTTTGTACTTGTTTTATGCTATACTGCGGGCAACCACACTCATGCTTAGTGCCTGTTTGCCGTGCGCGTTTGCTTTTTTAAAAAATTTATCCATATTAAAGGCGACGCGTGGTAAATACCCAACGTCCTCGAGCAATGTAAACAAAGGAAAGAAAATAGCCATGGGTGGAAGCATAACCGAAACAACCCACGCGCCTGTTCGAAAGATGCCGTCTAACAGCATGTGGATCAGCCATACAGGCGCGTTTATAAATTCCATAAACACACGCAGCTGTTCTTCTAAAAAGCCAAAGAAGCTGGACAAAAGTTCAGAAGGGTAATTTGCCCCCGCAATGGTAATCCAGAAAATAATCCCAAGCAACAAAAGCATGATCGGGATCCCAAAAGCCTTTGACGTTAAAATTTTATCAATTTTTCTATCTGTGCTGTTATAGCATGGATTATGCAACGTTACGCATGCCTTATAGATTTCTTCGCTTTTTTTGACAAGACCTGTAACAATATAGTCCTTTACGGCCTCGCTATGTATTCCCTCTTTTTGCAGCCATTCCTTGCTTTTTATAACCTCTTTTTGCAGGGGCTGTTGATCTTTTATTTTATAAAATTTTAACATTTCTTTCTGAAAATCTGCATCCGCATCCAGCAGATGCAACGCAAAAAAGCGGCGCTGTAAAGGATCTTTTATTGAATCAGGCATAACCGCTTCAAGCTGCGATACGGCATTTTCTATTTTTTCATGATAAGCAACCTTTATCTGAAATGTTTTTCTTTTGTCGTAAACAACACTATGCACAGCTTCACAGAGCTGCGCAAGCCCTTTTTTACTGCGGGCGCTTGTTCCTACAACCGGTACGCCCAGAAGTAAAGCAATTTCGTCCAGGTCAATTTGTATTTTTTTCTTTTTTGCTTCATCCAGCAAATTTACACAGACCACTACGTTTTTTGTCACTTCTAAAATTTGCAGCGTAAGATTCAGGTTGCGTTCTAAGCAAGTGGCATCCACTACCACAATGACCGCATCGGGCTTTTTAAAACAAATAAAATCGCGTGCAACTTTTTCTTCTACCGAGCTGGACATAAGCGAATACGTTCCCGGTAAATCCACCAGAGTATATTGCGTTTTTTCGTAAAAATAGCTTCCAAAGGCATTGCTTACCGTTTTGCCTGTCCAGTTGCCCGTATGCTGGTTCATTCCCGTTAGTCCATTAAAGACCGTGCTTTTTCCCACGTTTGGGTTTCCCGCCAGGGCAATGATTTTTTGATCAGCGCTTCCCATGACTGAATACCTCCTACAAAAAAAGCAGATGACCGTTCAAGCAGCCATCTGCTTTTTAGATTATTCGCTGTATCGTACAAGTATTTTGCTTGCATCTTCGTCACGCAAGGCAATTACTGCTCCTCTTATATAATATGCAATCGGATCCCCACTGGGGCTTTTTTGTAAAGCCTCCACATTTGTGCCTTGTACAAGCCCCAAATCAAGCATTCGCCTTCGTTGCTTACCGTTGGAAAGCAGAGCGGCGACCTTACACCGTTTTCCCACCGGTAAGCTGTTTAATGAAAAAGTATCGGTATGCATTTTCTATATCTTCTCCGTTCATTCGGGTTTTCCCGGTATTGCGGCACGGTTATGCCTTTCCTGATTCTTGGTTTTTCTCTTTATTACAATATGCGTTTTTAAAAAACTTTGTTACAATACCAAAAGGCGGGCGGAAAATCTTCCGCCCGCTTTTTGGTATTACTGCATGGAACTGTTTGTTCCATGCTGGTTGCCTATAATATTTTTATAGCATCGCTCCAGGTCTTCTCTGCAGGAAACCTTCATATTGCTCTGCATAATTTGCTCCTGTATCATTACAGGCAGGGAATAAAAATATTCCTGTGCGGATTGGTCCAGCTTTTTTATGTCTGACATGCTTCATCACCTCGCAAATAGTATAGGCGAAAATAAACAAAATATTTATTGAGTTTGCATTACAGATGGAAAAAAATATGATATAATATTTTTATTATAAACTGGTCGCAACCCAGCGAAGCTCAATGGAAATAAACGTTGCAAGGAGTGTCAGGCATATGCACCAGCAATATCATATTCATCTTTCCAAGGAGCAGGGCGCGCAGTATGCGATTTTACCAGGGGACCCAGGCAGGGTCAAGCAGATTGCTTCTTTTTTAGAAAAGCCGCGCTTTGTAGCCTCTAACCGTGAATTTACAACCTATTGCGCTTATCTGGAAGGAAAAAGCGTCCTTGTAACCTCTACCGGAATAGGCGGTCCTTCCGCCGCTATCGCTTTGGAGGAGCTAGCGTCATGCGGTGTTCATACGGTTATTCGCGTCGGCACATGCGGCGCTATGCAGCCGGAAATTATGGCGGGTGATTTAATTGTTCCCACCGCTGCGGTCAGAATGGAGGGGACAAGCAGGGAATACGTTCCCATTGAATTTCCGGCCGTTTCTGATTTTTCCGTTGTTCAGGCGCTTACCAAGGCTTCACAGTCGCTGCCTGCCTGTGTGCATACGGGGGTTGTACAATCCAAGGACTCCTTTTACGGTCAACATCGCCCGGACACAATGCCGGCAGGACAAATGCTCCAGAGCAAATGGGAGGCCTGGATAAAAGCCGGAGTGCTTGCTTCTGAAATGGAGTGCGCAGCCTTATTTACAGTTGCAGCCATCCGAAAAATACGTGCAGGCGCGGTTTTAACAGCTGTCTGGAACCAGCAGCGGCAGGACAAAGGAATTTATGACAAACCGGTCGATCACACCAGCGCAATCCAGTCTGCAATAGCCGCACTGCGTCTGCTCATCCAACAAAACGGGTGATTTTTCTTATTTACGCCAATGAATTGCGTCTTATTTTTTGCGCAGAAACATAAAAATGGGTATAAGCTTTTTATGGGATGTGGTTTTTTGGTTGTACGCGCAAAATGGATGCTTTTTTATATACTGGTTTTTCTTTTTTCCGCGACCGCGATGTTTTTTATGGCGACCGCTTTTCATACGGTGGCAACACAGGCAGAAAATAAAGAAAACGTAGCAGCCGCTGCGCCGGTTATTATCCTGGATGCAGGCCACGGTGGGGAAGACGGCGGGGCTGTCAGCACCGATGGGACCATGGAAAAAGACATTAATCTGGACATTACACTGCGGCTGCGCGATCTTTTTGCGGCAAGCGGCTGCAAAGTAATTTTGACGCGGGCACAAGACACAGCCATTTATGATGATGGTGCCTCCACCTTAAAAGAAAAAAAGATTTCCGATATGAAAAACCGTTTGGAGCTGTTCAACAGCTTGGAAAACGGTATTGTTCTGAGCATACATCAAAATCAATTTTCACAAACGCAATACAGCGGCACACAAGTTTTTTATTCCCCCAATACGCAAGAAAGCGCAGATTTGGCAGAAAGCATACGCGCTTCTGTAACGGGGATGCTACAGCCACAAAACACAAGGGAAAATAAAAAGGCAACCAAAGATATTTATTTGCTATACCACACACAAACACCAGCAGTCATTGTAGAATGCGGCTTTTTATCCAATGAAAAGGAGCTTGCCCTGCTTCAGTCAGCCGAATATCGGCAGCAAATGGCATTTGCCATTTATTGCGGCTGTCTGGATTATTTTCAAAAACATTAGGATATGTATAAAAATGGGGTGAATATAAAATTATGGCACAAAAACCAAAAAGCATTTATCTTTGTTCACAGTGTGGATACGAATCCCCCAAATGGTCAGGAAAATGCCCGGGATGCGGGCAATGGAACACCATGCATGAAGAAATAAAAACAGCAGCGGTCAATGTGGCGAGCGGGTCTTTGAAGTCCCGCTCCTTTGCAAAGCCAGTAGCACTAACGGAGATTTCTTCAGAGGATGAACAGCGTTATAAAACGGGATTAGGAGAGCTCGACCGTGTGCTTGGTGGCGGTATTGTAAAAGGTTCGTTGGTGCTTTTGGGCGGCGACCCGGGGATCGGAAAATCGACCATATTGCTGCAAATCTGCCATTATTTGGGGGATACACTAAAAATATTATATGTTTCCGGGGAAGAGTCCCGCCGTCAGCTCAAACTGCGTGCCGACCGTTTGGAGGTAAATAATGAAAATATTTCCGTTTTAACAGAAACAGATATAGAAGCCGTATGCGAGCTGATCCGTTGCGAAAAGCCGGATCTGGTCATGGTCGATTCCATCCAAACGATGAACCTGACGGAGCTTTCTTCTTCTCCGGGGAGTGTAACGCAGGTGCGGGAATGCACCAATCTTTTAATGCGAACGGCAAAGCTTTTAGATATCCCCATCCTTGTTGTAGGCCATGTCAATAAAGACGGAGCCATTGCCGGCCCAAAGGTTCTTGAGCATATTGTTGACGCTGTACTGTATTTTGAAGGCGATAAGCAAATGTCCTACAGAATTTTGCGAGCTGTCAAAAACAGGTATGGCTCCACCAACGAAATTGGCGTGTTCCAAATGGGGGATCGTGGACTGGCAGAAGTGGAAAACCCTTCGCTCATGCTGCTTTCCGGCAGGCCCCGCCATGTTTCAGGCACCTGCGTTGCCTGTGCAATGGAGGGCACCCGTCCAATCCTTGCCGAGGTGCAGGGGCTTGCAACCACAACAGGCTTTGGCAATCCGCGCAGGATGTCCACGGGCTTTGATTACAACCGTATGTCGTTGCTTCTGGCCGTCTTGGAAAAGCGTGCGGGCTACTTTTTTTCAAATGTGGATGCCTATATTAATGTGGTGGGCGGCCTGCGCCTGGATGAGCCCGCCGTAGATCTTGCCGTAGCGATGGCGCTTGTCAGCAGCTTAAAGGACATGCCTGTTTTGGAAAATGCGCTTGCATTTGGGGAAATTGGCCTTGCCGGGGAAATCCGCTCGGTATCGCATGCAGAAGCCAGAGCAGCCGAGGCCGCAAGACTGGGTTTTTCCCGCTGTGTTTTACCATATCATAATATAAAAATGATCAGTAGCAGTGTAAAAAATTCGATTGAACTGGTCGGCGTCCGCAACATCAGGGATGCGTTTGACGCGCTTTCGAGCCATTGATTTCCTTTTTTGCCGCAATATAGTAAGCGCAACCTTTTTCTGTGTTGTTATTGGTAACTAAAGAGGGCTTTTCCAAATTGCAATAACCCTCTTTCTGATAGATACAATCACAGTCACAAGGTATTAATGTCATACAATCGCCTCCGTTTTTAGAATTGAAAAACAAAGGCAAAATATACACATTTTTGCAAAATAAAATTCATTCATAAATTCTCCTTCTCTTCGAATAATAAACGGGGATAAGGAGATGGTGATATTGAAAAAATACGTTGCTTTGGTTGTTGCAACACTTTTACTTACGGGCGGCGCTTTTTTTGCAGGCGAAGCAATCAAGCGCTCTGTCCCTTTTGTTTCTGTCAGCAAAATTGAACCGACGACCATAGAAGATACCGTCGTTTGCAGTGGGAAGGTAGAATATTTCCAAAGCCGTGATATACGGATCCTGACCGGTGGAACGATTGAAACGTTTTCCGTCAAAAAAGGCGATAAGGTCAAAGCAGGACAGGTGCTTGCAAAAGTAACCGCAAAGGGCCAATCAGAAAATACAGCAGAAGCAGAAAAAAACAAAGATTCTGTAAATACGCAGGAAATTTATCAGGCAGTCATCAACGGCGACTACAGTGTGCTGGATAATTACGACGCCCTTTTGGAAAGCGCCGGTACAGACAGTATACCGGCCGCAGAAGAAGATTTTGTACAAACCGTTACGTCCCCAATCAGCGGCACAGTAAAAGAAATACATTACAGCGAACAGGAATATGCTCCCTCCGGTGAGGTTCTTCTGACAGTTGTGTCCGACGGGCGTTTACAGGTAACCTTGCCTGTAAGTGAAGCGAAAATCAGCGAAATTCAGCTGGGACAGCAGGCCGTTATAACGGGCAGCGGCTTCAAAGACAGCGTTTATACAGGGGAGGTTACCTCTATTGATAACGAGGCAAAGCAAACAGCAACCACCGCCGGTAAGGAAACCACAGTCGATGTGACCGTTAGCATAAAGGATCCGGGAAAAGATATAAAGCCGGGATATACCGCTAAATGCACAATTACATCTTCCGTTAAGACAGACGCCCTGCTGTTGCCATATCAGGCCGTTCTTGCCGAAGATAACGGCAAAGAATTTGTCTATCTGTATGACAATGGAAAGGCTGCAAAAAAGTACGTAGAAACCGACGGAGAATATACAGGCGGACTGGAAGTATTGCGTGGTATAGAACAAAACGATTTTGTTATTACAACGCCAGATAATTTACATGATAAATCTATTGTCAAATTGAAAGAAGAAAGCGCGGTGGTAGATCTTGCCTGATCTTATTTCTGCCGCTTTAAAAAACATACTGCGTAAAAAGGGAAGAAGCGCGCTTACAATGTCCGGCATCGCCATTGGCGTTGCATCCGTTATTATTATTAGCTGTATCAGCTCCTGCGGAACGCTGGCCGTAAACGAAGAACTAGACAGCCTGGGCCTTGGCGGACTCACAATCAGTGCAAGCGACGGCAGTACGGCTCCGCTAACAGACGAAGAGCTTGCAATAATCACAGATTTTTCTGAGGTTACAGATGCAACGCCTGTATTAATCCAGACAACGGAAGTATACAGTCAAAATCAAAAGCAGGATGCTTTTGTTTGGGGGATTGACAGCGCTGCAAAAGACGCCGTATCCTTAAAACTTTTGTACGGCAGGTTTTTAAACCATGCAGACATTGGCAGCAGCGCAAAGGTCTGTATGGTGGATCGGACTTTTGCAAACACCATTTACAAAAGAGATAACGTGGTTGGCAAGCAAATTTCTATAAAAAGCGGTGACCTTATAGAAAATTACAGCATTGTCGGCGTTATCAGCACAGGCAGCGGACTTTTGCAAAATGCTATGGGAACGTATTTGCCCAATTTTATTTATGCGCCATATACAACGGTTCAGGAGTCGACCGGAACAAGCGGCTACCACCAGATTATCCTTAAGGTAAACGATGTATCAAACCTGGATATGCTCAGCGAAAGCATCCTAAAAAAGCTTAACAACGCAAATGGAGTTTCAGACGGCTATAAAGCTACCAATCTTGCAAAACAGCGCGACATCCTTTTAAATATTCTGGACATTGTTACGCTGATTTTAAGCGCAGTAGGCGCCGTGTCGCTTGTTGTGGCCAGTTTAAGCATTATGACCGTTATGCTTGTGTCTGTCAGTGAGCGCACACGTGAAATTGGGATAAAAAAATCAATTGGTGCCAAAAAAAGCGTTATTATGGCAGAATTTTTAACCGAAGCAGCACTCATATCGCTTGTTGGGTGTATTGTCGGTGTAATTGCCGGGATCCTGATCTCTTTTGCAGGCGCTAATTTATTTTCAATCACCCTAAATGTCAACTATTTTATTATATTTTTTACTTGTATATTTTCTCTGCTGACAGGCGTTATATTCGGCGTATATCCAGCCCTAAAGGCGGCAAAACTCAAGCCGGTAACCGCACTCAGAGTAAATAGCTGACGGCTTTCATATATTCATATAGCGAAAAGGATTTTGATTTATGCAGTATATAGAGCATGCCGGACTTCCCCAAAATAAAGTCCGGCACATGGTCCTTTCAGGTGAATATCCGCTTTTTATCAAAAGGGTGCAGGCGCTTGGACTTTCTGTTATAAAGACGGCACCATGCCGTACTTTACCTTTTTATGAGCGCTATCACGCCGATCTGCAGTGCCTGCATCTGGGCGGGGTAAACAGCGTTATTTTAAAAGAAAATATACATTTACAAAATGCCTTTGCCGCAAATAAGCTTGCTTTCATGCAAAGTAAACGCACTGCAACGCCGGCATATCCGCACAATACTCTTTTAAACTGCGCCGTTGTTGAAAAATTTGTGTTCTGCCATAAAAAAGCGGTCGATGCCAGGGTGTTGGATATTTGTGAAAAAATTAACAAAGAAGCCGTATTTGTCCGACAAGGGTACACAAGGTGTTCCACAGCCGTTATTGCGCCAAAAGCCCTGATCACGGCAGACCCGTCTATTTACCTGGCGGCAAAAGAACATAAGCTCGATGTTTTAAAAATACAGGAAGGGTACATTGACCTTCCAGGATATACATATGGTTTTATCGGTGGCTGCTGCGGCTTTATAGACCAGAATACACTTGGCTTTAGCGGTAACATTACAAAGCATCCGGATTATTCAAATATGAAAGATTTTGCAAAAAATTATGGCGTGGATCTGTATAGCCTTGCAGATTGCATGCTCACTGATATTGGCGGACTGCTGCCAATTACAGAGGATTGCACAAACAGCAGAAAAGATTTGCAGCCATACACAGATTGATATATAATAGTAATATAAAAAGCATGATGAAAGGAGGCGCTTTGGGCAAAAACTGGGATTTCAAAATAAAAAACCTCCCCTCACTTATACAAAATATTCATTTTGTATAAGTGGAGCTTTCTTTGCCTGCCCCTTATGCATACAGAATATTTAACGCAATCGCCTCCTCTGTTAAAGGAGTTTTTAGGTTATTTACAAACGGTAAAAGGAAAATCGCCCGCAACCGTTGACGAATATTTTATGGATCTGCGTACGTTTTTCCGTTATATGAAAAAAGTGCGCGGCCTTGTTCCAGCAAAGCTTTCCTTAGATAAAATTCAAATTGACGACATAGACCTGGATTTTATAAAAGGCATTTCGCTTACGGACATTTACGCTTTTATGAATTACAGTATGCAAGAACGCGGCAACAACGCCTCTACGCGCGCCAGAAAGACCTCCAGCATTAAGGCGTTTTTTTCCTATCTTACAAACAAAAAATGCCTGCTCCCTACAAACCCGGCCGAGGAGCTTGAAACACCCAAGAAAAAAAAGGCGCTCCCCCGGTTTTTAACATTGGAGCAAAGTCTTGAACTGCTGCAAGCGGTTGAAGGAAACTTTAAAGAGCGGGATTATTGTATTCTTACATTGTTTTTAAATTGTGGTATTCGACTTTCTGAGCTTGTAAATTTAAATTATACAGATGTTCATATGGATACACACACCATGAAGGTCACCGGTAAAGGCAACAAAGAACGGATTATTTATTTAAACGAAGCCTGTATAGACGCAATCAGCAGATATCTGGCCGTCCGACCTGTGGAGGGAGTTATTGATAAAAAAGCGCTGTTTATCAGCCGTCAGAACAGGCGCATGAGCCCCAAAACCGTACAGGCCATGGTCTATAAATATTTACAAAAAATTGGTTTGGATGCAAGCGGATATTCCGTACATAAGCTGCGCCATACCGCCGCAACGCTGATGTACCAGCATGGCAATGTGGATATTCGGGTTTTAAAGGAAATTTTAGGGCATGAAAACCTGGGAACAACAGAGATCTACACCCATTTGACCAGCAGCCGTATGGAAAGCGCAGCAAATGCAAACCCGCTGGCACATGTAAAGCAAAAAAAGACAACGCAATCTTCCCCCGCTTCTAACGAGGATGATCTGGAGAAAAAATCATAATTCCATACACAAAGCCCCCAACAGGAAATAAAAGCTTACCTGTTGGGGGCTGTTTAACGATAAAATATTGTTTTATAATTGTTAAATATCATTTTTTATTAAGTCTTCATAAGACTCCCTTTTGACAATGACTCTTGCCTGTCCGTTACGCACCATAACAATAGCCGGCTTAGCTATCCGGTTATAATTGGAAGCCATAGAATAATTATAAGCGCCTGTAGACAAAACGGCCAAAAGGTCGCCCGGATCCACCGGTGCAATTTTTGTATCTTTTTGTATAAGGTCGCCGCTTTCACAGCATTTTCCCGCAACCGTTACAATGCAGTCAGCCGCCTTGTCCGCCTTGTTGGCTGTCACAACTGTATATGCAGAGCCGTATAAAGCAAAACGGATGTTGTCGCACATACCGCCGTCTACAGAAACATAAGTCCGGATTCCGGGGATTTTCTTTACTGCGCCAACCGTATAAAGCGTAATACCTGCCTCTCCTACAATAGAACGGCCCGGCTCAATATAAACAAACGGAACGGGAAGACCATATTCTGCAGCTTTCCCCTTTACCACACCGGAAACATGGCGCATATAATTGTCGTATTCTGTCGGAGCGTCCTGCTTTGTATAATGGATCCCAAAACCGCCGCCCAAATTCAGCTCACGGATAATATGCCCCGTTTGTATTTTGATTTGATAAATCAGCTCCATCATAATCTGGGCAGCTGTAACGAAGGGATCTATATCAAAAATCTGCGAACCAATGTGACAATGCAGCTCAACCAGGTCCAAATTTTTGCAGGAAAGCGCTTCTTTTACGGCTTCCATGGCTTCTCCTGTTTCAAGCGCAAATCCAAATTTAGAATCAATTTGCCCTGTGCGGATAAAATCATGCGTATGTGCGTCCACTCCAGGCTTAATGCGCATGGATATCTTTGCAACAATATTTTTTTTCTGTGCAAGTGTATTAAGCTGCTGAAGTTCTGTCAAATTGTCAACCACAATCCTGCCTACACCCAGATCCAAAGCCATTTGCAGCTCCTGCAAGGTTTTATTATTTCCATGGAAATGGATTTTTTCCATAGGGAACCCGGCCTGCTGCGCAGTGTACAGCTCACCGCCGGACACAACGTCAAGCCCCATATTTTCACTGGCAATGATTCTGCAAAGCTCTTTACAGCTGAGCGCTTTACTTGCATACAGGGGCAGCCCCTGTCCGTCGTAATAGTTTTGAAAGGACTGTACATACGCTTTACAAGTCTTTCTTATAACGGCCTCATCCATTACATAAAGCGGGGTGCCGTATTGTTGCGCAAGCTCTACCGTATCGCATCCGCCAATTGTAAGATGTCCCTTTTCATTTATTTGCAAGCAGTCGTTTACAAACATTGCCCACATTCCTTTCTTGCTTATAATACTATGTCTGCGCTTTTTATTTCACCCATAAAAATCTTCTACATAGGAAGCAATGCATTCTCGTATTGCCTCTTTCCCATCGCCTTTAAGCGCTGAAAAAGGGAAAAGAGAAATATCCCTGTAGGAAGCCAGCTCATGTTTGAGTGATTCCATACGCTGTATGGTTTGGGATTGATTCAGCTTGTCCTTTTTGGTCAGGACAATAATAAACGGGAGCCGGCGCTGATACAGAAAATCTATCATCTGCATGTCGTCTTTTGTCGGAGGATGGCGCATATCCACAATTTGGACAATCAGACAAAATTTTCGATCCTGCGCAAAATAGCCTTCCACAAGCTGTGACCACCGTTTTTTTTCTGCCTGAGAAACCTTCGCATAACCATAGCCGGGAAGATCCACCAAACGGAAAGCGCCTACATGGAAAAAGTTAATGGTGGCCGTTTTTCCCGGCGTTGCGCTTACCCTTGCAAGCGCTTTGCGGTTTACAAGCTTATTGATTAAGGAAGATTTTCCAACATTGGAACGGCCCGAAAAAACGACTTCCGGCAGTGTAGAAGGCAAAAGCTGCTTTGCAATCCCTGCAGAAGCTTCAAACCTTGCGTTACAAAAATCCACCGTCTCCCCCCTTTATTTTTTTATAAAATAAATTGTTACTGCGGTAACCTGTTTTCCACCTGATTGATAGCTTTCTGCGCCGGGATAATCTTATTTGCTTTCTCAAGCTCTGTTTTTGTCAGCTTGACCAGCGCGCAGTCAAGTACTTCATTTAAGCTGCTGACCGGAACAAAATGCAATGCATTTTTAACCGTACCGTCAATTTCAGAAAGATCGGGCTGGTTATCGTCTGGTATAATAACCGTGTTTACGCCCAAACGGTAAGCTGCCATAGATTTTTCCTTAAGCCCGCCGATCGGAAGCACCTTCCCACGCAAGGTGATTTCCCCTGTCATGGCAATATCGCTGCGCACCGGGATATTGGTAAGCGCAGACACAAGTGCCGTTGCCATCGTAATCCCCGCTGAAGGGCCGTCTTTGGGAACTGCGCCTTCCGGCGCGTGAATGTGTATATCATATTTTTTATAAAAGTCTTCTTCTATTCCCCACCTGTTTGCATGGCTGCGTACACAGGTAACGGCCGTCTTTGCGGATTCCTTCATAACGTCGCCAAGCGACCCTGTCAATTCAATTTTTCCTGTTCCGCTGACGACAGCCACTTCAATCGGCAAGGTTTCCCCGCCCACAGAGGTCCATGCAAGTCCGTTTGCAACGCCAATTTCGCTGTTTTTTTCAAGAAGATCTGTTTTAAATTTTCTTGGGCCCAGAAAGGATTCCAAATCCGGCTTATCTACCGTAATGCGCTTTGCCTTATGTTCTACAAGCTTTACAGCAGATTTTCTCAACAGCGCCGTAATTTTGCGTTCCAGATTTCTCACGCCGGCTTCTCTTGTATAGCTGTCGATTAAATCATAGATAGCGCTGTCGGTTATACGGAACATATTGCCGTTAATACCACAATTCTTCATTTGCTTTGGAAGCAGGTGTTTTTTTGCAATATGAAACTTTTCTTCTCTTGTATAGCTTGGAACCTCAATCACGTCCATCCTGTCCAGTAAGGGTGTGGGAATCGTGCTTTTATCGTTTGCCGTTGTAATAAACAACACGTTGCTCAAATCAAACGGAAGGTCTATATAATGATCATGGAAGGTGCTGTTTTGCTCGGCGTCAAGCACCTCCAGAAGCGCAGACGTTGGATCACCCTTATAGTCGTTCCCCAGTTTATCCACCTCATCCAGAATAAGAACAGGGTTATTGGTTCCGCAAAGCTTGACCGCATTCATAATCCGCCCTGGCATAGAACCAATATAGGTGCGTCTGTGTCCTCTGATTTCAGATTCATCATGTACGCCGCCCAACGCAATCCTTGCAGACTTTCTGTTGATCGCGCCGGCTATAGATTGTGCAATAGACGTTTTCCCTACCCCTGGCGGCCCAACCAGGCATAAAATTTGCCCTTTCACATGCGGCGCCAGCTTTCTTACGGCAAGCAGTTCTAAAATATGTGACTTGACTTTTTCAAGTCCATAATGGTTTTTATCCAGGTAGTGCCTAGCTTTTTCTATATCAATGCGCTCTTTGGTCGATGTGTTCCACGGAAGCTCCAGGCATAAATCCAGATAGTTACGGATCACATTGGCCTCCTGCGCGCCATAAGGCATTTTTTCAAGCTTGCTGCATTCCTTTAGAAGAACTTTTTCAACATCCTCTTTTAGCCTTAGCGCAAGCACCTTCTCTTTATATTCCTCCGCTTCGACCATTGGATCGTCGTCTTCGCCCAGCTCCTCTTCTATTACACGGAGCTGCTCACGCAGAAAATACTCACGCTGCCCTTCATCTATGCGCTCTCTGGCCTTGAGGTTGATTTTCTCTTCAATTTCAAGAATAAAAACTTCATTTGTAATATATTCTATCAGCTTTTCCAGGCGTTTTTTTGTGTCAAAGGTTTCCAGCACCTTCTGTTTGTTCTGATAATCCAGTACAATATTGCCGGTAATAAAATCGGCCAAAGCACCCGGTTCATTGCACATGCCCACTTTATAAAGAATATCGGTTGCCATTTTCGGCGAAAGGCGTACATACTGTTCAAATATGCCTTTTGCAGAACGAATCAGCGCAAGCTCTGTAACCGATGGCGCAGATGGTTCCTTATGTATTTTTTCGACCTGTGCTGTAAAAAAGGGGGACTCTTTTTCATATCCTAATACGACAGCCCTGCAAATGCCTTCCACCACAACGCGAATCACATTTTCCGGCTGTTTAAGCACCTGTACGACCCTGGCGATCGTCCCCACCTTATAAAGATCCGTTGTTTTGGGGTCGTGGATATTCACGTCCCTTTGCGCGGTAATAAAGATGGTCTGGTTTGTACGCATCGCCTGATCAATGGCAAGTGCAGACTTTTTTCTTCCAATATCAAAATGCAACATCATATCCGGAAACAGTACAAGGCCGCGCAGCGGTAAAACCGGGAGCGTGACGATATGATCTGCTCTATCAAAATCCATATACCTTAAACCTCCTTTTAAAAACAGGAGCTGTAACTTGCAGAAAGTAAGTTACAGCTTTGCAACATAAACTACGACGCAGTATTCTTTCTTGGCGTCTTTTTATTATCTTCTTGGTTAATACTCATAAGCGGTTTGCGTTCCTGGTTGTGTATAACCGTAACATTGGAAGGATCTTTGATTGTTTCCGCAGAAATAATCACTTTTTCCGTCGTGCTGTCAGAGGGTATTTTAAACATCAGCTCTTTAAGCGTGTTTTCCATAATGGAACGCAGCCCCCTGGCGCCTGTTTTTTCTTCAATCGCCTTGTCAGCGATCGCTTCCAGTGCAGACGGTTCAAATTCCAGCACAACATTGTCCAGAGCAAAAAGCTTTTGATACTGCCGAACCAGCGCGTTTTTAGGCTCTGTTAAAATACGGATAAAGGCCTTTTTGTCAAGCCCATTGAGCGCCGTAATGACAGGCAGCCTGCCAACCAGCTCAGGAATCAGTCCAAACTTTACAAGGTCGTGTGAAATTACGCTGGACATCCAATTGGTTGTATTAAGCTCCTTTTTATCCTTGACCTTTGCGCCAAAACCAAGTGAAGAGGAGCCTGTTCTTCTTTCAACCGTTTTTTCCAGTCCGTCAAACGCGCCGCCACAGATAAACAGAATGTTTTTCGTATTGATCTGTAAAAATTCCTGCTGCGGATGTTTTCTTCCACCCTGAGGCGGTACGTTTGAAACTGTCCCTTCCAAAATTTTTAAAAGCGCCTGCTGTACACCTTCGCCGCTGACATCTCTTGTTATCGAAGGGTTTTCTGATTTTCTTGCAATTTTATCAATTTCATCTACATAGATAATGCCACGCTCCGCCTTTTCAATATCAAAATCGGCAGCCTGGATCAGTCGCAGTAAAATATTTTCTACATCTTCACCAACATAACCGGCTTCTGTAAGCGTGGTTGCGTCTGCAATCGCAAACGGTACGTCCAAAATCTTTGCAAGGGTTTGCGCAAGCAAAGTTTTACCGGTGCCTGTAGGTCCCAGCAACAATACATTGCTCTTGACAAAATCCACTTCTTCATCTTCATTGTTGATACGCTTATAATGGTTATAAACGGCAACGCTCAACGTAACCTTTGCATCATCCTGGCCAATCACATATTCATCAAGCTTTTGCTTAATTTCCTGCGGCTTTAAAAGGTTTGTAAAATCCGGAGCTTGGCTTTTTTTCTTACCTTTTTCTTCTTCGCCGTCATGTAAAATGGTCAGGCAAAGCTCAACACATTCGTCACAAATATAAACGCCGTTGCCTGCGATCATGCGTCCAACAAGCTCCTGCGGCTTGCCGCAAAAGGAGCAATGGATTTCTCTGTTTGTATTTTCATCCCTGCTAGACATACGTTTTAACTCCTATCGTTTATCATCTGTGGGGAATCACTTTATCAATCAGACCATATTCCATAGCCTGCTGCGCCGTCATAAAATTATCACGTTCTGTGTCTCTTGCAATGACATCATACGGTTGGCCCGTATGCTCAGATAAAATAGTGTTCAGCTTCTTTTTTGTCTGCTGAATATGGTCGGCATGGATCATAATATCTGTTGCCTGTCCCTGTGCGCCGCCGCTTGGCTGGTGGATCATAATATCGCTGTTTGGCAACGCCAAACGCTTCCCCTTGGCACCTGCCGCCAGCAAAAATGCACCCATACTGGCCGCCAGCCCCATGCAGATTGTGGAAACATCACACTTAATATATTGCATGGTGTCATAGATTGCCAACCCGTCTGTTACAGAGCCGCCCGGACTATTGATATACAGGCTGATATCCTTGGAAGGATCCTGCCCTTCCAAAAAAAGCAGCTGTGCCACAACAAGACTGGCGGTCACATTGTTCACTTCTTCCGTGAGCATAATAATACGGTCGTTGAGAAGCCTTGAATAAATATCGTAGGAACGCTCCCCTCTGCTTGTTTGCTCAACCACGTAAGGAACTAAACTCATAATTCATCATCCCTTTTTTTATTTATACTATGATAAGCATAGGCAGGAAAATACCATGTTATTCAAAAACTTTACGCAATCGCAGCGCTGTCCTTTACCAGGTTCATGGCTTTTTCCACTGCCAAATCCTTTGCAATATCTGCTGCTGAAACAATATTTTTAATTTTTTCAACGGGCATTTTATAGCTTTCGGCCATTCTTTCATATTCTGCCTCAACCGCCGCGTCGTCCGCAGTAAGGTTTTCAAGCTGTGCAATCTTGTCAAGCGCCAAGCGCAGCTTTACACGCTGCTCTGCCTGCGGCCTGTACATTGCGCGAAGGCCGTCCTTATCCATACCCATATACTGCATATACGTTTGCATGTCCATTCCCTGAGAGCGCAGGCGCATATCAAATTCACGCAGCATATCGTCCACAGTGTTTTCATACATGGCTTCCGGAATTTCCGCTTTTAAAAGCTCTGTAAGCTTTGTTGTAAGTTGGTTTTCCACATCCTGCTCAGATTCTTTCTGCAGGCGCTGCGCAACTTCTGATTTAAGCTCTTCTTTGTATTCCTCCACTGTTTCTTTTTCGCTGATATCTTTGATAAACTCATCATCAAATTCAGGAAGCTCTTTCGCTTTAATTTCATGCAGTACAATTTTAAACTGCGCCTCTTTTCCCTTGAGGTCATCCACCTGATAATCCTCCGGGAAGGTAACGGTGATCGTAAACGCATCGTTTGTATTATGTCCTACAATCTGTTCTTCAAAACCGGGAATAAAATTGCCGCTGCCCAATGCAAGCGTATAGTTTTCCGCCTTGCCGCCCTCAAAGGCAACATCATCTACAAAGCCTTCAAAATCAATCACAACACTGTCGCCGTTTTCAGCGGGCCTGTCCTCTACCGTAACAAGTCTGCTGTTGCGTTCCCTGATTTTCTGGATTTCTTCATCCAGAATTTCTTCTGTTACCTCCGTAGGCTTTTTTGCCACTTCGATCCCTTTATAATTTTCAATTTCCACTTCCGGCTCGACCGTTACCGTTGCCTTAAAAGTGAAACCTTCCTTCCCCACGCTTATTACATCCAGATCAATTTTATCGCGGACAAGCTTAAGCTGCGCCTCTTCTGCAGCCTGTGAAAGGGCTTCCGGGTACAAATCCTGCATGGCGTCTTCATAGAAAATTTCTTCCCCATACATTTTTTCTATAATCATCCGTGGGGCCTTCCCCTTACGGAACCCTGGAACATTTATATTTTTAACCTTTTTACGGTATACGGCGCTTACTGCTTTTTCAAATGCCTCGGCATCAACCTGTACTTCCAGCTCATAACGGTTTGTGTCAACCTTGTTGGACGATTTCAGACTCATTTCTTTTTTTCCTCCTGAATTTCAGCAAATATTCAAAGATAATTATAACACAACAAAAAATTTTTTTCCATACCTTTGAAAAAAAATATTATCTATTTTCCCTATCGGACTAACTTTGGCATAAATTTCAAATGATCACAGGCGACCAAATCAAACGATATCCCTGCATAAACGCCAATCTGCGCTCTTTTTGCCGCATTGCCGCCATGCACATGGCCATAATAGCATTTGCGAATGCCGGAATGTATCAGCACATCCAGGATCTCTTTACACGGGGTATTTGCATAAACCGGGGGATAATGCAGAAAAACAACCGGTTCCAGCTGCAGGCTGCGCGCCTGCTCAATAGAGGCTTTTAATCTGCCTACTTCCCTATACAATACTTTTTTATCTGCATCGTTTTCCGCATCATAATACCAGCCTCTTGTTCCGCACACAGCGTAACCGCCGGCCGCATAAGCGTTGTTAAAAAGAATAGACATACTGTCAAAGCCGTTTTCGCACAGGAAAGCGTCCATTTTCTTTTTTGTGCACCACCAGTAATCGTGATTCCCTTTCAGCAAAAGTTTTCTGCCCGGAAGGCTGTGAATAAACTGGAAATCCGCATAGGTTTCCTGCAGCTTCATGGCCCATGAAATATCGCCGCCAATCACGACGGTGTCATTTTCAGTAACAACGCTGCGCCAGTTTTTCTCTAAACGGGAAACGTAATCCTTCCAGCCGCTGAAGACATCCATCGGCTTGTCCGTACCAAGGGAAAGGTGTAAATCTGCAATTGCAAACAAAGACATAACAATCAAAGCCCCAAGGTTTGCAATACATACTGCGGCATACCTTCCGGCGTAGTAGCACCGGTAAAGCGCACAGGGTTGCCTTTCAGCCCGGCCAGCGGAGCAGGTATCTCCACCCCTGTTATTGCATGCAGACGGTCAACCATGGAAAATTCATCCTCCGGCATCTGACAATCAGGCGCAAGCGCCTGCAAAACACTTTTTGAAAATTTATACGGACTTGCCGTAGAAGCAAGCACCGCCGGCGTATTCTGGTCGCCCGTCTGCTCCAGGTATTGTTGATATACGTTAACAGCCACCGCCGTATGGGTGTCACATAAATACCGACAATCTTCAAACAGCGTGCGAATGGTCGCCTTGGTCTGCGTGTCGTTGCAAAAGGCGCCAAAAAACAGCTGTGTAATTTTTTCATACACATCGTCGCCCACCGTATAACGCCCCTGTGTTTTGAGCTGCGTCATCCAGTTTTTCACAGATATGTCGTTTTCGCCGCTTAAGTGATACAAAAGCCTTTCCAGATTGCTGGAAACCAGAATATCCATCGAAGGGGAAACCGTTGTAAAAAACTGTCTGTCCTTATTGTATTCGCCCGTACGGATAAAATCTGTCAGGACATGATTGGCATTGGAAGCACAGATGAATTTTTTTACAGGAAGCCCCATGCAGTATGCATAATAGGACGCAAGAATATTACCAAAATTCCCCGTGGGGACAACCACGTTGATTTTTTCATCCGCTTTTGCCTTTCCCGTGTTTACAAGATCGCACCATGCAGAAAAATAATAGACAATCTGCGGCAGCAGGCGCCCCCAGTTAATGGAGTTTGCACTGGAAAAAAGCATATGGTTCTGTTTAAGCGCACGTATGATCTCCGGCGTGGTAAAAATCTTTTTGACGCCTGTCTGCGCGTCGTCAAAATTCCCCCGAATGCCACACACATAAACATTTTTGCCCTGCTGGGTAACCATTTGGTGCTTTTGCATGGGGCTTACGCCGTTTTGCGGATAAAAAACAATGATTTTTGTGCCGTTTACATCCTTAAACCCTTCCAGTGCGGCCTTGCCCGTGTCGCCGGAAGTCGCAACAAGTATGACCGCTTCCTTCCCCTTACAGGTTTTTTCCATAGATTTCGTAAGCAGATGTGGCAAAAGCTGAAGCGCCATGTCTTTAAACGCACAGGTTGGGCCATGCCAAAGCTCCAGCATATGCAGCGTTGTTCCCCTGCTATCCAGAGAAACAATCGGCGCCGGGTTTTCTGCGCCAAATTTTTCTTTTGTATAAGCTTGCTCTACACAGCTGCTGATTTCTTCTTTTGTAAAGTCCTGTAAAAAATCCTGCAGGATTTTTTTTGCCCTTCCACGGTAGTCAAGCTTTAAAAGCGCATCCAGATCCTCTTTTCCATAAACAGGAATTTCGGCGGGGACAAACAATCCTCCATCTTCAGAAATCCCCTGTGCAATTGCCTGCGCGGCAGATACAGATACCTTTTTATCAGTCGTGCTGTTATACGTCATTCTTTTCTTCCTTCCTTTCCAAAAGACGCGCAGGCAGGGTGGCAAACACTGCCGCACCATACGCTTTCTAAGCATACATTTTATAACATAACTTACAACTTGTCAAAGTTTTCACAAAATTGGGCCGCATTTTCAAAAAAAACTTTCCGCAGCAGCGTTTCACGGTAATTATGCCGCAAAAAATATGTATACAACCCCTCCATATCTGCAATCCCTTTTATTCCGTCCGGCATATCCGTTCCATCAAAATCGCTGCCTATGCAAACTGTATTTTCTCCGCCCAAAGACAAAAAATGTTCTATATGGGAAAGAATATCCGCAAAACCGGCTTTTTCATCCTGACGCAGAAAGCTTCTGCAAAAATTAATGCCGACAACGCCGCCTTTGTCGCGGATCATACAAAACTGCTCATCTGTCAGGTTGCGCGGATGGTTACATATATGGCGTGCATTGGAATGACTGGCAACAAACGGTCTTTTTGCCGTTTCCGCCACATCGTAAAATAAGTGTTCGCTAGCATGCGACAGGTCTGCAACCACGCCGTTTTTCTCCATCTCCTGCAATGCGGCACGGCCAAATGGCTTAAGGCCGCCTTTTCCGGGAGCAAGGCATCCATACCCAAGCTCGTTTTCTCCGTTCCAGGTAAGCGTCATCATGCGTACACCGAGCGCACGGAGCTTTTTTATGTTCTGAAGCTTTCCTGCAAGCGCAGCGCCGCCTTCTACTGTTAAAACAATTCCAGCAGCAGAGGCTTCCTGCACCTTTTTTATTTCTCTGCCCGTCTCTATTTTTCGTATTTGGCCGCCTGTACATTTCAATTGCTGTTCCAGCATTTCTGCGCATTGCAAAACAAAAAGGAAGGCCTGTTCCCCGCGCATCGTATCTGGGATCCAAACCGCCATGCACTGGATCCACGGCCTGATAGTCTGCGCTTTTTTAAAAGAAATATGAAAATGGTTGTCTGTCAGACACTCTTTTTCCGTTGCCGCCCTATACAGCGTGTCACAGTGCAGATCAAAAAGCTGCATATTCCTCCTCCTGGCCAAAAGCATTTAAAATATACCGGATTTCCACAGGCTTGCCGTCTGATGGAGAAACCCACACCTCTGCAACATCAAAGCGCGGCTGAAGCGCAGTGTTTATCTGTTGCAAATAAATAAAGGCCGTTTTTATCAGTTTTTGCTGTTTTGTTCTGGTAACAGCCTCTTCCGGTCGGGATATTGCGCCTTTTTTTCTTGTTTTCACTTCTACAAAGGCCAGCACACCGTTTTTTTCGGCAATCAGGTCAATTTCTCCATAGCGCGAATGGAAGTTCCTTGCTTTCATTATATAGCCGTTTTGCAGAAGGTATTCCGCAACATACTGTTCCCCGTGCATACCAGTTTCTTTTTTCTGATCCATACCTTTTTACTCCGGTAAAATTTTCTTAAGAAAAGAGCGCCTATGTACCGGGCTGGGCCCATAAGAAAGCAAAAGGTCGCGGTGCAGCTTTGTACCATAGCCCTTATGCTTTTCAAACTGGTACTGCGGGTATGTGTGTGAAAGTTCCAGCATCAGGCGGTCACGGCTTACTTTTGCAAGGATAGACGCTGCCGCAATCGACAAGGAACGCCCGTCGCCCTTAATAACCGTTTTGCATGGAATTTTAAGCGGCGGTTTTTGGTTGCCGTCTACCAGCGCATAATCTGCCTGTACAGGCAACCCTTCCTGCGCACGTTTCATCGCAAGCAGTGCCGCGTTGAGGATATTCATCCTTTCAATTTCCTCCACAGACGCCCATCCTACCGACCATGCGACCGCCTGGCTTTTAATTCTTTCAAAAAGCTGCTCTCGCTTTTTCTCTGTAAGCTTTTTAGAGTCATTCACCCCTTCCAGGATCGTTCCTCTTTCAAATATTACAGCGCCGGCGCAAACGGGACCTGCAAGCGGTCCTCTTCCGGCTTCGTCAATACCGCACACGGAAAGATAGCCGTTGTGATATGCCTCTTCCTCCAATTGTAACCATTGTATCGGTTCCATCGAACCCCACCTTTTTTGCAATTTTATACATTCTCAGCCCGTTCCAGCGTGATCGTGCCGAGCTTGGCCGATCTGTATTCGTCCAACAGTATATTTGCAGCGCGCAACGTATCTGCCTGTCCGCCTGCCATCAGCATTCCCCTCTTTTTGGCTATAAGCTGTAAAAGCGCATAACCGTCAAGCGGCGCAAGCTCTTCTTTTAAAAGCTTAAATCTTGCAAGAAATTTGTCCGTAGGGCATACCTTTAAAACCTCCAGCAAGCGCACTGCCAACAGTTCCACGTCTATAATCTGGTCTTTTACCGCACCGGTAAACGCCAACTTCTCACCAACCTTTGGATCGTCAAATTTTGGCCATAAAACACCTGGCGTATCTAAAATTTCAAAGCCCTGTCCAATAGAATACCACTGGTTTCCTCTTGTCACGCCTGGGCGGTCTTCCGCCTTTGCGCGGCTTTTTCTGGCCATTCTGTTAATGAAAGAAGACTTTCCAACATTGGGGATCCCTACGACCATCACGCTAATTGTACGTCCCGTTATCCCCTTTTCGGCTTGCTTCTTTATTTTGTCAGAAAGCAATTGCCGGACAGCCGGAATAAACGCAGAAACACCTCTGCCGGACTTACAGTCGATTGCAATCGCTTTCTTCCCCGTCTTTTGGAAATATGCAATCCAGCGCTGCGTTTCCCGGCTGTCCGCCATGTCGCATTTATTTAGCAGGATCAGCCTGGGCTTATTGCCGATCAGCTTGTCAAGCTCCGGATTCCGGCTGCTGTATGGGATCCTTGCGTCCACGATCTCCGCCACGGCGTCAACCAGCTTAAGAGAAGCCTGTATTTTTCGTTTTGTTTTTGTCATATGGCCCGGAAACCATTGGATGTTTTGCATAGTACTCAAATAGAACACCTTCTTAAACAAACAGGGACGCACTGCAAGTGCGCCCATAGTTATGTATATAAATATTTTATATTTTGCAACGGGAAAACAACAACCTGCGCTTTTCCCAGTATATCGTCCTGGTCAATAAGCCCAATCTGCACATCGCGGCTATCCTTGGAAATGGTGCGGTTATCCCCCATAACAAACAGCTTTCCCTGCGGTATTACATATGGAAAATCCCAGTTTACACCGCCGACGGTTAGATCTTTGATATAAGGTTCATTGAGCAAAATACCATCTACAATGACGTCACCCGTTTTGCTGTCAATCTTTAAGGTTTGTCCCTGTGTTGCAATCACACGCTTGATCAGGGGCGCGTCAAAATTCTCCCCGTGGCTGATCGCAACAATATCGCCGGCCACAGGTGTGTAAAAAAGATTTGTAATCAAAACCTTGTCGCCGTTTTGCAGAGTGTCCATCATAGAAGGCCCGTCTACATTGACCATCCGTACTGCAAAAACAATGAGCAAAATGGCAACGCAAAACGCGCAGATAATAGGCTTAAGCCATTCATAACAGACGGATACAGCTTTCTTTTTCATAAAAAACTTCCCTATTCGTATAATGAAGAAAACCTGTTAAAGGGGAACAGAATAAATTCCGCTTTTCCAATGATGTCGTCCTCTGCAATCAGCCCCACCTGATGCGAACGGCTATCCAAAGAATTATTGCGGTTATCTCCCATTACAAAAACCATGCCCTCCGGTACCTGGATCGGGTTATCTGTTGTATAAATATCTTTTTTCAACATGGGTTCCTTTATGTATGGCTCTTCAATAATAACGCCATCGACAATCACCTGGTTTTTATCATAGTCAATTTCCACTGTTTGCCCGGCTGTTGCAATCACACGTTTGACAATTGGCGTTTGGTATTCCTGCCCGTGGCTGACAATGACAACATCGCCGTTTTGCGGCGTATATAATAAGCTTGTAACAAAAAGCTTGTCCTTATGATGCAGTGTGTCCATCATCGATTCACCCTCTACATCGACCAGTCTGAACACAAAGGTAAGAAGCAAAACCACAATCACCAGTGCCGTTGCAAGGGCCTGCAGCCATTCAAAGCATACGCCTGCGGCCCCACGGCGCTCTTCATCACGCTTGTTTTGCTCTGTTTCAGGGCCAAATACAGCCGTCGTAAGCAAGCCGTCTGCCTGTTCCTTTTCTGCATAAGACAGGTCATCCTTATACGCCTCGTCCGGCAAAATTTTAAAATCGTATTCGCTTTTCTTCATACTGGCACCCCCAAATTATACGGATATAGCAAAAAAGGGACATAACGTCCCTTTGTGCGTTTGATATTAGCGGATCTGTTCTTTAACCTTAGCTGCCTTACCAACTCTGTCGCGCAGGTAATACAGCTTGCTTCTGCGCACTTTACCGCGCCTGACAACCTGTACATCCTTAACATTGGGAGAATGAACGGGGAAAACCCTTTCTACACCAACGCCGTAAGACACGCGCCTTACCGTAAAGGTTTCAGCAATACCGCTTCCCTTTCTGGCGATGACCGTACCTTCAAACATCTGGATTCTTTCCCTGTCGCCTTCGCGAATATTCACGCTTACGCGCACCGTGTCCCCGATGGCAAACTGGGGCAGCTGACTTTTTAAAGAATCTGCTGCAATTGATTTGAGTGCATCCATTTACTATATTCCTCCTAAAATTTCAGACATTCTTACCTGTTCGGCAGAGGACTGCCCGCTTCAATGTCTCGGTAAAAACCGGGCCGTTGACTCCCATTGGTTGCCCAACGGATTTCAAATGCCCGATTATTATAGCATAATACATCGTAAGTTGCAAGAGTTTTTTTGCAATGGTGCTATGTATCTTTTGCAAGTCTTTGTAAAAATTGCGCAAAGTAAGCGGGCAAAGGCGACGTAAACTCCATATAGGTTCCCCGTAGCGGATGTACAAAGCCTATTTTCCAAGCGTGCAGGCACTGGCCATTTAGCCCCTGCGCTGTTTTTTTCGGCCCGTATACCGGGTCACCCGCAACAGGATGGCCAATATATGCCATATGCACGCGGATCTGATGCGTTCGTCCGGTTTCCAGGCGCACCAGTAAATGTGTAAAGCCTGTATAACGCCCTAAAACAGTATAATGCGTAACCGCGTGCCTTGCGTTTTTTTGCGTGACCGCCATTTTTTTGCGATCCACGGGATGGCGGCCTATCGGTGCCGTAATCGTTGCGGCGTCCTGCCGAATGTTCCCGTGCACCACTGTCTGATATTCCCTGGTAAAGCTATGCTCCTTAATTTGTGCAGCAAGGCCGCGGTGTGCAGCGTCGTTCTTTGCAACGACCAGCAGCCCGCTTGTATCCTTGTCTATACGGTGCACAATTCCAGGGCGTAAAACCCCGTTGATACCGGAAAGGGAACCCTTACAGTGGTATAAAAGCGCATTAACCAGCGTTTTGTCAAAATTGCCTGCTGCCGGATGCACAACCATCCCCTGGGGCTTATTTACCACAAGCAACGCGTCATCCTCATATACAATATCAAGCGGAATGTTTTCTGCTTCAACCTGCAGCGCGACAGGCTGCGGAATCTCTATTTCCACCATACTGCCTTCCTGCAGCTTATCGCTTTTAGAGGCCTGCTTGCCATTTACCCACACATGTCCTTCTTCCATAAGCTTTACAAGAAAGCTGCGCGTCTGATCCGGCAAATTACGCGCCAAAAATTTATCAATACGCACGCCGCTGTCGTCGGCCTGTGCAAAAAAAACATGTTTATTCATTTTCTTTTATCGATGAACGCAGCGTTTCTTTTTTTTGAAAAAAGTCCGATACAAAGAAAATATAGATCACAAACAGGATTGTCCCGGCCGTTATGCAATAATCGGCAAAATTGCATACGGGCGGAAAAAAGGAAAGCTGGATATAATCTATTACATATCCCAAAAAGACTCTGTCGATCAGGTTCCCGATCCCACCGCCAATGATCATGCCGGCAGAAATAAAAAACAGCTTACTTTTTGTTTTTGTACGAAATAGCGCAATGATAAAAATGAGGATAACCACCGCTGTAAGAGAAATAAAGATCCATCGTTGATTTTCCAGCAAACCAAAGGCGGCACCCTTATTTTCTACGTATACAAAACGGAGCAGTGGGTCGATTACCGTTACCGCGCCGTCCACCTTAATGGTATTGACAACAAGAAGCTTTAACAGCTGGTCTATCAAAATAACTGCGCCGGCAAGGATAAGGGCCAAAGCCGCCATAGTAATCCCTCCATAGAAACGCGCGGTGCATCCAGATAGCTGTCTTAGACACACCGCACTTTATATTATTCGTTTAAAACAGACGCGCAACGCGCACAAATGGTAGGATGCTCGCTGTTTTTTCCAACAGTTTCGCTATAGCTCCAGCAGCGCTCGCACTTTTGCCCCGCCGCCTTTTCAATTTTCACGGCGAGTTCCTGGGTATTTGCCTGTACCAGTTCCACTTCCGATACAATAAACGCAGCGGGAAGTTCTTTCTTAACAGACTGAATAAAATCATATTCCGCGCCGCTGCAGGAAAGCACAACCTTGGCTTCCAGCGAAGCGCGAATCTGTTTTTCTTTCACGGCAAGCTCCAGCGATTTTTTTACCGTGTCGCGCAGTTGGTGGATTTTATCCCATTTTTCCATAAAGTCTGCGTCGGCATCTATGTGAAGCTCTTTTGGCATTTCGTTAAACAATACGCAATTGGGGTCGCTGTCGCTGCTGTGCGGCATATACCGCCAAATTTCGTCTGAAGTATAAGCAAGAATCGGCGAAATCATCCTTGTCATAGCGTCCAAAATGAAATAAATGGTTGTTTGCGCAGCCCTTCTTGCCACACTGTTTGCTTTTTCGGTATAGAGCCTGTCCTTTAAAACATCTAAATAGAAATTGGACATATCTACCACACAGAAATTATGAATGCTGTGGTAAACCTGATGAAATTCAAACGCATCATACGCCTGCATTACCTTACGGTTCAGCTCGTCTAGCTTTACAAGCGCCCATTTGTCAATCGGCAGCAGCGCATCCAGGGGAAGTGCGTCCTGATCAGGATTAAAATCACCCAAATTCCCCAAAATATACCTTGCAGTATTCCGGATTTTTCTATACGATTCAGAAAGCTGCTTTAAAATGTCCTTTGAAATACGGATATCCGCATGATAATCGGAGGATGCTACCCATAACCGAAGCACATCTGCGCCGTATTCGTTGACAATATCCTGCGGATCAATGCCGTTTCCAAGAGATTTCGACATTTTTCTTCCTTCGCCGTCTACAACCCAGCCATGCGTTAAAACCGCCTTATAAGGGGCTTTTCCTGTTGTGGCAACAGACGTCAGCAGGGAAGACTGGAACCAACCCCTGTACTGGTCCGCACCCTCCAGGTAAAGGTCTGCCGGCCATTGCAGGTAAGGCCTTTCCTGCAGAACTGCAGCATGTGTGGATCCAGAATCAAACCACACATCCATAATATCCTTTTCTTTATCAAACTCTGTTGCTCCGCATTTTTTGCACTTTGTCCCTTTTGGCAGGATTTCACCGGCATCCTTCTGATACCATGCGTCGCTTCCTTCTTTTCGGAACAACTCGGCAACAGCAAGCATGGCGTCTTTGTCAATATGCGGCTCCCCGCATGACTTGCAAAAGAAAATCGGGATAGGCACGCCCCATTTGCGTTGGCGAGATATACACCAATCCTTACGCTCGCGCACCATGGAGGTAATCCTGTCTTCCCCCCAGCCCGGGATCCATTGGACGGTCCGGATAGCCCGGATGGCCTCTTCTTTAAAATCTTCCACAGAGCAGAACCACTGGTCTGTAGCCCGGAAAAGCACCGGATTTTTGCAGCGCCAGCAATGCGGGTACTGGTGTTTAATTTTTTCCAGCGCAAACAGCGCGCCCGTTTTTTCCAGATATTGCGCAATCGGCTTGTTGGCTTCTTCTGTCTTCAGTCCGGCAAATTGCCCCGCCTGCTGCGTCAGCCTGCCGTCTGCATCTACCGGAACGATAACCGGCAATTCTTTATAATTGCAGCAAACGTCAAAGTCCTCAACGCCGTGGCCCGGTGCGGTGTGCACGCAGCCCGTACCGCTTTCCAGTGTTACATGGTCGCCTACAATCACAAGCGAAGTTCTGTCCAAAAACGGGTGCTGCGTCTTCATATATTCAAGCTCTGCGCCCTGCAGCGTGCCGACAATCTCATAATCGTCAATTCCGGCCGCCTGCATCGCATTTTTATAAAGCTCTTCTGCCATAACAAAATATTCGTCATTGCTCTTTATCAGACAATATGTAAAACGCGGGCCAACGCAAATCGCAACGTTGCCGGGCAGCGTCCAAGTTGTTGTGGTCCAAATTACAAAGGATACCTTTGCAGGGTCCACACCCATTGCTGAAAATTTGCCAAGATCGTCTGTGACCTTAAATTTAACATAAATAGAATGGCAGGGGTCTTCTGCGTATTCAATTTCTGCTTCGGCCAGCGCCGTTTTGCAGTCAGAGCACCAATACACCGGCTTTAAACCCTTATAAATATAGCCCTTACAGGCCATTTCGGCAAAAATTTCAATCTGCTTGGCTTCAAATTCCTTAAGCAGGGTCACATATGGGTTATCCCATTCTCCAATGACGCCCAAACGCTTAAATTGCGTTCTCTGGTCGTCCAGATATCCTAAAGCAAACGCACGGCAAATACGCCGCAGCTCCACATCGGAAATAGTGGTTGAATTGCCAACCCCGGCTTTCGTCCTTGCCTTAAGCTCCGTTGGAAGGCCGTGTGTGTCCCATCCGGGAACATACGGGGACTGAAAGCCCGACATGTTTTTATAGCGTACAACTATGTCCTTTAAAACCTTGTTCAGTGCTGTACCCAAATGAATATTTCCGTTTGCATACGGCGGTCCGTCGTGCAGGACATATAGCGGCTTCCCTTTGTTTTTTTTCATCAGCTTTTCATAAATTTTTTCTTCTTCCCAACGAGCCAGCGTTTGGGGCTCTGTTTTTGGAAGGCCCGCGCGCATAGGAAAATCAGTTTTGGGAAGGTTAAGCGTTGCGTTATAATCCTGTGGCATGAATTTTGTACTCTCCCTTTATAAAATTACCTGTACCAATCCAAATACCAATCCAATGCGGGCGGATCCGTCATGGGATTGGTATTTGGATTATAATCTATGTATTTTTTATTTTTTGTCGGTTACGCTGTAATTGTCACCAAATTTCAGGTTGCTGAATTTGCTTTCCTTTTCTTCTGCATCCTGCGGCGCCTGTTCGTCCTCCTGCGTAGCCTGCGAGGAAATATCCACAACCTCTTCCTTGTCGTCTGTCGCAGGCTGTGCTCTGTCAGGCTGCCCCTGCTGTACCGGCGCATCCATATTCTGTGCAGACGTATCGTTGACCGGATAATTTTTGTCAAGCTCTGCCTTTGTCTTGCTGATTTCAGAAGCAGTAGGAAGATCCTCAAGCATCCTGATATGGCTGTTATAGGTTTCAAGAAGCTGTTCCCTTAAAACAACGGCGTCGGCCTGCAATTTTAAGTAATTGTTCTTTTCATTTACGATAGAGGCATTGGCGTTCATAATAATATCCTGTGCTTTTAGCTTGGCCTCTTTCATAATAGCTTCTGCCTTTTGGTTTGCCTCTTTTACGGTGGAGTCCATCACTTTCTGCGCATTTAAAAGAGCGCCCCGTACATTTTCTTCGTCTTTACGATACTCTTCTATGCGCTTGGCAAGGATATCCAGCTTTTTTACAAGCTCAATTTTATCTTTCTTATTCTGCTCAAGCGTTGCAACAACCTCATCGATAAAAGCTTCGACATCCTCTGGACGGTAGCCGCCAAGATTTGCTTTTCTGAAGCTGATGTTTTTTACCTCGTCAATTGTCAGCATATCGATCTCTCCTATCTGTATTGTTTGACAACCAACTTAACCCGGCCCTTTTTCGTCAGGCCTGTATGATCGCCAATTATATATTTACCATATCCACGGATGGACAGCGTATCCCCTTGTTTAGGGTGAATACTCACATTTTGCCTGCACTGGTGGTTTAAAAAAACATTCCCTGCCAGTATCAGCTTTGCACTTTTATCCCGGCTTAAGCCTGTAAGTGCGCCTACCACACTGTCAAGCCGTACGGAAGATACCGTATAAAATTTTTCTTCGAGCTTCTTAACGGGGGGCAGCCCACATGTATTTTCTAAAACGGAAACCGAAACACCAACGCTTCCCACTTTCTGGATCTGCGTTGTAATGTAAGCGCTCAGCTCCTCTTTTACAAAAACAACCGCACGCCCCGGCTCAGCCAAAATATCGCCCACAGCTTCTCTTTTTATCCCGCAGCCCATCAGCGCACCCAAAAAATCCCTATGGGATAGATTATACGCTTGTCTGTACATAAACGCAAGCGGCGTTATGGGAAAAAAAGAAGAAGAACACAGCTGTTCTTTTGGGAAAATCCCCAGAACCGCTCTTTCGCTTTCTTCATACCCGCCATAAAATAGAAAATTTTCAAAGTGCGCCTGCTTTAGTATTCCCTTTGCAGCCGCCTGCTCTTCCAAGGCCAGAAAGGAAGTAAAACACGGAGCCCTGCGCTGTTGGGACAGATAAAGTGTGTCGTAAATTTTTGCCTCTAAAAGCGCATACGCATATTTTTCTTCAGCAGACATGTAAATTAAAAATAAACGCCGTTGTTTTCAAGCTCGTCCAGCAGGTCGTCCCCTGTCAAATCCACATTATTGGGTATAATAATAAACGTGCTTGTCGCAATCCTTTTAATCTTTCCCTTATTTGCATAAGCACAGCCGCTTAAAAAATCTATAATCCGCCGGGACATATCTCTGTTTGTGTTTTCCAGGTTCAGAACGACCGTATGCATTTTAATCAATTCATCCGCAATCGCCCTGGTTTCTTCTCCAAAGCGTTCGGGCTTAAAAAGAACAACCTGTAATTTAGCCGTTGCATTGATATTGACAACCTTGTTACGCCTGGGTGCAGAAGCTGCATTTTCCCGCTGATAAGAATAATCGGGTGCCGGCGAAGACGGTGCGGCGTAATCTTCCTCCGGTTCATCATCATAGCTGTATTCATCATAATCATCATATTCGTCATCCGGTGCATCCCACATACGCTTAAACTTATCCACTAAACCTGCCATTTTAAAATACCTCCAATTTTTATCTATAAAGCCTGGGACCAAACAACGAGGAGCCAATCCTCACCATGTTAGCCCCTTCCAGGATAGCTTCGCGGTAATCCGCAGACATCCCCATTGACAGATAGTCCATAAATACATTATCCATTTTTTTGGCCTTCATGTCAATAAACAGTTTGTACATCGCGCAAAAATATTTACAAATTTCCCCCTTTTTGTCGCAAATGGGAGGAATTGCCATAAGACCTTTTACAGAAATACCGCGCATTGTTCCAATTTGGAATAATAGCCCCTCCAGATCCTGCGGTGCAACGCCTGATTTACTGACTTCGTTTCCTATATTTACCTCTATTAAAATATCTGTTGTGATCCCTTTTGCAAGCGAATGCTTTGCAATCTCTCCTGCAAGCTTTTCGCTGTCAACCGACTGAATCATATTGACCTTTCCCACAATCTGCCGTACCTTGTTGGTTTGCAGATGCCCAATAAACTGCAAAGACGCGTGCGTAAGGTCATAGCTTTCATATTTTGCAAGAAGCTCCTGTACCCTGTTTTCCCCAATATGAGAAAGCCCTAAAGAAATGGCATAGTTAATTCTGTTTACATCTACTGTTTTTGTCGCGGCCAGAAAGGTAATATCCTGCCTGCTTCTGCCTGACTGCAAAGCAGCCTTTGCAATGCTTTCTTCTATCGTTTGATAGTTGTATGCAATATCCTGTAACGCCTGCTGCTCATTGCTTGACAATTTTTCCGGCATATAAATCCGCCCCTTCTGTAACAATTTTATCGTAAAGCTCAACTGTCGTTCCGTTAAAAAGAACGCCCTCTTCCGGCTGCGGGTCACACAATACAAAATCTTCGCCTGCATAAAGGATCGACACCTGCTTGAAAATAAGCTCGTTTCCATACACTACATATACGCCCTGCACCTTTTTTTCTTCAGAGGTGGTCGTGCCGTCCTCATTTTCAATTGTTTTAACCACTGTGTCGTCATGCAGGGATTTTTTGCTGACACGTATTCCTGTATAGGTCTTTATATCAATTTTAACTGTTTCGTTGCGCAGGCTGGCAAGCTCCGGGCTCATATAGTTGCATTCCAACACAAGCGCAGCGTCTGACGTTTTGTTTTCCTGGTTTACCGACGCTATTTTCACCGGCACGCTGCCTGTTGTGGCATATGGCATATTTACGCTGACGTCATCATAAATGGAGCTTAATTCAATGGAATCCTGCGCTGTGATCGGACAGGCAATAAACCAATTGAGCTCGCTGATTACTTTTCCAATTACATTTCCCGCCACTTTTTCAGGCTCTTCTTCCAGCATGGCATTTAAGCTGTCCAGGCCGATCTCTGCAGCTTTGGTATAATCATACGCATCTTCATAGCCGTCTGTATAGCTTACAAAATAACCGGCGACCGGCGAGGTAATCTGGGCAACGGCCTCCCCGCAGGAGGCCTGGATTTCTTCCTTTTGCGCCTGCAGCTGTTCAATTTTTTCATTATAATTGACAACTTCCCCGGTCACAACCATTCGTTCGTTTATTAAATACAAAAGGTCTTCACTGGTATCTTTCAAATCGTAAAGCTGGCCTTCGTTTATATTCTGCAGCAAATCAACTACTTTTTGGTTCATTTGGTTATTGATAGAATCCAAACCCGTAGACATCGTATGTGCGGCCATATTAATTTTTTTAAGCTGGTCGATCTGGTTGTCGATCTGCGCAATTTCCTTATGTGCCGTGGCGTCGTCCTCCGTCCTATACACAGTGGCTACTACGCCACCTGCCGCTACCTTTCCACCGTCATCAAACGCATAGGCAACCACGCCTTCACTGTCGTTTTTAATCAACGTTTCATTGCGGATTACATAACCGGTCGAATAGATAGAATCTGCCGTCTCCTGCATAATGGCGGTTTCTGTTTCTACCATGGAAAAGTTTGCTCCGTAAAATAAATACGCCAAATACGCAAGCACCAAAAACGCTGCCACCGTAATGACGATTTTTTTTGCCAGTGTTTTATCCAAGCCGTATTCACCACATTCCATAATTATTGCAAAATTCCGCTTTGCTCTATATACGAGCAAGCTGTACGCATAACCTCTTCTTCATCTTTACAGATGTCCGTTTCAATCCAGTGGATGGTTTGATCCTTCTTAAACCAGGTAAGCTGCCGCTTTGCATACTTTCTTGTTTCCTGTTTTAGTTTTTCCGTCGCGTCCTGCAGCGTACATACGCCGTCAAAATATGGCTTGAGCTCCTTATAGCCAATCGCCATACGCGCCGTTTTGCCGCATGGCTGCGAAAGGACATAGCTTGCTTCCTCCAAAAGCCCCTGATTGAGCATTTGGTCAACCCTTTGGTTGATCCTGTCATATAACTTTTCCCTGTTTTTACAGGTAAGCCCAATGCGCACATCCTTATATGGACTTGGGTTTTTCATCGAGTGCGCTATATGCTGCGTCATTGTGATCCCTGTCGTTTTAAAAATTTCAATCGCCCTTATAATCCGCTTTGCGTTTTTGGTTTGCGCAAGGCGCTTTGCGCTGTCTGGGTCAAATTGCGCCAACTCCAAAAGCAGCGCATCTACCCCTTCGCGCTCCAACCGAATAAAAAGCTCCCGGCGCAAAGCAGGATCCTCCCCGCCCGGCGCAAATTCCAAATGGTTTAAAAGCGCATGAACATAAAGGCCTGTCCCACCAACCAGCACGGGCAGTTTTCCCCTTTTATATATGTCGCAGATAACATTCCTTGCGCATTGTACATACTGTGCCACGCTGTAGGTTTCCTGGGGGTCTAAAAAGTCCATCATATGATGAATAACACCCTGCCGCTGGAAAGCGTCCGGCTTTGCCGTTGCAATTTGCATTCCCGTATAGATCTGCATAGAATCCGCCGAGACCACTTCCCCGTTATAGCGTTTTGCAATCGTTATGCCAAGCGAGGTTTTTCCAGACGCGGTGGGTCCCACGATTGCCACAAGCGGAATGAAGGCTGCCTGCTGCAAAAAATCACATCCTGCCAAACTGTTTTTCAATTTCTCTTTTTTTAATGACAATCCGTACCGGTCTTCCATGCGGGCAATAACGCAGCGCCGGGTTTGCTTCAAGCTGATCGGCCAGCGCGATAAGCTCTTGAGGATGGTTGATATTGCCGGCTTTGACCGCCGCGCGGCAGGCAACGTTGTGGTAAATCCAATCCATTTGCTCTGCGTAAATATCGTTTTTATGTTCAAGCAAATATCCGGCCATTTCCGTTACGATAGAAGCAATATCAGAATGCTCCAGATATTGTGGCGCGCTTCTGACAAGGATATTCCCCATGCCAAAATCCTCTATTTCAAAGCCAGCCTCCCAAAAAGCCCTGGTATTTTGTAGCGCTGCGTCGTATTCCAGCTTATTCAGGGTAACGGTTATCGGCTCCAAAAGGTACTGCATGGCCCCGGCGCCCTTTTCTGCTTTCAGTTTTTCATAAAGAATTCTTTCATGCGCTGCGTGCTTATCAATGAAAACCAGCTCGTCCTCGCCGCGTTCCATTATAATATATGTGCGGAACGCTTCGCCGATAAATCTTGTCGAAACACCTTCAAAAGGCTCTGTAAAAGCCTTTTGTCCGTCTTTCGGTGCAGATTCATCCTGTTTTGAAACAGCTGGTTGGGGCTTTGGCTGCTGTGCAGCCTGCGTTTTTTCCTGAACGTTTGTATTGGCTGCAGGTATAAAGCTTTGGGACACCTGCAAACGCCCTTTATATAAATCAAATGGATTTACACCGTCTGCCACATGTTTTTGGAAGGCGTGTGCTTTCGGGATAGAAATCTGCGGCTGACAATTCTCTTTCTTTTCCGGAATAGCAGGCGCCGCTTCTTCTAAAGAAGACTTGCTTTTTGCATAGAGCGGACTTGCAGGCTCCTGCACAGGCGCAGGCTTTGCTTTATAGCTCTGCTCTGCCTCAAACGGATTGGCCGGCCGGGCGGCCGAACGGACCAGGTCGCGCGGTTTTAAGGAAACCTGCTTTGGCTGATCCCCGCTTAGCAACGCCGACTTTACCGCATGATACAGCGCGTCAAAAACAGGACGTTCCTGAATAAACCGGACCTCTATTTTGGCAGGATGCACGTTTACATCTACCGCCTGACAGGAAAGGGAAATATGCAAAACACAAGCGGGGAATTTCCCGGTCATAACACTGCCTTTACAAGCTTCTTCTACCGCCGCCATGGCGGTGCGGCTTTTTACAAAGCGCCCATTGATAAAAAAGTTCTGCATATTTCTGTTTGGGCGCGCGTTCTGCGGACTGCTGACATAGCCCTTGACCGCAACGCCTTCCAGCGAATAATCCACAGGGATCAGCCCGCTTGCAAATTCTCTGCCATATACCGTATAAATGGAAGAAAGCAGCTTTCCGTCGCCCGCCGTATGCAGCGCCTGCTTTCCGTCGCGGATAAAAGTTACCGCAATTTCCGGATGAGAAAGCGCAATTTTATCCAGTACGTTTGCAACGGCGTTCGCCTCTGTTACATCCTTTTTCAAAAATTTCATGCGCGCGGGCACGTTGTAAAAAAGGCCGCGCACAATCATAGTCGTTCCTTTAGGGCAGCCTGCATCTGTCAGGCCTTCTTCTTCCCCGCCGCTTATACTGTATTTTGTTCCAATCTCTTCTCCTTCACTGCACGTCAGGATTTCGACATGAGAAACAGCGCATATGGATGCAAGCGCCTCTCCGCGGAAGCCAAGTGTTGCAATGCTTTCCAGATCGTTTTCCGCTTTAACCTTGCTGGTGGCATGGCGCAAAAACGCCTTTTGGATGTCTTCTCTTGCAATACCGCAGCCGTTGTCAGAAACGCGGATATATTCAATCCCTCCGTTTTTGATTTCGACCGTTATGGCGGTAGAGCCTGCGTCGATCGCGTTTTCTACCAGCTCTTTAACCACAGAGCTGGGGCGTTCTACAACCTCCCCGGCTGCAATCAGCTCTGCAACATGCTTATCCAGCACATGAATTTTTCCCATAACAGGCTCACCTCCGTTGTTTTTATCCTTCCTCCTTTGCCTGCCGGATCAGGTCAAAAAGGATGTTCATCGATTCAATCGGCGTTAACGTATTGATATCTACACTTAAAAGCTTCTGTTTGATCCTAAAAGCAGCTGTATCCAGCAAAGAAAGCTCCGCCGGCTGCTGCTGTGCAGCTGCCTTATGTGGATCAGGCGCGGTATTTTGTCTTTTACTGCCTTCCAGTTCCTTTAAAATTTGTTTTGCCCTTGTAATAATCCAGTCCGGAAGCCCCGCCAGCTTTGCCACCTCTATGCCATAGCTGTCGTCCGCGCCACCGGGAACAATCCTGCGCAAAAAGGTAATGTCATCCCCGCGTTTTTTTACGGCAATGTTATAATTTCGCACCCCGTCAAGCATCTGCTCCATAACGGTCAGTTCGTGATAGTGCGTTGCAAACAAGGTTTTTGCGCCCAGTCTTTTTTTATCCGCTGCATATTCAAGCACCGCACGGGCAATGCTCATCCCGTCAAAGGTAGAGGTTCCCCGACCAATTTCATCAAGAACCAGCAGGCTTTTTGCCGTTGCATTTTTCACAATGGAAGCCACTTCGTTCATTTCCACCATAAATGTGGACTGCCCGGCGGCAAGATCGTCAGAAGCGCCAACACGTGTAAAGATACTGTCCACAATGCCAATTTCCGCACTGGAAGCCGGAACAAATGCTCCCGTTTGTGCCATCAGTACAATCAGCGCCACCTGGCGCATATACGTTGATTTTCCAGCCATGTTAGGACCTGTTATAATGGCAACGCGGTTATTTGCGTTATCTAGGTCAACATCGTTTGGGACAAAGGGCGACCCGTCCAGCAAAAGCTCCACCACCGGATGGCGGCTGTCCTTCAGATGGATTACACCGCTTAGATTCACCTCCGGTCGGCAGTAACGGTTTTCTGCAGCAACAGATGCAAAAGAACACAGCACGTCAAGCGTTGCAATGCATTTGGCCGTTTGCTGAATACGCGAAAGCTGGTCCGAAACCGTTTTGCGGACTGTATCGTAAAGCTTATATTCAAGCGCTACCGCCTTATCCTTTGCGCCGAGTATCCGGCCTTCAAGCTCTTTGAGCTCTTGTGTGATAAAACGCTCACAATTTGTAAGCGTTTGCTTTCTAATGTATGTATCGGGCACCATTTCTTTATACGAATTGGAAACCTCAATATAATATCCAAATACCCTGTTATAGCCAACCTTTAGCTTTGGAATCCCCGTTTTTTCCCTTTGATCAGCCTCAATGGCTGAAAGCAGCCCGGTAGAGTCGGCCATATCTCCATTTAACAGGTCAAGCTCTGCATTGTAGCCCTTTTTAATGATACCGCCCTCGCGCACAGAAAACGGCGGTTCCTCCACAATTGCGCTGTCAATCAGCGTATACACGTCCTGCAGCGTGTCAATTCCGCGGTAAATTTCCTGCAATAAAGAAGCGCCTGTCCCTTCAAGCTGCTGCTTTAGCGCCGGCAGCTTTTGCACGGCGCTTGCAAGGGAACGCAGCTCCCTGCCGTTTGAAGTACCGTAAACAATCCTTGTCATCAAACGTTCCATATCAAAAATGCCTGTCAGCGCGTTTATAAGCTCCATACGCCGTACCGTATCGGTTACAAGCTCCTCTACCGCATTCTGGCGCTTTACAATCGGCGCGCAACTGACCAAAGGCTGTACAATCCATGCGCGGATCAGGCGCTTTCCCATCGCCGTTTTTGTCTTATCCAGCACCCATAAAAGAGATCCTCTTTTCTCTTTGCTGCGCATGGTTTCCAAAAGCTCTAAGTTCCGTCTGGTATGGAAATCCAAATTCATAAACTGGTTTTCGCTGTAAATATCCAGCGTGTTTATTCGCTCCAGGCCTGTTTTCTGTGTTTCCTCCAGATAATGTAAAAGCGCGCCCAGGCAGCTGATCAGCTGGGTGTTTCCGTCCTCCTGCAGCGCGCAAATGTTTTTTTCACCAAACTGCGCTGCGGCGCGCTGCGTGCAGGCCGCTTCGTCAAAGCAGTCGTCTGTCAGCATTTCAACTCCTGCGGAAAGTCTGTCACGGATAAAAGCGGGCAGCTCTTCAAAGCATACCGTATCCCCGCCGATCAGGATTTCGCGCGGCGAAAAACGCGCCAGCTCGTTTTTCAGCTGTGTAAAAGCATCGCTGCCCGCAAGGGTTGTAGCGTGCAGTTCCCCGGTTGAAATATCGCAAAAAGCAACCCCTATTTTTTCATCCTTTGTAAAAACACAGGATATATAGTTGTTTTTTCCTTCGTCAAGCATACTGCTTTCCATAACGGTGCCGGGCGTAATCACACGGATAATATCTCTTTTAACAAGGCCTTTTGCAGATGCGGGATCCTCTACCTGTTCGCATATGGCAACCTTATACCCCTTTGCAACCAGACGGGCTATGTACGCTTCACTGCTGTGAAAAGGAACGCCGCACATTGGCGCGCGCTCCTCTTGACCACAGTCTCTGCCCGTTAGCGTAAGCTCCAGTTCCTTGGACGCAAGCTTTGCGTCGTCATAGAACATTTCGTAAAAATCGCCCAGGCGAAAAAACAAAATGCTGTCTTTGTTTTCTTCTTTTATTTTAAAATACTGCTTCATCATTGGGGAAAGTTCAGCCATCGTGCTTTTTCACCTCTTTATCGCTGTTTTTTAGTCAATGGCAACCAGAACAGCTTGAACAGCTTCCGGAACACCCCGGCGTGTAATCCGTCGTCATGGGGTCTTCTCCTTCTGAAGATTGCGTAATAATCGCAAATATTCTTTGCAAAAGCGTATCCAGAGCTTGCTTGTGCGCATTATATGCCTGCATATTTTCATTTTTCATAATCTCTGCATACACTGCGCGCATTTCTTTGTTGAGCTCCTGCAGCTTTTGGTCATCCCTGTCGGGCTTGGAAGCTTCGTTGTTAATGGCCATGCGTTTTAAATTAAATTCACCGATCATCTGCTGAAGCTGCTGGTCCTCATCGCTTTGCTGTTTTGCAATCTGCAATTTTACATAGCAGTCTTCCTGCTGAATTGCTTTGCCAATTTCCCTTGCCAATTCTATTGTATCCATTTTTTCTTCCTCCTGTTTTATACAAGTATGCCTTTTAAGATCCAGTTGCGCGCCTGTGTAATCTGCACGTTTACAAACGTGCCAATCAGCGCGTCGTCACCTTCCAGCTCCACAATTATATTGCCTGAAGTACGGGCCGATAATACGTTTTCTTTTCCGGTCTTGCCTTCAACCAGCACTTTTTGTGTTTGTCCAACCATAGAAGCGCAACGCTGTGCTGCAATTTCTTCCTGCACCTGCAAAAGCTCGCCAAACCATTTGGATTTTTCCGCATATGGCACAGGATCCTCCATTTTTGCAGCAGGCGTACCAACGCGCGGCGAATAAATAAACGTAAACAGCGACGTAAAACCTACCTGACGCACCAAAGAAAGCGTTTCTTTAAAATCTTCGTAAGTTTCGCCGGGAAAGCCCACGATAACGTCGCTTGTAAGTGAAAGTCCGGGAATTTTTTCCTTTGCGTAATTTACAATGGACAAATACGACTGGCGCGTGTAACGCCTGTTCATTTGCTGCAAAATTTTATCGCTCCCCGACTGAAACGGCAAATGCAAATGCTTGCTGATATGCCGGCTTTGCGCAATTGTATCAATCAATTCTTTTGTGCAGTCCTTTGGATGCGACGTCATAAAGCGCAGCCAATATTCGCCGTCTATCCGGTCAATTTTGGAAAGAAGCTCGGAAAAAGAAGGGCTTTCCAGCAGGCCTTTCCCGTAAGAATTTACGTTTTGCCCAAGCAGCGTAATATCCTTGTAGCCTGCGCCAATAAGTTTCTTTGCTTCCTGCAATATATCGTGTTCGCGGCGGCTGCGTTCCCGCCCGCGTACATAAGGCACAATGCAATAGGAACAAAAATTATCGCACCCATACATAATAGGCAGCCAGCCTTTAAAGGTCCCATCACGCTTTATGGGAAGCCCCTCGTGCACAAGGCGGTCGTCTTCTCCGCGGACAAAAATACGCTTTCCGATAAACAAGCTTTTATATAAAAGCTCCGGAAAACGGTGCAGAAAGTGCGTGCCGAAAACAAGCCCTACAAAAGGAAAGCTTTTATAAATCCTTTCGGCTATATGCGGCTGCTCCATCATGCAGCCGCATAATGCAATTAAAACGGAGGGGTGTTTCTGCTTAATAGCCTTAAGCGCACCTACATTTCCAAACACCCGGTCTTCGGCATGCTCCCGTACCGCACAGGTATTGAAAATTATAAAGTCTGCATCCTGCGGCGTTTCTGTGAACGCATACCCCATCCCGGCCAGCATACCCTTGATTTTTTCACTGTCTGCGACGTTCTGTTGGCAGCCATAGGTACGCACATAGGCAAGCGGACGCTCCCCCCTGGCGCGAACACTCATAATTTCTGCAACAAGCTGCATATATTCTTCCATGCTGCTTGTATCAAACTTTTGCTTTATATCCTCAGGCAATATATACTGCCTCCAATCTGTCAACTTTACCGTTTATCATACCATATATAGAGTTTATCTTCAAGGGTTGACAGGGATTTGCAGCACAAATTTACAATTAAGACATGAATCTGCTGGCATACAATGTAGGTGTTGTTCCAACGATCACAGTCTCTGCAACCGGTACGTTTGTGACGACTTCAACATTGGGGATCGTTCCATCGGAGGTCAGGTATATTTCCGCCTTGATTTCCAGTTCAATAATATGCTGCGTCTGGTTGATCCCCGCAGATACAAACTGGCTTGTCACGCTGGTTTCAATGCTGCTTGAAAAATTCAACCGAACTTTGATGACCGGTCCGAGCCCGCGCAACAGATCCATCCCCGACAGATCTCCAGTGTAAAATTTGATCTCTCTATGCCGCAGCTGATCAATTTCTTCCTGTGCGCTTAAAGAATATGCGGCCTTTAAAGCGTTGATATTTACTGTATTGGCAGAAATACTCTGGACCGCGTTACTGCTTGAATATTGAACGTCCACAAGGTCTTCATATGTAAAATCCGATTCCAGCTGCTGCGCTTCAACCGCTTTGTTAATGGCTTCTGTAGCGAGGGCCTGCGCTTTTATTTCTGTTAAATTAAAAATCATAGGCCTTACCTGCAGCTCCAAAAACAAAAACGACGCCACAAACAGCAGCACAAGCAAAATCAAAACACGTTTAAAAACACTGGTTTTTCGCCGTCTTTTCCTTCGTATGCGCATAAAAACACCCCTCAAATATAGTATTCGAGGGGTGCATATATGGTTCATTTTTTACACCGGGATTTTATGCTTCTTCATGATCCGGCTGCGCACAGCAATCGCAGGAGCAGCCTTTTTCATCTTCATCCTCGGCAAAAAGGTCAGAAAAATCAAATTCCAGCTTTTCGCCGCACTTGGGGCATTCTGTTTCTCCACAAAGCAGAACGTCTTCCTGCAGACAAATTTCTTCCCCGCAGGTAGGACAGGTCACTTCATAAAACTGGTCGTCGTCATCCGTGTCGCAACCGCCGCAGGAGCAGTCGCTTTCCTCATAATAATCTTCCTCCAGATCCGCCAGGTCTTCATCCACGGCGTCAAGCTGATCACACACATCGTCAACGCATGTTTCAAGATCTGTAACAGACAACGCCATGTCCTCAAGCAGCTCTAATATTGCTTTTATAACCTTGACTTCGTCCTTGTTTTCATCTAGCTTTAGGCCCTCTGCGAGGCCCTTGATATAAGAAATTTTTTCTGTAAGCGTCATTTTTTCCTCCAATATTCTGCGCTTATGCGCGTGACATATATTCGCCCGTGCGGGTGTCTATCTGAATTCTATCGCCCTCGTTAATAAAGATTGGCACTTTGATCTCCGCCCCGGTTTCAACAATTGCAGGCTTTGTTACGTTTGTTGCCGTATCGCCTTTTACGCCCGGCTCTGTTTTCGTTACTTCCAACTCAACAAAATTGGGCGGCTCTACGCCAAACACATTTCCTTTATAGGACAAAACCTTACAGGTCATATTTTCTTTTACAAATTTAAAGTTATCTGAAAGTATGCTTTTGTTGATTGGAATCTGTTCATACGTTTCGCTGTCCATAAAATAATACAGGTCGCCGTCACTGTAAAGATATTCCATATCTTTTCTCTCAATAAAAGCCGTGGGATATTTGTCGTTGGGGTTAAAGGTTTTTTCAACCACAGCGCCCGTGATTACGTTCCTGATTTTGGTTCTCACAAAAGCAGCGCCCTTGCCCGGCTTTACATGCTGAAACTCAATAATAGAAACAACCTGGCCGTCCATTTCAAATGTAACGCCGTTTCTAAAATCACCTGCTGAAATCATAGATAAATCCTCCTCAATATACATCGCAGCAATGTACGATCCTTCTACTGTTTTACAAGTTATAATTATACCTATTGCACCGGCAAAATGCAACAGGTAATCGCAATTAATTTACACAGTCTTCCAGGCCAATTAAAGAATAAGCAATTCTTTGCTAACGCCGGTCAGGTTTGTGCACCCGTTTTTGGTTACTGCGACCATATCTTCAATGCGCACGCCAAATTCCCCCGGCAGGTAAATGCCCGGTTCTACCGTAACAACCATGCCGCTGCTCAAAATTGTAGAGGAATTCTGGGAAAGACGCGGTTCTTCATGGATAAGCAACCCTACCCCATGGCCGGTAGCATGTTTATAACATTGCCCGTAGCCCGCCTGCTCTATTACATCCCTTGCAGCCTGGTCAATACAGTGACCTGTTACGCCCGACTTGATTTTTGCAAGCGCACTTTGCTGGGTCTGCAAGACAAGATTGTAAATTTCTGCTTGCTTGTCCGTTACATAGCTGACAGCTACCGTCCGGGTCATATCGCTGTGATACCCCTCATACACCGCGCCGATGTCCATTGTAACAAAATCACCCGCGCAAACGGCGCTTGTTCCCGGAACACCATGCGGCAGGGAGGTCTTTTTGCCCGCTATCGTGATCAGATCAAAGGCTACGCGCTGCGCTCCACGCTTGCGCATGGAAAACTCAAGCTCCAGCGCTATATCCCGCTCTGTAACACCAGGCCTGATAAAGTTTAAAATATCCAGATACGCTTCTTCTGTAATACGCTGCGCCTCTTTTATTTTTAAAATCTCAGCCCTGCCTTTGATCATGCGCATATTGGATAAAAGCAGATCAAGCGTATCATCACAGGCCGTTTTAACATCTATCGCGCGAAAGCTTTTTTTAAACACGTTTGCCTGCTTTACAGAAACCGTTGCACCCTCCAGATACACCTTTTTGACCCTGTGTCTTTTTGCAAGCGTACACAGCTGCTGTGAAAGGCTGTCAAAAACTACCACATCTAAGTCTTTTACCTGCTTTTGCGCTGCTTCGCCGTAACGAAAATCCACCAGCAGATAGGCAGCTTTTCTGGTAATAAACACAGCCCCCGCCGAAGAAGCAAAGCCGGACAAGTAAAAGCGGTTGACGTCTGAAAGCACCAGAGCCGCTTCGCCCGGTTGGGTCAGTCCCTCCTGCAGCTTTAAAATTCTACTTTTCATCCTTTACACACGCCCTTTTATAGCTCTTCCTGCTTTTGCAGCAGAAGCGCTGCGTCAATCCCTAAAAAGTAAACATTCTTTCCAAAGCCCGCAATCTGCCCTTTGCAGACAGGTGCAATTACAGAGTGATGGCGGAATTCTTCCCGGGCATGAATATTAGACATATGCACCTCAATAAAGGGAATATCCACACAGGCAATTGCATCGCGCAGCGCATAGCTGTAATGTGTAAGTGCGCCCGCGTTGATAACAACCGCACAATACTGCTCTTTTGCAGTATGAATTGCATCTATCAGCGCACCTTCGTGGTTGGACTGAAGAACGTCGATCAAAACGCCTTTTTCTTTTCCATAAGCAATGACCTGGTCTTCTATACTTTGTGCAGATTGCGTGCCATAAATTTTTTTTTCGCGAACACCGACCATATTGAGGTTCGGCCCCAAAAGCAGCAAAATCTTTTTGTCCATTTCGGTCCCTCCTGTTTAAAAAGGCTGTTTTCTGCTGGTAATTTTTCTTTTTATCCTGCTAAGCAGGCATCTGCGCAACTTTACGGTAGCCGATTCCCTGTTTGGATCCAACGGCTCGACAAGCAAAGTTTTCATTGCCAATAACTTTGCACCAAAAATATCTGTAAAAAGCTGGTCGCCCACTACAAGAATATTTTGACGGTTTGTATGAAACCTGCGTACAGCCCGCAAATAAGCAAGCGGAGAAGGTTTTAAGCAAAACGCAAGATAATCAAGCCCCAGACCTTCCGCAAAAGGCGCAACCGTCTTTTTAAAGTTATTGGAAAAAAGCAAAATACGCACGCCCTGTGCCTGCATTTGCGCCACCCATTCCCTTACACCCGCGGCGGGCTTTGTATCGCCGTATTTTTTTATTGTATTGTCAATATCAAGTAAAATGTATTGCACACCTAGCTTTGAAAGCATTTTCATATTCAGGTCGGTTACCTTTTTCAAATATGCTGTACGCATCGTTCCCTCCCTCTAGAAAATGAAGAAAAGCGGGCAGAAACCTGCCCGCTTTTTGCATGTACAATCATGGAAACACAGATAAGTTTAAGTACACTCATTACTTGAATTTACGCTTACGAGCCGCTTCAGACTTCTTTTTACGCCGAACAGAGGGCTTTTCATAAGCTTCTCTTTTGCGTACTTCAGCGATAACGCCTGCTCTTGCGCACTGCTTTTTAAATCTTCTTAAAGCGCTTTCAAGAGATTCGTTATCCTTGATTCTGACTTCAGACATCTATTTTTCCCTCCCATCCGCCATAAGGCAGGGGTTAATTGCATACAATTGCGCAAACTATTATACAATAAACAATTTCCAAATGTCAAGTCTTATGTATATTTTTCGACGCAATCATCAGGAAAATTATTTTACCACAATATTTACAAGTTTTCCCCTGACATAAATTTCTTTAATAACCTGACGGTTTTCTATTGCAGCGGCAATCTTAGGCTGCGCCTTTGCAGCAGCCAGCGCCGCAGCCTCATCCGCATCTGCGGCAATACAAACGCGCGCGCGCAGCTTGCCGCTTATCTGCACGGCAATTTCAACCGTGTCTTCTTTACACTTTTCTTCGTCATACTGCGGCCATTGCTGCTGTGCCACTAAACCGCTTCCAAGACTGCATATTTGCCACATTTCTTCTGTAACATGCGGGGCAAAGGGGTTGAGCAGGATTGTAAAAATACGAAGCTCTTCCCTGGTAATGGAGCCTGCGTCTGAAATATCATTGATCAAGGCCATCAGCGCTGCAATGGCAGTATTAAACTTAATATTTTCAATGTCATCCCCGACCTTTTTGATGGTTTTATGAAAGGCACCTTCCAGCGCCGGAGTAATTGAATCCCCCTGGCACAGAATCGTTTGCAGATTCCAGTAACGCTCTATAAACCTTCTGCAGCCCCGAATACTGGAGGGGCTCCAGGGCGCCGCTTTTTCAAAGTCACCAATAAACATTTCGTACATACGCATGGTGTCTGCGCCGTACTCGTTTACAATATCGTCGGGATTTACGACGTTCCCTCTGGATTTGCTCATTTTTTCGCCGTTTTCCCCTAAAATCATACCGTGGCTTGTGCGCTTTGCATAGGGCTCCTTTGTGGGAACCACGCCAATATCATACAGAAATTTATGCCAAAAACGGCTGTAAAGCAAATGCAGCGTCGTATGCTCCATCCCGCCGTTATACCAATCTACCGGGCTCCAGTATGCAATCGCTTCTTTTCCTGCCAGAGCCTGCGTATTATGCGGGTCCATGTAGCGCAAATAATACCAGGAGGAACCTGCCCATTGGGGCATTGTATCTGTTTCGCGGCGCGCCTTACCGCCACATTTCGGGCAGACCGTTTCTACCCACTCGGTAATATTGGCAAGCGGCGATTCCCCGTTTTCCGTTGGCTCGTAAGATTCTACCATGGGAAGTTTCAGCGGAAGTTCACTTTCGGGAATAGGCACATAGCCGCATTTGTCGCAATGAACAATCGGGATCGGCTCGCCCCAATAGCGCTGCCGGGAAAAGACCCAGTCGCGCAGTTTAAAGTTTACCTTTGCCCTGCCTCTTCCCTTTTCTGAAAGCCAGCTTATAATCTTTTCCTTAGCGGCTTCCACCGTAAGGCCGTTTAACAGGCCGGAATTAGCCAATATGCCTGTGTTACAATCGGTAAATGCTTCTTTTTCAACATCGCCGCCCAAAACGACCTCTATAATTGGCAGGTCAAACTTTTTGGCAAACTCCCAGTCACGTGTGTCGTGCGCCGGAACCGCCATAATCGCACCTGTACCATAAGAAACAAGCACATAGTCCGATATAAAAATGGGAATTTCTTTTTCGTTAACGGGGTTAATTGCCATAACGCCCTGCAGGCGCACACCTGTTTTTTCTTTTGCAACTTCCGTTCTTTCAAAATCGGATTTTCTGGATGCAGCCAACTGATAAGCGCGGACCTCGTCCATATTGGAAAGAAGGCCGCTCCATTTTTCCAATAAAGGATGCTCCGGAGAAACAACCATATAGGTTGCACCAAAAAGTGTGTCCGGCCTTGTTGTATAAACGGTCAGTTTGTCACCGGCGGTCGTGTCAAAATCCACTTCCGCGCCTGTTGAGCGTCCAATCCAGTTCCTTTGCTGTGCCTTGACACGCTCCGGGTAATCGACCAAATCCAGATCTTCAATCAAACGGTCTGCATATTGTGTGATTTTAAGCATCCACTGCGATTTTACTTTTCGCACAACCTCGCTGTTGCAGCGTTCGCACACACCGTTTACCACCTCTTCGTTTGCAAGAACACATTTGCAGGAGGTACACCAGTTTACGGCCATCTCTTTCTTATAAGCCAGGCCGTGCTTGAAAAGCTGCAAAAAAATCCACTGTGTCCATTTGTAATACGCAGGATCGGTCGTATTGATTTCCCTGCTCCAGTCAAAAGAAATCCCCAGCGCCTGAATTTGCTGCTTAAAGTGTGCAATATTCTGCTTTGTCACAATTTCAGGATGGATATGGTTTTTAATTGCATAATTTTCAGTAGGCAAGCCAAACGCGTCCCAGCCAATTGGATATAACACGTTATACCCCTGCATCCTGCGCTTGCGCGCAACTGTATCCAGCGCAGTATACGGACGAGGATGCCCTACGTGCAGGCCCTGCCCAGAAGGATAAGGGAATTCTATCAGCGCAAAGAATTTTTCTTTGTCAGAATCGGTCTGCGCATGAAACACACCCGCTTCTTCCCATATTTTTTGCCATTTCGGCTCTATTGATTTATGATCGTACTTCAAAACCAATACCTCCTGCAACTTTATAAAATAACCATGCCGCCATTGCATGTAACACGCTTTATATTAAAATTTGCTCAATATCTAAAATTTCCCCGTCCTGCCAAAGACGCTCCAGATCATAATACTGCCTTGCCTCATCGGAAAAAACATGGACGATGACATCCACATAATCCAAAAGGATCCATGTATTGGAACGGTGGCCCTCAATATGGCTTACAGAAACGCCTGCCTGGTCCAATTTCTCCTCTACCTCTTCCGACAACGCCTTAACCTGCGTGCTGCTGTTGCCTGTGGCGATTACCATATAGTCTGCAAGAATAGATACATCATTAATCCGGATAACCCGGATGTCCTTGCCCTTCTTGCTGTCAAGCGCCTTAGCGGCGCACGTTGCTGTTTGTAATGACGTCAAACTTCTTTCACCTCTGTTATTGATCGTGCTTTTTGTTTTCTGTTAAAATCTGATTATACGCCGCCAACGCGTTTGGATCAATGGCAAGCGCGCGCCTTGCAAGATCTGCTATAGAAAAGGAAAGGCCGAACAGCATGGCTTCCTCAAGGGAGCGCTCCGCCTTTTCCCGCATAATCTCCACTCCATCATAGCAACGCTCCGCACCTGTAAAATCTGCAACAAAAATCACCTTTTCCAGCAGGGACATCCCCGCTCTGCCCGTTGTATGATAGCGCACGGCATTTAAAATATCCGGATCCTCAATACGCAGCGTATCACGCAAATACGCAGCCCCGGAGATTGCATGCCAAAGCTTTTGGGAGTTCTGTTCAACAACGGAAAGCATTATACCAGAACGGCGCATAATTTGCAACTGCTCGTCGGGCGGCGTTTCTTTTGTAATGTCATGCAGAAGCCCCGCAACCTCTGCCTTAACGGGATCCGCTCCATAAAGAGCGGAAAGCCGGACTGCTTCTTTTGCTACATTGAGCGAATGCAGATACCGCTTTTCGCTCATGCGTTTTTTTATCAGCGCCATGTAATCCTGTTTTAGCATAGCAATCACTCCCTATAAAGGCTGTTTTCACATATATATTGCGCAACGCCGCGGCCTGTCAGTCCGGTAACATCCCCGCCGTTTTTTAATACGTCCCTGACCTGTGTGGAAGACACCTGCATCACCGGGATATCCTGCACAATGCAGCGCGCCCCCAGCTTTTTCAACCGACACGCCTGCTCTTTAAGCGCATTTGTATCTGTAGTGTTCCGTGGGACTGTACAAATTTGCGCCATTGAAAAAATGCGCTGCGGGTCCTTCCAGCTTTGCAGGGTCTGGAACATATCTGCCCCTACAATCAAATAAAGCGCCGCTTTTGGATAGGCGGCCCGAAGTGTTTGCAGCGTATCTGCCGTGTAGCTTGCGCCGCCGCGCCGGATTTCCATATCCGACACCTGTATTTTAGCATCCTTTTCAATTAAAATGCGGCACATATTGCAGCGATCTTCGGCAGAGGCCATGCCACAGCTGGACTTATGCGGCGGTATGCAGGCCGGTATGAAAAGCACAAGATCTAAATGAAGCGCTGTAATAAACGTCCGCGCCAGGCGGATATGGCCCAAATGCGGCGGGTTAAAACTGCCGCCGAGCATCCCGACCCTTTGTAACGGTTTTACATCGCACATGTTTTTTTTCCGGCTGGCAGCGTGATCTTAGGCTCTTTACTGTTTTTGCGGTATAAAACAAACTTTGTACCGATCACCTGTACAACATCTGCCTGAAGCTCCTGCGCAATGGCATTGGCGGCCTCCCGCGGCGAAACATCCGCCGTGTTCAGCACCTTGCCTTTTATCAGTTCCCTTGCGGTGAGCGCGTCGTCAGCCTGTTTTATAATCTGTCCGCTCATACCGCCTTTTCCTACCATCAGTATGGTATCAATTGGATTGGCAAGCGACCGCAAATACGCCCTTTGCTTACTTGTCAGCATCTATATTCCCCCGTTATTTATAATATTTTTTTCAGCGCTTCCTCCAGCTTTTGCAGCGCCTTACCCCTATGGCTGATTGCATCTTTTTCAGACGCTGAAAGCTGCGCAAAGCTTCTTCCGTCTTTTATAAGGAACACCGGGTCATACCCAAAGCCGCCGTTTCCCACAGGCGAAAACGCAATATGCCCTTTGCATTCGCCGGAAACCTCCAAAACCGTTTGATCGTGCAGAATACAGCAAACCGCACAGACAAAGCGGGCGGTGCGCCGCTCCATGGGAACCTTTACAAGCTCCTGTAGCAGCTTTTCCATGTTTTGAATGTCCGTTGCCTTTTCCCCTGCATAACGCGCCGAATATATGCCAGGCCGTCCGTCCAATGCATCCACCACAAGGCCGGAATCATCCGCAACACTCGGCATGCCGGTCAGATCATACGCAGACTGCGCTTTAAGCCTTGCATTCTGGGCAAAGGTTGTCCCGGTTTCTGCGACCTCCGGCAAAACAAACCCGGCCTGAAGCGCCGTTTTTGCACAAATGTTAAGCGGACTTAAAATCCGCGAAAGCTCCTTTAACTTTTTGGGGTTATTTGAAGCGATCAGAAACGTTTCCATCATATACTCCTGTTATGCTATATAGCGTTTTCACGGGCAAATAGTGCCTTTGCAAAATCATCTGCGTCAAACGGCTGCAGGTCGTCAATCTGTTCGCCCACGCCAATATACTTTACGGGAACATCCAGCTCTTCCCGGATTGCAAGCACAACGCCACCTTTGGCCGTACCGTCAAGCTTTGTCAGCACAATGCCCGTAATGCCCGCTGCGTTTTTAAACTCTCTTGCCTGGTTGACCGCATTTTGGCCTGTTGTTGCATCCAGGACAAGCAAAATTTCCTTATCTGCATCGGGCAGCTCTCTGTCGATAATTCTGCTGATTTTCGCAAGCTCGTCCATCAAATGCTTTTTGTTATGCAGACGGCCGGCCGTATCGCAGATAATTACATCAAGCCCCTTGGCCTTTGCAGAAGAAATCGCGTCAAAAACAACCGCCGCCGGGTCAGAGCCCTCGCTTTGCTTTACAATATCACAGCCGCTGCGCTGCGCCCAGATCTGCAGCTGCTCAATGGCAGCGGCGCGGAAGGTGTCCGCCGCTGCCAGCACAACCCTTTTTCCATCACTTTTCAGCTGATGTGCAAGCTTTCCAATGGTGGTGGTTTTCCCAACGCCGTTTACGCCGATCACCAGAACAACCGAAGGCTTTGTTTCAATTTTAAGCGCTTGACCGCCGCGAAGTATTTCTGCAACCGTTTCCTCAAGCAGTCTGTGTATTTCCAAAGGGTCTGTTACCCCTTCCTTTTTCACGCGCTCACGCAGCTGCTGTGTAATACGCTGGGACGTGTGAACGCCTACATCCCCCATGACCAAAAGTTCTTCTAATTCTTCAAAAAGCGCTTCATCTATTTTTGTAAAAGACTTGAGCATAGAGTCAATTTGTCCAACCACACTGTCTCTTGTTTTCTTCAAGCCTTCTTTAATTTTACTGAAAAATCCCATTGTTATCCATCCTTTATCCGGTTATATTGAGGTTAACCGGTTTTCATATTCAGTTTTTTTGCAGCTTCGCTGGCACGCAGCGATAACAGCTTGGACACGCCTTCATCCTGCATGGTAACGCCGTACAGCACGTCGGCTTCCTCCATTGTCCCTCTTCTGTGCGTTATCAGAATAAACTGCGTTTTGTCGTTCATAAGGCGCAAATAAGAAGCAAACCGGTCTACATTTACCTCGTCAAGCGCCGCTTCAATTTCGTCCATAACGCAAAACGGCGCCGGGCTTACCTTCATTATAGCAAAATAAAGCGCAATTGCAACAAGGGCTTTTTCCCCGCCCGAAAGCGCTTCCAGATGCACCACAATTTTTCCCGGTGGATGCACGATGATGTCTATCCCGCTTTGCAGAATATCCTCCGGGTCTGTAAGCTCCAGGTGTGCTTTGCCGCCGCCGAAAAGCTCTTTGAACGTCTTTGTAAAATTTTCGTTGATTTGCGAAAAACGCTCGACAAAAATTTCTTTCATTTGCTTTGTAAGGTCACCGATCAGGTGCAAAATTTCTGTTCTTGATTTTTCCACATCATCTGTCTGTTTTTTCATGAATTCGTAGCGCTGTGCAACCTCTTTATATTCTTCAATCGCCGCTACGTTAACATTACCCAGCGCTTTTATCTTTGCTTTCAGCTCACCCAGCCGCTTTCTGGCTTCCGCCACATTTTCCAAAGGGCCCACCGTTGCCTCAGCTTCTCTTCTGGTCAATTCGTATTCTTCCCAAAGCTTTGCGATAATATCGTCGTACTGCTTTTGTAAATTGATTTTTCGCTCTTCCAGCCTTGCAAGCTCTCTGCCGGAAAGTTCACGCTCGTTGTTTTTTTCCCTTTCCATCTGCCGCAAGGATGCAGAACGCTTTTCAAGGTCCGAACGCGCCTGATGCAGCGCTTCCATTTCTGCCTGAGCCGTTTGAATGTCTGTTTGCGCACGCTGTACGTCGGTTGTAAGTATTTGGATCTGCTGGCCGATTTGCTGGTTTTTCAAGTTCAGGTGCATAATTTCCTCATGTAGGCTGTTTTTACGCGCCTGCTGGGTATTGCCCGTATTGGCCGCCAGATTAATCTGCTCGTGCAAAGCCTCAACATCCTTTTGCGCTGCAACGATTTGCAAACGGAAGTCCTGCAGCTTCTGCGCAAAGGCCTCTCTCTGCTCTGTGAGCTCCTCGCGACTTCCGGTAATGTCCTTCGACTGCTTTTCAGCGTCGGCAATCTTCTGCTGTACCTGCGCAAGCGCTTCCTGTGCTTGCTGTATGGCATTTTCCAATTGCGCCGTTCGGTCTGTGCATGCGGTATATTCCGTACAAACATCCTCCATCGCTTTTTGAACGCTTTGAAGCTCTGTTTCACAGCTTTTGGTTTCTGCATCGTTACGTATGCATGTTTCCTGTATGCCGGAATATTCCGCCCGTATCCCAAGCAGCTCCGCCTCCACCGCGCCAATTTCCGACTGCGCAGCTTCAAGGGCCTGCTGTGCTGTTTTTGCCTTTTCAGAAAGCTCCTGCGCGACCCGTTTGCTTTTTTCAATTTCGTTTACCCTGCTTAACAGGCCGGATTTTCTGGCAAGCGAACCGCCGGTCAGGGAGCCGCCGGCGTTGACCACCTGCCCGTCAAGCGTAACCACTTTAAAGCGGTATTGAAAGCGCTTTGCAATCGCAACAGCACAGTTTAAGTCTTCCGCCACAGCAATTCTGCCGAGCAGGGCGTGCAAAATACCCGTATATTGCTCCTTACAGGTGCAAAGGTCACAGGCAACACCAATAAACCCGGCGCAGCCTTCCATCCCGCTTTCGCGCAGGCGGTTGCCCTTGATGGTGGTCAAAGGCAAAAAGGTCGCGCGGCCACCGTCGCGCTGCTTCAGCATGGCAATCGCGCGTTTTGCGTCCTCCTCTGTACCGGTCACAACATTTTGCATGGCAGGGCCCAACGCCGTTTCTATGGCTACCGTATACTGCGTCGGTACCTGAATAATCCTGGAAACAGGACCGTGCATCCCCTTAAGCGTTCCGCGCTGCGCTTCCTTCATAACCGCCTTCACGCTGTGGTGAAAGCCCTCCATGTTGCGTTCCAAATCCTCTAAAATTTTTGTCCGGCGACTGCGTTCCTGTGCGTCAAGCAGCAATTTGTCCGCCTGCTGCTTCAAGGCGTCGCGCTTGTCCGTTTTTCCCTTGAGTTTAAGCTCGCAGCCATGTATGGCGTTTTGCAGCATCTGCGCCTTTTGCTCATACTGCTTTTGCCGGCTTTGATAATGCTCTAAAAGGCCTGAAAGCTCGTTGATTGCATTTTGCTTATCCTCTTTTGATACAGCTAAGGCTTCCATCCGTGCCTTAAGCTCGCTTAAAGAAGACTGGCTTGTCATTTGGGATGCCTTCATGTCCGCTGCCTGCGCGCTGAGGCTGGTCAGCGTTAAAGCAACCTCCTGCAGCATGTCGGAGCTGCGGCTGGCGGTCAGATTGACCTCGTTGAGCGCATCCTGGCATGTACTGTATTCCTTTTCAAGCAAAGCGATCTCTTCTTGATGCCGGGCAACCGCCGCCTTTTTTTCTTCAATCTCTTTTTCTATATGCACAGAGGTAGCGTCCACCTGTGCAATTTCAGACTCCATCCTTTTGATGGTTTCATGATTATGTACAATATCATTTTCCAAAACAGAAACAAGCGCACGCTTTTGCGCGGATTGCTCCTCCAACGCAGAAATCTCCCGGCGCACAGCATCCATTTTTGCCGCCTGCTGGCCGTTTTGTAAAAAGATGGCCTCCGTTTCTTCGCTGATCTTATCTATTTCCTCCTGCGTGCGTTCATGCTGACTTTTGGCAATGGAGATTTTCTCCTCCTGCTCTCGCAAAACACCTGCGGATTTTTCAAGCGTGTCCAGCCAAATTCCGATCTCCAGCTCCCTTTTTTCTTTGGCGTATTCCAAAAAGGCTTCCGCCTTTTTCGCCTGGATGGAAAGAGGGCCTACACGGTCTTCCAGTTCCTGCAAAATATCGCGCAGGCGCAACAGGTTTTCTTCTGTCCCTTTCAGTTTACGCTCTGCCTCTATCTTTCTGTAGCGATAACGGGAAATCCCTGCCGCTTCTTCAAAAATTTCCCTTCTGTCTTCGCTTTTAGAGGCAACAATGCTGTCAATTTTTCCCTGGCCAATCATAGAATACCCGTCCCGTCCAAGGCCGGTATCCATAAACAGCTCATGAATATCTTTTAATCGAACTGCAGCCTTATTAATCAGGTATTCGCTGTCGCCGCTGCGGTAATAACGGCGTGTAACAGAAACCTCATCCCCATCAAAGGGCAACGCACGGTCTTTATTTTCAATTGTCAGGGTAACCTCTGCATAGCCCTGCTTTTTTCTGGTATCTGTTCCGTTAAATACAACATCCTCCATTTTAGAGCAGCGAAGGGATTTTGGCGATTGTTCACCTAAAACCCACCGAATTGCGTCGCTGATATTGCTTTTACCGGAACCGTTTGGCCCTACAATTGACGTAATCCCCCTGTCAAATGAAAGCTTTGTCTTGTCCGGAAACGTTTTAAAGCCCTGTATTTCAAGCGATTTTAAAAGCACAATGTCACCTCTTGTTCCTTTTCCGGCAAACGCTTAAAGCGCCTTGCCTTCTTGACGAAAGCAAACGCGCAGCGGGCGTATGCTTAAATCTGTCGTCTAAACACACAGAAAAATATGTAGTGCAATCGAAAATGAGCCGGTCGTTATTTTTCCACTTCTACTATCACCGTATCTTCCGCAAGCGCTTTATCCTGATACACCTGCGCCGGGTATCCACGCCGTGCAAGCTCCTGTAAATTGCTTTTTTTCTGCCCCGTCAGCTTTGGAAGCGTTTTCGGATGCACGCGCAGCACAATCGGCCCGCATGAAAAATGCTTCCTTTCAATTTGCTCTAAAACATGGCATAACATCTTGCTGCTTTGGCAAAGCTGACGCAACGCAGGGTGAAAGGGGCCCGCTACATAAGCACTGCGCAGGTCTTCCCCACTGTGCAGCCCCAGACGGATCACACGGATCCCCTCTCTTTCAAAAAGTGAAAGCAATTGTGTGCACAGCGCCACTGTGCTCTCCAGCGAAGGCGGCGTATACAGCCCTTCGGCATACAGCTGCGCCAGCCGGGTGCCGCGCAGGACGATCGTTGGATACACACGCACGGTTTTGGGGTGTAATGTGCATATTTTCTGCGCCGTATACAGGTCGAGCGCTTCGCTGCTTTTATAAAGGCCCGTCATCATCTGCAGGCCTAATGAAAACCCCGCTTTATGGATCAACGCGCAAGCTTTTTCTACGTCCTGTGCACTGTGGCCTCTGCCGTTTGCACAAAGCACACTGTCGTCCATGCTTTGCGCGCCAAGCTCTATGGAGGTCACGCCATACTGCCGTAAAAGCCCCAGCACTTCCCAATCAACGGCGTCGGGTCGGGTAGAGATACGTATACCGGACACCTGTCCTTTTTCTACATACGGATAGGCCGCCTCCAGCAGCGAAAGCATGTATTGCCTGTCTATCGCTGTAAAACTGCCGCCAAAAAACGCTATTTCTGCATTTTGCGCAGCGCCGTGTAAGGTGCGCTGTGCCGTTTCCACCGCGTCTTTCACCTGCTGTGCCGTTAAGCGGCAATGCTGTCCTGTAATACTCTTCTGGTCGCAAAAACTGCACATATGCCTACAGCCGCTATGCGGTACGAACAAGGCAATATTTGCATGCTTCAATATCCCATCAGCTCCAATGCTTCTCTGGCCGCCTGCTGCTCTGCTTCTTTTTTACTTTTTCCGCCGCCTTTGCCGATTACGTTGCTGTTTAAATGTACTTCCACAACAAAGTGCTTGCTATGATCCGGGCCGCTTTCGCCTACCAATACATATTCCAGGCGCTCTTCTGGGTTTTTCTGGATGATTTCCTGCAAACTTGTTTTATAATCCTTAAAGTTTTTGGGCTTGGGACTTTTAATATCCGGTATGACAAATCGCAGAACAAACGCCCTTGCCCTTTCCATGCCGCCATCAAGGTAAATAGCGGCGATAAGCGCTTCAAACGCATCGGCCAGAATAGACGGGCGTTCTCCTCCGCCGTTGTGGCGTTCTCCACGGCTTAGCTGCAAATATCCGCCCAAATGGATAGAGCGCGCATATCCGGCAAGCGATTTTTCACATACCAAAGACGCGCGCAGCTTTGTCAGGTCGCCTTCAGGCAGATCCGGGCAGTTTTTAAAGATGTAATCCGATACAATTATACTTAAAACCGCATCGCCTAAAAATTCCAGGCGCTCATTACATTTTATTTTATTTTTTGATTCATTTGCATAGGAGGAATGCGTAAGCGCGGTATAAAGCAGGTTTTTGTCTTGAAACCTGTATTGTAATTCCTGCTGTAGTTTTTCCATCTTTTTCCCTCCTGTTTTTTATTTTTGTATACTGTCTGCAATTTCCTGTGTAACGTTTCCCTGTACATATTGTTTTGTAAGGCGCAAGGCGCTTTTTATCGTTTTGGCCTTTGCGCTTCCATGTGCTTTGAACACGGGTTTTGCAACACCCATAATAGGGGATCCGCCATATTCGTTATAGTCAAATTCTTTTTTCATCTTTTTTAAATCAGACAAGACCATGGCAGCGGCAAGCTTTGTTTTTATATTTTTCCCAAACATCGTTTTTATTTTGTCCATCAGGGCAATGGCTACTCCCTCATAGGTTTTAATAATCAAATTCCCGGTAAATCCGTCCGCTACCAGCACGTCGCACCCATCAAGGGGAATATCGCGCCCTTCAATATTTCCGACAAAATGCAGGCCGCTGTTTTGCAAAAGGGCATACGCCTCATGCTGCAGCGGCGTGCCCTTATGCGCCTCTGTCCCGCAGTTTGCAAGGCCGACCCTGGGGTTTTGAATCCCCATAACCTTTTCCATGTATAAGGCTCCCATAATCCCAAACTGCAAAAGCATTTCAGGCCGGCACTCCACATTGGCGCCGCCGTCTATCAGCATCGCGCATCCGCCGGCTGTAGGAACGATCGGTGCAAACGCGGGCCGTTTAATCCCTTTGATCCGCTTTACAAGCATTGTGGCGCCCATAACAAGCGCGCCGCTGTTGCCCGCAGAAACAAAGGCATCCCCCCTGCCTTGTGCGAGCATCTGAAGGCCCCGCGCCATAGACGAGTCTTTTTTCGTTTTTAAGACTGCCGAAGCGTCATCTTCCATGGTAACAACCTGCGGCGCATGTGCAATTTCTATTTGATCAAGAGATATCCCCTGTTCCCCAGCAATTTGAACGATTCTCTTTTCATCACCGGTCAGAACAATATCCAATTGCAGCTCCTGCGCGGCTTGTGCCGCGCCCTTTAAAATTTCAAGCGGCGCGTTGTCCCCGCCAAACGCATCGACAATAATTTTCATATTTATATTCGTTCCTTTCAAGGTTCATAAAATCCCGCATCCTCATGATCTATCAGCTTGCGCAAGGCTTCAAACGAGCGTTGCGCATATGCGGCGGCTTTTTCCCTTTTCCCGCGTATCGGCTCTGCAAGAGGCGGTAAAATCCCCAGGTTTGCACCCATCGGCTGAAAATCCGTCACGCTTGCATCGCTGATATACGCAGACAACGCGCCAAGCATACAAACCGGCGGAAAAAGCGTGCTTTCTTTTCCCAAAATTCGTTTAGCGGCATGAATCCCCACCGCCAGGCCAGATGCGCCGGATTCCATATACCCCTCCACTCCGGTAATCTGCCCTGCAAAAAATAAAGACGGCCGGGTCTTACAGGAAAAGTCGGCGTTTAAAATCCGCGGGGAATCAATAAACGTATTCCTGTGCATCACGCCATATCTTACAAATTCCGCGGCATGCAGTGCAGGGATCATGGAAAACACGCGTTTTTGCTCTGTAAACTTTAAATTTGTCTGAAAACCCACCAAATTATATAGCGAGCCCTGCCGGTTTTCACGGCGGAGCTGCAGCACGGCCCATGGCCTGTGCCCTGTTTTGGGATCACGCAGCCCTACGGGCTTCATGGGGCCAAAACGGATGGTGTCCATCCCACGCTTAGCCATCACTTCTATCGGCATACAGCCTTCATATACTTTAGGGTTATCTGTGTCAAAATCATGCAAAGGCGCCCTTTGGGCAGCAACCAGCTGTGTATAAAAAGCTTCATACTGCGCTTTGTCCATCGGACAATTTATGTAGTCGCCTTCGCCCCTTCCATAGCGGGAAGCCAAAAACGCATGGGAAAAATCAATACTTTCGGCCGTAACAATAGGCGCTGCGGCATCAAAAAAGCGAAGCGCGCCGCCAAAACGGGTTTCTATCTCTTGCGCCAGCCTGTCTGCCGTAAGCGGTCCGGTTGCAATCACTGTAACACCTTCATTTGGGATATGCACAACTTCCTCATGGATTACCGTAATATTGGGATGCTCCTCAATTTTCTGTGTGACAGCCTGCGAAAACTGCTCCCTGTCAACGGCAAGCGCACCGCCGGCCGGCACCGTACAGGCATCTGCACATTCCATCAACAGAGAATGGAGCATGCGCATTTCCTGTTTTAACATACCTGCTGCGCTTTCAACCCTTGCAGCCTTCAGCGAATTGGAGCAGACCAGCTCCGCATAGCCTGCGCTACGATGCGCCGGACTCTTTTTTTCGGGCTTCATTTCATATAATGTAACAGGGATTCCGCGGTTGGCGATCTGCCAGGCGGCTTCACACCCGGCAAGCCCTGCGCCAATTACTTTTACGGTCATAGTTTTATTTTTCCTCTAGCTTCCTTTCATAGCCGCAGCCTTCCTTTGCACAGTACAGCGTGGGCTTTTTTCCTTTTTTCTTATATAAAATTTCCCCGCAATTGGGGCATTTTTCATTGACCGGCTCGTTCCAGGAAACAAAATCGCACTTGGGGTACTGATCACAGCCGTAAAAAGGCTTTCCCTTTTTGGTTTTCCTTACAATCACCTTGCCGCCGCATTTGGGGCAGATGACGCCCGTTTCCTGTACATATTTCTTTATATTTTTACATTCCGGATAACCCGGGCAGGCAATAAATTTTCCGTAACGCCCAACCTTTACGACCATTTTCCTGCCGCAAAGTTCACAGACAATGTCCGTTTCATCTTCCTTTAATTGGATTTTAACGCCTTCCATGTCTGTTTTTGCTTTTTTCAGCGTCTTTTCAAATTCGCCATAAAAGCTGTCGAGCAAGGCGATCCATTCTTCGTCACCTTTTTCAATTTTATCCAGATCCTGCTCCATCTGCGCAGTAAATTTCACATTCACAATTTTAGGGAAGCGTTCCTTCATCAGCTTGGTAGAAACCTCGCCGAGCTCCGTGGGAACAAGTGTCTTTCCCTCTCTTTTTACATATTCCCTTCCCGTAATTGTCGTAATCGTAGCTGCATATGTCGACGGCCGGCCAATTCCATATTCCTCCAGCGCCTTAATCAGCGACGCTTCCGTATAGCGTGCTGGCGGCTGCGTAAAATGCTGGTTTGGCACAATTTCCTTTAACTTAAGCGGCATATCCTTTTCAAGGGCGGGAAGCTGCTTTTCTTTTTCATCGTCGGTATCTTTTCCCTCTACATATAATATGGTAAAGCCGTCAAAATCCACCTTGTAGCCGGATGCCTTAAAGATATATCCGTTGGCAATAATGTCTGCCTGCGTGGTCTTTTGCACGCAGTCTGCCATTTGGCAGGCTGTAAATCGCTCCCAAACCAATTTATAAAGTTTATACTGATCCGTGGTCAGGCTGCCCTTGACCTTTTCAGGCTCTAAAGACGGCATGGTAGGACGGATGGCCTCATGCCCGTCCTGCGCGTTGGCGCGCGATTTAAACACCCTGGGCTTGGGCGGCAGATATTTATCGCCAAAACGCTTTTGAATATATTCCGTGGCTTCCCGCAGCGCATCGTTTGATATGCGCAGTGAATCCGTTCGCATATATGTGATCAAACCGACCGCGCCAAGCTGCGGCAGCTCAACGCCCTCGTACAGCTCCTGTGCAACCTTCATTGTACGGCGCGGCTGAAAGCCAAGCTTTCTGGAGGCCTCCTGCTGCAGGGTGGAAGTAATAAAAGGCGGTGCAGGCGCTTTTTTCCTTGTTCCGTTTTTCACCTTCTGCACTGTGTACTGCGCGCCCTCCAGATCGGCAAGAATCTGGTCCGCCTGCTGCTTTGTACCAATGCTCAATTTGCCCTGTGCATTTCCATATAGCGACGCCGTAAAGGTTTTCCTGCTCCCCTTTGGGATAAATTTTGCGTCAATAGACCAATATTCCTCCGGCTTAAACGCGCGGATTTCCTCTTCTCTGTCAACAATGATCCTGACCGCCACGGACTGCACCCTGCCCGCTGAAAGCCCTCTTCGGATCTTCTGGGACAAAAACGGGCTGAGCTTATACCCAACAAGGCGGTCTAAAATCCTTCTTGCCTGCTGCGCGTCCACAAGGTCTTTGTCAATCGCCCTGGGGTGTTCCATGCCGGTTTTTACACCCGTCTTTGTGATTTCATTAAACTCCACGCGATTATTTTCGTCCAGCTCCAACCCAAGCAAATACGCCAAATGCCAGGAAATCGCCTCGCCTTCACGATCCGGGTCGGTTGCAAGATATACGCAGTCAGAGGCCTGCGCGGCCTTTTTCAACTCGTCTACAAGCTTTTCTTTGCCCTTAATGACTTCATACCTTGGTGCAAAATGGTTTTTAACGTCCACGCTCAAACGCGTGGGGGATAAATCGCGGATATGCCCCATAGAGGCAATCACGTTGTAATCCTTTCCCAGGTATTTTTTTATCGTTTTCGCCTTGGCCGGCGACTCAACAATCACAAGGTTTGACATTTGCATTCCATTCCTTCCGTGGGAAAAGGTTCCCTGCTTCTAATTTTCTATTTACTGTAACGCCTTCCGGAGCAGGGCTTTACAAGCCCTAAAAGTTCAAGCTGTGTCAAGGCCGGCAAAACACGCCCTGCCGGCAAACCTGTTTTTTGTATCAGTGTGTCCGTGTGGACAGGTATTTCCGATAAAGCAGCAAACAGCGTTCTTGCATCATCGGAAATATCTTCCGGTAAATCTACAGGCAGCGCTTTGTGCCGGTTGTCCCTCTGGGCGGTATCTTTTACAATATCCGCCTGTTTATACGCCGGCGTTTGTACTTCTTTCAAAAAATCTGCGGGTGGAAGCGTGTCTGTATCCATATATTCTTCCAATATATCCTTGCAGCAGGTCACAGGCTTTGCGCCCTGCTTGATCAGGCTGTTGGAACCGCCTGTAACGGCGCTGGTAATACTGCCGGGTACCGCAAAAACATCCCTTCCCTGCTCCAAAGCCAAATCCGCCGTAATAAGCGAACCGCTTTTTTCCCCAGCTTCTATAATGACAACGCCGCTGCATAAGCCCGATATAATCCGGTTGCGCATTGGAAAGTTACGCGCAAGCGGCGGCGTATCCGGAGGGTATTCAGAAACAAGCGCGCCCTGCTTTGTAATCAGGCTGCGCATAGGGGCATTTTCAGGCAAATAGCGGTAATTGATCCCGCAGCCAAGCACACACAGTGTCGTGCCGCCGGCCTGCAAAGCGCCCCTGTGCGAGGCGCTGTCAATCCCCCTTGCTCCGCCGCTTACAACCACCGCACCGGCCTGCGTGAGTCCTGCTGCAAACGAAAAGGCTGTACGCACACCCTCCTGCGTTGCCATACGGGTTCCAACAACGGCAATACACAGGCTTTTGTCTATATCCGGCAGCTCCCCCTGGCAATAAAGCACACACGGAGGATTATAAATTTCTTTTAGTCTTTGTGGATACTGCGGATCTGCAAGCGTTATTATATTGTAATGCAATCTTTCACATCGGTCAATAACCGATCGGCAATTTTCCAGTGAAAACTTTTCAAAAGCGTTAAGCTCAGATTTTGTAAAACAGCCAAGCATACGCTTTTCCGCAATTGATGCCCGGTAAAATTCCTCAGGTGTTTTATAAAAGCGTAAAACCGTTCTGATTTTTGCGCTTCCAAAACCCAATACATGCTGCAGCCATATATAATAAAGTGCATTTTTTTCCATTGCGCTCATCTTTGTCCCCTTACCATTTCCCACATTAAAATAGAAGCTGCAACCGCGGCATTGAGCGATTCCGCCTTTCCTGGCATGGGGATCGTCACAAGGTCGCTGCAGCAGGAAAGCGCCCGTTGCGTAAGGCCCGCTCCTTCGTTTCCAATCAGTGCAATATAAGGATTTTTTTCGAAAAAGGATACTTGCGTAATAGCTTTAACGCTTCTGTCCGGTACTGTGCCAAGCACAACCGCTCCCTTCTGGCGCAGCGCATCTATATACGCAGGGAAATCCTGCACTGTCATAATGGGCAGGCGAAACACCGCCCCCATACTTCCCCGGATGACTTTCGGGCTGTAAACATCGCAGCAATCTGCCGACAGCAACGCACCATTTATGCCCAAGGCCTCTGCTGTACGAAAGATCGTCCCCATATTGGAAGGGTCCTGCAGTCTTTCAAGCGCAATATAACAGCCCCCGCGCAGCACAAGCCTTTGCGCGCGCGGCATTTTACAAACACACAAAATCCCCTGCGGCGTTTTTGTGTCGGAAACAGCCTTCAAAAGCGCATCGGTTAAAAGGTAGGTTTCATCTGCTACAGCCTGTATATTTTGAAAAAGCGCAGGAAACCTGCTTTGAAAATCTGTCGTTGCAAACAGGCCTTTGATCTGTACCCCGCTTATAAAAGCGTCTTCACACAGGCGCGCGCCTTCTATAACAAACGCAGACGTCTGCGCTCTGTACTTTGCGCTTTTTAAAAGTTTCTGTATTTCCTTAAGCCTGGGATTGTCCTTGCTGTGCAATATCTGCATAATAGCGCGCCTCCTCTTCCGTATAACTTTTGCGAAGGGCGGTCAGTACGAAAAAGAGCGTTTGGGATAAGAAAATCCCAAACGCAACGAATACTTTTCTATTAAGCGTTCTTTGCCTGCTCCACAAGCTTTGCAAAGGCAGCAGGGTCAGAAATTGCAATTTCAGACAGCATTTTCCTGTTGAGCGTAACGCCCGCCTTTTTCAGTCCGTTCATAAATGTAGAATAATTCACACCGTTGATGCGGCAGGCGGCGGATATACGGGTAATCCACAAGCGGCGAAAATCTCTTTTTCTGTGCTTACGGCCAATATATGCGTAATTGCCGCTTTTCATAACAGCCTGTTTGGCCATTTTAAAATGCTTGCTCTTTGCGCCCCAGTAGCCCTTTGCAAGCTTTAATACCTTTTTCCTTCTTTTGCGCGTCATCATCGCACCTTTTACACGTGCCATTTTATCGTACCTCCGTTTAATTGTTCATTTAAATGCATTATTTGTAGGGAATCAGCCTTTTTACCTGTGCGACATTGGTCTTATCTGCAACTGTCGTCTTCCTCAACCCTCTTTTGCGTTTTGTGGTCTTTTTATTAAGGATATGGCTTTTGTTTGCATGCGCGCGGATGACCTTACCGTTTTTGGAAAGCTTAAAGCGCTTTTTAGCACCGCTATGTGTTTTAATTTTAGGCATAATATTTGTCCTCCTTAAAAGTTTTACTTTGTGGGCTTTGGCGCAAGGAACATCAGCATATTGCGTCCTTCGAGCTTGGCGGGCTTTTCTATGTTCGCAACCTCTTCGCAGGCCAGGGCAAACCGCTTCATAATTTCATACCCCAACTCCGGATGGCCCATTTCTCTCCCTCTGAAGCGGATCGAAACCTTTACCTTATCGCCGCTTTTGATAAAGCGCAGAGCATGGGAAAGCTTTGTGTTGAAATCATGCGTGTCTATATTGAGGGAAAGGCGAATCTCCTTTACCTCTACAACGCGCTGATTCTTCCGGGCTTCTTTTTCCCTTTTTGCCTGTTCAAAACGGTATTTCCCGTAATCCATAATCTTGCACACGGGCGGCGTAGCCTGCGGCGCGATTTTCACCAGGTCAAGGTTTTGCTCCATTGCCAGCGCAAGCGCCTTGCTTGCAGGCATAATCCCCATCTGTGAGCCGTCGTTACCGATCACCCTAAGTTCTTTTTCCCGAATTTCATCATTAATCTGCAGTTCCTTGTTGCTAATGGTTAAGCACCTCCAAAGTCGTTGTTAAAAATAAGAATGCGGGCAGAATACTCCGCCCGCAACAATACACGCAAAAATACCGTTGGTCTGATTTTCCCGCTGTATTGACCCATGCAGACGGAACTCCATAGGTGAAGGCATAACTGCCCTGCTTTATTTTTCCTAAATATTGTAACAGAAAGCCTTCTGGTTGTCAAGCTTCTTTTTTTCTTAACTTGTCTTTATCTGTAGGAGTTACAATGATGTGTGACAAATAAGAAAAAAAGATAGCGAATAGAAAG